>Ga0209061_1000020_pt1 | contig 584029 bp, 499 predicted proteins | sample Coa_R1_10_FD_187157 | JGI IMG/M metagenome (GOLD analysis project Ga0209061, IMG submission 187157) | Surface soil microbial communities from Centralia Pennsylvania, which are recovering from an underground coalmine fire - Coalmine... | ecosystem: Environmental > Terrestrial > Soil >... | reverse complement strand
TTACCACCCGCCCCTTGTGCCGGTCCCGAAGCTCCCCCGCCGCACACAACAGCCCCTCGAGCTCGCCCTGCGGACACTCCAAAAGCGCTACTACCTCGCGCTCCTCAAGCCGCTTGCCGTCCAGAGCTGCTTTCAAAATCGAGCTTATTTCACTCGAACACATTTTACCTTATCTTTAAACTCTTCGCCTTATCGTTAAGCTGAGATTATCCCCCACAATCATGCTTCATCTTTCCAGGCAACGCCTCTAAAAACAAGCTTTAGTGGGCCTCTAAATTGGCCTCCTACGATTCGTGGACAGCGCCTTTGGGCAGCAAGGAGATTCCGGAATGATTGTCATGAGCGCGGTCTGTTGTGGCGTTCGCAAAAGCGGCAGAGCGGTCGCTGCCAAGGGAGTAAGAAGATCACCTCGATGGCGAAAATGGGTGTGTGGTATCCCGTCGACCGCAGACGTCCGCTCGTCGACGGGCTTAGGTCGCATAGTTCAGAGCTATGGGTTTTTCTTCTCAAGCGCTTTTTGGCCCAGCTCAGATATTTCCCCCAATGTGACGGGGCAAATCCGAATCCATTAAGCTCTCCCCCGTACCTGTAAGAGTGTTGCGACGCCATTGGGCTGTGTTGCGCCAGCGAACGATCTTGGGACCGTACGGAAGCCTTTCGAAGTCGTATTCGTTCAGCCTGGTTCTCATTTTTTTCTCCGACCTTAACCGAGACCTGGTGAAATTGGGTTCGGTCGCCGAGCTCGACCAAGGCTTAAAGCGTCTTTGCGGTGTGCGAAGGCCGCGCAACAGACCATCTCTTCCGGAGAGGTCTCCTTTTGGACGGCGCACCGCCCGTCTGCTCGCCATCGCAGTCCGTTCTTTTTGGATCGCTTTGACTTTCTGGTCAATTCCCGCCCTCGGCATTCTACAAAACCCTTGGGGCACAACCGCTGAGCCGTTTTAACGTAGGTCGTATCGAGCAGCGGGTTGAGGCTTTAAAATCGTCCCCGTTGAGTGAGAGCTTGACCCTGGGCATGCGCGACGTACATTTTCGAGCAATGTGAAACAAGCCGCGCCCCAAAGAGAGCGTTACGCTTTTTTCAGGGCCGCCAGAACTTTATTCCAGTGCTCCAGGATCGCGCTCCGCGCTTCGCGATCGCAGGAAAATCCGATACCGTGAGTTACCGGCATCCCGGGATGCTCGTCGCTTTCAGCGCTATCGATTACGATTTCGACTCGTTCCACCCCAGCCTGGGGGTCGAAACCGATATAGCGGGGCGTGCCTTTGAGATAGAGAACTAGCTGCGGGCGAATAAAGCAGAAAAGAACGCGCTTACCTTTTTTGAGGTTGTTTAGGGTTCGGCTATTGGGCCAAAGGCCCACGCGCAATAGCTTCGGCCCGGCGGCAAAGATCTCACCCGCGCTGAGCATACACATTCGAGGCGTTCCGTCATCATCGGTGGAAACCAAAAGATGCGCCTCGCCGAACTTTTCTTCCAGGCCGGTGCCGTCAAATGCCCGGAGGCATTCCTCCGGAATGGTATCTGACACGTAGCGGCTCATCTAACGCTCGACAACCGGATAGTACGCACACGTTCTAATGGGTGGAATTTTCCCCCTTTTACCGTGTCAGGCCGAAGCCAGCCAGCTCCCACCTCATCATCAGATTAACTTTCACCCCAGCGTTTGAACAGCCTGTGCTCGAAACCGAGCTGGTCGAAAATTTTCCCGACGGTATGATCGACCGAATCGACGATCGTTTGCGGCTGAAAGTAAAAAGTAGGCATCAGTGGCAAGATAATAGCCCCGATTTCGGCGACCTTCACCAACGTCCGAAGATGTCCGAGATAGAGCGGGGTTCCCAGCGGAACAAGGATCAGGGGGGCGTCGCTCTTTAAGGCACACGTCCGCTGCGCGGGTCAGCAAATTGCTGGAATCCCCAACAGCGATCGCAGCGAGCGCCTTCATCGAGTCTGGCACCACTACCATTGCGCAGGTCTTGAACGAACCACTTGCGGTTGGCGCGGCGAGGCTGCGTAAGTCGTAGACGGTATCAGCCTTGCGTTCCAGATCGTGCGGATCTATGCCCATCTCGTGCGACAGCGTAATCCTGGCCGCCCTGGTCATTACCAAATGGACTTCGAGGTCGAAAGTTTGACTTACCCAATCGAGAAAGCGCACTTCATTAATTATCCCATTGGTGCTGGTAACGTTTACTGTCAGCCGTCGTTTTTGCATCGGTTCACTTCTTTGGCCGAGAGATCACCAACCGTTACGAACGCTCTTACTCGCGTAGCGAAACTTAAGGTAGCTACGGGCGCTTTTTGAATGACTGAATTTTTGTGAAAAGACCGAACTTCGTTGATACCTCACTCCGTTGACCCCTCGCAAAATCCGACTACGTAATCGTAGCTCGGGTCTCGGTTGGCTTGAATGCTATAGCGGCGGTAAGCTATGCCTGAATCATCCGAGCGATGCCGCACTCAAGCGGCTCAACCTTGGTCACGTCGGTCGCTGGCTGTGCGAAAAGACGAGTCTTGCTTATTCGCGCCAAAGGGAGCCTGACCACGCGCTGCGGATAAGTAAGTACCGTCCCTATTAGATTCAACCGAAAACTCAGCCGAGCGGTACCTGAGGGCTAGTTCTTTCTATTGCTTGCCGCGGACCATCCTGTTCAAATTTGCGCCTTCGCGCCGACCTTTGGGTTAAAAGCTAGTTTGCCCGGGATGTTGGTGGCGTCGCTATGATCGAATAATCTACTGATTATGAAAGAGTTGGCTTGGAGCTAGCTATGGCAATTGAGAGTCCGAAGCGAGCAGCGTTCGAGCATCTCGCAGCCGTCGCTCGGGCGCTTGGCTCCGCGCATCGTCTGGAACTGCTCGAACTCTTAGCGCAGAAAGAGCGGACCGTGGAAGCGCTAGCCGGTCTGACCGGGCTTTCGATCGCTAACACGTCCCAACATCTTCAGACATTGCGGCGAGCCGGTCTGGTCGTCGCGCGCAGGTCAGGCCGACAGGTGTTTTACCATTTAGCCGATCAGGAAATTGTCTTATTGCTCTCTGCGCTTCGCAGGGTAACTGAGCGCAACGTTAGCGCGATCGAAAAGGTGCTGAACAGCTATTTTCGCGAGCGGGATAGCCTCGAGCCAATTTCTCGCAAAGAGCTGCTACGGCGAATACATCAAGGAACCGTTACGGTGATAGACACCCGCCCGGTGGAGGAATTCAATGCAGGTCACCTGCCAGGAGCTCTTAGTCTTCCCTTGACGGAGGTCAAAAGGAGGCTTCGGGAATTGCCGCGCGACCGGGAAATCGTCGCCTACTGCCGGGGGCCGTACTGTATATTGTCGTACGAGGCTGTGGCTGAGTTGCGCAAGCGTGGCTTTAAGGCGCTGCGGTTGGAGGACGGCTTTCCGGAATGGAAAGCGGCTGGATTGCCGGTCGAGACGAACTCACCAACGGTCTAGCTTTAACGCTTTCGCTTTGGTGTGAGCGAGCGCGCGCATTGCCCGCTCTAGGTGGCTCAGCGAGCTGCAAATTGGTAATCTGCTCGCCCTGACTTTGTTTTCCGGTCACGTGCCCTCAACTAAGCTTTCAGCTTAACTGTGGCAGTTCTTTTCGTTACTCCCCTCGTAGTTGCTAACTGAGAGGTTGGTACGTCTCTTCGACGGGCTCGCTGATCGTCAAGAACGGGGGTCGTGAAGAAGTTACGCTAAGACGGATGTCGCTAGAAGATCTCGCGGCTTTAGTGAGCTTGGTCGTTATCGAGCTTCTATTGTCGGCTGATAATTCTGTCGCGCTCGCTATTCTGGTAAAGCATCTTGGTCCTGGTCTTCAGAAAAAGGCTCTGTTTTATGGCATAGGCGGAGCTCTCGCGTTCAGAGCGCTGGCGCTGCTGGCCGCAAAATGGCTGCTTGAAAGTTGGTGGCTTCAAGCGTTAGGCGCGGCCTACATGGTGTATGTGGTGTTGCATCATTTTGTCAAGGGTGAGCCCGAGCAGAGACATGTCAGTACGACTACTAAGTCGAAAGGCTTTTGGCGTACCACGCTTGCGGTCGAGCTCGTAGACGCAGCGTTCGCGGTCGATTCGATTTTGGTAGCTGTAGCGCTCTCCCGCAAGCTGTGGGTGATTTATACAGCCGCTGTGCTCGGGATCGTCGGTATACGGGTGGCTACCACGTTCGTTATCAAATTACTTAGCAGATTTCCGATGCTGGAAGACGCCGCCTATTTCATGGTCGGATGGATCGGAATCAAGCTTGCGCTCTCGTCGTGGGCTCTCTTTGCTCACTCGATCTTGTCGTGGCCGCTTGGAAAGTATGAGATGCCCCATTGGGTGTTTTGGCTCGGGATGGGACTGATCTCGCTGTGGTCACTGTTTATGGCCTGGAGACAGAAGCGCTGACGGCGGAATAAGCAATATTATTTTAAGCTTGCCGAGCTGCTGAAGCTCGGCAACTCTCGCTGTCGATTACCGTCGCCGTCCTACGCGCTTTTCGTTTCGTATTTTGCCTTTGGACTTGCAAGATTAGCTCGGGACTTGGGCCTGAAAAGGGGCGCAAGCTTGCTTTCCACCAAAACCTACTCGCGTCTCGCTAGAGCGCTTCACCGGCTCCCTGGTATTTGGTATACATAATACAGAATGGCTACTAAGCGAAATGTCGCTGCCGAAGTCGTCAAGCTCGATGGCCCCGTAACTGGTGCTTCGAAAACGCCAAAGTCCACGCGGCGGCCCAAACTGCTCGGTCTTAGGCCGCTTAAGCCTGATACCACGGTAACCGCGCGCGCTTACGAGGCTATAAAGCGGGCGATCATGTCTATGGACATATACGGCGTCAAGCCCGAAGACCTGCGTCTTGACGAGCGATTGTTGGCCCACGAGCTCGGGATAAGTCGCACGCCTGTGCGCGAAGCGCTCGCTCGGCTCGAGCAGGAAGGCTTGGTCAGGACGATAGCGCGGCGTGGCGTATACGTGGCGCGCAAGTCCAAGGCGCAGATAATTGAATTGATCACAGTATGGGCCGCGCTGGAGAGCATGGCGGCAAGACTGGCGGCGATCCGGGCTAGCGACGAGGACCTAGCATCGCTACGGGCCACTTTCCATGGATTGGACGGCTCGCAAATCGCCGCCAAGCTTGGCGAATATTCAGAGCTCAACCTTCGCTTCCATCAGCGAATTATCGATCTCAGCGGCAACGAGCTTCTAAAGAAGATAGCCGAAAACTTGCTTATTCACATGAGAGCTATTCGTCGGCGGGCGATTGGCGAAAATAATCGGTTCGCGCGCTCGATCGTCGATCACATGAAAATTATCGAGGCCCTGGAACGTCGAGACGCGGAGCTGGCGGAAAAGCTGGTGCGCGAGCACGCGCTCAACCTTGCGGAGCACGTCGCGGCTTACATCAATGACTTGGAGTGAGACGGGGAAACTTCTGAAAGCGAGGGCGAAAGATGGCGGAGAATGTCAGTCGGCAGGAAAGCTCTGGGCGTGGGTCGTCGGAAAAGATGAAAATTTCGGGCGGACATCTGGTGGCCAAAGCGCTTAAGAACGAGGGTATCGATGTAATTTTTACGCTGTGCGGTGGCCATATAATCGACATCTACGACGGATGTCTTGACGAGGGGATCGACATAATCGACGTCCGTCACGAGCAGGTCGCCGCGCACGCCGCCGACGCTTACGCCCGGGTGACCGGAAAGCCAGGATGCGCGGTGGTTACTGCCGGGCCGGGCACTACCGACGCTGTTACCGGGGTTGCCAACGCCTTTCGCGCGGAAAGCCCCATGCTTCTGATAGGAGGTCAAGGAGCGCTCAGCCAGCACAAGATGGGATCGCTGCAGGACTTGCCCCACGTCGAGATCATGCGGCCGATTACGAAGTTTGCGGCGACCGTCTACACCACGGAGCGAATCGCCGACATGATTAGCATGGCTTTTCGCGAATGCTTTCACGGCGCGCCGGGTCCGGCGTTCCTCGAGATTCCGCGCGACGTGCTCGACGCCACGGTTGACGTCGACAAAGTGAGAATACCCGAGCCGGGCAAATATCGCGCGTCTACTAAGAGCGTCGGCGATCCGCGAGATATCGAGCGCCTTGCCGAGATTTTGGTAAGGTCCGAGCGGCCGTGCGTGCTTTTTGGCAGCCAGGTTTGGACCTGTCGCGCCACTGAAGCCGCGGTTGAATTCTGCAAGCGTTTGAATATTCCCGCGTACACCAATGGAGCTGCTCGCGGAACGTTCCATCCAAACGACGAGCATCATTTCCAACAGACGCGCCGTTATGCCTTCGACAACGCCGATGTCATTCTGATCGTTGGCACGCCCTTCGACTTCCGTTTGGGTTACGGGCGACGGCTTCGGGCCGACGCAACGGTGGTGCAAATCGATCTCGACTATCGGACGGTAGGAAAGAATCGCGACGTTTCGCTCGGTCTAGTAGGCGACGTCGGGGCTATTCTATCAGCCGTTACGCAGGCGACTTCCGGGTTTATCGACAAGGGAACGGCTAAGCGCGAAGAGTGGAGAAAGAGACTTCGGGCCGAAGAAACTCGTTTGGAGCAAGCGTTATTGCCTCAGCGTTTGTCGAATGCCGTGCCGATTCATCCCCTGCGCTTGGCGCACGAAATCGACGCGTTTTTGACCGAGGAATCGATCTTCATCGGCGACGGTGGCGACGTCGTCACCTTTTCGGCCTCGGTGATTAAGCCAAAGGCGCCGGGGCATTGGATGGACCCTGGGCCTTTGGGAACGCTGGGAATCGGCACGCCTTTCGCTTTGGCGGCCAAACGCGCCCGTCCAGACAAGGAGGTCATCTGTCTTTTCGGCGACGGAGCTTTTGGTCTTACCGGATGGGACTTCGAGACCTGCATACGCTTTAACTTGCCGTTTATCGGAGTGATCGGGAACAACTCCCACATGAATCAGATCAGGTACGGACAAATAGCGAGGTACGGCAAGGAGCGAGGAGAGGTGGCGAATTACCTTGGCAATGTGCGCTTTGACGAGTTTGCGCGCATTCTGGGTGGCTACGGAGAGGAAGTGAAAGAACCTGACCAGATTGGACCAGCTCTGCGCCGTGCTCGCGAATCCGGGCGATGCGCGCTCATTAACGTGTGGGTCGATCCTGACGTATTTGCTCCAGGGACCATGAACCAGACGATGTACAAGTAAATAGGAACGCAGCGCGAGACGTCCGGACAACCTTGGAGTTTATCGGCCGTGGTAGTGACGTAACTTAGGCGGGCGATCGCGAGAACAAAGTGAGAGATTCTATTTGGGATAAAACGGCATATGGGTAAAGCGCTTGATGGTGTCCGTGTTTTGGACCTGACGCATGTTCAGTCGGGGCCTTCTTGTACGCAGATCTTGGCTTGGCTTGGAGCTGACGTGATAAAGATCGAGATGCCGGGTCGTGGTGATATTACGCGCAGCCAGTTGCGCGACATCCCCGGCGTGGACTCGTTGTATTTCACGATGCTCAATTGCAACAAGCGTAGCGTGACTTTGAATTTCAAGTCCGACAAGGGCAAGAAAATTCTGGAAGAGCTGGTCAAGAGGTCGGACGTTTTGGTAGAGAATTTCGGTCCGGGCGTGCTCGATCGGGCCGGTTTTACGTGGGAGCGGCTACGCGAGCTCAATCCACGCCTCATTTATGCCTCCATCAAAGGCTTCGGTCCCGGTCCTTACGCGGACTGCAAGGCCTACGAGAACGTGGCGCAAGCGATGGGCGGCTCGATGAGTACCACTGGATGGGAGGACGGTCCGCCAACCGTGACTGGGGCGCAGATCGGCGACTCCGGAACCGGAATCCATATGGTCGCCGGGATTCTGGCCGCGCTTTATCAGCGAGTCAGCACAGGAAAAGGTCAGCGAGTTGAAGTTGCGATGCAGGACGCGGTGCTCAACTTGTGCCGCGTCAAGATACGCGACCAACAGCGACTGATGCGGGGGCCGCTCGAAGAGTACCCGAACAAGAGTTTCGGCGACGCCGTTCCGCGCGCGGGAAACGCCTCTGGCGGCGGACATCCTGGCTCGGCTCTGCGATGCAAGCCTGGAGGCCCCAACGATTACTGCTACGTGATAATCCAAGCCCAGGTTTGGCCAGCGCTGGCGCGAGTGATCGGGCGGCCGGAGCTAGCCGACCATCCTGACTTTGCTACGCCGGAAGCGAGACTTAAGCACCTGGATGAGGTTTTCGCGATTATCGAGCAGTGGACCATGCAGCACACGAAATTCGAGGTCATGCGCATGCTCAACGAGGTAGACGTGCCGTGCGGGCCCGTTTTGTCTACTAAAGACCTTATCGAGGATAAGGCTTTGGCGCAGCGCAACATAATCGCCGAGGTACGTCATCCTGAGCGAGGCGTATTTAAAACCGTGGGCTGCCCTATCGTGCTTTCCGATAGCCCCGTTGAAATTAAGTCTTCGCCCCTTCTCGGGGAGCATACTTTCGAGGTGTTGCAAGAATTGCTTGGCTACAGTGAAGAGCAGGTCAAGGAGCTACAGGCCCAAGGCGTGGTATGAGAGCGCGAGTTAGAGTGCCCGTTGTAGCCCGTAACTCGACTCTCTCGTCAAAGGAGCATCTGCCCGGCAAGGCGGGCTTATTCCGCTAAATTCGGAGCGGGGCGCGTTCGATCAGAATTACGACAGAAGGTTTGCCAGCTCGAGCAATTCGATCCTATATCCGAGCGATCCGATTTGCTGAGCCGCAATTTTCGGTTCGCATATCGTAAGCCAGCTGACAACTTGCGGATCGAGTACCGTCTTTAGAACGTAGCGTATGTCCTCGGGCGCGAGTCGTGCAATATCGCTAAGCAAGCGTTCGTAGTAGTCGGGCTCGAGCTCTCCAATAGCCAAGCTTTCGAGCGCATCTGCGAGCTGCAAGCTAGATTCGCTGAGTGCCATGATCTTCGAGGCTACCCAAGCGCGCGCTCGTTCGAACTCCTCGTCGCCGATCGCTTCGGGGCCGACGAGTTTCTCTAACTCGCGAATCATCTTTTCGAGCGCCGTCCCAGTCCTCTCTTTATCGACCGCTGCGTAAATCAAGTAAGGTCTTTCTGCGCGCGTTGGCAGGGTTAGCGTGCGCACCCCATAGCTCCAGCCATCCTCTTCGCGCAGACGCGAGTTAAGTCGAGAGCTCAGCATTTCAGCCACGAGCGCGCTTGCTATTTGCCAGGCCGCAGCTTGGGGACTTTTCAGAGCGGGCGCCAAACTGCCCATCGCGATGATTGATTGTTCAGCACTCGGCATCACGAGCACGCTTACAAGGCTGGGGCGGCTTACTCTCGCGGCTGGAGCTTCGGGCATGACGGTGAAATCTGTCCGTTGCTTTCCCCATTTTGTAAAGGCCTGAGCCATGAGCTCATTGAGCCCGTCGCTATCAGGCTGGATCACGATCAAACTCGAAAGCTCCGGACGAAACCATCGTTCGTGAAACCCTTCGACCTCTTCTATTGAAATCGCGTTTACGTCAGAGACAAAGCCCGAGCCTGAAAAGGGCTGAGCCCATGGATGGGATGGGTCGAACATGAGGTGGGGCATGACCCGTTTCAGTAAGCCGAGCGGATGGGATTTTTCGGTCTCGATTTGGGCGATCAGTTGCTTTTTTTGTCGCTCCAGGTCATCGGGGTCGAACTTTGCCCCAGTCAACGACTCAGCCAAAACTTCGAATGCTTCTTTGGTAAAAATGTCAAGGCTCGAAATTTCTAAGGTAATCGTATCCAGGCCGACGCTGCCCCTTAGACTTGTGCCACGAAGCGAAAGTTGGCTAACGTGCGGCGCTCGATTTGGCCCTGTGGCGGCTCGGCAAAGCATCGCGACCGTTACCGCGGCGAGCCCTTTTCGTGACGCAAAGTCTCCCAATAATCCCCCCTTCACTATCGCTCGTAGTACGACCAAGGGTGCTGCGGCGCTTGGGCTGTAAAATACTTTGAGCCCATTGTCCAATTGTAAGGAGCCAACACGCGGCCCGGTGAATCGGTGCGAGTCGTGTCCGGGAAAAGGCATCGGCGGCTCATAAACTTTCGCGTTGCTGGACGAAAAGGTTCGGGAGGCTGCGGGAAGGATTTCGAGCGTGAAGCAACCGCCCGAAAGCCATCGCGCCGCAGCGTCGAGCAACTGTTCAGAGTCGGCATTCGCAATCTGTTCAATTCTTTGCACGTAAAAAGCGGGATCGCCGGCAAACAGTTCGCCCTTGACGATAGCCTCGGTAAGACTTGCCGGTCCTGTAAGGCGCTCCAGCTTGAAAAGCAGATCCTTAACCCGCGTCAATCGTGCGGAATAAAGATTTTCTTGCGGAGCACCGTGTCGGATAAAACGCGTGACTTCTTGCTCGATCGCGTCGCTGATACTCCGTGCTTGGTCTGGTGGCACTTTGTGGGCGCGAATAATCAGTTGAGAGCTTAGTTCGCCGTCGCTCAGCTCGAAGCTAACATCGACGGGTGTTTCTGCCATCGCGCTTAGCTTGACGGCGAGCAAAGAACCGCGGGGTCCGCTTAGAATTTCGCCCACAAGCTCGAGCAGAGCGTGATCGGAGCTGCTCCAAGGTGCAACGTTCCAAACTTTATAGACGCTAGCAAGTGCCCCGGGGCGGTAAAGCACCTTTTTTTTCGACCCATGCCGAGATAACTCCCATCTCTTCCACCGTTCCACAGTGGTTCCAGGGCTGACGCCCTCGAAAAATTTCTCGACTTGATCGAAAACGACTTCTGCTGTAACGTCTCCAGCAATTACCAGCATCGCATTGCTGGCACCGTAAAAGCGTTCAAACCATTCGCGCACGTCGCTTGTGGTGATGGAATCCAGGTCCTCGAGATTTCCCAGTGGCGACCATCTGTAAGGGTGATTGTCCGGGTAAGTATTGGCGCGGATGAGCCGGCCTACATCGCCAAAGGGAAGGCTGCTGCGTTCTCGAAGCTCATTTCTTACGATTTCCCGCTGACGATTCAGGTTTGCCTGGGTTAGCGCGCCTAGCAGGTGGGCCATTCGCTCCGACTCCAACCATAAAGCCGAGCTCAAGGCGAAGGCGGGAATCGTGGCAAAGTAGGTCGTATAGTCCTCGGTTGCATTCGCATTAATTGTCGTGGCCCCGAGACGTTCGAGCGTTGGCAGATAGCTCTCCGGATGATGCTCGGAGCCGGCGTACATAAGATGCTCGACGATGTGAGCAAGGCCCGTCTTGCCCGGCTGCTCATCTTTGGAGCCGACATGATAAGCGACATTGATCCCCACTAGACCATGGGCAGGTCGCGCAACAACGACGACTGTAAGACCGTTGCGCAAGACTCGGCGAACATGCGGCAGGCGCAGTCGGCTGAGATCTAACGAACTTCCAGTTTTCGAACCTGAGTAGCTTGCACCCATGAATCATCAAGCTTCATACGTCGCGCCGAAAGAATAATCGTTAAGGCCAACCGTAGTTCGTCTATCAAGCCAGTTTCCCGCGGTCACTAGCGAGCGCCATCCAGTCAGAAGCCGTTTCGACGCACTGAGTAGCGTAGGTATCCGAGATACGACTCATTCCGCTCGACCGTCGCTAAGCCATCGGGCAAGCGGTTCAAAGACACTGTCCTGGGAAAACCTAATCACACTTGCCAGCAGCGCAGCGCCGCTCGCGACACTCACCACCAGTAGGTCTCTGGCGACGGAAAAATCTGGACCAAGAGGTGAACGTACGTGCGCAAGTGTCGCGTGCTTAAGAAGGTCTACGCCATAACTGAAGGGATTGACGGCAGCTAAGAGCTTTAGCCAGGCGGGCAAATGATTGACGGGATAGAGAGCGCCGCTTAGGAAGAAAACTGGGAAGATCACGAAGTTCATCACGACCGCGAAATTATCGAGCGCCCGGCTCGATACGGCGATAAGCACGCCAATCGAGGCGCACAACATCGATGTCGTGACCAACCCAACCAACAGCAGCAGCAAAGAAACATCGTGCGCCAGGTACCCGAGCGTCGCCAGTACAAGCGACAACATGAAAGCCTGTATCAGTCCGACCACGGCCGCACTCATCCAGCGCGCGAACACGATCCACCCGTGCGCGAACGGGGCTGCTATCAGCATTCGCATCACTCCCGATTCTTTGTCATAGACCATCGACAGCGATGCCAACATCGCGCCGAACAGCAACACCATTGCAAGCAGGCCTGGCACTATAAACGATCGATACTGGCTAACGCCGGCCCCTTGTAGCATAGCCTGCACTCCGACGCCCACCGTAAACAGCCACAACAGTGGTCGAACTAAAGCGCTTATTAACCGGCCGCGTTGGCGCAAAGTCCAGCGCAGCTCTCGTCGTATGATTGCCCAAATAGGCCGCCACATTGCCGTGTCTAAGCTAGCTTTCCTTGTCGGCGTAGCCGTGGATTAACCACCAATATACGTCCTGAAGGTTGGGGCGCCGCAGATGCGTCGCTTGCACGTCTCTGTTCAGTTGTCTTGCCGCCTGGTCTAGCGTGAAGTTCTCGTCGTTGATAGCAAACAGCACCTTTGTTCCAATCGTGAGGCCCCTTCCAAAACAAGACTCGAGGTGCTTAGCGATGGTTTCGGGATGTGCTCCTTCTACCTCTAAGACGTAACTGCCAAGAGAGGCGACAAGCTCGCCTGGCGTTCCCTGACAGATAACTCTGCCACGTTTTAGAAATGCCACTCTATCGCACGCTTTGGCCTCTTCCAGGTAATGCGTGGTTACGAGGACCGTGATATTTTCCTCCTGGCGAAGACGTTGCAGAAACTGCCATAGAGATTCACGGTTGGTAGGGTCAAGTCCGACCGTAGGCTCGTCCAGAAATAAAACGCGGGGCCGGTGGAGGACACCGCGTGCGACGTCCAGCGCTCGACGCATGCCGCCCGAAAGTTTGCCGACAGTGACGTCTCTATGGTTTTCGAGTCCGAACAAGCGCAGCAGCTCCGAGATACGTTCGTTGAGGAGTCTCGGCGCCATCTTGTGTAGGGCCCCGGCAAACTCGAGGTTTTCTTGCACTGTGAGGTTACGGTCTAACGCCGGTTCTTGAAACACCAAGCCGATATTTCGCCGGACGGCCACAGGCTGTTTATGGACGTCGTAACCCGCAACCTTTGCTACGCCGCCGGTGGGCCGCATGAGGCCAGCCAGCATATGAATCGTAGTGGTCTTGCCTGAGCCGTTCGGGCCAATAAGGCCGAATATTTGCCCCTCGGGTATACGGAGATTTATCCGGTCAACGGCGACAATGTTCGCGTAGCGTTTTGAAAGGTTTTCAGCGACAACAGCGAAAGGACCCGAGCCTACTTCGGGCCAAGGCTCGAGCATCTGCCGCTCGACCGCTTTCGGACCGGCTACCGGAATGCCTGTACCGATGCGTGCCGATCCCACCATGAGGGACGCCTTCAGTGAGCTGCTCTGACGGAGTTGCGGACGTTGCGGAAAACGATCTTGCCTTTGTCGGAGTGCTGTTGGGCGCTTGCCCTGGCAGAAGCGATAGCGGCGAGCACGAGATCATGATGAGGGGATAGGCTGCAGACCGGGTCAGTATTAGCGGGGTCGCCTGTTAAAAGATACGCCTGGCATCGACAACCGCCAAAATCCTTAAATCGCTCCGGGCAACTGCGACACGGTTCGCGCATCCAATCGAAGCCGCGAAATCTATTGAACGCTGGGGATTCGTTCCATATCCACTCCACGCTGTGGTTGCGAACGTTAGGGAACTCTAGACCCGGCAGCTGACGCGCGGCCTGACACGGCAAAGCGGTCCCGTCTGGAGCGATCGTCAGAAAAAGGTTTCCCCAGCCATTCATGCAGGCCTTGGGGCGCTCTTCGTAGTAATCGGGTACGACGAAAAGCACGCGCATCCGGCCTTTGAACTTCTCCTGATATTCATGTGCTATCTGCTCTGCGCGCTCAACCTGTTCTTTGGTGGGCAAGAGTCGGTCGCGATTTAAAAATGCCCAGCCGTAGTACTGGACGTTGGCCAGTTCGACCTGATCGGCGCCGATCTCTGCCGCCATTTCGAGCATTACGTCGATATGGTCGATGTTGTCTCGGTAGATTACGAAATTCAGCACGACCTCGTAGCCATATTGCTTGACCAGGCGGGCCGATGCGACCTTATGCTCGAAAACTTCGGTGCCGGCCATGAAATCGTTGAGCTCCTTCACTCCCGCCTGAAAACTTATCTGAATGTGATCGAGGCCAGCTTCTTTTAGCGCTTTTATACGCGCCTCGGTCAGACCGTACGCCGAGGTAATCAAGTTAGTGTAGTAGCCCAGCTTTCGCCCTTCCGAGACCAAAGTTTCGAGGTCTCGGCGCAGCAAAGGCTCGCCACCCGAAAAACCTAGCTGAACCGCACCTAGCCGCCGCGCTTGCCGAAGCACCCGAATCCAGTCTTCGGTCGAAAGAGTATCTTTTTGCCAGGCAAAGTCTACGGGGTTGGAGCAGTAAGGACACTGCAGCGGGCACGAATAGGTAAGCTCTGCACACAACCAGAGCGGCTTAGGAAGGTTCTTTGACGTGAACCCATCCGCGTTCATGGGCGACCTGAATGAATTCTTTGACGTCGCTTTCTATCGGGGCGCCTGGAAATCGGCTCTTGAGCTCTTCGATTATCGCGCCGAGAGAGCGCTTGCCGTCGACCAGAGTTAAAATTTCGCTTGCGCTTTTATTTAATTTTATCATTCCTTCGGCATATAGAAGAACGTAGCAGTTTTGTGCCTCTTCCCACTGGAGGCGGAACTTTGGCGACAATGCGAGCACGGAGGCGTCGTCAAGCTGAGCCATGACTAGATTTTCTCCTCCAGCAACGCTCGCGCTGGCTTGATGTTGTCCACGTAGACGACATACATCGCGTCCAGCATTGCCCACAGTATGTCGAGCTTGAACTGAAGGATCTCGAGAGCTCGCTCTTGAAGTTCACGCGTGTTGAAGTAATTAAGCGTTAGCTCGAGTCCGTATTGTACGTCTTCGCGAGCCTCGTTGAGTCGGCGCCTAAAGTACTCGTAGCCTTTAGGGTCAATCCATGGGTAGTAGCGTGGCCAGTTTTCGAGCCGAACACGGTGGATCTGGACAGCAAAGAGCTCGGTCAATGAAGCACATACGCCTTCTTGCCAGGAAGCATTGCGAGCGAAGTTTACGTACGCGTCAACCGCGAATCGCACTCCTGGCAAGACATGCCGAAGCGAGACCATCTCTTCCCGCGTAAGTCCGCACGCTTCGCCGAGTCTTAGCCATGCTTCGATTCCCCCTTCATCCCCCTCTCGCCCGTCGTGATCAAGAATTCGTTTAATCCAACGTCGACGAACTTCTCTGTCGGGGCATTGGGCGAGTATCGCTGCGTCCTTGCGCGGTATATTGATTTGGTAATAAAACCGATTCGCGACCCAACCCTGGATCTGCTCACGATTGAGTCGCCCTTCGTTCATCATCATCTGAAAGGGATGGTGAATGTGATAGGCAGCACCTTTTTGGCGCAGTTTCTGCTCGAATTCTTCCTTGCTCCAAGGAGCCTCCGCGCTAGCCATTTTCTCTTTTCCCAGCTTTCGACAGCTCTCGCTTAACCTTTAAAGAACTATTTCCATCCCGTCAAAAGCCACTTCGATACCCTCGCGTTCAAGGATCGCCCGTTCGGCTGAGTCCTCGCGAAGGATAGGGTTCGTGTTGTTGATGTGAATAAGCACTTTGCGAGGCTTCGGCACTTTACGCAGCACCTCAATCATGCCTCCCGGTCCCCATTGCGGCAGATGACCCATGTCCAGGGCCCGTTTATCTGAAATTCCTTGAACGGCCAGCTCGTCGTCTTGCCAAAAAGTGCCGTCTACTAACAGGCAATCAGCTTGCGCCATTAGCTCTAGGACGCGCGAGTCGACCTTGCCGAGAGCCGGCGCGTAGAACAAAGATTTCCCACTGCGGCTGTCCTCAACACAAACTCCGATTGTGTCGCCCGGATGGGGATCGTAGCGGTGTGGTGAATAAGGTGGCGCTTTGCTGTCGAGCGCGACCGCTTTGAACTGCAAATTCGGCGTCTCGGGGACTGAAAATATGCTGTCCTCTCCCTCGATACCCACGCGATGTCTCTCCACGCCGCAGTAGTTCTCGAGGATTTTAAGCACGGGGAATCCGGTTGTGAGATCCTGGTAAACCATGTCAGAGCAGTAAACACGAAGCGGTGCGCCTTCCCGAAGCAATAAGAGTCCAGTTGCGTGGTCGATTTGGCTATCGACCAAGATGATCGCAGCTATGCCTGTATCTCTGATTTTTCGACTCGGGCGTAAGGGCGGAAAACTTTCTATTTGGATGCGGATGTCGGGGGAAGCGTTAAACAACACCCAGCCAGCGCCGTCGTCACTGACAGCAATAGACGACTGGGTTCGGGGACGTGCCCGCAACTGCCCCGCTCGTACCCCAGCGCAGTTCGTACAGTTGCAGTTCCATTGCGGAAACCCGCCGCCAGCGGCGGAACCGAGCACACGTACCAGCACGGCGATCCCCAGCGGACCCCAAAAGAATCACACTCGCAGCCTTCCCGAAACAAGCGCTCTAGAATCCAACCCAGATGCCGAGCGCGTTTGACGGCCTAGCTAGTAAAGGGCGAAAATATAGGGCTGGAAAATATAGGGCTGGAAGGAGACGTCTCCTTCCAGCCCTACGTCGAATTAGCGGTTGTAGATGTAGAGCGTCAGCTCGAAGCCAAGGCGCAGGTCTTCAAATGTCGGCTTGGTCCACTCCATAGTGCTTACCCCCTCCTTTTTAAATTAAGTTCGCGAGACCCCAGAAGTTGCTCGCCCTAGGCATCTTAATGATATACGTGGCTCGAATTCTGAGTCAAGTAAATCCGTAGAAATAACGGAACGACCTTCTTGGCAACCCTAAGACTTTCACTTCAAACAAAATCGTTGTGACTTTTTCGCCCCTACGGGGCATCGCATTTGAAGCTCCTTGTACAAGCAGCTCAGAACGATAAATGCGCTAGTCAGTCTGCGCTGTTTCTCCTTTTTATCGCGAGCGATTAACAACTTTTTTGCGAGCGAGTAACTAATTTCTGCCCGCCTAAGCAAAAGTTAAATTCAAAGAACAGCGTTCGATTGGGTAAAACACATAACGGTCGTGTCTCTATTAATCGCGCTTTTCAAAAGCTAGTCATTTGGCCGCCCAGCGCTTAAGATCCCGACACTCCGAGCTTTCACATATTCGTAAATCTGCTCGGCATCGTCGGGATCGAAAAAGCCTGCCCATTTTGGCATACCCTTGTCCGGCCGTCCCTCCATCATCGTGGCTATAAACTCTTCCTTCTTCATTCCGCCGTTAAGCGACTGACGCAAGTCGGGCGCGTACTCGCTTCCGGAAGCGTCGGCCCCGTGGCATCTGAAACAGTACGAGTTGAACTTCTCCCAGCCCAGGAAAATCGTTTTGGTTACTTTGCTGTCGGTCGTGAATACAGGAAATGACAGGCTTACGACTTTGCCGTCGGGAAGCTTGTAAGTGTATCGCTTAGCTTGCGCAGCAACAGGCTTCTTTACTTCTACGGGCGCCTTGCTAAGCGAAAGAATCCACTTGACGAGCGTTTCGATTTGAGCGTCGCTCAGCTGGGGATGCGCGGGCATCGGCAGGTTGCCCCAGTTTCCGGCCCCTCCATCCTTTACCTTTTTCACTAGCTTTTGAAGCGCACCAGGACTGTTTGCGTAACGCTTAGCGACCTCGGCAAACGCCGGCCCGACCACTTTCATGTCGACCCGATGGCACGAAAGGCAATCCGTGCTATCCATAATTTGCTTCACTTTAGGAGGCATTGAACTCTTGGATTGTTCTTGAGCGACGCTCGTGCCAGCCAAAAGCCCAAATCCAATCGCAACAACCATCGCTAGCGAAGCAATCGGTCGTGCGAGGCGATAAGAGCGATGTGCGGTGGAAATGCGCGAAATCAACTCTCTTCCCCCTCCCCCAGGTCGAGGATTTTGCAATTTTAAGCTAAATTAATAGGAACCGATGCCTGGTATGTCCGGTTTATACAACTTGACCCCGAAATTATTTAACACTGCGGTTATCTCTGCCTGTCGCTTTTGAATTACCTCGTCTAAGCGCTTTTTGGTGGCTTCATCGCCTTTGCGCACGCCCATTGAAATCGGAAACGAGTACTGTTCGGGCGCGCCGTACGTCCTTTCGTTGGGGACTGCTACGACTTCGAGGTCTGGATAACGCGGCAAAAAGTAGCCTATCGAGGGCTCCCAGGTAATCGCCACGTCAAGGTTACCTTTTTCGATTTCCTCCAGCATTATTGCGGGTGACAGGCCGTCCGTATCCCCGATCCTAAACGGTGTCGCAGACAGCACGAGTCCTCTCAGTTTCAAGCCCATCTCAGGGGGCGTGTCGTACTCAAACCCGATTTTAAGTTTGCGCAACGCAGGCGAATCCATACTTCGAATGTCGTAGTCTTTTCCCTTTTTGAACACAAAAACGTAGGAAGAAACGTAGTAAGGCTGGGTAGTCAAAGCTTGAGCATACCCGTACGGAATTTCCATCACTACATCACATTTGTTAGCGTTGAGCGTCTCGTATAAAAAACCGTCAAATCCTCCTCGTCCTCTGTAGCTTGCCCAAGTGTACTGGAGGTCATCGCCGAGCGTTTTGGCAACTATTTCGGCGATCTTGTTCTCGAGGCCTTGGCCAGACTTGTTCGAAAAAGGCATGTAGTCCGGGTCAGCGCACACACGTAAAGTACCGGCTAGCACCCTGCTCGCTCCCAGCAGCGTAATAGCAACCACTAAGGCCATTACCGCGGGCAAAAAACTCTTTTTTTGTCTACTCATTCGGAGACCCCTTAAATAGGATTTAAAATCAACCTTTCATCAATTAAGCTTAGCTCGCTTGTCCCTCAGCAAGTCAACGTCTCCGCTGGGCCACTCGGTGCCCAATCCGTTTAGGCCTTAAGCAGTTTAGCTTTTAGATTGACGGACTTGGCCAAAAAATGGCGCGAAGATGCACTCGCCGGCTTCGCAGTGTTTGCTACGGGGCGAAATGTAGAGCAAGTAATAATAGGATAAATGGTCCCGCACTCGCCGCTGGACGAGCGCGGGACCATGTCTAGTCAAGCCTCTTGAGTTAGAGCGAGAAGATCATGAGAGTGCCGCCCAGATTGGTGTAGTCTTTTAAGTTAGCGGTCAGCCCGACGGCGCCCAGACCGGCAGTTGGCTCAGTCAACCCTTCAGCCAATCCGATCGCAGACCAACCACCGACACCGCACAGGACAGCAACGTACTGTTTGCCGTTGTGCATAAAGGTGATCGGGTTCCCGATGATTCCGGAGGGGCAGTGGAACTGGTATAGAATCTTGCCGGTTTTGACGTCAACTGCCCTGAACCAGCCGGTGAGAGTACCGTAGAACGCAAGTCCTCCACCAGTAGTCAGAGCTCCACCCCAATCTTGAAACTCGTCTTTGATCTCCCACTTGGTCTCGCCAGAGATCGGGTCGAACGCGATGAAGCGTCCTCGGTTTCCGCCCTCAGCAGGATACATGCTGACGATCGCTCCTACAAACGGGAAGCCAGCCTTATACTTCACGGCAAAACCCTGGTAGTCCATGCACAGGTGGTTGAGCGGAGCATAGAAGAGCTTGGTGTCGGGGTCGAAAGATACCGGCTGCTGGTCCTTGTCGCCTTCCGCTGCAGGGCAGATTCCCTTTACGTTGACGTCCTGCTTGGTCATGTACCTGGGATCGACCTCCGGTCGTCCGGTCTCCAGGTTCACCTCTTTGGCCCAGTTGACCGTCGGATCGTACTTGTGCGCGGCGATCAACTTTCCGTTAGACCGGTCGAGGACGTAAGCAAAGCCGTTGCGGTCAAAATGGACCAAAGTCGGAACGGTTTTGCCGTTGACTTCCAGATCGGCAAGGATGCACTCGTTGACGCCGTCGTAGTCCCATCCGTCATGGGGCGTCATCTGGTACACCCATTTCGCCATGCCCGTGTCCGGGTCGCGGGCGAAAATCGTCATTGACCATTTGTTGTCACCGGGCCGTTGCGAAGGGTTCCACGTTCCTGGGTTACCCGAGCCGTAGTAGAGGAGGTTTAGCTTGGGGTCGTACGAGTACCAACCCCACGTGGTGCCACCTCCGAGTTTCCAAGCATCTCCCTTCCAGGTTTTGAGGCTTGAATCTTTACCTACGGGCTTTTGGGTAGCACCGTCGATCGTCTTTTCAGGGTCGAAGAGCAGGTCCGAATCTGGCCCTTCGCTGTAGGCGCGCCAAATCCGTTTGCCGGTTGCCAGGTCATAGGCGGTTACATAACCGCGTACTCCGTACTCGCCGCCGGATACCCCTACGATCACCTTGTCGTGGACAACCAAAGGCGCTGAGGTCATCGTCTGGCCAAGCTTCGGATCGGCATTTTGTACCGACCAGATTACGCGCCCAGTCTTCGCGTCAAGCGCATAGACGTGCGCGTCCAGCGTTACTACGATAAGTTTGCCGTCGGCGTACGCCGGTCCTCGGTTGACGACGTCGCAGCACGCTACCGACGGGGCAAACGAATCTTGATGTGGTGTGAATTTCCACACAAAGCGGCTCATGTCGTTGAGGTTTATCGCGTAGACATAGTTCGGATAGGCGCTCTCGAAGTACATCATGTCGCCAACCACTAGCGGCTGCCCTTCATGGCCGCGCAGCGCCCCTGTCGATATGGTGAACACCACCTTGAGGTTCTTGACGTTTTCCGTGTTGATTTGATTAAGCGGGCTGTAGCGTGTAACCGCGTAATCACGACCTGGCATCACCCACTGGTTTGGGTCTTTCGACAGAGCCTCCAGGTCCTCTGCCCAGGCTGCAGTTCCCAGAGAAGCCAGAAAAACGACCCCCAATAAAATCCTAAGCCAAAGAAAAGGACTTCGCCTGCTCTCCCTCATCACTGGTTCCTCCCTAACCATTCAGAAGTAGCAAAGTCAAATTCGATTTTTCCCCTCCCCGGGGCAGCATAACGTTGTAGAAGATGCTTTGCTTTTGGCGTTGTGCCCACTCTGCGCCGTTAGCGCCTCCGCCGGGAAGCACAAGCGTGTAGTGCTACGTGAAGTTCAAATTCTTCACCCCCTCCCTTCGGCGAGTTAATGCCCGGCTGCTCTGGATACGGCGCGGATTTTACCAAACCTGAATTCCTTATGGCAACATCACGCTCGAGCCAGTGGTGCGACGCTCCGAGAGAGCGCGATGAGCCTCGGCGGCCTGCTCGAGCTTGTACCGCTGACGAACTTCGCATCGCACAATTCCGCGTGCGATTGCATCAAATAGAGCACGCGATCGTTCGAGAAGTTCCTCGCGCTCGGCTACGTAATTCGCCAGCGTTGGTCGGGTCAAATAGAGCGACCCTTTAGCGCTCAGGATTCCGACGCTGAAGGGTGGAACGACGCCGGACGACTGCCCGAAGCTGACCATCAAGCCGCGCGGTCGCAAGCAATCCAGCGAGCCCATAAACGTGGCCTGGCCAACCGAGTCGTAGACTACGGGAACCCCCTTTCCGTCGGTGATCTCCCGCACTCGCGCAGTGAAGTCTTCTTTATGGTACAGGATGACGTGATCGCATCCGTGTTCGCGCGCAAGGCGCGCTTTCTCCTCGCTGCCGACAGTGCCGATGACCGTGGCGCCCAGATGCTTAGCCCATTGGCACATAATCAATCCCACGCCACCGGCCGCCGCGTGGACTAAAATTGTGTCTCCCCTTTTCACCTGGTAGGTCGAAAAAAGCAGGTAATGCGCCGTCAGACCTTTTAGCATCGAGGCCGCAGCGATGCTGTCGTCGATTTCGGCGGGCAGCGGAACAAGAAACTTTGCAGGTATGACCCTAACCTCCGAATAAGCACCCATCGGGCCCGTACAGTATGCCACCCGGTCGCCGACCTTAAGCTCCGTCACCCCAGGGCCTACTTTCTCTACCACACCTGCGGCTTCGGTCCCGGGTATATATGGCAACTGAGGTGGCTGGTAAATCCCAGAGCGGAAATAAATTTCTACGAAGTTCAATCCCACTGCGCGATGGCGCACCAAAACCTCGCCCGGACCAGGATCGGGAACGCTGACTTCTTCCCATTTCAGAACTTCTGGCCCCCCTGTCTGATGGACTACTATCGCTTTGCATTTCATCGCTCGCCTCGCCTCGGGTTCATTCCCTCACTAAGAAGGCGAAAATTATCCTCATTGTCGACCGGTGTACGCGATGCGGTAAATGCGGTTGTTGGCATCATCGCAAAATAGCAGACTTCCGTCCGGCATCGACAGTATACCCGTGGGACGACCCCAGACCAGCGGTTCGTTCGGGTCGACCAGAAAACCGGTGAGAAAATCCTGGTAATAGCCAAGCGGGCGGTTGTCAGGTCCGAACGGAACGAAGACTATCTTGTAGCCAGTTGCGACGCTACGGTTCCAACTTCCGTGAAGAGTTACGAAAGCTCCGTTTCGGTATTCTTCCGGGAACGTTTTGCCTCGATAGAAGGCCAAGCCGAGCGAGGCTGAGTGAGCTTGAAACAAAAGGTCAGGGGTTACGGTTTTCGAAGCTAGCTCGGCATTTAAACTGACACCGTTTTTCATCATCCGAGGGTCGAGCAGCGTTGGTGCCAAGTAGGCGTAAGGCCAGCCGTAAAAAGCGCCCTCCTTGATTCGCGTCAAATAGTCCGGAACTAGATCGTCTCCCATCCCGTCGCGTTCATTTACCACGGCGTAAAGTTCGTGCGTGCGAGGGTGTAAATCCATACCCACCGGATTTCGTAGCCCCCAGGCCACTGTCTTCATCTCGGTTCCGTCCAGGCTTATAAGCTGGATCGACGCGCGTGGTAACTTTTCCTCTCCCACATTGGTGCGCGATCCAATCGCGACGAAAAGATGTTTGCCGTCGGGCGCAGCAAGCAGATTGCGCGTCCAATGGCCGCCGTAACCAGGTATCGTAGCGATTAGCTCGCCCTTGCCTGAAAGGCTTGTCTGGCCAGGTTGGTAAGGAAAGCGCAGGATGCCATTGGTGTTAGCGACGTAAAAGTAATTTCCTACAAAGGCCATGCCGAATGGCATGTTAAGCCCGTTCTCAGGTCCGGCGAAGATGTGAGTTTCGGTGGCGCGGCCCTCGTTTTTCGGATCGCGCAACAATCTTATGCGGCTTTTCTCCGACTCCGCCACTAGCACAGAGTCGTCAGGCGCAAGTGCAAGCCAGCGCGGCTCGTGCAGGGGCGGACCGTCGGTTACCTCGCCGGCGTAGACGGTCATCGTAAAGCCGGGTGGCAGCTTTACCACTGGGTCGGTAGGCATTTCAGCGATTCGCGGTGCCTTGCCTGCGCTTGGAGTCGCAAATGGGGGTGGCAGGTCGCTAAGCTTAACCGTGAACTTCGTCGGTGTGAGCGTCTCGACCTTGAATTCCTGTGCCAGGCTTTGTGCTGGCCCCTCTAACGCGAGCGCGCAGAGTACAACACCTACGATAGAAAAGCCGACTAGTCTATTCGGAAGACTTCGATTTTTCCCGCTCATCCGCTTTCGTAACCTTCGTCACGACCTTACGGATAATAATATGCAAACCGAGGTTTACATGCCCCACATCAAGCTTTGACGGCCAAGGTCACGTTCCTGCGTGCTTTATATCGACGCCTCGCTCGGCGTAATCCTTATGGCTGGTTTGGGGCGACAAAGTCAAGAAATTCAATCCTTTCATCCTGTCAGCCAGTTTCCAGCAAAGTCGGAGCATTTATCGCGCAGCTCCATTAGTCGTGGCCCACGCCACCTGTAGCTAGTGCCATGTGGCGTTTCCATTTGGTAGGCTCACCAGCGAGGGGGTCAAGATAGCCGTTGCTCGCTTAACCGTGGTTGCACCGTGATAGCCTAGGTTTCGGTATGCCGTGGCTATCCGGGCGCGTGACCGGCTGGTCGAGTCGTTGCAGGATTTCCCCATTGGGGAGACGCAAGCACAATCGAACGTTTCGAGCAACTCCTTGCCGTAGTGTTCTCTAAGCCCCCTCGTCGTACTCCTGACTGATATCGACATTTGTATAATCCTTGAGCGCCGAGGTGGCAAGCAGAGAGACCACGGCGCAGACGAGTACGTAGCCGGCAATCGCAAAACCGGATTTGTAGCGCGCAAGAAGCGCAGTTGCGATAAGAGGAGCTGGTCCGCCGGCAATAATCGAGGCCAGTTGATAGCCGAGCGACGACCCACTGTAACGGAGCCTCCCGGTGAAACACTCGGCGATTAAGGCCGCTTGTGGCCCGTACATCATCGCGTGCGGAATCAATGACAGCAGGATCGCCAAGTAAATCAGGGCGACTCGGCCGGAGTTTAGCATCGCGAAGTAAACGAAACTATATGCTCCGACCGTCGCCGCTCCCAGCATGTACATGCGTTTGCGTCCGATTCGGTCGGACAAGTAGCCGAAAAGCGGGATCATGAAAAATTCGACCACCGAGGCCGAAAGCACCGCCGCCAACAAAAGGTCGCGCGAGACATGAAGCGAGGCTGTACCGTATGCGAAAACAAATGCTGTGAACGTATAGAAGGGAGCCTGCTCAGCGACGCGAGCAAGGGCCGTGAGCACGATCTCTTTGGGATGGCGCCTGATCGCTTCCACCATCGGGACGCGTTCGATCCTGTTTTCCGCAGTAAGCCGCATAAAAGTTGGGGTTTCGAGGATCCCGAGCCGGATGTAAAGCCCGATACCGACCAAAATGATGCTCAGCAAGAAGGGAATCCTCCATCCCCAAGACACAAACTGGTCTCCAGAAAGCGCGCTGAACGCCAGCACCGCCAAGTTCGCCAGGAAAAGACCGGCTGGAACGCCAAACTGGGGCCACGAGGCAATAAAGCCGCGATGCGAAGCGGTGCGCGACCACTCCATCGCAAGCAGCACCGACCCGCCCCATTCGCCGCCAACCCCAACGCCTTGAATAAAGCGTAATCCGGTCAGAATTATCGCTCCCCATACACCTATCCGAGCGTAGGTCGGGACGAGCGCGACTAAAAATGTTGCAATGCCCATCAGCATGAGGGTTGCGATTAACGTAGACTTTCTACCGATCCGGTCGCCGTAATGGCCGAAAATTGCGGCGCCAACGGGTCTGGCAACGAAACCTACTGCGTAAATGAGAAACGCTTCGAGAGTTCCGATTAGAGGATCCGATTTTGGAAAGTAGAGCTTGGCGAACACCAACCCAGTTACGGTGCTGTACAAGAAGAAATCGTACCATTCGATCGTCGTTCCGATCGTGCTGGCGATCACGGCGCGCCGAAGTTGCTTGCGATGTTCCTCTTCAGACAAGCCGGTTACGGCAATATCAGGTGTCGCCATCGTCGTTCTAAGCCTCCTCTCGAGCTGATAATGCTCGACCAGGCGCGTCACGGGTCACTTTTCTGCTACCGAGCGCCTCCAAAAACGTCACGTCTTCCTTCCCATCGCGCGCCCGCATGAAGCCACAAGCCTACTTTCTGTTTGGTGGAAAGCCAGTAACATATTAAAACTTCCAGCGGCCTTAGGCTTCGCCCCAACGTTTAAATAACGAATGCTCGATGTTGAGCTGGTCGAGAATCTTGCCGACAGTATGGTCAATTAGATCCTCGACGGTGCGTGGTCCGAAGTAAAACGCGGGCAACGGCGGCAAGATGATCGCACCGTTTTCTGCAGCGGCAGCCAGCGCGCGCAAATGACCTAAGTGGAGTGGAGTCTCGCGCGGTACCAGGACTAGCGTCCGCCTTTCCTTAAGGCAGACGTCGGCCGCCCGCGTCAAGAGATTGCCCGCGTAACCATACGCAACCGCAGAAAGCGTATTCATCGAGCACGGCACGATCGCCATTCCGTCGGTTCGGAACGAGCCGCTGGCAATTGGGGCTGCCATGTTGCGCACGTCGTGGACCGCTGTCGCCAACTTGAGCACTTCCTCGGGCGAGCGACCGGTTTCCAGCGTCAGCGTAGCCTTCGCCGCTTCGGTCATGACCAAATGTAGCTCGATATCCGCTCGGCGGGTCAAATATTCGACCAGTTTGACGCCGTAAATAATGCCGGTCGCGCCAGTGATTCCAACGATTAACCTTCGCTTAGACATCGCAAAAAGTTGGAACCGTCTGGAGGCTCGAGCGCTTCAACCCAGCAAAAGCGGGCGTCGCCGTGCCTTCGCAACTGTCACCATGACGACCGTTCGTAGACTATGACCCGTTTGGGGATAGCTCGCTTACCGCGCACCGGCCCAGCTAGCAAGGCAGCATCCGAAGCGGCTGTGCCGCGCGGCTACGTTTCGACAAAAGCCCCCCACCCAGAAAAAGCAAGGATCTTTGAATCTCGGTCCGAGCGCCAACTTTAAAAGCCGTGGTGCGCTTTTTCGCCATGTCGCTAGCCGCGACCGGCTACACCTGTTCTCCCTGGCGCAAGCGCGCCGCGGCCGCCTTGACGGCGTTTATTATGCCGTTGTAGCCGGTACACCGACACAGCACGGCTGAGAGAGCGGCGCGGATTTCGCTTTCAGTGGGAGTGGGGTTGACCCGAAGTAGGTCGTATGCTGTAAGTAACATCCCAGGCGTACAAAACCCGCATTGCAGGCCATGATGCTCCCAAAACGCCTCCTGGAGCGGATGAAGCTTGCCATCGCGCGAGGCAAGACCCTCTACGGTGGTAAGCTCGGCTCCGTCGGCCTGCACGGCCAGCATCAAGCACGAACGCGCTGCTTCGCCATTGAAAAGAATCGTGCACGCACCACAGATTCCGTGCTCGCACCCCACGTGTGTTCCGGTAAGTCCCAGGTCCTCGCGTAAAAAATCTGCCAAGAGTTTGCGCGGCTCAGCGAAACCTTCGCGCATCTCGCCGTTGACTCTCAACCGAATCAATCGCTTCTGGCTCAACTCTGTCGCTCCTTTGCCCGTGCCAAGGCCTTGCACAATGCGCGCTTGGTCAATACGCGTGTCAGATGGCGCCGATAGTCTGCCGGCGCATGAATATCGCTCGAAGGTTCGACCTCCTCACTGGCGGATTGGGCGGCTTCAGCTAAAACCTCGTCGCTAAGGCTGCTTTGAAGGAGGATCTTTTCGGCTTTTTGGAGCCGTACGGGAGTCGGGCCCGCACCAGCCGCAGCAAGCCGCACCTCGGAGCATCGTCCGGCGCGGTCTATTGCCAGTTGGGCAGCTACCGCAACGATCGCAAAATCACCGTGCCGGCGGCTGAACTCCTCGAAAGCCCAGCCCGCTCCGGAAGGCATTGGCGGTATACGCACCTCGAGCAAAACTTCATCTGGTTCGAGCGCGGTCGTCATTACGTCACGGAAAAATTCGCGCGCCTTCATTATTCGTTGCCCCGTGGCTCGACCGATCACCAGCTCGGCGTCGAGAGCGGTTACGAGCGCGGGATATTCTGCCGCCGGGTCGGCATGAGCTAGGCTCCCTCCGATCGTGCCACGGGTGCGAGTCGGCAGATGGCCGACGTACTGAGTTGCCTCGGCCATCAAAGGCAAGCGCTCTCTTACAACTGTTGAAAATTCAATCGTCCGCTGTCGGGTCAGTGCGCCAAAGCAAAGACGGCCGTCGCGTTCTTCGATATAGGACAGGTGGGGAAGTCGGTTTATATCGATTAGAGCGGCTGGCCGGCTTAAGCGAAAATTAAGGAGCGCGATTAGGCTTTGCCCGCCGGCCAAGATTTTGGCATCCCCTTGATAGCGCCCAAGGAGTTCGAAAACTTCCTCCAGTTCGCGCGGATCGTAGTAATCGAAATTCGGTGGTTTCATAGCTGTCGTACTCGGCGCGCCTCTTCGATTAGCCGCCATAACTTATCTGGCTTGATGGGAAGCTCCGTTATCTGAATACCCAACGGGGCCAGGGCGTCACTTACGGCGTTGGCGACCAGAGCTGGGACGGTCATCGAGCTTGACTCACCGAGCCCCTTGGTTCCGAGAAGCGTGAACGGCGAGGGCGAAACTATGTGAGCGATGTCGATGCGCGGCGCCTCGCTTGCAGTGGGTACCAGATAGTCCATGAAGCTTCCGACCAGAAACTGCCCCGCTTCGTCGTAAACTAGCTCCTCATAAAGAGCTCCACCCAAACCGTGCAACGCTCCCCCATAGATTTGCCCTTCGGCGATCATCGGGTTGATAATCGTGCCTGCGTCATGAACCGAGGCGTAACGCAAAATTTTGACCACGCCTGTCTCAGCCTCGACTTCGACAGCCATAACCTCCGCAATAAAACCATAGGTATTGGAAGAGTTGACGCGATCATAAAGATCGGGGCTCTTCGCCTCCGGAAAGCCGAACACTGCCGACGCTTGAAGCCCTGGTTCTAACTCGCGAGGAAAGTCCGCCGCATTCCAGTGTGCGCGCCCAGCTAGTTCCTTGAGCGTAAGCGTGGGGCCCGCCGAGGAACGCGGTTGCACTCTGCCCTCGGAAAACTCGAGCATCTCCTCGGGCGTTTCGGTCAGATAGGAAGCGTATTTGATCAGCTTCGCCTTAAGCTTCCGAGCTGCGAGTGCTGCGGCGCTGGCCCCTACTGCTGCAAAGCGGCTCGAGTAGCTCCCTGACGAGACTCCCCAAAGCCGCGTAAACGTATCCATTTCATCCACTACCATCACGTCGTCCAACGCCACTCCGAGTTCCTCGGCCACGACTTGCGCGATCACCGTGCGATGGCCCTGTCCCTGGGGTGTAGAACCCATCACTACGACGATCTTGCCCAAGGGGTCGACTTTTATCGTGGCCGCCTCGGTCGCTCCGGACTTGGGCAGGTAGCTCGGCCGACTTCGATACTGTGGGTCGAGCGCAACCGTGATGTAACCAATGTTGGAAACAGAAGGATCGACCGCTAACGCAAGCCCGATTCCAAAAAGCCTTCCCTCGCTGCGGGCCTTTGCTTGCTCTTGCCGCAACTCGTCATACTTCGCCAGTTCGAGCGCTTTCTCCAGTACGGCTGGATAATTGCCTGAATCGTAAAGTCCCCCGGTCGGTGTGCGATACGGAAACTGGTCCGGCGGTATCAAATTTCGCCGCCGCACTTCGGCGGGATCCATGCCGAGCTTGGCTGCCAGCATGTCCACCATCCGCTCGATCTCGAAGTACAAATGGCCGCATCCGTAACCACGGTTGGGACCCGTGGGGCACTTGTTGGTCATGACCACGAACACGTCGGCTTCTAGATTTTGGAACCGATAGGGTCCCACCCAGTTACCGATGGGTCTAAACGAGCAACCAGGTTCGGGGCTTCGAATGTAGGCGCCCACGTTGTCGAACCATCGCGCCCGCATCCCCAAAATCGTTCCATCCTTCCGAGCGGCCAATTCGCGATAGACTATTCGGTCAGTCCCGCTCGACGACGCCATCAGATGCTCGCGACGGTCTTCGAGCCAGCGCACCGGCACTCCAAGCTTCATCGCGGCTAGACCGACGAGCGCCATGTACGGAAACACGCTCGTCTTGATTCCGTAGCTTCCTCCGATATCGGGCGGCACAATGATACGCAAGCGGTTTTCCGGCAGCTTAAGCGCTCGTGCTAACAACGAATGAAGAATGAAAGGGCCCATGAAGTTTGCCCAAATCGTCAGCACACCACCGCTCACGTCGTACGAGGCGACAACGCCGTACGTCTCGATCGGCGTGGAAGAAAATTTCGGAAATTTGAAACGTGCCTTGATTACTACGTCCGCCTCGGCAAACGCACGATCTGGGTCGCCGTAAATTAAGCTGCGATGGCAAGCGACGTTCGAGCCTATCTCCTCGTGTAGTAGAGGAGCATCAGTAGCCGTCGCCTGCTCCGGGTCCACCACCGCAGGAAGCGGGTCGTACTCTACCTCGATCACATCCAAGGCGTCTTCGGCCACGTATCGGTCTGTTGCCACGACAAGTGCAACCGGTTCGCCAACAAACCGAACCTTGTCGACTGCTGCACAGTAATACTTGACCGGAGCCTGGACGCCCACTGAAAAGGGCTGCGTTAGCTGGCCAACGTCTTGGCCGGTGATCACGCCTACCACGCCCGGGATTTCGAGGGCCTTGGCGACGTCGATGCGAACGATGCGGGCGTGCGCGTAGGGCGAGCGAAGGATCGCCGCGTGGTGCAAATTATTGAATGGCAAATCAGCAATGAAGGTGCCGCGCCCGGTCAGAAGCGCTGGATCCTCGCTGCGCTTTACAGGCTGTCCGACCAACCGCCGGGATCCCATCAGATACCTCGAAAGTTCGGCTTGCGGCGAGCTTTGAACGACTCAACCCCTTCGCGGAAGTCGTGCGAGCTGCGCAGTCGACCGTAAGCTTCTCCTTCAAGCTCGATACCGACGTGCAGCGGCGCGTCCTGAGCAGCGTTCAGCACTTTCTTGAGCGTGCGCTGTGCCAGTGGCGAGAAGTATTTAAGTTCCTCGACTAGCGCGTCTACCTCCTTAGCAAGCTCGCTGTCGGGTACTACTGCTACTGCCAGTCCCCATTCGTAAGCCTCGCGGCCTGGAATGCGCCGTGACCGCATTGCCATATCTTTGGCGCGCCCTATTCCGATCATCTTGACGAGTCGGCTCGTTCCCCCTGACCCGGGGATCATACCTATACGTTGCTCGGGCAAACCGAGCAGCGCCGACTCGGTGACGATCCGAAAGTCGCACGCGAGCGCTAACTCCAGCGCTACCCCAAAACAATAGCCTTGAATGGCGGCGATCACAGGCTTGCTACATCGTTCGGGAGCGGCCACGTTGTAGGCCAGGTTCGAAAGGTGTTCGGGAGTTTGTTCCAGGAAGCCCGGGATATCGCCGCCGCTCGAGAAATTGTCGCCCGCTCCGCGCAGGACAATTACTCGCACAGATGGCTCTCTATCCAAAGCATCAAATGCTGCGGCCATCTGCTCGCGTTGTTTCATTGTGATGACGTTGAGCGGTGGACGGTCCAAGATAACGTCCGCCCGCTCTTTGTCGCTATTTACCTCTACCCGAAAACCGTCAGCTGTCTTGATAATTTCCGCCAATTCCACAGGTGCGCTCACTTAGTGGGAGTTATCCAATCCACAAAAATCAAAGTTTTAAGGTTTACGAGTCGATCTGATAATTGCCTGCCAGCAACATTCGGCGCAATATCTTGCCAGTGGGCGATTTCGGAACTTCACGGATAAAGACGTATTCACGCGGGCGTTTAAAGTCAGCAAGCCTCGAAGCCCGGCAATGAGCATCGAGCTCCTGCGCGCTCACATCGGCGCGTCGTTTGATAAAGGCGGTAATCTTTTGGCCAAGCCGCTCGTCTGGCAGTCCCACAACCACGACTTCGCCGACTGCAGGATGGAGCGACAGGATGTCCTCGATTTCGACCGGATGGACGTTCTCGCCTCCGCTTATGATCATGTCGTCGACGCGGCCGGTAACGAACAGATCGCCTTGTTCGTCGAAATGTCCCACATCGCCCGTGAAGTACCATCCATGATGTAACGCATTGGCGTCAGCCTCTGGCCTTTTCCAGTACCCTTCAAAGGCCTCGTCTCCCTCCAGGGAGGCGATAATCTGGCCGTCTTCGCCCACTTCGGCGAGATCGTTGGGGTCGGTGGAGTTAAGCTTAACAACACGCACTCGGCTATTTATTCCAGCCTTGCCAGCGGAACCGGGCTTGGCGGCGGCGTTCTGGTTGATAGTGAACGTGTAGATTTCTGACGAGCCGTAATGGTTAACGAAAAGCTCAGGATGAAACGCCGCCGATACCCGACGTAGAAGTCCTTCGCTCATTGGCGCTCCAGCAAAGCCTAACTTGCGCACTGAAGAAATGTCGGTGCTCGCGAAGGATGGGTGCATCAGGAGGTCGTGGTAGAGCGTGGGTATGAGATAAAGGTTAGTTATGCGCTCGCGTTCGATAAGCTTAAGCGCTTGTCCGGCGTCGAACCGCGGCAAGCACACAAAGCAGCCGTTGACCACCGCCATAGCGAGCAGCGAGCGCACACCCATCGTGTGGTAAAGCGGCATCACCCCTAACGTTCGCTCGCCGTAGCTGTAACAGTTCTGCGCGACATGAGCTATCGCAGCCGAGCGTTCGGCGCGATGGCGACGAGGCACCCCTTTCGGCCGACCTGTTGTCCCAGACGTGTAGAACATTAGAGAGATATCGTCCGCTGTAGCTTTGGGCGAAGGACTTGCCGGTGCCGCGCTCAAAAAGTCTGCGAATCGATAGTTGGCGTCCCCGCTTTCGTCGAGCGCGATGCGTACAAGGTGGCGCGCAAGGGTTGACTCCGCTACGGCGTTGGCGGAGACGTCTTGAAAAACGACGGCCCGGGCCTCTGCGTCGTCGATATAAAAATCGAGTTCGGGTGCCTTCACACGCCAATTGACTGGCGTACTTATGATGCCAAGCATCTGGCACGCCCAGTGTATCACCGCCATTTCAGCTCGGTTCTGGAGCACCATTAGCAGATGCTCGCCGCGCCGTATATTCAGCTCTTCCAAAGCAGTCATGACGCGGCAGACCTGGTCTAAAAGCTTCTGATAAGTAAGCCTAAGGTCGCCGTCGACCAGAGCCTCCGCCGCGGGATCTTTTTCGACTGCTGCAATTAATGTCCGGCCTAGGTCGAACATATCTTTTTCCCTCCCCCTCAATTTCCTTTAGCACATTTTTGTCCTAAGCCAGAATTTGCAAGTATACCAAGCGGTCGGATAAAAATTTCCGTATATGACAATGTAGACAAAACTATCCACAAGCGCATTTTGGACCGACTCTATGGTGGCTCTAAAACGCTTCTGTGAATGGGGTAGCGCCTCGGTGTACGATCTGCTAGCTGCGCCTTGGCGTTTTGACGCGTTCGAAACGCGAAGGATCTGCTCCAACAGGAATCGTTGCATCTAGACCCCATTTATCGGTGACACCTCGGCTGTCGGCCGACGGGTCGAGCGGCGAGCCCAATGCCTCCCTTATCAAGATCAAGTCGCGGCCTGGCTGAAACCGTGTCGCAAGCGCCCATTCGACGTCTTCCGGCGAGTGGATGTCGATGTCGTCGTTTACGACAACGACCCGTTTAACTTCGTTCGCGGCCGCAAAGGCAGCCAGAATAACGTTTTTGGCCTCGCCCGGAAGCCTAGGAGTCATCGCTACGACCGCGTGATAACGACACCCAGAGGCGAAAGTGAGCACGACGTCTTTGACGTTCGCCGAGACCTGTTGCGTGGCCTTATACAACGCACATTCGCGCGGAATAGCGCCTAGCAACATATGTTCGCGGCTTGCGGGCAAGATCGTTTGAAAGTAGGGGTTGCGGCGGTGGTAGATCGCCTCGACGCGCACCACGGGCTTGTCGCTTCTGGGTCCGTAGGTGCGTGGAAACTCGCCAAAGGGTCCTTCGGGCTGCCTGACGTTGGCTAAAATTCTACCCTCGAGTAAAAACTCGGCCATGGCCGGACTGAGCAAGCCGTAGCGTGGCGACTTGACCAACGGAGCGGGAACGCCTAAAAGACCGCCCGCGACACTGGCTTCGTCGACACCGTAAGCCGTAAGTGCCTGCGACGCCAGCGTATAAGCGGGTGGAAGCCCTATCGCCAACGCTACGGGTAGGTCTTTGCCCTGATGCTCTGCCTCGGTGAACATTCGCCAAAGGTGGCGAGGCAAGATGAAAATCCCCAGATGTTTCGAGTCGTTTATCTGCAGACGATGGATCGACCAATTGTAGACCCCGTTCGAAAGGCTTCGCGCGACGACGATCGCCGCGGTTATATAGCGCCCACTGTCTTTTTCGTGATGCCATGGAGCGGGCAAAAGGTCGACACGTACGTCAGCTTCTTCGACTTCCAGTACTGGAGCCTCAACTTGTGACACCTCTCGAGGAGTAATCGGGTTTTCCAACGCCCTAAGATACCTTGCCAGAACCTGATCTTTGCTCACACCGAGCGCTCGCGCTGCCTGTGCTCGCGAGCCTAAGGTATTACCAACTACGACACCGGCGAGACTTGGTGAAAAGGCGGGTTTTTCGAACAGGACGGCACTTCGCCCATCGTTATCTTCCAAGATACGGGGAATGTCGTAGCTGAGATCGGCTGACTCCTGCCAGCGCACCAGCTCCCCGTCACGCTCGAGTTGATCTAGCCAGCTGCGTAAATCGACAAACGCCATAGCTTTGCGCGCGAAATGCAAGCGTGCTTTAAGGCTTTCTTCTTGGTCCCCATTAAGCGTCAGTTAGTCGAATACGCCGCCTCCGTCGACCACCAACGTTTGCCCGGTTACGAAATTGCTTTCCGGCGACGCAAAAAAGAGCACAGCGCCAAGCAGATCGCTCGCATCCATCGAGCGACTGAGTACGCGCATCCGGGCGGCGCTACTCAGATACTGTGATGTATTGAGCTTGAGCGAAGCTTGATTTTCCACAAGCCCGGGCGAGACGGCGTTGACCGTGATATTGTAAGGCCCAAGCTCTCGTGCCAGAGCGCGGGTTAGGCCGATAACTGCGGCTTTGGACGCAACGTAATGGGCAAACCCCGCCGCGCCCGTATTAAATACCACGGAAGCAATGTTGATTATCTTGCCAGCGTTCTGCCGCTTCATGTAAGGGGCGACACTTTTGACACAGTTCCACACGCCTCGCACATTTACCGCCATCACCAGGTCCCATTCGGATGTGGTAATCTCGTCGAACGCTTTCTTCTGCCCGAGCGCCCCGTATACCGCAGCGTTGTTGACCAGAACGTCGATTCTGCCGTGGATACCGTTCGCAATAGCCGCCATGCTCCGGGTTTGCTCCTCGTCGGCCACATCGGTTTGCACAAATACTGCCCTTCCAGGTCCTCGTTTTGAAAGCTCTTCAGCCAATTGATTCCCAGCCTCGACAGCTAAGTCTGCAAGCACGACAGAGGCTCCGGCGCGATGGAATGCGCGCGCGTATTCCGCCCCAATGCCGGCTGCACCTCCCGTGATGATTACCGTTTGACCCAGGAATGCTGATTGCATTGTACTTTTTCCACGTTTGATCTAATTGCTTGCTAACAATTCATAGACTCTTGCCTCACTCAAGCCGCCCGCGCGTCTCTGGCACGACAAGAGCACCTACAATGTAGATTACGATTGCACCGACAAGGAAGCTCACAACGTGGCGCGGCAAGGCGGAGATACCAGGGCTAGTGACGGTCGCAAAAGTAGGCATCATCCCGCCCACTGCAAATCCCACGTTCCACGATACAGCGGTCCCTGTTGCGCGAATCCTGGTAGGAAAACGTTCATTAAGAAAGACAAGAATAGGAGCGTAAGAAGCGTTGCCACAGACTGTCAAAGCCAAAACGAGCCAGCGTATGTGTGACGTATCTAGGACAACTTTTGCGTCAAGCCTCGAAAGTTTGAAATAAAGTATCGGAATCAATATCAAGTTTATAATTCCAACGGTTAGAAAAAGCTTTTTCCTTCCAGCTAGCTCGCTCAGATGGCCTGCCAATGGTCCGGTCAGGATGATTAACAGACTGGAGAGAACCAGAAGCGACCCTACTTGAGGTTTCGGTAGATGATTGATTAGCGCCAAAAACGTCGGCAGGTAGCCAGAGGTGAGGTAATACTGTGTACTAGCTCCTACAACGAGCATTAAGTTGGCACCTACCACACGCAAATACTGTCTCGAAAGCAACGTCCGCAGCGGAGCCCGCTGACCGGCTTGAGTATCGATTTTCAGGTTTTTCCAAAGGGGCGATTCCTCAAGCGAGCGAAAGATAAAGAGGCCAAAAATAGAACTTAGAATGCCCGAGAAAAACATCACTCGCCAACCAAAATGTTTGAAGGTCTCCCCAGGAAAAAGCGACGAGATCACAAAGAAGATAGCTGAGGCCAGAAGCCCGCCAAACCCGGCTCCGCCAGCGCCGATTAGACCCGAGAACAGCCCTCGCCACGCGGGCGGGGCAGTTTCAGTGCCTATCGTGTGAGTCGATGCGACTACGCCACCTACGAAAATTCCCTGGATTAAGCGCAAAAGGAGAAACAACAAAGGCGCGACGAGCCCGATTTGATCGATTGTTGGCACCGCCCCCATCAGGGCCGTAGCCACGCCGACGCCAATTACCGAAATTACCATCGCACGCTTGCGGCCGTACTTGTCGGCGTAAGCGCCGAAAATCGCCGAGCCGGCCGGCCGCATCAAAAGCGTCACACCGAAGGCTGCGTATACGCTGGCCAATGAAAGTGTCGGCAAAGACGAGGGAAAGAACAAAGGCGCGATGGTTGGCGCGACGTAAAGAATGATGAACAAATCGAACAGATCGAGCGCCCATCCAAGGACCGAAGCTATCAGTGCAGTAGCTACCTGACCCGGGGTTACCTCGACTCGAGCTAAGGAAACTTTAGCTTCTTTTACCTCCATGTCCCCCCACGAAATAGCGCATCAAAATGAGTCGACAACGGTACTCGTACTCGCGGGTAAAAGCGGCGCCCCCATCTTGGAGCACGCTCTATTAAAGCCGGCAAATATAAAAACCCCGGTCGTTCCGCCGTTTGCCGACTATGCCCAGATTCGACCGGCGCCCCAAAACCTTGCTACCACTTTTTATCAAACTGAGCCCCACGATGCAAAATGTGGCGAAGCTCACTTTTGTTGAAAGGTAGCCGATCACTGCAAGGCTAGGCGCTCACCGAGGTTCATTGACGATAAACAAATCGTAGTAGCCGCGACCGTAACGCGGGTATCGTTCCCACAAGCTCAGACAATCGGCTTTGTGGGGATCCTTTGCGCCGGTCTCCTCACGGCTCGATAAAACCACGAAGCGAACCGCTGGATGTTCTCTAAGCCATCCGCAAAGGTTCGGTGCTGGCTCGTTTGGAAGCTGAACGTGCTCTACTCCGGCATAAAAAGCCACTCGAGAGTCGCTCGCCGCCACCGCGCCCGCTTTGTCGATAGCATGGGCAATTCTAATGCCTGCCAAGCGGTAGCCCCGCATATCGTATCCCAAAGGCCAAAGCGTGCGAGGAAGCGTGACGAGCCCGATCACGGCAAATAAAACCTCAGGCCGTAGAAGGCGTCGTCCGAAGACCTTGAGCCCGCCTAACCGACGGACCGCGAGGCTGATCCCCATCGCAACCCGGCCGAAGGTCAGCGTCATGTAATGAGCAAGAAAACGCTCACCGGTGTAAAGGAAAGCGAGACCGACAAAATAAAAGAGCACGACACAGCCCAGAAGATTTTCCTTCCAGTTGGTGCCCAAAGCGGTTTCGCCAGACCATAATCCCATCACCAGAGCTGCAGCAAAAAGGGGCTCGAGAGCTTTCACCAGATCGTAAAAAGACATAACCAAGTCGGTTGCAACCTTCTTAGCGTAAAGACCCGGCGCTTCCAGAATTGGTTTTAGTATCGGGGCATAGTTTTCGAAAGCCAACGCACGCCACCGCTCGCCAGAGCTAGACACTTCGCCCATATGGTAATAGACTGCGGCTGTTAGCTCGCGACCTACTAGCCAGTGACCGGTGGCAAAACGCAAGTAAATTAGGTAGGGCGAAGCGACAAAGCCGAAGGCGACGCCGTACGTCACAGCCGCCCGAACGCCAAAACCTACGCTCCACTTCTTCGACAGCCTCTGGGCTACCAATGGAAAAAGGGTGAGTATTATGGCAAACCCTATCCCCTCGGTCCTGTACAAGTAGGAGATACCCGACACTACACCTGCCAGTGCCGTCTCCCATAAACTCTGGCGGCGCAGTGAGCGAATAAAAAGGTACAAAGACAATACAACTAGGAAGATAAATCCGGCTTCGGTTAAAACCGAGGCCGAATAGGCAGCCAATCTGGGGTGTATCGCCACGAGCAGCGCAGCGCAGAGCGAAAGTTGTTCGCACTCGTACACTTCGTTCATCAAAGCCCACGCAGCTACGACCGCCGCAGTGCCGAAAGCTACCGAGACGAGCTCGCCCGCTAACTCCCAGTTCGAAATTACGCGATGCGTCAAAGCGATCAGCCAAGGGTAGAGCGGAGAGGGTACGCCAGACAGAGCGTCCCACCATTTGCCAGCTGCAAACAGACGTGCCATCCGAATGTACCCTACCCCATCGCCAGATATGCAAAAGTTCGTAAACGCGAGGTATAAACGAACCGCGAGACCGAATGCGGTAATCACCGCGATTGCTACATAGCGATGGTGTTCATTGCCTGTCAGACGGCGAAACCGTGCCTTGGTTTGTCGAAATAGAACGTCGATCATCTCCTTGCCCCTAGCTGAATGGCCTATGAATACCAACTGATTGATGAGTCATAAAATGAGTCACGCGTCTCATAGCCATCTTGGCTTTTGAGGCCGCGAGGCTGTACGGCTGATGCACCGCGAAAGCATATCTTGTTGTGTTTAAAAGATTGAAACGGCAAGCAAAAATTCAAAGTTTTACTGACTTCATCGTCAAGAAAGCAGCCTGTGGCGAATGAATGCCGGGGGTAAGCGCATTCATGCTCGACAGCAAAGCCAAAACGACCGGTAGCGGTACGGGACGACGGCTTAAGATGCGTCGCTCACATAGCAATCCGGACTCGGCATGCATCGGGAGCGCATTTTGTGCTCGAGAAGGCGAGATGGTAGTGTTTTTGGGGACGCGGTCATTTAGCGCTTGGAGAGCTACCGTGTATGAATTTAAAGTATAAATTCCTCGCTGTTGTGTGCGGCCTAAACGTTGCCTTTTGGGTGGCAGCCTCTGTCTACGGCCACGACGCATTGACGGTTGATGACGTGAAAAGCTTGCTTGCTGCGTCAAGCCCCGCAAAGCCCGCTAACCTTCTTAAAGCAAATCTGGCGAATTTCGATTTGAAGGGCCTAGACTTCAGGGGTGCAAATTTGGCTGGCGCGAACTTGTTTGGCGCAGAGTTAGATGGCGCGAACCTCGAAGGATGTAATCTCGAAGGGGCTAATCTCGACCGCGCCCACATGGTGCAAGCACGCCTTGCGCGCGCTCGGCTTAGAGGCGCAAGCTTGCTGCTTACGATTCTTGCCGACGCGGACCTTTCGGGTGCCGATATGCGAGGCGTAACCGCGATCATAATCGGCCCTCGAATAAAGCTCGCTCGCGCCAACTTGAGCCGGGCCAAACTTGCCAATGATCCTAGCAACCAAATGATGATCGAGTTGCGTAGCGAGTTTCAATCAGGAGACTTGAGCGGCGCCAATCTCGAAGGCGCTGACCTGTCGGAGGCCTTGCTTGAGTCCGCCAAGCTGAAAAGTGCCAACCTGCGTGACGCGAAGATGGTTTGGAGCGAGCTCGGCTCGGCCGACTTCACCGGAGCTGATGTTACGGGGCTTGATCTGTCGAATGCTAACGTTTGGGAGACAAAATTTATTTGCGTCAAAGGAGCCAACAAGATTAAGGGCCTCGACACAGCTCGCAATCGGGAAACAGCCGTGTTTCGCTGCCCGTAACGACTTTTGAGGCTCAACATATTGTGTTCGCTAGGCAAACTTTTTAGTCAGTAGCGGATGGGCGTCGATGGAACGAATAACGATTGAACTCCTTTTGGACAAGGATGTGGCGCGTCGGCTCAGGGAGTTTTGCCAAGCGCGCAACATAGAGATCGCAGACGTTGTTCGCGACCATCTAATTTCATTGGTTGCGAACGCGAGCTCGGCTACTGAGATTTCGAGCGAAAGGCCCAATATCTCCACGTCGGCTGTTTCCGCCGAGCTTCTGGCAAGCCATCAAAAGTCGACCTCTCGATACTCGGTCGAAATTTTAGCTCGAACCGAGAACTTGCGTATGGTATTGATTCATCTTCCCCAGGGTGGTGAAGTGCCGTGGCATTATCACACTGAAGTGTTCGACCGGTTTTTCTGCCTGAAAACGCCAATTGTTATTGAAGCGCGCGAACCTTCGGAGCGGTTCGAGCTTGTGCCGGGCGACACATGCCTTATCGCGCCCGGGCGTCCGCATCACGTGACGTCCCTAGACGGCCAAGAATGCACGTTTGCTTTGCTTCAGGGAGTTGGGCGCTACGATTTTGTTCCTTGTCCCTAAATGACTAAAAGTAAAGAGTGGGGTTTTCACACGAGCAAACCCAGCGAGCGGCGAAAAGCCACTTGGCCTGCTCCCCTTTCTTGCAGCAGCTGATTGGTCCGACTTCGGGTCACACCGACAATTACAAGCTCGTAGCTTTCTTTCGAAAGAGTCGTTACCGAGCGCTAGACTGGTGTGGTCACCATAAACATCCACCGACGCCGGCTTTTAAAGGAAAAGCTAGAGGAGGTGCAGACGAAAGTACACTCAAAAAGCGGTCGGGAACGCTCGAGCCCTTTTTTCGTGCAGAATCTGGAAAACGTTGAAGGCGATGAGCGCGACGTCATATTTTTTACTTCCTTCCGCCGTATATGGCTCGGAGGCTCCCGCCTGCACCCTGAGCAACGCGGCTGACCCATTTACCGCCTTTGGTCGACCGAAAGGTTCTTCGGCCGCAAACGCGAGGAACAACGCCTGATCACTTCTTTAAACTCTCGCCATAAGCCTCCCGGGTACTTAAAACCAGTTGTTATAACAAGCAGTTTCGCTTTACAGCGCAAAGAATGAACAATTGCTTTTACAATACGGTAGATTAACATCTTTTAGTTTTTTCGTTTTGACTACTTCGACAGGTGGCCGAAAATCATCTTGTTTTTCTGTTGACTAGATTGGTCGTCACCTTGCGCCCCCATATAGACGAGCGGGAGGTAACTTGCAGCCACCGTCTAGCGTTGTCTGATAGCGGCTGCACCGCCTAGAATCGGCATTGGCTCAAAGTAAGCAGGGTCCTTGCGGACCTTTTCAAAGCGAAGCCTGCGTGCAGCAGTACGCAGCAATAGGCAGTGGCAGCGCGCGACGACCTCGGCTCAATCAGGACCACGTTGGTTCAGCGCTTAACGTCTGCGCGTTTGGCTTCGTTCTTTAAGATTGAATCCCGAATAACTTCGACTGTCTGGCTGAGCTCTTCCAATACTTGATAGGTTTTTTGGCTTCTTCGGGGTCGATGCGCAAAATAGTGAATCTTCCGTGAACCATAACATAGTTGTCCAACTTCGCCTCCGGAACGTAGCGAAGGCATACGTCGTGAGCGATCCCGGCAAATCGTACCTTGCCGACTCTGGTACCAAGGCGACCCGCCCGAAAGAACGGCACACGAAAATTGCGGACGCGGCGGCAAAAAGCGCTGGCACTGGAGGCGGCTGAATTTGATCGCGACCAGTAAGTACGAGTGTCGGCCTGGAGGAAAATTGAAAGACCTATGGCAAGCCGCTGACAGGGCCGGCGCCGCTCTGGCTGCGCTTCGCAAAAAGCACGCGCTTGAGGAAATAGTGGCCAAATGCATGATCCTGCGAGCAAAAGGCTCGAAGCGAGACGCTATATGGTGTTTTTTAGAAGTTGCTTTAGTTTCAGCGCGGAAGGAAGTTAAAAGCCTTGCTAGATGTGAAAGCGTTGCAAAAAGTCCTAGACAAACTGCGCAGCTCTTTTCTCGCATGTCATCGTAGGCCACAGTACCGGGCAAGACACCTGAACGATTAAAAAACACAAAATCAGGACCATAGCTTTAGTTACGCCTATGGTGAGCGACGAATTTGGCGTTGTGCGATCGGTCGATCACGCCGCCCAGTAACTTTTCGGCCGTGGCGCAGAAGCTCTCTTCGACCACCACTTGCGATCGTTTTGCGAACTCACTATTTTCGGTCGGGAAAATGCCAACTACGTGAAGGTTTAGCAGTAGGGAACTCGTTTGGCCGATCGAATCCGATGCTTGGCGCAAGCGATTTATGCCGTCGGCAAGACGAGGCTTGACCAGCGTTCAATAGCGAAGAACATTAGCTTTTCCTTGACGGTATAATGTCTTGTTCTCGATAATAGGACCGCCAGGGTTGTTATGAGCGCAGCGAACGTGGGATGCGGCTGATTTGGGTTTCGTTGCGCCAGTACTTTTTGGGGGGACATCGCGATGCGGTCTACGATGATGCGGTATCCGTTGACGATAGCTCATGTTTTGGAGCGCGCAAGTCGTTATTTTTCTGGGGTCGAGGTCGTGTCGCTGTTGCCGGACAAGTCGCTTCATCGCACAGACTTTGGTCGCCTCACCGCTCGCGCTCGCGCGCTCGCGCAAGGGTTGCTCAGTGCCGGCTTAAAGCGTGGGGACCGGGTAGGAACCTTGATGTGGAACCATTACGCGCATTTTGAAGCGTATCTGGGAGTACCAGCGGCAGGCGGCGTGTTGCACCCTCTCAATGTCCGGCTCCATCATACGGACCTCCAGTGCATCGTAAATCACGCGGAAGATCGATTTCTCATTGTGGATTCGTCGTTGCTTTCCAGATTCGATGAGATCAAAAGTAGCGTAAATCCCGAACGTGTTTTCGTCGTTCCACTAGGCGATGCGTCGGTTCCGGCAGGGTACGAAAACTATGAAGACCTGCTCGCCCAAGGGGCGCACACCTTCGGCGGCTATCCGGAAATCGACGAGGATCAGGCGAGCGGAATGTGCTACACCTCCGGTACGACCGGGCGTCCGCGCGGTGTGGTATATTCCCATCGCTCAACGATCATTCACACCTACGACGTAGCGCTCGCCCTTGGCATTCGCCCCACCGACGTCGGGCTGCCGGTGGTGCCCATGTTTCATGCATTTGCCTGGGCGTGGCCGTATATCGCGGCGCTGGTCGGAGCGAAGAGCGTATTCGCCGGACCCCATACCGATCCTGAGAGCCTTCTCGAGCTCTGCCGCAAGGAGGGCGTTACGTTCGCGTCCGGTGTGCCTACGGTGTGGCTGCGTGTGCTAGAGGCGGTGCAGGCTAACCGCGGCCGCGCGTGGTTTAAGCCCGGGATGCGCCTGTTGGTTGCCGGCTCAGCGGTGCCGGAGGCGATGTTGCGGGCGTACGACGCGCTGGGCGTTGAGGTGATTCATAGCTGGGGAATGACGGAGGTTACCTCGTGCGGAACCATGGCCATTTTAAAACCCTACTTCCACGGCCTGCCCGAAGAGGAGCGCTACCGGATGCGCGCCAAGCAGGGCTATCCGTTAGGGTTTGTTGAGGCACGCGTGGCCGACGAGGCTGGCAACCCGGTCAATCCCGATGGCAAAACGGTCGGGGAGTTACAGGTGCGCGGCCCGTACGTTACCGGGGCTTACTTTAAAATGGCACCCGACGCGGAAAAATTTACCTCGGACGGGTGGCTGCGCTCGGGTGATGTTGCCACCGTTGACCGCGAGAGATTTATTAAGATAACCGACCGTAGCAAGGATCTCATCAAATCTGGCGGTGAGTGGATTAGTTCGGTCGACCTGGAAAATGCCATAATGGCCCATCCAGCCGTCGCTGAAGCGGCCGTGATCGCAGTGCCGCATCCACAATGGGACGAGCGGCCGCTCGCGTTCGTTGTGCCTAAGCAAGGCGCTACTGTTACAGCCGACGAGATCCGGCAGTTTATCGCCGATAAATTCGCGAAATGGTGGCTTCCTGACGATTATGTCTTTATCGACGCGATTCCACGCACCTCGACCGGCAAGTTCTCCAAGCTCACGTTGCGCGAGCGTTACCGCGACTACTTCACCAAGCGCGCGAAGCACGTCCCCAGCTGAACAGGCGCCCGAACTAACAACGGCTCCCCAGACCGTCGATGCTTGACTGCAAACGCCAGGTCATTGTCCGTGAACGTCGAGCATGAACCAGTGAAGCTGCTTGCAGCGCCGGTCGCGACCATTGCTAGATTACGCCGGCAGTGCGTAGCCTAAGCGGCGGAAGCGCTTGTCAGTAACTCGGCCTTAGCCTACGGTCGAGTACCCACCGCTTACGCTTATTGTTTGTCCCGTAATCCACGCGGCGTGCGTCGAGGCTAGAAAGGCGACCAAGGAGGCGACGTCCTCAGGCTTGCCCAGGCGCTTTATCGCGTAAAACTGAAGGATTCGGTCTCGGTATGCTCTAAGGAATTCGGCGTCGGAATGGGACGTCTCGATTAGACCGAGCGCTACGGCGTTCACCGTGATCTCGGACGGGCCCAGTTCCTTCGCGAGGCTTTTGGTCAGCGCGAGCACGCCGCCACGCGCAGCCGCAGTCACCGCTAAGCGTCGCTCGCCGACCCGCGCCGAATCGCCGACGATATTGATGATCCGCCCAAACTTTCGCTCCACCATCGATGGCGCGAATACCCGACAGCAGTTCATCACGGCGTTTAAGCCGACCGCGATCTGCCGCTCCCATTGCTCGGGCGATGTGTGCAAGAACAGCTCTGGAGCAACAAAGCCGGCATTATTGACCAGAATATCGACCGGACCGAGCTTGTCCACGATTTCGCGTTCGAGCTCTAGTACGGCGCTGAAGTCACTCACGTCAGCCTTGAAAGCCAACGCCCGGCCGCCTTGCGCAACGATCTGGTCAACGGTCTGGTAGGCTTCGCCCTCTGAGCGTAGATAGTTTACCGCGACTGCTGCGCCCTCACGAGCGAGCGCAAGCGAAATCGCCCGCCCAACGTCACGCGCACCGCCGGTGACCAGCGCCACCCTGTGCTGAATCCCCAAATCCATAAGATGCTTATCGCCCTTTCGAAAACATGTGTTCCCGTGCAATATTTTGAAAACCTATTTGAAAACCGCTATCGGTAATCCTAGCTGGACCGGTCTGCAGCGTATTCCCCTGAAGCTCCTCGCTTCTTAAATAGAAGGAAGAGACGCTCCGGCGTGATCGGCAGCTCGTTTATTTCGATACCGAGCGGCTCAAGCGCGTCAGCCACAGCATTGGCGATCGCCCCTGGCGCGCCGATCGTGCCCGACTCTCCAACTCCACGAAAGCCGCCAAGTGCAGTAGGTGATGGTTCTTCGACGTGCGCTACTTCGATTTGCGGAACTTCGCTTGCCGTCGGCAATAAGTAGTCCATCAGGCTCGCCGTGGCCGGCTGGCCGAACTCGTCGTATACCATCTCCTCGAGTAGTGCCCCGCCCAAGCCTTGCACTACGCCGCCCACGATTTGGCCTTCGACGATAATCGGGTTGATAACCCGCCCGCAGTCCTCGGACACGACGTAGCGTACCACGCGAATCTCAAAAGTCTGCGGGTCGATCTCGACGATAGCGATGTGGGCGGCGGCGCTGGCGGTCCCATAGAAAGGGTCGTAAAAACGCGTCACTTCTAGTCCGGGCTCCATCCCAGGCGGCAGTCGTTTGCGGCCTGAATACGCTGCCTGAGCAATGTCGCGCAAGTTTACGCGTCGCGCCGCGGTCGGTGCGTCGTGAGCTTGCACTGGGGCAGTCTCTAGCAAGTGAGCAGCAATCCGATCGATTTTTTCGCGCAAAGCGCGCGCAGCCAGGATCGCAGCGCCGCCCCCCAGCACCGCGCCACGGCTGGCATAACTTCCCGTGCCGTAGGGGGCGAAGGACGTGTCTCCGTACATTACCCTTACGTCCTCGAGCGGAACGTCGAGCTCGTCGGCCACGATTTGCGCAAGCGCGGTCTCGAGCCCTTGACCGTGAGACGCTACGCCGAAGATCGCCGTCACCGTACCCGACGGGTCGACGCGAATGGTTGCTGCTTCAGTGCCTGCGGGAATCGGCATCCCAGGTGCGGCTGGCGTGCCCGAGCCGATGCCGGTTAGTTCGCAAAAAGTGGCGATCCCGATACCGACCAACCGCCCCTCGCCCCGCGCCTGGGTCTGTTCGGCGCGCGCTCGGTCGTAATCCAGACGTTCGACGGCTGTCTTGAGCAGTTCTGCAAAAGGCGCGCGGTCCCACACGATACCGGTCGGCGTGCGGTATGGGAATTGGTCCGGGCGCACGTAGTTGAGCATCCGCATCTCGACCGGATCGCGGCCAAGCCGACGCGCGGCGCGGTCGAGCAATCCTTCCATGACGAAGGTCGAGATCGGCCGACCAACACCGCGATATGGTCCGACGGGCGGTTTGTTCGTAGCCACGGCCCGAGCCCGAGCCCAGTAGTTGGGGACGTGGTACGGGCCGGGCAAGAAGCTTACCGTCTGAACAGGTTCGATCGTAAGCGTCCACGGATAAACTGCGTAAGCACCGACGTCGGCTAGAACGTCGGCCTTGAGCTCCAAGATTCGGCCGTCGGAGGAGACCGAAAGCTCGGCGTCGATAATTTCGTCCCACGCCTGGGAGGTCGAAAGCAAATCTTCGCGCCGGTCGCTGGTCCACTTGACGGGCCGCCCGAGCATCCGGGCAAGCGCTGCGACGGCGATCTCTTCAGGATATACCGACGACTTGGCCCCGAAGCCGCCGCCAACGTCGTTCGATACGACGCGTACCTGGTGCTCAGGCATGCCAAGTGACGCAGCGAGGGCGGTGCGTACGACACCCGGGCATTGCGTGCTCGAACGCAGCGTGAGCTCGCCCGAGCCGAGGTCATACTCGGCCAAGCAGCAGCGCGGCTCGATCGCTACCGCGGCATGGCGTCGGAAGCGAAAGCGCTCGCGCACCGTTAGAGCGGCTTCGGCGGGTGCGCTCAAGCCGAGGCCAGGGCTTGATGCGCCATGCTTGAACTCCCGCGCCACCATCACATTGCTTTCCGCTTCCTCATGCACCAGCGGCGCGCCTTTGAGTGCACCGCTCTCGACGTTGCTCACTACCTCCAGCGGCTCGTACTCAACGACTATCCGCTCGAGCGCGTCCTCTGCGATATAGCGGCTTTGAGCGACAACGACGGCTACCGCCTCCCCGACAAAACGCACTTTGTCGCGGGCGAGAATCGGCTGCTCGGTAATCACGTAAGTGCGCATCGTCGAGGTTGCGCGCAGAGGCTTTGCTAGTTCGGCCATTTGCCTGCCGGTCACGACAGCGACAACGCCGTCGACCGCCAGAGCACGCGAGACGTCTATCGCGCTAATTAGGGCATGCGCGTAGGGAGAGCGCAGAAAGGCCGCCTGCAGCATCCCCGCAGGACTTAAATCGCCGGCGTAACGGCCTCGCCCGAGCAAAAAGCGCCGGTCTTCGACGCGCTTGATTGCCGCGCCGACCAGCCCGCCCGATTTAGACTCGTTCGCCACTTGCAGCTGTAGTGTCGTTTGATGGTTTGCTGATTATTTCGCCATTGAAATGCAAAAGCCAAGACGCCAACGGTATAACCTGCTGGCGCAACGTTATTCCCTGTACTTGCTCCGCTTTCAATACGGCCGGCGTTTGCTTGCGCGTATCAACGCTTACTTGGTACCCTGCAGTTCCTTGCCACGCTGAATCATAGCCTCGCCCATAAGCCGCATCATCTCGCCGTGAAGCTCCATCATACGGCCCCTTAATTTCGGATCGTCTTGCATCAGGTGCATCATCTCGCGATGCATCATCTGCATGTGCATGCATCCCATGCCCATACCGCCGGGACCCATCCCCATCGGATGGCCCATCATCGGGCCCGAAGCGGGCATTCCGGCTTCTTGCTGAGGTTGAGCATGTGCGGGCCGTGATACGGCGAGGGTTAAGGATAAAACTGCTGGGAAGACCGTGGCGGACAAAATCGCTACCAAACGTCTACGAAGTTCCATTGCCGAGCCTCCTATTTTCATCTCGACCGCTACTTGGCGGTCTGCAGTCGACACTCATTCACCTTATTGCTTTGGCTTGTGCTCCATTGTGCCCCAAGTAAGAAACGCTGCGCAAACCTCAGCAGCGCGAGAATTACCGAGTCGTGCTTCGTTCGTGCATTTTGCTGCTTGCTTTGCCCCGGCTACAGCAGAAATTTCCGAGCGCTTACCGTTGTGCAGAGTCTCCTGAATGAGAGTTGTTCTGCCAAAGCCTTGGACGTGCTGGGGGTTCGATTTATTTAAGGCAAACTTTGGAGGCTATCGTTAGACGGGGCCTCATTCTTCGTGCGACCTGTTCTTCGGGAGGCGATGCTCGACTCGCTCGTAAAGGATGATCACCTCCATGAGCCACGAGCTGGTTCCGATGGCGGGAACACGCTTCGAGCTCCTAATCCTTCCACTCCCAGCTCTCCATCCGCCGGGTAAGGGCTGCTGACGCGGCAACGAGTCCGGTAACTCGTCTCGCAACGGGTGGCGCTAGCTTGAGGCTCGCGAGCGGATCGCAAAGTGGAAACGCAATCGGTTCGGCAACGACTCAGCGGCAAAACCCAAGCGCTTCAAACGGTCCAAAGCTTCCTCGAGGGTGTAGGTATGCTCAGGTGGCGGACCGACAGGCCGTGGCACCCGTGCGTCCCAGTCTATTAATAGCGCAAAGCCTCGCCGAGCGAGTAACTCTCGAGCCAGTTGCAGCGAGTCGTCGTCGAGTTCGTGCAATACATTGAGGGCTAGCAGCCTGTCAGCTTGGCCTTTATAGGCGGCTATTTCGCTTGGCCCGCAAACAGTGATTCTGCTGCTGTTCAGTGCGGGCTTGGACCTCATCATCGCCAGCATTTCGGGTTGTATATCGTAGGCGATTACTTGGACCGAAGGCCGGTAGCGGGCGATTTCAGCCGAATAGAGTCCGGTACCGGCACCGAAGTCGACCACCGTCATTCCGTCCTCGAGTTCGAGCATTTGCACGATCTGGGACGGCGGCAGGTAATCAAACCGTTCGGTGTCATCGAGCAGAGCGGCGCGCTGGGGATCGAATGGTTCGGGCTGCCGCGGACCTGTTAGATGGTGCTGGTGCGGAGGGCACGAAGGTGGGTGCGTTTCACGTCCTTTTTTACTGCTGATGTCGTCCGTCATCTAATCTGCGGTGCTAACAACGAAGGCCGTTTCGCACCGAACAGCCAACATGTGGCGTTTTTGAAATACTATCGAATCCCTACAACTGCCACAACGCTCCAGAACGCGCACAACAATAACCACCATAACTGGGCCACTACCTTATTCCTATCCCGCCAAGCCGAAAAGCGAACGACTGTCTCAGTCGAGCCGTTGGCAATCACGCCGATCACCGGCTTTCGCGACTTTGCCATGCAAGCACCAAAGAGCCGTCACTCAGCACGTAAGAGCGTATCAACTCGCCAAAGTGCTCGCGCTTTGGGCCAGTTCCCGCCACTAATGTGTGCCTTGCATACCAAATGCGTTGCGAAGCCCGGAAAGATTCAGCTTTCGGCATCCCAACGATGCCGGGCCGCCCCCGGCTATCACCTAAACCGCACGATCGCTCAGTTAGACGAGGTTCCACTTACGCTCCTCCGCAGGTATGTTCTCGACTTAAGTAGTGCGCTTGCGCAGGGTGCCAATGGCGCCGTTCCCTTGCCCAAATCACGTGCACTACGAAGCGTGGCGCGACCACCAGGTTGTCGTTTTGCCTAACACTCACGCGATAGACCGGACGGTTAAAGAAGCCGCGCAACGTAAACTGGAATAAGCGTTAGCATAGTCGTCGAGCTCGGCGCGGGCGCAGCCTTGCAGCCGATGCAAGCCAAAGGGCCTAGGCACCGGCCTGAACGCAATTTTACGTTCCACTGCCACCTCATTTCGCCGGCAAAGAGACCAGCAATCCGCTTGACTAAATGTGCCTAAGCCTTATCACCTGGCGTCGGCCGCAACGGATTGCAGCTGTCAACTGTGCCACAATCGCCGTTGGCTATTCATCGCTCCTGCATTCTCCGTGATGATGCTGGTTTTCGCGCTATACCACGCGCCTAAACGAATCTCTCTGTGCGGTTTTTCTTCTCCACTTAGCTGCTGATTGCCACTACCGCAAGTTGCGTCGTGCGGGGGCCTAGCAATCGTCGCCAATAGAATGACGCAGAACTGCCGTAACGGCCCGCCCTAAGCGCAAGACCAGGGTCATCAATAACCGAGTCCGTCGCCAGCGCCTTGCACTGCTCGACAGTCTTTATAGTGTCTCGCCCTTCTCACGCCCGTAACGCGAATTTTGTGCGAGCTTATGCCTCTTAATTGAAATTGAAAACGATTTTCATTATCGTATCGGACAGTAAGTCCGATGCCTAGCCTTTGTTCCGAACTGCGAACGCCAATTCTGGCTTTAATCAGCGCAAAAGACGAGCCTCGTTCCCAAGTAACGTTTTCGCAACTCGCCTGCAGGGGCAAGGGATGTCCTTTCGCACGTCCTCTTACGCCGTTTGCTGCCGACATATGCCGTTCAGACAACAGGCTAAAAATTTCGGATACCCAGCACGCGAGCATAATCAGCAACCTTCGCCCTTGCGTCAGAGGCAGCAAAGGTCCCAAGCCATCGGCCTTAATAAGCCTTCCGTGCAAAGGATCGGCGAGTAGGCCGGGGGTTTTTGGTGCGTTTCGCATCATTCACATACTGTTACTTACCGCGGCTTTGCTGCTTGGGTTTTGCGTTTTGGCACGGGCTGGTTCGGAGGGGATTGGCGGCACCGTTAAGGATGCACTCGGACGCCCGGTGAGCCAGGCACATATTGGACTGCTCGATCAAAACGGCAACGAGGTTGCGCACGCAATCTCCGATTCACGGGGAAGGTTCCAACTTTCGGTGCCTAGGTCCGCGGTTTACGCGCTAACCGTGCGCAAATATGGCTTCAAACCCTCAATTAAGATCGTGACGTTTACTGGAGAGAAAGAGTCGAACCTGGATATCACGCTCGAATCGGAACGCGCGCTTACGTTGCAAATTAAAGAGCAGGTGTTGCGCACGCAAAACGGTTTGTCCGATAACGGCGCTACCAAGTACACGATGAGCGAACGCGACATTAGCGAACTGCCCAAAGGCGACTACACGACGTTGAGCGACGTGCTCGCGCAGATGCCTGGAGTAAGCTATGACCGCAACGGCTTAATTCACGTGCGCGGGTGGGCGATTGGAAACGTTCAGTATCAGGTTAACGGAGTAACGCTGCCGTTCAACATTTACACCAACTCGGGCTTTGTTCAGGTCCTGAACTCGTTCATCGTCAAGGACGTAAGTCTATTGGACGGCATCTTGCCGGCGCAGTACGGCTTCGAAAATGACGGCGTAGTTCAGGTTACAACCAAGAACGGTTGTGCCGACAAGGGAGGAAACGTCGGCATTTACGGCGGCCAACGCGAAACCGCTCAACCCAGCGTCGAGATGGCGGGCTGTCATGGGAAGCTTAGTTACTATGTGATGGGCATGTACCTGCACAACAATATCGGTTTTTCATCTGCCACACCCGGTCCGAACCCTATTCACGACGAATCAGACCTGGGCGAAGGCTTCGGCTATTTTACATACGATATCTCACCGACGACGCGACTAAGTCTCATCACTGGTCTCGCTGCGTGGAATAGCCAGTTTCCTGATAGCATAGGTCTCGCACCGCAGTACAGTTTGGCCGGCGTAAATCCGGTCACCTATCCGTCCACTGCGATCAACGACAATTTCGAGCAGCGGGATTACTGGGCGGTGCTTGCTCTTAATGGTCTTATTACACCGACCCTCTCCTACCAGCTTGCTTATTCTACTCACTTCCAGAGCCAGCATTATCTTCCCGATCCAGTCGGTGACCTTATTTACCAAGGCGCGTCTCCTGACGCCTTGGTCGAGGGTCTAGCGAACACGTTTCAGGGCGACTTTACATATCACTTCATGTCTTCTCACACAGTAGCCGCGGGCTTTTACGTCGGTGCCTATAACACATACGCAAGAAGCCTGACTCTAACCTTTCCGGTTAACGACCAAGGCCAGCAAACCAGCGATACTCCGATTAGCGTTGCCGATGGCCTTAATGGCCTGAACATGGTTTATGGCGTTTACTTGCAGGATACATGGGACATAAACGAACGGCTAAGCGCTAACTTTGGTGCTCGATGGGACAAGGTCACCGGTTTTGCTACCGGCGAGCAGCTAAGCCCCCGCGTAAACCTAGTGTACAAAGCTCGCCCCGACACGACATTACACGCGGGCTTCGCCCGTTACTTCCAGGTTCCAAATTTTTTCGCCCTCTCGCCCAACGCCTTCGGCGCGTTCGCAAATACCTCTGCTGGGTTTGGCAGCGTGCTCGAAGGGCCATTCCCCAAACCAGAGAGGGACTGGTATTGGGACGTTGGGGCAGTATATCGCGTGACGCCGCACCTCGTCTATCAGCACGATGATTACTTCCGCCTCGACCGCGACTACCTTGACTATGGCTACTTTGGTTACGTTCCGATCGACATACCGTTTAACTTTAGCCACGGCTACGGTTGGGGCACTGAGAACAGTCTCACCTACAATATCGAGAATTTAACGCTACGGCTAAACTTGAGCATCGGGCAAGAGACGGACAAGGGAATTGCAACCGGTCAGTATAATTTCGACCAAGCGGAGCTCCAATACATCAACACGCATTATATCGTGCTCGACCACGAACCGCTGGTTGCCGTAAGCGGCGGACTCGCATATCACTGGGGAAAGTATCTTTTCAGCGTGGATGGTATTTACGGCAGTGGTTACGTGGGTGGATTTGCCAATACGCAGCAGGAGCCGATGTGGTGGTGGATAAACTTGGGTGTGGCAAGGAAGTTCTCGCTGCCGTGGATCGGGGAAGTCGAAGAACGCGTTATCGTTAATAACGTATTTAATCGCACCAATTTGCTCCGGCCCGCCGGAGGAATCGGCATATTCCAGGCGATGTACTCACCGAGACTAGCGGTCTATAACAGTATCGCCGTGCCGATCCCGCCGCTATAGGACCTTGCCCGTCGCGCGGTTCCCAAGACAGCCTAGGACTGGGCGACCAGCCGTCGCGCGGCCGTTATTATGGTTTGTGTGTCGATTCCGTAAGCGCGGTACGAATTCTGTTGTAAGCCGCTTCGACCGAAGGCGCTAACGCCCAGAGCGACCGTCCCAGGCGAGAGTGCACTCCCATTCGATGAGTCCCCCCTCCCACGTTCGTCGAGGTTGGGAAGCCGGGCGAGAGGGTCGCCGAATGTTTTGCAATTTTTGGTTGGCGGCTCAGCGATAGAAGGATCGGTCGAAACGCGCTCTGGATCGAAAGCTTTGCACGATATACTGCGCACAATCGTTGCCAAACATGAACCTTCGAGCTCGCCGCTAGCTTGGGAGGGTTTGGCCAACGTAAGGCGCTTATGCGCTCGCTGATATACTCATCTTCTTCACTGTCTGGAACAGAGGCAGGAAAGTCCTCGCCGGGTGGTATTCCCGGGCTCTGGTTCAGTTTTTCAAACCGAGCCAGGCTCAATCGATAAATCTCTGTCTTGGCTGATACCGGTGCGGCCTGATCTTTAGATATCACCTCTCTTATGTCCAGACCGACACGACCGAAACGCCAAAAATCACTAACGAAAGCGATGCGGCCACGAGTTTCCCGGTTTGAAGAGTTGCGATGCACGTTGCCACGTTTGTGTTTAAGCCATTCACTTAAGCCGGGATTTTCGTATACGCAGCTTGCTGCCTGAGGCTATCTAAAGCACGAACCCAAGCTGCGAAGCAAACGCACGGGCATTCGCAGGTCGCAACCTTCTGTCCGTCGCTCCATCCAAAGGTTTAGATGTTGAACCGAACTTCATGCCTGTGTGCAGCTTTGAGCACTTAAGCATAAGTTCACCTCGTACGAAAACGGCGAAATTAACGGAACCGAGCAATCGCCGTGGGACGGCTCGATCGCTGTCGCGTGATAGAACGGCTCCAGCTATTTTTTCAAATTCGCTGCGACGCTTCGGCCGACCTCTCGCGCTAGTGTAGGCAAGCGAATTGCCTCATGGCCGGCCGTCATGCCCGCTCAAGTGGATCGCACGTCAACGGCCGGCGCGAATCCGCTTCGTGGTTTGCCCCACGCGCTACGGTGACGACGAAAAAAGCGGCATCGTTTTTATCACCGGCCTTTGCAGTACCACATCCCAACCAGCACAGGCGCGAGTTGGTGAAAACCCCGTAGCCGTGTGGCTTCGACGAACGCTGGTTCAAACGGTTTCGGGTCGTTTAATTCCACTTGCCAGCCTGACAAATGAGCGCTTGACGGCGCATCATTCGCGCGTCGTCACTTTGTAACTCAACCAGTACCGCAGCCTCCAGACCGGCGAACCGCGTTGTTTTGAAGTGTCGGCAGTGGTACAGCCGATGCGACTAGAGACGGCTTTTGCGACCGGGGTCACCGTTGGCGGCGGAAATTTAGGAAGCGAGGCGAGGTGCGACGTCGTCGACGTTGCTGTCGACCATCCCATTTCGCGCGCTCCATAGTATAACCTCCACATCGCGGCCGCCAGCACCGATCCGGCCTAATTCTTCAATCTCGGCTTCGAACTTCTACCATTCAGGGATGGTAGGAATCTTCTAGTCGGAAAGTACCGGGATGGGTCGGCAGCCGCTAATCTCGTAATCCTAAGAGCTTCTACGATTGAACCGATGGGTTTTGGGGTTAGATGGTTTCGCCATCGAAGCCTTCATAAGCTAATCTCTCGTTGCAAATCGGGCAAGCTTGACGCTGTTGCGCATTCCACACACGACCTGAAGCTTTCGAACGTCCGCGCGAGACATCGTTGAAGGGGAAAACGATGGCCGCTTCGACAAGCGGCAAGGGTCGAGTCTGATCATGCGGGTTACGATCGCACCGAGCCGTGGATCGATTCTGCGAATCAAGTTACCGATCCAGTGAGTTTCATCTTGGCTGCACCAAATACCGACATCTTTCCAGCCGACGCTATGCACGCGCGTTTTCCATCGACGCCTGGGTCGAAGAATTCAGTGACGTAGCGCGAAGCCGCGCTCGAGAGCCCTGTTATACAACTCGACGATGCAGATAAGAGCTTTTATGCGCTCGCGCAGTTTGTGCGCGATGTACTTCCCCAACTCGCGACTAAAGCGTCGGAAACTGCCACGGGTCCAAGGCCGTTGCTGAAATTCAAAGCAATTGATGAACGACTTGAGGTACGCGAGCTTACGTGGTTCTCAGCGGCGTTTATCACCGCCGTAAAGGGAATAGAAGTTGCCTTAATTCGCGTGTTTTGGGTCTGTAATCGCTGTTACTACGCTTTGCCGGCTGACCGCGCGACGTAAAGCCGCCGCTGGATCCGATGGCCGTGCACGGCGACTTCAAGCGCTTGCTCAAAAGGGGGGCTGCCGACCGCGATCCGGTTTCACGCATCGAGGTATTCCGCGGCGGTGTACTTGTTAGGCGAAGGCGTTGACCTCAAGACGATCAAAGGGCCGCTCGCCCATTCGTCGCTTGCCGTAACGTCGGGCTTTTATCTTCACGTTGCCCCAGTGAATTAAAACGCCAAGCCGCCGCGGCGATCGATCGGGTAGTCGCCGGCAAGTCGAACTAAAGACAAAAACGGGCAGTTCTGAATCCCGTGGCTGTCAGAAGGCCTACCCTAGCGTCCAACTCGAGAAACCTCATCGGCCAAAAAAGCTAGCATTTTCAAGGGTTTTTGGGTTGGCGTCCCCGACGGGATTTGAACCCGTGTTACCGGCGTGAAAGGCCGGTGTCCTAGGCCGAGCTAGACGACGGGGACGCGATTAGCCCATGTCAAAAGAATACGGCTGGCAAGCTAGCAAAGAAAGGATTGCCCTTGCAAGCTCTATTCGCTGCCAAAGCCTCGGCTGCTTAGCTCAGCATAAGACCTCTAATCCTTCCGCGTTGGGTCCGCAAAGCACAAGCGAAATAAGGATTAATCGCGAGTCCTTCTCGAGCGCGTCAATGCAAACTACTCTTCAAGTAAGTGATTATTTAGTTGCGCCTGCGACGCTTTGACAACGTCGCTCTGATACTTAAGCTTAAGCTTTATCCTGGTAGCGTTACCAATTGAAGCCTGCCCATAGATTTTAGGAGGCGCTTGACGATTTTGATAGAATTAGAATAACACGATATGAATAGAGTTCGGCCCGTTATCATTCAGGAAGATACCTTCAAGCGCATGGTCGATCACGCTGAGCGCTCGTACCCTTATGAGTGTTGCGGCGTTGTGCTAGGTATCGGGCCCGAAGAGCAACTGAGACCCATACGTAACATCCAGAACGAAAAGCACGCTGAGAGCCCCGAAGAATTCCCGCGCGACGCTCGCACCGCCTATCTTATGCATCCTGCGGACTTTCGCGCCGCTTTAGAAGAGGCTGCAACTCGTAAGCTTCCACTTTCGGTTATTTACCATTCCCATCCCGACCACGATGCATACTTTTCGCCAACCGACCGAGCTGCGGCTTGCCTGTTCGATCCCAACGAAGCCGATTATCCAGACACCGCCCAAATCGTGATTTCGGTCAAGAGCGGGCGGTTTGCTGACGCTGCGGCGTTCGTCTGGGATCCGATAGTTAAGGACTTCGTGCGCACTGAGCTCATTCGCCGTTGAGATAACTTTACGCCGGTTACGTTACGAAGCCACCTACCTATCGCCCACGGCAAGCTCGGCAAAAGACGATTAGCGTCCTAAAAGCTAGTCGTTGTCGACGCGAGCTAAGCTGGCTTCCGTCAGCATTTGAGCTGTGCGGCCCGGGATCGAGCTCGAAGCTCTGGCGCTCCGGGCCGCAGCCTGAGTTCCCCGCGGACAGCCATCTAGGTTGCGCTTTACTTCGAAGCCAGCTGTATAAGCTCAGTCGTCGTGTTTTCGCAAAAACGTCGGAATGTCGAGGTTATCCTCGCCTTCTACCAGATGTTTTGCCTCCAGGTGCACCATCGTGTAATCCGCGTCCTCACCGCGACGCTTGAAGGTGGGGATATCGAGACCGTCGTCGATGATCATCCCGAGTCTTCTCACCGGTCTATTGGGCGCAACCTTTGGCGGCTTCGAGGTCGCGGGCCGCACAGAGATGTGGGGCACTTCGCCTGGTTCGACGGCGTTGGTGGCTGCCGCGTTTGCCGGTGCGGTAACTCGCGCATTGGCGGCAGTTCCGGAAGTGAAGATGGTCGAAGTGGAGGACGACGTGGGGCTATAGCGCGTATTCAGATCGCCGAAGCCGGTGGCGATCACCGTGACACGGATTTCGTCTTTGAGATTCTCATCGATGACGGCGCCAAAAATTATGTTGGCGTCTTCGTGAGCTTCCTCCTGGATGAGCGTGGCCGCCTCGTTGACCTCGTAGAGCGACATATCTGGGCCGCCGGTGATATTGATCAGCAGGCCACGTGCTCCTTTGATCGAAAGCTCTTCTAGCAATGGGCTGGAGATAGCCCGTTGAGCGGCTTCGACCGCGCGGTTTTCACCCACGGCCGAGGCCGTTCCCATGAGCGCCATCCCCATCTCAGCCATAATCGAGCGGACATCGGCGAAATCCAAATTGATCAGGCCTGGAATCGTCACCAGCTCGGAAATACCGCGCACAGCTTGAAGCAGAACGTCATCGGCTCGCTGAAACGCTTCGCTCAAGGGCGTGGTTCGACTCGCTATCGAAAGCAGCCGCTGATTAGGAATAGTTATCAGCGTGTCAACCGCATCCCTAAGCTCGCGTAAGCCCTCTTCCGCCTGCGCCATGCGGCGACGTCCCTCGAACTGAAAGGGTTTCGTCACCACCCCGACGGTCAATGCTCCGGCTTCGCGAGCCAATCGCGCGATTACTGGAGCGGAGCCAGTGCCCGTGCCCCCGCCCATACCGGCGGTGACGAAAACCATCTCCGACCCTGTCAAACATTCGCGCAATCGTTCTTCGTCCTCCAAAGCGGCTTTGCGACCGATTTCCGGATTTCCGCCTGTTCCTCGGCCACGCGTGATGCTTTGTCCGATCTGCAGTTTCAGCGGCGCTTTGCTCAGCTGAAGCGCCTGGAGATCGGTGTTGACCGCTATGAACTCGACGTTTTTAAGGCCGGCTGCGATCATGTGGTTTACCGCGTTACCACCACATCCACCGGCACCGATCACTTTTATTCGTGCTCCTGGATCTGGGTTATCGATCAATTCAATCATTGCGTCTCCTCCCCGCCGCTCCCCATTGGCGATCAAAGTTGGTTATTTAGAAAAACTCCTTCACCCATTCGGTCACACGAGACTTGATCTTCAGCCACCGTCGGTAGCGCCCTAATCCATTTGAGTTGGACGGCTCGTTGTAGGCGTAAAGGACCAGCCCGGCGGCGGTAGTGTACATCGGCTTCATCAGTTCTTCTGGGATGCCTTTGAGGTTTACCGGCAACCCACGCCTTACCGGAGCGTTGAAAACCCGCTCGGCCAGTTCCTGCGCTCCTTCGAGCAACGAGCTGCCACCTGTGAGTACCAAGCCGGACGCTAAGTTATTCCCCACGCCGGAGCGAGCCAACTCGCGCTGTACCAACGCGAAAATTTCCTCCATCCGAGGCTCCAAGATTTCGCCCAACAGCCGGCGCGCTATCGCCCGCGGGGCTCGTCCTCCAACCCCTGGCACGCGCACCATCTCGTCGCTTTTCACCACCAGATTGGTTGCCACACCGTATGCGATCTTCAGCCGCTCGGCTTCCGCAACCGGCGTTCTCAGCCCCGCGGCAAGATCGCTGGTGAGATGGTTGCCACCAACTGGCAGCACCGCGGTATGCATCACGGCGCCTTCCAGCATCACGACGATTCCCGTCGCACCGCCGCCGATATCGACCAGACCGACGCCTAATTCTCGCTCTTCCGGGAACAGAGCAGCCGTTGCCGAGGCGAGCGGTTCAAGAACTAGTTGACTTACTGCTATCCCGGCGCGCTCGCAGCATTTGATAAGGTTTTGCGCGTAGCTTTGCGCGGCTGTGACGATGTGGATGTTGGCCTCGATCCGTACGCCGGCCATCCCGACAGGGTCGCGCACTCCCTCCTGGTCGTCGACGGTAAAGTGTTGCGGAAGGATGTGAATCACTTGACGATCTAGGGGTATCGCCACGGCGCGAGCAGCCTCGATCACTCGCTGAACGTCGCGCGGCGATACCTCGCCGCCTTTGACCGCGACGATTCCATGACTGTTGAAGCCGTTGATATGCGCACCCGCGATACCGACCACGGCTGAGCTTATTTTTACGCCCGCGCTTTTTTCCGCCTCCGTTATAGCCGCCCTGATAGCCTCGACCGTCGCGTCAATATTCACCACCACGCCCTTGCGCAGGCCTCTACAAGGCGAAACGCCGTAGCCGATCGGCACGGGCTCGCCGTTTTGGCTTGCGCCCTCCGCAACGAGCGCGCAAACCTTGCTTGTGCCGACGTCGAGTCCAACCACAACGTTCTTCATCAGCGGCTCGAATTCTTTACGACAGCTTGGGCGTTAGCCTTAAAACGCGGCCTTTTGCCGTCCAACTGCTTGTCAACGCTCGCCACGCGCGCGGTGGCGCGTGGTGGGACGCGAAGCGAAACGACCGCCTCATCTTCGGGCGTTACGTCGATCGCGGCAAGCAGTTGTTCGCGACCGCGCCATCGCCGGATCACCTGCGCTGCACGCTCGAGCTCGCTTGAGGCTCGAGCGGTGTCGAGAATGACTTCGGTGTGGAAGTCCGCCAAATAAAGTCGCGCTAAGCCAGGTTTTTCGACCCGCACTTCCGACACTGTTTGCGACAGAGCCGCCTCGGCCCTCACGGCCAAAGCCGCGTACTCAACGAGTTTTTGCCCCGACGCGTTTTCGACCGCGCTGCCGGCGAGGATCGGAACATCGCTTTGGGGTGTTTCGGATACGGGGCCGCTGACGCGACCATCCGACTCGAGCACGTAAAACCGGTCTCCCTGGCGCACGAGTGCCGCCGGAAAGCTTTGAGTTGTCAAGCCGCGACTTGTCGCCAAGTGGCGCAATCGCATGCTCAGGTCCTTGACTCGTCGCAGCCCATGCTCGATCGCGTCGGTCGCCTGGCCCCGTTCGGTTTTTGCTCCGACAAAAACGCCCATTGCGAAAAAAGCGCAAAGCGTCACTCCCAGAAGCCTTCTGCTCCATTCGGTCAGCTCTCGCGCTTTTCGACTCTTGCGTGCCATCCTTTAACGTGCCCGAGTCGCTTTCACCATTCGCCGACAAGTTTAACTTCCGGCTCGAGTTTAATTCCTGTTTTTTCCTCCACGATCGCTTGAGCGGTTTCGATCAGCTTTTTGACGTCGGCTGCGGTTGCGCTGCCAAGATTTACGATGAAATTCGCATGGCGTTGCGAGAACGCCGCTCCGCCGATGCGCTTGTCTTTAAGACCGCATGCCTCGAGCAATTTTGCTGCGAAGTTGCCCGGAGGGTTCTTGAACACCGATCCGGCGTTAGGCATGTCGGTCGGCTGGCGCGCGGCTCGTTTGGCTCTAAGTTCTTCGACTCGCGCGCGCATTAAAGCCTTCTCTCCGCGTGAAAGAGCGAATTCCACCCAAGTGATTACCATTTGTTCGGGAAGTGTCGCCGCTCGGTAATCAAAACGCAACTCGCGTCGCTCGAGCTTAAGTTTCTCGCCACGCATGGTTACCCCATGCACGGCGGCGACGGCCGCGGACAATTCACCACCGAATGCGCCCGCGTTCATCAGGAGTCCGCCGCCGACCGTGCCGGGAATTCCTTCGGCGAATTCGAGCCCGCTTAAGCCGGCTTCGATCGTCGTCTCCACCAATCTGCGAAAAATTACAGCCCCGCCAGCCTTGACGTTCGTTCCTTCGATTTCGATCCGGTCGAAGCTTTTGCCGAGCTTCACCACTAGGCCGCGCACGCCGCGGTCGCTAATGAGTAAGTTCGTTCCGGCTCCCAAGCAGAAAGTAGGGACGCCGTAATGACTTGCCGTTTTGAGCGCGTCGCAAAGCTCCTGCTCGCTTTCCACGACAAGCATCAAATCCGCCGGTCCGCCGATACGAAAAGAAGTGTATGGAGCGAGCGGCTCATTAACCTTAACTCTCTCTCCAAAGCGTTGGCGAAGCTGCTGGTAGAGTTCGCTCATCTGATGTGCGCCTCGTCGGAAAGTTTTTGAAGTATAGTCTCGCCAAGCTTATAGATGTCGCCGGCTCCAAGCGTCGCGATCACGTCGCCCTCCCGCGTAGCCTCGATTACCGTTGTCGCCGGATCAGGTGCTTCGCCCAGAAAGTGCACCGGTGGCCATCCTCGGCGCAGCAAAGCCTGGTAGAGTGCGCTCGAAGAAACCCCCGGGATGGGCGTTTCGCCCGCCGGGTAAACCTCGGCCAGGTAGAGCAGGTCGGCCTCGTCGAACGCCAGCGTGAACTCGTCGAATAGGTCGAGAAGGCGCGTGTAGCGATGCGGCTGAAAGATCACCACAAGGCGCCGGTCTGCGAATGCAGCGCGAGCGGCGGCGATCGTCGCGCGCACTTCTGCCGGATGATGCGCGTAGTCGTCGAGCACGATCCGCCCTTGCGCTTCACCCTTGATTTCGAACCGACGGGTAACGCCCGTAAATTGCGCCAGAGCCTGAGCAGCCTGGGCAAAATCTATTTTCAACTCGCGCGCAAGCGCGATCGCGCCGAGCGCATTGAGGGCGACGTGAAGCCCCGGCAACGGTATGACCACCTCGCCTACAAAGCGTCCCCGTTCCAATACGTCGAATTTCGTGTTGAGTCCCGTTATTGTTACGTTTTCCGCACGGTACTCGGCCTCGCGCGCGATGCCATAAGTGACTGCGCGCTTATGCAGGCGCGGAAGCAAGCCCCGAACCTCGTCGCTGTCGATTCCAAGGACCGCAAAGCCGTAAAATGGGACGCGGTTGATAAAGTTGACGAACGCTTCGCGCAGATGCTCCATCGTCTGGTAATGATTAAGATGCTCGCGGTCGATGTTGGTGACCAAAGCGATTGTGGGTGAGAGCAGCAAGAAGGAGGCGTCGCTTTCGTCGGCTTCGGCCACCATGTAGTCGCCTTTGCCAAGCCTGACGTTACTCCCGTTGCTACGCAGGTTGCCGCCGATTGCTACTGTCGGGTCAAGTCCCGCAGCCTCCAAAATTGCGGCGACCATCGAGGTGGTTGTGGTCTTGCCGTGAGCTCCGGCAACCGCTATCCCGACACGGCAGAAATGCAAGAGCTCGCCGAGCATTTCGGCGCGGGGTATTATCGGCACGCCCAACCTGCGTGCCGCCAAAAGCTCTGGGTTAGACAAGTCCACGGCCGAGGAGAACACCACCGCACTTAAGCCTTTGTTTATGTGTTGGGTACTATGGCCGATCGAGACGCGCGCGCCTGCTTCGGCCAGTCGCGCGGTGTTAACGCTATGTCGCAGGTCACAGCCGCTGACTTCAAAGCCCAGGCGCAGGCAAAGCTCGGCGATACCGCTCATGCCTGCGCCACCGATTCCGACAAAGTGGAAGCTTCTCGGCTCGGCGAAAAGTGCGTTGATGGGTAGCGCCTTCATGCCGCAAGCCTCCAGCGCGAGACGATATCCGCGCAGATTCGCGCAATTGCGCAAGCCGCGTCGGGACGGGCCACCGATTGAGCCCGCTTGCCCATCTCAACTAAGCGTTGGCGATCGCCCGCAAGCGCAGTCAGCTCGCGGGCGAGCATTTCGGGCAACTGTTGGTCATCTCGCAAAATAACCGCGCCGCCTTTTTGCTCGACGATCCGGGCATTGAGTTCTTGTTGGCGGTCGCGATGGAATGGGTACGGAACGAAAATCGCGGGTTTGCCCATCAGCGCGATCTCGGACACTGCCATCGCTCCCGCCCGGCTGATTATTAGGTCGGCAGCGGCGAGCTCGCCCGCGATCTCGTCCAGAAAGGCGCTTACGCGCGCGTTGAGTCCAAGCCTCGCATAGTGTTCTTTCACTAATTGCTCGTCGGCGGCTCCGGTCTGATGAACAATCGAAAAGTCACGCACGTAATCGGTAATTTTTTCAAACATGGCCATTACGGCGACGTTTAAGCGGTGGGCGCCGCTTGAACCGCCCAAAATCAGTAGGCGAAACGGTCTTTGTCGAGATTCCTCCTCGTTAGACTGGCGTTGCGGCTTAAAGCGAACCGGATTACCGGTCACCCAAACCTTCGACCTAGGAAAGAAAGCTGCAGCCGGTTCAAAGCCCACGCATATAGCGTGCGCAAAGCGCCCCATGATCCGGTTTGCCAACCCTGGTCGTGCATTCTGCTCCATCAAAACCAGGGGAATGCGGCTCAAAACGGCGGCAACTGCCGTAGGAAGCGAAACGTATCCTCCGCAGCCGACCACGAGGTCGGCGTCGAATTGCTTAAGGAAAGCCTGAGCCTGCTTGGTTGCTCGAAAAAACTTGATCAACGCGTTGACTCGTTCGCGCGTCGTATGTCCGGTCCAGCCGGATACGTCGAGCAGTTCGTAGCTAAATTCGTGTCGGGCAAGCCACTTGGCCTCGAAACCTTCTCTTGAGCCAACCAAAAGCACTTGGCTTTCGACGCGCTGGCGCAACAACTCTTCCGCGACTGCGACAGCGGGAAACAGATGTCCGCCAGTGCCGCCCCCCGCGATAACCACCCTCATCGCGCCTCCACTTGCCGACTCAGATTCAGTAGCACGCCCAAGGCGGCTAGCGACCCTACCATCGCAGTTCCCCCATAACTCAGAAAGGGAAGCGCAAGCCCCTTAGTAGGCAGAAGACCGGTTACGACTGCCATGTTGATAACTGCTTGAAAGGTCAGAAGGGAGGTCATTCCAGTTGCAAGCAGACTTGCGAAACTGTCGTTATGACGTCTGGCCAGACGCATACCGCGCACCGTAATCGTGCCGAACAGGCTTACTACCAGCAGTACTCCCGCCAATCCCAGTTCTTCGCCCACAACTGCGAAGACGAAATCGCTATGAGCCTGGGGCAGATAAAACATCTTCTGCCGGCCAGCCCCGAGACCGACGCCCCATTTGCCGCCCGCGCCGATCGCTATTAGCGACTGGACCAACTGAAAGCCCGCACTGCGTGCAGTTTCCCACGGATGGGCGAAGCCCAACAACCGTCTTGCTCGGTACGCTTTGTGAAAAGCCTGGTACGTCATGAACAACGATAAGGCGCCGCCGGCCGCGCCAAGATGCGCGACCGGCACGCCGGCAGCAAAACACATAGCAAGCAAAATTAACGCCAACACTACTGTGGCGCCGAAATCCGGTTGCTCCAATGTAATGAGAGCAAGGAGCGCGAAGACTGCGAGTAGCGGCATTAGCCCGCGGCGAAAGTCGTTCAAACGGTATTGATAGCGGCTCAGTCGCTCGGCAAGAAAAAACACCCAGCCCAACTTGGTCAATTCCGCAGGCTCGATCGTAAGCGGCCCAAACTTAAGCCATCGTCGGGCACCGCCGCGCACCACGCCCAAGCCTGGAACCCAAACGGCGATAAGCAACAGTATGCCGCACACGAAAACAGCGAACGAAGCTTGTTTTAACCATTCGGTTGGCAAGCTTGCGAGGATCGCCATCGCAGCGAGCCCAAGCAACACGCTGAGCAACTGGCGTTCGAAAAGGTAAAAGGGCGCTCCGGTTTTATTTAGGCTCAGGAAGTATGTCGTATTGAGCGCCATCATCAGTCCAAGCAATAAAAGCAGTCCCACAGCACCCAAAAGCCATGGATCGCCGAGCCATGGGCTAGTCAGCCTATAGCGCCATGACCAGTTTTTTGAAAACGCGGCCGCGTTCCGCATAGTCTTTGAATTGGTCAAAACTGGAGCATGCAGGCGAAAGTAAAACGGTGTCGCCTGAGCCGGCCTGGCTCGCGGCTTGCTCGACCGCGTCGGCGAGCGTCGGCACGAGCACTGTCGGCGCTGCGTCGCCAAGCTGTTGTCGTATGCGTTCTCGCGCCTGCCCCATCAAGATGGCTACCTTCACTTTCTCTTTAGCGATCGGCCGCAGCGGCCCATAGTCGCCTCCTTTGTCGAGGCCGCCGGCGATCCATACTATCGGAGCTTTTACCGTTTGAAGCGCAACGCGGGCGCCGTCGACGTTGGTGCTTTTTGAATCGTCGATAAACGTGATACCCCTAAGTTCGCGCACAAATTCGAGGCGGTGTGGCAGACCGCGATAACGCGCCAGCGCTTCTTCGATAACCTGCGGCGCGACTTCACAAATAAGCGCAACCATAGAGGCCGCCATGGCGTTCGCGATGTTATGCAATCCGGGCAGACGCAGTCGCTCGATCCCTATCGTTCCCTCTCGTCCTTTAAACGCGAAGTGGAGCGCGCCTGCGTCGTACCATATGGCATTTGCGTGGTCGCATCTCTCCATTCCAAAACTGGACACTCGTGCGCGTAGGCTAGGGGCGTTGCTCCACACACGCGCGTCGTCGCGGTTTAGCACGGCCCAGTTGTCGTTGTGTTGGTTTTCAAAAATCCGCGCCTTAAACCGTCCGTATTCGTCCAGGTCGCGGTAACGGTCTAAATGGTCCTCGCTCAAATTCAGATAGACGGCTATCCAAGGGCGAAAAGTCCGTATCCATTCGAGCTGAAAGCTTGACACCTCGGCGACGATAAAATCGTAGCTGCTGCCGATCGCTTCGATCAGAGGCACGCCGAGATTACCGCCTGTAAACACTCGAGCCCCGCTGGCTTTTAGGATTTCGCCGACCATTGTCGTCACCGTGCTCTTGCCGTTGGTGCCGGTGACAGCGATCAATGGGGTGTCGATAAACCAGTTCGCAAGCTCGATCTCGCTGACCACGGGAATGCCCAACTCGACGGCGCGTCTTATTAAGATATTGCTACGCGGGACTCCTGGACTGGTGATAACAAGGTCGACGTTTTCGACGCGCTCTAACGGTGCTTGCCCCAGTACGAGTTCCGCGTTTGTCGGCAGTCCAGCGGTATCGACGTCAACGCGTTGGTCGGTCAAAACAAGTTTTACACCCCGCGCGTGGAGAAACCGCGCCACGCTGCGGCCGGTTATTCCCAGGCCGATAACGAGCGCCCGTTTTGCGAGCAATTCCGTCATCGCAACTTGAGCGTGCTCAGCGCCAAAAGCGCACATACCACCGACACGATCCAGAACCGGACCACAACTTGGGTCTCAGGCCATCCCGCAAGCTCGAAGTGATGGTGGATCGGCGCCATGCGAAAAATTCGTTTTTTCGTGAGTTTGTAGTAATAGCGTTGGATAATCGTCGAAGCGGCTTCTACCACGAACACGAAGCCCGCGACTATCAGCACGAGCTCCTGCTTGCATAAAACCGCGACCACGCCCAAAGCAGCGCCCAGAGACAACGCTCCGACATCGCCCATCATCATCGAAGCGGGATAGGCGTTGTACCATAAAAACCCGAGCGAGGCAGCCACCAAGGCGCTGCAAAAGATGCTAAGCTCGCCCACGCGAGCGACATGGGGAACCTGCAGGTATTCGGCGAACTTCGCGTTACCTGCAACGTAACTGAACGCCCAGTAGCACGATCCGACAGTCATCACCGGTCCGATAGCCAGACCGTCCAAACCGTCGGTTAAGTTGACCGCGTTCGAACAGGAAACGATCACAAGCGCGGCAAACGGCACATAAAGCCACCCAAGGTCAGGGTTAACGCGCTTGAAGAAAGGAACCGTCAAGTGGGTGTCGAACTTCAGCACTGCGATCAACACGAAGGAGATAACCAACGCGAACAGCGACTGAGAAAAAAGCTTTTGCGGGCCGCTCAAACCTCTGCCTTGGCCTCGGCGCAGCTTGAGCAGGTCATCAACTAGCCCGATTCCAGCAAAGCTCAGCATGACCGCGATTGCCACCCAAATGTACGGATCTCTCAAGTCTGCCAAAAGCAAGGTGGCCACGAGCGTTGCGGTCAAAATCAAAAGCCCGCCCATTGTGGGCGTGCCGGCTTTTTTGCGATGACTGACGGGTACCTCGACGCGAATTGTCTGCCCAAGATGGGCCTGTCGAAAGCGGTTAATTAGAACCGGTCCTAGCGCCAAGGACAGCGCCAGCGAGCTAATGCCGGCCATCATCGAGCGAAACGTCTCATAGCGTAAGACGTTGAACGCCGGATGGGCTGTATGAAGCGGGAATAGAAGCATGTAGAGCATCAAAGGTACGTCTTTTTGAGTTCCTCTAAAACTACTTCTAAGCCAACAGCGCGCGAAGCCTTCAGCAAGACCCTGTCGCCCTCTCGGAGTTGGGTTGCAAGATAGGGCGTTAGCTCCCCAACGCTTGCGAAAACGACGACTTTTGCCTCGTCCATTCCTGCATTTCGTGCTCCTTGAGCTAATTGTTCGGCAAACTCACCGACTCCCAATAGGAAGTCGATTCCGAGCTCGGCAACCAGCCGACCTATCTCTTGATGAGCCGATTGTGACATTTCGCCGAGCTCCCGCATGTCGCCTAACACGGCGATCCGGCGGCTGGCGGGCAGCGAAGCCAGTGTTCGAAGCGAAGCGGCCATCGAAAGCGGGTTTGCGTTGTAGGCGTCATTGATGACGATTATATCGTGCCCCAGACGCACCATTTCTCCCCGCATGGAGAGCGGTCTAAACGCACCTAGCCCCTCAGCGATAATCGCTGCTGGGATACCCAAGGCGTGGCAGAGCGCGGCGCTCGCTACAGCGTTAGCCCGCTGATGAGTCCCCGGTAGAGTAAGGCGTACCCGAACTTTTTCGGTGCCTACCACGAGCTCGAATTCTTGACCATCCAGGCCAAGCTCGCGCACCCCACCGCAGCGTACCTCTGCCTGTCGATTCGCGAAATCCAGCGAGAACCGCACCTGCTTGCCGCCGCGCTGCCTGGCTAGTCGCACGACCTTCGGATCGTCCAGGTTCACCACAGCGACGCCCTGGGGCTTCATCTCGCGCCAGAGCTCGCCCTTGGCCTGCGCCACGCCTTCCAGCGAGAGCACAGGACGCGGCGCGCTGTTAAGCGAGATCGACCCAGGCGACGGCCTTAGATGGGCAAGCCCAATATTGGTAATCAAGCCGACGTCAGGATCGGCGATTGCGGTAAGGCGCGCTATCTCGCCCAAAGCGTTCATGCCCATTTCCAAGACGACGACTTCCTCGTCGCCTTCAAGGTTAAGCAGCGTGAGCGGCAATCCGACCAAGTTGTTTTGACTGCTTTCCGTAGCAGCGACGGGTCCGCTTAAAACTTTGCCGACGGCTGTGCGGCAAATCGTGGCAGCCATTTCTTTGGTACCGGTTTTACCAGCAGTACCTGTTATCGCAGCCACGCGTGCCTTAAGCTTCTGCCGGGCGAATCGTGCAAGCTCGCCGAGCGCGTGCAACGAGCTCTGCACCCGTAACACCGGTCGGTTCACTCTCTCGGGCAGGCCTTCGATCGGCCACCGCTCGACCACTGCCGCCGCCGCCCCGCGAGCGAAGGCCTGCCCGACAAAGTTGTGGCCGTCGTTGCGCGGTCCGCGCAATGCCACAAAAAGCTCGCCTCCCTTTACCTTGCGCGAATCGGTCGTCGCGCCACAAAAAGTCTTTTCTCCGGCATCTGCGATCAGCGATGCATCGGTCACGCGCGCGGCTTGTTCCACCACTATGCGCATACCTGAAGTCCGTTTTTTTTGAGTACCTGTCGGACTACTTCGCGGTCGTCAAAGCTTAGTTTTCGATTACCGATTAGCTGGTAGGTTTCGTGCCCTTTGCCAGCGATCAGCACAACGTCGCCAGCCCAGGCGTTGAGGATCGCGTGCTCGATTGCACTGCGCCGATCAGGTTCGACGAAGTAACCCTTTTGAGTTCGCGCTATATCTGCAGGGTTCGAAAGGCGAGGCAAACCGAGCTGAGCGATGCCGCTTTCTATCTGGTGAATAATCGCGAGCGGATCCTCACCGCGAGGATTGTCTGAGGTGATAATCGTTATGTCCGCAAAGCGGCCGGCGATTTCCCCCATAATTGGGCGTTTGCCCGCGTCTCGCTCGCCTCCGCAGCCAAAGACGCATAAAACTCTCCCCTTGGTCAAACGTCGCAAGCTTTTGAGAACGACCTCTAATGAATTGGGCTTGTGCGCGTAGTCGACAACTATCGTAAGGTTCGAGGCATTCGGCACGATCTCCATCCGACCGGGCGCGCCGCTACAGCGCCTAATTCCCTCCAAAACGGCCTCATGGGGTATGCCGAGGGCAAGGCTAGTAGCTATCGCCGCAAGAACGTTTGGCAAGTTGACCTCGCCCAGAAGCGGTGAGATGACGGTCAACTTTTTGCCGAAGGCTACTACTTCTGCGCGAAGATTTGCGCGGTCAGCCTCGAAGTTTAGCGCCCTTACGTCGCATGTGGCGTCGAACCCGAAGCTCACCTTGCGCACACCGACCGCGTCCAAGATGCGCTTGCCGAACGGGTCGTCGCCTCGCACTACGACCACCGGATCGGATTTTGACGTGCGAGGCAAGATCTCGGTGAAGAGCTTGAGTTTCGCCGCAAAATAGTTTTCGAGCGTCCCGTGAAAGTCCAGATGGTCTCGCCCCAAATTGGTAAAGACAGCGGCGCGAAAGTGTAGCGCGTCGGCCCGGTGTTGAGCCAAGCCGATCGATGAAATCTCGGCCGCTACCCAACGAATCCCAAGTTGCTCCATCGTGGCAAGCTGCGACTCGAAATCGATCGCCTCCGGAGTCGTCAAACCTTCGTAAATGCGCTTAGCCCCGGCGAAAGCGCCCAGGGTTCCAATAATGCCCGCGGAAAAACCGGCGGCTTCGAAGATGGATCGAAGCAAAAAGCACGTCGTGGTCTTGCCGGCGGTTCCAGTGACACCGATAAGTTCGAGCCTTTGGCTGGGCGCGCGGAAAAATCGCGAAGCCACCGATGCCATCACAAGGCGCGGCTCGCTACACTCGACCACCGTCGCCGCGGGGCGCACCTTGCCGCCCCACCCTGTCTCCGTCACCACCGCATGCGCCCCGCGCGACAAAGCTTCGTTCACGTGTTGTCGACGTTGCTCCAGATTTCTTGCCAAAGCAAAAAAAAGGTCGCCCTCGGAAACCCTTCTGGAGTCGTAAGTCAGACCGGCGACTTCGACGTCAAAGTCGCCTTGAACGCGCACAATCTCGAGACCGTCAATAAGTTCACGAAGTTTCACGGCAAAAAGCCTCGAGAAATGGTCCGGTCGGCATCTGCACGAGCGCGATCGAACGAGAAACGATTGTGCAAAGGTGAGCCTTCGACTGAACCCGCTAATACTATTTTGATTCGGCGAAAAGCTGGAATCGGCGACCCTGGGGCAGGAGATTGCGCCACCACATAGCCGTCTCCGGAAACGTCGAGCTCAAGATTTAGGCGATGCGCCAGCTGAAGCGCGTGACGCAAGCTGAGGCCGGCAAAATAGGGAACGCACCAACCTTCCAGAGACGATACGAAATCCGGTTTACCATCGTGAAAATTGCGGATGTTTGACGAACCTGCAAGCGCAGAAGATTTGTTCGCGGAGTTAAGGAGCAAGCCAAATGGCGCAAGGTCAGCTACCTGGTAACTTGCCTCGGTTACCGAAGGCTGCCCAACGGGCAAGCCCAGGCGGTCAAGTGCACTGGCAACGATCGTTTTGAAGGCCGGAGCGGCGACGAGTCCCCCGAATTGGCCGTGTCCCACGTCCTCCAGCATCACCAACACGACCAGACGAGGCTGGTCAGCGGGCGCGATGCCGACGAACGAAGCGACAAGCCGGTCTTGATAGTACGCGTGAGTGACAGGGTTCACCATCTGCGCGGTACCGGTTTTGCCCGCGATAGCAATGTTCGGGATAGAGGCGAGACGGCCGGTGCCAGCGGGATCTTCCACTACCGCCCGCAACAGTCGGGCCACTTGATGAGCGGTTGTCGGAGAGATGACTCGTCGAACGATTTGCGGCTTCGCGCGAAAGATTCGCCGCCCTAGCGGATCGTAGATTTCACGCACGACAAAAGGCCGAAGCAGCAAGCCACCGTTGGCGATCGCACCGTAAGCAACGACAAGCTGAAGTGGCGTGACCGCCAAACCCTGCCCGAAGCCCTCGTTGGCGAGCTCGACGCGCTGGGCGATCTGCAGCTGTCGGAGGATTCCGAACGCCTCACCGGGAAGATCAACTCCGGTGGGGTGCCCTAGACCGAAGGCCCGCAACCCGTCGAACACTCGCTTGGGGCCTAGGGCAAGGGCAATTTTCGCCGCTCCGATGTTGGATGAGCGTGCGATGATTTCCTCTAGCGTTAGCCACTGATGGGCACCATGGTCGTGAATGGTTGCGGCTCCGAGACGCCATGCGCCATTTTCGCAGAAAATCCTGCTCTGGGGAGTTACGACGCGGCTGTCGAGCGCAATGGCGGCAAGCAAAGGCTTTATGGTCGAACCTGGCTCAAAGACGTCTTGTACAGCGGGATTATGTAGCCGGTCGGATGGCTCTGAGTCGTCCGCGCCGACGGTGGCCATCGCCAGTATTTCACCGGTGAAAGGATCCAAGACTATCGCGGTGCCTCTTTTTGCCCGATAGTACCGTACCCGTTGGCGCATTTCTGTTTCGACTAGCGCCTGCAGCCGGCTGTCGAGGGTGAGGACCACTCGCGCCCCAGGGCGCGCCTCGCGCAGGACCTCCGGGCTGTCGAGCACGAAGCGTCCGAGCGCATCGCGCTCAATCTCCAGGCTAAGCGGGTTTCCTCGAATCGCTCGGTCATAGCGCATCTCTACCCCGGAGAGGCCCTGGCTATCCGTCCCCGCCATCCCAATCACCGCCGCGGCCAGGCTCCCCTCCGGGTAAAACCTTTTGAACTCGTTTACCGAACCGATTCCAGCTAGGCCAAGCTGGTCGACAGCCCATGCAGTTTTTGCGTCTACCTGACGGGCAAGCCAGATAAAGTTTGCTTTACTTTTAAGGCGCGCGCTGAGCTTGTCCGAATCGATCCCCAAAATTCGGGCCAGTTGAACAAGCTGCTCTCTTCGGTTTTTGCTCCATACCGTTCGAGGACGTGCGTACAGTGAGCGTGCGGGAGCCGAAAGAGCTAAGATAATGCCGTTTCGGTCGACGATCGGTCCCCGTGGGGCGCTGACCTCGACCTTCTCGGTGTGCTCGGAATGGGCGAGTATTTGCAGGCGTGAACCGTCGATCAGGGCCAGAAGCACTACACGGCCAGCGATAAGCACGAACAGACTAGCCAGCAAAATGCTCAGGATCGCAATTCGTCGCCGGCGCTCTTCCATCGCTTCTCTAGCGGACCTCGATAATCTGTTCGGGGTTCGGTGGCCTCATCTCGTAGCGCGACGCCAAAGCTCGCAATCGCTCTTGGGAGCTCAAGCGGGCAACTTCGAGCCTGAGTTCCCGGTTTTGTTCCTGCAGCTTTGCCATCCGTTGCCTTAGCTCCGAAAGTCGGTAGCCTTCACGTAAGACCTCAAGGCGCAAAAGCAAAATCGCGAAACACAGGATCAAGACGCAAGCTGCGGCTAAAGCCTCCGGAAGTTTCGACACATTCTTTGCGCTGTTCGCACTTTTCCGACTCATGGAGCAACCCGTTCAAGACATCGCAGACGCGCGCTTCGAGCCCGGGGGTTATGGGCGATCTCGGCGGCCGAGGGTCGTAAGAGCCGCCCGGCCGGAAAGCCGAAGCGCTTACTGGCGACGAGCTGAGCAAAGGTCGTCTTGACCGGCCTATCTTCAAGGGAGTGATACGCGAGCACGACCATCCGCCCGCCTACCGAAAGCCTTTGTGGTGCCTTATCCAGTAGCCAGGTAAGGCTCTCCAGTTCCGAATTGACCGCGATCCGCAATGCCTGGAAGGTACGGGTCACCGGATGAATACGAGCGTGTGGATGGCGACCGACTGCCGCTTCGACTACCTCTCGCAACCTGCGGGTCGTGGTAATTTCACCGTGACGCCGAGCATTCACAATCGCTCGAGCGATCTTGCGTGCGGCAGGCTCTTGGCCGTAAGCCCAGATAATTCGGGCAAGCTCTGCTTCGCTCAGGCGATTTACTAGATGCGCGGCAGTTGTCGACGACCTGCGGTCCATCCGCATGTCGAGCGGGCCGTCATGGCGAAAGCTGAATCCCCTCGATGGATCGTCTAGCGCAAAACTGCTCATTCCCAAATCTACGATGAGAGCGTCGATTTCACTAAAGCCGCACACCTCCAGCGCCTCGTCGAGGTCGGCGAAATCTCCGTGATAGAACGAAACGCGGCCTTCAAACCGTGCAAGAGTTCTGGCCGCCACCTCGAGCGCACTCTCGTCTCGGTCGATTCCTAGCAAGCAGGCTGCCGCAGGCGCTGCCTTGAGCAGTGCAGCGGCGTGTCCGCCGGTGCCAACCGTTGCATCGACGATGCGCAAGGGCCTACAGGCAGATAAGAGGCTCACCACCTCTGCTGCCATCACAGGCTCGTGCACCGCTATGGCACCCACCTGACGTTCTTGCTGTATCGCTGAGCCACCCATTGCCCTACTTCCTCACAGCCCCAAAGTGCCTCGAAAACTGCGGTCTCCCACCTTGTCGAGCGCGATTTCCCATACCCGTTCAAGCGCCCGCCGGTCCCACAGCTGGAAATGGTCAGGCATCGCAGAAAATGCCACTTCATGGCTCAGACCAGCGTATTCGCGCAATTTCGGCGGAATCAGTATCCTCCCTTGCCGATCGACTGGGACCTCATAAGAACCGCCAACAAAAAACATCTGAAAAAGCTGCAAATTAAGGTCAAAAACACCTTTTTGCCGAAGCAAAGTCACCAAGCGTTCCCACTCGTTCGGCGGATAAATCTCTAAAAACCGTTCGTTCTCGATCTTGGAGTTGGTAATGTAAACCCGGTCGAACTTATGGCTTTGCAAAGCGTCACGAAAAACAGCCGGCAGGCTCACCCGGCCCTTTTCGTCCAACTCCCGGTCGTAACGTCCGCTGAACACCTTCGCGTCGCCCCAATCTTCCCCACAACATCCCACTACATCCCACTGCAGTCAAGGGGCTATCGACGCTCGTCGCCACAAAATTTTCATTGGCTAATAGATGCCCAAAGCAACTTAAAGACGTGTTTTATGCAGTTAGAATAGAAGAGACGGCGTTAGAAAGCTAAAAGCAAGGGTTTTGTCTCGCTCTAAACGATGGCAATTGACGACAATAGACGCGTTTTTTGATCGAAACTTTGAATCGCAGACCTTGTTGATTCTAGGCGTGACCAAACTCTTATCAACCAACTAATTTACCGCCGACCAGGGCACGCAAGTGGGAGCCAGTGGGAAAAATTTGCTAGGTGTGAGCTGAGTCATGAAAGTTGTCAGCGTTACAGCTTATGGGTCACCAGGCTCGAGGCAGACTGGACGTCGCCGGAGATCGCCGTCGTTTGCGCTTGCTATAGCGTTTTTTATAGCAATTTTGCTTGTCTACTTTCGTGTTAGTTTCGCGCTTCAAAATAAAGGAGCAAGCTCGTCGCCTGTTTCGACGGCCTCTGAACCTGCGGGTGTTGTGGTTTGGGACTTCGAGCGAGATACGCCTGGGCAGATTCCGAAGGGCTGGAAGAGCGTCGCCGGTAATTGGGCTGTAATTGCCGACCCTGAAGCTCCCACGCTACCAAACACTTTTGGCCTAAGCCCCGGAAGGTTTTTCGCTTCATTGTTGCGATTGAACTATTACTACCCACTTGCCGTGGTAGATAACTCCCCGAGTTACAGAAATTTTAGCTTGGAGGCTTGGTTCCGGACGCTGGGCGGAAGATTGGACTGTTCGGGAGGTTTGGTATTCGGCTATCAAAATCCGAACGACTATTTTGTGATGGAGGCTGGATGTCCCACTGACCGCATAGCTTTGCTTCGGATGGAAAAAGGTCGCCTATCGATGTTTGCGGACACGGTGGTTGCCATAACTCCTGGAACCTGGTACCGGCTGAGACTCGATGCAGTTAGGCAGCGGCTTACCTGCTTTGTCGACGATCGAGTCGTCCTTAGGGCGAGCCAGCCAGACCTTAGGCCGGGAAAAATCGGCCTTTGGGCACACGCCGACGCTGAGGTTCGATTCGACGACATAAAACTTGCGCCCATCAGATAAAACAAGGCGATTCGAACGCTTCGGCAGTACTCTAAGGGGCTGATACCTGCTAGATAGCGGCGGATTTTAAGTTTTTTAGCTTGCACCGCTGAATGCGAACAATTAGGCTTTAAACCATGCAAGAAAGCGCATCTTCACTCGGACCCCAGGTCGAGAAAGAGGTTTTGAGTTGGCCGGACTTCTTTCTCGAAGTAGCGAGAGGTGTATTGGTTGCTGCAGGATTACTGCTCTTGTGGGTGATGGAGAGCGCGCGAAATAGGTTTTTTCGTCTGCTCGACAGATTGAAAGTACGGGCGCGCCCGAAATCCAAGGCTAGCGCCTTCCCGCCGGGTCCGGTTCCGAAACTAAAGCAGCCTTAAGACTTTTTGGATTTACGTTTTACCTCTCAGCAGCCGTGTCGACGCATAAAAGTCCGAGAGGTGGCTCTCCGACCTTTACTTCTGTTGAGGCGGGCGTTTGTTTGGTTGCCGGTTGATTGAAATTACGACCTTACGGCTGACAACGCTTGCCCCACTTTTGAAGGCTCCACCCTCGCCTGCGACCTCCCAGCGCTTTTTGAGTTTAGCTTCAGGCAGCTCGATAGCGTCAATTTTTTCATCCAGGAGCCTACGCAAGTAACCGGTTAGGTCATCGTCTAACACCTTCACGAGAGCCTCAGTCTGCGCGGCTTGGACAATTTTCAAAAAGCCTTCAAGTCGTCCCTTTTTATCGTGAATTACGATCAAACGGCGGATCGCTTTTTGCGAAAGCTGCACGAGTTTGGCTTCCAGAGCTTGCTTCAAACGGCTTTGCAAGTCGTCCACGCTCGGCAAACTTGCCCCGAGCACGTAGCCACATGACAGACAGCGAGGCACTCGATCAAGCTCGCTTAGCTCCTCACTGGCACATTCCGGCACCGCCCTTGCCATCGCCTCGAGCTCGCAGGCGAAGTTTGGTGCCTTAGGCGGACCCAGCACTTCGATCGAATCTAGCCGCGCCAGCGCTTCAAGCCAGGCCCGGGCGTTTTCGATCTGCCGTTTTAGCTTCTGCAGCTCCAGCAGCCATTGTCGGTGTAAAACGCGATAGTGCTGCGCGTAGTCAACCTTAAACCGGGCAAAGCGCGCCTGAAGCGCCTCATAGGCGGTTCTGCTGTTACCCAATACTTTGAGAGTGAGTTCCGCAGCCAACAAACGCGCGTCGGTTCGCAATTTCGCCGTCGTCGCTGCCAAACCTTGAGCGGTGGTTGTCTCCTCTGCCGGCTCGAGCAAGCCCGATCCTTCCAGATACGCACGCATTTGCAACGTTTGGGGCACCAGCGTGGCGATCTCCTTTAACGCGCGGAAGGCGTCAAAAGCTTGCGCCAGTCGTTCGCGATTTTCAACGCAAGCCGCCTCTTCGATTATTGCTCTCGCGCCTCGGCTTACAGCTTCGACGAAATTGTCGAAGTCTTGCGCGTATCGGCTCAACGCCTCGGTTCGCCAGTTGGGGCTCAGCGACTTGAGTGTTTCGTCGATCGAGTGCGCTACAAGTACTGCGTTGTCGATCGTTGTCGCCAATCTGCCCAATGACTCTCTAAGCTCTTGTTCGCTCTCGGTCTCACCGAGCGCCGGGTCCAGTCGCTTGAGTAACGGTACTGCCGCGTTGTACGACGCGAACATTTCCCCTTCGAAAAGCTCAGGATTGAAGCGCGCGAAGTGTCCGTCGAAGCGGACTGCTCCATTCGAATGTTGTGCGAGATGGCGCAAAATTGAGTACGCGCTCTGCTCAAGCTCTTCGTTCGGGTCTGGAACGTAGTCGGCCAGCTCGTCGAGCCCGATTTCGCGTGCGTTTAGATACGCAAGCACCAGCGAATCGATGATTGCGAGTGCGAGATTTTGGGTGACCCCATCCAAAGGCTTTGCGGCCGCGCGCGCAGTTTTGAATGCGGTGCGTCCCTTTTCGCCCAAAAGCGCGTCCACTCGGCGGCGCACGGCTTCGCTTACGAGCAAATCGGCGGGCTTGAGCAAACGACGCAACTTTAGAAGCGGCCGACTACCTGGTCCAAAAAGTATTTCGGCCACTAACTCCGCAAGCCCTCCTACCCCTAAGCCCGCCGGCATCAAACCTCGAATGACGTGCTTTGTTTGGGGATGGAAAGGAAAGATTTGCTGTGTACCGGCGACACTTCGCTGGCTAGGCGTATAAAAGCGCTCCACGATCTCCTTCGCCTGGGGCTTGAGTTCGCGCCCTCGGGCCAGGGCCACTTCTACCAATTCGTCTTCGCTGACTGGCCCAACTTTCAGGGAGATTGCCCAGTCCGGCGGAGCGCTTCTCGTTGCTACGAACAGAGTAACCTTCGGGCTGCGCGTAACCTTCAGTATTGACTGAAACGTATCGAAAAGTTCGAGCAGTGAAGCCGGCTCCAATTCGCCGAAATCGATAGCCAACGTAAGGTCTCGCACACCCGCTCGTCGCGCTTCTCCCAACGCTACGCTCAAGCCCTGGGCTGGACCCAGTTCCTGCCACAGTCGCGCATCGCGGCGGCTTCCGCCAAGTTCTCGCGCTATCGAGTGAAACAGCAAAAAATCAAGTTGTCCCATCTCCTGCGGCCCGGACAGGTCCAAACCCAAAGTGAGCGTTCTACCATTTCCAATTTCATGGGTCGCAGTCGTATACCTCGTGGCCAAAACAAAGTTTAGAAAGTGGGTTTTCCCTGTATCCGGAGGTCCCCATATCCAAAAAGACGCTCTACTTTCGCGCATGGACGCGCTAATCGTTTCAAGGGCTTGGGCTGCTGAAGATGTCAGGATGTATGAATTTACTGTCTGGGGCTCGGGACTGGTTTCGAGACGGAGTCGCTTTGGAAGAAAAGCCTGCCGTGTCAGGAGATCTTCAAGTGCGGGCAGCGTGGACTCTTTACAAACTGTCACGCCCAGACGCTATCATTCGCTAAAACTACATGCAAGCGTCTGAGTTTCGAACAAGCCTACTAAAATCAATTTCTTGATTTTATTCACGTAAATTATTAGCAAGATAGCACGATTGTAGGCACAATGCTTTTAGTTAGCTTTGTTTTGGGTGTGTTGATTTTTGTAATGTTACCATGCTGCTGATTGGCAATGCAGCAATTTGTCAGAAGCACAAAAGTGGGTCGAAAGACCGTCCAGCGTAAGTTCTGGAACCGTAGGGTGAACGAGATGTTGTTTTTTTAGGACCGAAGGCAAGTTCTACGTGTTTTGAAATTTTATTGCTTTTTGTATTTTGCTCGAAGTTCCGATTATACATCGAAGCTTGTTCTCGTTTGTTGTCGAGTAATCGGACCCAAAGTTTTGGGCTATTTACTACATGGATTGCTCGATGTGTCTTTTCAGTGCGGCCGTCCATCGCTGATGAAAAGCGGGGAGATCGACGCTCCCCCAGGTGCCCTTTATGTCAGCGTCAATCGCATCAATATGGTTAAGAGCCCTCGTGAGCTCTTCGATCGCTTCCAGAGCGCGCTTTTTTCCGGCGGCGTTTTTTTGCTCGAGCGCTTCCAGGTATGCGGCCAACGCTCTTAAGCTTCGCGCGCTGTAGCGCCAAAGCTCGCCCTCTGCCCGAACCATCTCCGAATCGACAGAGTTTGCTACCTGGGACGCGATTTTTGCGGCCTTGTCGTAATGCACGGCGGCAAGTCTTAGGGCTCGGCCCCTTTGGCTTCGTAACGAAAGCGGGATTTTATCAACGCGGAGCATGTCGCCGTAGGTTGGCGCCAGACGCGAAGCCCGCACGACCAGCGCATACGCGTGCCTCATTTCATCCACTTGCGCGCGGTGTCTTTGTCGTGCCGTTTCGGCCAAGATGGTTTGTAAGCCGGACCTACAGCTTCTTGCCCCACGAGCGAATGCGAGCAGGTTGGCTGGGTATGCCAGAACACTGTAAGCACCGAAGGTGAGGCAAGAGATGCTGCTTAAACCGAGCCGTTGGTAGGCGATCAAATCGCGCTCGATCACGGAAGGCATCATCAAACCTATACCCGCGAACAATGCGGCATCTGCATAATACTCGAAAACGTGGCCGCGGCCAGAGAATATTTCGACATAATGTTTGAGCGTCTCGTAGTAGCGTGCATTAGTATGGCACCGCGGATCATCGATCGCATGCGCGTAGCATCGCTCGCGCGGAGCCCATTCGAACTCCACGTTGGGGAGCGGCGCAAGTTGCGGATCGGGTTCGAGCGTATCGTGGTAAGCTAAGTAAGTAACGCAAAGCGTATCACTGTGGCGCGCGACGGCTTCGGCGATTGTATTGATAAGGCGCATGTACTGAAGCTGTGGCGAGAGCCTAGCGCACGATGGACATGCGCACCAAGCGCCGCGCCAAACGTCTGCTCCCCAAACGTGTAGCAGGCGGTTTTCCGGATAGTCTCGCAGGTAAGCCAATGCGTTGGCGGTCACAATTTCTAGCGCCTGCGGATTCGAAACGCATAGGTTGCCTTTTGGGTTGCGCTCGCCCGCTTCATCCATCGGAAAAAGTTGTTGGTTTTCTTCGAATCGCTCTCTTTCGAGCAGCAGCTGTACAATATGGCCGCCGTACTCCGGCTCTATTCCTCGCTGCCGCAGGTCGGCCACAAGCTCGTCGATTCGCGCCTTGGTATCGCGCGCGTGTCGTATGTAGAAAAAGCGGTTTATTCCCAGCCACGCCATCCACTCGATAAATTTGCGGTCGTGAGCCAAATGCAGGCTCATCAGGCGTGGGTCTTCGTAATGCCAGGTCATGATGTCGGAAACGAACGCGCGACGCTTAAAAGCGGGCTTAAACGTCCAGTCTTTGAGCGTCCAGGGAAAGCTTCCCTCGAGAGAGGGAATGCGAAGATCGCCGTCGACGGATAGCTCCGCCCCTAGTTGGCTAAGCGCGCAGAAGACAGCATGAACCAGAGCCGATTCGTCGCCGCCCGTAATCAAAACCGTTCGCGACTGGACCCGTATGCTGAATTCCCCTGGGCAGATTGTCAGGGGAGACCGGGCGAGCTCGTATCCTAGTACGAGCTCGAAGGGTCTTACTTCGGGTGAACAAGCTATCCTAACGGTGGAATGCGTGGCGGCTTCAATCGTGCCCGCTAACTTGTTGGCCGCGAATTGAGCTGCCTCGCCCGCGTCTTCGGCTCTCCAAACCGTCAGTTCTGCTCGGGGGTGCGTCGTCATTTTGATGCTCATTTTCCCTGAATGCGCGCATGCGATGCATGAAATTTTCGAGCCGAACGGTCATAATGACCTTTAGGCTTAGCCGGTTTGCTGGAATGCGTCCAGCTGGCCGAGCATTAAATGGCCCGGTGAGATAGTTGCGATGCCGACGCCACAAGAGATTCTCGAGGAACTGAAAAAAGTCAAATATCCCGGCTTTTCTCGGGATATCGTCTCGTTTGGTTTGATCAGAGACATCCAGGTGGGTTATTCCGGCGTGACCGTTTATGTAAGGAACCCCTCCAGCAATGAAGAGGTTGTCGCCACTATCGCGCGCGAAATCGAGCGATCTGTCGGCGCGATGGCCGGTGTGGAGCAGGTCCGGGTAGAAATCCTTGGTCCCGATCCGAACGAGCAGGCGCGTCGAGCGATCCAGTCGCAGCGTCGAAAGCCGGAAAATGTGCGCCATGTCGTGGCAGTTGCCAGCGGCAAGGGAGGGGTGGGCAAGTCGACGGTAGCGGTGAACCTTGCGCTTGCGTTCGCGGCACTTGGATGGCGTACGGGGCTCATGGACGCCGACGTGTACGGTCCAAGCTTAGCTCTGATGGTTGGAGGCAAGCAACCTGTCACGCTCACTGCTCAAAAACGTATCGTGCCGCTGGAAAGATACGGCATCCGCTACGTGTCGATGGCGTTGTTTATCGATGACGAGCGGCCGGTAATTTGGCGCGGCCCGATGGTGGCAAAGCTTGAAAACGAGTTTTTGTTCAACGTCGAGTGGGGCGAGTTGGATTGTCTTGTGCTCGATCTACCTCCTGGCACTGGCGACGCGCAGCTTACGATCACGCAGCGAGTCGCGCTCGACGGTGGCATAATCGTCACAACTCCCCAGGAGCTGGCGCTTCTTGACGTACGTCGCGGCGTGACAATGTTCAAGCAGGTAGGCGTTCCGGTCCTCGGCGTGGTTGAAAACATGAGTTATTATACGTGCCGCAACTGCGGAAGCCGTCATCAAATCTTTGGCCAGGGCGGCGGCGCACGGATGGCACGGGAGATGAATCTAACGCTGTTGGGCGAACTGCCGATCGTATCCGAGTTGCGCGAGGGAGCTGACCGCGCCCGTCCTTTGGTCGCTGTCAATCCGACTCACCCGGCAAGTATCGTGTTTCGCCAGATAGCGGCCAAAATAAGGGCACAGTTGGACCCGACTTTGTTCGCTCGAGTTGAGACCGGTTCGAGTGCCGACTAAGAAATTCGTCGACTCGGCGGTTGCGGGATGAGGTACGCGATCTTCGACATCGAAACCCGAATCGACAAAACGCTTGTCAATGAGGTCTTCTTCCCCCAGGCAGGCCTCAGCGACGACGAGGCTTTGGCCCGATTTCGGGACGACTTGATGCGCGAACAAGGCAACGACTTTCCGCCGCTTGCTTTCCATATTCCAATCTCTATCGCGGTGGGCGACGTCAGCGCTGACCATAAACTTTGCAGGGTCGAGAGCCTGGCGCGCGATCGTTACTCGGAGCGCGAGCTAGTGCGCGAATTCTGGGAAAGGCTTGAGCGGTTCGACGGGTGCCTGGTAAGCTTCAACGGACGGCGCTTCGACCTGCCGGTTTTAGAGTTGCAAGCTTTTCGTCACGGTATCGTTTGCCGTTCGCATTTCTCCGAGTCGGGGCGGCGACGAAGATACGACATAGCTCGCCACCTGGACCTCCATGATTTCATTACCAACTACGGAGCGTTTCGCTTAAGGGGCGGAATGCACGCCCTTTTGCGCATGATCGGTCTGCCGGGCAAGGAGTCGATGGACGGAGGCAAAGTGCAAAAGCTTTACGAACAGGGCCGACTTGAAGAGATTCATCGCTATTGTCGCAGCGACGTCATCAAGACCTATTTTTTGTTTCTGCGAGTCCAGCTTATCCGCGGCGAGATCAACGAAGCGCAGTACAACGAAGCAAAGCAAGCGTCCGCCTCGTTTTTGGACGAACTGGTCTAGAGCAGGTGCTTGGAAGATTGTCGGTAGCGATGACGAACCGTCCCAGCATTTCCTTGGTCGTTATTACCTACAATGAAGAGGAGCTTATCGGTCAGTGCCTTAAGAGCGCTGATTTTTGCGACGAAAAGATTGTTGTCGATTCGTTTTCGACCGACCGCACCGTCGAGATAGCGCTTGCCTCCGGCGCCAAAGTGTTCAAGAAGAAGTTCGAGGGCTACGTCAAGCAAAAACAATTTGCTCTCGAACAGGCGAGTTGTGAATGGGTATTGAGCCTCGATGCGGACGAGCAGGTAACCTACGCGCTGAAGCGGGAAATTCTTGAGGTATTGGGACAGAACCCGCAGGTCAGTGGCTATCTGATCCGGCGGGTGCTTTATCACCTGGGCGGCTATTTTTCGCGCGGTCGTTATCCCGATTGGCACCTGAGACTGTTTCGTCGCGATAGCGCCCATATTGCCGGGTGTGAGCCGCATGCCAAAGTGATCGTTTCGGGCCCTACCGCACGGCTCAAATCGCCAATCCTGCATTTCAGCTACAAGGACATAGCCGACCACGTTGACACGATTAATCGGCTTACGTCGAGCGCCGCCGGGCAGGGCGAAGTGGATGCTTTTGAAGGCTTTCGAATGGTTCTCCATCCGGCGTGGCGCTTTTTTAACTTCTATCTTCTGCGCGGCGGTTTTCTCGACGGCTGGCGTGGCCTCTATGGCGCTATGGCTGCATCCTTTTACGTGTTCGTGAAGTACGCCAAGCGATACGAGCGTTGGCTTCGCAACCGGCGGTTGTAATGCGCAAGCCCCGTCCGGCTCGACCAGCCAACCGTCCCAACCTGACAAAGCATTGGCAGGTTTAGATTATCAGTGTAGTTAGATACGGTCGGTCACCTTTTTGTCGCGCAAGGAGGATGAGTTTTACTAGCGCAAGGTAATTATGGCAGCGATGCTATGGCCATACATCCGCCGCCGCTGGGCCATGTATGCGTTCGGCTTTTTGTGCCTTATTGGGACGGCAAGCCTAGCGATGGCGATTCCGTTCATGGTTCGGCTGGAAATCAATTGTCTGGAGCGAGGAGAAATCAGGCTCGTACCGTACTTCACTTTACTTATTTGTGTTACTGCGGTGCTGATGGGGCTTGTCAGATGGGTGTCGCGGTTCGTGATCTTCAACTGCGGGCGCGATATCGAGTACGAGCTACGCCGCGACCTCTTTGCTCGCTTGCTCCGACTGGGACCCGATTTCTACCACGCTTATACCACAGGAGATTTGATGTCGCGCATGGTAAACGATCTGACCGCCGTGCGGCTGTTGGTCGGCTTCGGCATCCTGACAGCGGTCAATGCGCCGCTTTACTACCTTTACGCGATGGCTATTATGCTGTCGCTCAATGCGAAACTTACGGTGCTGACCCTTTTGCCGTTCGGACTTGTGCTGCTAATTGTGCGGCGGCTTGCGCGATCGCTCATGGAGCGCACGCTAGAAGTTCAACAGGGATTGGGGCAAATAAGCGCCAAGGTTCAGGAAACGCTCTTCGGTATCCATGTGGTGAAAGCCTACGCGCTCGAAGAGCAACAGGCTAAGGCTTTCATAAGGCTCAACGAAATTTACAACTCCCGGGGACTTGCCTTGGCGCGCTTGCGGGCCGCGATTGCCCCGCTGATGCGGATGGCGGCGACCTTCTCGGTGGTCGTCGTCTTGACGTACGGCGGATACCTCGTGCTTTCGCGGCAAATCAGCGTCGGCGATTTAGCCGGCTTTATGGGGTATCTCACTCTGCTCGCTTCACCGACGACTAGCCTGGCATGGGTAATCTCGATTCATCAGCGAGGCCGAGCGGCGATGAGCCGGCTCATGGATATTCTGAACGCGCCAGTGGCTGCGGAGCTAGACCATGACCAAAGCGCCCTTCTCGAGGTTCAAGGCGAAATCGAATGGGACAACGTGTGGTTCAGCTACTCCAAAAGTACGATAAACGGCCTAGATGCTCCGATTGTATGGGCATTGCGGGGCATAAGTCTTAAGGTTCCCGCCGGCTCGAAACTGGCTATCGTAGGTCGCACCGGCGCGGGCAAGACTACGATGGTGAATCTTCTTTTGCGCCTAATTGAACCCACGCGCGGAAGGATCCTTCTGGACGGCCAAGAGTTGGGCAAGCTCCCTCTTAGGTTTGTGCGTCGCGTCATCGGTGGCGTACCGCAGACGCCGACGATTTTCTCCGATACGCTTGCGCGCAACATAGCTTTTGCTCGGCCCGAACAACCAGCGACGATCGCCGCTGCTGCGTACGACGCGGGGCTTGAGCAGGATCTCGCCGCGATGCCGCAGGGCCTGGATACGATCGTGGGCGAAAGAGGTATGAGCCTTTCGGGCGGGCAAAAGCAAAGAGTGGCGATCGCGCGCCTGCTCGCTTACGATCCGCGCGTGATCGTTCTGGACGACGCTCTCTCCAGCGTCGATACGCAGACGGAAATGTTCGTTTTACAGAAACTGGCCCGGCGCCGCGCGGGCCGCACCACGATTGTTGTCTCCCATCGTATCTCTGCGATTCGCGACGCAGACCAGATAGTCGTTTTGGAGCACGGCGCAATCGTGGAGCAAGGCACTCACGACGAGCTCATCGCACGTGAGGGAATTTACGCCGAACTTTTCCGGCGACAGATGCTCGAAGAGGAGTTGGCACAGTACTGACCGGGGACATGTTTGACGAGCGCGAAACCGAGTTCGACGAACCTAGGGACCTGGGACTACTCGCCTGGATATGGCGATTTTTACGACCATATCGGGGTTATATAGCGCTCGCAATTGTGCTGATGCCGGTTTACTCCGCTTTTTCTCTAGCTCAACCGTACGTTATCAAACTGGCAATCGACCTTTTCATCACGCCAGCTTCGCGGCCACACATGCCAGGCTGGTTAAGATGGCTCTCTACTGTCTCGCCAGCGCGCGGCATCCTGCTGGCTGGAGCGGTTTATGCCCTGCTTGTGCTAGGCGAGTTTGTTTCATTCTACGGGCAGTACTTTTTGACGATGCTCGTGGCGCAGCTCGGACTTTCTGACCTTCGCGTGGCACTTTTTCGACATATCGAAAAGCTGCCGATGGCGTTTTTCGACCGAGAGCCCAGCGGGCGACTGGTGAGCCGAGTTACCACCGACATCGACGCTATTGGCGAGATGTTCAACTCTGGCGCTCTGACGATATTTAGCGACGGTTTAGTTTTGCTGAGCGTCGTAGTTTTGATGTTTCGGTTAAGCCCGGTTTTAGCTTCGGTCACGCTGTTGACTACGTTGCCTCTGCTGCTAATCGTAAAGGTTCTCCAGGTGCAAGCTAGACGCGTATACCGAGAAATTCGCCGGCGCTTGGCCGCACTTAGTGCTTACCTGTCCGAGGCAATCGAGGGAATGACTACTATCCAGCTCTTCACCCGCGAGGACCGTTCGTTGGCTGAGTTCGACGAATTCAATAGCGCCTGCCGAGATGCTTTAAGGCGAGCAAACATTTACGAAGCGGGCTTATACTCCCTGGTGGAAGCAGCAAGTTCAATTTGCGTGGGAGTGCTTCTGTGGCGCGGGGGCTACCGCGGAGTAAGTCTCGGCACGCTGGTCGCTTTCGTCGAATATGTACAAAAATTTTTCGTGCCACTTCGGGATATGTCTACCAAGTACGCCGCGCTACAGTCGGCCTTAGCCGCTGTCGAGCGCATCGTTGAAGTGATGCTTCGCAACTCGACGGAATCGAATTATGCGCCTGCGCTGCGTCTTGGACGGCCCCCCAGCGAAATCCGTTTCGAACACGTAAGCTTTTCTTACCGACCCGGAGAAAAAGTGCTCCATGACCTGAGTTTCTGCGTCGAGCCTGGCCAAAAAGTTGCAATTGTTGGCCCCACCGGAGCGGGGAAGTCAACCATAATTAAGCTTCTCGTCCGCTTTTACGATCCACAGGAGGGTAGAATCCTGCTCGATGGCGTCGACTTACGTAAGCTCGACCTTTCCTACCTTCGGCGCGTGGTGGGAATCGTTCAGCAAGAGGTCTTCATTTTCTCCGGCACAATTGCCGACAACGTTCGTATGGGGCGCGATGATATCAGCGAAGCGCAAGTGATCGCTGCCCTCAAGCGAGCCCAGGCGTACGATTTTGTTGCTCGTCTGCCGCTCGGGCTCAATCAACCCATCGGAGAAAAAGGGTTGGAACTTTCAAGCGGGCAACGCCAGCTTTTGGCGTTTGCGCGAGCGCTAGCGTTCGACCCGCCCATTTTAGTCATGGATGAGGCCACTTCCAGCGTGGACCCCGAAACTGAGCGCTGGATTCAATGCGGGCTGGAAGAGTTGCTTCAAGGCAGGACGGCGCTGATTATCGCCCATCGGCTTTCGACCATTCAGAAGGCTGACCAGATACTGGTGATAAGCCACGGAACGCTACGTGAAAAAGGGACTCACCAGGAACTGATAGCGAAACGTGGATTATATTGGCGTCTGTTCGAGCTTCAGTACGGATCGGTTGAAAAGTTTGATTCCACTGTTTCCGCGATGTAAAGAGCCGAGCGGTTCAACGCGCTTCGAGCTACGGATCCGGAGCATAAAAACGCTCGTGAGCGCCCCGCTTCGCACGACTCTTGCCCTTGTGGTGGCGGTAAGCCTGGCGGGATGCAATCTCGGTTACTACGTTCGTGGTGCCTACGAGGGCGCGCGCTTACTGTGGAACCGACAACCTATTGCCCGCGTTTTGGAGCGCAAGGACTTAAGCTCGGACCTCCGTTCCAAACTGGAGCTGGTGCTTGCGGTGCGCAATTTTGCTAGCTCGAAGCTCGCACTCAAGGTTGACGGTGCGTACGAAACATTGACCCAAGTCGACCAAAGCGCTGTGAGCTGGGTCGTTAGCGCTGCGCCAGTGGATTCGCTGACTCCTTATACGTGGTGGTTTCCAATCGTCGGCGCGGTACCCTACAAGGGCTATTTCTCAAAGGCAGAGGCGCAACGTGAAGCACAGTGCCTACAGAAACGAGGCTTCGATACCTATGTCCGGCCCGTGGTAGCGTTTTCGACGCTGGGTTTTTTTGGCGACCCAGTGCTCTCGAACATGCTTTCGTTGCCTAAGGTGGTGCTGGCGGGTGTGATTATTCACGAACTGTTTCATCGGACCTACTTCATGCCCTCCAACGTCACCTTTGACGAGTCGGCGGCCAACTATGTAGGTCTGAGCGGCGCGGTCGCCTTTTTCGCTGCTACCCAAGGGATTCAAGCGTCGTCGACGAAGCAGGCCCAGGAAGTTCTCACAAGCAATCTTAAGTTCGCGAGCTTTTTGCACGACGAAGTGGCTTCGCTTGAAAAGCTTTACCTAAGTGGTCTCTCGCGAGAGGAAATTATCAACCGTCGGCAAAAGCTTTTTGCCAAGATCCAGGCTGATTATGCGCGCTTGGCGCCCTCGTTGTCGGGCTTGGAGCGGTTTGATTTGGACAAGCAGCCGCTGAATAACGCAGTCATAGTAAGCCTGATGGTTTATTTCCGCGATCTGGACCAATTCGCTCGGCTGCAAGAGCTTTACCACAACGACTTGAGAGCCACGATTCGGGCAATAATCGACTTGGCAAAGCGTCACCCAGAAGATCCTTTTTTTGCCATCTGGCAAGTTGCTGAACAGGTCGCGCCGCTTCCGACCTACTATCAGCACTAGCCATAACGGCAAGCGGGACGAGGCACACGGCTTAAGGCAAATGCAGCCTAGAAACTTCTAACACCACAGTCCCGCTTTACAAAGCGTCCCTGTCTACGGAGCTCGCAAAAAGCAGGGACCGCAGACAAAGTTCCGCAGAAACAACGTCTGGTCCGCGGTAAAATGGGGATTAGCTCGATGAGCCTGCACAATCCCTAGCCGCGGACGTCGAACCCTATGGACGTTGAGCCAAAATTTGCCGCCGACCGGATGCTGGGTCGACTGGCTCGGTGGCTTCGCTTGCTAGGCGTCGACGTGATCTGGCATCCAAACCTTCACGGGCACGAACTGCTGCGCCTGGCCCGCAAGGAAGGAAGGATCATGTTGACGCGGGATCGAAGGCTTAAAACCGCTCCGGACGTGCTTTTTATCCAAAGTCAATCGTTTCGGGACCAGTTACGCGAAACTTTCAGTGCGTATCCGTTCAAGTTGCCCGCTGAGCCGCTTAGTCGATGCTCGCGATGTAACCAGGTTCTGGAAGAGGCCGATAAGGAAACTGTGGGTCGCTTGGTGCCAGCTTTTGTTTACGCTAGCCAGGAGCGCTTTGCTGTATGCCCGAATTGCGGTCGCATTTATTGGAACGGCACGCACGCAAAGCGAATTTTAGGCGAATTGGCAACCTTTTTATGCGGCTCAAAGGAAGCTCAGGACTTGGAAAAATAAGCCTTCGTGGTTAAACAGGCTAACTAGAAGGAAACTTCGGTGCCATTGGCTTTGGAATCGCTCGTCTACCGAATCCAAGTAACCAAGTAGTTACATCTCTGAGTTGTCCTATGGGAAACTCGTTCGACAAGCATCAACAAGCGATGGCTCTGGTCAACGGGGGGCTTATTGCGCAAGAGGAAGGTGAGCTCGACAAAGCGCTAGAGCTCTATCGCCAATCGCTAGAGGTTTATCCGACGCCCGAAGGACACACTTACCTTGGCTGGGCGCTCAGTTATCAAGGGAATTTCGACGAGGCTATAGCGCATTGTCGAGAAGCGCTAGAGCTCGACCCGGAATTCGGTAACCCCTACAACGATATCGGTGTTTATCTTATGCAGCAAAAGCAATTTGACGCTGCAATTCCGTGGTTCGAGCTCGCAAAGAGGGCGCGTCGCTACGAACCTCGTCATTACCCATACATCAATTTAGGGCATATCTACGCCGCTCGAGGTGAGCTCAAGAGGGCGTTGGAGGAGTTCAAAGCAGCTCTCGAAATCGTACCGGATGACGAAAGGCTAAAAGCCATTGTGGCCGCGCTTGAAACTAAGTTAAACTAGTTAGGCGGTTCGGCGGCCAAAGCGCAGACGCAGTTAGGAATTTTAATCCGCGTCCATCGCGTCGCAGACGGCGCGTCGACGCGGATTTTTTTGCGAAGCGGTATGGACGAACGTTACGACCCAAAAGCATGCGAAAGTAAGTGGCAGCAGGTGTGGGAGCGAATGCAGCTTTACCGCGCCACGGAGGATCCTTCCCGACCGAAGTTCTACCTGCTCGAGATGTTCCCCTACCCTTCGGGCGACGGTTTGTCCGTAGGCCATTTGCGCAACTACGTTCCCTGCGACGTCATAGGCCGCTACAAGCGCATGCAGGGCTTCAACGTGCTCCATCCGATGGGATGGGACGCCTTCGGTTTGCCGGCCGAAAATGACGCCTTGCTCAAGGGACTCCATCCCAAGGAGACCGTTCCACGCTACGCCGCAAACTACCGGCGTCAGTTAAAGATGGTCGGCTGCGCCTACGATTGGAGTCGCGAAATCAATTCGTCCGACCCGAAGTACTATCGTTGGACCCAGTGGTTCTTCCTCCTGCTCTACCATCGCGGGCTTGCCTACCGCGCCTTGGGATCGCAATGGTGGTGCGAAAAGTGCCGTACGATTTTGGCCAACGAGCAGGTGATCGAAGGTTGTTGCTGGCGCCATCCTGATACGCCGGTGACCAAAAAGGACCTCGAGCAGTGGTACTTCAAAATCACCGCTTACGCTGAGCGCTTGCTCAAGGATTTGGACGATATCGACTGGCCCGAACCGATTAAGGTGATGCAGCGCAACTGGATCGGCCGCTCCGAGGGCGCTGAAATCGCTTTTCCGGTTGTGGGGCATCCTGGACGCGAAATTCGCTTTTTTACCACGCGCCCCGATACCGTCTTCGGCGTCTCTTTTATGGTGCTTGCGCCGGAACATCCGCTGGTGGCCGAAATCACCACCCCCGAGCAACGCCAGGCGGTGCAGGAGTACGTTGCACAGGCGCGCAGACAGAGCGAAATCGAGCGTCTGTCGACGGTAAAGGAAAAGACCGGGGTCTTCACCGGAGCCTATGCGTACAACGTCTTCTCGCAAAAGGAAGTCCCGATCTGGGTGGCTGACTACGTGCTGATGGGGTACGGAACGGGCGCGATCATGGGAGCCCCGGGCGAGGATCAACGCGACTTCGAGTTTGCCAAGAAATACGGACTTGAGATTCCGCGGGTGACGGTTCCCGCCGACGGCAGCCCGGTGCCGCAAGACAGAGCTTACACCGAATACGGTAAAACCGTAAACTCCGGCTTCTTGACCGGCATGCCGACGGAAGAAGCGATAAAGGCCGTGTGCAAATGGGTCGAAGAGAAAGAGATCGGGAAGGCCACCGTCACTTATCGAATGCGGGATTGGCTCATTTCGCGCCAGCGCTACTGGGGCGCACCCATTCCAATCGTTTATTGCAAGCGAAACTGCGGGATCGTTCCCGTACCGGAGGATCAGCTGCCGGTGCTTTTGCCGGACCTCAAGGAATATCAACCCTCGGGCACTGGACGCTCACCGCTGGCAAACGTTCCTGAGTTCGTGAACACGAACTGCCCGCGATGTGGTGGACCCGCTGAGCGCGAGACCGACACGCTTGATGGCTTCGCCTGTTCCTCCTGGTATTATCTGCGCTTTGCCTCTCCTCACTACGACCAGGGACCGTTTGACCCGAATGCAGTCAACTACTGGCTGCCCGTTGACCTGTATGTTGGCGGTGCAGAGCATGCCGTGATGCACCTTTTGTATGCCAGAATGTGGACCAAGGTGATGTTCGACGCTGGCTTGATCAATTTTCACGAACCCTTCCCCAAGCTGAGAAACCAAGGCATGCTCTGGGCTGCGGACGGGCAGAAGATGTCCAAGAGTCGGGGCAATGTGGTAACGCCGGACGCGATGGTCGAAAAATATGGCGCCGACGCGCTCCGACTCTGGGAAATCTTCATGGCGCCTTTCGACGAGTCGACCAACTGGAACGAGGACGGAGTGGTCGGCGCATCCCGCTTCTTAAACCGAGTGTGGAGCTTCGTTCGCCGCTTCGTGCAAGCCGGATGCCCAGAGGGTAACGTCAGCGTCGAGACGCAGCGACGCGTTCATAAGGCCATTCGCACGGTGACGGATCATATCGAGCGGATGAGATTCAATACGGCGCTTGCCGCTTTGATGGATCTCCTCAACTATCTCGGAAAACTTGAGCCGACGGAGCTAAACCGGTTCGTGATTGAAACGTATATCTTGCTGCTTGCGCCTATGGCTCCTCACATCACAGAGGAGCTTTGGCAAGCGCTCGGCCATAGCCGTTCGATTCATCTTGAGCGATGGCCTAGCTACGACCCTGAACTGGCGCGCGAAGAGACGGTAACGATTGTCGTACAGATTAACGGAAAAGTGCGGGATCGTATCGAAGCACCGGCTGATATAGACGAGGCTTCGGTGCGAGCGATGGCAATGAAGAGTCGGGCCGTTGAACGCTATCTAGCCGGGAAAACGCCAAAAAAGGTTATCTACGTGCCGCGCAAGCTCGTAAGTATCGTGGTGTGAGTTTTAAGCTGGGGGGGCCTGCCTTTTTGACTGACGACTTTGAGCGCTTTTGTCGCGCCCAAAAACGTCCCGAGAAACTCTACGTTAGCTCTGTTCTCCCGAGCTGTGAATCTCATAGTTTGCCGATTTGTAAAAGCTAATGACAGCTATAATCGTCTCCGATCGATAGGAAGTAATCGGAAAGGGACTCGAAATGGCACACGAAGTATTGCTTGTAACGAGGCATGAGGACTACGCAACACTGACTTTGAACCGCCCCGAAAGGCGCAATGCACTTAGTGCTCAGCTAATCCAGGAGATGGAGGCGGCGCTTGAGGCGTTGGAAAAAGAGACGTCGATTCGAGCGCTGCTCGTGAAGGGCGCTGGAAGCACGTTCTGTTCGGGAATCGACTTGCGTGAAGTAGAACAGATGGAGGACGCCCATCATCCGGTGAGCGTTCAGCGTCTGTTTGCGCGCCTCGAGAACTTTCCGGTTCCCACGATTGCCGCTATTCAGGGGGCTGCATTAGCTGGCGGACTTGAGCTCGCGCTACATTGCGATATTAGAATCGCCACCCGCAAGGCGCGTCTGGGGATGACCGTAGCGCGAATCGGGCTGGTCGTGCCTTTTGTTTTGACCAGGAAACTGATCGAAGTGATCGGCGCGCCCGCCACGGCTGAAATCTTGTTTACGGGCCAGCCGGTCGATGCTCAGCGCGCTTACGAGATGGGCATGGTGCACGAAGTTGTGGATGAGCAGAACCTCGATTCCGCGGCCGAAGCTTGGATCCAAAAAATAACTGCGAATGCGCCGCTAGCACTCAGAGTGATCAAAGCGAACATTCGCCGGTGCATGAGCCGCGCCTACGACGCTGATCACAAAGACCTCGACGAACTTGCCCGTCAGGTCCGTCAAAGCGAGGACGCTAAGGAGGGAATTCGCGCTTTTCTCGAAAAACGTAAACCAGTCTGGCGTGCCCGCTGAAAATGCGCTAAACGTAAGCACATTTTAAAATTTACGCTCACGTGGTTGTCGGCGCACGTCCGAGAAACTCAGGCAACGACAAACTCTTGCCCCACGGAGTCGGTTTGTGTGGGTGAAAACCTGACGGTAGCGCGACGATCGACATTTCTTGAGTTTCCCGTGATTCGGACGGCTAAAATTTCTCTGTGAACGGGCGCAACTCGGTCTCCATCGTCCAGGCGCTTTTATCCTGATGTGCCAAATGCCAATAGGTTTCGGCGATCGCTTCTGGCTTAAGGAGGTTTTCCTCCGACACGCTGCCAAACCGTGCCCTCACTTTCGGTTCGTCGATCATGCCGTCAATGTTTATGTGGGCCACGTGAATCCCCAGGGGTCCTAAGTCGCGCGCCATAGATTGTGCGAGACCTCGCAAGGCGAACTTTGCCGGGCCGAAGGCGGCTGAGCGTGGCCCCGCCTTGACGCCGGCGGTTGCCCCAGTAAAAAGTATGACGCCGCTTTTGTGCCGAAGCATCTCTTGAATTACTCGCTTCGCGCACAAGAACGCTCCAAAAGCGCACGCCCGCCAGTTTGCCTCGAAATCTTCCGCCGACACTTCGCGAATCGAGCCGAAGATCGCATTGCCAGCGTTATAAATCAGGGTATGCACCCAGCCGAGTTCACGCTCTATCGTATCGAAAGCCCGACTTACCTCCTCGGGCTTGGTAATGTCGGCGGCGACAGGAATGCCCTTGTAACCGTTATTAAGCAACTCCTGCGATAGAGTATTTAAATACTGTTGGCTTCGCGCGATTAGCGCCACTGGGTAGCTTACGGCAAATCTGCGAGCCAAAGCCGCTCCAAGGCCAGGGCCTACGCCTGCGACGGCAACTATCCTGGAGTCCATAGTGCTGTCCATAATTTTTGTCTCCCAAAGATACTTCCTTTAAAACCGACGCCGCCTCGCCACGAATTTCGTTCACGAGGTCGCAATTGGCTGGCACTTTGGAACAATTGCGTTCTTTGGCAAGAGCTGCCTAGGTTTCCAAAGTCTCATTCTAAGCCTACCTTGCGTCTTACTCGCGCGGCGATTTCACCGATATGGTGCGGAATATTGAGCGTACCCGCCACGTTCGAATACGGAAATAAACGAACGTTGATATGAGCGTGCAAGGGTAGACCAGCTCCCTGGTGAATCTCATAGTCAAGGGGGATAGGCCCGAGAAACGCTAGGATACGATACACGGCGAGCGCGAAGTGGCGCATCAGTTCGGGCGACAGTTGGCTTAGCAAGCCATAAAACTTGGGCATCACCACTTCGTAGCTTTGAGGAAAGGCACCGATTGGGCTAAGGTAGCTCACCAGCCCCTCTCGCCGTTCAATTACGAGTCCTAAGCGGTCTACGAGCTCGACAATTTCCTCCCACACGTGGGGGTCGTGTTTTTGAGCACGAACCTCTGCTTCGAGTGCGGGCAGCAGGCCAGGCGAGCCGATGACCTGCTGATGTATATGTGGCTGCGAGGCCCCAGACTCGGGTCCCTGGTTTTTTCGAACTACAACGGAACCGATCGCGGGGTTCTCGAGCGCCCGCTCTATTACATGAGCCGCAGTGCGCAATACAACGAAAAAATGCTCTTCACCCAGTGCGCCGCTGTATAGAAGGTCGTCCGGATGGCGCGCTTCGTCTAGGAAGTGACGAGGGTCCTCCACAATCAAATAAGACTCGTTTTTATTTCCCGTCAGTTCGCTGGGAATACGGGGAAAAAGGTTGTTGAAAACCCTTATAACCCATTTCGGGTTTGGCGTACTGCCGGCGCCGCGCCAGTGCGGTATCTCGACCGGGAGCACGCGCATGATTTCCTCGGGCGAACGGTCCTCGTGACCGGGGCAAAATGGACACTCTTCGATCGCTTGCTGGCGAAGTTGGGCGTCTAGCTCTGAGACCTCTCGCTCCGTTTTGCGTTCAAAGTGCTTCTTGAGGGTATACGTAAAGCTCTTGGCGCGAAGGTCGAGGGCGTACGAAATAACTCCAGTAAATGGATTTTTAATCCACAAAAGACTGTTGTTGCGAATCTCGTAATCGAGCGACATTGCTGCTGCGTCCAAAAAGCCTAGAACTTGGACCCACTACGCGCGTCAGATTTTCAGATCGTAGCGACAAAGGCAAAATGTGCGCATAACAACTATTAGCAACCTTTTATATCCGAAAACACAAGGTCGAAGGGTTGCTTGACAGGCTGCGCTAATTAAGCCCAAAATTGGGAATGTTCTGAGCCACACGCTGGCTCGGCACGGAATTTTGTTGCCGTCCGCTTTAAGCTGGATTACGTGTATCGCCGCTTTGATTCCCATCTGGAGTTAAGCGAATCAGAAAGTGCCACCGATAAAAAAGTATTTGTTGACCCCTGGGCCGACCGAGGTACCACCCGAAGTTCTTCTCGAAATTGCAAAGCCTGTAATTCATCATCGCACGCCCGAGTTCAGTGCTGAGTTGGACCGAGCCCGCCAGGCGCTCAAGCCGCTTTTTGGCACTCGGGAGGAAGTCTTGATACTGAATTCCTCCGGGACCGGCGCGATGGAGGCTGCGGTGTGCAATTTGCTTGCCCCTGGCGAGGAGGCGATTTTCGTCAATGGCGGCAAGTTTGGCGAGCGATGGGGCAAAATCCTCAACGCCTACGGAATAGTGGCGCACGAAATCAAGGTCGAATGGGGTCATCCGGTCGAGCCCGAGATGGTAGAACAATTCTTGGCGCGCTATCCGCGGTCTCAGGCCGTGTTCGTCCAGGCGAGCGAGACGTCTACCACCGCGGTCCATCCCGTCGAAACCATCGCCGAGATCACCCGTCGGCGCGACGTTTTGCTTGTGGTCGACGGAATAACGTCGGTAGGCGTGTTCGAGCAAAAAATGGACGAATGGGGCGTCGATGCCCTTGTCACCGGAAGTCAGAAGGCTTTGATGCTGCCGCCTGGTCTAGGGTTTATTGCCTTGTCTGAGCGGGCATGGCGCAAAGCTGCACAAATTAGCACTCCTAAATTCTATTTTGACCTAAAGCGAGAGCTTAAAGCTCAGCGGGACGAGCATACCACGGCTTACACTCCGGCCGTTTCTTTGATTCGTGGACTAAACAAAAGTCTCGAGCTAATCCATCGGGAGACGCTTCCAGCCGTCTTCGGACGTCATCGGCTCATGGCCGAAGCGGTGCGAGCCGGTGCGCGCGCCCTTGGGCTTGAGCTTCTGGCCGCTCGTGCGCCTGCTCCCGGTGTAACTGGCATTCTTGCGCCGCAGGGAATTGATGGCACGAAGGTGGTACGGATGATGCGCGATGAAATGGGGGTTAGCGTGCAGGGCGGGCAGGATCACATGAAAGGCAAGCTCATCCGGATAGGCCACATGGGCTACGTTAGCCCCTTTGAGATGCTCGTCGCCATAAGCGCGCTCGAGATTGTGCTTTCGCGCTTGGGATATCGATTTCCGAGCGGTGTGGGAGTGGCGGCGGTCCAGAACGTACTGGCGCGAAGCGCCTCCATATAATTCCGCTTTTTATTTCCGGTTATTTCGCACGAACAACATGGCGAAGTTTCGTATCTTACTGAGCGATCAGCTAGCAGAGCAAGGTCTTCAGATTCTTCGCGCCCATCCCGAGTTCGACGTGGATGTCAAGCTGGGGCTTGCGCCCTCCGCGCTTGCTTCAATTATTGCCGGTTACGACGCACTGATAATTCGTAGCGCCACCAAAGTAACGCGTGAGGTAATCGACGCGGCGAGTAACCTTCGGGTGATCGGGCGCGCTGGGGTCGGCGTTGACAACGTTGATCTGGAGGCCGCAACCAGGCGTGGGATTGTGGTCATGAACAGCCCGTTGGGCAACACCGTTACCACCGCCGAGCACACTATCGCCATGATGATGGCCGTTGCGCGCCATATTCCGGCCGCGGACAGGGCGCTGCGGGAAGGACGCTGGGATCGGAGCCGATTTATCGGCGTCGAGCTCTGCAACAAGGTCTTGGGGATTATCGGCTTGGGGAACATTGGTCGGGTCGTCGCGGACCGCGCCCTAGGTCTTAAGATGCACGTTATTGCTTCCGACCCGATACTGACAAGTGAGGCAGCTAGTAAGCTTGGGGTCGAGCTGGTCAGCCTGGATGAGCTTTTGGCGCGAGCCGACTTTATCACGATTCACACGCCTTTGACGCCCGAGACGCGCGGCATGATCGGGCAGGCGGCATTTCAAAAAATGAAGCCTGGGGTGCGCCTGATAAACTGCGCCCGAGGTGGAATCGTTGACGAGCAGGCATTGGTCGACGCCCTGCGCTCCGGAAAGGTCGCAGGCGCTGCTCTAGATGTCTTTTCTCAAGAGCCGCTTCCGCCGGATCATCCATTACTTTCTTTCCCTAACGTCGTCGTTACGCCGCATCTGGGCGCGGCTACTGACGAAGCGCAAACCCAGGTCGCGATCGACATTGCGCAGCAAGTCGCTGACTTTCTGCTGCATGGCATTGTGCGACATGCAGTAAACCTTCCTGCTCTTTCGCCTCGAGAACTAGAGGCGATGAGACCCCATCTGCAGCTTGCCGAAAAGCTCGGCCATCTGGCAGCGCAACTAATCAAGGAGGCGCCCGAGGAAGTGACGATCGGTCTTGGCGGCGATGCTGCCAATTTGAATCCCGAGCCTATCGTCGCTGCGGCGTTAAAGGGCCTATTGAGCCATTTCATGGAGCAGACGTTGAACTACGTGAATGCGCCATTTATCGCGCGCGAGCGCGGTATCCGAGTGGTCGAAACTCGCTCCCGCGAAGTTACGGATTACGTAAACAATCTAACCCTCGAGGTTCGTACCGCCTCAGGAGTTTTGAAAGTTGCCGGCGCCGTGGTCGGCAAGCGAGGCTTGCGCTTGATCGGTATCGACGGATTCCGCTTCGAGGCTGTTCCTGAAGGAAATTTCCTTGTGCTTCATAACCGGGACGTGCCAGGCGTGGTGGGTGCCGTAGGCACTATACTGGGAAGCGAAGGCATCAACATCGCTGGACTTGACCTCGGGCGAGACCGAGTTGGCGGAATGGCGATAAGCCTGGTCGCTGTGGACGAGCCGGTGTCGAGCTCGGTGATCGAACGTCTGAAAACTATCCCAGCGATAACCTCCGCAGCCGCGGTCAGTCTTTGATATATCTGCCTTTCGGCTGTAGTTTACAACTCTGTCTGATTCTTCAAGAAGATTATCCAGGGTAACGCTGCGCGTTATGAAGACGATTGCCGTGGTGGGCACACAATGGGGCGACGAGGGCAAGGGAAAAATCGTCGACCTTCTCGCTGCTGATGCCGATATAGTGGTTCGCTTTCAGGGGGGTAACAACGCGGCGCATACGCTGGTAGTCGACGGCAAGAAATTTGTGGTGCGGCTCGTACCGGCCGGTGCGCTCCATCCCGGCAAAATCTGCGTGATCGGCCCCGGTACGGTCGTGGATCCTTTCGCTCTGGTGGAGGAGATCGACAGCTTAAAGGCTTGTGCCAACTTCGATGATAGCAGGATCAAATTGAGCTACGACGCACATCTGGTGATGCCCTACCACCGCGCGATCGATCGCGCACGCGAAGCTTCCCTCGGCAAAAACGCGATCGGCACGACCGGTTTCGGAATCGGACCAGCTTATGAAGACAAAGCGGCACGCTCAGGCCTGCGCTTTGCCGACCTGCTCGATTTCCGCAGCTTCCGTCAAAAACTCGAGCGCAACCTCGCCGAAAAAAATCGCTACCTCAAAGCCGTTTTGAAGGTCGAGCCAGTTTCATCGGACGACCTTATAAAGGCGATACAAAGGGTGCGGCGCCGGCTCCTTCCATACCTGTGCGACACGACCGAATATCTGTCGAAGGCACTAAAAGAGGGAAAACGTGTGCTGTTCGAGGGTGCTCACGGCACGATGCTCGATATCGACTACGGCACCTATCCGTTCGTTACGTCATCCAGTTGTATTGCTGGCGCGGTCTTTGCTGGAAGCGGGCTTCCGCCGCGATGTTTGGACGCGGTAATCGGAATTACCAAGGCATACGCGACGCGCGTCGGAGCGGGACCCTTCCCCACAGAGATAAAAAGCAAACTTGGGGAACGCTTGCGTGAAGAGGGCGGCGAGTACGGTAGCGCCACCCATCGACCTCGCCGCATCGGCTGGTTCGACGCTGTGTTGACCCGTCGGGCGGTTTATCTCAATGGCGCTTCGGAGTTGGCGGTGACCAAGCTGGACGTGCTAACGGGGATCGATCCTCTTCGCATTTGCGTCGCCTACGAATTGAAAGGTCAGCGTGTGGAAGAGCTTTCGTTAAGTGCCGCTCGGCTCGACAAAATAAAGCCGATTTACGAGGAAATGCCAGGATGGCACGAGCCACTAGCGCAGGCGCGGACCTTCTCGGAGCTGCCGTTGAACGCTCGTCGTTACGTTGAGAGAATTTGCGAACTGAGCCGCGCCAGATTGAGCATGATCGGCGTAGGCGCCGCCCGCGATCAGGTGATCGTTATTCGAAATCCTTTCAGAGAGTAAACACAGTTGCGCGCGACGGCGCAGGCGAATTGTGTCGCTTGGTCATTATGCTCATGCCGCTTGGGGAGCTTCGCCCTCCGAGCCTTGCACCGACACCCATCCGGCGCGCCCCTCTATGAAGCCGCGCTCCACGCTGCACACAGGAGTGGAGCGGGGGTCTATTTCTCGAGCCAATTCGTCGAGGCGCAAAAAACGCGCATTTAGTTTTTTGAGCCCGCGAATCAGTCCCCTCAATACTTCATTGTATGGTCCGCCCTCGACTTCGGCGTGAACCGTATGGACGTTCGGCAGGTGAGTCGTCACCAGCCTCAGGTAGTAGGCGACGATGTCGCTTGAGTTGCGCAAGCCACGCCGTCCGACGATCTCGTCCAAGGTAGGCATCGTGCTAGGAATCTCCAGGAATTCCAAGATCTCTCCGCCCACACGACACCGGTAAGGTCTGCGCCCTCGCGTATTGCTTTGATAGTGTAAGCGGAACTGACTGAGAACCTTGAGGGCTAAATCATTGACGCGCCAGCCTGGAGCGGCAAAACTCGAGCTTTGCCGGCCAAAGATCCTGCGGTAAACCTCAAAGGCGCGCTCCAATTCAAGTTCGATTTCTTCCTCCGCAAGTGTTTCGATTTCGTCTTGCCAGCGCACGTGATCGAATCCGTGGATCCCTACCTCGAATCCGCGGTCGGCGAGTTCCCGCAGTAATGCAGGAAAGGCAGGCCCGATCGGACGCGCCGGTAGCAAAGTGCCCGAAAGTATCGTGCGAAGACCGTATAGGGCAACCGCTCTGGTTCGCACCATCTTGCGCAAAAAACCAGGGTTGCGAAACATGCGCCTCAGCGCTTTACCAGAGTTGTCCGGCCCCATAGCGACAAAGAAGCTTGCCGTCACCTTCTCTTCCTCGAACAAGCGTGCTAGCGCCGGTGCGCCATATTTGAGGCCATCGTGGGTGCAGACGTCTACTTTGAGTGCTATTCGCGGTGCTATCTGCAAAGACTAAGCCCGAGTGATCTTAATTACGCTTCCCACATCGAAGGCGAGATAGAGTGGTGTAACTACATACCGTAACGCTCAATAGCGGAGAACCATGGCTGAGGCGTCCGCACCGCGTCTAAGTAGATGCGCTCCCCAGAGCGCGACGGTCAGCCCGTCGGGAACAGTTTCCCGGATGTTCGCAGACAGGTTGCAAATTCAACGAAATTGCAACCCGAAAGTAGCTCACGACTTTTGCGCCTGAGAAAATTTGCTCGTCGGCTATGATTGCCTGTATTCCTTTCGGAACCATTCAATCGTGCGCCTTAAACCTTCTTCAAGCGAAACTCTAGGTACTACGCCAAGTAACGTTCGCATCTTGGTCGTGTCGGGGACGCGCCGCGGGATATCCTCGTAGCCTGGCCCGTAAACTTCTTCTTGGTTTACAAAGCGAATACGCGACTTCGAGGGACCGAACAATTTGAGCATCAATTGCGCAAACTCAAGAATGCTCGTCTCCTCTTCGGTGCCGACGTTGATCACTTCACCGTTGACTTCCGGTCGAAGTCCGGCTTGGACCATAGCCTCTACCGCGTCGCTGACGTAGGTAAAACATCGAGTCTGCCGGCCGTCTCCCACAATTGTCAAGTCGGCGCCTCGCAGCAGTTGACCCATGAAAATCGTGAAGACGCGGCCGACGTCCACATGGTCCAGACGAGGGCCATACACATTGAAAAACCTAAGCACGGTCACAGGAAGACCCATCCGATGATAGGCGAAGCAGAAGTGCTCCCCCACGGCCTTCGAGGTTGCGTAACACCAGCGGTCTACGGTTGTGGCACCAAGCACCCTGTCGTCATTCTCGCGCCACGGCACTTTCGGATTACGCCCATAGACTTCCGAGGTCGAGCCGAAAATGACACGCCTGTTGTACTTGTAGGCCGCTTTAAGGACGTTCTGCGTGCCATTGACGTTTACATTCAGTGTTTCGTAAGGATCCGCCACATAGTGCTCAACGCCCACCACCGCCGCCAGATGATAGACCAGGTCGACCTTTGACGTAAGACCGTCGAGAAGTTCCAAGTTGAAAATCGAATCATGGATGTAGTGAAACGCAGGTTCGCCCAGCAAATGACGAACTTTGGCGATCGACCCTGTGTCGAGCACGTAAACCTCGTGGCCGCGAGCAATTAGCGCGTCCGAAAGGTGACTGCCGAGAAAACCTGCGCCTCCGGTGATCAGTACCCGCATCTTACTTACTACGCTCTATTTAAGCCTTGCGTTTAAAAGGTCTTGCCCCAGCACGGTCTGAGGGCAGCCCTCCTCGCCTCCCTCGGGCTGGATTGACAGAAGCCGAACGCTCCCTTGGCCGGCTGCAACTTCGACCGTTCCGTCTGAACAGTGTTCGATGATCTCGCCCGGCTCGCCCAGACGGTTCGTCTCGTCCGCAACACGCGCCGCCCACACGAATATTTTGCGTTCGTCGAGAAAGCAAAATGCTCCCGGATATGGATGGGTTACAGCACGCACCAGGTTGAAAATTCTCCGCGCTGGCCAGCTCCAGTCAATTCGGCCGTCTTCGGGCGTTCTGCGTCCGAAATAACTTGCACGCCGAGGGTCTTGCGGATAACGTGGCGCGGTTCCGTCAACGATTCGCGGATGCCAGTAACGGAGCAAATCGGCCCCCTTGGCGACCAGCTTTTGGTATAAAGTGAAGGCCGTATCGTCGTCGGCAATATCTACCGCCTCTTGAGCCACGATGTCACCGGCGTCGGCCTTGGCTACCATATGGTGTAGTGTAACACCAGTGCGCTTCTCTCCGTTGACCAACACCCAATTCACGGGCGCGCGACCTCGATAAGCGGGTAGCAGAGAGCCGTGCACATTGAAGGCCCCGATGCGGGCGAGCTTCAACACGCTCTCGGGAAGTAGTCTCCGATAGTAGAAAGAGTAAATAATGTCGGGTCTAAGTTTTTCCACGAGCTCGACCCACGCCGGATCGAATTCGTCCGAGCGATACACCGGCACGCCATTTTCGGCAGCAAGTTCAGCGCAAGACCTCCACCAGATCACCTCTTGCGGATCGTCCGGATGAGTAAACAGGGCTTTTACTGAAGCTCCCAGATCGAACAAGACTTTCAAACATGCGTAACCCATCTCATGGTACGCAAAAACAACGCAGGATGCGTCTTTAACCCGTCGCTCCACGGCTAATGTTCTCGAGTACGACAACGCGTTGGCTATGTGCCACTTTCAGAGCAGTCTTTGTGCTCGAGCCCGTTCTGGTACACTGTGCGCACGATGTATGTGGGGCGATGGCGAACTTCCTGGTAAATGCGGCCAACGTATTCACCGATGAGGCCCAACGCCAGAAACAAGAAGCCTATGAAGAAGAATAGCACCGCAAACAAAGTCCATACGGCACCTTCCTGTTGGGGACCGTATAAAATGCGGTGTATAGCAAGAAACCCGGCAAATGCGGTGTCGACGACGAAGATCGCAAGCCCTATCATGCTGACTAACTGGATCGGCGCCAACGAGAAGCCGGTAATCAAGTTGAGGCTGAGCTTGGCTAGACCCCGAAAATTGTACTTCGACTCGCCAGCAGCTCGTTGGTCATGCGCCACGGGTATTTCCGCGACGTGTTTTGCAAAGCTTGCAGCCAACGCGGGAATAAAGGCCGCTTTTTCGTCGCATTTGACCACGGTATCCACGATATGTCGGCGATAGGCCCGCAGCATGCAGCCGTAATCGTGCATCGGCACACCGACTATCAGCGAGGTAATCTTGTTATGAAGTCGCGAAGCCCATCGCCTGTAGAATTTGTCATGTCGCTCGGTACGCCATCCGCCAACGACGTCGTTGCCTTGGTCGATAGCTTCGAGCAAACGCGGTATTTCTTCTGGCGGATTTTGCAAGTCCGCGTCCAACGTAATCACAATTTCGCCCCTACTTTCTCTGAAGCCAGCCAATATCGCGGAATGCTGGCCGAAGTTGCGGGCGAGCTCGACCACTTTGACGCGTGGCTCTCGTCGAGCGAGCTCGCGCAGGAAATTCAACGAGCCGTCGGTCGAGCCGTCGTCTACAAATATCACCTCCCAATCGCGGTCAAGTTTTCGCAAAACCGCACTCAATCGTTCCCATAGCGCTGGGAGGTTAACTGCCTCGTTATAAATCGGGGCCACGACCGAAAGCGTCGCCACATCGGTATGCGCTGCCTTCGCCGCAGCCGCGGGTTTGCTCGCTAAAGCCATTTTCTATCTTTTCTATTTGCGCGTTTTCCTTATGGCATATCAACCGCCTGTCGGCAATCTCCTTCTTTTACGGCCGCTTTTTGCCGTCGGTCGGCTCTGTGCGCGCATTTCTAATAGCTCGCAAGCCGACATAGGTTGCCTTCCCAAGCAGTGGGAAGTTAGTAGGCCTGCTTACTCGTAGGTAGCGAATCACGTCCCGGCTAGCGAAGAAAGTTAGTTACGTAACGAGCGATATTTGCCCTCGGCTTCAACGAGCTATCTACCATCATTTGGTAGACTTATATCCGCCGAGGGCTCTGTGTCGCCTCGGTTTGAAAGCGCTATCATTTGTCCTTCTGCACCGATTATTTGTGGCGCAGGTGAGGAGAGCAGCGCTGTCAGTTTTGCCCGGTCGCGGCGATCCGCCACCACTATAAGGCATCGCTGCGATTCCCATATAGACTTAAGTTCCGAGTCGTTCGTTATGAAAGTCCCAGCCGCGTCGGGCGACCAGCTGAAGGGCGTGAGCTCGCCGCGGTAGCCTACGATGACTTCTCGAGCTCCAGTGTAAAAAGGAAGCGACTGTACGAAGCGGCGGTAAGATGCGAGCATGCATCCGGCCTTAAGCCGCCTGCTTATCGCGCGGGCAAGAGTACGATAAGAACCCAATGGCGCTGCATCCTGGCGCGCTTTTATTAACATGGTCATTGTAATGCTTGCGCTAAGAATGATGCCAAGCATTGCCAGCCGCTTTCTCTCGTATGTCAGTCCTGCGGCGAAAACGCCACCTAACGCTAATGTAGACACGGCGAGCGCCAGGTCTCGCGCAACTTGCGCAAGCGGGCGAAGCTCGCAGACTTTCTCAAATGCTCTATAAAGGAGTAGTGCAACATTAAGAGCCTTCAAGTGCAAATGCTCTCGGGCGCAGGTAGTAAATCCGATTGCGACTGAAGCAGCAAGCAACGCTACAGCGCAGTTTGCAATCGCCGCAGCGAACAGAAGTCGGCGCGAAAAAGCGCAGGGCGCCTCCAAGACGGCAACCATCCCTCTTGCAGCCAGGATAGCCAGCGCAGGCATCGCGGGAAGCACATACGAACCCAACTTGGAGCGACTTGCAGAGAAAAAAATTATGACCCAAGCCGCCCACAGCAACAGGAAGTCAACCGCGTCTTTTTGATTGGCGTCTGACTCCTTTCGTGACGCAACCACAGCAATCGGTATGAACATTGTCCAGGGCCACAGGCCGCCGATTGCAACCAACGGCAAAAACCATACGCCCCATTGATGTTCAGTGTTGTATAGGTACCGGTAGACATGCTCGTGAAGCAGAAAGAATTGGAGAAAGCCAGGATTGCGCAAAGAGACGAGCACGAACCACGGCGCAACGATTACGCTGAAGACCGCTAGACTCGGTATCCATGGGATTTCCTTAAGTCGGCGGGCATTGCCCTTAAGGAGCGCAAACCCAAGACCGATTGCAGCGATTAAGAAGGGCGCAATCGGGCCTTTGGTCAAGGTCCCCAAAGCCGCCGCAATCGAGCTTGCCAATAGCAACGCTAGCGCACGCGGTGAAGAGAAGCGCTTTTCCCTCCATGCGAGGTACCATAGAGCAAGGCCTGTGGTCACGAAGAAGGCGAGTGCCGGATCGAGCGTCAAGAATCTGCTAAACCCGAAAAACAAAGGACTTGAGCCAAGACAAAGTGCGGTCAGGAGTCCCGCCCGTGCGCCAAACATCGCTTCGCTCAGTGCTGCGCTAATAACAAGCTGCCCGACGCTGAAGCAGGCCGCCGGTAATCGTGCAGAAAACTCGTTGACTCCCAAAAACCGAATCGAGGCAGCCGTAAGCCAATACATCAGAGGCGGCTTTTCAAAATAGCGAACCCAGTCGTCCCGAGGCGTGACATAGTCGCCCCGAACCAGCATCTCCCGCGCAATTTCCCCATAGCGGCCTTCGTCAGGCTCCCACAGCGCCGGTTTGCCTAATCCCGTTAGGCAAACGACCGCGCCTATTGCCGCTACTAGCACGAGGCGCTGCCATCGGTGCCAGTTACTCATTTCGCCAACGGCTTGTCCGGAAATCGACCTTCATGAGGTAAAAAATCGGCCCAGAACAAGTCTTCCTGGTCATACGTTTACCTAGCTCGTACCCTTTATGGTATGACCTATGAGGAGAGCCGTAATCAAAGCCTACGAGTATCCGTCTCACCCACTAGCTATCAGCTTTTGGATAGCTTTTCCTTTTTTATCAAACGTTAGGCGTCCCACTTGAGTTAATTGTTTTAGTTAAAGCTATCGTTTCTTGGCAGTTTAGCCCTGGTGATCTCGCTCGGTTAGTCTGAATAAAGGTGAGGCCCGATCTATGTGCTCAGAAGGTGCGTTCGTTTTAGGCCTGTTTTTGAGCTTTCAGTCAAACATCGCCAGCGAACGCTCGCCATAAAGCAAAGCCGCGACCCCTAAGATCGGTGAAAAAGGTTTGCACGTCAAGCTCGAAGCTCGCAGTGGCGCTTGCAGACCGTGCGACTTCGTACTAACTCAGGAAAAAGGCGAATGAGCAACGCCTTCGTTGGCGTGCGGGTTCACTCCGCCCATGGAAGGGTGTTTTCTCGTTCCCTAAGAAACTTCGATCGTGTTGCCCTCCAAAGGTGGCGCGGGCTTTACACACATTACTTAGGAGGGTGTCATGCTTGCTAATTTGGTTGGCGAGAAGTGGCAACGTCCCTCTGGGTGCAAAACCCTACCTGTGTTCGATCCCGCAACCGGGGAGATTATTGAGGAGGTGCCTCTGTCGGGCGAACGCGAGGTCGACGACGCAGTTCGCGCTGCTAAACAAGCCTACGTCAGATGGTCTGCGAGCTCGGTTACCGAGCGGGTAGAACTCATGTTTCGCTTTAAGGCGCTTCTCGAAGCTCACCGCGAAGAACTCGCCGCTATCATTACTCGACATCACGGCAAGACTCTGGAGGAAGCGCGCGGCGAGGTTAGACGAGGTATCGAAGTCGTCGATTTCGCGTGTGGGGCACCGACTCTACTTCAGGGCCGTACGTTGCGCGCCGTCACTGGCAGCGTTGACCAAGACTACTACCGCTATCCGCTCGGCGTTGTTGCGGGAATTACGCCGTTTAATTTTCCCGTGATGATTCCGCTTTGGATGTTCCCCTTGGCAGTCGTTGCGGGTAACACCTTCGTTTTGAAACCTTCCGAGCGAACTCCGCTCGGTGCTGTCCGCTTGGCCGAGCTATTTCTCGAGGCTGGTTTCCCCAATGGTGTCCTCAACGTGGTTCAGGGCGCGGGTGACGCCGTGGAGGCTTTGTTGCGCCATCCCGACGTCCGCGCAATTTCTTTCGTTGGGTCCGAGCCGGTTGCGCGTCATGTCTATCAGGAGGCGGCGCGCAATTTAAAGCGCGTCCAGGCGGCTGGAGGCGCTAAAAATCATATTTTCGTGATGCCGGATGCCGATTTGTCGCTAGCAGTTCCGGCGATCCTCAACTCGGCTTTCGGCAATGCGGGAGAGCGTTGCTTGGCCGGGAGTGTGGTAGTGGCGGTCGGGGGAGCCGGAAAGGACCTACTCGACCGTTTGGAGAGCGACGCGCGAAAATTGAAGGTCGGCCCCGGTGATCAACCCGGTGTGGACATGGGGCCACTTATCCGCGAAGAACATCGCCGTCGCGTCATATCCCACATCGAGCGCGGCATTCGCGAGGGCGCGCAAGCAATTCTCGACGGTCGCAACGATGACTACCTTAAACGACCAGGGTTTTTCCTTGGCCCAACTATCCTTAACGGCGTTTCGCCCGAGATGGCCGCAGCGCGCGAGGAAATTTTTGGTCCCGTCTTATCGGTGTCTTACGCTAGTTCGCTCGCCGAGGCGATTGAGCAGGCGAACAGGGTAGCGTTCGGAAACATGGCTACTATCTTCACCACTTCGGGCCGCAGTGCGCGCGAATTTCGCGACAAGGTTGAAGCAGGAATGGTTGGAATCAACGTGGGTGTCGCGCAACCGTTCGCATTCTATCCGTTCTCCGGTTGGAAAGGCTCGTTCTACGGCGACCTTCATATCCACGGCACCGACGGTGTGGAGTTTTACACTAGGAAGAAAGTGGTAGTCTCGAGATGGTAAAGCTTCGCCTCGCTCGATTTCGAAAACGTGTGCGTTGAACTACGCGGCGACGTTGATATCAAAGAGGCGAGTTCAGCTTAGCCCAGCGTTGGCGTAAGGCTCATCGCCGGTGTGGCTAGTGATACTAAGCGAGCCGTAGTTAGAATTGCTAGCACAAGATGCCGAAGTTCGGGGCGAACTATGACCGAAGAAATGGATTGCCGCTATTCGATTGAACATCTATGGGTCCGGTGTCACGGCACGGACGTCGAGATAGGCGTTACCAACTTCGGGCAAAGACAAATGATTCGGGTCAATGGTGTCGAATTACCTCAGGTGGGAAAGGAGCTAAACCGAGGCGAGATCTTGTGTGTTCTACACGCCATGAAGGCTGCTGTCGAGCTGCCCTCGCCGGTAAGCGGCACCGTGACCGAAGTCAACCGGCAGTTGCTCGAGCGGCCGTGGCGCGTTAATTCGGACCCTTATGGCAGTGGATGGCTGGTGAGGATGCGAATGAGAAATCCGGCGGAGCTGGATGACCTCCTTGACGAAGACACCTACAATGCGAAGTTTCCATGGAGCGAATGGCAATCGAGGCTGTTGAGTAAATATCGACCACCAAGCAACTAGGGCACTGTTAATCGAGAGAAATAAAAGTTTTGGCGTCTCTCGTGATGAGCTCCGATCATTCGTAAAGGGCAGACATTCGGCTTAAGGTTGGACTTAGAGCTGGAGCCTCGTGTGGGGGCGTATCATGGTTAGTCCCAAAGGAGATGTTGCGCGCAGGTCGGAGCTCTCGGCCGTACTCTTATTGCTCGTGTAACTTGAGGGCTTTGCGCATAAAAGGCAGAGCTCGTAAGATGATCGAAGTTGGGCGGGTGGATAGTTGATGCGCGTCGTAATAACAGGTGGTGCAGGTTTTCTCGGTTCGCGCCTTGCGCAAGTTTTGCTCGAAAGGAAATACCTCTGCGACCCAGCTGGCAACCGTCGTGAAATTACCGAGCTAGTGGTGGCAGATGTTCAGGCGCCCGCAGAACCTTTGCCTGGTGTGAGATATATCGTTGGCGACCTTCTAGAGCCCGATTCGGTCGCCAAGGTGTTGGATGCGAACACGGGCAGTCTCTTCCATCTGGCTGCCGTGGTAAGCGCGGAGGCCGAAGCTAACTTCGAACTGGGGATGCGCGTCAATTTCGACTTGACGCGAGCGCTGATTGACCGCGCGCGTAAGATTGGCATCCGACCGCGTTTTGTGTTTACCAGCTCGCTCGCCGTTTTTGGCGCTGATCTTCCTGGTGTGATAACGGATAGGACAGCGGCGATTCCCTTGTCTTCCTATGGCACCCAGAAGGCAATGGCCGAACTGCTTATCAACGATGCGAGCCGCAAGGGATTTATCGACGGCCGAGTGGTTCGCTTGCCCACCGTAGCCGTGCGTCCGGGCAAGCCTAACCGAGCCGCATCGGCTTTCGTAAGCGGAATTTTGCGCGAACCGCTGGCTGGCCGTGAGACAGTTTGCCCCGTGCCGCCGGAAACGGAGCTGTGGATCGCTTCGCCGCGCACTGTGGTGGCGTCGCTCATCCATGCTCACGATCTTGCGCCGGAGCGATGGGGCCACCACCGCATAGTGAATCTTCCTGGAATTACGGTACGCGTGAGCGAGATGCTCGAAGCGTTGAAGCGAGCGGGCGGCGACCCTAGTCTGGTTCGCTTTGAGCGCGACCCGGTAATCGAGCGGATCGTCTGCAGCTGGCCGGCGCGGATGCAAACGACTAGAGCTACTGAGTTAGGTTTTCCGTCAGACACCAACATTGACCAGATCGTCCGCGCCTATGTCGAGGACTATCTGGGGAAGTAAACGGGTTCTAGCTTCGTAGCGAGCCTTCGCCGACGCTTACGGAGGCTATCGCGAAGTGCTGCTTGGTTGTATCGCCGACGATTTTACGGGGGCGACCGATCTCGCCAGTATGCTGGTCGAACATGGGATGCGCACCGTTCTGCTGGTCGGTCTGCCAGAGCGTCAAATGCCCGTGGGCGATACGGACGCTGTTGTAATCGCGCTTAAATCGCGCAATATTCCTGCATCCGAGGCAGTAAAGCAGTCGTGCGCCGCGCTTGAGTGGCTGATCTCGAAGGGCGCAGCACAGATTTTTTTCAAGTACTGTTCGACTTTCGATTCCACCGACGAGGGCAACATCGGCCCCGTAGCTCGCGCGTTGCTTGAACGGCTCGGCGAGAACTTCACTATCGCATGTCCCGCTTTACCAGTTAACGGTCGCACGGTTTACAGGGGCCATCTGTTCGTGGGCGACGCACTGCTATCAGAGTCTGGCATGGAGAAACATCCGCTCAATCCTATGACTGACTCTAATCTGGTCCGAGTCCTGGAGCGGCAGGTGCATGAAAAAGTCGGGTTGGTGCCCTACGAAGTTGTCGAGCAAGGGTGCGAAGCTATCGGTCGTCGTTTCGCCACGCTGCGGGCTCAGGGCATTCGCTTTGCGATCGTGGACGCGCTCTGTGACCGCCATCTCTACGCTATCGGTGCAGCATGTGCTGAGCTTAAGCTGGTGACGGGTGGGTCGGGCGTGGCGATAGGTTTGCCTTCCAATTTCGTTCGCCGCGGCCTTTTGAAGCCCGACTGTCAAGTGAATTCTCTTGGAGCGGTTGAGGGTTTTTCGGTAGTCCTGGCTGGGAGCTGCTCGCGAGCCACGCTTGCGCAGGTAGATTACATGCGAAGGCGCGGCTTTGATAGCTTTAGGTTGGAGCCGCTAAAGTCTTCCGAGGACGAGCTCTGCGACGCGGCGGTACGATGGGCGTTGCCGAGGCTTGGCGACAAGCCGTTGCTCATTTACTCAAGCGCACAGCCGGAAGAGGTAGCGGGCGTTCAGGCGTATCTAGGACGCGAGCGCGCCAGTCGGCTCATAGAACGCGTGATGGCTCGAATCGCCTGCAAACTGGTTGATAGCGGTGTTCGTCGCTTGCTGGTCGCCGGAGGCGAGACGGCCGGGACGGTGGTGCAGGCGTTGAACGTGCGCGCCTTGCAAATCGGCAGAGCAATTGACCCAGGAGTCCCATGGACCAAAAGCTTAGTGGGTCCTCCTTTGTTTCTCGCTCTTAAGTCTGGGAATTTCGGGTCTGAGGACTTTTTCGTCAAAGCTTTTGAGGTTCTCAAGTGAGCAGCGAGGAACGCAAGGCAAGAGAGTCGATTGTCGCGATAGGGCGCTCGCTCTATCAGCGCGGGCTGTCTTATGGCAGCGCAGGCAATCTTAGCGTGCGGCTGGGCGATCGATTTTTGATGACGCCGACAAACGTGGCTCTCGGGGCGCTCGAACCTAAACGTCTGTCGTTGCTCGATTCAAGCGGAAAGCTAATTACGGGCGATCCCCCAACGAAGGAGGCATTGCTGCATCTGGCGATCTATGAGACGAGACCCAACGTCAAAGCTGTAGTACATCTCCATTCTACTTACGCGGTTGCGCTGTCGTGCCTATCCGAGGTAAGTCCCGACGATGTGCTGCCAGCATTGACGCCCTACTACGTGATGCGCGTGGGGCGACTCGTCTTGGTCCCCTATTATCCGCCCGGCGAACCCGCTTTGGCGCATGCGGTGCGCGAGCGGGCGCAAATTAGTAGCGCACTTCTACTTGCGAACCACGGTCCGGTGGTTGGCGGTACGTCGCTCGAAGCTGCGGCGCACGCGGCCGAGGAGCTGGAAGAAAGCGCCAAGTTGTTCCTACTGTTGCGTCGCGAAAAAGTAAGGCCACTCAGCCAGGAAGAGGTCGAAAATTTGCGTGCGCGTTATCCTCAGCCCTGAGATTCGCGGCATGGGCAGGAGGATGGAACGATGCCGAAGTTCGCGGCAAACCTCACGATGATGTTCAATGAGTCCGAGTTTTTGGACCGGTTTGAGTCGGCTGCAGAGGCTGGCTTTACCGCCGTTGAGTTTCTTTTCCCGTATAGTTATCCAAAGCACGAATTGCGGGCGCGAATTAAGGACCTGGGGCTCTCGGTCGTGCTGTTTAATCTTCCGCCGGGACGATGGGAGGCAGGCGAACGCGGAATAGCGGCGCTGCCCGGACGAGAAAGCGAATTTCGCGAAAGCGTAAAGACGGCGCTTGACTATGCGGAAGCGCTCGAATGTCCTCGCCTTCACGTCATGGCCGGCCTGATACCGGCTGGCGCCGAGGAGCGCGACTTCGAGGCCACATATACCGAGAATTTGCGTTACGCGTCGCGCGCGGCCAAAAGTTCGGGCGTCGCTTTGCTGATCGAGCCGATCAACACGCGCGATTTTCCGGGCTACTTTTTATACAGAACAGATCAAGCCAGGCGTATCATCGAGAAAGTGGCGAGCGACAATTTGTTCCTTCAGTACGACGTTTATCACGCGCAAATCTCCGAGGGCTTTTTGGTCGAGACCTTGCGCACGAACATCGAAATTATACGGCATATTCAAGTGGCTGGTGTCCCCGGGCGTCATGAACCTGACGAACATCAAGAAATCAACTATCCGTTCCTGTTCAGTGCGATCGACGCCACCGGCTACAGCGGATGGATCGGATGCGAGTACAGGCCGCGTGGTGGAACGCTTCAGGGGCTTGCGTGGCTGCGACCGTACGGTATCAAGCCTGTGCGCTGATTTGGTTATCCGTAAGAGGCAAGCGGGCAGGAATCGGTCGCGTTGCAGGTTCTGCGATTCCTACTAGAGCGTCGCGCCGAGATCAGAAAAAAGTTGTTGCACTGTCTTTGACGTCCGAGATAAACATGTGGCCCGGCGAGTGGGTTATCGCAAGCGGCGGACGCGACGCCGCCACTGCGGCCTCGAAGGTCACGCCGCAGGCCCAAAAGACCGGAAGCTCGCCAGGCGCTATCGGTACTGGGTCGCCGAAGTCCGGTTTGGCGAGATCGCGGATCCCGATCTTCTCAGGCTCTCCGATGTGGATCGGCGCGCCGTGAGAGTGCGGAAACCGTGCGCTGACTTCTACCGCCCGCGCCACAAGCTCGGCCGGTATCGGCCTCATCGATACTACCATCGGTCCTTGTAACCGTCCTGCCGGACGGCAGCGAATATTCGTGCGGTACATCGCGACGTTCAAACCCAGCGAAATATGCTTGAGCGGGATGCCTGCATCGAGCAGCGCGGCTTCGAACGTAAAGCTGCATCCAACCAGGAAGCTTACGAAGTCGTCGCGCCAGAGATCGACGATACTTGTTGTTTCGGCGACCCGCACGCCATTTTCGTAAACCCGATACGCGGGAAGATCGGTGCGCAAATCCGCGTCGGGCGCAAAACGAAGCGGCCGAGGGTCACCCTCGTCTGTTACTTCCAAAACTGGGCAAGAGCGGGGATTTCGCTGGGCGAACAGCAAAGCGTCATAAGCAAACTCTTTCGGTACGATGAGCAAATTAGTCTGAACGTACCCCTTGCACCATCCGGCGGTAGGTGTCTTAAGCCCCTGGCGGAACCGCTGTCGCGCTTGCCTAGGCGTCAGCAAAGCTACGTCGTCCATGGGTCTACCTCGTGCCAATACCAAAATTGACCGCAGTTTATGCCACTTTAAACCGTCCTAATCAGCCGCATTTACGACACCGCTTATCAGATTTAGGCTGTAAAGCTCCTCGGGTTCGGTAATCCTATTGGGGTCTGTTGTTCGAATCGATTCGAAAAGCTTTTCCAATTCGGCTTCCTGATCCCGGCGAATCTGCTCTGCCTCTTCCACGCTGACCGGCATGAACTTGATTTTATCGCCTGGTCGTTTGCGAGCCACGCGAGGTATGTCAGCCGAAATTATCGTGGCGATCTTTGGGTAGCCGCCTGTGGTTTGATGGTCAGCTAAGAGAATTATGGGCTGGCCTGAGCCGGGCACTTGGATTGCCCCAGTTGTGATCGCGTCGGAAACAATGTCGTAGCCTTTGTTGTTGTGCTCGAGTTTGGGGCCAGCAAGCCGCATCCCCATCCGGTCGAACTCTTCAGTGACTGTGTACTCCGCAGTGAAAAAGGTCTCGATCGCTTGGGTGGTGAAATAGTCGTCCTGAGGGCCTAGTACAACCCGAATTGGCTGGTACGAATCGTCTTTTGGCACCGCCGGCAGTGCCCATTCCGCGCGCTGTTCGACTTCGTAAACGGCCAGCGGAAGCACGTCGCCAGCGCGCAGGCTTCGACCGCGAAATCCTCCAATTTTTGCTCGAACCGACGTTGAAAGACTTCCTAGAACCGGCTCTAGTGCGACGCCGCCCTGGATAGCGAGATAGGCGCACGAGCTTCGGCGAAGGCTTGCGCCAGCCCTGAAAACGTCGCCTCGACGCAAGTAAACAGTTTGATAGCTAGAAACTAAGCGGCGCGGCGCCGTTGTAACTTCCAAAACTCCGCCTCCTGCCAGGGCTACGCGCGTCGACTTAACCTGCACTTCCAAGGTTGGGCCATATAAAAAAATTTCCAGCGCAGCGGTATTCGGCGGATTCCCGACCAATCGGTTTGCTATACGAAGGCTCAAATGGTCTAAAGCGCCCGAAACCGGAACGCCGAACGCTTGGTAGCCGAACCTCCCTAGGTCTTGGACGGTCGTTTGAAAACCAGGCGAGATGACTTTGAGCCCGCAAGTCGCGCTCACACTCTGATCTTCTCCCGCGCAGGCCGATATAGATCTGATTCAGCCGCCTGTTCGATCTGGCGAAATTCTTCAACGCCGATTTCCTCGAACATCACAACGTCGCCGGGAGCTAAGAGCGATGGAGGATCCCAGTTGAGGTCGAAGAGTTTAATCGGGGTGCGCCCGATAAGATGCCATCCACCAGGACTTTCAACCGGATAGATTCCTGTCATTGAAGTGGCTATCGCTACCGATCCAGCGGGGACTCTGGTTCGCGGATCGGCCCGGCGCGGCAATCGAAGCGGCTCGGCGAGGTCGCCCATGTAAGGAAACCCCGGCAAGAAGCCGAGCATGTACACGCGGTATTGTCTCTCGAGATGAAGCGCGACTACGCGCTCGGCGCTAAGCCCGGTGCGGGCACAAACATCCGGCAGGTCGGGAGCGAACTCGGGTGCATAGCAGACTGGTATGCGCCAGAGAGTCGCTTCGCTAGAAGCCGATGTTTTCTTTTCTAGGACTTGCGCGATAAGAGCTTTAAGATTCGACGAGCTAGTCTTGACCGGGTCGTAAAGCACGAGCAGCGAACGAAACGTAGGAATCGTCTCTATAACCCCGGGCAGGCGAAGCCTGTTGAGCTTTTGGTTAAGTAGCAACACGCGTTCATTGACGGCACGGTCGATCGTGTCGCCGAACTCGACGATCAAACCGGTATCTCCGCTCGTTAGAAAGCGAACCGTCACTACATTTTTTCAAACGCCGAACCGTCAGCCAAACGCTGCCACGCTCGGGCTGATAGGGCGAGATGGCCAGTGCGTTTCGGGCTTTTTGCCCTGCTGCCGCTTCGGCGTCTTGGTTCTTGTTGGTAACATCTTGGTAGAGGAAAAACAACGTCGTTTTCGGAGTCCGCAGGCAGGCTTTATCGAAGGAATCAGTATCTTTTTGGTGGGGCGCTCGCGATGGCGAAAAAAATCAATTTGAACGCCGATATGGGTGAGAGCTTCGGGGCCTACAAGATGGGGCATGACGAGGAGCTGATCAAAATCGTACGTACGGCTAGTATCGCTTGTGGCTTTCATGCTGGCGATCCGGTAGTGATGCACGACCTGGTAATGCGAGCCAAAGAAGAGGGGGTGAGTATCGGCGCGCATCCAGGCTTCAACGACCTATGGGGATTCGGGCGCCGCCGAATCGAGACAAACCTGCGCCATCTCGAGTACATGGTGGCTTATCAGATTGGAGCGCTCCAGGCGATGGCGCAATATGCTGGGATAAGAGTTACTCACGTCAAGGCACATGGCGCGCTCAGCAACATGGCAGCGGAAGACCTGGAAATTGCCATGGCAATCGGCCGCGCGATAAAAACCGTCGACCCTGAGTTGATATATTTGGCGGTCGCTGGGACGCAAATGGAGGCCGCAGCACTCAAACTTGGTTTGCCCCTTGCCTGCGAAGGTTTTTGCGACCGGCGGTACGAAGACGACGGCAACCTTACCTCGCGAAAAATCCCCGGCGCCGTTATCACTGACCCGCAGCAGGCTAGAGAGCAAGCGTTGCACATGGTACTGAACGGGGAGATAGTCTCGCGCAGTGGCAAGCGCTTGCGGCGACGGATCGACAGTCTTTGTGTACACGGAGACGAGCCTACGGCTGTTGCAGTGGCGCGAGCAGTCCGCGAAGGTCTCGAGCAGGCAGGCGTTCAGGTGGTGCCGCTCACGGAGTTGGATCTGGGGCAATCTTAGGGCGTTGGACCGCTATCTTGGCTAGCCTGAGTAAGAATATGGCGTCTTTGTCGGCTTGGATTAGTCGAGCCGGATAAAAGAGCTCGTCGACGAGCTGCGCGCGATTGGCTAGTTGCAATTTTCTCTGAGGAGAAAGCGATGGCGATTAGTCGATATGTGGAAGTGAACGGACTTCGTCTACATTACCTCGACTATGGGGGCGTGGGCTTGAAGCCACTTGTGTGTATCCATGGACTTACGGGGAATGCGCACAATTTCGACCCCGTCGCGCCGAATTTTGTCGCTAAATACCACGTTATCTCGCTAGACGTGCGAGGCCGGGGAGACAGTCAATGGGGACCGCCTCAAAATTACAATTACGCAACCTACGTTAGTGACCTCGCGGCCTTTCTGGATTTGCTTAACTTCGATCGCGTAAGTTTGCTCGGAACGTCAATGGGCGGGATCATTTCGATGATTTACGCGGGCGATTTCCCCGACCGCGTGGAAAGGCTTGCGCTCAATGACATCGGGCCCGAACTTAACCCAGTCGGCCTGGCGCGAATCGTCGACTACGTAAGCCATGCGCCGCTCGAATTCGGGAGCTTCGCCGAGGTGATCGAATACTACAGACGCACCTATCCGCCAGCGGCTGGCGTATCCGAGGAGAGGTTGGCGGAGTTTTCTCGGTGGGCGGTACGCGAGACCGAGAACGGTCGGTTTACCTGGAAGATGGACCCGGAAGTAAGGAAGCTTCGCGCGGCTCAAGCTGACTCGTCGCTCGCCACGCTGTGGGATAGCTATCGCCGCATCAAAGCACCTGTGCTCGTGCTGCGCGGTGCCGAGAGCGACCTGCTATCGGCGGAGACCGTCCGTAAAATGTGCGAGGCGCATCCGAATACCGAAGTCGTAGAGCTACCCGGTGTCGGACATGCTCCGTTTTTGACCGAGCCTCAGGCGCTAAGTGCCCTTCGAAAGTTTTTCGGATGTTGATATGTCCAGCCCTACCGATCGCGGCAGTCGCGTTCGATTACGAGTAGGCTTGAAAAGGGCGCACTATGGTAGCTCTTCCTTGCGGGCGATTCGCTCAGAGTTCGAAAACCGTCGGAAAAAGCTATTGCTGCTTATATAAGGGCACAACGCTTTACGGCTCGCCAGCAGTTACGACGAGGTTTTCGCCAAGTTGTGGCTTTACAGCGATAAAACGGGATATATTTAAACTGCGTGGTGCTGCACAATAGTGGCGATCCGAGTAAAAGCTTGCTCCTAACTGAAGTAGTTCCGCGGACGTTCAAAGGCCGGTCGTCCGGCGACCAGGGCAGTGCGGTGAGCCTTGCTCGGATGCTCTCTGTGCGTTTCCGGAAACATTTGTTGCTGCTGTCTCGCAAGCTAGAAATACCCTTCTCTTAACTTGCGAGGCGATTTGCGGCCGAACGTTCATTAGGCCTTAGAGATTTCTTTTAGCGGATGACCACCGACCAACAGATCGCGCTTGCGGTTGCGGTAGCGGTTGGCGGTATCGGCGCGCTGGTGCTGATTTCAGCTCTCGGTTTGGCAGCTATGGCGCGCGCGGACGCGGCGGCTATCGACGAAGAAGCGCGCGGTCACGCACCGCCGAGACCTCGGATTCGACTACTGATTGCCCGCGCACTTGCTCGGAAGTGTCCGGTCTGTGGACGAGGACGGATGTTTCGCTCGTACCTTTGGATGAACGTCGCGTGCCCCACCTGCAGTACTGTTTTCTGGCGGGACGAGGGAGAATGGTTAGGGCCGTGGGTCCTTGATTATACGGTAGCGGTAGTGGCCGCGATGTTGGTTTGGTTTGGGGCGTCGATAGTGGGTCTGCCAGAAAAGTGGGAGATTGCGCTGTGCGCCGTCGTAGCAGCTGTTTCAGCTGTTGCGGTGATTCCGTGGTCGCGAAGCTTCTGGACCGCTTTTTTGTACTTCACCGGCGAAACCTTGGCGCGTGAGGCAAAGCCTGGGAGGCGAGTTGGCCGTTTATATGTTGCTTCGACGGCATCGCCACGAGCACGCCGTCGCGGCCAGCTTCACATCCGACTGGTAAAACCGGAAAAACGTCAGGAACGATGATGGCTGGTTCCTTTCTTCGGCCCGCTTCGTGCCGCTGCGCGAATTACTCACCGATTATCTTAATCAAAACGCGTTTGGGTCGGTTACCGTCAAACTCGCCGTAGAAGATACGCTCCCACGGTCCAAAGTCTAGTTTACCGTTGGTAACCGCAACCACCACTTCCCTGCCCATTATCTGGCGTTTATGATGGGCGTCTGCGTTATCTTCGCCCGTTCGGTTGTGTCGGTAGCGCTCGGGACTTGGATCGTACGGGGCCAGCCATTCGAGCCAGCGTTTGTAGTCTTCGTGAAGCCCTGGTTCATCGTCGTTGATAAACACCGAGGCCGTGATGTGCATGGCGTTGACCAGGCATAAGCCCTCCCGGATGCCGCTTTCGGCGACAGCTTTTTCCACCTGCTCCGTGATATTGACGAAATCCATGCGTGCTGGAACGTTCATCGTAAGGTACTTCGTATAAGACTTCATGCCACGCCCTCCATATTGGGATCTCGAGGGTTTCATCCCACAAGATTTTAGCAAAGAACAGGTTAGTTTTGACCGAGTTGGTGAGACGAGCGAAGGTTGCGAGTCGTAAAAGCTTGCGAAACTCTCCGAACGAGGTTTCTTTGCTGCGTTAAAGCGAAGAAAAAGGCCGAAGTCGTGATCTGACTCCGGCCTTTTGGACGTTCTCAACTCGGAACGAACTTTTTACTTACACCGCCTCCGCCGGCACTTCCGCCTGCTTGACCTCGTCCCAGATACGGATCTGGTGCGTCGGCTCCTTCATGAACAAGAAGGAGACGATGAGACCAATGACACAAACCAGAATGGGATAAGCCAGGCCCGCGTAAACGTTACCGGTGTAGAAAACCAACGAGGTCGCAATTAAAGGTACGAAACCTCCAAAGATGCCGTTGCCGATATGATACGGAAACGACAGCGACGTGTAGCGTATACGGGCCGGGAAAACCTCCACGAGATAGGCGGCGATCGGTGCATAAGCCAGTGTGACCAAAATCACGTTGTAGGTGACCAGCAACGTCAAGATTACGGGTCTGTTCGCATTAATCCTCATCAGATGAAAGACCGGAACGAAAGTTACAGCAGCGAGGAAAAAACCGGTATTGAGAATGAGACGCCGCCCCACTTTATCGGATAAATAACCGAACAAAATAAAGAATGGCGAACCAAGGCATAGCGCCGCAACCATAATCCAGTACACGGTCACATAGTCGAGCTTCATCACGGTCTGCATAAAATAGAGTGCGTAAAATTGGCCCGTATACCACACCACGCCTTCTGGCGCAGTGGCTCCAAAGAGCGCGATGAGCATGAGTCCCCAGTTGCGTCCGCTCCCAAAGCTTTCGACTAGCGGTCGCGAAGAGGCCCTTCCCTGCTCTTTGATTTGAGCGAAAATTGGTGTCTCTTCCAGCTTGTACCGTATATACATGGCGATAGCGACGAGGACGATAGAGAGAAGGAACGGAAAACGCCAGCCGTAAGCCTTAAAATTGGCATCGCCCAAATATAGCCGGAAGAAAAGGATTACGAGTAGTGACATGACGATGCCGATCGTCGCAGTCGTCTGAAGCCAGCTGGTATAGAGGCCACGTTTACCGTCAGGCGAATGTTCAGCTATGTATACCGCAGCGCCTCCATATTCGCCGCCCAGCGCCAGTCCTTGTAACATCCGCAGCGTAACCAGCAAGATTGGCGCTAGGATTCCGATCGACTGATACGAGGGCATCAGCCCGATTAAAAACGTGCCCGACCCCATGATTAGCAGGGTCAGCATGAACGTGAATTTGCGACCGATTAGATCGCCGAGACGCCCGAATAAAACCGCCCCAAAAGGCCGCACCGCAAAGCCCGTGGCAAATGTTGCAAGGCTTGCAAGTAGCGCTAGCTTCGGGTTGCCGGGAGGGAAAAACAGCCCTGAAAAGAAGACTGCTAAGCTGCCGTACAGGTAAAAGTCATACCAGTCGATAAGCGTTCCCAGTGAAGCGGCCGCTATAACGAAAGGAAGAGTGACCTCCCGCGAGGCACCTGAAACACTCCGTACGTTTGCCGAAACAGACTCTGCCATACAAGATTCCTCCCCCAATCTGTAAGACCCTACTCCTGCCGCCACACCAACTCCTAACCTAAGTAACCCAGCCACTGGCAAAAATCAAGTCGTAAATGTGTATAAATTATCTAAATTAAGGCTTAACTCGTTTTAAGATTTTTTGTACCAAGGGGGCCTTGTTGATTCTTTCGCTGTAAAGCGCTGTTTGCGGAGCGCAACCATGGTCGAAGACATATGTGAGCTGGCAGCCGCGCGCAAAAACGGCGTTCCACAAACTGCAGAGTATGAGCCTACGGGCGCGCTCGCTCCGTGTGCTCGCGAAATATTTCGACCTTTTGTCGTTAAAACGTTGCGGTTTTAAAGAGCTCGCGCGCCCGATCTCGGTATTATCACACTAAGCGCCTGTGCTTTGCGAGGCTATTTTGGCGCGTTAGTTGCTTTCCACTTGTGGGTCAAGCAAAGGCCCCGTTTCAGCGCGCTTGAATAAGTGCCCACCGTCGCTAAGATACCGCGTCGGTAAGCTTTTCGGTGCGTCGAAGCCCCATTGCGTCGAGCTTTTTGATTACCCAATCTATTCTGTCGTTGCCCCAGAACAACTCCCCGTCGACAACGAACGTAGGCACGCCAAAGACTTGATCTTGCTCAGCCTCTTGAAAACAACGCTCGAGTTCGTCGCGCGCTTTGGTATTTACGTAGGCTCGAAAGTCTTGGCCATCCAGTCCCACCTCGGCCAGGATACCCTCGATCGCGTCCGGATTCTCCACGTCAAGCTCTTGGCGCCAAAAGCGTTCGAACACGCGCTTGGAGTATTCTCTGAAGCGATTGTGGGCCAAAGCGAACAGCCCTCCGTAAAACGCGAGCCTGCAGGAGAAAATCTTCCGAGGCGGGTAAATAACTAAGCCCCTTTCCTTAGCAAAGCGCCGGGCGTCAAGGTAAAGATAGCGCACCTTTCGGCGATCTGCGTCGGGACGATCCAGGTCGCCGTACGTTTTGCGGATGTTAACGCCGTAAGGGATGAACCGCAGTTTAACGCGATGAGTTAATTCCAGATCGCACGCGGGTTCGAAGGCGAGGTACGAAAAGGGGCTAGTATAGGCAAAGTAAAATTTTACTTCCAACTCCTGGTTCGCGCTTACCATACCCCAAAACTTAGCGAACGCTTCCCAACAACTGAAGCCTCGAGGGGGTAACTAAGTTAACCGCCTGAGGCCACTTATTTCGCTGCCAGACCGGCTTTCGACCCTGCTGTGGAGCTTGCGGCCTTATCTGGCATTAAAGTACACTATAATTGCATGTTTTACGACCCTATCGCCCGGCCGCGGCGCTTAGGATCAAACCAAGCCTTGATGCTGGTGACGCGCGTAGTGTTTGCGGCAATGCTGACAGCAAGCCATAGGCTAACTCGCCGAAGTTGGTTCGCAAGTAGTGACAGCGGAGGGTTCGCAGCCGCCGGATTATGGAGCTTACGTTTTACACGGATTATGCCCTGAGAGTCCTGATGTACGTAGCCTTGAAGCGACCCCAACTGTGCACAATCCGGGAGATGGCTACCGCGTACGGTATCTCGCGCAATCACTTGATTAAGGTTGTGCACAGACTTGCTCAGGCTGGATTTTTGCGAACTCTTCGCGGGAAAGGCGGGGGCGTAACCCTGGGGCGAAATCCGAAAGATATCTCAATCGGTGAAGTGGTGCGTTACACGGAAGGCCCGCTCAGAGTGGCGGAATGCTTTCGCGGACCGGACAACCATTGCGTTATCAGTACTAGCTGTGAACTTGCGCGTGTCCTTAAAGAAGCGTGCGACAATTTCCTAGCTACTCTCGACCGATATACGCTCGAAGATTTGCTGGTGCGGCACGCTGCTCTGAGAAAGGCCCTGAACATGGCGGTCAATAAAAGCTGCTCCGAAAGGCTTAGTTAGGGTTTTGGTGCACTGTTCGAACCGATTGAGTGTAAAGCCCCCTGTACGGCAGTGCAAGGAGCGCGTAAGACCGCAATATTAATTAAAAAGTCTCTCGGCTGAACTTTGCCGTTCGGGCTTTTTCTGGGCGCGCGGTAAAGGCTTCGAAAAACTTGACGCCGCCTACGACCTCTCTAGAACAACCGCTAAGCTATGAATCACGCCTAAAATTAGGCCGTTTTACGGATCAGCGAGCCTTAGATGGCGCGCAGGGATGCTTTGTGATGACACTAAGGCTATACGAGCTTGTTGGTGCAAACGACATAAGGTTTAGCCCTTATTGTTGGCGCGTGCGGATGGCGCTAGCGCACAAAGGGTTGGCTGCAGAAATTGTACCCTGCAAGTTTACGGATAAAGCGCTAATAGCGTTCAGCGGGCAGACGAGAGTTCCGGTTCTGGTGGACGGCGAGCGTGTAATCGCCGATTCATGGAATATCGCATGCTATTTGGAGGACGCGTATCCAGATCGCCCGTCGTTGTTCGGTCCCGGTCTCGGGCGACGGTTAACGCGGTTTTTTAATCTTTGGGTCGACGGCGAAATCAATCCTACGCTGCTTCGCATGATCGTAAGGGACATTCTCGACATCGTTCATCCAGACGATCGCGAGTACTTTAGAAGCTCGCGCGAGGCGAGATTTGGGCAACCGCTCGAGACGGTCCAGAGCGAACGCCACCTCCACATGGAACGCTTAGCTCAATTTCTCATCCCGGTTCGCACGATGCTCGCCGACTCTTCCTATCTATGCGGTGACTCGCCTGGCTACGCTGATTATATTCTGTTCGGCACATTTCAATGGGTTCGGTGCTCGAGCGAGCTTGAGGTACTGGACAGCAGCGATCCCATTTTCGAGTGGCGAGAGCGAATGCTGGACTTGTACGGGGGAGTGGCGCGCCGATACGGGCGCGCTATGGCAATTCGAGACCGCTCTACCTGATTTGTGGCCGGTGACGAGAAACGGTCAAGCGACAGCGGCGCCAGGGGCTCAAGATGTCGCCCGAAGATCCGGCTTAGCAGCAGATGCAAGCTAGCGTCTCTGATACTGCCTTGCGCCGAACATCACGTTCCACCATTCCTTGTCTTGTGGAGCAGGTCGATTCACCTGGTCGGCCATCACGGCCAGTCCTCTTTGAACGGCGGGGCGCTTTTCAATCGCTTCGTACCAGCGCTTTAAGTTCGGAAACTCGTCCAGTTCCTGCCCCTGCCACTTGTACGGTCTAATCCACGGGTAAGTTGCTATATCAGCGATCGAATAGTCGCCGGCCAAATACTCCACCTCGGCCAGACGGGTATCGATTACCGTGTATATACGCCGTGCCTCATTTGTGTAGCGCTGAATTGCGTATCCGATTTTTTGTGGGGCGTATCGTCGGAAGTGATGTGCCTGGCCTAGCATAGGACCTACCGTTCCCATCTGGAACATCAGCCACTGGATCACTTCGTAACGCCCTCGCATGTCGGTGGGCATCAGCTTGCCGGTCTTTTCCGCCAGATACATCAAAATGGCTCCCGACTCGAAAATTGAGATCGGTCGACCACCGGGCCCTTGATGGTCAACAATCGCAGGGATCTTGTTGTTCGGGCTGATCTTAAGAAACTCGGGCTTGAACTGTTCGCCCTTGCCGATGTCAACTGGGATGACGTTGTAGGCCAATCCCAATTCCTCGAGCATTATCGTTACCTTGTAGCCGTTGGGCGTCGTCCAGAAATAGACGTCTATCATAAGCCGCTCCGTAAGCTATTTGCCGGTCAGCCAGGTTAACCTTAATACGCCGTTTGGAGAGATACCGAAATTACCTACACAATCGGAACAAAGCGTGCGCGGGGTAGGAATCTGAGAACGTACAGAGCCTGTTCGCTCCTCGCCTATAAACTCAAGCCTTCGCGCTCGGCCGAGACGAGACCGCCTCGTACCAGCGCGCAAGGTTTTTTTGCTCGGGCTGGATGCGAATTTTCGACACCCGCGCAAAGTCAACAGCACACAGCGCTGTTATGTCGGCAATTGAAAATTGGTCGCCCGCAATGTAGGGGCGATCTGCCAAGATCTCATCGAGCCAGCTAAAAGCCTTCTGCGCGTTCTGATGCTGAAGTTGAGCATACTCGGGCACCTGAACGATGCGCCCCTTGAAGAACTCGTGCTGGTGGCGGAAGGCGTCGGCCACGGGTATAAACAGATACAACTCCATCCGTCGATTCCACATCTCGATTATAGCCCGCTCCTTCGCTCCCCTGCCCATGAGAGGCGGTTCTGGATAAAGTTCTTCAAAGTAGCGGCAGATTGCCACACTCTCCGAGATACAGGTGCCGTCGTCGAGCTCTAGCACTGGCAGCAGACCCAACGGATTTTTTTTCCTGAACTCAGGAGTCCGGTTCACGGCTTTCACGATATCGACTTCCTCGTACGGAACCGTGATCCCCTTCTCGGCCAAGAATATCCGCACTCGACGGGGATTCGGTGCAGTTGAGCTGTTGTAAATCTTCATAGCGTCCTCACGTCGTGACGTGAAAATTGAGTATTCTAGGCGCGCTGACAAAGTTTTCTCTGGTTTTAGAAAAGTATGCCTAATTAACATTAACATCAAGCAACGAGCGGCCAGAACGGAGAAAAACCGGCTACGAGCCTTCCCACACGGAGCGTACTCACAGCCGTGAGTAAAGACTTCAAAGTGCCGCAGCCAATTTTAAGCCCGTAACCGTTGGCTGGCGGCTTCTTGAAAGATGAGGTGCGTTTGACGGTTATTCAGAAGTTTGCCCCATTCGGTCTCCTTGGAGAAGGTGGCTGAGAAAGAGCTTCAAGGCGAAAGGCGCCAACCACTCCTTCCGTTGCAGAGGGAACAGGCCCGAGCAGGTATACGATTTGCCGTTTAAACCATTGACGCTCTCACGCTTTTTGTCGAGTTTGCGCACTCGACGCATCCACTGTTGCGTAGCGCTTCGCTCAAGTATTAGTTTGGCTACCGTAGCCGTGATACGAATTTTGAAGCAAGGATAGACTGCGATGTCCCATGCACAGGAGATTGCAGGCGATACACGTGGAGTTAAAGCGCCATCTCTGCCGACTTTCAACGAGATTTTAGCCGCGCATGGTCTTCATCCGTTGGCGCGAAGCGAGATCACTACTGTGCAGGTAAACGTTGGCAAGGTCTGCAACCAGGCCTGCCATCATTGCCATGTCGACGCTGGACCGAAGCGCACCGAGTCGATGACCTTGGCCGTCGCGCGCCGAGTTATCGAGGTGTTGAGTAAGAGCCGCGGCGTAACCGCGGTGGACATAACAGGAGGCGCGCCCGAGCTCAACCCGAATTTCGCGTTTTTGGTGGAACAAGCGCGAGCGCTCGGACGCCATGTGATGGTCAGGTGCAACTTAACCGTGCTTTTTGTTGAGGGCATGGAGTGGTTGCCGGAGTTTTACCGGCGTCACAACGTCGAGCTCGTCTGCTCGTTGCCCTGCTACGGACGCGAGAACGTTGACCGACAGCGTGGCAAGGGTGTTTTTGACAAAAGTATCGCGGCGCTGCGCTTGTTGAATTCGCTGGGCTACGGCAAAGGCGACCCGCAACTTAAACTTAATCTCGTTTATAACCCGGTGGGCGCATTTTTACCGCCGGCGCAAAGCACGCTCGAGGCAAGGTACAAAGAAGAACTCAAGCGTCACTTCGACATAGAGTTTGACCATCTTTTCACAATTACCAACATGCCGATTAACCGCTTTGCCGCTCAGTTGCGCAGTTGGGGAAAAGAACAGGAGTACCTCCAGTTACTGGTCGATCATTTCAATCCCGCCACTGTTAGCGGCCTTATGTGTCGCTCTCTGATCAGCGTTGGTTACAACGGCCTGCTTTACGATTGTGACTTTAACCAAATGCTCGAGATGGCGCTGCGCCGACCTGACGGAAGCGAGTTGACTATCTGGGATATCGAGGACGTGGAACAAATTCGCTCCATTCCGATAGCTACTGGCCGCCATTGTTTTGGATGCACGGCGGGAGCGGGCTCAAGCTGCGGCGGTGCACTCGCCTAACTGCGGCGGAACGGTTGCGTAAATGAACATCTTGAAAAGCAAACACGCCCTTTTAGCGAAAGCGAATCCCATCGATCAGGCAATCTCTTTTTAGCGCCACTGATCTACGCCCTTCCCTGCTAATTCCCGAACCTTGCTCTTTCGGCGGGTGGGTACGTACCTACATCGATGGCGTCAGTGTGGTGTGCGTTGTGCCGCTTTAGACAGCTTGCCCGACTGGCCGCGGAATTTGGCTTACGATCGGTCAGGTCCGTGTTGATACACGCCCACAAATTACTCGGCCCGTTGACGGTCGTCGAACCCGTACTCTGTGATTAAACGCGAGCCGCTTTGGCGCGTGAAGAAAGCCCATGCCCACTCAGTCAACACCAAAAGCCGGTTGCGAAAACCTATCAAGTAGAAGATGTGCACGAAAACCCACAACAGCCATGCAAGGAAACCACGAAATTTAAGCCGACCAAGGTCGGCGATTGCTCGTGCCCGCCCAACTACCACTAAACTGCCTTTGTCGATGTAGTGGAACGGCTTGCTCGGCCGGTTTTCGAGGGCATTTAATATATTGCGCGCTACGTGCCTTCCCTGCTGAATTGCGGCCGGAGCCAACCCCGGGATGGGGCGCTGATCGCGGTCTACCAGATAGGCGGCGTCGCCGATGACGAAAACCTCAGGGTAACCTGGAACGCTAAGATCGGCCTCGACCGGCACCCGGCCTCCTCTGGCAAGAGGGACACCCAGCGTTTTAAGCAGAGGCGAGCCCGCTACTCCTGCGGTCCACAGGATTAAGTCAGCATCGATACGCTCGCTGTCGAGGCATACGAAATTCGGACCTATCGACGTGACCGCTTTGCCAGTTCGTACTTCCACACCGAGTCTTTTGAGCTCCGCCTCGGCCCAGGCCGCCAGCCCTGCATCCATCGAGGGTAATATTTGGTTCGCGGCCTCGATCAGGATTATTTTTGCTTGCCGTAGGTCGACGAAACGAAACTCTTTGGCCGCTACGCCATAAGCCAGCTCGGCAACAGCGCCTGCGAGCTCGACCCCAGTGGGACCAGCCCCAATCAACACGATCGTAAGCGGCCTCGCCAGGGTGCCCGTCTGACAAGCCCGCTCTGCATTCTCAAAAGTCAAAAGGATCTCTCGACGGATTGCCACCGCGTCTTCCAGACGCTTGAGACCTCGTGCATATTGGCGCCAATCTTCGTGGCCGAAGTAAAAGTCGACCGCTCCTGGGGCGAGAATCAAAAAGTCGTAACGCATCGCTCCGCTCGCTTTTAAAACGACCTGGCGGTTGGGCAAATCGACCGCCACTGCCTCGTCCATCAGGACGCGAGCATTGGTTTGCCGCCGAAGAATCGCCCGAATCGGGTAAGCGATCTCACTTGGCGCAAGTCCCGCGGTTGCAACCTGGTAAAGGAGGGGCTGAAACAGATGATGGTTGCGCCGGTCAATTACGACCACCTCGACCGGTGCGCGCGCAAGACCGCGCGCCGCCTGAAGCCCGCCGAACCCTGCCCCGATGATTATCACGCGTTTTTTGGAAGGTTGAATTAAAGCTGAACGCACGTTCCGAAAATTTCTTCTAATTCTTCTTAATGAGCGTTATACCATGCACAGCCGCGTTTACCACCATGAAGTTCCGTTAAAAAGCGCCTTCTCTGCTTTTACGCTTGGTGGCGGGATTACGAAGTCTTAGCCCAAGGATTTACGCCAACTGTGCCGGCAAGATCCTAGATATTTCGGCTACATTTAGCGTAATAATGAGTCTAACTGCGCGCTTGAAAAAGCGCTTCGAATTCGGTGTTGTCCGTGCCCGTGGCAGCGGCGATTGGGTCTCATTCCGATCAAAGAGGTTACCTGCGCCAAAGCAGGATTTTTAAGCTGCGCTTAGTGGAGTTTCTATCGGGGGCAGTGGCAGAATCCTTTTTTTCGCTTTGTGCCGAGCTGGCGCAGGTTCGTAGCCCCTACCTTGGTTCGGTGTATTCAGTCGCGCTAGCAATGGCATTGGGCGACGCGCTAGGGAATTTAGGCTATGCCCTATCGTCACTGTGGATTCCGTCAGCGCTCGTACCGCTAGCGGTGCTGCTGTTTTTGTGCAAGCGCAGGCAGTTGGGGCTTTTGGCGACGCTGGTTGCGCTTTTGTTAGCTTCCTCGATTTCGGCCCGTAGCGTTTTCCTTGCGACGGCAAATTCGAGATTGCTCTGTGGATGCCCTGACGGGGCTTCTGTGACGCTCGACGGACGTCTTTTGCGAGAGCCGGAAGCTAACAGTGGCAACCTGCGTTTACTCATCGAGGTCGAGCGCGCAAATTTCGACCAGCGCAGCTGGCGTTCCTGCCGGGGTCTAGTGAGAGCTACTGTGCTGGGAAGTGGGAATTATGAGGTGGGAGAAAAATTGCGGCTGGCGGGTCGCCTACGCTTTCCGCGGAATTTTGGCAATCCTGGGGAGTTTGACTACGAAGCGTACATGGCGCGCTCAGGCATTATGGCAACTCTCCTGGTGCGCGATCCTCAACAGATCGTCGTTATCGGTCGCGCTCCTAACTCGTTGTGGACGCGAATAGCGCGAGTGCGCCGACGAATCAGGGCGTTTATCGACTCGAATTTGCCGGACCCGCAGCGCGAAGAAATGCGAGCGGTGACCATCGGCGAGCGGGGCGATCTAGCGCGCGACGTGCAAGAAAAGTTTGCCGTTACCGGCATGACCCACCTGCTGGTTATCTCCGGGCTTCATATGGGCTTTGTGGCTGGCTCGGTCTTCGTTGCGGCGCGTTTTGTGCTTTCGTTGTGGCCGAGGCTTCTGATCTTCGGAGCAGCGAACAAACTTGCTGCATTGGCTGCTGCTCTGGCAGCTATCGGCTATGCGCTCATCGCCGGGCATCACGTCTCCACGCTGCGAGCTCTGATAATGGTAGTAAGCTACGCCTTGGCCGTCGTCTTCGATCGCTCGCGGTCTTCTTTGGCGGCGCTTTCGATTGCAGCGGTCATTATCCTTTTCGCGTTTCCCGGTTCGACGGGCGATATCAGTTTCCAGCTTTCCTTTGCCTCGGTCTTGGCGATCGTCCTTGGCATGCGCCGGTACGTGGCCTGGTGGAAAGTTTACCAGGCAGAGCGGCTGCTGCGTCTGCGCCAGAGCTGGCCTGTATATCAAGCGTTAGGGTGGCTTGGCGGGTACTTGGCTCTGTCCTGGTATGTAACCTTGGGAGTCAGTGCACTCACGGCGTACCATTTCAACCAAGTTTCCTTGATCAGTCCGCTTGCGAATGCGGTCGTGGTCCCAATCATGGGCCTTGTCGGCACCGTAGGCGGACTTTTAGCTTCGGCGCTTAGTTTTGTTGCCCCCAAAATGGCGGCGGTACTGCTGCGGTCAGCTGGCCAATTTATGGCGCTAGGGACAGCGTTAGCGTCCCATTTTGCGGCTCTTAAATGGGCGTGGATACGATTTTTTACCCCGACCTTTCTCGAGATCGGGATATGGTTCGGTCTGTTGATGGTGTGGCTGACGCGTCCGCTCAAGGGAGGCGATTTTTCGATTGTCGGGAGCGCTTCCGGCAATTTAACTCCTTCTCGTAGCGTCAAAGGGTCGAATCGAAACCTGATGGTTTCCAAACGTCAGGATAACGGTATTTTACTCACTCGTCCGCGCTGGCGTCGCGTCGTGTGCTTTGCGCTTTGCACTTTGTTGGCCGTCGATGCGGGATGGTGGACTTATGAGAGATTTTTAAACCCCACTTTGCGAGTCGTTTTCCTTTCCGTCGGTCAAGGTGATGCTGCCGTGGTGCAGTTTCCCGGTTCCCGCGTCATGGTTATCGATGGTGGCGGCGGCCTGAGCCCAGTTTTTGACCCCGGCGAGCGTCTGGTAGCGCGATACCTGTGGTCGCGCAAAATTATGACCGTGAACTACCTGGTGTTGAGCCATCCGGATTTCGACCATTTTGGAGGGCTTGTTTTCCTTGCAAGGAATTTTGCACCTAAAGAGTATTGGACGACCCAGGTCGATAGCTCCTCTCACCGATATCTCGTGCTTTTGACCGCGCTCGCTCGCAACGGCGCAACGCGACTACGCCTCCTTAACGATTCGTCTCCAGTCAGAGTGATTAGCGGGGTCGAAGTACGGTGTTTAAACCCCGCCGCTAATCGCGGAAGTCTTAGACACAACGACGCTTCTTTGGTGTTGCTAATCACCTTTGGCAAAGAACGGGTTATGTTTACCGGCGATATCGAAGCCGCCGCAGAACGCGCACTTGTTCAGCACTATGCTGGAGCGCTCGAGGCATCGGTCCTGAAGGTACCGCATCACGGGAGCGAAACCTCTTCGACCGCGGCTTTTGTCGAGACGGTTCGACCAAAGTTGGCCGTCGTCTCGGTCGGTCATTTGAATCAGTTCCATTTCCCCGCCCCGACGGTGATCGAGCGCTATCGACGAAGCAAGGCACGGGTGCTTCGTACCGACGAGCTTGGCGCGGTGATGTTGCAAATCACTCCCCGTTCGTTAAAGCTAAGAACTTGGCGCTTAGAGGGCGGCTAAGCTTTAAATCGACGCCTGCTTTTGATGACTGGGGACCTTGCAAAGTCGCTGTCAAGCGTGGGATTGCTGTATGTTGTTTTGCAGCTTCGAAGAGGCCAGCTTGTCCCGCAATGGGTTAAATTTGGCAGCTTAAGGGTTAGCTTGTCGTGCTAAGTGAATAAAATTGTAGAAAGGATGTGGGCTCATGAGCGAACAGGCTCAAGCGGAAAATCAAAGTCCTAGACCAATTGTGCCGTTTTTGCGGCTTGAACCCACGCCCCATCTTGTGGGGAAAAAATGCGCTAGTTGTGGAGCTATTTTCTTGGACCAGCGGCCAGTGGCTTGCGCTCGATGTGGTGCCGACGGTCAGTTCTCTGAAGTGGTTCTTTCGAATCGAGGAAAAGTGCACGTGTTCTCAGTTGTCCATCAATCCTTTCCAGGCATAAAGACGCCGTATATAACGGCGATAGTCGATTTGCCGGAGGGCGTAAGCGTGCGGGCCAACCTGGTTGATGTTGACCCCGACGAGGCGGAGAAAAACCCACACAAAATCTTTGATATGCCGGTTGAGATGGTGACCAGCGTCTCTGGCAAAGACCGCGAAGGTCACGATGTTATCGTGTTTTCTTACCGCCCGGTTAGGACCTAAGTTGCGGTTTTCGATACGGGCTATGCCGCTGAGCGGGCAGTAGAGTTACCATCCGTGCGGAAGAGTCGGCGCGAACTCACTGGGCACGCTAAAGCAGCAGGTACACAGCACAATAGTCACGTGCACGGTTGCGTCTGTTCTCTGCTGCGACGGCGGTTGCGCTTTTAGCTCAATGACCGTAGTCTTTTAAGTGAGGTGGGCAGCTTTGGTGGCAGGGGCTGACCGGCCCTCAAATCAAACCTACCCCCTGTGCTGGCGTGATACTGCACATGAGCGTAAGGGCCGGACTACTGCCGGGTCGCCGATTGCGTTTGATGTAAGTGATATTGGGAGGGTTTCACAATGACTAACGTTTATGTACTTGGCACGGGCATGATCAAGTTTGGTCGCTATCCCGAAAAGAACGTTCCTCAAATGGGGGCGGAGGCGGCCTTGATAGCGCTGAAGGACGCCGGCATCACGATCAAGGACGTCGAATTCTTCGCGTGTGGCAATCTGTATCAGGCCAGCATGATGGTCGGTCAGCGAATAATGCAGCATCTGGGGCAGACGGGAATTCCCGTAGTGAACGTCTCGAATGCCTGTGCTACCGGTTCGACGGCATTTCGCGAAGCGTATATGGCCGTCGCCTCGGGAATGTACGACATTGCGCTCGCCGTCGGAGTCGAGCAGATGGGTAAGCAAGGGCTTTTAGGCGGACCAGGTGGCGGAGACCCTGCTTATTCGACCGAAGGCAAACTTGGCTCGGGATTGATGCCAGCGGTGTTCGGGCAGGCCGGGGTCGAACATATGCGCAAGTACGGGACGAAGATTGAGCACTTCGCGAAAATTTCCGTAAAGGCGCATCAACACGCAACAAAGAACCCGTTCTCACAGTATCGCAATGCCCTTACGCTCGAGGACGTACTCAACGCACGGATGATTTGCTACCCGAACACGCTCTACATGTGTTGCCCAACCGGAGACGGTGCGGCTGCGGCAGTTCTAGTGTCCGAAGCCAAATTGCGACAGCTGGCTGGAGGACGCAAAAGGCCGCGTATCGCCGCATCCGTGCTGACGTCCGACCCTTGGACTGAGCGCGATCTGGCGTTGCCAGACGTGAGCACGCTTACGAGGATGGCGGCCAAAAAGGCCTATGAGCAGGCGGGAGTCGGCCCTGAAGACCTTTCATTGACCGAGTTGCACGATTGCTTCGCTACGGCTGAGCTCGTGCACTACGAAAACCTTTTCCTGTGCAAGGAGGGTGAGGCTGCAAAGTTTATCGACGAAGGTGGAGGCGTTCACCCGGATTTAGGCGGCAAGATGCCCGTCAACGTTTCCGGCGGCTTGCTCTCCAAGGGCCATCCTCTGGGCGCAACGGGTGTCGCCAATATCTGCGAAATAGTGTGGCATTTGACCGAAGACGAACGCGCCCGGGAGCGTCAAGTGCCCAACGCTAAGGTTGGCCTTGCCCACGTGATCGGCCTTGGGTCGGCCTGCACGATCCACATTCTTACGATTTGAGGCTTAAGTTACTCCTGCTGCGAAAGCGATCTTTGGCTGGGGTGTCTAGTTCCGGGCGGAGCTTTTAGGACATCCCTCAGGAAGCCGGAAAATCTGTCGCCAGCCAGGCAAAAAGGGCCGCATCTGCGGCCCTTTTTGCTATAATAGTGCACCCATGATGAGGGTAACTGCACCTGGAAGAAAACGGTTTTTTGAAGCTCACGAGGCTTTGCACTTGTGTTTGGCCTCGAATTAGATAAGACCCTAACGAGAGATGGAAAAACTCAAACGGCTCAGAGGTTTTCAGGATTACATCGGGCCGCAAGCCGAACTTCTAAGCTTTATCGAAAGCAAAGCGCGAGAGCTTGCACGGCGCTACAACCTCAAGGAGATCCGAATACCGCTGGTCGAGCGAATCGAACTCTACGAACGTTCTAGTGGGGAGACGTCGGACATAGTTTCAAAGCAAATGTATGCTGTCAGACGGGCTCGCGAGGAAATTTTGACACCAGAAGAAATTCGCGCGAATGCGGGAGCCACACGAGAAGCTTCCATTCGTCGGAACAATTCAGAGGAAAATGTCGCACTTCGGCGTGGCGACGAGGAAGAAAGCGAGCTGATGGTGCTGCGGCCAGAGGGAACGCCTGGTGTTGTGCGCGCGTACATCGAAGCTGGACTCGACCGCACCGACCCTGAGCAACGTTGGTTCTATTGCGGGCCGATGCTTCGCTACGAGCGGCCACAGAAGGGACGCTTTAGGGAGTTTTACCAGTTCGGCGTGGAGATCTTCGGCCGAGCGGACGCGGCTTGCGATGCTGAGCTGCTTATCATGATCGATGACCTAAGGCACGAGCTTGGTATCGAGCTTGATTGTCAGCTAAACTCGCTCGGGTGCCCTGTATGTCGGCCGGCCTACCGCGAAGCAGTTCTGGCCTTTGGCCGAAAACATCTGGAGGCCCTTTGCGAAGACTGTCATGCGCGTCTCGAACGCAACCCGCTGAGGGTTCTCGACTGTAAGAACGACTACGCGCTGACCGAACGGGCGCCTAAAAGCGTCGATTTTCTATGTCCGGAATGCAAAAGCCATCTTTCCACCGTGCTTGAGCTGCTCCAATGCGCTGGCGTTAAGGCGAACCTGAATCCCCGAATCGTGCGCGGCCTGGACTACTACGTTCGTACCACGTTCGAGCTCAGCGCGCCCGCTCTCGGCGCCCAGAATGCGGTGGCAGCGGGCGGGCGATACGACGGGTTGGTAGCTGCCTTGGGCGGCGCAAGCGTGCCGGCGACCGGTTTCGCGATCGGCCTTGAGCGGCTTGCGATGGCACTGCAAGCGCAGACAGAGCCTGGTCACACCAGGCCGGACCTCGCGGTGATAGCCCTTGGAGCGGCTGCCTTGCGTCGCGCCACGGCCGTGGCGCGAGAACTTCGCAGCCAAGGATTTTCGGTAGAGCAGGCATCACCCGAACGAACGCTTAAGGCTCAACTGAAACGCGCCAACCGGATCGGCGCACGCTATGCCGTTATCCTCGGCGATGACGAGCTGGCGCGTAACGTCGCGCTGCTTCGAGACCTCGACAAAAGCGCTCAGGAGGAAGTCCGCTTGGATGAATTGATCGATAAGCTCAAGGCAGTTTTCGTTCCTAATTAAAGTGTCGAAGTTACAGGCAACTGGGTCGTTTTACGCGGTTGTGGGATAAATCATCGATGACTGAACAAATCGGTTTTCAGCCTCTTCCGCCGTGGCAACGCACCGACTACTGCGGGACCTTGCGACCATCCGACGCCGGTCGGCGTGTTGCGTTGTGGGGATGGGTTAACGCGCGCCGAGACCATGGCGGCCTTGTATTCATCGACCTGCGAGATCGCGAAGGAGTGGTGCAAATTGTGTTCAATCCGGAGCGCAGCGCGAAAGCCCACGAACTGGCGCGCTCGGTCCGCACCGAGTACTTTATTGCGGTCAAGGGAGAGGTAGTCCTGCGTGCACCGAATACGGTCAATCCCGCGCTTCCAACCGGCGAAGTGGAAGTAATGGCGGAAGCGCTCGAGGTGCTGAACACCTCTTTGCCGCCGCCTTTTCCCATCGGCGAGGAGCAACAGATCACGGAAGAAGTGCGCTTGCGCTATCGCTACCTCGATCTTCGAAGACCACGTCTTCAGCGCAACTTGCGGTTGCGCCACGCTATAGCGCGCGCGACGCGCGCGTACTTCGACGAACTCGGGTTCGTCGAGGTGGAAACGCCTATTCTATGGCGGCCTACACCCGAGGGGGCACGCGATTATCTCGTTCCCAGCAGAGTAAATCCCGGTCGTTTTTACGCGCTTCCCCAATCGCCACAGCTGCTCAAGCAGATTCTGATGGTCGCCGGATTCGACCGTTACTACCAGATCGCCAAGTGTTTCCGCGACGAGGATTTGCGAGCCAACCGGCAACCCGAATTTACCCAGATCGACGTGGAAATGACCTGTCCCACACCCGAGCAGATTATGGCGGTAATCGAGGGTTTGCTCGCTCGTATCTATCGTGACACTCTGGGCATTTCTATAAAGCAGCCATTTGAGCGATTGACTTACGACGAAGCAATGGAGCGATTCGGGACCGACAAGCCTGACATGCGATTCGGTCTTGAGCTTAGAAATATAACCTCGGCCTTTGCGGGCACCGAGTTTAACGTGATCAAGCGAATCGTGAGCGAGGGTGGCCAGGTGTACGGCCTGAGATTGCCCGCGCAGTATCAGCTCGTGCGCCGTGAACTCGACGAGCTTGTTACACAGACGCAGTCGCGCTTTGGTCTGGGCCTTAGTTGGGCCAAGCTTGCCGAGCGCGACTGGCAAGGACCTGTGGCAAAGCATCTAGGCGCATACGAGCGCGCAAAGTGCGTCGAGGCACTCGACCTTGAGGCAGGCGATACGCTCCTTTTTGTCGCTGGCCCTCAAAGCGTCGCACGTTCTGCGCTTGGGGAAGTGCGGCTAAGTCTTGGACACAAGTTTTCGTTGTGTTCAAATGACTCGCTTTGCTTTCTATGGGTAGTTGACTTTCCTCTATTCGAGTATAGCGAGGAAGAAAAACGCTTGGTCTCGGTCAACCATCCCTTCACTGCGCCTAAACCGGAGGACCTTCCGCTCCTTGAGAGTGACCCGTTGGCCGTTCGCGCGCTAAGCTATGACGTTGTGTTGAACGGGGAAGAGCTGGGTGGGGGGTCGATTAGAATTCATAACAGCGAACTGCAACTTAAGATATTTGAGCTTCTTGGTTTGCCCCGCGAGGAGGCACTCAAAAAGTTTGGCTTTCTGATCGAGGCGCTGAGCTACGGCGCGCCGCCGCATGGTGGAATTGCTTTGGGCCTTGACCGGATTGCGATGCTAATCTGCGGGACCGAATCGTTGCGCGACGTAATCGCGTTTCCAAAAACTCAGAAGGCGGTTGATCTTATGAGTGGTGCACCGGCGGAGGTCGACCCGAGCCAGTTGAAGGAGCTGGCGTTAAAGCTCGTGTGATGAATTTTCGAGGGCTCGCTTCCCTTGCCGCACTGGTTTGTCTGCTAGCGACCGGAATTTGGGGATGTTCCGGGTCGCGCCTTCCCTTCATCGGGCAGCCCTCGGATCTTCAAGTCCAGGCAGCGAAGTCACTGAAGAGCTTGCGCGTGGAGCAAGTTGCTGTGATGCCGTTTCTTGAGCCCCCATCCACGAGTCTTTCGCAAATCGCGCCCAACGCGAGTGCCACCATGACCGCTGAATTGTCCGGTCAACTTGCCTTGTCCGCTGAATGGCGCGTTGTGCCAGACAGTCAAGTTCAGGAGGCTCTTAAGCGCTTCGGCCCGGTAACGCCGCAGAACCAAAGAGAAATTGCGTTCGAGCTTGGCAAAGCGGTGCGGGCAGATGGCGTGTTTTTCGGGATTATTGATTTGTATCGTGAGCGCGTAGGCTTTGATTATGCAGCTTCGAGGCCAGCTGCTGTGGCGTTTACTCTTAACTTTTTATACGTACCTTTGAACCAGGTAGTTTGGACTGGCCATTTCGCCAAAGAGCAACGCGCGCTGAGCGAAAACCTGTTCGATATCCGCAGCTTTGTACGTTATTACGCGCGCTGGGTGATGGCACATGAGATCGCGGAGCAAGGGATCGAGGAGGCCGTGACAGACTTGCGAAGCCGCCTCGCCGCGCCGCAACGTGTCAAGGTATTTGGCAAAAAGAGCTCATACGAACAAACCGTAAGCCAGCGCCAAAAGGTCCAGAACCTCAAGGCTTCAGCAACAGCGCCCTATTGATGCGTTGACGCGCTTGCGTCAGACGTCCCTCGCTTCCCATGGCGAGTAGGGATGCATGCCTAGAGCCTCAGCGACTGCCGGATGGGTTACGCGCCCTTCAAACGTGTTGAGACCGCGACGAATGGCGCTGTTGCGGGCTCCTGCTTCTAGCACCCCATGGTCTGCGATTTCAACCACGTATGGTAGCGTGGCGTTGGTCAAGGCGTAGGTGGCCGTGTGGGGAACCGCGGCCGGAACGTTGGCCACGCAATAGTGAACGATGCCAGCGTGAACATAGGTTGGCCGAGTGTGAGTGGTCGGACGCGAGCTTTCCGCGATTCCGCCTTGGTCGATCGAGAGATCTACCAGCGCGGCACCCCGAGGCATCAGACGCAAGCTTCGCTCGGTTATTAGGCGCGGCGCCCGAGCTCCTGGAATTAGCACTGCGCCTATGACCAGGTGGGTGTGGCGCAATTCCTCCTCGATCGCGGCACGACTCGACATCAAAGTTATGACGTGGCCTCCCATGAGGTCATGAATGTGACGCAGACGCGAGGGATCGCGGTCGACTACCGTGACGTCGGCACCCATGCCCACAGCGACCTGACAGGCTGCGGTTCCAGCGATGCCGGCTCCGAGAATCAGCACCTTTGCAGGTTTGACCCCCGCCGCGCCACTGAGCAAGACGCCGCATCCTCCTGCTCTCGTCTGCAGACACCATCCGCCAGCCAAAACCGCCATCCGTCCAGCCACTTCGCTCATCGGTGCCAAAAGCGGCAACGAACAATCGTCCAGCTGGATCGTCTCGTAGCCGATGGCGCAAACCTTCTTGCGCAACAGCTCCCGGGCGAGGGTCTTTTCGGCCGCCAGATGCAAAAACGTAAAAAGAATCAGCCCGGGACGCAAAAATTTGTACTCGGCAGGCCTCGGCTCTTTAACCTTAAGGATTAAGTCCGCCCGGCGCCACACTTCGGCAGCTGACCTCAGCACTAATGCTCCGCTTTTGCGGTAGGCATCATCCTCAATCCCGCTTCCCTCCCCTGCGCCTGACTCGATCAGTACCGTATGGCCGTGGTCGCACAAAATCGAAACACCCGAAGGCGTAATCGCCACGCGATTTTCGTCTGACTTTATTTCCTTGGGAATACCGATGATCATCCTTTTTCAATAGCCGCCAGTAAGAGCATTGCGTTGAGCATCAGAACCCTTTAACAAAGTACTTAAGCTTAAAGCATGGCCCTTGTACACGCGACGCAGGCATGGTTAGTCAGCTTATTGCAAGCCTCGAAACGAACGTGGAGGGTATTGACAAAACGCTCGGCGATGGGCTTGATCGGCTGAAGCCGACTGGCTAGAACCGGGCGTTTCGTCGACTCTCAGCGCGTGGAGGTTCGACGCCTCGCATACCTCGCTTTGCGGAGGAGGTTATGGAGATTCCTGAAGGACTTAAGTACTCGAAGCAGCATCACTGGGTTGCACCTGAAGATTCAACGGTGGTAATCGGAATTACCGATCACGGCCAGCAGCAGCTCGGCGAAATCGTGTATGTCGAGCTGCCCAATGTCGGCGATAAGATAAGTAAGGACGACCCCTTCGGTGTAATCGAGTCGGTTACGGCCGAAACTGAGCTTTATGCTCCTGTGAGCGGTACCGTCATCGAGGTCAACGAGGAACTTCCCCAGAGTCCGGAGATTATCAACGAAGATCCGTACGGCGACGGTTGGCTGGTTAAGGTAGAGCTTGGGGACCCTTCGGAAATAGATGAGCTCTTGGATGCCAAAGAATATGAGGAGCTGATCGAATCCGAAAACGAGTAAGGCTTATCGAGTCTCCGCCTCCGAAGCCTCGTTTGCTTCGCGGGCGGGCTCGACTTTGCCGACTTCAACCTGAAACGCCCGTGCCAGAGCTAAAGGGGGTTCAATAAAGGCTACGACGAATGGCACAGACTGACCAGGAGGAAGAAGGAAGCTGGAAGGAGCCGGAAGCCTCTGAAAAAACGCAATCTCGCGCGATGTCATCTGGGCTACGGTGTCCGACTGGATAGTATTGCCGCAGTAAGCGGTTTGCTTGAGAATCCGCTGGTGCTCTTCGCCCAGTAGGGTCGCGACGATCTCGACGGTATGCAAAGGTGTGGGCGATCGGTTTAGCACCTGCCCGGTTATGACCAGCGCGCGCGTATTGTCTTTCAAGCGTTCAAACTTTGCGCTCACTTCTCGAAGCTCGACGCGCCTTGCGCTTGACGTCCCTTCCGTTTCGCTGTCGAAAAACGGCAGCCAAGTGAGCAGTTGGCGTCCCAGCGCAGGATCGCTGGAAATAAGGATGCTCAAGCCGCCAAACAGTACAACGAAAGCGAAAAACACTGCCAAGAAAAAACCGCTCGAATGAGGTGGGCTGGTCGAGGTCGGCACCCTTGTATGGAAACTGCTTGGGCGACCTAGGCCAGTGACGCGCTCGCTGGCAGCCTGCGCAAAACCGCTTCCAGCAACTCTTATGCCTAGGTTTCCCCGTTCCTCCTGCCGCAAGCCGCCACGATAGCCGGGTTTTGTGAGTTCGAGGCCGCGCTGGCCTTTCTCAGGTGTGCCTCTCAGCCCGCCAAATCCCGGCTGGGAATATCCTGCCGCCCCCAACGAACTCTTTGGTCCTGCACCAACGGGGGAATCTCCCGAAAGCTCGTCAATTTGCTTGATGGGCCATTGGGAATAAAACCCAAGGCGGCTCTTGCTCTGAAAATTAGGCTTGAAATTCGCAAACTCCGTCGGGTTTAGCTCAGAACCTGCCTCGTCCGCTTCGAATTGATCTCCCACAACCCATTCGTCTTCGTCGTCCACGTCTTGGCCCAACGTGTCTTGTGTGCTCAGACGATGAGGAGGAACCTCACTGGCGGGAACGGTCGACTGATCCGTTTGAACAGCAGACGCCATGGGTGGTGGAGAGATGTCGGATGCTGGCGGCGACTTGTCCCTGCTTTCTTGAGACTCGGCTGATACTGCGTCAGCGACCGTAGCTTTTCCTTCGACGGCTGAGGGAGCGTCACTCTTCGTTGATTTGGCCGACAGCGCCCCGCTCGACGTCCTGGAAGTCTCGAACGCACCCGAAAACACGTGACCACATCGGGAACATTTAAAGACAGGGCGGTCTTTGGGAACGATCGACTCGTCGATCCGGTAGCGCGTATTGCAACTCGGGCACTGAATTTCAAGCATCATATGCTTTGTGGCCGACTGGATGTAGCCTAGCATAGAGCGGCTGGAGAAGACATCAATGATCTCACAAACGCTTACGCAATTGAGATCGCGACCATAGGTATGCGAATTGCAATTCTTACTCGACGCTTCAATCCCGACGGCGGCGGAACCGAACGCGACCTAATCGTAACGTGCCGCTACCTTAAAGAGGCGGGCCACGAAGTAGAAGTGTATGTCGCTAGAGTACGTGGTTCTTCTGAATGGCTCACCGTGCGTCGTGTGCCTGTCTTGCCCTTGGGACGTACGGTAGAGCTTTTCTTTTTTGCCCACCTGGCTCCAGTTGTGGCGCGTCGGTCTGGGGCGGAATTGATAATTAGCTTTGGGCGCACGGTTGACGGGGATGTCCAGCGGTGCGGCGGAGGAGTATGCCGAAGCTACTTAGAGGCTGCTTTGCGTTGGCGGGGACGGCTTGGCGCCAACTTGATGAAGCTGAGCCCTTACAGACGACTACAGGTTTATATAGAACGCCGGGGATTTTGCTCACCTCGTCTGCTTCTTACCCTGGCCGTATCTGACGGCGTAAACGAAGACCTACGGCGAATCTTTGATCTGCCATCGGACCGAGTTTTGACCGTTTACAATGGTGTCGATTTGCAGCGCTTCCGTCCGGTGGCGAACGACCATGAGAAACGCGAGGCGCGCAGAACGCTTGGGCTTGACGTAGCGGCCAAAACGATCGCCTTTGTGGGCAATGGATTTGCCCGCAAGGGCCTTGCGTATCTGATGCGCGCGTTGGGACGAACGCGGACCAAAATCAACCTGGTCATAGCCGGGCGTGATCGCACGCACAAAGCCTTCGAGCGTCTTGCAAAAGCGCTGGCGATCGAGGACCGCGTTACGTTCCTAGGCTCAGATGTCGACGTCGCTCTGGTTTACAGGGCAAGCGACGCCTTAGCGCTGCCGTCACTTTTCGAACCTTTCGGTAACGTAGTACTCGAGGCGATGGCGAGCGGGGTTCCTCCGCTAGTCAGCGCCTGGACAGGCGCGGCAGAAATTTTACCGTCTACCGCCCGCTGGCTCGTGGTGGAAAATCCACTAGACATTGACGATTTGGCACGCCGTATCGACACTCTCGTCGAAGCGCCCCGAGAGTTTTGCGAGCTTATGCGCGCCACGGCCGAACGCTTTACGTGGCAGCGTTATGGTGAGCAAGTAATCAAAGCGTTGGAACATTGCCTCAGCGCCAAACGGGACGTTTCTGCTAGGATCGCGTCAGTCGCGCAATAGCTAAATTAAGGATCTGACCTGATACGCGCGCCCGCGGCAGAACTGGAGAGTTCGTTTATCAGCTTCGTTTAAGCCGATTTAGTAGAGCTTTTTAACGTTCCGAAGTTTCGCGACCGGCGCTGGGCAATCAAACCGTCGAGCATCCCGCGGGCCGTTGCCACGCGGCGCTCTTCGCGAGCCACTCGTCTAAGCGGCGCGCAAAACGCTTTAGCAATGGCAAGCCGCAGCATGGCGACTGAATAAAGCGTTATGACCTTAGCTAGCCTGTGGCTTTCGTGTAGGGTGCGTGAATAGCCTCGCCGCCACGCAAGATTAAGATAAGTCTCTCGGTTTGCGCGGGCCGGATCGACCTCGTGGTAAACCAGAGCTCGAGGAGCGTAGCCTATCTGAAACCCTGCGCTCCTGAGCCGCTTAGATAATTCTGTCTCCTCTTCATCCCCGGCAGCCCCCGGGCCCAGCCGCTCGTCAAAGCCGCCTAGCATTGCCAGCACTTGCGCCCTGAATGCCATATTGGCGCCTACAACACCTCGCACCGGTAGGACTCTTTCGCCATGGTCGACGATGGGAAGCTCTAAGTAAAAAGCTAGTTCTCCAAGCTTACGCGCGGGGTCCTCTTCGGGGAGAACCCTTCCTTTCATTGCAGCGTACTCAGGATAATTGATAAAGAACTCCTCGACGGCCTCAAGATAGTGTCGGCTGGCGACGACGTCGTCGTCCAAGAAGACCAAAATATCCGCATTCGCTCGAGCGATCGCCCGGTTCTGAATCCGACTCTTGCCCGGGCGCGCATCATGAAGATGGATAAGCCCAGGGATTGGCAAATTAATCGGCATGGGTGAAGGTGTGCCGTTTTCAGCGACGATCACTTGATGTTTGCTAGGGTTGAGCTGGGGCAGCAAACTATTAAGGAGTCGGCTCAACGAGGTCGGCCGATTAAATGTGCTGATGATTATTGCCAAACGCATGAATTATAAGGATAGCGCTTTGGCGACCCGTCGCAATGGACAGCCAGGCTTTGACCGGGAACCGAGAGGCGTTTTTGTTCGGTAGGCTTGCTCGACTTAGTTCTATTGGAAGGGTAGTCGGTTGCTTTTTTTTGCAAAAACTACGACTCTTTAAAAACAGGCGGTCGCGATAATTCTTAACGGGCCTGTCAAGCGCCGAGCGGTAAAAAAGGATAACCTGGTCACCCTTCATCGGCTCTTTCAATGGAAAGACCGCCAAGCTTCTTGAAATGAGCGAGTTGGCGGGATAAACGGTTTGAGTGCAGATGCGAGAGTGGCGGAATGGCAGACGCGCAAGGCTCAGGACCTTGTGAGGGCAACCTCGTGGGGGTTCAAGTCCCCCCTCTCGCACCAATGACAGCTCGCCGCGCAGCGCTTATCTTTGCGTAAGAATACTTGTTCTCCACAAATCGGTGTCGGATACCCTCGCTGTTTAACGATTTAAAAATCGACGGCACGGCCAGGAAAACAGTGCCGAGAGGAAACAAAGGCCCATTTACTGGAACGATAGCGCCGGCCGCGGAACGGAGGCAGCGTCGGCAAAGCCGATCTCGCTTGAAGAACGGACCTGACCGGCGTGTTGAAAGCATTTGACTGACTACCGCTGCCGTGCCTCGCGGAGCCTCGTCTTTAAAAGCTGCGCTTGAACCAAGGCTTAATGACCGTGGTATAGGCAACTGTTCGGTACCGCCCTTGGTCCAAAGGGCACCAAGGAGCGTTGGCATTTTTCGAGGCTCAAAAAGTTTTTTGCAGCCAGAAGCCGATGAATAAAAGCGGCGCTGGGTCCGTCCCAAACACAAGCTCGACCATGCATTTGGTGGTGGTTGTGACTCAGTCAGCTCGCTCTTCCGGCTTGAGGTCTCTGGATTCGTTTTGTAAACGATTGGATAACCTTTGCTACTGGTATGTTACCGGGCAACCGTCGGCGGGGTTGGGTCGGCAAGCTCCTAGTTGCGAGTAGCTTGACCGCCCCCCTAAATACTTGAGCCGTTGCGTGAAGTTCCTTAGTTGCCGCTCGATCAACTGGTAGCTTTGAATCTGTTCGACTTTAAAAGCGCAAAGTATCTGTCGTATGGTCGACGATAAACCCAAGACTTCTGACCACATTGATGGTCAGTCCGCTGGCGAAGCATTAGATAAGCCAGATCGCTTAGACGAACAGACTCGCGCACGCGAGCCTTCTTTAGAAGCCGCCACGACCTCCAGCCAGTCTGGGCCGCATAAGGCCGATGAACCTCGTAGCTCGTTACAAACATCCGACGGCGAACCTGGTTCGGCAGGCAACGGTGACGACCACGTCGATCTTTCTGGCAGCACTGTCCCAGCTTTTTCGCTGCGCAACCCACATCTGACGATCGTCATCGCCATAATCATCGCGATCCTAGGAACTGTGGCGTTCATGCAGATGCCGATCGACGTTTTCCCTCGTTTGCATATAAAAGCTGCCGTCGTGGGCACGTTTTATCCGGGGTTTGCGCCCTTGGCTATCGAAGCCAATATCACGAGCCGTTACGAGCGATTTTTTACGCTCGGCGCTGGTATCGAGCATATCGAGTCGCGCTCGGTTTACGGATGCAGCATCATCTTTGTTTATTTTCACGAGGACGTGAACATTTATGCGGGTGCGGCAAGCTTGGCTACGTTGGCGATGGGGGATCTTGGGCTAATGCCGCCCGGTACGTTGCCGCCGATTGTTTTACCCTACAACACTGCGTCTTCTCTTCCAGTAATCCTGGTAACGATCACGGGTCCCTACAGTCAGATCAGGCTACAAAACAACGCCCGCTATAACGTGCGCAATTTCTTGGCAACCGTGCACGGCGCGTCCGTTCCCTACCCCTTTGGCGGAAAAATCCGCCAAATCATGGCCTACGTGGAGCGCCAGAAACTTCAGGCGCGTGGCCTTACGGTGATGGACGTAGTCAACGCGATAAACGAAACCAACCAGATCGTTCCAGCCGGCGACGCGAAGATCGGCAACTTCGACTGGTACGTGTACGCCAATGCTGAAATTCCGCATCCAGAGGACCTGGACCGCGTTCCAATCTTCACCGGTCGTGACGAGGCACCCATATATTTCGGCGACGTCGGCAAAGGAATGGACGACGCCCAGTTACAGTATAACCTGGTGCTTATAGACGGCCGACCGTCGGTCTACATCCCGGTCTTTAAGCAAACCGGCGCCAACACTCTCGAGGTGATCGAGGGCGTCAAACGAGCTCTCCCCAACGTTACGGGTCTTCGGCCAGGGATGAAGCTTGGCACCTTGTTCAGTCAGGAGAGCACCATTATGGACGCCGTCGAGGCTCTGGAGCACGAGGCTATCAGCGGAGCGATTCTAGCCTCGATGATGATTCTCCTGTTCCTTGGCGACCTTCGGTCGACTTTTGCGATTTTTCTCTCGATACCTCTGTCCATTCTTACCGGCGTGCTTTGCCTCTGGCTGATGCACAACACGATTAACGTCATGACGCTGGGCGGGTTCACCCTTGCTATTGGCCGTCTGGTGGACGATTCAACGGTCGTGCTGGAAAATATCAATCGTCATCTAAGGATGGGCAAATCGCCGCTGCGCGCCGCGCTGGAGGGCGCGGACGAGGTCACGTTCGCCATTCTCGCTTCAACGACAACAACGGTTGTGGTCTTTCTACCTGTCATTTTCCTTTGGGGCGTCTCCAAGTACTTGTTTAGCGCGCTGGCGCTTGCAGTGGCTTTTTCGATGTTCGCCTCTTATCGTGAATCGATGATGATCGTTCCGCTCTACTGCGCCTACTTTCTTTCGGTGGAGTCCGCGCGTAAGGCTGCAGCCCGGGAAGAAGGCACGTCCGACGAAAAAGGCATCATAGTGGCGTTCAACCGGTTGTACGGCCGTTTCAATGAACGGTTTGCGCAATGGCTTGATTTCGCGCTCGATCACAAGCCAGCCCTCATTACGATCATCACGGTGACGTTCGTGGCGTCGATGACCCTGTTTACCAAACTTGGAAGCCGGATGTTTCCTCGCGTTGACGCCGGCAAGTTCGTCATCACCTTTCGCACGCCTCCAGGTACGCGGCTCGAAATTACTACTGCAATCGGTAAGAAGATCGACCGAATCATTCGCCGTATCATTCCGCCGAGCGATTTGAACACGGTGGTGGAAAATCTGGGCGTAGTGCCATTGATCTCGGCTATTTACACCACCAACGCGGGCGAGGACGACGGCCAGATATTCGTCGACCTCAAAGAGGGGCACAAAGGTTCTACGTTCGACTATGAGGAGCGCGTCAGGAGAGCTCTGGAAGAGGAGTTGCCGGAAATACAGACCTTTTTTTCCTCCGGCAGTATTATCGACGCTGTGCTCAACTTCGGCAGCCAGGCGGCGATCGACGTCCAGCTTAGCGCGCCGATGATCGAGCCCTACTCCCACATGTTCGCCTTTGCGCGCCGTCTAAAAGCGAGGCTCGACCAGCTCCCAGAAGTCCGCCAGACATTTATCAAGCAGCGCGACGACTATCCTTCGCTGAAAGTCGACGTCGACCGTGAAAAGGCCGCACGATTGGGTGTGACCGAACGCGACGTAGTTACGGCCTTGATTACCGCACTTGATAACAACGAAATGATAAAACCTTCGATTTGGATCGACCCCGAGTCAGGTGACGACTACTATCTGAGCGCACAGTACTTCGAACACAAGATAAATTCCTTTGAGACAATTTTGAACTTGCCTGTGGGGTCGCGCTTCAATGGCATGACAACTTACATGGGCCATCCGGAGAAGCGTTACAGTGGAGCCTCTGGACACATGCAGCCCGTGCTGTTGCGCGAGGTGGCCACTCTCAAACGCGAAAGGTCAGTTGCCGAAGCCGACCATTACAACATCCAGCGTGTGGTCGACATCCTTATCGCTCCGCGGACGAAGGATTGGGGTGGAACCCTGGACGCCGTGCAAAAGGCGGTCAGCGAGATCCCGCCTCCTGACCCGATTCGCGTCTACTACCGCGGCTCTGTTGTGTTTATGAAGAAATCGTTCCAGAGCTTTTACGGCGGCTTCGTCTTGACCGTGATTATCGTTTACCTAATCGGCGTGGCGCAGGGACGGTCATGGCTTGACCCGTTCATCTTCCTGTTCTCGATTCCGATGGGCTTGATTGGAGTGGCATGGATGCTTTATCTGACCAACACCACGCTGAACATCGAGTCGATGATGGGCATAATCGTGATGATCGGGATCGTTCACTCCAACGTCATACTGCTCATCGAGTTTGCCAACGAGCGACGCAAAGAGGGTATGCCGTTGCGCGAAGCGATAGTGCAAGCGGCGCGAATCCGGATGCGTCCCATCCTGATGACCACGCTGGCCACGCTCGCCGCGCTCACGCCGGTGGCGCTCAAGCTCGAATCCGGCTCCGAAGCTTCGGTCCCATTAGCACGCACTGTTATCGGCGGCCTTACGGTTTCGACCTTCATGACGCTGTTTCTCGCTCCAGCTTTGTGGGAAACCTTCTACACCTGGAAACAACGCTTAGCTGAAAGACGCCAAGTCCGACGACCAAAGGTCGCTTAATTTCGACCGGCTAGCCCTCGACCGTGTCGAGTTTGCGCCCTAGAAGTTAAGCTCGAGCCACCGTATAAAGGCCCACTTCGACTCAACCTTAGGGGGCGTCAACCATCCAGGCTCTTTGCTTAGGGCCGCGGCAGCGGGTAATTCCTCGAACTTGAACGGTCCGGGCTGGTAGCCTGCTCGCACCATAACGTTGCGAATTGCCGAGGGTTCGACCGCAACTCCGGGCTTGAAGTCGAGCGTCATAAGAGCATCGGGCATATCGAACTTGTAGCGCGCAAGTCCGTCAAGCTTGTATAGGCGAACCACCAGATTGAACACGCCGCGGGGGGAAAATACACCCAGGATTGTCACTTTAACTCGTATGAAGTGCCCGGGCGCGGGCTTAACGATGGTCGGGGAATTAGGGGATGTCTGGTTTTGATGGTTGGCTAGGTGCGTTTCGGATTCGCTAGGGTGCGCCGTTGGAGCACATCCCACCAGCAAAAGCTCGAGAATCACGACGATACAGACAAGCAACTGCCGCTTGAGTAATTTTCGCTGCGCAGGGATCGGCAAAAAAGAGGCGCGTGGATCGAATGACTCTGGCCCCACATCGGCTCGGCGGAACCCGTTCGTGATCATCTCGAGATCCACGACGGCATCGCAAGGTAATACTCAAAGAAAACCAGAAAAGCTACCGTGTTGCTCAGTCGATCGGGTCCGTTAAGCTTTTGCAACAATGGGACACCAACCAACGCCCCAGCCTCCCAGTATATATATTGCAATTGGATTCCACCCCAGAAGAGCCACGTAAAACCACCCGTGCTATTGTCAGTCACACCGTTAATCCTACTGCGCGCATCCCAGATCAGGTTGGTCTCAAAATCGAGCCATACGAAATAAGGCACGTGGTCGGTGGGCAGTGGATAGGGCCAAAGCCTTATTTGAAACTGGCCGTCGGTTCGCACCTCGTCGCCAAGCCGGTAACCAGGAGAAGCGGGTGGGTTGGCGCGCCAGGTCGCGTCCCAACTGATCTCGTGCACCGGATTGTCCCAGGCTGCTGTGACGCCCAGATAAGGGTCGACCGAACCCGAACCGGACTGCATCTGTTCGGGCAACAAACCAAGGTGATCGGACTTGTCGTAGTAGCCAGTGGGAAGAAACGCGCCAGCAAGCGGCGCGACCCGGATCGTGTTGAGCGGCCAGTCGATATCTACCAAAGTATAACGGGCGAAAAACAAAGTGTCTCCGAAGCCGCTAGCGCTACGCGTCACTCGACCCCGCGCCGTATCCTGCCCCATCAAGGCGAATTGCTGTTCTGGCTCGAGCGCCAAGGCAAGCGTAGATGTGGCACCGTAAAAAAATGTGGTAGGAAACTGCACTAAACTCAGATCGCGGTCAAGAGGGCTCGAGTCGTGAAAGTCAAAAAACGGTTGCGAAGTGAACCGGACTAAAAGCTGGTCCTGCGATATCGGCAACGCGGTGATAAATGTCGCGGGGGAGGCAAGGGCCGGCAAGGCGTGGCCCGCCATTAATGCAAACGCCAAAAGCAAGATGAGAGCTTGTCGGTTCAGCCGCATCACCGTGCGGTCGGCTGAGTTTTTGCAACGACACCAAAGCTTCCGTAGCACGTCTGCTTTTCGGCGCCTCGCCCATGGTATCCCAGCGGCTTTCGTGCGTGCCATCTTAAACCTCGGTTCAACTAACACAACTATACCATCGTCTTCTCCTGTCGGCGGCGACAGCGCTGTTACATGCGGCAAGAAAGTTTCCTGGCAAACGAGTGGTCTAGCAAGCGAGTCGAAGTTCGCCACGCTCCGACACGGCGCGATTTGCCTAGATGGTCAGCCTGTGAAGTTCTGTTCGTCTGCTCAAAGCTACTTTTGATGCCCCACCCGCCGATGGTTCGCGCTCTCCGCAAAGAAACTTGACAACTGAGCAGGGCAGCTATAAGATTGCCCGCCGAGCAGAAATTTAGGGGGCGACGCTGTTTCCGCCCAGGGTGACCTTGCTAGCATTAGCTTTGCCAATACCTGCCGAACAAGTATGCTTCTTTGCCGACCCCAGCAGTTGGCGGTCTTCATCGGTGGATCGGGAGTCGCACCCTTTGATGCTCGGCAAAACCGCTTTTTCGCCTAGATCGGCGCCGACGCGCATCGATACTTGTTGCGCTTTGGGCCACCACGGTAGGAGAATCAGGGTGCTTAGTCTACGGAGGGGGCGTTGGCGGTCATAAAAAGCCTTAGTGCCACGAGCCTGGGCCGCAAGCGGTTGTTAGTCTTTCTGTTTGCGGTCGCGTTGCTATTTTGCTCGCTGCCCTGTTTCTCCGGTGTCGTTGTCGTTTTTGACGCCCAACCCAGCTTTACGCTCGACATATGCGGCGGAGCATCCGCGTTCGACCGGTCACCCAGTCCGAACCTGCTCGCACCGCCAGTGAAGAGCGAAGTTGTAACTCCCCTAATTCAACTAGGGTTTGTTTGGAACAGTGCAGGGCCGCAGCGTTTACGCGCACCTGACGCTCCCGATACCCCTCCACCTCGGCCTTCCATCTGAAGGCGTCACCGCTGGTTCGATTTTAGCTTCGTTAGCCTAACCGGCGGTCGCCTTTCTCCAATTCAATAGCAATCTTGTCGGTGGCAGTGCGCTCGCGGGCGCGGGTAGTCCGCGCATTTGCGCCCGCTTTTCATAGGACTGACAAGTCCCACCAGGCGACTGCCGGCGCTTTCGACCAGCAGTGAGCTGTCCGCCGACAAGTTTGCATCAGTAAAGCCGTCCGCGTCGATACCGCTCGGCGGTTCGCCCATATGTTGTGTCGTCGAGGTTCAGCCCGACCACAAGGCAAACGGGCGGTGTCGATTCGCAGAGTTGTCGCAAAACACGTGAAATTGTCGCTGTCCATTACTTAACCCAGCTGCCATGGGGAGGATTGGAAATGGCAATCGCGGAGCTTTGGCCTGGGGAACCGCAGGTAGAAGATTTGCGTGAAGCTCAAGACAGATTGAGTTCGGGCAGCAACTTTATTAGGGGCTGGCTTGGTTTTTTAGTCTTGCTTTGTGCGTTGATTTCGATTCCTGTTGCGCCCCACACTTCAGCGGCGGCGCAAAAGGGGGCAAAGCTTTCGGGCGAGGTGAAAGATGCTTTAGGACACGGGATTCCAAGGGTCGAGATAAAGTTGATCGATCAGTCAGGAAAAGTAGTCGCACGAGTTCTTACGGGGGACGACGGAAAGTTCTCGATTCCGCATGTAGAGCCGGGAACATACGTAATCAGCGCTGAAAAGATTCAATTCCGGACAGCTCAAGCCGTAGTAACCGTAGGTTCACTTGGTTCCCCTGGAACTATTTCTCTGGTGCTGGAGTCGATGGGGCCGCTAACGATGGCGGTTCGAGTCAAGCAGTTCAGCCATGCTCAGAACAGCATATCGTCGGCCGGCACGAGTCAGTTCACCTACAGCGCCAAGGATATCAATGACATGCCGCTTGGCGAGCAAGAAGATGTGAACGACGTAATGGAGCTGATGCCGGGAGTGGTGCGCGACGCCAACGGTCAGTTCCACATACGGGGAGAGATGCAAAACTTTCAGTGGCGAATAAATGGAGTAATGCTGCCGGTGGATACCACTAACGGATTCGTCCAGTTCTTGCAACCTCGCTTTGTCGACCATATAAGCCTGCTGGATGGAATTTTGCCCGCTGAGTACGGCTACCGGAATGCGGGAGTGATCGATATTCATACCAGGGACGGTTGCAATCTTCAGGGAGGCGACGCCACGCTCTTTGGTGGCCAGCGCCAAACCGTAAATCCGGCCTTCGAGTACGGGGGATGCGGGACGAATTATTCCTACTACGTCACAGGGTACTATAAGCAGAGCGACTTGGGACTGAGTCAAGCCACTCCTGGACCCACGCCGATCCACGACTTTGTGCACGAAGGACAGGGCTTTGGTTATTTTTCTTATCAGCTGTCGCCCTTTGTGAAGTTGAGCCTTTTCGGGGGGCTCGAAGTCAATAACAACCAATTCCCGAATTGGCCTGGTGTCGTGCCGCAATACACGCTTGCCGGCGTGAATCCGGCAAACTACCCTTCCACCGCACTGAATGAGAACCTGAACACGCGAACGTATTTCGGCGTAGCAGCGTTACAAGGAACGTCCGGCAAACTCGATTACCAGCTTGCTTATGCCACCCATTACGTGACCATCAACTTCCTCCCAGATCCGATCGGCGATCTGATTTATCTAGGCGTTGCATCCAACGTTTTTCACAGTGACTACGCCAACCAGCTGACGGGCGATTTCGTATACCATCTTAGCGAGGCGCATACGGTTAACTTCGGCTTTTATGCCGGCGAGTATGGTGTCGAGCTAGACGACACCTCCTTGGTCTTTCCTGCGGCCATCGTCAACGGCCAGCTGGTGCAGACGAGCGACATCCCAATCACAGTTGTGGACAACCTTAACAAAATAAACTGGCTACTCGGGATTTATGCGGGCGATACATGGCATATCACGAAAAAATTCAGCCTGATCTACGGGGCACGGTTCGATCAGATGCTCGGCTTCGTAAACGACAATGCCTTCACACCGCGCGTCAACGCGCTTTATCAGGCCAGCGAGACCCTTACGCTTCATGCCGGTGTGGCGCGCTACTTCCAGACGCCTGAGTTCGAAGCTATCACCACCAGGAGCGCCTCGGCCTTCGCCAATACCACTCAGATGATATTCGGGTATCCGGTCGCTATTAGATATCTGCCTTTGCCCGAGACCGACACTTATTTCGACGTCGGGGCGGCCAAACGCATTTCGCCCCATCTTGTTTATTCCACTGACGGTTACTTCTTTTTTGCCCACAACGAAATCGATACCGGCCAACTCGGCGAAACTCCGATATACGCTCCTTTCAACTGGAAGCACGGCCGTAACTGGGGGGTCGAAAACAGTCTCACTTATAACGCCGGCAACTGGACAGCGGTGCTCAATTACACCTATTCGATGTCTGAAGGCGAGATCTTGTCGACCGGTCAATTCAATTTTTCTCCAGAAGAGGTCATTTTCTTACTCAATCACTTCGAGCCGATGGACCACGCCGAGGAACACGTGGTCGAGACCTTTGTTACTTACCGCCTGGGCCGTTGGATGTTCACCGCCGATAGCTTGTTCGGCAGCGGCCTTTGCGGAGGGTTTGCCAATACCGAAAAGATGCCCGTCTACTGGCAGGTTGACGCGGGCGTGGGGCGCTCGTTTTACATTCCAGCTCTAGCGCGCGATATTGTCAGTCGACTAAGCATAGTGAACATCTTCAACCGCACGAACCTTGCACGCAACGGCACGGGTATTGGCGTATTCGCGCCGTCGTACTACCCTCGCCTAGCGGTTTACGGCTGGATCGAAGTGCCGTTCGGGTCCTCTCGTGCGAGCCTGCCCGGTTTCACTCCGTAGAAGAGGCTTCGCCGGCGCTCGAGCCCGCACAGACAGGTGGCAAGCTTTTATCAGGTTCGGCCGCTGAAGGTGCCACGTGTGGCGCTTGTCCGGGGTGTTCGTCGGCGTCGAGCAACGCCGACAGGGCGTCCAGTTCGGCGCGGATTCGTTTCGCAAGCTCTAAATTGATACCTTTGACCTGGGCGATCTCTTCCACTTTAGCTTCGCGAATTCGTTTGAGGCTGCCGAAATGCGACAAAAGGGCTTTTCGCCTGCCCGGGCCGACTCCTTCGATTTCGTCCAGGACCGAGCGCAGCCGAGCACGTCGGCGAAGTTCGCGGTTGTAAGTGATGGCGAAGCGGTGGGCCTCGTCGCGAATTCGCACGAGCAAAAACAGAGCGTTGGAATTGCGCTTAAGTACGATTGGGTCTTTGCGCTGCGGAATAAAGACTCGTTCCTCAGACTTCACCACCGAGACGTCGCGAGGGTCATTAAGCACATGTTGTTTGGCAAGCGCGATTACATCGATCTGGTCGGCCAAGTTAAGTTCGCGTAAAACAGCAAGCGCCACGTTGAGCTGTCCCTTGCCGCCGTCGATCACCACCAGATCGGGGAACTCCTTTTCCGCCAAAGCGCGCTCGAACCGCCGCCGTAGCACTTCGTACATGCTGGCAAAGTCGTCTTGCCCCTCGACCGTGCGGATACGGTAACGGCGATAAAGGTCTTTGCGTGGCTCTCCGTCGTCGAAAACGACTTGGGAGGCGACAACCAGCGTGCCTTGCAAATTGGAGATGTCGTAGCATTCCACGCGCTTGGGCGTATTGCGCAGATGGAGCTTCGCGCGCAGTTCTTCGAGCATCTTTTCGCGTCGCTTCTCGTCGTCGCGCCGAGCAGCGAAACTCTGGCGCGCGTTTTCCTGGGCCATCTCAAGTAACCTAAGCCGCTCCCCACGCTGAGGGACGATAAATTCAACTTTCTTGCCTCCTCGGTCGTACATCAATTCGGCGCGCGCTTGGGCGTCCTCCGGTAGCACGGGGACGATTATTTCGTCTGGGAGCTCGCGCTCGCCGCTATAGAACTGCGACAACAACTGCTCGATCACCTCGTCGTCGCTAAATTCGAGATCCTGAAAGCTCCACGACTGACTTGCCGTGAGCTTGCCCCCGCGAATCATCAAAACAATAGCCTCGATAAAGCCGCCCTCGCGGTATAGCCCGAACACGTCCTGGTTCCCACCCATATGGTGGACGACGGTTTGACGCTCGACGGTCTTTTCTATCGCCCTAATTTGATCCCTGATTCGCGCAGCCTCTTCAAATTCAAGCCGTTCGGCCGCGTCGTACATTCGCTCGCGCAGTTCCTTGACTAACTCGAGGTTTTTACCCTCGAGCAGCATCGCAGCAGCGCGCAGATGGCGTTCGTATTCGGCGCGATCGACCGGCAGACAGCACGGCCCCAGACAGCGCTTGATTTGGTATTCGAGACAGGGGCGGGTGCGATTTTTGAAAACCGTATCCGAACAGGTCCGAAGCGGAAAAACCTTCCGGATAACGTCGATCGTGGCCCTAAGGCCGTCGGCCGAGCCGAAAGGACCAAAGTATTTGCCGCCGTCGCGCACGATCTTACGCGTCACCATGATGCGCGGCCACGGATGGTTTGTAATCTTGGCGCTGAGATAGGACTTGTCGTCCTTGAGCCTGATGTTGTAGCGGGGCTTGTACTGTTTAATCAGGTTGTTTTCGAGGATGAGCGCCTCTTTTTCATTGGCGGTAACAAGCACCTCGAAGTCGCGCACTCGAGAGATCAAAAAGCGCACGTGGGGGCGGCTATCACCACGTTCGCGGAAATAAGCCCGGACTCTTGAGCGCAACGATTTTGCCTTGCCCACATAAATCACTTTTCCGTGGCGATCTTTGAGCAGATATACGCCTGGTTCGTTGGGAATGCGTTCAAGGCGCGCAAGCAAGGCTTCGTCGACTGGCGGCGTCTTGTCTGACGCGGGTTCTTGCTCGACGTCCTGCGCCCGAATGGCAGAGAAAGTTAAAGCGTCCTGCCTCTCTCCCGTCACATTATCCGGCATAGCTACGTCTGCGCGCGGCGACAACTCGCACGTTTCGGCACGGTCTTGCGCCTGAAAAGCGTCGCGGTACGGCTCAGGCGCAGCTAAGTCGGTCGCGCTTCGGTCTGTTTTTGAAAGCTCGCCCATCGCTATGCTTTTATTCTAGCACTGGATTCGTCGCCAAGGTCTGGGCCTGCCGATTCGGGTCGTGTCCGAATGAAAAGTTAGGAGCTCGTGCGGTCGAGCAGCAACGCCAAGGAGGACAAGACAAAATATTTCAGCGTGGGTTATCGGGGACTAGTTTAAGACGTCCACTCTTGGCTTTGGGCGTGCTCGTTGTGGCGATCGATTTGCTTTTACGGGCGCGCTCTGTTTTCGAGCTTTTGCTCCGGTCAGGTGGGCTCATCAACTTGCCGGAAGCGGCTGAGCTGACTGAACCGAAGTCGAGCATTCTGCGTTCAAGGGCTTTAATCCGGTCGCGCAATTCAGCCGCTCGCTCGTATTCGAGAGCGTCGGCAGCTTCCATCATTTCGCGCCGAAGTTCGGCGATAAGCTCTGGCAACTGTTCGGGTGGTACTTGGTCGTCGAGGTCTTTCGGGCTCTCCTTTTCTGGCACGATTGCCCATTCAGGAGAGTACATCTCGACGAGCGAGGCGTCGATAGCCTTTACGACGGAGCGAGGCGTGATGCCGTGTTCGGCGTTGTAAGCCAGCTGTTTTGCACGCCTGCGATTTGTTTCGTCGATCGCGCGCCGCATCGACTCGGTCACGGTGTCGGCGTACATGATAACCTTGCCGTTTACGTTGCGCGCGGCCCTTCCGATCGTCTGAATAAGCGAGCGCTCGGAGCGCAGGTACCCTTCCTTATCTGCATCCAAAATCGCCACCAACGAGACCTCGGGCAAATCCAAGCCTTCGCGCAGCAGGTTGATTCCAACGAGTACGTCGAAATCGCCCTTGCGCAAAGCGCGAATTATTTCGACTCGTTCGATCGTGTCGATATCCGAATGGAGGTAGCGTACGCGTACGCCGAGCTCTTGATAGTAATCGGTCAGATCTTCGGCCATCTTTTTGGTCAAACAAGTCACCAGCACCCGCTCGTTAGCCGCCACTCGTTTCCTAATCTCCTCGAGCAGGTCGTCGACCTGGATGCTCGCCGGCCGCACTTCCACCTCGGGGTCGACCAAGCCTGTCGGGCGGATGAGCTGTTCAACCACAAGACCTTGAGACTTTTGCAATTCGTATTCCCCAGGCGTTGCCGACACGTAGATCACCTGGTTGATAAACGATTCGAACTCCTCGAAGTTCAACGGTCGGTTGTCGAGCGCCGAAGGCAGTCGGAAGCCATACTCGACCAAAGTTTCCTTGCGCGAGCGGTCGCCCCGATACATGCCCGCGATCTGGGGTATCGCGATATGGCTTTCGTCGATAAACATCAGAAAGTCGCGCGGAAAGTAGTCGAGCAAGGTCGGTGGCGGCTGGCCTGGAGCGCGGCCCGTAAGATGGCGCGAGTAGTTCTCGATCCCTGGGCAAAATCCCATCTCTTCGAGCAGTTCGAGGTCGTAGAGCGTGCGCTGCTCGAGCCGCTGTGCCTCGAGCAGTTTGTTCTGCCGCCGAAGCTCTGCTAGGCGCTCGCGCAGTTCCTCACGGATGCTTGCGATCGCGGCCTCCATCCGCCCGGCGGTAGTGGCGTAATGCGAGGCAGGATAGATCGCCACGCTTTTGAGAGGTCTTATCTTTTTTCCGCGCAACGGATCGATCTCCCATATCGCGTCGACTTGATCGCCGAAAAACTCGATCCGCACTGCGCGATTTTCCTCGTACGCTGGGAAAACTTCCACCGTATCGCCGCGCACCCTGAAACATCCCCGATGGAAGTCGTAGTCGTTGCGTTCGTACTGGATATCTACGAGCTTGCGCAGCACTTGGTCGCGCTCGACCTCCTGACCCTGCTCTAGAAACACCATCAGCTCGAAGTAAACTTCGGGTTCGCCCAAGCCGTAGATGCACGACACGGAGGCGACGATAAGAACGTCGTTGCGTTCGAGCAGCGCTTTGGTCGCAGAATGGCGCAGCTTGTCTATTTCGTCGTTGATGCTTGCGTCTTTCTCGATATAAGTGTCCGTGGCTGGAACGTAAGCTTCGGGCTGGTAATAGTCGTAGTAAGAGACGAAGTAACGGACAGCGTTGTCCGGAAAAAGGCTTTTGAACTCGTTGTACAGCTGGGCGGCGAGCGTTTTGTTGGGAGCTATCACCAGCGTGGGACGGTTTACGCGCGCGATCACGTTAGCCATCGTGAAGGTTTTGCCTGAGCCGGTCACGCCGAGCAAAACCTGATGGCGGACGCCCTGCTCGAGGTTATTGACCAGCGCTTCGATTGCGGCCGGCTGGTCCCCCTGAGGTTTATAGTTGGCGGCAAGTCTGAAAGTCCCTTCGTTGCGTCGGGATCGCGAAAGCATTGCTATAAAGAAGCTTAAAGGCCGATTGCGAGCAAGCTCACGGGACGCCTCGATAACTTCTTCGAGGTGCGCGATTACGTAAAAGCGCCTCGCTTGTGTTCGAGATTCACGTTTTTCAGGTTCAACGCAGTTCTTTGCTCGAGTAGCCGAGGATTCGGCGTGCAATTATCAAAAGATTGATTTGCTGAGTCCCCTCATAGATATCGTTAATCTTCGCGTCGCGCATCCATTTTTCCAACAGATACTTCCGCGAATAACCCAACGGCCCCATTAATTCTACCGCCTTTTGGGTGACGCGCGTAACGGCAAGACCAGCCTTCGCCTTCGCCATCGAGGCCTCCAGACTGTTGCGCATCCCGCGGTCGAGCATCCAGCATGCGCGCCACGTTAGCAGGCGAGCAGCCTGAAGCTCGGTTTCCATTTCGATAAAGTCGCGTTCTAAAGCGGTCATTCGACTCGGGCGTATACCGTAGCGAATCTCGATTTTCTGCTCTTTGAGGAAGTCGCGCACGAAGTCGAGAGCAGCGCGCCCAACGCCGATTGCCATCGCCGCTACGATCGGTCGCGTGGCGTCGAACGTTGCCATCACGTCTTTGAATCCGCGCTCGGGCTTAACTTCGGGGCTGCCTAACAGATGGTCCAGAGGGACGCGGCAGTTGTCCAGAAGTATAGCGGCAGTGTCCGAGGCGCGAATACCAAGCTTGTTTTCCACTCTGATTACCGAGACTCCTGGCGTGCCATGCTCGACGACGAACGGTTTGATTCCCGCCCGTCCGGCATTTTTATCCACCGTTGCCCAAACCACGACAAAACCGTCGGACTTTTCAAGCGCCCTTTGGCCCGAAGTGCAAAAAATCTTAGTGCCGTTGAGCACCCAGTAGTCGCCTTCTCGGCGCGCGGTGGTGGTGATAGCCGCCGAATCGGAGCCACAACCGGGTTCAGTGATCGCCATCGCGCCCCATTTCGGTTCCCCGCTTTTGAACCGCGCCAGAAAACGTTCCTTTTGCTCGGGCGTTCCGGCGGCGGCTATCGCTGCTCCGCCAAGACCTGGGCCAGGAATCGACAAAAAAAGCCCTGCGTCGCCCCAGCAAAGCTCCTCGACAAATACCGCGGTCGCCAACGTACGCGCCGTTTGCGAGCGTTGCCCGCCCTCACCCTGCTGTCCTGACGCTCTTTCGGCAAGCGCTCCGCGCCACATCGCCTGGAGGAACTCCTGCGGCTCTTCGTGCTCGTGTTCATCGTAGTAGCGGGAGATCGGCCGCATCATCGTCTCCGCTATCGTATGGTAAAACTTGGCGCGTTCTATAATTTGGGGCTCCAGTTCAAAGTCAACCATTGCTTACAACCTTCTTTCTTCCACAAAATCGGTGCCGAAAAATCAGTGCCGAACGGGCAGCGTTAAACGATCGCCACACCCTCCAAAATCGCAAAGCCTCGAGCGTTGCGTAGCCACATTTCTACCGGATGTTCTCGGATATAACCGTGGCCACCGAGAATCTGCACCGCGTTGTCCGCAACTTTGAGAGCCACCGACGAAGCATAATTTTTAGCGCACGATGCCTCTTTGATCGCGTCCCCACCCTTGTCAAGAGCGACCGCTGCCTGCCACGCAAGAAGCCGTGAAGCTTCTATCTCGAGCGCCATCTCGGCCAGCATAAATGCGATCGCCTGTTTCGTGGCGATCGGAGCGCCGAAGGCGTGGCGCTCTTTGGCGTAGTCACGGGAGTACTCGAAAGCCGCTTTGGCTACTCCGACCGCCATGGCAGACAGCGCCACTCGCGACTCACTGAGAAGGCGCGCGCCATAGGAGGAGTCTTCGCCACCCACAATCGACTCTGGCCCCAGCTCTAAGTCGAGCGCAAGCTCGTAGGAGGCCAAAGCCTTCAATCCCATGTTCTTCTCTCGCTCACCTAGCGACAAGCCTTTCGCGCCGCGCTCGACTATAAAGGCTTTGACCGAGTCGAACCCGTGGGCGCCGTTTTCAAGCTGGGCATAAACTAGGAAAGCCCTGGCCTCGCCTGCCAGTGGCACGAAACACTTGGCACCATGCAGCGTAAAACCCGAGGCAATCTTACGTGCTCGCGTGGTCAGCGCCGTCGGATCAAAGTCGAACCGCGGCTCCATCAGCGCCGCGGTTACAAAGGGAAATTCGTCACCCGTCGCAAGTGGGAGATAAGTCCGGCGTTGTTCGTCGGTGCCGACCTCAAGAATGGGGAACGCAAAAAGGGCTGGCGTCATGATATGGAGTGCGATCGCAAGGTCGCCATACGCCAGCTCCTCGACCGCCACGGCTCCGGTTAGAACAGAGCGCTTCCCTCCAAACCCTCCCAGTTCTTCCGGAATAGGTTCGCGTCCCAGGCCTAGCTGCCATGCCTGCTGGATTAGCTCTTGAGGGATACTTTCGCTTTCGTCGGCCTGGCGAGCCGCTGGTCTTATCCGTTCGCGCGCGAATGCACCCACCGTCTCGCGCACCATCTTTTGTTCATCGCTGAGCTCAAAGTCAATCATGGTACAAAGCTAATGCTCCCTTGTTATCCGGCGTTGGCAAAATTGCCCTCAGATTGCTCCTGACAGCCATTTTTAGGACTGCACTGTACACTTTGGCGGCAAAGCCTAAAGCGATCGGTTGCACGCTTTGTGCTTTGGTGGCGTATGTTCGCTAAGTCGGCGGATCATAACAATGCTATAAAGCTTAGCTGAAGCCCCGTGGGTCCCCCGCCGGCGGCCCGCCTCGAAAAGAAACGGTCGCTGTTACAGCGGGTGCACGGACCAACCTCCGTTATTTGTTTAGCTGGGATGCCCAGCGCCAAAAGCTGACTGCGCATCAGACCACGAAGGTCCAAATATGCCTTGCCGACGCGGCCTGGGTAGAGATGGTCTGACGCGCTTGGTAAGGTGCGCGCAAATTTTTCGGCTAACTGCTCGTCGATCTCGAAGCAACAACGCCCAATCGCCGGACCCATAGCTACCCTTATTCGTTCGGGTTCAGCGCCGAGCCTGAGCATCGCGCCGACGCCATGCTCGACAATGTTGGCCAGAATACCTCGCCAACCGGCGTGAAGCGCACCGATCACGTTTCTGTAAGCATCATAAAGCAAAGCTGGTACACAGTCGGCAGTTAGAATGGTCAGCGCTAAGCGGCGTTTTACAGTCACCATGCCGTCGCCGCAAAGCTCATCGGTATCGGTCCCTCGTTCGACGACTAACACCCGCGTGCTATGGACTTGTTTGAGCCGAACGACTTCCCGACACGGCTTGAGCACTGTCTCGCGCAACAATTGCCAATTTGCCGCCACAGCGCGCGGATCGTCGCCACTGTTTTTCGCAAAATTAAGGCCCCGATACCGCCCCTGACTGAAGCCACCCGTACGGCCCAAAAAACCAGCTAAAACCGGGCCGTCTTCCCACGGCTTAAGAATTTCAAGACCAGAGACTGCTCGAACAGACATATCGGACGAGTCCACCTTAGCGGACCACATCGCCGGCTCCAATCTGTTATCATAGTATCACATCCAGGATTATTCAGAATTGCCTACCCTCTTGTTAGGAGAAGAGTTGCCTATGAGTCAGGATAAAACACCGAAAATGAACGGTTATCAGTACCTGGTTGAGCGAAACCGCCTTCTTATCCGCTTAGAAGACGAGTTCAAGAAAATCGAAACTCTTGAGCCTTCTGAGCGCGAACGGCGCAAGGCGCAGCTCGAAGCGGAGTTCGACTTGCAGATAGCCAAGCTTTATGCTCAAGTCGCCGACGAATACCCAGGCGAGCGGCGCAAAAAAGGTCGACCGCTTGAAGATCCTCACTAAAAAGTGGCGAGCTTAGCCGGCACGATAAGCATCCGTGGCGCCCGCACCCACAACCTTAAGAATATTTCGCTCGAGATACCCCGTGGAAAGCTGACCGTTGTAACGGGTGTATCGGGTTCGGGCAAGTCGAGCCTCGTATTCGATACATTGTACGCGGAGGGCCAAAGGCGCTATCTGCAGAGCTTGTCGACCTATGCCCGGCAGTTTTTGGAGCAGGTCGGGCGACCGGACGTGGACGCGATCGACAATCTACCTCCCGCGCTTGCCCTGCGACAAAAGAACACTATAAAAAACGCCCGTTCGACGGTCGGCACCGTTACCGACATTAGCGATTATTTGCGACTTCTTTTTGCGACGCTCGGGGAGACCTTTTGCAACCAGTGCGGGCAAAAGGTAAGACGTGACACAGTAGACAGCGCTGCGCAGGAAATTCTGGCCAACCCAGGACGTTGGCTACTGATTGCCTCTTTTGATGGCACCGGTCGGAGGGCAGAAGACCTCACCTATTTGGCGCAAAACGGTTATCACCGGTTGTGGCTAGACGGCGCGATAGTTGACATCGAAGAACTTTTGCAGCGCGACCACTCCGTAGCCGAGCCCCTGGAAGTTGTCGTCGATCGATTGCTGGTCAAGGGCCCCAGTGGAGCGGCACGTTTGCGAGAAGCTCTGGAGCGCGCATTTTACCTGGGTTCGGGACGAGCGAAGGCGGTTAAGCTTGTCGAGCACGGAGCACAAAATCACGCCCCTGCGACTGTACTCTCGTTTAGCCAAACGTATGGGTGCGCGCGGTGCGACAAGCTTTTTCCCGAACCCAATCCAGCGATGTTCTCGTTCAACAGTCCGATTGGAGCCTGCTCGGAGTGTCAGGGGTTCGGGCGGACGGTTGGGATCGACCCAGAAAGAGTCATCCCCGACCCTGAACTAACGCTACGCCAGGGTGCGGTCGCGCCTTGGCGAACACCTGCCTATTACGAAGTCGGCGAATGGATGGTCGAATGTGCACGTAAAGCCGGGGTGCGGTTGGATGTGCCTTACCGTGAGCTTACGCCGCACGAGAAAGCATGGCTCTGGGATGGAGAGACAAAAGCGCGTCGGCACGGCGTCGAACCCTGGTTCGGCATCCGCGGCTTTTTCCGCTGGCTTGAACGCAAACGCTACAAACCTCACGTTCGTATCCTACTTGCTAAGTACAGACGGTTCGACCTGTGCAACAGTTGCAGGGGCAGCCGACTCAAACCCGAGGCGCTAAATGTTTTGGTCCACGGCCAAACGATCGCTGACGTAAGTCGTCTGTCGATAGACAAGTTGGCCGAGTGGCTCGACACCATCGAAACACAAGGCAGCTCGGCGCTAAGAGCGAGCACCCTGTTGCGCCAGCTCAAAACACGCGTGGGTTTTCTGCGCGGTTTGGGTCTTGGCTACTTGAGCCTCGATCGCCAAGCGCGCACGCTCTCTGGCGGCGAAACTCAGCGCATCCACCTGGCAAGCGCGCTTGGAAGCGGCCTTACTGGTGTGCTTTACACGTTGGACGAGCCGACCGTGGGACTCCATCCCCGAGACGTCAGACGGCTTTTGGCTTCACTGCATGCGCTTCGCGATTTAGGCAACACAATCGTGGTCGTCGAGCACGACCAGACGGTTATCTCCGGCGCAGATTATAAAGTCAAACTTGGTCCCGGAGCGGGTCGCTTCGGCGGCCATCTGGTTGCCTGTTCGACGAACCGCAAAAGCAGACAGACAGACCGTTCCAAGACGATTCGGGTCGCAAGGGCTTTTCTTCTACGAGCGATCGCCCACCAGAAAGAAGTCGCAAAGAATACGGGCAGCCTGCGCATCGTTGGCGCCCGCGCCCACAACCTCAAAAACTTGACCGTCACGATCCCTTTGCGCCGCTTGGTTTGTGTGACCGGAGTATCTGGCTCGGGCAAGTCAAGCCTGGTTTATGACGTGCTCTATCAGAATTATTTACGCTCGCGCGGTGTGCCGGTTGACGAAGTCGGCGAATGCGAGCGAATCGAAGGTTTTGAGCAGCTGACTGACGTTCACCATCTTGGTCAAGAGATTGGTCTTAGGTCGAGTCGCTCGAATCCAGCGACGTATCTAAAAATTTACGATGAGATACGGCGCCTGTTTGCTCAAACCGATCAAGCGCGCCAATTCGGTCTTTCTAGCCGGGATTTTTCCTTCAACCTACCCGGTGGCCGATGTGAGCGGTGCCAGGGCGCGGGTACGGTCACGGTGGAGATGTACTTTATGGGCGAGGTCGAAATTCCGTGCGAAGTTTGCGCAGGCAAACGCTTTCAGGAACGGGTTCTAAAAGTGAAGTACAAGGGGCTCAACATCCACGAGGTCCTAAAGCTGACTGCAGAAGAAGCATGTGAGTTTTTCGCGGGGCATCGCTCTATTGTTCAGAAGTTGAACGCGCTGACCGCGGTGGGGCTGGGATATCTCGAACTCGGACAGCCCACGGCCACGCTGTCGGAAGGCGAGGCGCAGAGACTGAGGATCGCTGCGATACTATCAGAAGGGCTCAAAACGCGCCCCAAAAAACCACCAGACGATTGTCACACACAACTTTTCATCATGGACGAGCCGACCAATGGGCTTAGTTCCGCGGACGTGAAGGTCGTGATGCGAACGCTGCGCCGATTGGTAGCCGAAGGCAGTTCACTGCTCGTAATCGAGCACAATTTGAAGTTCATCGCTCAGGCGGATTACATCATTGACCTCGGCCCGGGCCCTGGCGAAAGTGGCGGCAAGCTAGTTGCAGCGGGCTCGCCGTTGGAAATTTGCGAGTGCCCTGAGTCTTACACCGGAGCCGAGCTCCGCAATTTCTTTGGTCTTGGTCGGCCGAGCTGGGCTACTGAGGGCGTGCTGGGCGGGGCCCAATCTTGATGGCCCCCACCGGGCGCCTGGGTTCTAATGTTAGTAGGAGTGTTGCGCTGAGCCTTAGCACCATTGCCTCTTTATGGTATAAAGAAATTTAAACCGCGCCGCACAGCTTTGGTTAACGGAAGGGACAGAACGAGTTATGCCGATCGAGAAGCTGCCGCCAGAGCGACTTAAGGATTTCTTTTTGAACCTGACCGGACGAAGCTTTAGCCAACTTGGCTTAAGGGACAGACAAGTTATCGAGTACGTTGCCTCAGTGTTGACCGATTTCGCCCATTCCGACCGGTGGCTTATTATGCGCGACCTGGAGGGACGCCGGCTTGGCAGTGTGGTTGAGATGTTGGTGTCGGCGATGAGCTTTAACGAGCAGGCTCGTGTTACAAGCGAGCGTTCGTTGCGCAAGTATGTGGGCGATTACACGCTTTTTATGTCTGGTCTGTTCCGAGCCTACGTCGAACGAGGCGGTTATTTATCGTACTACTTCGAAGAGGGTAAACGGTCCTACCATCTAGTTTCGCAGCTTGACCTGTCGCTGCATCGGCCTGGATTTCTCCTTTTCGAGGAACTTGGGCGGCACTTTGAGTTTTACTCGGGCGCGCTGGATTTTATGCGCAAATGTTTTTTTTCGAGCGCGCCGGAGCGGCCTTCCTTCGCGGGTTTCCTTGCTCAAATCGAGGGGCTGCTGAAGGCTGGAAGACCAGAGAACTGACGGCCGGCGATGGAATTACAGTTGCCGGAAGGTCAAGCGGCTGTTCGTCTGGACCGCTTGCTGGTCGAGCTTGGCCTTGCTGGATCGCGTCGGCAAGCGCAAAAGCTGATCGAACGCGGAGCGATCCGCGCCGGTGGTAGACGCTTAAAAAAGGGTGACGTTGTCGGGCCCGAAGATCGGCTTGAAGTTGACCAGGCAGAGCTTGGCCCGCAAGTTCTTAAAGCTAACCCTGCCATTGCGCTATCGGTGCTTTACGCTGACAGCGCGCTCGTTGTCGTCGCCAAGCCAGGCGGCATCCCATGCCATCCGTTAAACTTCGCTGAAGACTCAACGCTGATGAACGGCGTTGTGGCTCTTTATCCTGAAACCGCAAGCGTCGGTTTCAAACCCCTCGAAGGTGGTTTGGTTCATCGCCTGGACAACGGTAGCTCGGGAGCCGTGATGGTGGCCCGCAACTTAGAAGCTCTCACCGAGTTGCGTCGCAAGCTACGCAGCGGTGAAATCACGCGAATATACGAGGCACTAGTGTGTGGTCGACTGGTTGAGCCACTTGAGATACGCACTCCGATTGCGCACCACCCCACCGATCCGCGTCGGATGGTTCTGTTATCAGAGGGCGCCAAACGATGGCGGGGTAGACCACAGAAAGCCTTGAGTTACGTTGAGCCTGTTTGGTCTGGTGAGAAGTACACGCTGGTGCGAATTAAGCCACTTACGGGAGTTCGTCATCAGATTCGGCTTCATCTGGCAGGAGTCGGTCTGCCGCTTGTGGGCGACACGCTCTACGGCTCCGCGCCCCTGCCGTTGCTTGCTCCAGGACGCATTTTCCTTCATCTGCGGTCGTTAGCGCTTATCTCGCCTACTGGGGCCGCAGTGGACGTCGAAGCGCCGCTTCCCACTGACCTCCAAACGGTTCTGAAGCAACTTAAATTGATGTCAGGCGACCCCTGATTAGGAAGCGCGCCGAGCTAGCTCTTTTTCACGTAAGCTTCGATGGCCGCCCTTCTTTGCAAGCTCGCGTTTATCGAAGCGTAGAGTCGGCAACGTTAGCTTGCGTCGGACAGGGCAGCTACCTAAGACGCAATTGAACCGAATAGCTACCTATTTTCCGTCTCGCGGTTTACCCTAAAGATTTTTGTTCGGCGGGCGGGCTGATATGCTTGTAATTAGCACGTCTAGGAACTAGGTTAGTGAGTAGAACCTAGCTCTTCACGCATCCTGTGCGTGGTCTCCGGTGGCAACCCGCCGGTACATTTCACCTCGATAGAAGGAAAGAGTTCTATGGCTGAGTACGCACATCCGGAAGTATTGGTTTCTACCCAGTGGGTAGATGAGCATAAAAATGACCCTGGAATTCGGATCGTAGAGGTCGATGTCGATACTTCGGCTTACGAGCATGGTCATATTCCTGGAGCGATCGCGTGGAATTGGCAGACCCAGCTTTGTGATACGGTGCGACGCGACATCATCAGTAAAGAGGACTTTGAAAAGCTGATGTCCGAGTCGGGAATCGAGCCCGACACCACCGTCATCCTGTACGGAGACAACAACAACTGGTTTGCAGCCTGGGCGTTCTGGCAGCTCAAAATCTATGGCCACAAGTCGGTCAAACTAATGAATGGTGGCCGCAAAAAGTGGTTATCCGAGGGCCGGGAACTGACTAAAGAGGTTCCTAAAGTACCGCGTACGAATTATAAGGCGCAGGACCCCGACCTAAGTATCCGGGCTATGATGCAGGATGTGTACAAAGCGATGGAGAACAAGTCAGCTGTCCTAGTTGACGTGCGGAGCCCGGCCGAGTTTACAGGGGAAATACTCGCGCCTCCCGGCCTTCCAGAGACGTGCCAGCGTGGCGGCCATATTCCGGGTGCCAAGAACATACCGTGGGGCTTGGTATGCAACGAGGACGGCACGTTTAAGTCAGCAGACGAACTGAAGAAGATTTACGCAGAAAAGGGCGTCACCGAAGACAAACCTGTCATCGCATACTGCCGAATCGGAGAGCGATCGAGCCATACGTGGTTCGTCCTGAAGTATCTGCTCGGGTATAAGGACGTGCGCAATTACGACGGTAGCTGGACGGAATGGGGCAACATGGTTGGCGTGCCTGTCGAACGGTAAATTTTCCACGTCCTCTCAGAACATCTTCGGCGAAGTTGTAAAGGTTAGGTATGAGAGCTGAAGGGTACAGAGAACGTAAGGAAACCGTAGGAAGGTGGGAGATACGGGTGGTCAGCTACAAGGTGGGCGATGAATGGATTGCCACAGTTGACAACGTGTCGCCCGGAGCTAATATAGCTGGGGCTTCCGGAAAAACCCGAGAAGAAGCCGAAAATAAGGCTCTGGAACGGGCCAAGGAACGTCTTGCGGCGACCCGAACGTTGACAGTGTAAGCCAAGGCGAATCCAGCCCCTAGGCTAGGCGCTGGATTCGCCTTGATCGTGTCTGAATTCTAACGGGTGGTTGTATTCGGACTTGCCGAACTTAAGCCCAGACAAACCACCTTTTGAGCTGCGCCGAATATCAAACGTCCAATACTACTTTGCGGCTTTCAAAAAGCCATCTACCGTCAACCTTCCTTAGCTGGTCCTCGTAAGTTCCTACACCTATCATTTCGGTCTTGCCGTTTTTAGTTAGATAAAGGTTCAGATAACATCTTCCACGGGCTCGCTCGCCGGCAACGTCCACAAGAACGTTACTGATTACGTGACGGATTTGGCCGCCTTCAAGTAAGCGTTCATATTTTTCGACGAATTTACGCAGCTCATCGCGTCCCGCAAACCGGCCCATCCGCGAACTGTCGAAGACGCCGTCTTCTGTAAAACAGCTTATCCACTCGTCATACTGGCGGCCGTCGATCGCAAACGCGTACCTCACGTAGAGTTCCTCAATCTTCTGCCTATCGTCCATCTATTCCTACCTCCGCAGTGCAACTTACCCTTCCACATTAAATTGCGAATGACCGCGTTTGCCCTGATGATTTTGAGCTGCGACAGGTTTGAATCGACCTTGTCTCGGGTTTGCCACGCCCTCACTAGTACATTTCGGCATCTCGTTGGGGCTACAACCGGCTGCTGCAAAATCAAATAATGCCCTTTGCGCGCAGCTGTTCGACCTCGTCCCAGCTATAGCCGAGAAGCTCTGTCATAATCTGTTCGGTGTGTTCACCGAGTTCTGGCGCGCGTCCGAATGGGTCGCCGGGCGTCTGGCTGAACTTGATCGGCAAACCGACGATTTTGGTAGGACCGATCGTTGGGTGGACGTAGTCTACGATATACTCGTTTGCGATAACCTGAGGATCGTCCGGCAAGTCGTCAATCGAGTTGACGACTGTGAATACAAAGTCACCGCCTTGGCGAAGTCTACGAACCCATTCGTCGCGGGGTTTGGTGGCAAATATGCGGTCCAAGATTTCGATTAACTGTTGGGCATTTTTGCCGCGTGCAACGACGTCGCAAAAGCGCTCGTCGTCGGCCAGGTCCTCGATTCCCATCACCCGGCAAAAGTCTTTCCAGTAGCGGTCTGCTTGTAGCATCCCCAGGCAAATCCATTTACCGTCGGCGCATTTGTAATGGTTCCATAAGGGATTGAAAGCCTGCGTCCGAGGCTTGGGCACCATTTGCGTCCCCATCATAGCGCGGCATGAGACGTTCAGGCCCTGCAACGCAATCATCGAACCGAGATGCGACGTATGGACTTCCTGAGCAATGCCGAAACGTTCGCGTACCAGGAGTGCCACCACGATGCCGTAGGCGAGCATAATCGCCCCCATCTGGTCGGCGATGCCGCCATAAATGTAACACGGCTCTCCGTCGGCATTGCCTATCGCCATCATTATTCCCGAGCGCGCTTCACCCAAGTAGTCGAAAGACGGTTCACCGCTTTCTGCTCCCTGCGGCCCGTAGCCGGTTGCGTTGGCGTAGATCAACCGCGGATTGTACGCACGAAGTTGTTGGTAGCTGAGTCCCAAACGCTCAGCTACGCCTTTGCGAAAGTTTTGGACAAATACATCGCTTTTGGCCACAAGACGGTATATTATCTGCCGCCCCTCGGGCTCTTTCAGGTTGACAGTAAGGCTTTTTTTGTGGCGATTATTGGCCTCGATATAAAAGTTCGGTAATCCGTTATTAACCGGTATGCCAGCAACTGCTAAGACACCACGCCCAGGGTCACCCCGTTCGCGTTCTTCAATCTTGATCACCTCGGCACCGAGGTCGGCTAGCATCGCCGTTGCAACCGGTCCTTGCTGCCAAATCGTCCAGTCGATTACTCTTATTCCCGACAGCGGCTTTTCCATAGCATGGCTGATTTTACTGCTTGGGCGCAGTCGAAAAAAGTTCTCAAGTGGCCTCGACGTCTTGGAACGTTAGGCCTGTGACCAGAGAGAGCTCTGCCAGGATGCACATATCAGCGCTAAGCTTGTTTTTGGATTTTTTCTTTCCTCCGCGGTGTGCTGCGTGCGACATGGCGCTCGAGGCGGCAGAGGGACGAATCTTTTGTAAAAACTGTTTTGCTAGTCTTGAGCGTGTGCGGGAACCTTGGTGCGAGCGTTGCGGAATACCGATCTCGGGGACAGTTACGAGCCCGACGGTGTGTGGACGATGTCGTGTTTCACCTGCGCACTTTGAGAAGGCCCGCGCCCTGTTTCGATACTCTGCTTCCTCTGACGGTGATAGTAGCCCTTTGAGCGTCGTGTTGCGGCGCCATAAATACGGATTGGACCAAGCTTTGGTAAGGGCGCTTCGCCAGTGCTTGGAGGGACCGCTTCCTCTAGGTCAAGAAGGATACGACCTAGTGCTCCCTGTCCCTTTACATTCAAAGCGGTTGCGATGGCGAGGGTTTAATCAAGCGGCTTTGATCGCTCGTGAAGTGGCGCGCAAACTGGGGCTTCCGCTCGACGTTGCAAGCCTTGTACGCGCAAAGCCGACGCTTCCCCAGACTGCGCAATCGCGCGACGAGCGGCTACAAAACGTAAGGGGAGTCTTTAAAGTAACCAGGCCTTGGCGCATCCGTGGGCGCAGAATTTTGCTGGTTGACGACGTGATGACTACCGGAGCGACAGCCGACGAATGTGCCAGAGCGCTGCTAGAGTCGGGCGCCGCATTCGTTCATGTCCTCACTTTGGCAAGGGCTCTCTAATGATCTGCGAATCCGACCACGCGAGGGTCAAAGAGGAGTGTGAGCTCGCCGAGCCCGAGCCGTTCGTTTTGGAAGTGTTACCGCGCCTACCGAAAGGTTTGGTGCTTGACGTGGCATGCGGAACAGGGCGCCATAGCGTTTTGCTGGCCTCAGTCGGTAATCGCGTCGTTGCCGTAGACAACTCGCTTGCGGTGCTAGCCGTTTTGCACGACGTCGCAAAAAAGCTGCAGCTGCCGATCTACCCGGTGGCGGCTGACCTTGGGCGATTCCCGCTACCAGTCGACACGTTCGACGTAATCGTCAACGTTAACTTCCTCTGCCGCCCGCTCGTTGCTGAGCTTAAACGAGCACTTAAGCCGGGCGGAATGCTTGTGTTCGATACCTTTTTAATCGATCAGGCTGAAATCGGCCGTCCCCGAAATCCGGCTTTTTTGCTTAGACATTGGGAGCTAAGGGAGATGCTTGCGGACTTAGAGCTGCTCGAATATCGCGAAGGTTTGGCTTCTCGTCACGATGGCCGACGATCGTGGCGGGCCAGTGCGTTGGCGATAAAGCCTAAGCCACGACATGACTAAACGCGGGTTTACGTACAAGGACGCTGGGGTTGATGTCGACGCGGCAAACGCGCTTGTTCCGGTTCTGCGGCGCCTTGCCCGCAAGACTTTAAGCCCCGATGTGATTGAAGGTATCGGCGGCTTTGGCTGCGCAGTAAGGATTCGCTCGAGTAATGCTCGGCGCGCGCCAGTAATCGTGGCTGGGACCGACGGTGTCGGAACGAAGCTCAAAATTGCTTTTGCATTGGGGCGTCACGACACCGTGGGAATCGACTGCGTCGCGATGTGCGTCAACGACATCATCTGCTGTGGGGCGCGCCCGCTGTTTTTCCTCGACTACATCGGTATGGGCAAGCTCGATCCACGCGTGGTGAGCGAAGTGGTGAAAGGTGTGGCGCGGGGATGCGCGATGGCGGGGATTAGCTTGGTAGGAGGCGAAACCGCTGAACTGCCCGGGATTTACGGCGACGGCGAGTATGATCTCGTGGGATTCGCGGTCGGGATCGCCAGCCTGGATGAGCTTCCTTCGCCCAGTAGCCTCAGGGAGGGAGACGCGCTAGTCGGTCTTGCTTCGAGTGGACTTCATTCCAACGGCTTTTCGCTGGCGCGCAAAGTGTTGCTCGAGCACGCCAAACTTCGCCTTGAGTCCGTGGTGCCTGAGTTAGGATGCACCCTGGGAGAGGAGTTACTGCGCCCGACTCGGATATACGCTGGGCTCATTACCGAGATCCGGCGTCGGTTTCCGATAAAGGCCGTTGCTCATATAACCGGAGGCGGGATTGTCGATAATTTGCCCCGGGTCTTACCCCAGAACCTGGCCGCTAGGATCAAAACCGGCTCGTGGCCCGTACCCCCGATCTTCAAATTAATCGCTACTTTGGGCAACGTTAGCCAGGACGAAATGAATCGCACGTTCAACAACGGACTTGGAATGATCGTCGTCACCGCTGCGGAGTTTGCCGACCGGGTTATCGCATTTTTGAAGCGCCGAAAGCTGCCTGCTTACCGAATCGGTATGCTCGAGCGAGGCAAGCGGCGAGTTATTTTCGACTAACGGCTTCGCAGCGCGGCAAAAAGGACGCTTCGATGGCGACAAACGAGCGGATTCGATTAGGAGTTTTGATTTCAGGCGCAGGAACCAACCTGCAGGCGATCATCGATGCGATCGAACGCGGCGAGCTTAAAGCAGAGATAGCGATCGTGATTTCGAATAAAGCGAATGCCCCTGGACTCGAGCGGGCATCTCGGCACGGCTTACCAACGGCAGTGATCGACCATCGGCGCTTTGCGCGCCGCGAAGACTTCGACGCCGAACTTGTCAGAGTGCTCAAAGAGCACGACGTGGAATTAGTCGTATGCGCCGGCTTCATGAGAATTCTCACCCACGTGTTGTTGTCAGCCTTTCCCAACCGCGTGATGAATATCCATCCATCGCTTCTACCCGCTTTTACAGGAATCGACGCGCAGCGCGCTGCGGTAGAGTACGGCGTAAGGTTGGCCGGATGTACGGTCCATTTCGTGACCGAAAAGGTCGACGAAGGGCCGATCATCATCCAGGCTGCAGTGCCAGTTTATCCCGACGATACGGAACAGACGCTGCGCGAGCGTATCTTGGAGCAAGAGCACCGAATTTATCCCCAGGCGATCGCACTGTTTCAGCAAGGGCGTCTCGAGATCGTGGGCAGGAAAGTCCGTATCAAAGACTTTCCAATTAGCCAAAAAACGGTTTGCCTCGTGAATCCGCCGATCGACGAATGACCGCAACCTGGGGCGGTTAAGCTTCCATCATGGGCGAACGCTTATCGGTGATCGTGCCGATGCTGAACGAGCGTCTGGCGATTGCGAAAAGCTTGAGTGCGTTGCGCGCCGGCGCCCCTGGGGCTGAGCTAATCGTTGTGGATGGTGGCAGCACTGACGGAAGCCTTGAGTTGGTAGCCGGACGATGTGACAAACTTCTGAAGGCGCCTGCTGGGCGGGCGCTCCAGATGAATTACGGAGCGCGCGAGGCCAAGGGCGACATCTTGGCGTTCGTTCATGCCGACACCTTGGTACCTGCTGATTTTCAGGAGCAAATCGAGCTTGCCCTGAATGACTCGGCGGTTGTCGGCGGCCGCTTTGACGTCGAACTTGACGATCCGCGGATGGTTTATCGATTGATAGCAACGCTAATTAATCTGCGGTCCCGTCTGACAAAGGTCGGCACCGGGGATCAATCCTTTTTCGTGCGCAGATCGGTATTCGAAGCGCTCGGAGGATATAAAGCGATTGAGATCTGTGAAGACCTTGACTTCGCCCGTCGACTGAAACGGATGGGAAAAATCGCCTGCCTGCGTTCGCGCGTGATAACGTCTGCCAGACGGTGGCAAAAACATGGGGTCTTGCGCACGACCCTCCTCATGTGGTTCATAAAAATGATGTTCCTACTAGGTGTTCCGCCAGCGTTTCTCAAGCGATTTTACACCGCCGTGCGATAGCTCACGGTATCCGCAGGTCGCGGGTTTCGCTAAGCCAAACTGAAAACTTTTGGAAGGATTACTCGAACAGTGGCTAGAGTCGAAATTTACACCACAACCTATTGCCCTTACTGCGACAGAGCTAAGGCTCTGTTGCGGAGAAAGGGCGTCGAGTTTGAGGAAATAGACGTTACCGATGATCCCGACTTACGGGCGGAGATGATCCGAAGAGCTAACGGCAGGCGGACAGTTCCAGAAATCTTTATCGACGGACAGCTCATCGGGGGCTACGAGGAACTTCGTGCCCTTGAACAAGCCAAGAAGTTGGACGAATTACTCGAAAGGCGGAACAGCAGATAGTTCGAGCGGTTCAGGATTAGCTAACCGAAAAAGAAACAAAACCCGAAAAGGTTTGTGAGTTAGGCTCCTAGTAACAAAACATGTGCACTTGAAGAAGTGCCCGCGTACATTATTTAAGCGAAGGCCAAAAGGTTGCTATGCCTGGCGTGTTCAAACGTTGATGGCTCAATGACCCGCACCAGTTAGAATCAAAAACTGCACCGTAGGCATCACCGATTTCGCCCACCCGCTCCCGCTATCCGCGCTTCGCTCGGAGTCAAGCAACTTGGGCTCTGTGATTAACTCTTGCGGTATTCCAAGACTCTCGAGAGTGTCGCGTAGAGCCCTGGCACGCTCCAGCGCAAGTTCCACCGCTTGCTCGCGGTCGACACCGGAAGCTGTCTCTATCACGACGTTAATCAAACGATGTTGCCGAAATCGTTTCAGGATCAGCTGGCATCGCCCCTTCCCCACCTCAGAGAGCTCTTTTGAACCACCGACGAAGCTTAGGTTAGCAAAAACGACTTTTTCTACTGCCGAGAACGTATTCGAATCGGCCTGGGCAAAGCGTGTGACCGGAGGCAAGGACGTCTGGGGATTGAGCGGATAGTCGGCAAGTAGCGTTTGCATCCTTCCATGGGAGGAGAAAGCGTCAGTCGGTGTCGTATCGGCCTGAAGCAGCGATTCAGATTCGGAAACTGCACGCGGGTAGCGAAGCTTGAACGCAGTGCCCATCCAATCCTGGTCTTGAAGCAAATACAACCGTCTTGCAGCCCACCCGGTTTCGAGCGTAGAGGCGACTAGCGCTATGGATAACCCAGCTAAAAGGCAACCAAATCTGCTAGATGTTTTTCTAAGCAGTCCGCTACCCCCGTTTATCAGCAACTGCAAGGAGACCACTGCGTACAGCGCTGGTCGAGTAGGTGGCATTAAGCTACCATCTAGATAAAGCCGTTGACAAGAACCTATGACAATCATGCCTGAGAATTCTCCAAGGGACGAAATCGATCGGTTGAATTCAACCAACCTCGTGGTTTCGTCGCCCGATTCCTCGACCACCGCAATTTCAACAGCGCTTTCTACCGGGTCGTATCCCGACAGCATCGGACCGAACTTTTACGTGGGGACCATAATCAAGCTAGATCGAAACAGAGGCTGGGGTGTGATTCGCTCCGCAAGCGGTCGTGAACTGGTTTTTCAATTTCCTTTCGTCACAGTACTAGGGGCAAGGTCAGGCGGCAAAAATGCAGGACTCGAGCTTTTAAATGAGGGCGATATCGTCGGCTTCGACGTAACTAGAACTTCTAAAGGTACGCGTGTGTGCACGATCAAGCCTGCACGGAAGTAACGCCGTGACGATCGCCACTTAAGCCTCAAGGCTTTGTAGCGAATGGCCTCGCAAGATAAGCTAGCCGGTTGCCTCCTTGGGTGCTACTAGGAATCGTTCGGTAAGCTAGTTAGTTTGCTATCATTTCGCGAAACAGCCTTGCTCGGCCGCATTGCGGGTCGTGCGGTCGGTCTGACCTAATCCGTTTGAAAACCGTCGACCGCAAGCTCTTCCGCGAGTTTCGACCACGAGTACGAAGCGGTCTTGAGCTGAGGAACCCAGTTGCACTGCCGTACTTCGGCGTAGCATTCTCTTGGCATAAACTATTGGCCTTAAAATTAGTCATATGACCACTGGTTTGGCGGACGGCGAAAAGCTAATGGATTATGAAATTACGAGCAAAGAGGAGCTCGTTCGCTACTTCCAAGACGGCGCAAAACCCAAAAAAGACTGGAAAGTTGGCACCGAGTACGAGACCATCGCCGTCTCAAGCCTCAGTGGTAAGGCGGTGCCTTATTCAGGAAGCCGTGGCGTCGAGCAGATGTTGCGGGCAATCGCCGAACGCTTCGGCTATACCGTAGAAGAAGAAGACGGACGTGCCCTAGCTCTGCGAGGACCCAAATCCGCTATTACGCTCGAGCCGGGCGCCCAGATCGAGCTTTCCGGGGAGCAGTGCGATACTATTCATAGTGCCTATCGAGAGTTCTCGCGCCATGTCGAACAACTCGTTGCCGTTGCCCGGCAGTTCGACGTTACGTTGCTGGGACTCGGGATGCAACCGCTCAGCACATTGGACGAGATCGAGCTTATTCCCAAGGCTCGGTACCGCATTATGTTTCCCTACATGGCGCGTAAGGGGCGGCTCGGTCAACGGATGATGAAGCAGACCGCTGGCGTCCAGACCAACGTCGACTATAGCGACGAAGCCGACGCGATGCGTAAGCTTCGAGTAAGTGCCGGCTTGACTCCGTTAATATACGCGCTTTTCGCCAACTCTCCCTTGAGCGACGGAAGCCTTAACGGGTATCAAAGCTTTCGCGGCCATATTTGGACGCAGACTGACCCTGACCGATGCGGCACGCCTGAGTTTTTGTTTCGCCACGACGCAGGCTTCGAGGACTATGTTGACTACGCTTTGGACGTCCCCATGTACTTTTTGGTGCGCGACGGGCGCTACCTCGACCTTACTGCGCCACCTGGCCTGACTTTTCGACAGTTCATGGAGCATGGATGGAGGGGCGAGCGCCCGACGCTTCGGGATTGGGCTATCCATCTTACGACCATTTTTACGGAGGTTCGACTCAAGCGGTATATCGAAGTGCGATGCGCGGACAGTCAGCCGCCAAACTTGATGCTTGCGCTGCCGGCGTTAATCAAGGGTGTGCTCTACGAACGGGACGCGTTGGATGGAGCGTGGGATCTGGTTAGGCACTGGAGCTTCGATGAGCGCCTTAGAATTACCGACATGGCGCATAAGCTAGGGCTCGAAGCCAAGGTTGGGAAACTTCGGCTAAAGGATCTTGCCGTCGAGCTTTTGGCAATCGCCATCTCTGGTCTTGAACGAACTCGGGCGCTTAACGAGCGCGGCGAGGACGAAAGCATCTATCTTTATCCGATGCTCGATCTTGCGCGTAGCGGCCGCAATCAGGCGGTGTTGACGATCGAGCGTTGGAAGGGTCGATGGAATTATGAGCCGCGTCGAATGATCGAGGAATGCTCGTACGAGGCGCAAACAATTTTGTAGATGTTTTTAAGGCTAACTGAAAACCACGTCGTAGCCCTCAACTTCGCGCTAATCGCCGGCATCGCTTTCGCGGCCGCTCAGGTCGTGAACGACATAGTCGAGTGGCGGCTTATAAGTATGCAAGCACCTCCGATTTATTCCGCTCGGCCACCCAGACGCGCAGGGCGACCTTATTCGCGCAGCGAATTTCAACTAATCGTCGAACGCGACATCTTCAATAAGGTTAAACAGGTTCACGCGCGCACGGTAGTAAAGGCCGTCGATCTTCATCTGCGCCTGCTCGGTACTTCACAGCTGAGCCGGTCGCGACCCTACGCAGTGGTAGAAGACGAAATTACACGCAAGCAATCGCTTTATCGCCTGCAAGATGAAATCCCTGGCGTGGGGCGAATAGTGGGAATCGAAAAGAACCGCATCCTAATCGATCGCGGGGGCCAATTAGCTAGTGTCGAGATGCCGCCTGCGGCCGAGCAGGCAGCAACGCCCTCGTCACTTGGGGGCCGCGCACTCACGCCGTATCCCGGCGTGCGGCAAGTTGGCACAAACCACTGGCAGATAAACCGCTCCACTGTCGACCGAAGCCTGCAAAATATGGGGCAGTTATTGATGCAGGCCCGAGCGACCCCTAATTTGCGTAACGGCAAGATCGAAGGTTTTAGGCTATCGGAGATTCAACCAGGTTCGATCTTCAGCCAACTCGGACTGCAAAATGGAGACATAATAACAGAGGTAGAGGGTCAAGAGGTTAACGATCCAGCTCGCGCGCTTGAGATGCTCAGCCTCTTGCGCGACCGCCCGTCAATTTCGCTTACCGTCATGCGAAACGGTCAGCCCGTGCAGCTGAATTTCGACATCCGCTGAACGATGGAGCTACGAAGCGCACGTTTTGACGAGCGGGACGAAGTGTTGGACTTGTTGGCTCTTTGGTACGGAGACAGAAACTTTTTTGCGCGCTACAACCATAACGATCCCTCGTTTCGCGACGCTCTGTGCCTTGTAGCCCGGATCGATGGTCGCTTGGTCGGCACCGCCCAGATTTTCGATCGCCGGATTAGGCTATGCGGTCGTAGCTTTTCCGCTGCCGGGTTGGGTTCCGTGTTCGTTCATCCCGACTACCGTGGTCGCGGAATCGGGTCTTCGCTCCTATCGCTAGCCGTAGCCACAATGGAGCGGGAGGGCTTCGAAGTTTCGCTTCTGTTCAGCGATAGGATCGATTTTTACCAACGGTTTGGATGGCGCAGCGTGCCGCGGACCATTACGATCCTGTCTCCGCCCAAAGACGGCTCGTTCCCGGATTCCCCAGTGGCAAACGTGGTATTTCGCAGGTTTGACGCGGAGGCGGACCTCGCTCGGGTTAGCGCGATCTACGACCGTTACAGTGGGCAATTTAATACCAGCATTGTGCGCGACTTGCCTTATTGGCGTGGAAATTTAGTCTATGCTGGGAACCCTGAGGAGTTGTTTGTAGTCGCCCGGTCGGCCGAGCTCAACTCGCCCCTGGCAGCCTACGCGCGAATAATTCGCTACTTTGAGTTGCCGATGGTGATGGAGTATGGATACGAGCCAGACGCCCGTCACATAATGGTATCTCTGTTCGAGCATCTGCTCGCTTTGGCCTGCGGACGCGCTCGGGAAAGCTTTTTGGCTTGTGACCCTCTAGCGTCGCTTCTACTGCCGACAAATGAAGGCAGCGCAGCCGCCGGGTTGCTCACGCAAACCGCTCACGATCCGCCTCTCGAGGCTGACCTTCGTCAGCGGGGATTCTCTTTAACCTATTACGCCGACAACAACTACATGTGGCGCTTAGTCGACAGCGCGCGCGTCTTGAAGTCCTTGGGATTCGCGTCAGAGCGGGATTTTTTCGCCGCTGTGTCGTCCAGAAACGCTCTCTTCTGGACCGCCGACCGATTTTAAGCCGGTAAAAAGAAAGCGGACGGCACGCTTCTCTTCGCTACTGTGTGGAGGGAGCACGCGGCAACTGTGTTTGTCGATCTAGAGCTGCTCCGATGGGAATTCTGGGTGCGCCGTTGGTCGATTTTCGCGGCGCTCGCCCGTTCAAAGGAAAGCTGTAAGCTTTTGCTAAGCCGGAGCAAAGCGCCAGAGGCAGGTCGATGTTAAGACGATACGCAATTTATTTGGCTTTGATCCTTCTCGGATGGGGAGCGATTATTCTTGCCCTCCATTTCGGTCAGAAATATCACGATCGCCTACCATACGACGTGGACAAAGCTTTTCCGCCTGATAAGCCGTTCGTTCCAGGCGAAATCTACGCAACGACACTAGCTGAAATCATGGACCACGAGCTACACACCGGCTTCGGTTGGCGACCGAATGACCTTGTCATATGGGGACCATATTTGATGGCGGACAACAATTCTGATCGCCAGCTGGGAATAATTATGGCTGTACGAGAAACCTGTCGCGTTTTCAAGGACCATCTGACGAAAATTTCCTCCAACCAGTACGATCCGAACTTAGTCATAGCCGACACGGATTTCCGCAACGACCCTTTTAAGTGGATTTTTCCGTCGGCAGAGTCCAAGTACGAGGATGGAATAAGGCATCTGCGGGCCTACGTAGCGGGCCTGCACACTCGACCTCCGACCTCGCGACCGTTAAATCAGCGCAACATCGAGTTAATCCGTCTGTTTCAGGCATGGACCGACTTGTTAGGTGACGCGCATGCCAACTTATACCGCACGCGCAAGGACAACGGTGACCCTGTATACCCATGGGACGTCGACGACTACTTCTACCACGCTCAAGGCTACGCGCACGTGATGTTTCACATGATGAAGGCCGTGCGGCGGGAATACAGCAATTCGCTGCGGGTTAAGCCGGTTTTAGCTACTCTTTTCGACGAGACGATCGCCCCGTTGGGCAAGGCCGCGGTGATGAAGCCCTTGATAGTCCTTGACGGTTCGCCGACTGGGCTCTTTGCCAATCATCGAAGAAATCTCGACGCCTATATCACCGAGGCACGCCAAAAAATGTACTCAATTCGCGAGGAACTTGAACGTTGACCAAAGCACAGGCGGCAGCAAAGCATCGCATCGCAAGGCGCAAATCAGAATAACAGTCCTAAAAGCAAAGGGGTGTTGTGCGAAAGTAGCTTTGTTAAGGCCGGTATCCAGCTTGTGTACGGCCCAAGAATAGGAGTTAAAGAGTTTTCCAATGGTAGGCTTAACGGCCTGAGCGGAACGCCCAAACTTAACCTCAAGCGCCAAGGCGAAGGATAATAAAGGACGTGTCGATAAGGTTTTTCGGGGGAAAGACCGGCCTTTTCGCGTGCGAGCTCGATCGCTCGAGTAAGCCCTCCTATTTCGTCGACGAGACCACACGCCTTTGCCGCTAGGCCGCTCCAGACGCGACCCCGCGCGACTTCCTCTGCTTGGGCGTAGCTCAAGCCCCTTGCCTGAGCCACGCGCTGCGTGAAATTGTTGTAGAGCTCGCCCATCACGCTGTCTAATTGCGACAGTTCTTGTGTGCTTAAGGCTCGGACGATAGAAAGTGCGTCGGAAATTTCCGCTGTTTTGACCAGATCGAAGTCAATGCCGAGGCGCGCAAGAAACTTACCTAGGCTAAATTTTGCATACACGACCCCAATTGAACCCGAGATTGTAGCTGGATCAGCGACGACAGCGTCAGCTGCACAAGCGATATAGTACCCTCCAGATGCGGCCACGTTTCCCATCGACACTATCACTGGCTTGTTGCGTTCTCGCGCGGCCTTGATCGCTCTCCAAACCGTGTCGGCAGCAACTGCCGACCCGCCGGGGCTATCGATCCGCAGCACGATTGCCGCGATCGACGAGTCTTTAGAGGCATGCTCCAGCGCGGAGGCCATCTCTTCTCCGTCGATAAAGTCGCCGGCCGAAACCTCTCCTGTCACTATAGGTCCCACGCCATAGATAAGGGCGAGCCGTGCCCCACGTCTGAGGGAAGAGAAATAACGGGCACGCCTGAAATACGTGTCAACAACGACGAATTTTTTGTCGTCGTCGGTGAGCTCCCTTTGCAAATCCTCGAAGTGGCCGATTCGGTCGATCAGTCCTAGCGACCTTGCGGATGAGGCACTGAGAAACCCTTTTTCTAAGAGACCGCGCGCCTGGTCGTTGTTTATGCCCCGCCACTTCGAAACGCACTCTACCAACACTTCCTTCCAGTCCTGGACCAAGCGCTCAAGGCTATCGCGAAGCGCCGGCGACATGCGGTCGCTAGTAAACGTCTCGCCAACACCTTTGTATTCTTTCCATTGAAGCACCTGCGCCTGTACCTCGAGCCTGTCGAGCGCTCGCTTCAGGAAAAAAGAACCGCTCGCCACGCCGAGCATCGCAAGCGTCAGGTTTGGGTTGGCGACGATCTCACTTGCCCCGGCGGCTATCAAATACTCTTGTACTCCGATCGAATCGCCACTAAGCAGCGCCACCGTGCGTTTGCCATGCTCGCTTAGCCTGCGCAGCGCAGATCCTAGTTCATGAGCGGCAGCTAAGCCGACATTGAGATCAGCAAGTTCAACCAAGACGGCCTTTACCCGCGAGTCGTTCGCGCAAAAATCGAAAACTGTTGAAAGCTCGTAAAGGCTAGGCGTGACTCTGCCGGCGAGCCGTTGAAAAATCGGCGGGACACCCAGCTCGCGGATTGCGCCAGTGAGACGAATCACAAGGACGCTGCCCTTGCGAATTCGGGTCGGCCAAACGACTAGTGCTATGTAGAGCGTTGTTAAGCTGAACGCGACAGTTAGGATTGTCAGCCCTAAAACGCGCCATCCATCTGCAAAGCACAAGAGGCCGAACACAAGGGCTAATAAGCCAACGATGAGGCGTGTGTCTCTGAACATTTACCCGTCTGCCATACGCTTGATTAAGAGTAAGTTTTGTCTGCGCGCTATGGAGCATCAGCGCCTTATACTTTTTACTAACACTATCAAGTATGCCATGAACTTCCGTCTAGCTCGCAGACAGTTTGCGCTTGTGCTTGCAATCGTTTTGCTAGCCAGCTGTGCTGCACGCAAACATGTACGGCCAGAACATCCGTCTACTAGCACTGCTGTTGCCGGTCGGGTCAAAGTGGGGCCTTTCGCGCTACTGCCCGGGGTAAAGGTAGTCGCGTTCGTTCCTCTGCCCTCTGAGTTCGAGACGCAACTGCCGCCGCTATGGTCCCAAAACGATTCTTCCCTTTACCTGTTTAGCCCAAGTGCGAGCCGGCTCTTGGCTTTACGCTTCGACCTCCACAAACAGACAAAACGTAACTCCGTTAGCTCACTCACTTTGTATCATTACGATAAGCCTACGAAGCTTGACCTTGGCGGCCTTCTGGACTTTGCCGTCAGCCCCGACCATGGGGCGGTTGCGATAGTAGCTGCCGACCCCGACGCCGACACGACCGAAATTTTCGTTCGTAAGCTTAAAGCTTCGGCCGAAAACCGTAAAATTGCGCGTTTTCCAGGGGTTGCCGAGGCGGCTACCGTCTTTTGGAAGGATTCGAAGAACCTGATAGTAGGCTTGGGACCGAGCCTAGATCTGAAATCGAAAGTGCAAAATTTTAACTTTGCTGGGCTTTATCGTCTGAATGTCGAAGCACCGGGCGATAATTCACAAATCTATCCAATTTGCGCGTCGGCCTTTGATTTTTCGCGTTTTGTGGTGAGCCCTAGCGGAAAGCGAATCCTTGTCAGCTCAGCAAACAATGGCCGGGCGGTTGTATTTGATACTGACAGTTTTTTATGCGCAGAGACCAAACTAAATAGTCTCTCGCAACTTGTCTTTTTGGGCTGGTCACAAGCTGAAGATCGAATTCTTTATGCCACTGAATTGTCCTACCGCGATTTGAGATTTCCCGGTGTGTTCGAGTATGACTTTCAAAAGCGGAGTACTCGCGTCGTTGGCGCTCCGACGGCGAGTGCGACGTATACAGCAAGCGATTCAATAGCAATCATAGGGAGTCGCAGCCTCAGCGCGGAAACACTCAGACGGGCCGCAAAACGACTGCTCCCTGCGCAAATAGGTTTGATGTCGCCTTCGCGCGATGAGATTACGATTTTTCCAACCGGTGCCTGGACGACTCCGTACCTTCTTTTAGACGCCTCTCTTACTTATGCGAAGAATTGGGACGCCTTAGTGCTTCAGGTCCCGGTACCGTCCACCAAAGGGTTCATGCCGACACTGATAAGCTTTCCTATCTCCAGCAAGCTTGTCGAACTGATTGGCAGCGGACGAGAAAACGCTCGTCTTCTTTTCAGTTGGGCGCGCAGCGCTCCGTGGCTAGCAGTGTGTGATTGTGAGCGTAAAAGCCCGACTCTGTTAGTTGTAGCTCTCCCGCTGAAATAGCTTCAGATTAAGTTTCCCCAATCTGTCGAAGTCCGGAACCGGCACTTCGTTTGAGTAGGCTCCAATAGTAAAATCTCGCCAAATCACTCGTGCTCAAAGGGTTAAGCAAAATTAGCTCCGGCAGTCGAGAAAGCCGAACTCGGCAAACGGAACATCTAACGAAGACCTCTTTTTTGGAAAATCGGATTAAAACATTTCAAAAGGCGAGGCAGGACGGTGGTTTCGGTTCTCGACCGGTATGCCGGTGTAGTGCGATCAGCCCGGATGAACTTTACCTAACTTGCTGGCCGCACAGACTTGCGGAAGTGACCGTGATTCAACCTCTTGCCCGCACAGAGCATGTACCGCTCGCTCGGTTGGGGCCTCTCAGACTTTTATGAACTTCCAGGAACATGGGCCTGAAGGTAGAGGTGAGTTTGCCGTGCAGAAAGCAATAAAAGACGCTGCAAACGAGAAAACGCGGCGTTGGTCGCGTCGCGAGGTCTATTTGGCGTCGTTTCTTGCTTTGTTAGCCGTAAGCGCCGTAGGCGTGAGCCTTTACGGGAACCGCGGACGATACGAACACGTGGACTTTCGTCTATTCTACGGCTGGTGGACGGAAGTTCAAGAACATATCGACCCGTATCGTGCATTCCAGAAGGGAGACTTAGTTAGGGGCTCACAGCAGCTGCCATTGGTTTGCAATAATACCCCAGCGTTAGTTTTTATTTTTTCGCCGCTCGCGCAACTGCCACAGCCGGTTGCTTTCTGGATATGGCAATTAGGGCAGTTGAGTTGCCTTGTTCTGGCGGTGATTCTGCTGATGCGCGCGTTAGAACCTCGAATAAGCGGCGCAACCATATTGTTGGCGGTCGCTCTGGTGTTGTTGTTTCCCCCACTGCACGGTTCGCTGCATTATGCGCGGCCGACACCGATGCTTTTGGCCCTTGTATGCGCGTCGTGGTTCTTCGATCAACGTTCGAAGCCAGCGGCTTCGGGCCTAACGCTTGCTATGGCGGCGCTTCTGAAACTCTATCCGGCTGCAGCCAGTGGGTACTTTTTGTTTCGGCGACGCTTAAGTGTCCTGATGTGGGCAACGTTTTTTGCTGCGCTTGGCGTGCTTGTCACGGGCGTGAAATACTGGCGCGAGTTCTTCGTTTACGGAGTCCCGATTATAACCAATTCCACCTATGTACCAAGCGACGGGCGCGCTGTCTCGTTGCTACTCAATTTTAACTACCTGTTCGGTCAGCTATTCGGCGTGCCTGGCGAGCCTGGACGGTGGATTACGGCTAGCGTGTTAACGGTAGTTGTAGGCCTGATGTTGATCGCCCTGGCTGGTACGCTCGCAGCCAATTTGTATCCAAGTGCCGAGGTTATGGGGCTTTACTTCGGCGTTTGGATAATTTTATCCCTTCTACTTTCGCCGATAAGTTGGAACAACGATCTCGTGTTTTTAATGCCAGCCTACGTTTTTTCGATTATTTGCTTCGCGCGGGGTCTTTTACCCTCTCGCACCCATATCGTCTGGATAGGGCTTTGCGCGCTATTGCAAGCAACAGACTTCTTTTTTGCCGGCTTGCGCCCTTTGCATATTTTCCCCGTTTCAATCCTGATATTGTTCGCCGCTATGTGCGCAGCGGTGCGCTCGGCAAGGCCCGACGTAAGTTCTAGCCAGCGAATCTTCCGAGTGTGCGAAGCGGATACCCAGATTACACAACGCGGACATCCTACGTCGTCGCGCAGTACTTCGATGTAGCGGAGCAAGCTCCGCCGCTTCTAGCCGCAAGCCAACAATTCGCGCCTGGCGCGAGCGGTTGACAAGACGTGCTACATTGGTGGCTCACACAAGAGTGTGACTTATCACAAAGCTGCACGAAAACTTTGAGCTGGGTTCGCGTAGCATGGGATTAATTCCCTTGAGCGCAAGGCGTTACTGCTTGCGTCTTTGCGATTTAGACGGGGCTAAAAGTCTTCATCAACGAAAAGCATTCGCGGCTTCGGGGCGCGCTCTCGAGTGAAAAAAAGACACCCCAGACTTGTGTGTCGCCTGGGAAAAGTAAGGATGTCTCTTCGCCACGGGAGCGAAACACGAGAAAACCCGTCTAAGCTGATTGTTGGCCTGAAGTCTGAGCGATCGCGAGCGCCTCGCTCAAAGTGAATCGCTGTTCATAAAGAGCGCGGCCGATGATGACGCCTACGACTCCTCGACTAAAAAGCTCGCGGGCGCGCCTGACATCCGAGAGCGAGGCGACGCCACCGGAAACAATCACCGGTATCTGCGCTAGAGAGGCGAAACCCTCGAGTTTTGCGATATCGAGACCCTTTTCAAGACCGTCGCGCAAAATATCGGTGTAAATAATCGCGGCCGCACCAGCGTCGCGCAACCGTTTTACCACCTCAAAGACGCTAAGCGAACCCTCCTCCTTCCATCCTTTGATAGCGACCTTGCCGTCACGGCAGTCGACCGATCCGAAGACACGCCCAGGGTATTCGCGCGCGGCCTTTTCCAAAAGCTCAGGGGCAAGAACCGACGCCGAACCTAGCGATACGAAGTCGGCGCCGGCCGCAAACACCTTCTCGAGCGATTTCATCGAGCGAAGTCCGCCGCTAACCTCAAGCACGCAGCTAACGGCAGCACGAATTCTCCTAAGCGCGTCGAGATTTTGGGGTTCGCCGACGCGGGCACCGTCAAGGTCAACAACGTGAAGTAGGCGCGCTCCCTGCCGGTCGAATTGGGAAGCTACAAAAGCCGGGTCTGAATGGTACATAGTCTCGCGGGAAAAGTCGCCCTGAGCCAGCCGTACCACTTGGCCCTTGCGCAGGTCGATCGCTGGTACGACCGTGAAAGACTTAAAAATGTCCATCACCGACCCGAGCTAGCTCAGCGTGCCTTTGGTCGAAAGTACCCCACTTATCCGAGGATCGAGCGAAGTGGCGGTATCCATCGCTCTCGCTAATGCCTTGAAAGCTGCTTCGACTATGTGATGGGGATTGCGGCCGCTGTGAAGGATTAAATGGAGATTCATCCCAACTTCGTCGCTGAACGCTTTCATGAAGTCGTGAACAAGCTCAGTCTGAAACGTCCCGATCATTTCCTGCTTTATCGGCATCTTGTACACAAGGCATGGTCGACCGCTGATGTCAACCACGGCTGTGCACAGCGCTTCATCAAGCGGCACGGTAGCCTGTCCAAACCGTCTGATTCCACGCTTGTCGTCCAGCGCCTGCCGGAACGCCCGTCCGAGCACCAGGCCGACGTCTTCGACGGTATGATGGTCGTCCACGTCAAGATCTCCGCTTGCCTTTACCGTGAGGTCGAAAAAGCCGTGCTTGGCGAAACTTTCTAACATATGGTTAAGAAACGGCACGCCAGTGGAAATCTCGCTCTTTCCGCTGCCGTCGAGCGTCAGGTGCACGTAAACTCTGGTTTCCCTGGTAACGCGTTGAACAGTGGCGCTTCTGGCCGGCAGGTCCGACGAAGGCTTCTTGAAACCGTCACCAGTAGTCGCCAGACGCGCTTTAGCTGAGCGCTTTGTTTTAACAGCTGTAGACTTGCTTCGCGTCGCCACTGCTATTCTCCCTTGGAAGACTGCCCACTGAACTAATGACTCAGCCGCAGCTCAATCGCGCGAGCGTGCCCTTCCAGCCCCTCGAGCCTAGCTAGCCGTGCCGCTACGGGCCCCAGTTTTTTCAGGGCAGTGAGCGACGCCTCGATTATACTGCTGCGCTTTATGAAGTCGTACACGCCCAGGGGCGAGGCAAACCTTGCGGCGCCGCCGGTCGGCAGTACGTGATTAGGCCCAGCGACGTAATCGCCTAAAGGAGCGGGGCTGTGGTCGCCGATGAAAATCGCACCAGCCGTTTTGACGCTGGAAAGCCACTTTGACGGGTTTCGAACTTCGAGCTCTAGATGCTCCGGGGCGATCGTATTGGCGAGCTCGATTGCCTCGTCGATACTACTCACCACAACAAGCGCCCCGTTGCGCCTAAGTGCGGTACGGACTTGAGAGGCTCGGGGAAGGGTTTTTAAGGCTGATTCGAGCTCGGCGCGCACTGCCTCGGCAAGCCCGAGCGAGGGCGTCAACAACACCGCGCATTCGTCTCCCGAACCGTGCTCGGCCTGCGCGATTAGGTCTGCGGCTACCCATCGTGGATTAGCCTTTTCGTCCGCAACGACCAGTACCTCGCTCGGCCCTGCAACGGTATCGACATCCACTTTCCCGAACACCAAGCGCTTGGCGGCCTGCACATACGCGTTTCCTGGGCCCACAATCTTATCCACAGGAGCGATAGTTTCGGTGCCAAAGGCCAAAGCAGCGATCGCTTGGGCCCCGCCCACTCGGTACACCTCGGTCACACCAGCCAGATTAGCTGCCGCAAGCACCGCGCACTGATCTTGTGGGGACTTAATCGGGCACACCATTACGATTTCCGCCACCCCGGCTACTTTCGCCGGAATCGCCGTCATCAAAACCGAGGAAGGATACGAGGCCTGGCCGCCAGGCACGTATATCCCGACACGACGCAAAGGCCGTACGATCTGGCCGAGCCGAACGCCTTGAGCGTCGCGGTAACTGAACGATTTCTCTAAAACTCGGCGATGGAAAGCCCGGATTCGCCGCGCGGCAAGATCCAGCGCCTTGTACTGTTCCTTTGGCAGCATTTTCGAAGCCGAGGCAAGCTCGCTTTCGCTTATCCGCAGCGAGCCTGGCTCAAGCGAGATGCCGTCGAAGCGCCGAGTGGCGGCTATTAGTGCTTTATCGCCCTGGCGTCGCACCGCATCGATTATTCGCGCAGCGGCCACCGTGACTTGGCCGTTTACAACTTCTCGCCGCTTGATTAGTGAGTCAAGCCAATGCCGAAACTCTGCGCCGTCGGATTTAAGTAACCGAACTGCCATCGATGTTCCTCACTCTTTGACCCGCTCGATATCTGCACCGAGAGCCGCGAGTTTACGCTCCAGAGCCTCGTACCCTCGGTCAAGATGATACACCCGGCTTACTTCAGTCTGATTGTCGGCGGCAAGCCCGGCTAGCACGAGCCCCATGCTGGCGCGCAAGTCGGTCGCCATAACCGGCGCTCCACTCAGACGAGGCACGCCTCTTACGATTGCCGTCGAGCCTTTTACCACGATATCGGCGCCCATCCTGCATAACTCGAGCGCGTGCATAAAACGGTTCTCGAACACGGTTTCGTTGATTACGGAGGTACCCTCGGCTTTGGTTAAAAGCGCCATCATCTGGGCTTGCAAGTCCGTCGGGAAACCAGGATAGGGAAGCGTGCGAAGCTCGATCGGGCGGATCGGACCGCTTCGTCTGACCCGAAGTCGCCCGTTCTCTTCGAAAACTTCGGTACCAGTCTCCTGAAGCTTGGCGATCACCGCATCGAGATGCGAACGCGGGGCGTTTTCAAGCACGACGTCTCCCCCAGTAATCGCCGCCGCGATCATCATCGAGCCCGCTTCGATCCTATCTACGATTACCGTATGGTCTGCTCCGCTCAACCGCTCTACGCCTTCTACTTCGATCACGTGCGTGCCGGCGCCGTAAATCTTGGCTCCCATTCGGCTTAGCATGTTAGCCAGGTCGACAACCTCGGGCTCTCGGGCAGCGTTTTCGATAATCGTGCGTCCTTCTGCCAGCGTCGCAGCCATCATGATGTTCTCGGTGGCGCCGACCGATGGCGTATCGAGCCAAATTCGCGCGCCCCGTAGACGGTCCGCCCGAGCCTCGTAGTAACCGTGTCTGAGCTGAATGCGTGCGCCGAGCTGGCGAAATCCAGCGATATGAAGATTGACGGGCCGAGCGCCGATAGCACATCCACCAGGCGTGGCAACTCTAGCACGCCCCAAGCGCGCAAGCAGCGGACCCATTACCACGAAGGACGCCCGCATCGTCTTTACCAGGTCGTAGGGCGCTTCGTGCGATACAAGCTGACGGGCGCACAAGCGAAGTTCGTGCTCGCCAATCCATTCGTGCTCGACCCCGAGGCTTTTCAGTAGCGCAAGCGCAGTCTGAACGTCGCGAAGGCGAGGCACGTTGCGCAAAGTAATTGGCTCCTCAGTTAAAATCGAGGCCATTAGAATCGGCAACGTGGCATTTTTGCTGCCGCTCAGCCTGACGACGCCCCTCAGTGGATTGCCACCGCGAATTACCAGCTTGTCCACGCGCTTTTTCCAGTTCGGACTAATGCTTTTATACTATTTAATAAAACTGCTTTCCTAAGTACCAAAACTTGTCATCGCGTTCGAAGCATCGCCGGAGTTCGAGGTCAGACAGACAAAGTCAAGAAGCGAAGTCGGACGCCTAAGGTCGCCCAGAATCCACTGTAACAAAGTGGGTTTGCGCGAACGCATACAGTATCGATCTGACCCGTACCGCGTATCGAGCCTTCCAAAATCCTTGAGGATTCCCAACCGGGCGCCTCGTCGCTCCTTAGGCACTATATCAGTATGCGTTTTAAAGCGCGAATTTATTACGTTTTAGAACTTGCCGCTCCCAATCGGCCGTCTGGCCTGGGGCTGCAACAGAGGAGAGCTAGGTCCTAACGGCGGTGGATTCAAAACTGCGCAGAGACAACGCGCTCAATACCAGCCAAGTCCTTTAGCCGCTCTACCTTGCGTGCGCCAGCATCAAGGCATATTTGAGCAACTCGTTCGGCCTGACCTTGGCCTACCTCGAGAAGCAAAAGCCCACCGGGCACAAGACGCTGCTTGGCGCCGTATGCGATCCTGCGGTGATAAAAAAGGCCGTCCGGGCCGCCCAGTAGCGCGATTTTTGGCTCGTAATTTTTAATTTCGGGCGCCAGCTCTTCGAACTGATCTTCAGGAACGTATGGCGGATTCGACACGATGATATTGAACAGAAGTCCGCTGTACTTCTGCTGCTCGAGCGCCTTCCAGAGGTCGCCCGCAACGAAATCAATTCGGTCAAGCACGCCGTGACGCATTGCGTTTCGCCGCGCTAACGCCAGTGCTTCGGTTGAAATGTCGACGCCGACGATATGAACTTTGGGCAGATGGACCGCCAACGCGATTGCGATTGCGCCCGAACCTGTGCCAAGGTCGAGGATCTCATCGACAGCCCGCTCGCCGCTCCATCGAAGCGCGGCTTCCACTAAGAGCTCGGTTTCTGGTCTGGGGATCAACACCGCCGGCGAAACGAAAAACTCTAGTGAAAAAAATTCCTTGTGGCGCAAAATGTACGCGATCGGCTCGCGAGCCGCACGCCTTCTAAGCATCGCCTTAAAAACCGCTACCTGGTCGAGCGTTAGGCAGATTTTGCCCGCTAGTATCGCGCTTCGCTCGACCCCGCACGCCTCGGCAAGAAGGAGCGAAGCCTCGAGCTCGGCGCTTTCGATCCCCGCGGCACTTAGCACTTCGGTTCCGAATCGCAGCCAGTCGCGGGCTTTAGCTTGAGCGGATTTTACGTCTGGCAAGTCTGCAGCTACGCGCCAAGGGCGAGCGAATGTTCGTGGGTAGCGAGCGCGTCGATTATCGGATCGAGCTCGCCGTCGAGCACGCGATCCAACTGATGCAATGTAAGATTAATCCGATGGTCCGTTACGCGGGACTGGGGGAAATTGTAGGTCCGTATTCTTTCGGACCGGTCGCCACTGCCTACCATCGACCGGCGAGTTTCGGCAATTTTCGCCTCTTGCTCTTGGCGGGCACGCTCGAGAAGACGCGCCCGCAAGATCTTCAACGCGCGCGCCTTATTTTTGTGTTGCGACTTCTCGTCCCGGCAGACGATAACGATACCTGTTGGAATGTGCGTAATTCGTACGGCCGAGTCCGTCGTGTTGACGCTCTGCCCACCGGGCCCCGAAGCGCGCATCACATCGATACGCAGGTCTTTTTCCTCGTTGATGTGTACTTCGACTTCGTCAGCCTCGGGCAACACTGCTACGGTGACAGCAGAGGTGTGGATTCGGCCCGAGGCCTCTGTCTCAGGCACTCTCTGTACCCGATGCACGCCGCCCTCAAACTTGAGCCTGCTGTAGGCACCCTTACCGCTAATTAAAACTATCGCCTCCTTAACTCCGCCAAGACCCGTGCTACTCAAACTCAAAATTTCAAAACGCCATCCTCGCTCTTCAGCGTAACGCGTATACATCCGAAGCAAGTCTGCAGCAAACAGGCAGGCTTCCTCGCCTCCGGTTCCTGCTCTGATTTCCAAGATGACGTTGCGCTCGTCGTTTGGGTCCTGTGGGGCTAATAACTTCTTGAGTTGGGCTTCGAGCTCGGCTTGGCGGGCAAGTAATCCCGGAAGCTCCTGCTTTGCAAGCTCCCTAAGCTCGCGATCCTTATCTTCAAGTAAAGCTTTATGTTCCTGAATATCCTTGAGCACACGCTCATATTCGCGGGCTCGCTCGACTAGCGGTTGAAGCTGGGCATGCTCGCGGGCAAGCTGAGCGTACTCTTTGGCATTGGTTATCACCGACACGTCGCCCAGCTTTTTTTCCAGCTCAGCGAAACGCTCCTCAATCGCCTTCAGTCGGTTTAGCAACACGGCCAAAGCCTAGTCCTTAAACACCCTACTGTCTACCTGGCTCGAGGTCAGATAGCCGACCGGGAATCAGGCAAGTTGAATGCGCGGCGTTACTTCGTGCCGTATTTGCGGCGGAAACGCTCGACTCGCCCGGCGGAGGTAACCAGCCGTTGCTGGCCCGTGTAAAACGGATGGCAGTTAGAACAAATTTCGACCTGTATCGACGGCTTTACCGCCCGAGTTTCGAAGGTGTTGCCGCAGGCGCAAGTCACGATACATCGACGATAGATTGGATGGATCCCAGGCTTCATAAGAAAAGCGCTCGCGTGACGAAAATTACGTTACTCTTCTCAAATAATATAACTTGCGCCAGAGGTCGAAACAATGTTCCCGCGGTCAATCGCTAATTTAACCAAAGCGTGGCTAAAACCTTCGCTCATGACGCTAGTTCCAGCGTCACTGGACCTCCCTTCAAGCACGCAACTTCTACGCGAGGTATCTTCAGGTCGGTAGCTAGTCGGCTCGGGCAAAATGCCACCTAGCAGCTATCGCAACTCACAGCGCCGCCCAAAAGAGGCAACTCTCCATACTGCAGCCTAGCTAGAGCGAGTCTGTCGGCTGCTCGGCACAAAAAAGGTGGAGTTAAGTTAGTTCTGCTGGCCTAAAGCAAGCTGGTTTGGTTTTCTAGATGACGCCTTCTTCGCGCAGTTGGGCAATCTCCTGTTTGCTCAAGCCGGCGAGCTTTCCATACACAAGCTCGTTATCATGGCCAACCCGCACCGTGCCGCGCCAAATTTTGCCAGGAGTAAGCTGGAACTTCGGAATAATACCAATACCTTTGACCTTGCCCACCTGCGGGTCGTCCCATTCGATGTGGACGTTGCGCGCTTGGTAGTGGGGGTTTTCCGCGATATCCTTGCTGGTCATCACCGGGCAGCACGGTACTTGCGCTTCATTAAAGAGGCGTTCGACCTCTTTAACCGTGCGCTCGCTGACCCAGCCGCGCAAAATAGCGTCGAATTCGATCCCTTCGATTGATTCGACCTCACGCTGAGCTTTTCGCCATTTCGGATCGGTCGGGTCGAGGCCTATGACTTTGCACACACGCTCGAACACAGGCATCGTGACAGCCCCGATTAACACCCATCCATCTTTCGCCTGGAACGTATCATACGGCTGAAACGCGGTGGCTTTATTTCCGGTTCGTTCGCGAATAATCCCCTTGTGGAAATATTCGATCATCGTTCCGCCGAGGGTGCGGTGGATCGCTTCGTAATGAGCCAAATCGATGACCTGCCCCTTCCCGGTCGATCGAGCGTAAATAAGCGCAGCCAATGAAGCACCCAGGCACATGTAAGCGCAGAGATAATCGCCAGTCCAAGGCGCGGCGCGTACTGGTGGACTTGGGTCGGGAAATCCCGTTTGATACATCATCCCGCCGAACGCCTGACCGATAAAATCGTACGCGGCCCGGTTGATGTAATCGGGATGGCCGTACTGGCCGTAGCCGGCAACGTGCGTGATCACGAGCTTCGGGTTCACTTTAAGCACGGTCTCATCGTCAAGTCCCCATCGCTTGTAGGTGCCAGCCTTTCCGCTTTCCATCCAGATATCAGCGTGGGGAATCAGCTTAAGGAAAAGATCCCTACCCTTGGGTTTCGAAAAGTCGAGTGAAACGCACAGTACGTTGCGTCGCTCCTGCAACCACGTTGCCGAAACTGGAGGGCCGCCGTCGATCGCCTCCAGGCAAATACCTACAGTGCGCCACCCGACGTCGCCCTGGCCCGGCTGCTCGACATTGATCACCTCAGCCCCCCATTCCGCAGCGAGCTCGGCAGCGAAAGGCTGCGCGATAAGCCGACCTGAGGAAATGATTCGAACGCCCTGAAGCGGGCCGAAACGCTCGGGCAACAGCCAATCCTCTCTCATTGGTGCCTCCCTCGAAACGCGATGCTATCGACCGGTTTGTGTCCCCAAGGCGTAAAAAAGTCTATAATTTCAAACTACATTAAACAAGTTTTATTGCTGGAGAAGCGCGAGGGCCACGCGACGTCCGAGAGTGCGAGCCACCGCGGCTTTAGGTTGCGCAATTCCTAGAGCTCCAGAGAGCCTTTGCGAACGTCCTTGCTAGGTTTGAAACGAGTTATGCGCTTCCTTTGCTTAGCCGGCAGGATTAAACCCTTAAATCTTTTCGTTTTGGAAATGTAAAGGGAAGGCAACAATGGAGGGCGAACTTAATCGGCGCCACCTTCTAACTAAGGCGCTGGCCGGCTTAGCAGCTGGCGCTTTGGGATGGGTGCCAAATGAGCTTGTAATGCACGGCCATCGCCTTGGCCAGCCTCTAAGCCCAGCGCTAGTAATAGGAGATTACATTGCCCAGGCAATTCTGGCTGGTCTTATAGGCGGGTTTGTGCTTTCGGCCGAGCCCCCGGCCATCGAGTTTACCGCGCGCACTAAGCGGAGGCTTGTGCAGGCTTTCGTTATATGTGCGCTTTTGTCGTTTTTTTCGAGTTACTACTCGGACCGAGTCTTCAATTCGGTGCTTCAAGCAGGTGGCGTTCGCTTTAACGCGCAAGGCGAGATGATAAGCGGCTCAATTGTGATGCTCGTTGTTGCGCGGGTCCTTGGTTGGGGAATCGAAGGTGCGTTGGTCGGGCTCGGTGTAGGAGTCGCAAGTTTTGTCGGAGCTAACCTCGTAAAAGGTCTCATTGGAGGATTAATCGGCGGCGTAATCGGTGGCCTCTCCTTCGATGTTATCGCTGTGGTTACCGGAGGAGGCCTAGCGGCGAGGTTTTTCGGGTTTAGCGCAGTCGGGTTAGCGATAGGACTTTTTATCGGACTGGTGCATGAGCTTACTAAGGTGGCCTGGCTTAAGGTCGAAGCCGGGCGATTACGTAACCGTCAATTCGTTATTGAGAAGAGTACTGTTGCTATCGGTCGAGCAGAGGAGAACGACGTGGGCTTGTTTGGCGACCCCGAGGTAAAGCCGCGCCATGCCGTTATCTCGCGTTCTGGCCAAAGCTTCATTCTTAAGGATGTCAGCGGGGGTGCGGGTTTGTGGGTGAACGGACGCGCCGTGAGCAACGCAACCCTCAGTGACGGTGATCGGATCCGGATTGGCAACTACGAGCTTAGCTTTCATCTAAAGAAAGCCGCTCAAAGAGTTTCGGCAGCTGAGTCTATTTCGCAAGTGGCCACGCAACCGACTAGCGCCCCTGCGCCGTCAGGGCCGACGCCGCGTCTTGTCGACGAAAACGGGAAAGTTTACGACTTACGGCGAGACGGACCGACTCATTTAGGCAGAGACCTTGGAAACGACGTCGTCTTGATGATGTCTTCCGTGTCTCGGCGACACGCCGTACTCGAGCCGCGCAATGGCGTCTTTTACATAAAGGACCTCGGCAGCCACAATGGCACTTACGTTGGAGGTCAGCGTGTCAGCGAGGCCCCACTCAAAGATGGCGATGTGATTGAGCTTGGTGATGCGAGGCTGGTTTTCCGAACTTAGCGAAGTTCGGCGTTAGACACGCCGCAAGCGCTTGAGTTTGAACGGTTTCAAAACCCGTCCGACGTCGGAACGCAGCTTAAACTAGCGAGGGAATAGGCGATTTTCACGCAAAGTCGTCAGTCGCGCCTGAGCGGCGGCCGCTCGAAAGCGTGCAGCGCAACGTCAAGGCGCGGCGTAAGATCGGTCACACGAAGGCCAATTCGGCACGGGCGATGATTAGTCCTAACACGATTGTCGGCAACCGCTACAAGGTGATAAAGCTGCTGGGCGGCGGCGGAATGAAGCTGGTTTACCTTGCCGAAGACCTGCGCCTGGCTTCGCGTCGGTGCGCATTGGCAGAGATGGTCGACACTTTCACCGACCCTCAAGCCCAACAAGCTGCACTGATCAGTTTCCAGCGCGAGGCAGACATGCTAGCCCAGCTCGATCACGAGCACATCCCGCACATATACGACCGTTTTAGCGAGCAGAATCACCATTTCTTGGTGATGGAGTACATCGAGGGGGTGACGCTAGAAGAGGCGCTCAAAGCGGCGGGAGGGCGTCTTGAGCAAAAGCAAGTGATCGACATCGCCCTACAGATTCTCGATACGCTGGAGTATCTGCACGGTCTGAATCCGCCGGTCATCTACCGCGACCTAAAGCCGTCGAACGTGATGCTCACGCCCACAGGCAAGGTCAAGCTCGTCGACTTCGGTATCGCTCGCTTCTTTCAGCCCCGCGGCAACGCTACGTTAATTGGAACTCAAGGCTATGCTCCGCCTGAGCAATACCGGGGTCAAGTCGAGTGCTGCTCGGACCTCTACGCGCTCGGCGCTACGATGCATCATTTGCTATCCGGACGCGACCCGGCGAGCGAGGCGCCGTTCAGTTTTCCCCCTTTAGCTCAGCTGTGCCCCAACGTTGACCCAGTGCTTGCGGCGCTGGTGGATCACGCCTTGGCTTACGACGCGAGACGGCGAATCCAAAGCGCTAGCGAGTTCAAAGCCCGCCTTATCGCGATTCGCGACAGCTTGGCGTCCACCAGTAGCGCGCCTCATACCCAAGGGCCGGCACCGGCGCAAGCTAGCCAAGGGGACGTTGCTAACGCGCCGACAATGCGGTTGTCCGACAAGGAAATAGCTTGCCCTTCCTGCGGTGCTTTGATTCCTAGCGATTCGCACTTTTGTTCCTACTGCGCTTCCGATTTGCGTCTTGTGCTCGGAGCTGACCACCTTGCGCAAACAACGTCGGCGCATGATTCCGCTCGAGCAGCTGGCGCACTGAACAGACCACAGTCACAGGCGCAAGTGCACCGCGTAGCGCGCCGACGGCGCCGCCATCCGATAGCCACCTTTCTCCTCACGGTTATCTTGGGCGTTTTGGTTCTGCGCGTCATTCCATACATTTTCATGGGGTTTGCAGCTATTCTGGCGTTTTTAGCCGGACATGACGACACGCCTGCCCCGGGCGCTCATCCGCCCGCTGAAGAAAGCCTCGAAGTTTCCCCTGCCGATACTGTCCGCGCCTTTGCGTTGCGTCGTATCCTTGACGCGCAGGGATACCGTTCCGTGAAAGTAAAAGTGCAGGGGCAAAACGTCGAGCTTTGGGGCACGGTCCCTAGCGAGACCGACCGCCTTGCTATCGAAGCGACTGCTTTCGCGGTTACAGGCGCGATAACACTTAACGACCATATAGTGGTAAAAGATCCAGGCACCGTCGAGTAGCCTCGATATTGCACCGCCGTGGCAAGATACCCCTGCTACGCCATGAAAGACGCCGGTAGGGTTAACGTATGCGGTGAGTTTTGCAGCGCATCAAGGCGCACCTGGGTCCTTAAATAGACAGTTCGACATTTCCTCCCAGTATTTAATTCGAGGCGAAAGTGCTTGCGATGAGCGAGTCTATACCTGGTAGGTAAGCAACAACTAAGACCCAGCCGCGGTGGGTGTTTGACCGATAGACTCAAGCTCTCGCTGGAAGAGACGAAGCGCACTCGGGCGGGCTGCAGCGACAATAAGAACGTCGCCCTCATTGAGCGGCCTATCCGGGTCGGCCAGCGTGAACCCTTCAGTGGGTTTGGAAGCGTCTCGAATAGCAAGCACGCTTACGCCGAACTTCGCCCGTGGTTGGAGCTCTCGGAGAGTTTTGCCTGACGCGGCGCGGGGAACGGTAAGGCGTATCGCTCTATAACCTGACGACCACGGTATCTCAACGTCTGTAAGCGACATTGCGGATAGCGAAATCGCCGCTCGCGAGGCTGCCTGGGCAATCGCATGGCGTGTTACAAGGCCAAGATAACGTCGGTTCCTTGTGTCTTCTATCACAGGAAGCTCGTCGAGCCCTTCCGCATTCATCATTTGCAGCGCTTCGTCCAGGTTCGAACTTGGGATGACTGCTTGAGCTTGCGCGCGGCACAGGTCGTGCGCATTAATCAACGTTCCTAGGTCGACGCCGAGCGAAAGTAGCGCCAGAAGGTCTCGCACTACGATAACTCCAACGAGCGACCCACGATTGTCAACCACGGGCAAACTGCTCACGGGAACTTCTCCAGCTAGGCGCAACACGTCAGGCAGACTCAACTTGTCGGACACTACGGGCACGTTTGAACTCATCACATCGCTGACCGGGATTTGTCTCATGATGAGGCGCTCGCGACCAATTGCGAGACTTTTTCCTTCAAGGGCCAGTGCATACGTATCCAACGACTCTCGCTGGAGCATGCGGGATACCAACAGCGCTAACGTGCTGCTGATGAGAATCGGCAAAGCGATGGTATAGCTATGGGTCATCTCGAAGAGAAGGAAAGCTGCCGTCAACGGGGCGTGCGTTGTGGCGGTCAAAAAGGTGCCCAACCCAACCAACGCATACGAACCTCTAGGTCCGGTAAGTCCTGGGGCGAGCATCGTAGAAACTCCACGAAACATTCCACCTACCATTGTCCCGATGTAAAAGATCGGGCCAAAAATACCGCCAGGCACACCCGAGCCGAGCGCGAGCGGGCACGACAGGATCTTCGCAATCGCCAACATAGCCATTCTTTGCGGCAGCAGTTTGCCCGCTAGCGCGAGATTTATAACCGGATAGCCGTCCGACAGATTTTCCGGAACTACCGTGGCGATTAGGCCTCCAATTAGCAGGCCAACACACAAACGAAGCGCCAACGGATAACCGCTGCGGCGAAATACCTGAGCGACCCAGTGAAACAGTTTGATAAAACCCGCAGCCAACCCTCCCATCACCAGACCCATCGTTGCGTACGTGACGAGCTCGATGTTGCGCACGAACTCGAACGTTTGCACCTTAAAGACGGTGGCGCCGCCGAGAATCGCCCGAGAGGTCACCACCGCGCTGGTGGTCGCTATTATCAGCAGGGTAAGGTTCGCCAGCTCCATATCCCCCAGCAAGATGATCTCCTGCGCGAAAAGAAGACCTCCTATAGGCGCGTTGAACGTGGTGGCAATCGTCGCGCCAGCCCCGCATGCTATCAACACCTTGGCCCTGTTTTGATCGAGGCCTAAAAGCCTAGCCAATGTGGCACCCAGCGAGCCGCCGACTTGTGCCACTGGACCCTCGCGGCCAACCGACGCTCCGGCACCCAGCGAAACCGCGGCGGCAGCAGCTTTTACGAAGATTGACCGCGCCGGGAGCTTGCCCCCGCCCAGATGAATCGAGGCCAAAAACTCCGGAAAGCCGTAGCCTAAAACTTCACCCGGAAAGAGATAATGCAGGGTCAAAAGGGGAATCGCGCCGCTTAGAAACACCAATGGCAACGGTATACCTAGTTGTTGCCGTTCCAGCGCCTGAAAAAGCCAAGTGCTTTGCGCGATAAGCCAGCGAAATCCCAGGTTCGCCAGCGCCCCGAAAACTCCAACGATTACCGCCGCGCCTATCAGGCGAACATACTCTAATTGTTCGCGTTCGACCTGTAGTGCCTTGCCGATCTTGGGCCCAACTGTCGACGTCGTAAGCCCGACGTCTCTACTTTTGCCGTTCACAGCCAAAGAACGATCTTACGGTCCGCAAGAATTCTTCCAGTTGATCGTGATGGACCCAGTGGTCAGCTCCTTTGATCGTTACCTTGGTAGCGTGGGCAAAGGCGTCGGTACGTCGGTCTTTTTCCCAGTCTATGCTCCATTTGCGCGACCTGTCGCCCTGGATTAGAAGAGTCGGGCATGCGATTCGGCTCCAGATTTCCATCGCTTCTTGGAGATTGAATCGATAAGGCGAGGTAGAGCGGGTGTAATTGTCGAATTTCCACGAGTAGGTCCCGTCTTCGTTGCGGCGAACTCCGTGGACTGTCAAGTGACGCGCCTGCTCCTCGCTGAGATTAGGATTGGCTTGGCGCATCCGTTCTATCGCGTCTTCGATCCGCGCGTAGCGGCGAACCTGGCGCGAGGCGAGCGCTCGCATGTCTGCCACCCATTGGCGCATCCGCTCTGGCGCCGGCGCATTACTGATCATCGAAAGCGGAGGACCGAGCCCTTCGATCGACACAACCCTTTTGACCCGTTCAGGAAAAACGCCAGCATATTGAAGCGCTACGGCGCCTCCCAACGAATGGCCGATCAGATGGACCTCCTGATTACCGAGCACTTCCATGAGTTGGACGACGTCCAATACGTAGTCAATTAGCGCATAACTCCCACCGATCGCCCAATCGGAATCGCCGTGTCCCCGCAAATCAGGCGCCACGACATGAAAATTCTGGCGCAGGTCAAGCGCCACCCAGTCCCAACTTCGGCAATGGTCCTGGCTGCCGTGGATAAGCAGTAACAACGGCTTGTCGTGATTGCCCCAGTCCACGTAGTGAAGCTTGAGCCGCTGGGAGTAAAAGTAATGAGAAGTCGGACCCAGGATATGCTCGCTCACGCTCTATTGCCTCCTTGTCGTTGGCTTTAGACCTCTCGGTACGCTTCTGGCCCTGCGCCGGTCGAGTTGCAGCCTTTCTAGCTTCGCAGACTTGCTGCTTTACCCTTGCGGCACGAGGCTATTAGCGTCGATTATTTTATCGCGCCTAGCTCGCGCCATCGGGCTATATCTGCATCACGATAGCCCAATTCGCGAAGAATCTCGTCCGTATGTTGGCCGACCTTCGGGGCCACGGTTCGCACTGATCCAGGAGTAGCCGAAAACTTTAACGAGATGCCAATTTGTTTGACGCGTTGACCCTCGTCGGTCTCAAGTTCGACGATCATCTGTCTTGCTTTGACCTGCGGGTCCTGTTCGACCTCGTCGAGCGTTAACATCCGACCGACGCACACATCTACCGTCTTGAGCAGCTCGAACCACTCATCGCGGGTTTTGGTTCGGAAAATCTCCTCGAACGCTTTTCGTAACTCCGGATAACGTGCCTTATCCGCGCGCAGAGGGGCCAAGTCCTCGCGACCGAGAGCTTTGCACAGATTGGCGAAAAACCAAGGTTCGATCGCCGCGATCGTAATGTATTTGTCGTCCTTGGTGAGAAACGCCTCGTAGAAGGGCGAGCCGCCGTCAAAAGGGCCCTCCCCGCGCCCTGGAATCCGGCCGGTAGCAAAGTAGGTCGAAAATGTCTGCGCCATCACTAGCATCGTGCCGTCCATCATCGCTACGTCTATATACTGACCTCGCCCCGTTTGGTTTCTTGCATAGAGCGCAGCGAGGATGCCGATTGCAGCGTGCATGCCGCCGCCGGCGTAGTCCGCCAACAAATTGTGGGGAATCGTAGGCGGTTGATTTGGCCGACCGAGCACCGACAACGCGCCCGCAGTGGCGATATAGTTAAGATCGTGACCGACCATGTCTCGGTATGGCCCGGTTTGACCATAACCCGTGATAGCGCAGTAAATTACCCTCGGATTACGCAAAGATACGGTTTCGTAATCGATTCCTAGACGCTTGGCAACTCCAGGGCGAAACTCCTCGACGATGACATCGGCTCGCTGAGCGAGGCGTAGATAAATCTCCTTGCCCGCCTGGGTCTTGAGATTGAGCGCGATCGAACGTTTGTTGCGCGCCAAGGCGTTAAAGGGCGAGGTTAGATGGCTCGTTATGTGCTCGGGCGCTATGCCGGCAGCCTTGGCCTGTTCCGCTCGTCTTCCGGTGGGTGGACCCGGCTCGTCTACTCTTATCACCTCCGCTCCCAAGTCGCCCAGGATCATCGTGCAATGCGGTCCAGGAGCAAGCCGCGAGAGGTCTAGAACCTTGATTCCACTTAACGGTCCTTCGCTTCCCATCTTGAGACGGCCCCTTTCGTCGTTGAATTTTAATTTGATTTGCTTAGTCTGGTTGCCGTTTAAAAGTCCTACCTGAAAACTTCCGCAGAGCTGAGGCGTCTTGCGGTTTTGCAAGTTTTAGTAGCTGCCAAAGCGTATTCGTCATCCGCGGCGCTCGAGATCAAGTGCCCGGTTATACGCTCCGACGTGAGCGCGAACGCTTCCAGGGAATTCTAATCCTTTTGTGTCGGCTAAGCACTTGCCGGTCCGCTTATTGTAAGACATTGTTAGACATTTTCTTAAGAGTGAGCGCTAGGCACAGAACGGCAGCGATTCTTATGAAAGCTGGTGGCAGTTAATTGAGCCAATAGCGATACTTCCGGTTTACGAACGGAGCTTTCAGGCTCAAAGTTGAACCGGCCTCTCAAGCCCGGTTATTTAAACAAACCAGAATGAAGTTACAATCGCGTTTGTCAGGTCAGTGAGGCTCTCACTTTGTTCAATAAAGTGGCCAGATTACTTAGACCCGTTGCCATGTGCGCACCGTACCAATGCAGGTCTCGCCCACTTATCAAAACCACACGGCGCGCTAAGGCTGGAGGCAATGCTTGCTTGAGCTCGTCGACGTCCTTCGGCCGAAACCGATAGGGTTCGTCGGGCAACAATATTAGGTGGGGCTGACGGTTGAGTGCTTCTCCTATCGTGACTCTCGGATACCGCTCTGCAGCTTCGGCGAAGATGTTTTTAAGTCCGATTAGGCGCAGCACGTCGTGAGCGTACGTGTCCGAGTTGAACGTTATCCATGGAGATTTCCAGACCGGGCAAAAAACTCGCAAGTTGAGCTTGCTCCAGATGCCGAGCTGCATCTCGATGTGGCTTACTGCGCTTACAATTTGACGCGCAAGAAGCGAGGCTTTAGTCTCTCGACCCGTAATCTTGCCTAACGCGAGAATTGTTTCGACCGCCCCTCCCACGCTTCGAGGGTACGTTACATATACAGGGATGCCTTTGCTGCGCAGCCATTCCACGTCTTCTCGCCGATTTTCCTCGGCGTTAGCGATCACCAAATCGGGGTCAAGCGCGACAATAGCGCTAAGGTCTGGGTTTTTAGTCCCCCCTACTTTAGGTAGGCGCTTGACCGCGTCAGCTGGGGCGACGCAAAACCGAGTGACCCCGACAACCTCTTGCTCGAGCCCCAGCGCAAACAACGTCTCCGTTAAGCTCGGCACGAGCGAGACGATCCTTTCGGGCGTCCCGTTCAGTTCCACCGTATAGCCGGTTTCATCCACGAACGCCCTGCTAGTTCTCAGCATATGCGCCCCGTTACTTGAATACTTTTAAGCATACGGCGTTTCTCAAGCGTCAATCAAAGCCGACAGGCGCGACTGCAGCTTTTTAAGCTTTCCGTCGAGAATAACGAAACTGCCCGTGCAGAGGTGCTGCAATTTTTGCGAAAAACAAGCGCGGCATCCTCGACAGCTTGCCTTAAGGGCGTTTTGTCGGGAGCAATTATGTTAGGAAAATCGAACCGCTCAGCGCGAGAACGGACAAAGCAATGACGGGAGCCAGGGCCAAAGCCCAAAAATACATGCAAAGTTTTGCCAGTTGGCGAACTGTGAAAGACCGTTTGTCGCCTAGCCCTTAGCGCGACTTCGCAAGACAAAGTCGCGCAACCACTCGAGCACGAAGCGGCGAAGCGGACGTTCGTCGAGCTGGCGGACGCCGTTATACCAGTCGAGCGCAATCTCTCTCGCCGAACGGCTAAGCGCGAGCAGATGGCACAAAAGCTTATGCCGAGGTCCGTAGAAGAGGCGAGCAGCTAGAGCAAGGCGAGCGAGTTTATGCCCGATCGCGCCTTGATGCAAAGCGGCGTCGTAGTCAGAAAGCGCGGCGCGGTCTCCGTCAAGGAACCGCGCGATAGCGTTTGCGGCAAGCTTCCCGTGTTCAAAAGCAACCGAGATCCCCTCCCCCATCATCGGATCCACTCCGGCCGCATCACCAACGAGCAGCGTTTGCCCGCTGACAAAGCGCTGTTCCCAATCGTACCATCTAATCGGCGCGCTCCGAACGATAGTTCGACCCGCACCATGTTTGGTCGGTCGATGTTCAGGAAACGCTCTCCATAGTGCCCGTTCCAGTTCCGCCCTGGACTTGTGGTCATCGAGGGCACGACTTGGCGCCTGCTCATAGATGCCCAGGTTTAGATGGGGAAGTCCGCGGATCAAACACGGAAATGCCCACGCATAACCAGAAACATTCCATCCTACGCAGCGAAAATCGAACTTGTAAAGCTGAGAGGCGAACTCTTGGCTCACCGCCGGGTCGACTGGCACGTCGGCGACTAACGCTCTGCCGACCGCTTTTTTCATCCCGCCGAACAATGTGGCCCGCACCTTGCTGCTCGATCCATCTGCGCCCACCAAAACGTCGGCCTCGACGCAGCCCTTTGGCGTGATGACCAGCATCGTGCGCCCTCTGCTCACGATTTGCTCAGCAGGTGTGTTTTCGCACAGAAGAAGCCCCCGCTGGCGAGCCTCTTGTGCGAGCCACCCGTCAAATTCGTCGCGCCTTACCACATAGCACAAAGCCTCTTGGCGTTCGTGCTCGAAGATCCCAGCTTCGGTGATCGCCCTGCCACGTCGGACCTCGACTGACGGTACCGCAAGCTTTAGACCGAGCTCGGCGAGCAAGTTTTGCGTCTTTGGAATCAGCCCACCGGCGCAAACTTTCGGCCGCGGATGCTGCCGCTTTTCAAGTGCCACGACATGACCAGCAAGGCTTGGCTTAAGCTTAAGAAGGAATAGCGCAGTGGCAAGTCCGGCCGGACCGGATCCGACGATAAGGACCTTGCAACGCTCGGGCAGAAAATTCTTAGCCAACAACGGTTTCACATCTTTCTGTAACACTTTGCCAGGATGTCACAGACATTATGTTCTTGACACCCACTTGCGACGCAAAATCGATGGTTGGTCTGCCTTGCCAAAGTTCAATTGTATGGGGTTACGCAGCGAGAAGAGATGGGCTCCTGAACGCAGTTTGCTTTCGTTTATCCATTATCAGGGAGCGAATCGAAATCGGTTCCTCTCGTGCAGGTTTCCCGGCCTTCTTGGATACCCGCGAGCGTGCCGAAAATTTTGACCAAGCCGACGTTTCAGCTGCGCCAGGAGCCAGCCAGCAGATTGTTGGCCCCTGGCGCTCAGCTAGAAACTACCCTTGAGGCTTGAGGGTCAGAAACAGCGAGATATTGCCCCGTTGGACGAGTAGCAAGACAGGGTCTTTTTGCTTTTTGGCCTTGTTGGCCTCGTCGATGAACTGCTGGATCGAGTCGATTTTGTGGCGATTGATTTCGAGCAAGACATCGCCTGGCTGTAACCCCGCGTCCGCGGCTGGCGTGTCGGGCCGGACGTTTTTGATCACTACGCCCTTATCGGTTTGCAAATTGTATTGACGCGCGAGTTCAGGCGAGTTAGGCGCCACCTGAAGGCCCCAATCGCTACTCGGCGTTTCGCTTTTAGCGCTAGCTACTTCGGTGTCTTTGAGCTCGCCGACTTTGACCTGGATGGTTTGCTCCTTGCCGTCGCGCAGAACCTTGACCGTGGCGACTTTGCCGACCGGTGTCTCCGCGACAAGCTCGGGCAAGTCATGCTCCTCTTTGACCGGATGGCCGTCGAACTCGATAATTATGTCCCCGCGTTTTATACCGGCGCGCTCAGCTGGACTATCTTTCTGGACGTTGGCGACGAGCGCTCCTTCGGGCTTGGCCAGGCCAAAAGACCGTGCCAGATCAGGCGTTACTTCCTGAATTTCGACGCCAAGCCATCCGCGAATCACCCGGCCATGTTCCTTTAGCTGCTCCATGACGCTCTTGGCCAGGTCGATCGGGATCGCAAACCCGATCCCTGCATATTCGCCGGTGCGACTGTAGATCGCCGTGTTGATACCGACGACGTTACCGTACACGTCGAACAGCGGACCGCCGGAGTTGCCCGGATTAATCGAAGCATCGGTCTGGATGTAGTTGTCGTAGTTGCCGCCGAGAACTCGGCCTTTAGCACTGACGATGCCGGCAGTGACGGTGAGGGAAAAGCCGAAGGGATTGCCGATCGCAACCACCCAATCGCCAACTTGCGTTTTAGCAGAACTTCCCAACGTGGCGGCTTGAAGCGGCTCTTTGGCGTCAATTTTGATAAGCGCTAGGTCAGTTTTTGGGTCTTTGCCGACGACTTTGGCCTTGAACTCGCGCTTATCCATCAAGGTTACGTTAATCTCCTCAGCACCGCCAATCACGTGATTGTTCGTTAGGATGTAGCCGTCGGGAGACACGATCACGCCGGAGCCGAGCCCGTGCTGCTTGAATTCGCGCGGCATCGGTTGGCCAAAGAAACGACGGAATTGCTCAAATGGGTCTAGGGGTCCGAACGGAGAGGGTCCCGGTGGGCCTTCCTGCGGCCCTTCAGGTTGTCCTTCGCCTCCAAACCCGGGGAAAGCTAGGCCTTTGACACGTTGCGTTACCGAAACGTTGACCACGGTCGGCATTACCCGTTTGACCAGCGGCGCAAAGGACGCAATGCCCACGGGCGGATTCGTCGCTTCCACGGCTACCTGGGAGGCTGGCAATTTTTGTGAACTCTCACTGGACGCTGCGCCCGGGGCTGAAGCGCCTGGGGATGAACCAGACGTGTCGGCATGCTTTTCGGAACCCCAAAGCGAGAAACCATAGACCAGCGCCTGGCCAAGAACTAACCCCACGATCAAGCAACTTGCCAGACTGGCTATCTTTTTGAACATCACATTCCTCCTGACCCTTTAGGGTCTCAAACTTTATTTTTTGACTAGTGGACGCCAATGTAGAGTAGGTTTCAAATAAAACTTTCCACGGCGAGCTTAGGCGCCGTCGCCCGCGTTCAAACAATGCCACGCGTCCGCGTGCGTGTCGGGGACGGCACAACACACCTGCAAAAAGCGTTCATCTAACTATAAAGTCAAGATGATTATTTCAAGACTCGCCGTTAATTCAAAGCCTTCCTTCGAGCTAACGCGGCACGCCTGTAAGCTTCTTGTGTTGCATACCGGCCCAGCAGCAACGTAAAGGCTTGCAGGCTAAACTCATTTCAAGTGGCATCGTCGTTTTCTCAGCACGCCGAACGGAAACAACCTAACCGGCGCTTGCAGCGGCATTTCGACAAGGCGCATAATAAAAACATGCTCCTTCCCGTGCTTGCGTTCGTTCTTGGTATCGTCAGTTGGACCTTCGTTGAATATGCCGTTCATGGCTGGATGGCTCACCTGTACCCAACGTTTGTCCAGCGAATCCATGCCGTCCACCATCGCGATCCACGGGCAGTGTTCGCGATCGGTGCGTGGCCGTTCGTGGCGCTGCTTTTGATTGTGCCAGCGGCAGTGTGGGGAATTTGCTTGAGCACTCTATTTTTGTGTGGTCTGGTAAGCGGCTTTGCTAGTTACGAGATAATTCATTACCGTCTGCACTTCGCCCGTGTTCTCACGCCTTTCGAGGAACGTCTCCGTCGCCGCCACCTGGTACATCATTATGCAAACCCCGAGGTCTGCCTGGGTGTCAGTACATCTTTTTGGGACCGCATTTTCCACACGGAACCAAATCCCGAGCAATTAAAGAAACTACTTCCGAAAATTGCAAAGTTCGCCCCGCTTGAAGGCCCGACCAACCTTAGGCAAGCCCCTCGACTAATGTTCGGGGCGTGGCTTCAAAGCGTGTGGCGATAATCGAAGCTTACGTCGCGCCTCCAGACAAGCGAGCTCAACCCGCCTTCTTAAAGCCCATCAAGTGGCGCATTGCCAAATGTTTACCTTCGTGAGCACCCTCTTTTTTATAGACAGCTTTTCGTGATTTCGCTTCAACTGCGTACTTGGCCGTCTACTCGACTTAATCGACGAACAGTCTAAGGTGACGTTTGAGCCCGCTGCGAACGGGCCTTAGCAGCTGCCATTTTGGCCCCGCCAAGATACGACCTTGCGCGGACATAGCGCTCTTTGTTAAGTTTTTCTTAAGCAGCAGGCGTACTTTTACCAGTTTAACCGCGCGATAACTTACTTTATCCCTGAAGCGGAAGGGTCTCGATAGCACTCTAAAGTTGTCGTTTTCAGTGGTGCCGAGAATAACGGATAATATCCATCGTGATGGGTATCACAACTACTAGCTGTGTCGACGTAACTCCCGAACAACTATATCGCAAGTTTGCCTCGCTCGACGGCCAATACTACGACCGGGCTAGATGTGAGCGCTACGCTGTCCTGATTAAGGAAATAAAGCGTCTCAAGCAACAGCGCAGAGCGATTATTTTGGCTCACAATTACCAAAGACCCGAGATTTTCGAAGTCGCTGATTTTGTGGGCGATTCCTTGGAACTGGCCCGACAAGCCCGAAATGCCCGGAACGCCGATGTAATCGTGTTTTGCGGGGTGCACTTTATGGCCGAGACGGCCAAAGTACTGAATCCTGAGCGCACGGTGCTGCTACCGGACATGCGCGCTGGATGCTCGCTGGCCGACAGTATCAGTGCTGACGATCTAGCCGAGCGCAAGGCCGAGCTGATGAAGATTTTTCCCGACCTTAAGGTTGTTTCGTACGTAAATACAACCGCAGAGGTCAAGGCTCTATCTGACGCATGCTGCACGTCAGCGAACGCAGTTAAAGTGGTCGAGGCGCTGGACTCGCAAAACATCCTTTTCGTACCCGACCAAAATCTTGCGCATTATGTGCAGACGCAGACCAAGAAGCGGATAATTTCCTGGACCGGAAGCTGCTACGTCCATCACCAGATAAACGCCGAGGAAATCGAAAAAGTCCGGCGCGCGATGCCGGATATCAAGGTTTTGGCGCATCCTGAATGCCGCGCCGACGTCCTGGCGCTTGCCGACGCGGTTTTGTCGACCAGCGCAATGGCCCGCTACGCGCGTGAGAGCTCGGCGTCTCGGTTTCTTATCGTCACTGAATGTGGCCTTTCGGACCGGCTGTTGATGGAAGTGCCTGGCAAGCAGTTTTTCAAAGCGTGCAAACTTTGTATGTACATGAAGATGATCACGCTCGAGGGCACGCTCGAATCGCTGCGCACGATGCGCCATGAGATTGTACTGAGCGACGAGGTTAGAGAGGGAGCGAGACGAGCTTTGGAGCGGATGCTCGAACTTGCCGCTTAAGTCCCAAAAGCGACGGCGAGAAAAGAAAGCGCACTTTTTCAACGACCCGGCCCGGTAGGCGAAACGCTCCAATGCGTACCGACGCGTAACGACGGTCGGAACTTCGCGGTCGCATCGACCTGTTTTTCTGCCATCAGGGTTTCGATGTCGCTAGCCCGACACGGGGATGGGAAGGTCGCAAAGGTCCTCAGTTTATAAAAGAGGCTCGTCCCAGGATGGGAGAATCGCGAAATGGGTAGAGGCGTTAAGCGAGAGCGGACAAAGACTCATTTGTTAGTAGGCGGCGCTGCTATCGTGCTGCTTTGCGTGGCCGTAGGGTGGCGACAGATGAACTGGGCCGGTCAAGACGCTCTGAGACCCGATTGTTGCACAAAATCATGCTGTGTTTCCTCAAAAGCTGCGGACAAGTTAGCCCAAGCGAGTGATATCACAACGCTTGACCCGGACCTTTTCGAAGGCGACGTGCGTGAGGCCTACAAGGTCGCCCGCGAGAACCCCGATCTACTCGCGCAACTTCATTGCTACTGTGGATGCGACCGCTACGAGGGACATCGCAATCTCCTCGATTGTTATCGTGATCAACACGGCAGCCGATGCGAGATTTGTGTGGGCGAAGCTCTAGATGCACAGAGACTTTTTGCCCAAGGCACGCCGGTGGAACAGATTCGCGATATTCTGCGCGCGAAATGGGGCCGAAGTCACGGGGGGTAGCTCCATCTAGGGCCCGATGGCTTTAGTATCGAACTATATTGAACATTTCACTTACTTAGGTCTTTTCGTAATTCTAATCCTTTGTGGGATGGGGCTTCCTATTCCGGAGGACATTGTCCTTTTAGCTGGCGGCTACCTCGTCCATCGCGGCGTTATACGCTATACTTTGACCTTGGGAGTATCGTTCATCGGCGTAGTGAGCGGAGATTGCTCGCTGTTTCTGCTCGGGCGCCACTTCGGGCAAAATGTGCTTCGCTATTTGGAGTTATGGAAGCCTGCGGCACGCGCTCAAATCGTCAAACTTGAAGATTTTATGCGCCGCCACGGCCATAAGGCGATCCTTTACGCGCGTTTTCTGGCAGGGATGAGAGCCCTCATTTATATCTCAGCTGGAATGCTCGGGGTGCCGCTAAGCCGCTTCCTAACGTTTGACTTCCTCGGTGCACTGCTCTCCGTGCCTATCGTGGTATCGATTGGTTACTTCTTCGGTGGGCAAATTGAAACGGCGGTCGAATGGCTCGGTGGGGTCGAGCGCGCCGTAATTTTAGTGACCGCGATCTGTTTTGCGGTTTATATTGCGCGGCTGGTGGCAGCTCAGCGGCAATCGCGCGCCGTCATTTGATCCCATTCATCGCAGTTCTTGCGACCTTGCTCAGTCCTTTGATCCAACTTTCGCTGGCTACTTTCGCCAAAAAGAGGCTGTCGAATGAAACTCTATTTTCCAGCCTTTAACCTTAAAGCCAAACTCGTCTTGATAATGGTGGTGCTGTTGGGCCTAACGCTTGGGGCAGAGGTCCTTGCAAGTCTTAGCACCCAAAAAGCGATTGTCGACGCGACCGAACAGAACGTTCGCGCCCTTGCGGATGCGATACACATAAGCGTTCGCGAGCTTACGGCTGTAGGAAAGACCGATCGTGATTTATTGCAGAAGTTCCTCAACGAGCACGCCAACAGCAAGATCGAGGTCTCCATCGTTTCGACCGAGGACTTGGTAATAAATAGCTCTAACCCCAAACTTATCGGCACGGCGTTCAGGATGGGGCCGGCCACTCCGTTGCCCGCTGTTGACAGTGGCAGCAAGGCGAAAAGCGGCGCTACGCCGGTTTACTACAGCGTGGACGAGGCTGGTCTGGGCGTTTACCGCATTCCGGTGGAAATCGAAGACCATTTGATGGGCTACATTTACGTGATGGTGAGGTTCGGCAATCTAACCGAAGCCTTGCATCAGAACCAGGTTCGTCTCATTATCCTGGCATCGGTTATTTTCGCAGTAGGAATCGGCTTTGCTTACTTTCTGGCCGACCGCTATGTTCGCCCAGTTCACGCTGTGGCTGACGCCGCTAAAAATATTCCGGCAAAAGGGCTGGAACCGGTTCCCGAGACCTCGCGCCGGGACGAAATTGGGCTACTTACGCGCAGTTTTAACGACATGGTGATGCAACTGCGCCGCGCCCGAGAACGCGAGCAAGAATTGAATCGGCTCGAAAGATTTACCGCGCTCGGGCAACTGGCCGGGAGTCTTGCTCACGAAATAAAAAATCCGCTGAACTTTATAAGCCTGGCCGTGGATCAGATCCGTAATCGCTACGCTCCAAGCGGCGAGGCGGAGCGCGCTACTTTCCTGCGCCAGATCGCGCTAATCAAGGACGAAGTAAAGCGCCTGTCAGCGCTCATCCAGAACTTTCTCGACTATGGTAGGCCGATCGAGATTCGGCCAGCGCCAACCGACGTTCGGGCGTTGGTGCGCGACGTGCTCGCGCTCGGCGAATCGAAAATGAAAAGCCAAGGCATCGTGGTGCACGAATCGTGCGAAACCGACGACACAGTGCTTAACGTCGACGCTGAAAAACTGAGGACTTGCTTCATGAATGTGGTCTCGAACGCGATCGCGGCGATGCCTGACGGAGGCAGCTTGACGGTCAGCTTTCGCAGGGAAAATGGCCAAATGGTGATCGCTTTTAAAGATACTGGCGTGGGAATGACTCCCGAGGTAGCCAAACGCGTGTTCGAGCCTTTTTTTACCACTAAGCTCGACGGTATCGGTTTAGGGCTGTTTATTACCCAGGCGATCGTCAAAAAACATGGAGGGACGGTCAGGATCGCCCCGAACGATCCGCCGCCTGGCGCTGAAGTCGTATTCTCTTTTCCGTTAGACGGGACGGAAAATAAGGCATGAAACAGGCAACCGTTTTAGTGGTCGAGGACAACGAGCGCGAACGGCTTATCACGGCCGAGACCCTGCGCGAAGAGGGCTTTGTTGTGGAAGAGGCGCCCAGTGCAAAGCGCGCCTTGGAGCTGATTGCGTTGAGCCAATTCGACGTTGTGCTCACCGATCTGATGATGCCTGGGATGAGCGGGGAACAGTTGCTGCTCGAGCTTCGCCAGGCCTACCCAGCAACACAGGTCGTTCTGCTCACTGCTTACGGCTCGATCGATAGCGCCGTCAAGGCGATGAAAAACGGCGCCTTCTACTACCTCACAAAACCGATCGATCGAGAAACGCTCGTGATGACCGTAAGCAAGGCTGCCGAACTTGCCAATCTCCAGCAGGAAAACATGCTGTTGCGCTCGAGTCTTGAAGGCAAGCTCGAGGTGCCTGGAATGATTGGCCAGGACCCGGCGTTTCTCGAAGTGATCAAGGTCGTGCGTAAAGTTGCGCCCTCGAACACCACCGTGCTCATAGAAGGCGAGAGCGGAACCGGAAAGGAAGTAATCGCACGCGCCATTCACAAGCTTTCGCCGCGTGCGCAGCGGCCGTTTGTAGCTATCAATTGCTCGGCCATACCAGACAGTTTGATCGAGAACGAACTGTTCGGCCACGAGCGGGGCGCATTTACCGGCGCCACGGAACGAAAGATCGGCTTATTCGAGGCCGCCGACCGCTCCACGTTGTTCTTGGATGAGATCGCCGACCTCGGCATTGGGCTTCAGGGAAAGATACTGCGTGTTCTCCAGGAGAAGGAAATTCGCCGCGTCGGTGGCAACGAGTCTTTCCCGATCGACGTCCGTCTGATCGCCGCCACGAACCGCGACCTTGCTCAAGAGGTGGCCGAAGGTCGCTTCAGGCAAGACTTGTACTACCGGGTCAACGTTGTGCAGATTGTTTTGCCACCGCTTCGCGAGCGACGCTCGGATATCCCGTTGCTTGCCAACCACTTCTTGCGCATGTTCTCCCATTTATCGGGCGGTCGCGTGAAAGAGATCAGTCGCGAAGCGATGGAGGCGCTGCTCGACTATTCTTGGCCAGGCAACATTCGTCAGCTCGAGTCAGCGATCGAACGAGCCGTTCTGCTGTGCGAGGGCAGCACTATTACGCTAGCCGATCTGCCCAACGAGGTACGAGAGCGCAAGCGACCAGGTGTCCGCACTGACAGAGGCCGTTCCGACCGGTACGAATTGCCCCCCACGGGCATCAACTTCGAAAATTTCGAGCGCGACCTGATTCTCCAAGCGATGGATCGCAGCGATTGGGTGATTGCAAAGGCCGCGAAACTTCTCGGAATGAGTTACCGGACGCTGCAGTATCGCCTCGAGAAATTCGGCCTCAAAAAACCTGATACGAGCGTTCCCCAGTCGACTGAGAAAACCTAGAACCTCAGAGAATGACTGTTGCGCTTTCCCGTAGCCCTATTACACCATCATTGGGCTATCATCTGGCGGTCTTGTAAACGCGGAATTAAGCCGACTTGTGGCTGTAGCGGCGAGCGAAACTGTCAGCGTATCTAATTCAAGTTCTAACTATTCGCCCGAGATCTGCTCGTCGTCTCCGCAAACCTTAGCGCCGGCGGCCTCTGCCGTATCAGATCTCAGCTTTTGGGCGGTCGTGTTGATTTTGTCGAGCCCTGATAACTCCTTCCTGCTGCTTACGCCCAGCTCTTTGAAGCCTTGAGCAGCGGGCAGCACCCGCGATTCAAAGGAGCTGACGACTCGGTTGTAATGCTCAACGGACTGGTTAAGCGACCGGCCAAGCTTTTGCACGTGTTCCAACATCACGGCCAGCCTTTCGTGCAACGTTTGGCCGAGCCGCCTAATTTGTTCTGCATTCTGGGCAAGTTTTTCCTGACGCCATCCATAAGCCACGGCTTTGAGCAAAGCAATCAGCGTTGTAGGAGTGGCCAGAATGACCTTGTTTTTGGCGCCCTCTTCGATCAAGCTTGGATCGTATTGTAACGCCGCGCTAAAAAGCATCTCGCCGGGCAAAAACAGCACCACAAATTCGGGCGCGCGCTCGAATGCGTCCCAATAAGCTTTCGACGCGAGTTGCTCGATATGCTTTTTGACTTGCCTTGCGTGCTCCGTTAGCTTGGCCTGGCGCTCTTGTTCGTCACTAGCATCGAGCGCTTGCAGGTATGCCTCCAGCGGGACTTTGGAGTCGACTACAATAATTTGGCCGCCTGGCAGCCTTATCGTCATGTCCGGGCGCAGCTTTCCGTCGGAACTTTGTACCGGGGTCTGCTCCCAAAAGTCGCAATGCTCTACCATTCCGGCGATTTCGACTACGTTGCGCAACTGGATTTCACCCCATCGCCCTCTCACGACTGGACGAGACAGCGCTTGGGCCAGTTGCCTAGTTGCGGACTCGAGGTCGGTTAACTGAGCTCTAAGCTGAGCCTGTGCCTCGCGACGCTCCTGGTCGATCCGGTGCACCTCTTGATCAAGACGACCAAGCGACTCGCTTATCGGAGCAAACAGTTTTTCGAAGTCGCGTCGACGCTGGTCAAACTCTGCAACCATCTCGCTCTTCAGCGCGCCAAGTCGTTCGCCAGCAAGCCTCAAAAACTGGTCGCTGTTTCCCTGAAGAACCTCGGACGCCAGCGAACGGAAAACGTCGGTAAGCTGCTGGCGCGTTTGTTCGAGCAACTCCTTTTGTTGCATAAGGTTACGTTGTGTTTCCTCAAGTCTGGTCTCCACCGCGCGGTTGTAAGCCTCGCTTTGCGAGAGCTTTTCTCTAAGTTCGTTGAGCTCGCGCAAGTGCTGTTGCTGGCCTTCTACTAGCTCCTCGCGCCGTCTTTCCAATTCCTCCAGTTGGCCCTGCAGCCTAGCGCTTTCACTTTGTACCTGCTCGAGTCGCACTTGCAACTCGCGACCCCGCTGCTCTGCACGCTCAAGCTCGGCACTCTTGGCTCGCAAGCCCACAAACCAGCCAGCGATAAAAGCCACTACGCTTCCCACAGCGGAGACAAGCGTCGTCAACAAAGTCCACTTTTGCATCTGTCAAACACCCCCAAATTGGCACCACTTGCAGCCCATAGCTCCGCCGAAGAGTCGAACGTCTGGGGCTATTTTGGGCGAAGCTGCGACGAAAAGCCAGCCGCGCTATTTAGCAACAATCTCAATTAATTTGAGATATGGCACTTTTTCGAGCAAAAGCCTCGTTTCTCTTGAAAATCGCTCAGCGCCGACGAGTGCGCCAGAAGCTTGCTTGCAAGAATAAGACAGGCGGATTAGGCTTGACTGTGGGAACCATGCTCGTGACTAGAGTCAGAAAGACGCGCCGATGGGGGGGTTACCTGATTCTGGTGACTATTGGGGTTATTTGCCTCGCCGGATGTCTATATCCGATGGGGCCAGGTTTTCAAAGCTTCTCTGCTCCGTCTCCCACCGGTAGTTATCAGTATTCCTACACGAATTTTGGTCCTTCGGCTACGTTCGGTACCAACGGCGCTGAGGACGAGCATCTGAGCACTCCTCTCGATTCAATGTCTGATCAAGAGCTCAGCAGTCGGATTACTGATTACCTACATCGACATAAGCTGCCCCTAGTGCAGGCAACCGTGAACAGAGACAAGGACGGACAGCGAAGGCTCGTCTTGTCGGGTTTTGTTGCAACCGATTTTGGCAAGATTGACGCGGTGAACAAAGTCATGAGCTATCTGAACCATCCCAATTGGCAGGTATCGAACTTTATCCGCGTTAGCCCCGACCTCGCTGCCCTCAACGCGAACTATCGCAAGACCCATCAAACTCAAGACAACGGTGGAACCTTTACCTCGTCGGATGGGTCCTTATCATCTGCACCGGCTAGTAGCAGCGTCGATCCGTCGCAGCTCCCCCCTGGTGCTCAAGCCTACATCCAGCAGCAACAGGCAGCTCAAAGTATGATGATGCCGCCAGTGATGATGCCCATGGGTGGTATGATGATCGGTAACGGTTTCGGGTTTGGCACTGGCGGATTCGGCTTCGGCACCGGCTTTGGCCCATACCCGTTCGGCGGCTTCGGTATAGTACCAGGCTTCGGTTTCTTCCCACCGTAAGGCTTTCTTATTCTCCCAACCCAGGCGTGTTGAGTTAGCGCTGAGAGTTCAGCGCGGGAAATTCTTTTCGTTGGGAAATAATTTACCTAGGTCTCGGAAATAGTGAGTCATCGGTGACGCGGCTGGGGTGTTTCTTGGCGTCGCGAGGCTTTGAAACTAGAACCTACGGCCCAATAACCTTACTTATCGACGCGCATAAGCTAGCAAAAAGCTGCTCCATCCTGGGTTTTGCCTGACGATAACGACGCGAAAAGTTATGGTTGGATCGCTTCGGTCGGCTTTCAATAAGTGCGTCGTCCTGCGCGTCTTGCCCCGGAACACCGTTTAACTAAACGAGGCTTGGCTTTTCTCCTCCCTTGAGGCTGTGACCATCTAAAATCTTCCGCGACTTTGAATTTCTGGCACGAAGTCTATCCCATGCCGGTCACGACCATCGAGTCTGAGCTAGAAGCGCCCGTACCACGGGATGTTGGTATGGGGATTTTCCAGCTCGAAGTCGATTCCGAAATGTGAAAGCAAGCGCCCCTCCGCATGAAGCAACTGTAACTTGGCTTGCTCGAGGTCGACCTCAGTCTGAACTTGGTTGCCTTCGGCGCTAACCAATTCCTGTTCGAATTGAAGCAGGTCGTGCGTCGTCGCCATTCCGACGCGGAACCGCTGTTGCTCGTTGCGGAGAGCCTGACGGGCATACTCTTGCGCGGCGGCAGTAGCGGTCACCCGCTTGAGGTCGGCCCGCAAGTTAGCGATCGAGTTCTCCACCTCAGTAATGATCTGAGATAGTAGGTCGCGATACTGCATCCGCTGTTGCTCGTAGATGACCCGCGTCTGGGCCAGAGCGGCTTTCGCGGTCGCATTGTCGAGCTGCATTTCCCAGCTAAAGAAAGCGGCGTAGTTGTAAAAGGCGAAGTCGAACATTTTGCTTAGCGCCGTGCCGTATTCGCCTTTAAACGGAAATTGAAAGCCAGGTTGACCCGCCGACGTGCCTAAGGTCTGGATGCAGTTTGGCGTGACAAGACCAAATGTTGGGCCGCACTCGACATTCCCCGATTCGTTAGTAATGCCGATTTGAGTTTGAGCATTGAGCTGGGGCAAAAGCTGGTTTTCCTGGAACCTGACCTGTAACAAATCCATCTGAATTGCCTCTCGCAAGTTATGCAAAGCCGGCCGGTAAAGCACGGCTTTCTCCAAAGCGTCGTCGACATCCAGTTGGACCGGCTCACTCGGGTTCGGCCGGTCGGCTGGCTCGATGTCGTCTGGAATAAACACGCCCTGCGGATTTAGCATAACGTCCTGACGCAGAACGACACGCGCAGTTTGAAGATTAGCCTCGGCGGTGTAAACGTTTGCGCGGGCAGTTTCAGCGGCGGACTGTGCCTCTTGTACGTCGATCGGGGCTAATGTGCCGACGCGGAGGCTTATCGTGTTTTGCCGCACTAGGTCTTCGTTAAACTTGAGCGATTCCTGTGCCACTCTGAGATTCTCCTGGGCTCTGACAACGTTCCAGTAATCGTTAGCCACCCGCTGCACAAAATCCTCCATCGCTTGCGCATAAGCCCATTGCGCTTGCTTTTGTTGCGATTCAGCAATCTCTACGCTCAGCGTCGCGAACTTCCATCCGAAGTTACGCAAAAGCGGTTGCGAGAGCGAAAGTTGAAGCACCGGGTTGTAGAATGGATTGACCGTCTGGGTCAAATTGTTGGTGCGCTCGAACAAGTTGTTGAACTGAGCACTGAGCGTGCCGTTTGTGGTTGCGAGGATTTTGTTGATGGCGAAATTCCACTCGTACTGGCGGGTTTCAAGGCCCAAAGCGCCACCAAAAGTTTCGAATGGAGTAGTGGTCGGAAAGTTACTGTAAATCGTACCCAGATTGGCCACCGAGTCGGGATCGAATTCGGCCCATTGCATGTTTACGTTTTCTTGCGCTTCGATAGGGTTGAGCCGAGCAACCTTTACAGCGGGGTTGTTCATCAATGCGATATAAATTGCCTGCTTAAGCGTCAGTTGACGGCGGGTGCGAGAGCGAGTCCGCAAGTAAGCTCGACTTATAATGCTCTCTGCCGGCACTTCTCTTACTGGCGACCATTGATGCCGAAACACCGAGGGAAGTGATAAGACACCTTGTCCACGCTCGAAGGGAGCGGTCTCCGAGGAGGGTATGCTTATTTGTGGCGCACCCTGTAAGCCGCCGATGGGCGTAGGCGGCGTTGTCGAGCTTGTAGCACTAGAACGGACCGATCCCGCGGAACCGGTGACGGAACTCGAAGGGTACCCGCTAACTCCCTGGGCGAAAACGCTTGTACAAAGCGACCCCAGAGCCAACACAAGCGTCATCGCTGCGAAAAATGCCCACTGAGTTCGCCTATCCATAATTACGTTCCTCTCTCGGGCGTTGGCTTTATCCGCCCCGCAATCACGCTCCAGCTGCCAAAACCGTAGCGCACCAATCCTTCAGAAGCGCGCATACCATGGAACCTCTTCGCTCGGATCCTGAACCTCGAAGTCGATATCGTAGTGTGAAAGAAGTCCGCCGGTAGCACGCAGTAACTGGATTTTCGCCTCCTCCAGGTCAACTTCAGCTTGGATCTGATTGCCTTCAGCGCTAACCAGCTGCTCTTCGAACTGGAGCAGATCGTGGGTAGTTGCCATGCCGACCTTGAAGCGCTGCTGCTCGTTATACAACGCCTGGCGCGCATAAGCGGTCGCCGCAGCAGTGGCTGCAACCCTTTGTTGGTCAGCGCGCACGGCAGTGATGGCTGACTCAACTTCTGTAACCACCTGAGACAGGGTGTCTCGGTAAGCCATTCGCTGCTGCTCGTAGGCAACACGCGCCTCAGAAACCGCAGCTTTTGCGGTGGCGTTGTCAAGCTGCATCGACCACGTAAAAAACACCGAGTATTCGTAGAAGCGCACCTGGAACATGTCACCCAGAGCCGAGCCGTAACCGCCCTGGAAGGGAAAACGAAAGCCTGGTAGGTTGGGGAAAGGTGGACCCGTAACGCAGTTCGATACCACCAGTCCGAAAGCTGGTGCGCAGGTTACGCTTCCTTGCTCGGCAGTGAGCGCAAGCAGCCCGGTCAAATTGAACTGTGGAAGAAGCTGATTCTCCATAAATTTTTCTTGCAGCCTGTACGTCTCAATCGCCTGCCTCAGACCATGTAATACCGGTCTATAAAGCACAGCATGCTCAATGGCGCGTTCGTCGTTGGTTTCCACCGGCTCGTTTGGGTTTGGATTGTCGACGGCTTCGACGTTGTCGGGAATAAAGTCATTCGACGGGTTAATCATAACGTCCTGCCTGAGAGTGGTGCGGGCGCTATCCAGGTTGGCCTCAGCGGTATAGAGATTGGCCCGCGCTGTCTCGGCAGCTGCCTGGGCCTCCTGGACATCGATCGGAGCTAGCGTGCCAACTCGGAGGCTTATAGTATTTTGCCGCACCAGATCCTCGTTGAACTTTAGTGCCTCCTGAGCCACCTTGAGGTTTTCTTGTGCCCGCACGAGATTCCAATAATCGTCGGCCACGCGCTGAACGAAATCGTCCAAGGCTTGTTTATAAACCCATTGCGCTCGTTTTTGCTGGGACTGCGCGATCCGAACGCCGATCGTCGCAAACTTCCATCCGAAGTTGCGCAAAAGCGGCTGCGAAAGAGACAGGATAAGCTGCGGTTGATAATAAGGGTTAATCGTTTGGATGAAGGCGTTGGTTGATTCGTAAAGATTAGTAAGCTGCAGGCTTGCCAACCCATTGGTAGTGCTTAAGACTTTGCTGATCCCGAAGTTCCATTCGTACTGCCTAGTGAGAAACACGAGTCCCGGTGCTACAACCCCGTTAGGTAAAGTTTCAGGAAAAGTTTGAAGCGCGGAGACGGCAGGCGTCGTGTTCTCGATATATCCGACTGACGCTTGAGTATCAGGGTCGAACTCGGCCCAAGCCATGTTAACCGCCTCTTGCGCCGCAACCGGGTCGAGGCGTGCCACTTTGACCGCCGGATTATTACGCAGCGCCAAATAGATTGCCTGCTTTAGCGTTAGCGGATGTCGCGCGCGCGAGCGGGTCCGTAAGTATGCACGGTTCACCACGCTTTCCAGCGGAACTTCCCGCACTGGCGTCCACTGTTTAGTCAGCACCGAAGGAAGCGACAGGACGTCTTCGCCTTTTTCGAAGGGTGCTGTATCGGTGATCGGGATATTGACGTCAGGCTTACTTTGGAGACCGAGAGGCGGTGCGACAGGATCGGCGCTCGCCGGCTTGCTGGCCGTGGGCAGCGTTGGCGTGGCCGAGCCAGCCACCACCGCAAGCGCACCGGCAGTTTGGGCGCTCAGGGTACCCTTGCCACACGCGAAGGTCGCGATCCAGGCAGCAAGCAAGCTTGCGAGCGCTACATGCCACCTCGCCATTCCCTTTTTCCCCCTGCGACCATCAAGCTAACCCACTCGTCGGCTCACCTCATCCTCGCGCTCCACGAAGTACCGAGGTTTGCAACCTTTCGCAACGTAACATGCGGATCGAAAAAGTGCCTCGCCTTCCGAGCAACGGTCAACCCATCAAAATCGTCGGCGTGCCAACACAATAGGCTTGCCCAACCCTGCTCAAACGTTGATGATAGCGAATATACACTACGAGAGGTCAAGGCAAAACGGACCGACGAGTTCCAAAATTCGAGGAGCTGAGCCGAAGCTTTTGCTATTTACTTAGCGGATGGCGCAAGGGATGGGAAAACGCATAGCAGCAACGGCACTGCTTGCCCTTATAGTGGAAGTATGTCTTTGGTCGCTCACAGCGAGCCGTCCAGACAACGGACGCGCGCTGGCACAAGTTGGAATTGGCGTGCCGCCGTCGCCGGTGGTGCTTCCACCGCCGGTTTTGCCTGGTGCGCCGCCGCAACAGCTTCCTCCCGGCGCGCCCTCTACTCTAGCTCCGCTCATTCCGTTGACCACAGCGACATTAGCGGCAACTCCAACGCTTATCTCGCCGCAAGCGGTCGCTACGCCGAGCGCTTCGCCCACGCCACGTGTCTTTGCGTGCACGTGCTATGGTTTCGCCTCGCGTCCGTTCTGGAGCGGCAACGTCACGGCCAACAGCTACTACGCGGCGCGAGCGGCTGCCGAGAATGCCTGCCTTACTTTTCAGTTCAGTCGGACGCCAGCAACGGTAAATATTCCCACTCCGGTCTTTGCCTTTTTCCCCACGCCGATACCGCCCGTGGGAACGATTCAGGGTGTTCCTGGATTGCCGAACCTAAATGTCGCCCCGGGAGGAGTGAGCGGTTTTGCGCTTTTGCAAAGCCGACGGGGGCAAGCTTTCATTCCTCGCTGTGCCCAGTGTGCGTGCAATTAGAGCATTTCTTCGCTAGTGCCGGAGCTTGGCCTGTTTTCATGTAGCTTTTTATCAGGTGTCAACCGATATGATGGTCCTCCCGCACGCACGTGACTTCGAGTCGCAGCGACGGACCATGATCCGTCAAGCAAACATTTCTCGTTCGACAAACTTCGATACGGGAGCGGCCTCGCGCACGATGGTAGTTGGACGGAACCAATTCGCGCGTCTCGCTTTACGTCCCTATGCTGGAGGCCGGCGATCCATCGCAGTTTGGTGCTTTTTCGCTTTGTCGGCGCCTTTTAGACTGCGTTGCACTGCTTGAGCTTGAAGTTCCTGAACAAGCTTTGGAACCTCAGGAATACGCAAAACGATTTCTCTGCAGGTCTCTTCTTCGGCGCGCATCAAACGTATATCTCGCAGAGCCTCCACCAGGTTAATTCCTGATTCAAGAAAGATGTCCACCAGCACGAAAGCGGGCCGAATGATCAGTGCGTAGCGACCGCCCGAAGCTTTAATAAGGTCCTTTCCGTTGGAGGTCGATACCATACGGATTCGCAGCCCAACGGTCCATCCACCGATCAAAAAGACGTAATATCCGTCATATCTAGACACGTGTCCATAGACTACAGCGTCCACGTCGAGCCAGGATCCCAGCTGTTGCGGCGACACTCGCATCAAATCTCCGAATGTCCGCACGCCGTGTTGGGCCAAAACCGCGTCCACCTCGAGCGGGCTTACGATCTCGAACTCTCGTTGAGCCAAAAATGCAACAAAAACGCGGCGCACTCTGTTACCGACAGTCCATCGCCACCTTTCGATTTCATCCCCGGAATGAAAAGTCACGGGAATCATGTCCACTTTGAGGTTGTCGCCCTGAGTGTAACTAAACGGCAACACCGCTACGCGGCGAGGCGGATTAGCGTAATATTGGGGAGAGACCTCGATCGGGAAAGTCTCGGGATCGGTTTCGATTAAACGATCCAGAATCGTCTTCCGGCCGTGGCGGAAGATTCTCTTTTCCTTGCGAAAGAATATTTCCGGGCGCTTGTCCGTTTGGCCCGATATCTCGGAGACCCAGCTAGGCGTTTGCGGACAATAAGAATTATCGGAAACAGCTTCCGCTTGAGGGTTTGTTAGCCGCGCAGACCTCGGAATTGAAAGACCCGAAACTTCCTTCGAGCCTAAAGGTACTCCCCAGGCCGAGCCGACCTCGACACCGGCCGGCGAAGCGTGCCCCCCTTGCGTGCCATCTTCGGGCAAGTGGGATTGGGCCGAGGTTGAAGGCGACGAGTCGTTCGCCTTTATATCCACATTCGACGGACCAAGTGCCACGCTTTGACCTTGGGCGAAATTCGACGTCTGCTCTTCCTTGACTTTGGCTTTGTTCGGTGTTTGCACATTCCTATGTCCGGCTGAGGCGCTGCTTGACCGTGCCAGCGTAGCAAGCTTAGCCAGCGTTGCACTTGCATAGTTGGTCAGTGGAATTCGCCAAACCAGCTCGCGCGCGACCTCCTCTTCTGCCCTTCTGAGATCGACATCGCGCAAATCGGTGAGATTCACCGCCGAGTTGAACGCGATGTCGCGCAAGGCAAGAGCTGGCGTGATTTCGTTCTTGTTGCGGGTGCCGATCCCAGCGACCAAAGTGCAGCCGGTCTCTGTCGAGACCATTTTCAGGCGAAGCGTCACTTCCCAACCCACGAACAGCATGAAGTAGTAGACCTCGTAGTGGGTGACCTCGCCGTACACTACGGCGTCGACGTCAAGCCATCGTCCCAGCTCCTGGGGTGTGACGCCATCGAGCTTGACGTCATTGTCTACGCCTCTGGCGGCCAAAACCGCGTCGACCTCAAGTGTGTTGACCGTTTCGAACTCGCGCTGCGCAAGATATCCCTCGACATCCTTGCGCAATCGATTCGAATCGGTCCATCGCCAGTCAGCAAGCTGCTCAGCTCGCCGTATCGTTATCGGAACCTTGTCCAGGACATAGTTGCCGCTTCCCTTGTCGGTGAACGGCAACACGGCCACGCGTCGAGGTGGGTTGGAACGGTATTCGGGACTTACGTATATGCGAAACGTACCAGGATCGAATTCCACTACGCGGTCAAAAAGCGTTTTGCTGCCGTGAGAGCGCGCGCTGTACTCAGGAAGGAAAAGGGGTTGTGGTGGGGGATTGGAGCTGGTAGACCGTAGCGCGCAAGAGCTCCCGAGCCCCAGGGCCGCTGCAAGTAATAGCGATATCAGACGAAATGCCATTCAAGGCTAACCCGTTTTTTTGGTGATGCGGTCTCAAGTTGACCCACATGTGAAATTAGCTTCGCGAGCATCGAAAGTGCTCAGGCTGAGGCGCAAACCCCTTTTGTTCACCACGCTGGCGACTCTACCGCAACGGTGTTAGCTTTTCAACGCACGAAAGCTCGCGTAAAGACTTTTAGTTCCCCAGTATAGTTCCTGCAGCCTTTTCCTTACGCGCCAAGTAAGATCGCCTGAGCTCAATGTCGCGCGTCATGTCAGCTGGTCCGTCTGGACGGGTCACTAGGCAAAGGTTAACTGTCGACCCTTCTGCCGCTCAAGCACCCGTCAAAGTAAGCACGATCCGCTGTGCTGACCCCAGCCAGACAAGTGTTATCGCTCAGGCTCGACATTGGCTGAGCCCACCACTTTCTGCGTAGTGGTTCCCCAAATCCTGTTAGTTATTGCTCAACACGGTCTGAAAGCTCGAATAGAAGACTGTTATGCCTCAAGACCAATCAGGCTTTGCTTAGTACTCGTCGCCAAGCCAGCCTGGGCCGACAAAGTCAGTTAAGGGGCGCGACGACTGGGGGATCCTGGGATCCTCCCGACCGACATCTTAGCGAACGCACTCTTGGAAGCTTTAAGCCCTGCTGGCCCACAGCCATTGTCACAATGTCAAGGGCCGCATTAAGTGCCGCACGATGCGAAGCTAGTGGCCTGCATCGGGAAGCGTCTCGCAATTACAGAGTTAAATCGCGATGGACCTATGATGTCTAGCGGAGGAGCAAGCCCTTTCCAAGCGGGCCAGCGCAAGGATGAACTCGGTCGTTGCTGTAACCTTCTGTGAAGAGCTTTAAACTCACCACCTCTTCTATCCCGACAACGCTTGGCTTGTACGGTTTGAAGACTCTTTTGCGCGTTTATGCCATAGTCAAAATAGTAGCCTAATAAATTGCCGGACTGGCCTAGGACCTACACGAGGACAGCACACACATTTTCAGGATTGAGCTAGGAGAAATAAGCGGATAAGCGAACATAATGCAGCGTAAATTGGTTACTTGCCCCCTCGAACCGTCATCCCCAGCAAAGTATATATCGTCATGTGTTTTAGGTGTTGTATGCTTGCCATATTCGAAATGACTTGCGTTGGATTTTGGCAAACCTCGTAAGAGGGCGCGATGTTTGACGACGGCTCTGCCGGCATATCCGAGTCGAACCTCGGGGCGAAAGCGCTCAAGTGGTGGTTAGTGGTTATCGGGCTAATTGCTGCCCTGGGGATTCTTTCATATTTCGCCGCAAAGCAACGCGCTGCGGAAAAAACTAGTCGTACCCACCGTGCCATTCCGGTCGTAACCGTGGTTCGTCCAAAGCGACGTGACTTGTCTCGTCGAATCACTCTGACGGGCGACGTTCTAGGCATAAAGCAAGCGGACCTGACCGCCAAGGCCCCCGGTTTTATCGAGGCGATTTACGTCGACCGTGGAGACTACGTGAAACGTAATCAGCTCCTTGCGGTCCTGACGTATCCCGAACAGGAGAAAGCCTATCGACAGGCCAAGGCGAATTTCGAGTTGGCGAAGGCGAATTACTTACGCTCGGTTCAGCTTTGGAAAGAGCACGTCATTTCGCAGCAGGACTACGACACCGCGCTGGCAAATTACAAATCGACCAAAGAGGCGTATAAAGAGCAAGAAGCGCTTTACAGTTACCGTATCATCCGCGCGCCGTTTTCGGGGTACATTATTCAGCGTAACTACGACCCAGGCCATCTAGTTTACCCTGGAGTCAGCCAGTCGCCGTTATTCGTGCTGGCGGATTCCAGTAAAGTCAAAATTTTCGTCTACGTACCAGAAGAAGACTTGGGCCATCTTAAAATCGGACTTCCAGCCGAGGTTCGAACTGACGCCTATCCTGAGAAGGTTTTCTCTGGAAGCGTTGTAAGGCTTGCCCAGGGGTTAGACCCATCGACGCGCACGATGCAAACCGAAGTCGACCTGCCGAACCCTGAAAACCTCCTCAAACCCGGTATGTTTGCGCGAGTCACCTTGAAGTTGTTTACCGAGCACAACGTCTTGACGCTAATTCCAAGCGCCGTGCTGCACGGTGATCAGGGAAGCTTTGTTTACGTAGTGAAAAATGCTCATGCGCACAAGGTGGCGGTAAAGCTCGGTTTGCAGGAAAGCGATGCCGTGCAAATTGTCGATGGGCTTGTAGGCGACGAGATGGTGGTAAGTTCGGGCGCTGAGTTGCTTGATGATGGTTCGCCGGTAAGGGTGGCGGCAGTGCTCGACGAATCTAAGCCATATGCCGCCGCACCGACTCCGAATGTTACTTCGAGGCCGATTGCCCGGGAGGCTAATGGACGCGCGCTGTCGAGCGATGGAACCAGAACTTTCGTCGATCCTGAGAAAGCCTCGGCAACGCGTAGCACAACGCCCGGAATGACGCCGGTAGAAGGCGTTGAGTCCGGAGGCCGTTTTACCCGCAGAACCTCGGGCGGCACTCGCCACACCGATCGGGAGGTGGGCGAACCTCGTCACGCCGAACAGAGGAATTCGGCGTCGGCTCCGAACTGAAGCACAATCTTTTCGCAGCATCTGCCTTCACGCGCCGAGGCGGAAGGCGCATGGCGATGTCGCCAGAGGATTTGGGTTTCCTTATCAGAGAGCGCGCAAACGTATTACCTGGGTGTGGCCGAGCGAAGCTAATCAAGAGCGTCAAGATGGTATGACATTCTCAGAGCGACCACGAGAAGATTCACTTGCAGAGTTGTAATGTAGCAGCTTAGCTGCGGGATAAACAAACCATGTGGCTTACGCGTCTCGCCCTTCGCAACCCTATCTTCATTTTGATGGTTTCTCTTGCGGTCGTGATTCTCGGCGCGACGTCGGCAGCGCGAATGTCGGTCGACCTGTTTCCGAACATTTCTCTGCCGGTTTTGATAGTGGGCACCATTTACGAGGGCGCGAGTCCAGAGGATGTAGAAAAGACGGTGACCTACCAGGTCGAGAAGGCCGTGGCGTCAGTGTCCAACGTCGACCACGTTCAATCTTACTCCAAGGAAGGGCTTTCTATCGTGCAGGTATGGCTGCGATGGGGCGCCAATATCGAAAGCGGCATGGTCGAGGTCACTCAGCACATCCAACAAATCTTAAACATCTTGCCTGCCGGCGTGCAGCAACCATTCGTTATCAAGTTCGACGTTTCGAATCTTCCGGTTTGCGACGTGACGGTTTCGGGCGCAGGGCTGGATGAGCGTCGTTTGTATGACCTTGCCTATAATCAGATCGCGCCCCAGCTAGAGCAACTTCCGGGCGTAGCGACGGCAACGGTTAACGGAGGCAAAATCCGCCAGATAACCGTTTTTCTCGACCGAGAAAGGCTACGCGCTCGAGGGTTATCGATTCTTGACGTAGTCAACGCTATCGGGAACTCCAATTTGATTCAGCCTTCGGGCTGGATACGAATCGGCGAACGGCAATACAATATCTTCTCCAACGCGCAGTTTCGCCTCGTATCGTCCATCGGCAAAGTGGTGGTCGCTACGGTTGGCGGCGTTCCCGTGCACGTGGCCGATCTTGGCAGAGTCGTGGATGGGGCGGAAGAGCAGACCAATATTGTGCGTGTTAACGGGCGCAGAGCGGTTTATTTGGCCGTAAACAAGCAGCCAGGAGCGAACACCGTCGATGTAGTTGACGCCGTGCGCGAACGTCTAAAGCATCTGGTTGGAATTCCGCGCTCGGTAAGACTCGATCTAACATTCGACCAATCGGTCTACATTCGCGACGCCATTCGCAATCTGGAGCATGAAGCCCTAGAAGGGGCCATTCTTGCTTTTGTCGTCATCCTGGTCTTCATCCAGAGTCTAGCCGGTACGCTGATCGTATCGGTGGCGATTCCGCTGTCGATCGTAGCAACGTTCTTGCTGCTTTACTTTTCCGGGCAGGCGATCAACGTCTTCACACTTGGCGGCCTTGCTTTGGGCGTGGGGCGACTAGTCGATGACGCTATTGTGGAGCTGGAGAATATCTCGCGTCATTTCACCGCAGGTGAGCAAGGCACAGCCGGCGTCCTGGCGGCAGCACAGGAGGTTGCGATGCCCATCCTGGCGTCGACCGTCACCACGATTGTCGTTTTTCTTCCTATAATTTTCATCACCGGCGTCTCCCAATTGCTTTTTATTCCGATGGCGCTCGCGATCAGTTACTCGCTGACGGCGAGCTTCCTCGTATCGCGCACCGTAACGCCACTTTTGTGTCTCAAATATTTGGGTCCGGAGCGCGAGCGCGACCCTCACAGTCGCAATCCAGTCGAGCGCCTGGCGGCCACGGTTCAGGCGCTTTTGCGCAGGTTAGAGCGGGGGTATCAGCGAGCTCTCGAAGCCGCCCTGAACTATCCCACGGCCACCGTAGTAGCTGTCGCGCTTCTATTCGTTTTATCGCTTGGACTGGTGCCTTTTATCGGGACGGAATTTTTCCCCAGCTCGGATGAAAGTCATTTCGAAGTGACCGTGCGGGCTCCTGTCGGTTCGCGAATTGAGTACACCGAGCAGCTTGTCCAACGGCTCGAGGACGCGATCAAGCGAGAGCTTCCCCCAGGAACGCTCAAAATGATGCTTTCCAACATCGGTCTTCTCACGACTGCCGGCAAAGTCAACGCTCAAGCGGCGGTCTATTCGCCCAACACCGGGCCCCATTCAGCTTTCATCGACGTCGAGCTCGTACCCCGCGACAAGCGCGATTTCTCCACCACGGAGATCGTCGACCGACTGCGCAACCGTCTTATTGCCGCGTTTCCTGAGGCGCAGCTTTACATCCGACCTACCGGCACCGTGGAGAGCGTATTGAACTTCGGCTCCGAAGCGCCAATCGACGTCGAGGTGCTCGGCTACGATCTGGCAAAGGCGCGGTCCATAGCGGAGGCTGTTGCAGAAGTGATGCGGACTACGCCGGGACTGGCAAGCGTACGCATCGCCCGAGAGCCGGATTTTCCGAAATTCAACATCGCGATCGACCGTGTCAAGGCAGCGCTGATGGGCGTCAATGAACGGGACGCAGCCAATGCCATTCTTTATTCCCTGAACGGCAACACTCTCAACCCGCCGGTTTTTACCGATCCGGTTAGCGGCAACGAGTACAACATAATCGTGCAGCTAAGGCCGGAAGACCGCTCGCACATTTCGGATTTGGGCGAAATTTTTCTAGTTAATCGAGGCTTACAACCTTTTGCCTCGGTCAGTGGCCAACCGGCGTCGCTGAACCTTATTACCTCGGGCGTGCCTGGAGCCGGTCAAAACGGAGGAGGGGAGCTGCCCGGCGGAGGCGAGCAACCACCTCCGGCACCGCTGGGACTAGTTAACGCGAGCGCGGGGGCGTCGAGTAGTCCGGCTCCGAACCAGGTCGTTCCGATAAGGAACATCGCGCGTATTACGCCTGGTGCGGGTCCGCTCGAGATCGACCGCAAATACCTCCAGCGAGTAATCGATGTCACGGCTTCGCCGGCTGGGCGCGATTTGGGTTCGCTTGCCGCAGAGCTACGCGCGCGTTTGGACCAGATTCCGTTACCCCCTGGCTTTGGCTTGCGCATCGCCGGGCAAGTTGCACAACAACAAAGCGCTTTTGGCAGCCTTTACTTTGCGTGCATTTTAGCCTTGCTACTGGTTTATATGGTCATGGCCTCGCAGTTTCAATCGCTGCTCGACCCTTTCATTATCATGTTCACTGTGCCTTTCGGGATGATGGGCGTAATCTGGGCGCTTTACCTTACGGGGACGACGTTTTCGACGAGCTCGTTCATGGGGGTCATCATGATGGCGGGAATCGTTGTTTCCAACGGGGTGCTGCTCATAGATTATACCAATCTTTTGCGCCGGCGCGGGCTTCCCGCGCGCGAAGCGCTCATGAAGGCTGCCAGCACTCGCCTGCGCCCCATCCTGATGACAACGGTCGCTACACTGGTCGGCCTTTTACCGATGGCGCTCGGCTTAGGCGTAGGCAGCGAATCCAACGCGCCGTTGGCGCGTGCGGTGATCGGAGGGCTTTCCGTCTCTACACTGCTTACGTTGTTTTTCGTGCCGGCATTCTACGAGCTTATCGAGAGAAATTTCCCCCGAAGGCTAAGGCCGTATGATGATGACTTGGATTTGATCGCGTCAGATTCGTGATTGGCCAGAGAGCCCTGGAAATGCGAAAGGTAGAAAAATCGAGCGTGCCCTTACGGTAAAGCCCCATGTGGCTCACTCGTCTTGCGCTGCGAAACCCTACGCTTATTGCGATGGTGACTTTGGCGGTCGCCATTCTAGGGGCGGTATCGGTGAACCGTCTACCGATCGACCTTTTCCCCAACATCAATTTGCCGGTGCTGCGCGTGGTAACTTTGTACCCAGGAGCAGGCCCCCAAGATATTGAGCATACCGTGACGTACCCGATCGAAAAGGGCGTCTCCGGCTTGTCCAACGTTGACCATATCGAGTCGGTTTCCAAGGAGGGCGTGTCGCTCGTCAGCGTCTACCTGGATTGGTCTGCCAACCTAGACGCCGCGATGATCGAAGCCAACAATCGGATTCAGCAGATTTTGAACCTGCTTCCCGTCGGCGTGCAGACGCCCTTCATTATCAAGTTCGACCTGGCCAATATCCCGGTGTGCGCGGTCGACGTTTTTGGTGCCGGGATGGATGAGCGCCAGCTCTACGACCTGGCGTACAATGTCATCGAGCCCCAATTCGAACAGCTCCCTGGAGTAGCAACGGCGGCCGTTTCGGGAGGCAAGATCCGCCAGATATCGGTCGCGGTGGATCGCGAGCGCATGGCAGCGGTGGGGTTGTCGCTACTCGATCTCTCGGCAGCGATTAACGGCGCAAATCTGCTCGAGCCGGCCGGCTGGATCAAGGTTGGCGACCGCCAATATGGTGTTACTACGAATGCCCAACTCAAAGTGGTCGATAGAATCAATGATATCGTGGTGGCTCGTCGCAACGGCGTGCCGATAACCGTCGGAATGCTCGGGCGAGCTACCGACAGCTACGAGGACCAGACCTATATCGTCCGCATCAACGGTCAACGCGGCGTCTTTATGGCGATCTACAAGCAGCCGGGGCAAAACACCGTTGAAGTGGTCGATGCGGTCAAGAAAGCATTGGGCCATCTGGTTGGTATCCCGCCGGGTATCAAACTCAGCATTTTTTTTGACGAGTCGACTTATATTCGCAGGTCGATCGAATCGCTTCGAGGCGAGGCTTTTCAAGGTGCGCTTTTGGCGTTCGTGGTGATTTTGTTTTTTCTTCAAAGCCTCCGCGCCACAGTAATTATTTCGCTTGCGATTCCGCTTTCGATCCTTGCCACTTTTCTGTTGCTGTTCTTGGGCCATCAATCGCTCAACGTTTTTTCCTTGGGCGGGCTTGCTTTGTCGGTTGGACGAATGGTCGACGACTCGATCGTGGAGCTCGAAAACATTGCGCGCCATTTCAATAAGGGGGGGCCGAGGCGCAAGGCAGTTTTGGAGGCAGCGAGCGAAGTATCGATGCCCATCCTTGCCTCTACGGTAACGACCGTCATCGTCTTTTTGCCCACGCTTTTCGTTCAAGGCATAGCGCGAATTCTTTTTACTCCTCTCGCGATGTCGGTTACTTGCTCCTTATTGGCCTCGTTTTTGGTTTCGACCACCGTGACGCCGCTCTTATGCCTTCGCTTTTTGACCCAGACAGAACCAGCCGAGAAGCGAAGCGCTCTTTTAACGCGTCTGGCAGCGGCCTGTAGGATGGCCGTTGACTGGCTTGAGCGCAAGTACCGCCAAGCCTTGACGCGCTCGCTAAGGCATAAGGCCCTGGTGCTGTTCGGGGTGATCGGGTTTGCTGCTTGTTCGACGCTGCTGTTGCCCGGGATCGGCGTAGAGTTCATGCCCGCTTCGGACGAGAGCCAATTTCATTTGAGCGTTAGACTTCCTGTCGGCTCGCGAATCGAGCTGACGGAGCAAATTGTCGGAGAGATCGAGGATGAGATCAGACGACAAATTCCGCCTCAATGGATCACCGTAATCCAGTCAAGCATCGGCCTTCTAACCACTGCTGGCCGCGCTTCAGCGCGCCAGGCCACCTATTCATCTAACACCGGGCCTCATGCGGCCCAGTTGAGCATCCATCTGGTGGATCCCACCAAGCGCAGCGAATCGAGCGAGCAGATCGTCAATCGCCTAAGGCCCGTTTTGCTTCGGAAATTCCCTTACGTCAAGCAGTACATGGATAAGGGCGGACTTGTTACCCATGTGCTTAACTTCGGTTCGGCAGCTCCCGTGGACGTACTCGAGCTGGGTTATGACTTGCGCGACGCGGCGCGCTTGGCGCGAACTATCGCGAGGATGATGCGCTCGATGCCGGGACTGGCGGACGTCCAAATAAGCCGTGAGGAAAACTTTCCGGAATTCGACATTACGGTCGACCGCGAAAAGGCAGCTCTAGCCGGCATTTACCAGTACAGCGCAGCCCATCTCATCCTTGACTCGACTAACGGCTCGACCAGTTCTCCTTCGATCTATATCGATCCGACGACGGGCAACGAGTACAACATCGTAGTGCAATACCAGGATCAATATCGGAGTCACATAAGCGACCTAGAGAACACCTTTCTGGTAAACCCGCTCGCAGCCGGCGATCCGTCGCGCAACATGGGGGTCATTCGATTACGTACGATCGCGTCGGTCAAACCGAATGGTGGACCGATCGAAATTGACCGCAAGTACCTTCAGCGCGCAATCGACATTTCAGCCAACACCGTGAACACGGACTTGGGAACCATAGCGCGAGAACTCGAGGCTCGTCTGGCCAAGCTGCAACTCCCGCCGGGCTTTAGCGTGCAGCTCTCCGGACAGATCGTGCAACAAAGGGGCATTTTCACCTCGCTCGGCGCCGCTGCGCTGCTCGCCACCGTGCTTGTCTATATGGTGCTAGCCTCGCAATTCCGCTCGCTCGTCGACCCCTTCATAATTATGGTCTCGGTACCGCTTGGGATCGCAGGCGTTATTTGGGCCTTATTTTTGACGCACACCACGCTTTCCGTCGCCTCGTTTATGGGCGTCATCATGATGGTGGGAATCGTTGTCTCCAACGGCGTGCTGATGGTACATTATGCCAACGTTTTGCGGGACAAAGGTCAGGGCCTATTACAGGCGGTGGTAGAAGCCTCTCAGGTTCGGCTAAGACCAATTCTGATGACCACGGTGGCGACTCTTGCTGGTCTTTTGCCGATGGCTTTGGGTCTTGGAGTAGGCAGTGAAAATAACGCGCAACTGGCGCGAGCCGTGATCGGAGGTCTGTCGGTTTCTACCATCCTGACGCTCTTTTTCGTTCCTGCATTGTACGTGACAATTGAAGAGCGCGCCACACGGCGGCGAAAAGTGCGGTAAACGATTGTAGCTCGACGCTGCGCAGCAAAGTGGTGTAGCTCGAACGCAATTTGTCACGTTTCGCGACGCAACGGCTAGATGATTGGAGCGAACCAAGAGAACTTGCGAAATTGGTTACGGGGAAAGTTAAGCGCGCAGGTAAAAACCAATCGTCTACTGAGTCGGAAACTCGGCTTCTAAGCCTGCCGTGGCTTGCGCAAAACGGCCAGACAGAAGCCTCCGAGGACGCAGCAGGTAGTGAGAATGACTTGACTCGTCCTCTTAAGCGTCGTCCAGGACGGCGACCTGATCCACATCTTAGGCAACGAATAATCAAATCTGCCTGTCAGCTTTTTGGCGCTCGCGAGTTTCACCGCGTGCGTGCCCAAGAGCTTGCCGAGAGAGCCGGCGTCGGCAAAGGGACCCTTTACCGCTGTTTCCGTTCCAAGCGAGAGTTATATTTGGCTGCTATTATCGATGGCTTTGCGCAACTTCAGTGCAAGCTCGCGCAAGCCATGGCACAGGCCCATTCACCACGGCAAAAAGTCGAAACGATTATACGCCAAACCACGGAATACTTTTGGGATAGAAAATACTTTTTTGTCATTCTGCAGAGCGTCGAGCCTGGCTCAGGCTCGCTCTACAACCGTTTTTACGCTGAGCGGACTAAGCTCGTGGAAATGCTTCAGTCTACGATTTCGCTCGGAATTGAAGCTGGCGAGCTGCGCTCAGACCTAGACCCTCGCCTATGTGCAGAGGCCTTGTTGGGCATGGTGCGCGCATTAATTCGTTTTCGTAACCGCACAGACACCCCGGAGCTAGCAGTGCAAACGATCCTTGCGATCTTTTTCGGTGGCATGGAAGCTAAGTCAGGCGGGCGCGAAATAATCACGAGGCGAAAACGCAGCGGTTAGCCTTGTCGCCCTGCAAGACGGACGTTCTGGGGCTGCGTTGGTACGACACCTACATCGTGTCAGGCCTCTACAGCGATAGCCTCTGCCTTGCTGCGGCGAAATGACAGTTTCTTCGCAATGCATTCCTCGCCATGCATTCCTTAAAGGAAAGAGTCAAAAAGCCGTTACGCATCTTTCTGTTGCGTCCTGCTTGCAACTATAACCTGGTTACAAGCAGTCTTCTCGTCCTAAGCACGAACCTTGGACGCTTGGTATTATTATTTGAGCGCATGCGGTAAACTAATCGATTAATAATTCGAGCTGTGTGTCAAACACCTGAGTGGGAGACGCAAGATTGACTTTGGAGGATTCGGGCGTGAAGCGTAAGATTAGGCTCTGGGCCGTTTTGGGTGCGGTTCTGGGTAGCTTATTGATGATTTCACCTGCCGCGCGAGCGCAGGCGCAAGCTGCACCACGAGCTGACGACCAGATGAAGAAATTAAAGCAAGAACTCGGTTTAACCGAGCAGCAATCGAGTCAGCTGCAAGCCTTGGCATCGTCCGGTCAACAGCAAGGAGCGATTCTACAACAAAAAATTTCAGCGGCTCGTCGAAACCTAATGGCCGCCGTACTGGGAGGCGCTGACCAAGCTACGGTACAAGCCAGAGTTGACGAACTCAAGCGACTTACAAATGAAATGATCGACTTGAACACCCGCGAGATCGCAAAACTGGCTAAAATCCTAACGCCAGAGCAACGCGAAAAGCTTCTAGGAGCGCCGGCTGCGCCATCGCAGTAAGTCGACGGCTACGTTTTGCGAAGAGCTCCACGCCGAAGCGTTCGGAGGTAAGTCGCGACGGAACAAAAGGTGCGATGGCGACGAAGCTTTTCTCAATCGTTTTCACCATCCAGTCTCTCGCCGCGCGAGCGTCGCGCTTTCAGCTGATCCGAAGTTAGAGCCGGCTCAGTTTGACTTTGAGCCGGCATGGCGAACTCGGTAACCAAGTCACCAGAGCAGTCGAGAAGCTGTTTAATTCAGGATCGCTGTTGAAAGTGGGGGTGGGTCGATACCTATCCGTCTTATTAGTACCACACCTGTCAGACTGTGTGCGTAGTCGTTTACTCGCGCCGCGTCTGTGCACAAATTGACGTCCGCCTAGCAGGGGAAGGTGAGCGAGGCGATTGAGCTCGAATTATTGATGCGTGCTCGACGCCAGAATAGTGCTTGCGGCCCAGCTTTCGGTGAGCAATAAAAAATCCGCCCGTCATATAGACGTTTTCGAGGCCGTCCTGTTGGGCGTCTTGTGTTCGCTTACGCAAACGGGCGGCACGATTGCGCTTGTTCAAGGAGGTCTCGGAGCGCTTGATCGGCTGAGCAGCGTTGGCGCAGGAGCGATAGGTCTGACCGCGCTGAGCGGCATTTTGGCCGAAATTTTCCGCCTAATTGGACTAGGTTCAAGTTCTCGCGGGTTGAGAACCTCTCCCGTCGCACGTTCGGTAGCTTTTGGACTTGGCTTCGGCGCAGCGCAGTTTTTAAACGCTTCTTTTGCGCTGGTCTCCGTGCCGCGACCCATCGCGCTTACTCTGTTGAGCGTACCTCTTACCGTTCGCATCAGTTTTAAGGGCGTTATGACGAGCGCTCTTCTGGAGGTAGGTTTGTCGGTTCTCGCTACGCGCGCGCTCAATGCGAGGGCCAAGAGGCTGTTGGTGCTCATACCATTGTGCCATGGCGCTTTGAACGGGATTGCACTCAGAGTCTTTTTTGAGGCTGGATTTGGACCCGCAAGCTACGTAATTTTGGTCGCAGCGCTAGCGAGCATCATCGCAGCGCTCCCTGTGGCGCGTGTCGAAAGCCCGACGGTGAACGCTGAATTTTCTCCTTCGCGTATCCCAAAGCCAAGCAACGAAGCGGTAATGGCTCGGGAAGTAATGTGTAGTTACTCTGTCGGCGGCAGTTGGTCGCAGCGAACGTGGCTTGGACCGCTAAACTTGCAAATCGGCCTAGGGGAAAGTGTCGCACTTGTGGGTCCGAACGGGGCAGGCAAAACGACCATTTTGAGGCTGCTTGCGGGCCTGCTTCCACCTAGCCGGGGCGAGCTTCGCGTTTTCGGTACCGATATGGCCGGGCGGCACTCGGACGAGCTGCGCAAGCTCATAGGGTACGTGCCAGACGAAGACGGCTTGTATCCCAAGATGCAGGTAGGCAAGTATCTGGAGTTTTTCACCCACCTGTACGGATACAACAGCCTGCAAGAAGTTGATGAGTTCGATAAACTGCTCGACTCGCTTGGGCTTAAGAAGCTCCTCGAGGCGCGGATCGATTCGCTCTCCAAGGGTACGCGGCAAAAACTTGTGCTAGCGCGCGCGTTAATTCCCAGACCAAAGTTGCTCTTACTCGACGAACCAACCACGGCGCTCGACTTACCCTCTATGCTCGAGTTTTTCCAATACATAGCTCGACTTAAAAGAGCGGGATGCGCCGTCGTACTGTCCACTCACGATTTCGAGGAAGCACGGCAGCTGGCCGACAGGATAGCGTTGGTGCATGCAGGCCGTATCGTTTGGGAGCTGCCGCCTGCAGAGGCTGAGCAAGCTATTTCTGGGAGATGGACCTTTAGGCTTCGACTTGTAGCCAACGCTACACAGGCTGCGCAAGCATTAGAAGTTCTGCAAAAACTCGCGCGCCAAGGGATACTGGAGGACCCTGTTTTATCCGTTTCGAACGACGGTCAGATGCAGGAACTGCTTTTCGCGACCCGGCAACCGATTACGACCAATCCGAGGATCCTTCAAGCTATGATCGATTTGGGCCTCGAGCCCTATCTTCTTGCGCCGGTCTTACGCCAGTGGAGCAACGAAGTCGAACGGTTCGATGATAGCGGGAAGCGAGTTCCGTGAGGCAACTTTTGAGCGAACTCGCAACGGGAGCTTGACAGACGGACTATTCGACGAGATGGCAAGAATCGTTCGCGACATTTTGATCGTTGTAAAGCGAGAACTTAGCGATTTCTCGAAAGAGAGGGCCGTGTTGGCGGCCGACGCGTTCAGCGCGGTGGCGCTGCCGCTTTATCTGGGACGCCTTGCAGCGAGCGTTCACCTTGCGCCTGCTCGGGTATCGATATGGGTGCTTATGATCGCGCTGGCGCAGGTTTTCATCGTTTCCACCTCTGCGCTTCAAGCGCTTGCCTTAGAGCGCGAACATCGGACGCTGGCACCATTGCTGATGACGCCCCTGTCGGAGCGGGCAATTTTTCTCGGCAAGACATTGCCTACCGTTGCTATCGCGGTATTTCAGGGCGTGTTCTCGGTGACTCTGTTCTTATGTGCGACACACTTCAGCGCGCATTGGCCAGTGGCGTTAGCTGACTGGGGTTCGATCGCGCTTGCGATTGCCTTGACGGTAAGTACTGCGTTCCAATGTGCTGGATGGGGCGTAGTGGTTGGCTCGTTAATTCGTTCAAGCCGCGCAACCGGACTTGCAGTGACCCTTCTTTCGCTTGCGTTCTCCGCCTTTGCAGCTAACCTCGGCTTGTGGGCGCTTGCAGATCCGCTTGGGCGTGAGTTTCGTCTCGAGGTCATCCTGACGCAGCCCGCTCTTGGCTTGGGGATGTTTTTATTGGCGGCCTCAATGTACCGGCGAACTACGCTTCTAGCCAGAATTTGGTAATCGAGGTACCGGACAAACGCGCAAGCTCGGCTCTGGCGACTTGCCAGATAACCACGAACCTGAACCTAAGCTTAGTGATGCTACCTTCGAGCGGCTTTCTCGCTTCTCTGTATAAGACGCAAGTGGCGCTTCGATTAACGGTTAATTTGACTCTGCGTCGAAGGCCTTGAGTCTTCAAAGTCCTCGAGCAAAATCCCTGGCGCCGGAAACTGTCGGCACATTTCTCGAACTTCATGTGCCACTTTGGCGATGCGGGCTTCGTCGTCGATATGGCTTATCACCTCGTCGATCCACGAGGCAATTTGGCGCATTTCGCTCGGCCCCATGCCGCGCGAAGTTACGGCAGGGCTGCCAAGCCGAATACCACTAGGATTGAACGGCTTGCGGGGATCGTACGGCACCGTGTTGTAGTTGCAAACTATACCCGCGCGGTCCAATGCCTTCGCAGCCTGTTTACCTGTTACGCTCTTGTTGCTCAGGTCTACGAGGATAAGGTGATTATCAGTGCCGCCCGACACCAAATTAAACCCCCGCGCCAGAAGCTCCTCGGCTAAGACTTTGGCGTTGATCACCACTTGCCGCGCGTAGTCGCGAAACGCTGGCGTGCTCGCCTCCTTGAGCGCCACGCCGATCGCTGCAGTGGTATGATTGTGCGGTCCTCCTTGGAGCCCCGGAAACACGGCTCGGTCGATCTGCTCGGCAAGTGCGGCTCGACACATGATCATCGCGCCTCGAGGACCACGCAAAGTTTTGTGGGTTGTAGTGGTCACGACGTCGGCATAAGGGATCGGACTGGGATGCACGCCGCCGACGATAAGGCCTGCGATATGGGCGATGTCGGCCAAAAAATAGGCGCCAACCTCACGCGCGATCTCACCAAAGGCCTTGAAATCGAGTGTGCGGGGATACGCCGTTGCGCCAGCGACGATAATTTGCGGCTTTTCCTTTTTGGCCAGGTCTCTTACCGCGTCATAGTCGATTCGCCCGCTTTCGCGGTCGACAGTGTAGCGCACAGCACGCCAAAACCGCCCCGTGACGCTAACGTCCCAGCCATGCGTTAGATGGCCGCCATGAGGTAAAGAAAGCCCCATAATTGCGTCCCCAGGTTTGAGCAGTGCTAGGTAGACGGCTAGGTTCGCTGGCGAACCGGAGTAAGGTTGAACGTTGGCATGCTCTGCTCCAAAAAGCGCGCAGGCGCGCTGGCACACGAGCGTCTCTAGTTGGTCGATGTAGCGCTGGCCCTCGTAATACCGCCTGCCCGGATAACCTTCCGAGTATTTGTTGGTGAAGATAGAGCCACTTGCCTCCAATACCGCTTTTGAACAGTAGTTTTCCGAGGGAATCAAACGGATCGACTCGAGCTGATAGCAGCTCTCCTGAAGCAAGAGATTGTAAATCTCCGGATCGACGCTCTTTAGTGCGTGCACGGGCGGTACTCCTTGTTCGTTTTGTAAAAGTCCGCAAAATCTCGGGTTTCCATCTGTGGATCAAACTGATCAAATTAAATGCGCCTGACTCTTTCGGATGCGGCTTTATTTTTCTCCCAGAATGTAGCGCGCGAGGGTTCCTCAAGACAGAGCGTTATGGCTTACGCGAGCTATCCAGCGAGCATAGTCGCCGTCGTAGCCAACCGCCTTCCAGCGCTGATGAACCCGTGCGATGATCGCCGAAACACGCTGTGCGCTCAACGGTCTCCTTGCGCTAATCAGAGCGGCTTGCCGTTCGCCGAATTGAGCGACAACAGCACGCTCAGCCTCACCCACGCCGAAGCCGCCGGGCTCGAGGCCCAGGTATCGCTCCACAATGTAAGTCCCAGTCTCGACCGCGCTGTCCAATGAATCTTTGATGTTGCCCTTGCCGGTAAGCACGTTGCCGGTGGCAAAAACGGCCGTCGGACCGTCGCTTAGTAAACCTAGTTTTTCGTCGATATATTTATAGACTTCGCCTTGTTGAGGGATACCTGGAATAGGCTCGGGGATACTGCCAATCGAACTGATAACGAGTGGAGCGCGTTCTTCGGTTTCTGAACCCGGCACGACTTTGACTTTTCCCTCGCTCACCTGGGTTCTTGCAATTCGAAGTCCAGCGAACTGCTCGTTTTCGATAATCAAACCTACGGGCAGGCTGAGCTCCTGAAAGTCAAACAGGTACTTGCGTTGCGCCTTTTCGAGAATCTTAATTTTCGCGCGCCGAATAGCTTCAACTTTTTTAGCGTCGGCGTTTGGCGGAATATCAGCCAGCGGCATATCGAGTACCGTGCGACGATAGAAAAGCTTGCACGGTTTGACGTCCAGTTGTTGCCAGGTCAAGTTATGGGACTTAAGGACCGGTTCGATGCCCTCTCGCTCCAGGCGAAGCAAGTCTTCCTCGATTCCGCGCCTGGCCAAAGCGCGAAGCGTAGCTTCGAGTTGAAGAACTTTTACGACGTCGATCGACGCTAAGCCTCCTCCTACAACTAGCGTGCCGGGCAGGATCTCGTACTGGGGCCCCGCGTAATCGGGTTCGAGATAGTGGTTAAACCAATAAATAAACGGGTTTTGGTACACCACGCCGCGATTGATCCATTGCTCTGCTCCGTCCACCGGTAGTGGGCGGTCGCGCCAAGCACCGTTAGCCAACACCACGGCGCTAAGCCCCCAATCGTTTACGAGCTCCGGGAATTGAAGGTCACGTCCGAGGCGAGTTAACGGCACGTAGAGCACGTTGGGATGGGACAGTCGGCGGTCGATTTTGGCGTACTCTTCGCGCCGCTGCTCCACATGCCATCGTGGCAAGCCGTCCTCGATCTTACCGTAAGGTCTCGCGTTTTGTTCAAAGACTATGGCGAGGGCGCCGCGTTCAGCAAGGATTCGCGCAACCTCCGAGCCTGCGACCGCGCCGCCGATTACTGCCACAACGTGACATTCCCTTGTTTTGAGTTGAGATAAATCCATAAAAACCAGTTAAGTTTCCTCGATAGCCGGTCTTTTTCTGTTTGCCCTTCCGTGATCGTGACCTACCCGGAACGGCCTCGCATCTTCTCAGCCTACTAATTATATTTTACATTCACACAATCGCAGAATTAGCTGAGGTTTAGCCTACGTTTCTACCTCGTTAGATTCCATCGCCGACTAAGTGATTCAAAGGCGGCGTTATTTTACCAAAATGCGAAGAGAAGCTTGCTACAAGAGTGCGGCGTTTTTGAGCGCTGTTCTGGTTGCCCTTGTTACGGTGTCAATTCTTTGGTCGCAAGTTGTCGCAGATGCTGCGCAGGTGGCAGCTCTGGAAGAACACGAAGTGAATTATTCGGCGTCAGACTCGATGAAGACATTGAAAGGCGTTTTGCGTGGGGAAGGGATTTTGTTCGACGAAACCTCGTCTCACGAGCTCGTCACATTGTGGTCAAAGGCCGACGAGTCGCCAACGTTTTTCCAGAGTCTACTAGGCCAAGAACCACGCTACCGTTACCGGATAACCCTGCTACCCGAAGGCCAAAACCGAACGAGGCTGCGCGTTGAACTCGAAACTGAACATCTGCCTCCCGCTGATGCTGAACGTTACAAAGCCAGCACTCGGTTAAACCTGTTCAAGAAGTTTGACGAGCTGGCAGCGCAGTTTCCTCCGACACCGAGCACCCCGAAGAGCGGAGGAGTTATTTTTTCGCTGTTGCCGAACGAGGACCTAAAAGCCTTCGCGAAGCGAACGACAGGCAACGAGGCAAATTGGCGACAAATAGCGCAAGACAACGGAATCGCTTCACCCGCAGACGTCAAACCTTTTCAAACGCTGTGGGTCAGAAACAGCCTCTTGAGCTCTCCTACGAGCAAGTAAAACCAATCGAATGCGAAGCCCTGGCCGAGCGCCGAGCTTTTGCGGCTCAAAGCAGAAAACCTCTTGTGCCTACCTGTACCTCGGACTGTCCAGCTCCGTTACCGGCCCATGAAAACAGCCGCCTCCGCTGGATAATCATCAAGCACGAGGGGCGACGTCTATTGCCCGGGGGGTACTTCTTTGTACCTCTTCTTCGTACTCAGGGAAAAGCCCCGCAGGCGCAAGCACCGCCACTACGGCCAGAAACTGCTCAAACGTCATTTGCATGTTAGCGAAGCCGCCTTGGCAGAAAACCCAGCCGTAGTAGTCCAACAGCTCGTCAGGAATTGCTGCGGGAAACTTTGGCAAAGTCGATACAACAGGGAATTTTCGAGGGCTTCGGACCTGCGCTCCGTCCTCCGCTTGTGGACGCTCAACCCGCTCCCAGGGAGCCGGATCTTCCGTTTCGCGGAGCGAAATCACCTTAGTCCTTTTTTGTTTCACCATTTCTTTCATCGGGCCACAGCTCAGCCCGGCAAGCGGGCCTTGAGCTTACGATTCAATTCTAAGCCGCTGATAAGTTTGGTCAAGATGCGTACTGCGCAAGTTTGTCGCTAATTCAACCACATTCACGCTCGTTTGACTAGTTATGCGTCATAATTAGCCAATTTTAGATAAAAAGACGCACCCGCAGCCAAAAATAAGCCCGCTTTCCACAGCTATTCAGAGCGCACACTTAAGCCTTTACGCCTGACCCTATCGGTCGTGGAATGGTTTATCTGGCTTTCCCCGTGTCAAAACACCTGATCTCAGAACCAAACACTGCAAACGGCTCCAACGCCTGATAGCCAGTTGCGTCTTAAGACGCTAGGTAGCCAACGAAATATAAGAGCGACCGAGTTAACTGGTTTCGCTAACTGATCCCGCTGAGGCAAGAAACGTCTGGAGCCGAGCGTTGAAGGCCAAATAAATTAGTACTCCTTCTCTACCTTTACCCTTCCGTTTGCGTCGTAAATGTAAAGCTCGCCCGCCTCTTCATCCCGGGTCTTTTTGTGCGAGCCATCACAAAACGGCTTGTTCTTTGAAAGACCACATCCGCAGATAAACACCGGCAACTCGGTCCCCTCAGGGATTTCGTAAGGTCCTTGTCTTTCATGCTTGACTAGGCGTGCCATTATATTCCCAACCTCCGATAGTCAACAGTTAAAGTTGATGCTTGCAGCCGTTAAGACCGCCATCTCGAAACGCACAGCGCCGTCCCCAATAGCCACGCTTAACTAGAGAGGGCCGGAAAGCCTCCGCGGTGCAGCACTTTGCCGCACCTAAGGCTTACCGCGATTAGGTATAGCTTACTCCTTTCTTCTTTTCTATGCATGACGCGGAAGCCCGATCTTTTAAACTGAACTAAAGCTGGTAATTCAGGCTACGAAGCTTGGGCTCCGCCCCGCAATTAGCCACAACTGCTTGAAGAGAGCCTCTATACCAGGTCGCTTTCCCGATCTGGTGGCTCTTTCTCGCCAGAAAAAGAGCACATACGGCGAATGCCAGCGCGAGCCGGTACCAGGCGAACGGCGCATATGTTCTCGTACGCACCAAATGAACCAAAGTAGCGATAGCCAGAAGACCACACAGGGCTGCGGCTGCAAACCCTATCGCGAGCGCACCAAGTTCAGGGTAATTGAGGGCTTCGCGTATTTTCAAAAGACCCGCACCTGCAATGATTGGGGTAGCCATGAGAAAAGAGAAGTTTGCCGCGTCTTGTCGCTCGATTCCCAATGCTCGTGCGACGGTAATCGTGATTCCTGACCGAGAGACGCCCGGAATCAGGGCCAGCGCTTGAAAAAGCCCGATTATCAGAGCGTCCAGAATACTGATTGTGCGAACAGAGCGTAGTCCCGGTGAATGTTTGTCAAAAAACCAAAGAGCGATCCCCATCGCAGAAAGCGCCGCTGCTACAAGCAATGGCGAACGGAAAGTAGTCTCCGCATACTTCTCGAGCAGCACGCCAAAAATCGCCCCAGGAATCGACGCGACAATCAGCAGAACCAGCAGCTCGCGCCCTTTTTGCTCGCCCGTTACTATCGACGAAGCGATGTTCGCCCATTCGCGCCGATAATAGATAAGTAAGGCCAATAAAGTTCCTAGATGGAGCGCCACGTCGAAGGCTAGGCCTGGATCCTCCCATCCAAAAATCCACGGCACCAATGCGAGATGGGCCGAACTGGAGACAGGTAAAAACTCGGTAAGTCCTTGAACCGCCCCGAGAACGAGCGCCTGAAAGTAACTAATCATCCGCTCGGTGCCCTCCAAAGACGCCTCTGTTGCTCAATTGCAAAGACGATGAGTTCCTGGACCGCTTGCGTCAAGTTGAAAAAATCAATCGGCCACACGGAGTGCCCTGGTACACGCCGCGCAGACCATAACTGCGTGCAACTCGAGCCAGTAGCTCAGCCTCGAACCATACTCCGTATCGGCCTTGGCACGACAACCACCCCTTCAATTGCGTCGCACTGTCGTTTCATAAAAAAGGAGTTGACGCAACCCACCTACAATCACGACAGACCCTTTTGGCTAATTTACTTGCCAGCTAGCACGACTTGGGCCAGGCGATTGCACAGAGCTAAACTTTCCCTAAAAGCCCCGCCAGAAAGGCCAAGTCGGATAGGCGCATTTTGCCGAGCTCAGAGCTCACGAGCAACCCGAGGTCGTACCGCAGTTCAAGCATTTGTAGCACGTGCCGTTTCGCACCATCAGGCACCCGCAGTCGGGACACGGCGGCGCGTCCTGCTGATTTAGAAACGGCTCGCTCGCAAGCACACCCTGACTCAACGTCGAAGCTGCGCCTGAGGGGAAATCGTGAGCACTATGATTGCCCATCTCACCTGCAGCCGAGAGGTCTCCAGGCGACGAAGCTTGAGCCTGCAAACCGGCAGGTTGATTTAGTATTACGCCCACTTCTCGTCTCGCTTTCTCATCGAGAAACTTCGCCGCAAGCCATCGGAACAGGTAATCTACAATCGACTTTGCGTACGGAAGCTGTGGGTTTTTGGTGAACCCGGACGGCTCGAACCGCATATGCGCGAACTTATCGACAAGGAACTGGAGCGGCACGCCGTACTGCAGAGCGTAAGAAATCGCGGTTGCAAAAGCGTCCATCAGCCCTGATATGGTCGAGCCTTGCTTGGACATGTTGACGAAAATCTCGCCTGGCGTGCCGTCTTCGTACATGCCGACGGTGATATAACCTTCGAAGCCGGCTATATCGAATTTATGCGTAATCGAACGTCGTTCATCGGGTAGTTTACGACGAACGGGGCGATACTCGGGTGTGGTATTTTGCGTCGCAGCGCTCATCTTCGTTGCACTTGCCGCTTCCTTACCGGTGCTGAGCGGCTGAATCCGCTTCGAGCCGTCACGGTAGATCGCCACCGCCTTAAGCCCCAGTTTCCACGCCGTAATAAAGGCGTCCGCAACGTCGTCCACCGTGGCTTCGTTCGGCATATTGATGGTTTTGGAGATAGCGCCCGAAACGAAAGGCTGAACGGCCGCCATCATCTTGAGATGTCCCATGTAGTGGATCGAACGCTTGCCGTTGCGAGGCCGAAACGCGCAATCGAAGACCGGTAAGTCTGCATCGCGAAGATGAGGTGCGCCTTCGATCGTCTCATGCTCCTCGAGATATTGGATTATCTCGTGCACCTGCTTATCGTCATACCCAAGACGCTTTAGAGCTCGTCCGACGGCGTTGTTGACGATCTTGAGCACGCCGCCGCCGACCAGTTTTTTGTACTTGACTAAAGCAATGTCGGGTTCGATGCCGGTTGTATCGCAATCCATCATAAAGGCGATAGTCCCGGTCGGGGCGATAACCGTGGCTTGAGAATTGCGGAATCCGACTTGCGTGCCCAGGCTCAAAGCTTCGTCCCAAACCTCGCGCGCAGCGTGCAAAAGTTCAGCCGGAACATGGTCGGGATTGAGCTTATAAGCGTAGCTTCGATGGCGCTCGATCACCTTGAGCATCGCCTCTCGATTAGGCGGGTATCCGGGAAACGGTCCCATCGCCTCGGCAATACGCGCCGACTGCAGGTACGCCTCGCCCGTCATCAGCGCCGTTATCGCAGCGGCGTAGCTACGTGCCTTGTCCGAATCGTAGGGTAGTCCCAGCGACATCAGAAGCGCGCCCAAATTGGCGTAGCCAAGCCCGAGTTCGCGATAGTTGTGTGCGTTCTCAGCGATCTCAGGGATTGGATAAGAGGCGTTGTCGACGATAATTTCCTGCGCCGTAATCATGATATCCACTGCGTGGCGAAACGCTCGGACATCGAAGTTCCCGCCCTCGTCGACAAAGCGCATCAAATTCAGCGAGGCTAGATTGCAGGCGGAGTTGTCGAGATGCATGTACTCGCTGCACGGGTTGGAGGCGTTGATCCGTCCAGCAGCCGGGCACGTATGCCAAAGGTTGATCGTGGTATCGAACTGCATCCCGGGATCGCCGCAGGCGTGCGCTGCCTCCGCGATCATCCGCATCAAATCCCTTGCCCGGTAGCGATCGGCGACCTCTCCCGTGGTCACAAAGCGCGTAACCCACTCACCGTCGTTTAAGACCGCCTGCATGAATTCATCCGGTACCCGGACCGAATTGTTGGCGTTCTGGAAGAAAACCGAGCTATAAGCAGGTCCGTCGATCGACGCGTCGTAACCGGCGGCGATAAGCGCCTGTGCTTTGCGCTCTTCCTCAACCTTGCACTTGATGAAATCGACGATGTCCGGATGGTCGACATTGAGCACAACCATTTTGGCTGCTCGCCGAGTCTTGCCCCCGGACTTGATTACGCCCGCCGATGCGTCGGCCGCTTTCATGAAACTCAACGGTCCCGAAGCGGTTCCCCCTGAAGACAAGGGTTCGCGGCATGAGCGGATCGCGGACAAATTGACGCCGGAGCCTGAGCCGCCTTTGAATATCATCCCCTCGTTACGGTACCAGTTCAGGATCGACTCCATGTTGTCCTCCACCTTCAGGATGAAACAGGCGGAGCATTGCGGCTTGGGTTCGATCCCGACGTTGAAATAGACCGGACTGTTAAAAGAGGCCTTTTGGAATAAAAGTAGATGGACCAGCTCGTCGCGAAACGCGTTGCGATCGGCGCTACTGGCAAAGTAGCCCTGCTGCTCACCCCACGAAGTTATCGTGTCCACCACCCGGCTGATCAGCTGCTTTACGCTGTACTCCCGTTTAGGGCTGCCGAGCTGGCCGCGAAAGTATTTCGAGGCGACAACGTTGGTAGCTGTCTGGGACCAAAAACTAGGCACCTCCACGTCGCGCTGTTCAAAAACTACACGCCCGCCCTCGCCCGTAATAATGGCCGACCGACGCTCCCATTCGACCTCTGTCATCGGGTCGACCCCTTCACGGGTGAAAAACCGTTTGATTTCAAGCCCTCTTCGGTCTTGCCACACCCCGTTGGTTATGGGCATCTTTTCGGTGCTTTGTCCCATCGCTGTGCCTCCTCTTTCCGAAAAACGCCTATCAAGGTTTCTCCGCGCCCGCCGCTGAACGCTGATGCCTTAGGCATCCCTTCCCGCTCTCACGTTTTTATCTTTGTCCTCGGGCACGAATGCAAATATGTTCACACGCACACGCTGACCTTATTGTTAGAGCCAGTATTCAGCACCGATCGCTCAAAAGTCAATATCCCAAGCACAATATATTGTATCCACAGCCTGTGGATAACTCAATTAGTTGGCTCCCGTCGCGGCTTTGCATTAGTTAGCTTGCTTAGCAACCCGATTTAGGCTTGACGCCTTACCTTCGCCAGTACTAGCTATTAGCTTAGTTGCGCTGGAGTCGGATAGCTTAGTTGCGTTAGTCGGAGGCAACTTGAATACTCGGCCAGAGCGAATCTCCGAAAGCTTGGAAGCCTTGCTCAGGCGCCTTGATCCAGGGGGTACGTGGATTCTCTTTAGGTTGGTCAAGGCCTGGCCTGAGATCGTTGGCGAAGCGATAGCGCGCCGAACTGAGGTCGTCGCCCTAAAGGGGCAGACAGCTGTGATAAAGGTTTCTAGTGCGCTTTGGATTCAGGAGCTCGGTGCACTGAAGGGTTCGATTCTTCAAAAGCTAAAGGAAAAGTTACCCGATGTGGCGGTATCCGATCTGCACTTTGTCTACGGGCGTCTAAAGCGTAAACCTTCGAGACTGCAAAGAATGCCGCCACGGGAATTGAGGGTCGCTATCACGGGAATCGAACTGAAAGACCCGCAACTGCAGCAGGCTTTCGATAGGCTAATCGAGCGCTGGGGTAGAGCTCCTCGTTAAGGGTTTTTGCTGGAACGCAGCGAAACGCTCTTCGGCCTACTGAAGATGCACTGCGCGATTACTGCTAATAGGGCGATTACTGCTAATACGTTGGTCTACTAGCTCGAGGCTCGGCCCACCTGTTAACCGTTCACCCATAACCAAGAAGCTACAGTCGAAAAAAGGCCTGAGTAGCAGTGAAGATCTCGGGGGCTAAAACGGTTGCAAGTGTTCCTGGCGCATCTTGTTTTCCATCTCGCGGAACTTTGCCAACTTCTGGTCGGTCGTCATCAAGGGCTGCGCATTCTTGGCCACTGGTGCATGGTCGCGCGGCAACTCGCCGTCAATCTTGGCTAATGCTTCTTGAGCAAGGCGGCGAACCTGTGAACTTGGGTCTTCGCTTGCAACTCGCATGAGGAGCTCACGAGCCCGACGGTCGCCTATCTCACCCAAAGCATAGACTGCGGTACCGCGTGCTCGCTCGTCGCGCGCTTTCTCCAAAAAGTGCATCACCGAAAGCGTTCCTCTAGGGTCCCCAATATTTCCCAAAGCAGAAACTAGGTGAACTTTCTCCTCTTCTGGAGTCGAACGCATGAACAGACACTGGCTCATCAGCGGCACTGCATCCGTCATCCGCCGCTTACCCACAATGTCGGTCGCCCGCACCTGAACTCGCAAGTCGGGATCGGTCAACGCCTTTAGCAGTAGGTCATCAACTTGCGGATCCTGAATCGTTGCGACCTCATTGAGGCCCTCGATCCTGACCACGGGGTCTTTGCTTTTTTCGTCGTTTTGAGCGTCAGCGATTTTGGAAGAAACATCCGCCTTATCTTGGCCGAATGAGCCAAAGCTTGGCAGCGAGGTTAACGCGTTCAAACCTGATGGCAAATTGTTGCTGGTAGTGTTGACGGGAGGTCCAACCGTAGTTCCTCCGGGACCGTTCGCGCCCGGCATAGGGCCCATCATCCCGGGAAATTGCGCCCAACAATTGCGGCTGAGCAGGAATATCGAGGCGGCCGCAAGGAGCAGAACGACTATCCGCTTGTTCGACGTCCTCATTTTACTGCTCCCTCAGTATAGCCTTATAGCCTTGCCCTGCTACCGCTCAAAAATTAACTCACAATGGCGGATCTGCTGGTGTCAATTCGCCATTTTGCGAACAAAACCTCTGGTTCGATACCGGTTTAACCGCCAAGTATCCGAAGTTCAAGTAAACGGTCCTTTAGTATATCTTTTTAAAATCAGCTACGCTTGCTCAAGGGCACCGCTTGAACACTAGACGGCGATTAAAAGCGTTTTTTGTTTCGGCCACTGTGGTCTTTACCCTTTTTCTGTATGAAGCGCAAGCTGTAAAAGCTCAACTTGTCTCAAGAACGGGCAATTCAACGAATCTTGTGTCAGAAAAGGTAATACCAATCGGACCCGGACAACAGTTGCTTTATGAAGCAACTTGGATGGGCGTTCCGGTAGCAAGTGCGAAACTCAAGTTCGAGCAACAAAGTAAAGGTAAGGTCTCGATCTGGCGCGCAATCGCGCAACTCAGAACCCACCCTGTTCTCGATCCCGTTTTCAGGTTGCGCGACAGTCTGTGCGAAAATTTCGATTCATACACATTAGCGCCGCAAGAAATGGTGATTAGTCAACACGAAAATCGCACCAAGAATCAGTATTTTGTGAGGTTCGGGCCGCAGCCCGGCCATATCGAGACAGTGCAAAAGAGCCCGCGCGGCATCCGCCGCCGTCATTTTTGGCTAAACAACGCGTTTGGCCCCTTTTCTGGTGCGCTTACGCTACTGTCTCAACCGCTTTCCGTTGGGGACCGCCGTCGCGTGCTAGTTTTCACTGGAACGGCTTATTATACGGTCGAGATAGCCGTAGAGGGCGAGGAGCCAGTGGTATGCCTGTTCGGGAAAGTTCGCGCTCTAAGGCTAGCGCCTAAGATCGTTGCGGCGAGCGATCCGTCAGTAACTCGCGCCGCCTCACGGGTCACAATATGGGTATCGGCCCGCGAGCCCCGCATTCCTGTCCGAATCGAGGCTCAAAGCTATGTCGGTCCAATCCAGGCCGAGTTAGTAACGCTCAACGAGTCGACCACCCGCTTGCGGCGAACGCCGCAATCAAGATCAGTCTGCCCGCAGCTGGCAGAAAGCGAACCAGCGCTGGATGAGCAATCGGGGCTTGCGCCAGAAAATCTAGGATTTTTGGGATTATAAGCCTTGGCACTTCGAGCGCAAATTTGTCGAGCTAGCATGATAAGCATACACGTTGACCGGCGCATTAGGGCCCATCTCTTCGTTTCTACACGGTTTCTACATGGGAAACCGAGAACTCGGCATAGTCTGCAATTGGAGTGCTAGAGCGCTCCGCTAATAAAAGGCATGCGCAACCGCGAACGTGAGCTGACGGTTTGCCATAGCAAGCTATGGGGGAAAAGCAAGACATAGTCATACAATCGAAGGCTGACTTTCTCGAAACACTTCCGAGTACGATTCGGGCTTTCGTGGCGATCAAGCCAGAAGAACACATCGTTCGTGCCATCGCTAAGTTTATCGAAGAGCTGCGGCCGCTCGGCGCAGATGCCACCTGGGTCAAACAATCAAACTTACATCTCACGCTTCGTTTTTTAGGCGACCGAGCGGAGAGCTCGCGGGTCAGGAGCCTGTGCTTGGCGCTGGAAAGGGTATGCTCGGCTTTCCCACCATTTGAAGTAAGCGTTTCGGGGGTGGGCGCTTTGCCGAACTTAAAGCAGCCTCGTGTGGTATGGTGCGGGCTCAAAAGCGGCGACCTGATCTCACTCGCTGAGAAAGTGGAGCAGTGCGCCCGCGAGGTGGGATTCGATCCTGAAGAGCGTCCGTTCGCGCCGCACCTTACCTTGGCGCGGCTTCGAAGTCGCAGGGGCTTTACGCCAACTGCGGAGGCTCTGGCAAAAGCGGCCGACAAAGAGTTCGGTCGGTTCCGCGTAACTGAGGTGATGGTTTTTCGCAGCCAGTTGTCGCCTTACGGTGCAGTGTACACGGGACTTTTCGCCACCAAACTGACGGCTTGAACCTACTCAAGTGCAAACAGGTAGCCTGCCGAGCTGTCGTCGCGTCCAGTAACGCAACGCGAACCCTGAGCGTCGTCAAAAGCCCCTCTTCAACAGCGAGGGTCAACAAATTCGGTCTGTCAGGGAATTGTTTGTGCCGAAGGAATATACGACCTAGACGTTTCCCGGAGCCGCGCTTCGCCCGCAAAGTTTTACACCCGTCGCCGTATCGCCCCGCCCGAGCAGGCACTTCTGGCTTTGGCCAAAAGTCGCTTTTGGGTCTATCCGCTATTCAAGTACAAAGCTAAAAAGACTAAGCGCCGCGGCTATCTCAATTGTAGGATTTAGCTATCGTCACCTGCGCTGCTAGCACTTCTGCAACGTTTGCACTACCTCTTGCTCCCAAGACAGGATATGAGTCAGCTACAAAAAGAATCGGCGTCGTGGGAGTGTGATCAGTCAAATGAGCTGGAAACGAACCGCAGACAGGAACCCGAACTTTACTTCTGCGCGCGCATTTGCGCTAGTTTTCTTTTCCCTTACATGTCTTTGCCCGGGCATCGCAGGTGCGCAGGCCAAAGACTCGAAATTGCGTGCTACGCTGACGGTTTACGGCCACGGGGAAAACCGTGTAAAGCCGGACTTGGCTTTGTTGGACGTCGCGGTCGAGACCACCGGCCCAACGGCTCAAGAAGCAGCCAGGCTCAATGCTCAGCTGTCGCAAAAGGTGATCGTCGCGCTCAAGGACCAAGTCGGCAACGACGGTTCGGTTGGGACGGGAAGTTACAATTTGTTTCCAGAATACGCGCCCAAGGCAGAGGGTGGCGCAACTAAACTCATTGGTTATCGAGTCGAAAATTCGGTTACAGTGCGGACCAGCGCTTTACAAAAAATTGGCCATCTAATCGACGCTGCGATCGCGGCCGGAGCCAATCGCGTCAATCGCCTGTCGTTCACCATACGTGACGACACTGCGGCGCGTAACGCAGCAATAGCTCTAGCGGGCAAGGATGCAGAAAGCAAGGCTCAGGCGCTCGCCTCCGCTTTAGGGGTTAAACTAAAGCGTGTCGTAAGCGCGTCGATCGAAGGGCCGGTCCAGCGTGTTCCACTTGCGATGACTTCGTCGTCCGCTTTCGGAGCCAGCGGCAATGTTCCCACGCCGGTCGAGTTAGGACTGATCGCAGTGCCTGCGACCGTGTCGGTGGTTTACGAAATTGAGTAAAAAGGGAGGGCGGCACAAACGGAGCATTAAATGCGCAGGCTTGAGTTTGAGACAACTGCGGACCAATAAAGCTTAGCGGTCTATGCCAGAATAAGTTAGCTTGCGGCTTCAACTCATACCATGTTGATTTATTTGGCGAAGCGGATCGCGTTCGCATTGTTGGTGCTGTTAGGCGCCTCGCTTATAACCTTTTGCATCGCTTTCGTAATTCCAGCCGACCCAGCAGTTGCGATCGCAGGGGTCAAGGCTGATCCCCAGACGCTTGCGGCGATCAGAGCGCAGCTCGGCTTGGACCAGCCTCTGTATGTGCAATATGTGCGTTACTTATCTCGTGCGCTTCATGGTGACTTAGGACGGTCCTATGTCAGGCGCCAGAGTGTCACTTCGCTGATTCTGGCGCGCTTCCCCGCAACTGCCCTTCTGGCCATATGCGCAATGGGGCTTTCTCTTCTACTCGGCGTGGTCGGAGGAATGGTAGCTGCGGCCTATCGCGGACGCCTGCTCGACACCCTTCTGCTTACGGTCTCGCTGGCGCTGGTCTCAATTCCGGTGTTTTGGCTTGGTACGATGTTTTTGGTAGCGGCTGCAGCGTATTTTCGTTGGCTTCCCTTGGGAGGTTTGGACGGGGCGCGAAGCTTGATTTTACCCAGCCTGGCCTTGGCCCTTGGCTCCGGAGGTTATTACTCGCGTATCCTGCAGGCCAATTTAGCTGAGGTGCTCGAACTCGACTACATCCGCGCTGCGCGTGCCAAGGGGCTTTCGCCGCTGCGCGTGATGTTCCGTCATGCTCTGGCTAACGCTATCTTACCGTTGGTCACCCTGGCTGGGCTCGATTTCGCGGGGCTACTTTCGGGCGTGGTTCTCACCGAGACCGTGTTTAACTGGCCCGGCTTGGGGCGCCTTGCGTTCGAGGCTGTCTTTAACCTCGACATTCCTTTGATTATGGGAACGGTGCTGTTCTCGTCGTTCCTGATTGTCGTCGCCAATCTTGTGGTCGACGCGCTCTACGCATGGCTGGACCCTCGCACTCGTCTGAGTTAGCAGGCCATGGCTCGTAGCTCCATAAACTGGCTTCAGGTTGTCGGTGGAACAATCACCGCAATCCTTGTTCTCGTGGCAATATTCGCTCCCGTTCTTGCGCCTCACGATCCGACCCAAGCGGTTGCCCCGACGTTCGGCGACCCCGGGCCGCCGAGCCTCGCCTTTCCCTGCGGCACGGACCAATTAGGCCGCGACGTGCTCTCAAGGCTAATTTATGGAGCCCGCGTATCGCTAATCGTAGGGTTGAGCGCCATGGCTATTGCGATGAGCGTCGGCGTAGTCGTCGGCCTTTGCGCGGGTTTCTTTGGCGGCTGGACTGAAGTGATTTTAATGCGCATCACGGACGTGATGCTGACGCTGCCCGGACTTCTGCTAGCGATGGCTTTTGTCGCGATTCTTCGTCCTAGCCTGCTCAGCATCTTGTTGGTGATAAGCCTCGTTTCATGGAGCGGTGTGGCGCGAGTCGTTCGCGCCGAAACCTTGAGCATGGCGAGCCGAGACTTCGTGCTTGCCGCTCGCGCCTTGGGCGCGTCATCCTTCCGAATCATGGTGCGTCACATCCTGCCAAATATCGCGCCCACCATTGTGGTGATGGCAGCGTTGAGCACGTCTGGGACGTTGCTGCTCGACGCGGGTTTGAGTTTTCTAGGCTTAGGAGTGCCGCCGCCGACGCCTAGCTGGGGACGGATGGTCGAAGAATCGCAGATCTATTTTCGCACCGCTCCTTGGCTGGTGTTTTTCCCTGGAATGGCAATTCTTTTGGCGGTCTTGGGCTTCAACTTGCTTGGCTACGGATTCTTACGGAAGCGCAATCGCTGATGAGATTACGATTGCTTCGTTGGTTGCTTTTGACGTACGGCATTATGGCGGCAGCGCTATGGATGGGATGCCGATCCGTAAGCTCAACCGAGCAGTCATTTCCCCCCTCGGCTTCCGTACTTCATCTGGCGTTAGCTGACGACGTTCCGACCCTCGACCCAGCCGCGGGGTACGACACAGCTTCGTGGGAGTTCGAGCAGGTGCTTTTCGACACGCTGGTGCGGTATGCGGCCGACTCCAACGACTTAAAACCCGATCTGGCGCTTTCGTGGGATATGTCGCCTGACGCTACTACGTTTACCTTTCATCTGCGCGCCGATGCGTATTTTACCAACGGGCGACGTGTAACGAGCGAGGATGTCAGATACTCTATCGAGCGTGTGCTGAACCCGAAGACCCGATCTCAAGGAGTTCAGTATTTTCGTTCGCTCGTTGGAGCCGAGGACTTCGTGAATGGGAAAGCGGCTCATGTAAGCGGCATCGAGACTCCCGACCCTCAAACTGTGAGATTTCGGCTCATGCAACCCGATCCCATCTTTTTGCACAAGCTCGCTATGCCGTTCGCGGCAGCAGTACCCAAAGAGGTGGTCGAGCGATGGGGAGAGGACTTCGCGCGCCACGTGGTCGGAAGCGGACCTTTTATGCTCAAGGAATGGCTTAGCGGACAGCGCCTTGTTCTGGTGAAAAACCCCCGGTATTTCATACCGGGCAAGCCTAAGGTCGACGCTGTCGTAGCTCTGATCGGTGTCAACGAAGAGCTTCAATGGCTTAAGTTCGAAGCTGGTGAAATAGATATTTCGTCGATCCCACCCGCCGAGTTCACCTACGTGATGAAGACGCCGCGACTAAAAGCACTCACCATTCATCACGTCACGGCGGTGACGAGTTATATGGGGATGAACTGCCAGATGCCTCCGTTTAACGACGTGCGCGTAAGACAGGCCTTCAACTACGCGGTAAACAAACGAAAGCTAATCGCGATTCTCAATGGACGCGGGGAGGTTGCGCGCGGTGTCTTGCCTCCGGGCATGCCTGGCTTCGATCCGGAAATAACTGGCTATCCGTACGACCCGGCAAAAGCGCGACAACTACTGGAGGAGGCAGGAGTGCCGAAAGGTTTTTCCCCAGTGGTATGGCTCACCGCGGACCCCACGATGCTCATTATGGGGCAATCGATACAACAAGACCTAGCGCTGGTCGGCGTAAATTTGGTGCTAAAGCCGGTCGCCTGGGGTCCCTTGCTCGACGCGGTTCGCCAACCCAATACGACGCAGTTGTTCTTACTTGGATGGGGTGCTGACTTTCCCGACCCAGAAAATTTTCTCGAGGTCCTGTTCTCCAAAAAGCAGTGGGGAGCAAACAACGACACTTTTTACTACAATCCTGAGGTTGAAAAGCTCTTGGAACAAGCGAGTGTTGTAGCGGACCTAAAGACGCGCTATGCGCTCTACCAGAAGGTTCAGCGCATAATCGTCCACGACGCTCCATGGGTCTTTCTCTACCATCCGGTCGCCTACATAATCCGTCAACCATGGGTTCACGGGATCCGCCTGCATCCCCTGCGCCCGGCGCGGCTCGATAATATTGAAGTTTCACCCCATTGACGGGGGCCAAAAACTTTTCGTCAAGCTGCTTAAAAACTTTGTCTGCCTGTAACTGACGTCTTTTGGCCGCCGTCCACTCGACGAAGCTTAAGTGATCGACAACGCCAGTGGACCCAAACTTGTTCAAACCGCGAAACGCCCCACGCAGCCCAATCGGCCCTGGCAATGCCAAGCTTTACTCACGGGCCAATGGGCGAAATGTTGCTCGCCTCTTGCGAGGAATTTAAAGCTTAAAATAGGGACGTTCTACGACTGGCTCTGCTGATTTCCTACAGCAGGCTTTAGTATTTATGACGATAAACGGTACCCGTAAAATTAGTTTTGCTATGCAAGGGTCAAACCGGACGGGGAAAATAGCAAAAGATGACGGCACAAAGTGCGTTGAGCAATTGCGGGTTAGCCGCGCAACGATGCTTGGCGATCTTTTTGACTGCGATTCGCAAACTTAGGGCTCGCGCAGCCAGCGCCGGATTTGAATGGCGATGGATAAGCGGAGGTTGAAGCGGATACGCGGTTCCGGTGAAACCGCCTATCACTAAAGCTACTCCGAAAGACAAGCGCGAAGGTCTAGGAAATTCGTCCACCTAGCAACTGACTTAATCGCCGACAATACGCGGCCAGAAGCTTAAGTAAACCAGGCGCCTCCAAATCGCTCGGCCAGGGGCGTTCTAGTGGCTGTTAAACGCGTCGCATTAAAGGCGTACTATGCACGAGCCTAATGAACCTGCCGTGCCCCATGGGCCAACTCGTCGCGCGCGCAAAGTTACTCCCACTTGGATGTGACGGCCCAGCTCGTGTGTTCCAAAGGCGAGTATCCCCGCTGCCCCTTACCCTTACGTGAGCAGCTCATTTAAGTTGAGTAATGTAGGCGCTTTGCGTCTAAGCTCGCTTAATTTTTAAAAACTGTCTTGAAAAAACCCAGTGCAGATTTCTTGCCAGCTGCCCTAGCAACCGCTTGCTGGCTCTCTACGGCTGCTGCACCTGGTTTCCAGAAGGCGCGAATCGCGCAGTCACCATCGAGCTGGTCAGCGTAAAGATGCCTGTGGTGGGGTTGTAAATCTCCGCCGAGTTTGTCACTTGGCCGTTATTATCCACGCCTCCGGCAACTAGGACGGTGCCGTTAGGCAGGAGCTTGGCGATATGGTAAACGCGAGCGGTATTCATCGAACCGGTGGCAGTAAAGGTCTGCGCTACTGGGTCGTAAATTTCCGCGGTGTTCGTCCCTTGCAATGTTGTTCCGGACGTGCTCTGTCCACCTGCGATAAGCACTTTGCCATCGGGCAGAAGCGTTGCTGTGTGGCCAGCTCTGGGAGAGGTCATGCTGTTAGGCAGCGCGGTAAAGCTGTTGGCGTTGGGGTCATAAAGCTCGGCCGAACTGAGAGGGTTGTTGTTCACATCGAAGCCCCCGGCTATTAGAACCAACCCATTCGGCAGGGTGGTCGACGTATGGGAATATCGAGCAGTGTTCATCGGTTTTGCCGGAACGAACGTTCCCACACCGGTCGCATAAACGTCGGCCGTCGCTTGCGCGGTTTGGTTTCCGTTTAGACCACCACTTACCAGCACGTTTCCGTCGGGAAGTAACGACGCTGCGTGGAGAGCTCGTGCGCTGCTCATCGTAGACGAGACGGTCGTAAAGCTCTGACTGCTCGGATCGAAAAGCTCTGCAGTGGGGACCTCTGCGCCGGCCTTATTAACGTCCAGACCACCGCACAGCAAGACCATACCGTTCGAAAGTAACGTAGCGGTATGGAACATGCGCGCGTCATTCATCGAATTGTTGCAAACAGGAGGCGAAGAACTTACCCCTCCAATACAAATAAAGGACGAACTCGATGGGACGTACAGTTCTGCGGTCGCAAGCGCGTTACCGCTTGCGTCCACTCCACCAGCGATCAGAACCCTTCCGTCGGCAAGCGCAGTGCCTGTATGACCATAGCGGCTGTCGCTCATGCTTTGATTACACGCGGGCGAAGAAGTAGAACTTATCCCGCCAACGCATCCCCAACTGCCGGTGAGCGTGTTAAAAAGTTCAGCCGTAGCTAGTGGGGTACCAGTAGAGTCAGCGCCTCCGGCAACGAGAATTTCCGGCGTCGATGACTTGTTGGAGTTCGAGCAGGAGTAACCGAACGCAAGCGTAGCTATAATCAGGATTACGCTTAGCCTGATGGAGGTTGCCCAGCACGCCGAGCCGCGAGAATTCCTTTTTTTCAAACTACTATGCAACTGATGCGAACACTCCGCACACTGATATGGTTTGGCACGGCAAATACTGGCACACCTGGAAACGGTTTATTGTCGTCGAGGCGATATTTAAGTGTTCGAGCACCTTTAAGTCAAGGGTAATATGCCAAAACTTTGTTCAGCGCAAAATGCGCACTCGAAATGTGTACTTCGCGACCTATCGATGCTGTGCTGAAAATAATCGCTAAGATTACCGAACGAGCTCTACGACGAGCGCTTTCGCAGCATAAGCTGACGTTCAGGCTTTTATGGAACATAGGCGGAACAGTGGCTTGTTCTTAGGTGAAGGTTTGCCTCACAAGAGCGCGGGGACGCTGGGTCGAACGGTTCGAGCCGCTATTCTTATCGCGGCTGGCGTGCTCGTTGCCGCACTTGCCGGCGAGCTGGCGCTGCGCATCCTAGGAATCGGCGAGCCGCACTTAATAACTTTCGATAGTAAGCGCGGTTGGGCTTTACTGCCCAACGGCTCCGGATGGCAGCGCGACGAGGGCGAAGCTTTTGTAAGCATCAACCGCTGGGGAATGAGAGGACCGGATTTCTCGTTAGCGAAACCTCCAGGTACATATCGCATAGCGTTGCTTGGGGATTCGTTCACCGAAGCTCAGCAGGTGCCATACGATGCAACCTTCGGTGCCGTTATGGGTCGGGAGTTGAAAGGCTGTCCGGCCTTGAAAGGGCGAAACATTGAAGTGCTTAATTTCGGCGTCGATAGCTACGGGACTGCGCAGGAATGGCTGACGTTGCGCCATCAGGCGCTGAGATTTTCCCCAGATATGGTAATCGTGGCCGTGTTCACCGGAAACGACATCCGAAACAACTCCCTGAGTCTCGAGGGCGACAAGTGTCGGCCCTTCTTCGAAGCGCGCGACGGAGAGCTCGCGCCAGTGGGCCCGTTCAGCAACTCGCTTACCTTTCGCTTATCCTGTATGGCACGATTTTGGTCGCGCTACTCGCAGGTCTTAAATTTGCTTGGGAACGCAAAAAGCAGGCTTCGGCAGCTGAAATTCGAGCTTGCTTCGAGGGTTAACCACGAAAACCACGCCTCCAGTGGGTCGAACGTTCATAGCGAACCCGGCATCAACGACCAAATTTATCTACCCGTACAAACTGAGGTCTGGCAGCGGGCATGGCGCACCACGGAGGCTGAGCTTTCGGCCATAGCGCGCGACGCCCGCTCTCATGGCGCGCGTGTGCTGGTCGTAACCCTGTCCAACTCCATTCAGGTCTACCCGGACCCGCGCGTGCCCGAAGCGTACGCTAGGCGCCTAGGCGTGACCGATCTTTTCGCACCGGAGAGGCGTCTTGCGCAGGCCGCAGAACGAGACGGTTATCCGGAGCTCAATCTGGCTCCGATCATGGCGCGTTATGCTCAAACCCATCATATTTTTCTTCACGGCTTTAAAAATACGTCGATGGGCTGGGGCCACTGGAACGAAATGGGACATCGCTTGGCAGGACGACTTATCGCGGAGCGCGTGTGCGAAGAGCTGGGGGCTAAGCTCGCCGAGCAATAATCCGCATACCCGCCGCAAACTCGCTCGAGGTCTCGTTTCTGACGCGACGGCGCACACCGCCGGATCATTTTTTAATGAACCGAGCGCATCGATGCCGATCTTTACGGGATTGATGGACCCTAGTATCTTTGTCATAAAGCCTTAAAGCTTTCGCCAGGAGGCGAACCAATTCAATAGCCCCAAAGAGCGAAAGCAAAGTGGGGCAAAGGCCTTGGAAAAACACGTCATATACTGCACCGCAAGCTGGCCGATCGCGATCGCAGCAGTGGCAATGTTAGCCTTAGCTTGTGGCTGCTTTTCGCCTTTGTTCATGGGAATCGGTGGCGGGACTGCGATCTATCAACAGGAGACCGCGAAGAAATCGTCGAGCCAACAGGATTCCACCCGCAAATCGTCGAAAAGCACGGGCACTGGCTCACGTTCGAGCAGTTCTGCGGACGCCAACCTTGAGTAGCGCTTGTCGCTCGGCTGGATGAGCGCTGAAACCAAAAGACAACGCGAAGAGCGAGTGTTGCGTCCGATGGTATCTCGCGCGATTGAAAGGATGCGCGAGCTTTATCGGCGCAAACCAAGCTCAGCAGAACTTCAATGCTTCGGTTTTGGTTTAGGAACTGGAATCATCGTTGTCTTTGGCCTATTACGTCCGTGGCTTAGACATTATCGAGCGCCGATCTGGCCCTGGCCGGTGGGCGTCTCGCTGTGGGCAACGGCGCTTCTTTACGCTCCGGCACTGACGGTGCCGTTCAACGTGGTCAACCTCGTCGCCAAAGCAGTGGGATGGTGTGTGACTCAGGTAGTTTGCGGAATAATTTTTTATGGGGTCTTCACGCCATTGGGGCTCGTAATGCGGGCAAGCGGGCGTGATCCGATGGCGCGCAAGTTCGACCCTCAGGCGTCAACTTACCGAGTGCTTAGCCGCGCCCGCACTCGGGAAAGCATGGAGCGGCCATTTTAGTGCTTCTCCGGTCGACCGAACGACCTCTTATGCTTATTGGAGCGATGGTTGCCGATTGTCCCAGCCGTAGGACTTGACAGCCTGCTCTCCGTAGTCAAGCTAGAAACAAAGCAGTGGTTCACAATAATTGGCGACACTGAAGCCCACGCCTAGTGAGATCTTTCGCGATGTTTCTCAAGAAGACACTTGCTTTGCTTTTTGGGATCTTTACAGCTTTGCTCGTATTCGAGGTCACCATCCGCTTTACCCCTTTCGCCGAGCTCCACATGGTGACGTATGACAAATGGCGCGGATTTGCATTGCTGCCCGGAGCCCATGGATGGTACGCGCGCGAAGGACGCGCATACATAAGGATTAATCACGATGGTCTGCGCGACGTAGACCATACCAAGGCAAAGCCAAAAGGAGTGTTCAGAATAGCGGTACTCGGCGATTCGTACGCCGAAGCACAGCAGATAGACCTTAATCGCACTTTTTGGTGGGTAATGCAGGAGAAGCTCAGAGCTTGTCCTGCGCTGTCAGGGGAAAAAGTTGAGGCGATTAATTTCGGCGTGCGCGCTTACGGAACCGTCCAGGAGTGGCTTTCATTGCGTTACTATGCCTGGCAGTACTCGCCCGACTTCGTTGTGCTCGCGATCTATATCGGCAACGACATTGTCAACAATTCAGTTGTGCTGGAAGCTAATAAGTGCCGTCCGTTTTTGGTCGAGCGTCAAGGTAAATTCGTGCTGGGAGGACCGTTTTTCGACTCTCCTACTACACGTTTCCGATGTTTCGTGCGCTACGAGTCGCGCCATTCGCAGGTAGCGAATATTCTTGGAGACGCTGTGATGCGGATTCGAAGCGCGATTCGCGAGCGTCTTAATAAAAACCACAATGCGAACTCGCCGAGAGACGACGGAGCTTGGTTCCTCAACCCAGTATACGTGGAGCCTCGCGACGAAGTGTGGCGCGAAGCATGGGATGCGACCGATGCGGCTATAACGATGACGGCAAAGGAAGCTCAAAGCCATGGTGTAGGATTTCTGGCGGTCACGCTTTCGGACGCTTTCCAAGTATATCCTGACCCGGCTCGACGCGAGGCTTACCAACGCGCATTGGGCGTAAGCGACCTTTTCTACCCAGAGCGAAGAATCGCCAAGCTCGGTGAGCGCGAAGGTTTCGAGGTTCTTAATTTAGCGCCCATTATGCAAGCTTACGCCGACCGGTATCACGTCTATTTGCACGGTTTTCCCAATACAGAACTCGGCGGCGGCCATTGGAACGAACTCGGTCACAAGCTGGCTGGGGAACTTATCGCGCAGCGAATATGCGATATGCTTTCGCGAGGCAGCACTGGAAGATCGATACGTGCCGGCGCCGACGAGAGCGCGCCATCGCCACCTCTGGCTCTGTCGAGCTCGCGGCAACGACAGAATTAGAAAACAGAGCCGTGAAGATCAGAAACCGGCGCCCGCGGGTTTAGCTAACCAAATTGCGGCACCACAAGAGTCTTTTTTGATTTTGGTACCATAGGCGCCGAATTCCCGAATAGCTCCGACATGAGTCAGAAAAGAATTTGGCTTCTACGCATAACTTCGGTCTTGATAGGATTTCTCGTGGCGCTCGTGATTCTTCAGATTGGCGTCATGGTCGCCAATCACTTTTTCCCCTACTTTTACTGTTACGATCCGGACCGTGGATGGGGTTTGCGTCCTGGGGTATCTGGTTGGTGGACACGCGAAGGACGCGCGTACGTGCAGATTAACTCACAAGGGTTACGCGATCGGGAACATCAGAAGCAGAAACCGCCAGGTCGGTTTCGCGTCGCGATACTGGGCGACTCCTATGCACAGGCGATCCAGGTGCCGCTCGAGAAAACGTTTTGGTCGGTAATGGAGCAACGCTTGCGCGCATGCCCTGCCCTTGGAGGGCGAATGCCCGAAGCGATTAACTTCGGCGTTGACGGGTACGGCACCGCTCAAGAGCTGGTGACGTTGAAACGCGACGTATGGGCCTACCAGCCAGACGCTGTAGTGCTCGCAGTTTTCCTCGGCAACGACATACGCAACAACTCGGTGAGCCTCGAAACTAACCGGTGTCGCCCCTTCTATACGCTCGAGGACGGACGTCTTGAGCCGATAGGACCGTTCTTCAGCTCGGCAAGTTACCGCCTGTGGTGCCTTGCTAGATTCGACTACCGGGGCATTTCTCCGTTCAAGCTCTTGGCTAAGGCAGCCGACCTGCTTTTGCACCCAGTGCGACAGCCCACGCCCGACTATCCCATTGAACCCGCGATTAATTATAACATCTATCGCCCTCCGCCAGACGAAACGTGGCGCCAGGCTTGGGAGGTCACTGAGGCTTTGATTGCGGAAATCAATCGGGAGACTCGTAAGCACAACGCGATTCTGCTGGTCGCCACGCTCGACACGGGCATTCAGGTATGGCCAGACCCGGAAGTTCGGCGCCGTTTCATGGAACAGATGGGTCTTCAGGACCTATTCTATCCCGACGACCGAATCGCCGCCTTAGGGCGCAAGGAGGGCTTCGACGTTATCTCTCTGGCGAGACCACTGCAAGAGTACGCGCAAAGCCATCATGCGTACTTGCACGGGTTTCCCAACACGCCGACCGGTTTCGGGCACTGGAACGAGCTGGGCCACAGGCTTGCCGGCGAGTTAATCGCTGAGCGGCTGTGCACCCTTGTGGCGCGTTATGACAATTCTCGAGCCGATCGTGCCGCACGGCCTGTCAGTACTTCGACCTCCTTGCCACCTTAAACGACCAATCATAGCGCTGACCGTTGGCCGTCAGCGAAACGTGGTACGAAGTACCATAGCGTAACGGATACCGCGGAATCAGAACGACCGCTCCAAAAGACGCCAGCACCTTGCGGCCCCATTCCTGATCGGCGGCATTGGGGTTCTGATAACTCGTGGCGTCAAACGCGCAATGCTCTTGCGAGATTCCGTCTGCGTCGAACTCGTGAGCGGAGAGCACCACCGGCGCTTGAACGTTGAGCTGCAGTGTGACGGCTAGGCCCGCGGGTTGAGCGTACCCGGGACAGCTCGCGAGAGGCCGAGGCCACTCTCCCTCTGCGAGCGTCCGTAAGCCGATTTCGCTATCCGGTCCCGGGAACATTACCGGCTTCGGTATCGAAGAGAACAGATTCAACGACGTCGGAAGCTCAATTGCAGACGCACATACACCGTCCTCGCAGTATGCCCCATAGCCGACCCCGCTTACCATGGGAGAGAGCAGCGCGAGCCGATGAAACGGTCCTTTGATCCAGCCGTCGACGGCGCGCACTAAGTCGATCGGTCGCGTTTGCGAATCAGCGAGCGGGTTATACCACTGCTCAACGTTGCTGTGCTGAGCTGCTCGCATTCCCGAGGGCGTGAACCACAAATTGTTGGGATCCTCTTGATGCATAATTGCGCCCATGCCGAGCCCTTGCCGGATAGCTTCCTTGAAATTTTTAACCAGGTAGCGTGCGTGGTTCAGGTCTCCTTCGCTAAGCGCTGTATCCTCGACAACAGGTGTCACCTTAGCAAGCGACCGATAGTAGTTAAGGCGCGTAAGCCAAGGCTTCGAAGCTGCGGTAGGCGCCGCGGCTGAAGGGGCGATCGAAGAGACGCTTGCCGCTGAATTAGGAGGCTGCGCACTTTTCGTGGCCGCCTCAGTTGGAACCCTTAAAAATGTCGGCGCGCCAGGTGTCGACTTGGATTCAACCGCGGTCGAAAAAGGCGTTCCGCGCGACAGCGGAGCCTTTCGGTACGGCCGCAATGACGCGTACCGGACAGCTGCGTAAACAAAACCAGCTAAACCGGCGGCCAGGACGATCTTAAGCGATCGCTTCGCCGACTTTTTTAGACCCGTGATACCTTGGTTACGCGCGCCATCGCCAACACGCTCACCGGTTTCCTCCACGCGCAGCTCGAGAACTACCGCACCCAGCATCACCTGATCGCCTGCTTTCACTCGCGTAGGACTCGCGATCCGGCGCCCGTTTACGTAGGTTCCGTTCGTCGAACCCAGGTCTACCAGTTCCCACTCACCATCCTCGAGCTTGCGCAGCAAAGCGTGGCGGCGCGAAACGGTAGGGTTCTTGATAACGAGAGTACTTTGCTCGCTGCTGCCCAGGAGAAGGTTAGCCTCGATCAGGCGGTGCTTTTGTGGAGGTGCGCCAGCCTTTACTACGATTACGACTCGGCTTTCCAATCCCAGAGGTTCTTTCCAAACAGTCTATAGCGTGCCTTTAGTTTTCCATAGTTTTCCCTGTTGCCAAAGTCGACCTGCCTTTCGGTATCGGGCATCGAAGAGAAAGTTTGAGATCGATAGTGCACTCCACTATTTTATGACCTTGTGCGGTTTGTCTACATTTTTCCGAAGCCGAAGTCGGGTGGATCGGTCAGCGATTTACGAGCAAGGAAAATGCGAAAGAAAAAATCGTGGACTTCAGCGATTCGAAACTGTTTGATGGTCGTTACAGCGCTGGTTGTTTCGCTTGAAGCCTGGAGCGCTCCTGCCAGAGGGATGTCGATTTTCGGCGACCTTGGTTCGGAAGTTTTCGACGACTTCGCCTACTTGGTCGATAACGTCCAGTTAGACGCTGAGGACATACTTACGTCCCCGCTCCACATAGCTGACGAAAACAGCGTTTTTCGTTCGCCCACGTTCTACGTGGCATTCGGGGGTATAGCCGCGGTATGGTTCGGCTCTTTCGCCTTAGACCAAACGTTGCGCAGTCATCTTCGTAGCATGGGTAGCGCAAACGCAAACCTGTTACAGGACATCAGCTACAGTTCCGTTCCCGCAGCGACCGCGGCTTTGTACGGCTACGGCCTTTTCATGGGCGATTCGGTCGCCCGCCAGTACGCTATCACGGCCGGCGAAGGCGCGGCGGTCGCGACGATCGTCGATATTGGAATCAAAGCCGCCTTCGGCCGGTTGCGTCCGCGGCAAGACTCGCACAGCCACACGCAGTTTTTCGACGGCGGTGCTTCGTTTGTGTCTGGGGACGTAACGCCGATGTTTGGGCTAGCTGCAGGCGTCAGCGAATACTTTCACAACGTTTGGTACGTTTCCCTACCTGTATACTCGCTCGCTTTGCTGGACGGCTTCGGCCGTATGGGTCATGATGCGCACTGGTTTTCGGATGTCGTGGGCGCAGCTTTTCTTGGCGCTCTCACCACGGAACTTTTCATCTACTTACACCGAAAGCACGCAGAAGAGCCGAATCGTTGGAGGCTTATCCCCCTGACCGCCTCACAGGTCCTGCCACAATCGCGTTCGCAAAGCTTTGCCCCGGAGGGTTTAGCGATAGCTTACCAATGGTAAGTTATAAAAACACTCCGCTCGGCTGACGCTAGTGGTTTTTCATGGCCAGGGCACTTTGTAAGACTCCGTCTCGCCCGTCTCAAGGTTAGTCAACAGTACCTCGATTCGGTCGTAGCGACCGGCAGGAAAGAATACGTAGCCGCTGGCTGTGAAATCGCGGTTAAGTTTACTCGGACGCAGAGCGAGTGACCTGAGCTGCTGGTTGGCCTGGCGTCTTGCGGCCGCGGCACCTCGGGGCGCGCCTTCAAAGGCTCCCCAACCAGCACCGATCGCTCCGCCGAGAAGGGCGCCTCGCTTCACCCCGCCCCCCACGGCGCCGGCAAGCGCGCCCACGCCCGCGCCCAGCGCACCAGCTGCGGCACCGCTTACTGCTGCGCTTTCCAGTACGCCAGTCAGTTCTTCGGCACCTCCGGCTAGCCGCGCCGCCTCTCCAGGAGGGATGGCAGCTATTCTTGTGCCGTTGGACAGTGCGAAGAGCTGACGCGGGTTCACCTGTCTTGGAGCTGCGTCGCCGTTGGTTATAGCAACGAACACCGGAGTCACACCGCCTACCGTAGAAGCGCGCCGAGCGATCACCGTTACTTGATTCTCCTGGGGCACTGGTACGGCGTACTGCGGATTAGATATGGGCGCTGGCGCCACTCCACATCCCGTGACCAGGATGAGCAAAAATAGAAGCGCGGTTATGCGGTGTTTCGCCTTATTGTGTTCGCTCGAACTTCTTGTCGCGTTCGGTTTGACCATCTTTTGAGCGTAAAACTGTCTTTGATCTAACCTCTGCAAGTTTCCGAACCAAGGACTTCAAGGCCTTCAAATTGACTAGTGGGCTAGCGAAATCTACGGTCCCCACGGAACCTCGTATCGCTCGGTCTCAGCATTTTCAGTATTCACAAGTAATAGCTCGACCGAGGTGTAGTTGCCTTTCGGAAAAAATACGTAGCCGCTGGCGCTAAAGCCCTTGTTAAGCCTTGCTTGAGGAAGAGTCAAAGCCGAAAGTTGTTCGCCAGCCTGACGTTGCGCTTCCGCTTGTCCGGCGGGCGCACTCTCGAAGGCACCGATACCAGTGCCTATAGCTCCACCGTACAAGGTATTTTCCGGTACGTGCTTGGTGCCGGCGCCTACCAACGCCCCAAGCCCAGCGCCTAGGGCACCGCCCGCAGAAGCGCCGATAAGTCCGCTTTCAAGGCTACCGGCGAGCTCATCCGCTCCGCCAGCCATTCGTGCCGCCTCTCCTAGCGGTATCGGTGCTACTCGCACCCCTTGCAGCGTAAGCGCATAAACCTGTCGAGGAAACAGCTCGCGCGCAGTCGCGTCACCATTTGTCACCGCAACGTATACCGGAATTACGTCGCCCACTGCTGGCGCAGGTTTGACCTTGACGGCAACTTTCCCCTCGGCGGCAGTAGGAATCGTATAGTCAGGATGCGCGATAGGCGCGGGAGCTACTGCTATACCGCAGGCGGTAGCTCCTACAGCCAGAGGCAGGACGAATCTAATCCTTACCAAGCGTAGGCAAAATAGGTCGCATACGTCTCGCCATTGGCCAGCTATAAAGCGCTTGCATGCGCCGTCGATGCGAGCTCGGCGCACGGGCCGACAGACGCTAGCAAAAAGACGCATCCACGTCCGCATCCGCATCAGCCCTACCTGAGAGGTCGACTTAAAGCGCTATGCTTTTTTGGCGGCGGAAAAGTGCTTCGAAAGCTTCTGAGAGATGGGCGGTAAAGGAAATCTTACCCCCTAACTACAAAGGCTCCCCCACTTTCTTCGCACGCCCTTAAGGCTATATCGCCTCGCTCACCGGCTCCTCCAGATGAGCCGGCGCAGGTCGTCTCTCGATCGGCACGTAATGCCTAAGTCCTTCGCCGATATACACCTGACGTGGTCGAGCGATCTTTTGCTCGGGGTCCTGAACCATCTCGTTCCACTGCGCCAGCCATCCCGAAACCCTCGGTATGGCGAACAGTACGGGGAACATTACCATCGGAAAGCCCATCGCCTGGTAGATAATTCCCGAATAAAAATCCACGTTCGGGTAAAGCTTGCGCGAAACAAAGTAATCGTCCTGAAGCGCGATCCGCTCGAGCTCGAGAGCAATATCGATAAGAGGATTCTTACCGGTCACTTCGAAAACCTCATTTGCCAGGCGACGCACAATCTTCGCTCTCGGATCGTAATTCTTGTAAACGCGATGACCGAAACCGTAAAGCAACCGCTCTCCGGCTTTGACCTGCTTTATTATCTCGGGCACCCGTTTAATCGAGCCTATTTCCATCAGCATTCTCACGACGGCCTCATTGGCCCCGCCGTGCAATGGGCCATAAAGAGCGGCAACCGCTGCGGCCGTAGCGGAATAGGGGTCTACGTGCGAGCTCCCCACCGAACGCATCGCATTAGTCGAACAGTTCTGTTCATGGTCGGCGTGGAGAATGAACAAAACGTCAAGCGCCCGTTCGAGCACGGGGTTAGGCTTGTACTTCACTTCGGTCATCTTAAAGAGCATCGACAGGAAATTACCGGTGTAACTTAGATCATTATCCGGATACACATAGGGCAAACCCCGCATATGGCGATAAGCGTATGCTGCTAGCGTTGGAAGCTTGCCGATCAAGCGGCGGGTCTGCAGTCGGCGTGACTCCGGGTCAAATATGTTTGCCGCATCCGGATAAAACGTTGACAGGGCGCCGATCGTGCCTAGAAGCATACCCATCGGATGGGCGTCGTAGCGGAACCCGTCCATCAAGCGCTTTATGTTTTCATGTACCATCGTATGGGTCTTTATGTTGTGTTCCCAGGCTTTGTACCGCTCGATGTCAGGAAGCTCGCCCTTGATGAGTAGATAAGCAGTCTCAAGATAGTTACTGTTTTCTGCCAGCTCCTCGATCGGATAACCGCGGTAGCGCAGTATCCCCTTTTCCCCGTCAATGTACGTGATCTTGCTCTTGCACGAAGCGGTGTTGGTGAAAGCCGGGTCGTAAGACATCAAGCCAAAATCATCCTCAGACGTTTTTATCTGCCGCAAAAGCGAGGCTCGAATTACGTTGCCCTCTTCGATTGGAATTTCGTACCGCTTGCCCGTGCGGTTATCTATGATCGTGAGCGTGTTAGAAGCCATTGTTGTTTTCTGTCCTCCCTGCTATTGCCGCGCAACTCTCCCTTTGCCTTACGGCGACAAAGCGGCGCCAAGGCACAGAGGTCATAAATCTCAAGTAGACACTATATACCTTACGTTATAAGCCTAACAGAGTTGCCGCTCCCTTTTCGTACGGCCTCTTGCACTAATGGGCCTGACCAGCATACCGAGCTATGGCCTCCACCGAGGATCTTCAGAAAGGAGCTAATAACCTTGATACCTAAGCCACCTTCTCTTATTTCGTTTTGAGCGGCACCTTATCAGCTGCAAAACGAACGCTCACACGCAAAAATCGTACCGGCGCTTTTTGTTATGAACTGCTTCAGACTCGCGGAAGCCCGGCTTGCTTTGTCCAAAAGTCCTGACCGTATTGCCTGAAGTTTAAACCAAACACAGGTAAGAATACCATCAACTGAGTTGTCTTGACTTGCGTTAGTCCACAATCATTGGATATTGTGACGTATTCGGTAAAAGCCAGTAAGGAAAAAGATTCAAAGGCGGACCAGAGTTTATGAGACCAGCGGTGTTTGGCCTATTATTAGCGAGCGCTATCTGCAGTGTTGCCTCCCGCGCCTACGCGCAGTTCAGCAATGCAAGCCTCAACATGACGTGCGCGTTTTCAGCGGCGGGCGTTTCGTCGCCTAGTGCGTCAACACCTAATGCCGCAGGGGCGGCAGTTGGTCTGATGACCTTCGACGGCAAGGGCAATGCAACGTTGAGCATTGTCGAAAACTTCAACGGTACTGTCGTTTCCACCGGTAGTACCCCTCTTACGGGGACCTACAATCTAGCTCCAAACGGGAGCGGTGCGGTGGACTTTTCAGCTGCCGGCGGACCTACATTCCAAATCGTAATAGATTCTCCCAGCACCACGACTTCTGGGCTCGAGACCGAAGTCCGTTTTTTGAATATAACGCCTTCTAGTCCTAACCAGCCCACAAATGTGCCTTTGATCCTCGTCGGCACGTGCAAGCAGCAATAGACGATCAGCGAAACAGATGCGCGTATTCGTTTTGATAGCTTTTCTGTGCCTGGCCCTGGGTTTTGCCGGCTGCGGCGGTGGAAGTTCAAGCTCTTCTCCTCCTTCACCAACGCCTTCTCCCACTCCAACACCCTCTCCGACACCCCAAGCGGTGCTGAGCTTTCCGATGCGAGCCTTGCCAGCAATCCAGTAAGCCGGTTCTTCGACTCAGTTTTTGCAAAGAAAGGAGTCGTGGATCGAGAACGGCTTATTCCCCAAACCTTCGCACTGTACTGCAAACTTTCCTTTCATCTCTGCGCTAAAAGTTGCCCAGCTAAATGAGGCTTGCTAGATGTATCTGGCAAGCCTTGAGTAGTAGGCGCAATGAAGAGAAAGAAGGAGGACGGGATGGCGGCAGATAAATTTGGAAGGATGGCGATAGTTGCAGCATCAGTCGCTGGATTTGTTGGCGGCGCACTCAGTAGCTTTGTTCTCAACTCCGGAGTCGCTTCAGCCGCTCGAATGGGTGGAGCTGCCAGAGTTGTCAGAGCACAGAGATTTGTCGTCGTGGACAGCCGGGGGATGCGGCGTGCGGAAATCGGTACTGACAATGTAACCGGAGGAGGTGTTGTCAGATTATTCGACCGGGAAGGAAGGACACGTATAGTGCTGGGTATTGCTGGAGGGCACGCGAGTATCGCTCTCTATGACGAGAAGGGCAAAGTTCGCGTCGCAAGCAGCGCTGGGGGAGGAAACGACTATGTGCAAATGTACGACTCCAACGGTGTCATAAGGGTCGGCCTTGGAGTCCAAGGCGACAGTTCGGCGCTTGCGTTTTCCGGCGCTAACGGCCTTTTGCGCTCCGTACTGGGAGTAACAGGGGACCAAGCCAACGGCCTGACTATCTACGACAAGAATGGTAAAACCCGCGAAGTGATCGGCTTGACCGGTGAGCAACCGTTGATGCAAATCCAGGATGCTGGCGGAAAGGTTTTGTGGCAGCAACCTAAGTAAAGGTCTAACAAGCTTACGAGCGAAAGATTCGTCTGTTTTGACGCGTCGGGCCGGTAAACTTGACCTTACGCGGCAGTCATGGTGTCTCTATGTCTGGTTGCACCCTGTGCAGAAGTTACCGGAACGAGCTTCCGACGCTTGAGTAGTGTACATCCTAGGTATATCGGCTTTTTATCACGATAGCGCGGCCGCACTGCTCCGCGACGGCGAAATCGTCGCAGCTGCGCAAGAGGAGCGTTTTTCGCGAAAAAAGCACGATCCTAGGTTTCCTAAAAACGCTATCGCGTACTGCCTACGCGAAGCAGGTATCGTGCTACCTGAAGTAGCGCGCGTCGCCTTCTACGACAAACCACTGCTAAAGTTCGAGCGGATGATCGAGACTTATCTCGGTTATGCACCGAGGGGTTTTGTCGCATTTGCGCAGGCCTTGCCTGTATGGATCAAAGAAAAGCTGTTTTTGAAGTCGCTCTTGAAGCGCGAGCTTGCGCGTTTGGCGAATATTGATCCATCCGAAGTGCCACCATTGCTTTTCACCGAGCATCATCAGGCCCACGCTGCCTCGGCGTTTTTCGCAAGCCCTTTCCAGCGCGCTGGGGTGCTGTGCATGGATGGGGTTGGAGAATGGGCTACGACGTCCGTCTGGTTAGGCGACGGCAACCGCCTCTACCCGCAATGGCAGCTCGATTTTCCCCATTCGCTCGGAATGTTGTACTCCGCTTTCACTTATTATGCGGGATTCAAGGTCAATTCGGGCGAATACAAGCTCATGGGTCTTGCGCCTTATGGCGAACCCCGATATGTCGACCTCATTTACAGCCGCTTGCTCGATCTCAAGGAAGACGGCACATTTCGGCTGGCACTTGAGTATTTCGACTATCCGAGCGGCACAAAGATGACGAGTTGGCGGTTCGAAGAGCTTTTCGGTGGCCCGCCGCGCCAGCCGGAGGCGCCGATCACTCAACGGGAGATGGACCTAGCAGCTTCCATCCAAAAAGTCACTGAGGAGATCGTGTTGAGGCTTGCCAGAACCGTTCGCCGGGAACTCGACACTCAGTACCTTTGTCTGGCTGGTGGCGTAGCCCTTAACTGCGTGGCGAACGGTCTGCTCCTGCGCCAGGGAATATTCCGTGACATCTGGATTCAACCAGCGGCGGGGGACGCCGGTGGCGCGGTCGGCGCGGCACTGTCGGCCTATCACGAATACGAGCTAGCCCCACGCCTGCCTTCCGAGGGCGACCGGATGAAAGGGGCGCTGCTGGGCCCCAGTTTCACCTCTGCGGAAGTTGCCGAGGCGCTAGACCAGTTCAACGCGCGCTACGAGCGCTTTGATGACGATTCTAAAATGCTCAGACGCGTTGCCGAGCTTTTAGCCGCGGGAAAAGTTATAGGCTGGTTTTCCGGGCGTATGGAATTTGGACCGCGAGCGCTTGGAGCTCGTTCGATTCTCGGCGACCCGCGAAACCCGAAAATGCAGTCGGTGATGAATCTCAAGATCAAATTCCGCGAGTCATTCAGGCCTTTCGCACCTGCGGTTAAGCTCGAACGCGTAAGCGATTACTTCGTTTTGGACCGACCCAGCCCTTATATGCTCCTGGTTGCGCCAGTCAGGGAGGAGCTAAGGACGCCGCTCAGCGAGGAATACGACAAATTGTTCGGAATCGAAAAGCTTAATTTTCCTCGTTCTACGATTCCGGCGGTAACGCATGTCGACTATTCAGCGCGCGTGCAGACGGTTGATAGAAGCACTAACCCTAGGTTTTACGAACTCCTGTCTCATTTCGAAGAACTCACTGGATGCCCCGTACTGGTAAACACGTCGTTTAACGTTCGCGGCGAGCCTATCGTATGTACCCCCCAAGATGCGTATCGCTGCTTTATGCGGACGGAGATGGACTACCTGGCGATCGAAAACTTCCTTCTCTCCAAGGCCGAGCAACCAGTAACCGCGCAGGACGACTCCTGGCGCAGTCAGTTCGAGCTCGACTGAAAAGGAAAGCGCTTTCTCGAAAGGTGCCGGTTAGTTTTGTCAAAGCCGGTAGTTTCGCGGTCGACGGCCTCCTGGTTTGTTCGAGCTTCACATAGGAAATTACCAGCGCTGTAGATACGGCAGAGAATGCCTGGCGTGCAGCTCGAAGTTTTCTTTGTAGAGCTGAGCGAGGGCCGGATCGGTGAGGAACACGACGTTTTCAGCGTCGTAGTGCTCAGCTGAGTAGGTGAAGTTGAAGCTTCCGGTTATTACAGTTTTGTCGTCAATCACTATTACCTTGTTGTGCGCGTTCTTGTGCGCTCCATCCAACAACGGAACGATTCCATAAAAAGCCAGGTAACCTGTCTCCCTGACACCCTCGCGAAGGGCGTTACGCTGGTCCAAAATTACTTTCACTTGCACGCCCCGACGATGAGCGTTTACCAGGGCGCCGACAATCGGTCTTGCAGTTAGGAAGTACGCCTGAACCAGAACTGACGACTTCGCGCTGTCGATAGCCTCGACGATTAAGTCTTCGCAACGCGGGCCGCCCATATATTCGGGCGTAAAACATACAATGATCCCGTTTGCGTCGAGCGCTCTGGACGATCCCCGCCAGCAAGCTCCGCTAAACTGAATCAATACAGCACACGTCACAACTAAGACCACCCAACGAACCTTGTCTACCATCCGTTCGTGCAACTCCTAATTTGTTTTGTCAGAACTATTTGTTGACGATAAAACTTTGCCCGATGTCGCACGAGCCAGTGGGTAGTGTCAATGATTGAAGTTTAGGCACTAGTTTCCTAAATCGCGCTTTAGTAAAACGTGACGTTTCAGCGCGAGAGATGTTTCGAAGGCCTCTAAGCTACTCTCAGTCACAAACGGAGAGACTTACCTTTGGGCAGATTGAGCCCAACCCGCCTGAACCTTAGTCGCGGGCGACGGTTCGCTCACATCCGCGGCTCGCCGCCTTAGACCGTAGGTTTAGGGCTCTAAAAGAGGGTATAAATAAAGGGAGAGATAGTCGTCACCTGCGTAACAACAACTGCCGCGCCCAGAATAACTAAAGTACCGATTAAGGGCAGCAGCCAAAACTTCTTACGCTCGCGTGCAAAAGCCCAGAGATCTTTTATGAAGTCTAGCATTTCCCTACCCGCATATCGTACAACTTGGTTTCTAAGTCGGCGATTCTCCTTTATCAGCTCGGCTCGAGCTTAGCCTCTCGGACCTTGTTAGACAACGTCAACTTTCTTTTCCCAAGATTTAGCGTGTCAAGGCTATGGCGTCTATCCAGCAGACGGATCGCGTGGCTTTTAGTTTCTAACACATGAGGTCTGCGGCCTTATACCGTAGGTAAGTCTTCAAAGTCGGAGCGGACCGCCTATGGTAAAATGAGATTAAAAGCATTGCTAAAACTGTCGGGCTACTCAGCCATCAGCTAACTAGCTAGTATATAACGTGTCTCGAAGGCGTCGAACCAATGGAGTACTTGCCCAGCTTGGAGAGAACAACAGCGGGTAACGGGTTTCTGAGCAGAAGATGGGTGACCAGAGGCGTACTCCGCTTAAACGAGCGCGAATTGAACGTGGCTTGACCCAAACGCAGCTTGCGCGCGAGGCCGGGATTTCGCGTCAGGCGCTAGGTGCGATAGAAGCAGGTCTGTACCAGCCTAGTGTTGGCGTTGCACTAAAACTTAGCCGTGTTCTTGGCGTGAGCGTCGAGCATTTGTTCGCCGATGAAAACGGAGACGCTTTTGAGCGTGTGACGGCAACAGTTTTTGAACCAGAAAAATCTCACGACCTGGAAGGCATGACTGGTTTCCGGCCCTCGCTTTATTTGGCCCGGGTCGGTGGGCGGGTTGTTGCGGCCGTTCAGCCGCCCGTTCGCTTCAAGCTAGAAGCGCCGGCCGGCATTATCGAGCGCCTGGAACATGACAAACGTGCCGATGTAGTGACGTTTTGGTCTCGGCAGGAAATCGAGGCGACCGCTTTACTTGCGGGATGTGATCCCGCAGGCGCGTTATTAGAGGACTACTTGCGCCGACCATCCAGTGAGACGCGCCTGGTGTGTGTCGAACGGTCGAGCGCCGCCGCACTTAACGCGCTGCGCAACGGATTTGTCCATATCGCCGGAGTTCATCTACGCAACAGCGGGTTATCGACGGCTGGGAGAGTTGCTACGGATGTTCAAGATTTCAACGTGGAAGCCGTCGCGCAAATTCTTCAGGGCGAGCCCTCCGTGATGGTCCATTTCGCGCAGTGGGAGCTTGGTTTGGCTTTCAAGGCTGGCAATCCGCTAGGCATCAAACAAGCGTCCGATATAGTTCGTAAGGAGATCTGTGTCGCTCTTCGGGAACCCGGCTCTGGAGCGCACCAAGCGCTGAGCGAGGCTTTGGTGAAAAGCGGCGTTGAACTGGCTGGCTGGCCTTATCCGCATATAGAAGTTCGCAGTCACTTGGAAGCAGCCGCAGCGATTGCACAAGGGCGAGCCGATGTTGCCGCTACGGTGCGAGTGGCTGCCGACGCCTTTGGACTGGGTTTTTTAACTTTACGCCAGGAGCGATATGACCTGGTAATACTCAAAAGCTCCCTAGACCATCCGGCAGTGCGCGCGGTGCTAGAAGCTTTGAACTCGTCTCGGTTTGCGCGACAAGTTAGTAGCTTGTGCGGGTACGATACGAGCAAGATGGGCACTGTTGTCGAAAGTTCCTAAGGCGTGGTCCGAATTAGGTTGGTTCTTGTCAGGCTTTTGCGTCCTCACTGCGCTATGACCATTTGGCAGGTCGCGGACAAAGGTATCGTTACCTGGGGAACAAACGGCAGCGTCGAAGCAAAATTGTATTGAACCTGGACTTGCACTGCGCTTCCAGGCTCGTTGTTCGGAAGCCAAGTCGTTGTCACCGAAAGCGCGTTTGGATCGACCGATACCGCCATGTTGGTTACAAAGGAAGATATCTCATCGGCGGTGACGGGGTTAGGACTAGTCGCGCCACGAACAATCGCATAGCGAGCAGCCTCCTGAGCCGCATAAGAGACGAATTCGTAAGCTGCGAGCAGTTGCCCGCCCCATGCAATTCCCACGATCAGCAGCAACAACACCGGAATCGTGAGCGCAAATTCAATAGCGCTCTGCCCCGCGTTGGCCTTCGACGCTCTAAATTCCGTTTTCACACGCCCGAGTGGTAATCTCGCCCGACTAAGCCTAGTCATCCACGCTACCGCCATCCAAAAGTTGCTTCTCGTGGGGCCTAAACCTAACAACCTTTGCGTCCGGCAGAGATGGACGTTAGTCGACGCGTAGCGTGGCCTGGCTAGATACCGACGAAGGCCACGAAAGTCCGGGTAAAGTTATCATGGGCTGGAAACCGGCGCTCACGTTGACCGTAACAAATACTCCTTGCTGCCCGGCGCTACACGTCCCAGCTCCACACGCAATTTGTCCGCTGGCGCCGCACTGTATATAACACGAGGCAGTGGCGCTGAGGTTAGGCAAGCCTTGGGCGTTTAAAACCGCCGCGTTTTCCATTCCCTGAATGTCAGCAGCAGTGGCCAAACTTTGGGCGCCGTACTGGACGCCGGCTCGAGCAGCGCTATTGAGGACAAGTGCGGTGTAGATTAATCGTCCTCCTTCTATGATTCCCATCATCAGCGCAAGGCAAATAGGCAGAATTAAGGCTGTTTCGACGGCGCTCTGACCGCTGCAACGCGGGCAGGCCAATGCGGTCTGTTTTCCCTTGGGCGAAATTCGCTCCCCTTCCGTAGAACTCAACTTGTTGCCCATATTTCCTTTAACTTGTTCCGATAGGGCAGCTTGAACGAACGCTGAAGTATTTTCCACTCCTTGGTTTTTCACTGGACCAAAATCGCCTGTTTTATCGGCGAACCGTACGCCAACGAGGAATAGTCGTTATTGATTGAGCTACCGCTGCTCATCGTGAGGGTGTCCGCGACTATAATCGTGTAGGCCGCGTCAGCTCCCGAAGAGTACTGAAGCGAAGTTGTAGGGAAGTAAAGCGCGCCCTCGAAAGTACCGTTAGCTCCTGTGTTCATTATGCTTGGAGGCCCGCCGACTCCCACGCTTCGGTCCTGGAAGAACAGAATCCCGGCAAGTGGCCCCGACGTAGGCGCAGTCAGAAAAATCTTTGAACCCGTAGCAAGGTCGATCCCTTGATAAGGATAAGATGACCCGTTTTGGGTGTTGTAGAAAGTTACCCCACTACCCGTTAAGGTTCCTCCCGAGCATACGGTCATTCCCCCGCCTTCCAAAACGTAGGTTCCTGACCCGAGCACGAGAGAACTTCCACTAGAGACTGCGATCCCACCTTCAATCACATAGTTACCGCTGCCAAGGCTCGCATTCGCTCCAGTCGAGATGAGGAGCGCTCCCGCCCTACAATTTGAGCTCGCCAGCGGCCCCTGAATAAAGTAGTTGCCGGCACCAAGAGTGGCGCTTGCAGCGGTAGAGACGGTTAATCCTCCTTGAATGTAATAACTGCCGCTACCCAAATTGATCTGAGCTGAACTCGATACGGTAATCCCACCCTGGATGGTGTAGTTGCCAGGATTGAGGGTCGCGACGCTTGCGCCGGAGACGACCAGACCACCTGCGAGTGTGTAGTTGCCCGAAGCGAACGTCAGGTTGCTGTTCCCACTCACCCTGATGGTCGTGGTGTAGGTACATGGCGTGATCTGCTTTTGCTGGCTTCCGGCGAGAACAAAGCCCGGCTGGCTACAACTCGAGGTACTCGGGTTTGGATTCTCGTTGCTGAAGCTAGGCGGTGCCAGACTCGCCAAAGGATCGGCTACCGGCGCGATCGGATAATGGGTATTCGCAGGCAAAGGTCCCTCGGGTGCAGAACTGCCAAGTCCAATCCAGGGCGCCGTGATATCGCCCCCGGTGCTAAGCTCCAGGGCCTGATTGCTTGCCGAGTTGACAATGATACCACAGCGACTGTCCAGACTTGCGCCTGTATTGACTGTCAGCGCTCCGGCAGCCGAAGGATCGAGGATAAACACGCAGCTGCGGTTATTGCCAACCTCAGCGATCGCCGTAGCGGCAAGCGGTAACGAGTCGATTCCGAAAGCCCGCATGAAAAAGGTCGGCTGATTCAGCGCCACGACTGCTTGGACGTACTGAGAGCCAGCGTACTGGCCGCTCGTCGGCTGGTTCAGGCTGACCGAAACGCCGTTTACCCCGTTGGTGAAACCGTTGAGCGAGGCGCTGTTCAGTCCAGCACTCTGCCAATCCTGCCCTTCACTCAGCGCCCAAGCAGCTGCGATCGCTGCGCTATCGGCCGCATTCTGCAGCAGCGCCTTCTCATGCTGTATGTAACCGACGTCGATAGCCAACGCGGTAAGCCCCACAAGCGCAAGCATCCCCACCGCAACCACTATTACTACCTGACCCGCCTGCGAGCTGCGCTCGAAAATCCAGTCCTTCTCGCGCTTCTTTGACTGCTTTGTCAATGAGGAAACCTGCCAACGCGCGCAATCCATATTTCGTCAATGGTGCATTCTGCATGCCAAAGCCTCGCCTCAAAATAGCTAACAAGTGGCCACTTAATCTCGACTAAGCTACTTCGAGCCCGGCCGCTTTAGCTTTAGTGTTTCGCATCGCTACATTCCCAAATCACACGTTCTTCAACTCCGAAAGACGTGATAATTGCCAGACCGCAAACGTTACGGCTACAGTTCTTTGCGCGGCTTGTGCAATGCGACTTTTGACTCACTGGCTGGGTTCAGACGCTCTCCCGTTTACGCAGAACGAAAGCTTTGAAGCAACTCGCCGACGGATGAAATCACTGAACTGAGCCTAAAAAAAGAGGGACAACAAACATCAGGCGGAACCGTTTCTTAGCAACGGTCATCGAGCGCGATCGCCTTGGTAACCAGCGCATCAGGGTGTAACGAGGACTCGGAATACTAACTGTGACTCGGCACTTAAGCTAAACCGAGGTGGTAGCATAACCTAGATTGTGCTATTCATTTAAGCGACGTGCGCATGGAAAACTCGGTTCGGGAAAGAGTAATATGCGTGTTTTGAAAGCCGTCGCGCTTGCCCTGGTAGTCGCGGCGTGTTGGGGTTGTTCGGCCTATAAACAGTACGAGTTCAATAAAAAGCTTGAGCAGGCCAAGCAAACTGAGGCGATGCTGAGCGCTGCGGGCTTCGTTATGGTGCCTGCAGAGTCGGAGCAGCAGAAGAAAGTGCTGGCCTCCCTACCACCGCTCACGATTAGCCATTATCCCAGTAGAAAAGGAATGGTGTTTTGGTACTCCGATCCGTACAATTGCAAATGCGTCTTCAGGGGAGATCAAAACGCGTTCAATCGTTACCAGCAAATTTTGATTCAGAAGCAAATGGTGGACGAAGCACAACAGGCCGCCCTACTGAATGAGGAAGCTGCACAGGAAAACCAGATGATGATGCTGAATTCTTTTAGTCCGTTCTTCTTTCCCTGATTCGCACCAATGCGTAGCGGAAGGAGAGCCGCTTCCCACGCTCGACTGCAGTTATAAGGCGCTACGTTTGGTCTAAGCTACCTCCTGCATCTTGCCGTCAGCCGTCAGAATCCGCTGTTTTCCGCCCCATTCCACCTTGTTCCCCATAAAGCTCGCGGCCCAAATTCCAACCAGCAAAAGGTCTTTAAACGCAACCAGTAACAGGTCCTTAAAACTTAGCGGAAGTCTAAAAACGACGCGGATCATCCACGCCGCCATCGCGATCCGCATTGCAAGGACGACTGAGAAAAGCTTAATTGCAAAAAGGTTTGCACCCGAAAACAGACACAGCAGTGCCCAAAACGGACCGTTAATAAGAATCCGCCCGCAACTAATGGGGCGGATTCTGCGGTCGACACGCCAACCGCGCAGCTGGTGGCCCCAAAACTCCGCTAAAGTTCTCTCCTCCGTGACCATCGTCACGACAGCGCTCGAGACCTTCACTTCGAGGCCCGATGCGGCGACCTTACGCCCAAGCATGAGATCGTCGCCAAAACAGTCCTTGATGTCGCTCAGCCCGCCTATCGCGTCAAAGACGCGTTTTTTAACCGCGATGCACGAAGCGTAAGCGTGGCGTACCCGCTCGAAATATTTCGACAGAATCGCTAGCGGCGCAAAATCGGTGTTAATAAACAGCGCTTCCAGGCGCGCCCCTAAAAGTGGGTAAGCGGGTCTGGCGCAGTAGATTGAGGTTACGAGCCCAACACGGTCATCAGCATACAACTCGCTCACCACGCGGCGCACATGATCGCGCTCCACGCGTCCGTCGGCGTCGATCATCATAACTACGTCGGCGTGGGGCGCACGCTCGAGCATCCACATAAGCTTTCCCACCTTGGGATTGCCCGTGGGATACTGGCCGAAAGTACAAATCAAGTCGCTTGCAGGGAACTCAGCCTTGATAGCGTGCACTATCCGAGCCGAACCGTCGGTCTCACTGGTAGCGCCAAGGACAATTCTTCTGTTCGGGTAATCGACCGCGAGCAAGTTTCGCACGTTATCAACCATCTGCTCGCTGAAGCCGTGGAGTGGCCTCAGTATAAGAACGCTCGGCGCTAAGCTTGGAAGCGGACCGGGTGGCCTGCGGCTTTCCCGCGCAAAGCGAAGGCCGGCGACCATCGCCGAGATATAGTAACCCAGGGAGCTGTAAACGAAGAACAAAGCTAGGCTGTGAAAATGGCGCATAAGACGATGCTCTTGCAAAACTGGTAGCTGTTTTCCACACTTTGAAGCCGACCGCGGCCAAAGACAAAATTTTGGACCGAGCTTATGGCGGCACAGCCAACAACTCCTTCATCGAACAAAATCACGTTGAGTGGTAAAGAATTAGTTGTCAATGGGGACGATTTTGGCCTTTCGCCCGAAATTAACGCGGCGATTCTTCGCGCCCATACCGAGGGCGTGCTGACGAGCGCGAGCCTGATGGTTTCTGCCAGCGCGAGCGAACAGGCGGTAGCGATTGCGAAGCAGTTCCCCACGCTCGACGTTGGCCTCCACCTGGTCCTATGCGATGGGACTAGCTGCCTTCCGCCTGAGCGACTGTACGGCTTGGTCGACAGTGCGGGTCGCTTCGCAAATCACGAGATTCCAGCAGGATTCCGATATCTGTTCCATCCTCGTTCACGAGCCGCCTTGCGCGACGAGTGCCGCGCCCAAATCGAAACCCACCTCGCCAAAGTAGGTTCCCTCTCCCATATCGACGGCCATCGCAATCTTCATCTTCACCCACAGGTGATCGATATTCTCGCCGAGCTGGCGCCTGAGTATCGCGTACCTTACGTTCGGCTGGTACGGGAGCCGCTGAGCGTAACTATTCGTTTAGCTCGAGATCGGCTCGCAGGCAAGTTTATCGACGCCGTTTTCTTTCGCGTGTTGTCTATTCATGCGCGTCGCAGGCTTGCGCGTTCGGGCGTCAAATTCGCCGACCAGATCTTCGGATTTCTCCAGACAGGACGTCTGGACGAGGCTTACGTGTGCAGCGTTCTGCGCAGCCTTCGCTCCGGCACTGTCACTGAATTCTACTTTCATCCAACCTGCCCCATGGCTAACGGCTGTGCCCACGGGCCGGCAGAGCGTTGCGAAACGAAAATTTTGACCAGCAAAAAAGTAGCCGACACGATCATCAGTGAGAGGATAAGCCTGACTAATTTCGCCGCACTGGCGAAAGCGCGAGCGTGAGCCGACACGGACAGAGCTGCGAAGTTTACAACAGAGACCGCTTCGAAGCTTTTCCCATACGACTTGCGAACCAGCGAAAGGTAACTTCAAGCCCCTTACGCAGCGACGTTGAGGGATGAAACCCTATAAGGTCACGCGCTTTGTCGTAGCTTGCAAAGCTGCGCTCGAGCTCCCCAGGTCGCTTCGGTTGAAAATCGATCGGGTGGTCTGGTTTTCTCGCCATCAACCGTAACGTGTGCGCGAGCTCGAGGATACTTGTCTCGCGACCAGTAGCCAGATGCAGTATCGTGCCGGGCTCCAGCTCGGCCGACAAAGCTTGACAGATTCCGGTGCACAGGTCTTCCACGAACAAAAAGTCGCGCGTAGCCGAACCGTCGCCGTAGATCACCATCGGCCGATTCTCTAGCAACGCGCTAATGAAGCTCGGAATCACGCTACGTTTCAGATGGGAGTACGGGCCGTAAACGTTTGCGAATCTAAGGCAAACGGTCTTAAGCCCGTAGCTTGCTCCAAAAGCATGGCAGTAAGCTTCCGCGCACAGTTTGCTCGCTCCGTAAGGAGATACGGGCTTGGGCAAGGATTGCTCCGTTATAGGTGGTTCGGCGACTCCAACGACGGCACCGGCTGACGAGGCAAAAACGAATTTTTCGATATTGCGCTCCTTACACAGGTGAAGCAAACGTACGGTGCCAGCTACATTAACTTCGAAGTTCTCGAGAACTTGCATGACAGAGTCGACTACCGAGCCGTAGGCAGCAAGATGGACCACATGTTTTACGTCCTTGTCAAGAGCCGAAGCAACTGCATCAGCGTTGCGCACATCGCCTTCTACCACCTCTACGCGAAGCCCCGAAAGGTTTTCTCTGTCACCCTTTACGAAATTATCGAGCACCCGGACTCGAACGCCCAAAGCAAGTAATCTTCTAACCAGGTTGGCTCCGATAAATCCCGCGCCACCTGTCACGAGCACTACATCTGCCATTTTTTACTCCCAAGCCCTTGGCAAAAAGCGCACGCCGGACGCGTCATCGCGCCTTGTTATCGAAGGACAGCGGCAACGTAACAGGCTTATAACCGGCGGGATTTCGTGTGCTGCGCCAATCCACGAGCGGGGGAATCGTCTCCTTCTTGACGCGGTGGCGGTAGCGCGAAAGCTTGTCCAGTATCGACTCTAACAGGACGTCCGAAAGGTAGTGAGGTCTCAATCCAAGATCGATTAGGCGGGTATGCTTGGCGTTATAGTAGTGAGTTTGCGCTTCGACGCGAGGGTCTTCTGTCTGCACGATTTCGACCGCGAAACCCTTTTTTTGCGCGGCATTTTTCACCAGTTCAGCCAACTGACGTACCGTAAATTGCTCCGTAAATTGATTGAACACACGGTACTCGCCTGGAGCTGGAGGATTACATACAGCGAGCTCGACGCAACGCATTGTATCCCTGATATCCAAAAAACCTCGGGTCTGACCGCCCTTGCCGTAAACGGTCAGGGGATGCTCGATTACCGCCTGCACGCAGAAACGGTTCAATACCGTTCCCCAAATTCCGTCATAATCGAAACGCGTTGCTAGCCGTTCATCGAGCGCGGTCTCGTCGGTCTCGACACCGTAGACGATTCCCTGGTTCAGATCGGTGGCGCGCAAGCCCCAATTCCTGCATGCGAACATGATATTGTGAGAGTCGTGAACCTTAGAAAGGTGGTAAAAGGAACCAGGCTGTTTGGGATATGGAAGCACGTCCTTGCGTCCGTTGTGAATAATTTCGATAAATCCCTCTTCGATATCGATATTTGGCGTGCCATATTCTCCCATCGTGCCAAGTTTGACCAAATGACACTCCGGACAGTGCTCTTTCATGGCGAAAAGCAGATTCAGGGTGCCGACGATATTGTTCATTTGCGTAAATACGGCGTGGTCGCGGTCGATCATCGAAAACGGAGCACTTGGTTGTTCGCCGTAATGCACGATGGCATCAGGCCGGAATGACCTCAGCACTTCGCTTACGAACTCAAAGTCGGTGACGTCGCCGATAAACGCCTCGATCTCGGCGCCCGAAACTTCCTTCCAGGCCTTGATCCTGACGTCCAGCGGAAATATCGGGATCAAGCTTTCGGTGCCGCCCCTCTCATCAAGCTTGCGGTGCAAGAAATTGTCCACCACCGCAACCTCATAACCTCTACGCGAGAAATACATCGCCTGTGGCCATCCAAGGTAACCGTCACCTCCAATCACCAGTAACCTCATTCAACGCCCTCCATCCCGGCCGTCGTGGCTCAGTTCTTAAATGGAAAACTGTAGCGTTAAGCGTCGATTGCGGTCAAAAGGGATAATTCACGCCAGAGAAAAATTGCATTCCGTTGGCGCTATAGCCTATGTCGACATAGCCTACGACGTAAGGTAGGGCGAGCGCCCGAAAGCCCATGCCGCCGGCGGGGTGAAGGTTAGAGACAGGGTTGTCCCAAACTCCCTGAAACACCTGGCCGAAGTCGAAAAATGGGGCGAGTTCCAGAATGCCGTGGGTATCGAATAGGTCGCGCTCGTACACTCTGGTTCTGAGCTCTACGCTACCTGCAAACACATTGGGGTCGATAAACCGCCCAGCTCCATAACCACGCCATGTGACACTGTCGCTGAGGGGCAGGGCAAGTAGGCTACTTTCTCCACTGCCATCACCTCCAAGCCAGCTCATCACCCAAAAAGGCACGTCGGAGCCGGTCGGCAAGTAGCGAGCGTACAGTTGAAAGGCAGCAATCAGCCACTTTGTCAGGGCAACATATCGGCGAACATCGACGCCGTATTCAGCATACGTGAAGGAACTCAAAAAACTCTTGTCTGCGCCGCCCACAAAAAGCGAAAACAAACCGCCACGAGTAGGTATTTGAAGGGAATTTCGCGTGTCGTACGCAAGAAACAAGCGCGTGCGAACGAGGCTTCCCCCTCCAAGCCCATCGAGCGTCGGGAACACGTCGCCCGTGAACGGAAGAGCAGGAAGAGCGCCGTGCCCGATCCGCACAAACCACGGCTCGACAGCCAAGGCAAGCTGCCATTGCGACGTTATGTTCAGGTCGAAAATCGTTTCCAAATAAAGCTGTTCGAAAGCATAGTTTGTTTGGCTCGCAAAATTCGACTCATTACCCAGACCCAAGAATCGGTAGGTTGGATCGCGCTGGAACAAGAAGTGACCTTCAAAGGACCACCAGTCTTGGTGCGTCATCCCACTGGCGTAGTCGAACTCTGCGTGCGCGGCGTCTGCCCTCTGGCCGCCGGCAATTCCAAACCACTGCACATCGCTGGACGGATATGCTAAATAACGCAGCGTCCCACCTGGCCCAACGATCGTGTTGTAGTTTAAGTCCGGCGCAAAGATCCTAGTGATTTGATGGTTGGCGTCGGTTTCTAGAAAAACTGTCAGCAGTCCGATCGTCGTGCCGCCTACTGGGTCGGTCGCGACCTCCGGAACTGGAATAAAAGGCCACGTCGTCGGACTAGACCAGGAACTCGGGTTAAACCATTTGTTCGGATCGAACAAATCCGCTGACGCCTGATGTTTGACGCAACAAACTAGTTCCAGAGCAAACAGCAAGCAGAGCGCAAGCCTTTTTACGATCGCCATCTTAAGTCTCGGTTCACAAGTCTCGCAGGTGGACCCGAAAGGCATCAACGACTTTAAAGCATAGGGTCTTCACGCTTGGTGTCTAAATAAGTCACAGCCATCTTACCGCCCGAACTAAACAGCGCGCATTCCGGCTAAAAGCCATTACCTGGGCTTGTTTTTGAGCACGGCTGGCCATGCAAGTTAAACAATCGCTTTTAGCACAAAACACTCTAGCCTATTCCGCTTTGGGGCTACGCGCGTGTCACTCGCGAGTTTTGCGATTGGACCGAAAACCTGAATGCTCGATTTGACAGCGCCCTGGTTTCCGTTTTCGGTTTACTCTCGATCGCGTATGGCTACACCGCCCGATGTCTTCGCCGAAGCGCGATGCGTCAGACCAAAGCTAGTTTTATGCTAAAGCTTCCGTGAATTACCACCTCGGACAGAACGAAAAGACTCCAAAGGGCTCATTACTTGGAGAACTCTAGCCAAAAGACGCTCAATGCTATGGTAAGCAGCGTGATTGGTAATCCGACGCGCAAGTAGTCATAAAATGTGATCCTCACTCCTTGGGAGCGAGCGTTTTCAAGCACGATAAGGTTTGCGATCGAGCCAAGCACCGTTAGATTGCCGGCGTAAGTGCTAGCGCTGGCAAGTAGAAGCGCTGCCGAAGTCGGATGGCCAAGATAGCCAAAAACGGGTTTGAAGAGCAATACTGCGGGGACGTTGCTAACCAAGTTTGACAGGACCGTCGTGACCGCAGCAAGAACAACGGGATCGCGCAAACGATCGATGCCCACTAGTTTTATCAGGTGCTCCTGAAAGCCGGTCTTTTCCGCAGCCGCGACAATCACGAAAAGCCCCGCAAACATCACGAGCAAGGGCCAGTCGATTTCTCGATAAACCCGCTGCGGATTGAGCCGCCGGGTCACGAGCAAAACGGCCGCAGCGGACAGTGCCACCAACGCTGTTGGAAAGCCGCTTATAAAGCCCACGATCGCACCTATCGCGACGACCACCGACTTCGCCGCCATTCCCTTGTTGAGACGCACGGGAGGTCGTCTCGCCTTGCGTGTTGGGCCAGCGACAACCTGCAGTTCTCTTTTGTATACCGCAGCGATAACCGCGTAAGCTACGAGCAAACCCAGCACCGCAGCAGGAGCCAACCGAGAAGCGAACTCGGCGTAACCTACTTTAGCGAATCCGGCCACGATCATGTTTTGCGGATTCCCTGTAATCGTTGCCGCGCTTCCGATGTTACTTGCGGTTGCAAGCCCGAGTAGAAGTGGAACTGGATTGACGCCGCTTGCCGCAGCAGCCTCGATTATAACGGGCGTCAGCACTACGCACACCACGTCGTTAATGAAGAACGCCGCCAGTGCGCCCGCCGTGAGGATCGTCAGACCCAGCATCGCGAAGCCCGACAATTGCCTAGCAAAAAGCCGCGCCGCCAGCCATCTGAAGACCCCCGAAAGCCTCAGATTTGCCACGACTATCATCATCCCAAAGAGCAGAGCTATCGTTGAGAAGTCAACGGCGTCGACAGCCTCGTGGCCTGTTATGGCGCCGGAGATCAGCATGGCAACCGCGCCGATCAAAGCAACGCCTGGGCGGTCAACCTTCAGTTTGGGCAGTCGACCTCCAGCCAAAGCTAAGTACGTGACGGCGAAAATAGATAAAGTTAAAGTTGTTCGCGGACTCAGCGCATGCATAGCCGGGTACTCAAGGCCAAGCGCGGGTGCAAGACGCTTCTAAGCCTTGTTTGCCTCACGTTAAACGATTTGCCGCTGGGTAAGAGACGCGCGGCACTACTCGATGCCGAGTTCTTTGAGCTTTGAGTAAAGCAATTGGCGATTGATGCCCAGAATTCGGGCCGCTTCGGCCTTGTTGCCCTTCGACCGATTCAGGGCCTGAGCGATCATCGTGCGTTCAAGGGCGGCGACCGCTTTGTCAAGCGGCATGCTCAAGATATCCCCAAAACCGGCAAGCCTCAAGGAGTTCTCGCTCGATAAGGGAGGCAAGTCTTGCGGTTCGATAAGTGGCCCGCGCGCAAGGGCTACGGCTCGTTCGACAATGTTGCGCAGTTCGCGCACGTTGCCCGGATAATCGTAGGTTAGCAGCAACCGCATCGCCTCCTCGGTAAACCCCGAAGGCGCGTTCGAACGACCCTTGCTTGCAAGGCTTAGGAAATATTCTGCCAGCTCTGGAATATCGCTTCGTCGCGCGCGAAGCGGCGGAATATCGATCCGTACCACATTGACGCGATAGAGCAGATCCTGACGAAACTTCCCCTCGGCCACCAGGCGCTCCAGATCTTGATTGGTAGCCGCGATCAACCGAAAATCAACTTCTATCTGTTCTCTGCCGCCGAGCCGTACAATACTCCGTTCCTGTAGCGCGCGCAGAAGTTTAACCTGTGCACTCAGCGGCAGGTCGCCGATCTCATCGAGAAATAACGTTCCTCGGTGAGCACTCTCGATACGACCTGGCTTGCTAGTGGTTGCGCCTGTAAACGCTCCCCGCTCGTATCCGAAAAGCTCGCTTTCGGTAAGCGGCTCCGGAATCGCAGCACAGTTTACCGCCACCAGGGGCCCCTTGCTTCGCGCGCTGTGTCGATGAATCGCTTGAGCGATCAGTTCTTTGCCAGTTCCCGACTCGCCCACTATCAGCACGGAAGCGTCAGTGTCGGCAACCTTGCCCACCAATTTGAAAATCTCGCGCATGGTAGGATGGCGGCCTATGATTCCGGCCACGTAGGCCTCCTGCTCAGGGGAAGTGCGCTTACGCAAGCTTTCCAATTCGCGCGTAAGGCGACTGACTTCGATCGCGCGGCGCGCCGTTTGCAACACTTCTTCGGTGTCAAACGGCTTGGTTATGTAGTCATAGGCCCCAGCTTTCATGGCCTCGATCGTATGTTCGCTGCCACCGAAGGCGGTGATTATTACGACCGGGACATCTTTGAAGCGCGCATCCTGCTTCAAAAACCTAAGCGTCGATAACCCGTCGCGTTTTGGCATTTTCAAATCGAGGAAGACGGCGTCTGGGATGTTTTCGGCTTGCTCAAGCAAGCTAATTACTTCGTCGCCGTCCTGGGCCTGGAGCGCCACGTATCCCTCGTTTTCGAACAATTGCGCAAGCCCTTGGCGCAGGCCCGCCTCATCATCTGCAACAATCAATGTCACATCGGACCGGTTTAACATGGCAAAATCAATTCAAAAGTAGCGCCCGTGGGAAATTTTTTATCAGCGGCAACCGCCGCCCCATCGCCACAGGCGTCTTTGTAACGTAATTCGCCACCCATCGCACGCGCGAGCTCCGCAGAAACAAACAAGCCTAACCCAGTCCCATGCTCCTTACCGGTCACAAAAGGTTCAAAAAGGCGTTCCCGCACGTGCGCCGGGATTCCAGGGCCGTTGTCGCATACCCTGATTAATAGAGTACCAGTCTCGGTGCGACCTGCCTCAACGACAACTAGGCCGCAACCAGGGCTCACAGCCTCGATCGCGTTGATCACCAGATTGTCGACAATTTGGCCGAGTCGATCCTGGTCAACCATTACTTGACCGTCGACCGGGGAAGCCAATTTTAGTTCGAGAGACGCCCCCTTTGCTTGAGCTCGCGGCTGGTGTGCGCGTAAGCGGCTGTGCAAAAAACTGTACAGGTCGGTCGGGCTTGCCGATGCTTTGCTCGCTTTACCGAGTGTGAGCAGACGACTCACGATCCGGTCAACACGCTCTATTTCCGCGCTTACCAACTCGAAAACCTTGTCAATACGCTCCGCTGTGTCAGGGTATTTACGCGCCAGATCGAGTTTCAGCTTGATAGAGGCGAGAGGATTTCGCACTTCGTGAGCCACTCCCGCGACGAGTCGACCAAGCGCAGCCAGACGATCTGCCTGGCGCAAACGCTGCTCGAGCTCATCTCGGCGCTTCTGGTTGCGCTCAAGGGCGGCCGCAAGGTGGCTAATAGCATCGCCAATTCGGTCGAGCTCGCGAACACCGGTCTGTGGTACCGCCGTATCTAGCCTGGCTTCCATCCGGGCCAATGCCGCCTCGAGCGTTGCCACCCCGCTTTCGAGCCGTAGCGTTAGAATCCACGCCACGGCGATCGCAGAACCCGACAACACGAGCAGAATCCCGAGCCCCAAAATTTCGATTCGCGCAAATGTGTTTTTGATACCGACCAGGCGATGCATCACCCATACGGTATCCACCGGCGAATTCGGCATTCTTAGCGCCAGCGCATAAAACAGAAGCACGTCGTCTCTGGCGTCAACTCGCAAGAAAGCAACACCTGAGGAGCCGTGCGCCGCTTTGATTACCTTCAAAATAGAGCCCTGCTCGGCCGGAGGTACGTCAATCTTCGGGCCAGACCCTTTATAGGTGGGATAAGCGTAACCTAAAAAAGCCTTAGATCGCGTATCGTAAAAACCTCCTTCCACTCCAGTAAAGTTCGCAAGCACTTGCTGCGTTAGGCTGCGCAGCCATTGGTCGTTACGAGCTCGGTCTGCGGGCCCGACATCCGATTTGACGTATGTTGCCAAACTCTCCTGGTAACGCGCCCGTAGCCTCTCAGCAGCAGTCCTAAGATCGCGCTCGGCCTCGACGACCTGGACGACCTCGGTGTGACGAATGTATTCGACCGCGATGATACCGCCAGTTATAACAGAAGCCACTAAAATCATCCCCAGAAGCCTGATCTGGCGCTTTAGCGACCAGGCGCTTTTAATCCTGCTGCCACCTGTGCGCGTTTCGTCTTCCCAGGACATGGATATTGCGTCTGTCTACAGGTAGTTATGTACTTGCCATCACGACGAAAGTCTCAAAACACAGGTCTGCATTCGTGCCGGCACGACCGAGTTGCGCGCGAGGGTCAAAATCTTGGCCCTCGTTTCCCGATTGGGCCCGGCGGGCGATCGAAGGAGACTGGGGTTCCGTTGATTATAAGCGAGCCAGTGGGTGCGTCGATCACGGTACCGTAAGCATTAGACGTTCCGTCGCCCGAAACTTCTACCGCAGACGGCCGCCCTGGTTGGGCGAGCATAGCGATTTCTCGGCCGACATGAGGAGGAAATTTTATTTCCACTCCGTTATTCAAGAAAATACCATCGACATCTCCGTGCGGATTCAACACGTAGCGTTCCACACTTCCGCTCGTGCTCATTCGGCGCATCCACATCCTTCGCGCCCACCGGGGGAGTCTTCGGCCTCTGGGCGGTTCGTCAACTACGGTTTGACGAGATGCGAGATTGGTGATAGCCAACGCTTTTATTACGCGGCCGTAAGGCGTGACAAGGGGCGGCTCGCCGTTAACCGCAATAATATCGCCTGGCCTGACAATTTTCACGACGCTATCGCCGACGTGCGGCGGAAACCGGACGTCGGTTCCGTCGTCTAACTCGAGGCCTTCGACTTCGCCGCTGGGTGTAAGGATATACCGTCTCACTCGCCCATTGAGCGTCGTGGATAGCTCCTCAGGCTGGGGCGCGACTACGGGTGGTGGCACCGGTGGTGCAGGCGCAACGTACTGGGGAGGAGCCTGTGGAGCAGGAGGAATTTCCATCACCGACGGTGGATAATAGCCCGGCGGTGCCGGCGGATAACCAGGCGGAGGTGGCAAAAGTTGTGGCGCTACTGCTTGGTTCGAAGGAGCCATCGGGTAGGGCGACAATTGCGCGTGCGCGCAAAAACGAAGCGCAATCAAAAGTCCCAACAGGACTAATCCCACCTTCGCGGCTCTCATGTCGAACGCTCCCTTAGAGACATTTCATCAGCTTTCCTCTACAAGATTGATGCCATCCAAAAGTGAAGAGCCGCACTTTCAGGGAAGCCGCAATTTTCCTTGGGACGTCCAATAGGCACCGTCTTGATAGCTGACAACTCACTGTCAGGTTTTATTACTGCGAGCTCGCTACCTGGCACCGAGAACCACCGACCGTGACGCAGCGAAAGTACGCTAGCGCTTCATTACAGCCTCGATTTAAGTGGTTTCGGTTATTGGCGTGATAAATGCATAAAACGTTGAACGAAAACTAGCACGACTCGCGGGCTCAGTTCGATCGGTTACGCACGAAGTTACCTTTTGTGGCCAAAGTCGACGACCACAATTGTCAGCTGTGAGACCATGAAAACTAAGATCGTTTCAATTTCTCAGACGCGTCACGTGCTGACTCCCAAGAGTTCGTCTAGAAAGGCGGTGGATTGAAAGGCAAAGCTATCAGAACAGGTCATCGTCGTGTGGACCGTCGCGGCCCGTTAGCTAGTGGTCCGGCAATCTAGTCTATGACTTCTAGCGAGTTTACGACGTTGGAACGCGAAACAACTAAGAAAGACCCAATTATCAGGCGAGGGACTTCCGCTTTGAACTCTAACTTTAACCTTGAGATCGGCACCTGTAAGGCATCGAAGCAAAACTCACCACCCATGTGTAGGATATATGACAGCAGCGGGTCCTTGTGCGCACAGAGGTTTGCCACAGTCGCGACCTCTCGACGTAACTCCATCGCCCTGGATCTGGTGAACTTCTTTAAAGCGGACGCTCAGGCGACTTTCGGTCCGTTTTTAGCCACGTATCTGCTGATAAAGCGCCACTGGTCTATCGATCACATCGGGATCGTGATGTCGGTCCCTGGCGTCGTTACCCTTTTGGCGCAGACTCCTGCTGGGGCGCTGGTGGATGCTACGAAACGCAAACGCGAGCTTATTGCGGTCTGCGCAATACTGATGGGGGTCGCATGCCTTGGGGTCGTTCACGCAGCCAGTTTAATCATGATGGCATTGACGGTTGCGGTGTTCGGACTGGCGACGATTGTCCTGGCGCCCGCGATCGCGGCATTAACCCTGGGGCTAGTGGGCCATCAGGGGTTCGCCAGACGTATGGGGCGCAATGAAACGCTAAGTCATGCTGGAGCGGTAGCCGCGGCAACGTGCGCAGGACTGATCGGCCAATGGTTCGCTGCTGACGGCATTTTTTACTCCGCCTCACTAGTGAGCTTCGCCGCAGCAGTCGCCGTCATGATGGTCCGGCCGCAGGATGTCGATCACAGCCTCGCCAGGTCGGCTGTCGTAAAGCGAGGTGAACAGGAACACATTGGTTCCCTACTCGAAGTCTTCGCCGATCGCCGAATCCCGATTTTTGCCGTGTCAGTGATCCTGTTTCATTTCGCGAATGCCGCTTTGTTGCCTCTGGTGAGCGAGATGCTCTCTAAGCGAGCGCCTGAAAACGCATCGCTCTACACCGCAGCGTGCGTGTTGATCGCGCAGATGGTGATGATGCCCGTGGCGTGGTGGTCGGGCGGAGCCGCGAATGCAACAGGGCGCAAGCCGCTTTTCCTTCTTGCCCTTGCGATGTTACCCGCTCGGGCCTGCCTGTTCGCTTCCTTCCACAACCCTTATCTATTGACGTCGTTCCAGATCCTGGATGGAATCAGCGCGGGCATCTTTGGCGTCGTATCAGTGGTAATCGTTTCCGATCTGGCTCGCGGCACAGGTCGCTTCAATTTCCTTCAGGGAGTTACCGCCACCTGTGTCGCAATCGGCGCATCATTGAGCAACCTCCTTGCGGGCTTTTTGGTCGAGCAAGGCGGCTTTAAATTGGGCTTCTTAACTCTTGGTTTAATCGGCGTGGGAGCCTTTCTTTTCTTTCTTTTTATGATGCCGGAGACAAAAGCCCACGATGTGCGCACCGCTTTTGGCTTTGAGCTCGGATCGAACTTCGCGCAAGACGCGTAGCTTTCGTTTTGGGCGGCGCTCCAGTTCGGTGCTCGCGCAGAGAGCAGAAAGTCTGCGCTGCTCAGCTAAGTTTATATAAGCGGGTAACCTCTTTCTTTCTTCGTATCCCCCACCCAGCTTTGCCTGCAAAACCTAATCCGCGAATCGAGCTCCACCGCGGCGTGACTTGACCTGGGATCTTGAAGATGCCTGAATAATATATGTTTAGCCTCGTTAAAGTTAACGCCCGTATGCTAAAAGACTTGCCAATTGCTGGTCGAGGGCGTCGGGTCATACCGGAGCAGCAAGGGTCTATGCGCGACGCCGAATTCGAAAGCTCCAGAGCAAGTGGTCTTGCGCGCCTCTCTATCAACTTTTTCCTCGTAGGCGTGATGAGTTTTGGCCTCGGTGCCCTAGGCGTGGCCTGGTTTACGGACGAACTAACAAATTCTTTTTACGGCCCACTACAGCTTGCCGTTGTCCATCTGTTTACGCTGGGATGGATCACGCCGACTATCATGGGCGTGATATACCGTTATGTGCCTGCATTGAGGGGGACACCTCTGCCATTTCCGCGACTAGCAAGAGCCCAGTTCGTTCTTTACGTGATAGGCATGCTGGGGATGGTTGCTCATTTTGCTTTGGCTGAATGGGTGGGGCTATGGTGGTCAGCATTGGTTGTATTGGCCAGTATCGCGCTATTCGCTGCCAACCTCTTACCCTGCATGGTGGCCGGATTAGGTCGCGGCGTCGCGGAAACCGGAATGTCGCTGGCGATCGGCTTTTTACTTGCAGCGGGGATTCTGGGCGTTTTACTGGGTATCAACGAGACGCGTCCAGTGCTTTCAGGCGATCCGTTTAGAAACATCGCAGCGCACGCCCATCTTGCCGCCGTCGGGTGGGTCACGCTTACGATTTGCGCCGCATCGTATCGTTTTTTGCCCGCCTTTATTTTGCCCGAGCTCAAGGTGCCCACGTGGGTGGTTTACCAGTTGTATGCGCTGGCGTTAGGCGTGATTGGATTATCGATAACTTTGCTTACAAATATCGAAGGAACCTTTTTCTGGTTCGCTATAATCGTAGTGACTCTGGTCTCGTACTTTATCAACCTCGCCCGACTAATTGCGGCTCGGCGAATGCCCCTTGGATGGGCGGGAACACACGCGATCGCCGCGACAGTTTGCCTTATTTGCGCAATAGTTCTGGGCTTCGATTTGCTTTTAAATGGCGCGGGAAACGCCAGCAGCGGATTCATTGTGGCTTACGGAGTACTTGGTCTTTTTGGCTGGATGGGTAACTACATCGTAGGAATGTCATACCAGCTGTTTCCCGGCTTCGTGGTGAAAGCAAGGAACCAGTTACAGTGGCCGCTCACCTCGATTGCTGAGCTTTCCGTTACCAAGTATCGTTGGTTCGTCTTTGTAGCCTTTAACCTTGGTATCGCTCTCCTCGCCGGTTCATGCATCTTGAAATTGCCAAGAGTCGCCGAGCTTGGATCCGCGATCTTCGCGTTTGGCGCTCTCATGTATGTCGGGACAACTCTCTGGACTTTGAGCTTTGCGTACCGACGAACTGTTCCTTCTAGCGCGCTCAGCAACCCTCTCAGGATTATCCCGTAAGCCCGTTGCTCGAGCTTAGGCGAACTCGCTCCAGGTAGGAGATGCCCTCGGAGACTTTGATTTTATTTGATCGCCACCGCGTTAGCCGGCGACGCAATTCCTCCAGGAAGATTCAGAGGAACCGACACCAGCATGAACTCGTAGCAACCGTCGTCTGCGCAATCCGAAGCGAGCGCCTCGAGATCGAACTGCTCGCCGAGCGGAAGACCGAGCAACGCCAAAGCCCGATAGTGCAACGCTTCGTCACTTTGGAAGTCCCATGGCCACGGCTCCACCGCCGGGCAATCCGTAGCTAGGGCGGCTACGCGGTTGTCCCAAAGCCACGCCATCAGAGCGCTCGTGCTTTCAAGTCCGCATGACCTAAGCTCCAAGGCCGACGCCATCTTTTGCTTCTCCTCAGCGGGAGCGTCCAGGTACGCACGCATCCAGCCTGTGCGCACCAGCAGAATCGATCCGGGTTTGAGTTCCGCTTTTTGAGCACGCAGCGCTCCAGTTAGATCGTCGAGACTGTAGCTTTCGCGGGCCAAAGGATTTATGGGTCGACCGCTTGCGATACGAAATCTATACACATCGATAAGCAAGCCTCTTCCAACCAGTTTGTCCGCCCATCGATGAATACCCAGTTTGCCGTCAACGCCATCCTTGATTTGATCGGCCTTCACTCCATTGTAAAAAGCGCCGTAGCGCGGGTGTCCGATATGGCCAAAACCGTCCCACTGCGTGCCTTCCTGGGTATTGTAGTTGTCTAGCCAATCGTCGTGGCCGAGAAGCCCGTACTTCGCGAAGTCGCGAATCTTGTGTTCCGCAGGCTTGCGATTGAACAGTGGCGGTTTAGCATAGTTGATCGGCGCGTCAAGCCGGAAAACCTTTCCCTTGCGGACCAGACGAGCTGCCTCTACTACGCCTTGCGGCGTAAGGAAATTGAGGCAGCCTAACTCATCGTCCCTCCCGAACACGCCCCAAGCTGATTCGGGCGGAGCCTCCGAGTTAACAGGCAATTGCGAAAAACGAGGCAATTTCGAAAAATCAATCTCACTCATATCGCGAACCCCCAATGCTCAGCTCAAATTTTAAAAGCCGCGCCCTTTTAACGCCACATCTAGAATAGTCCAGCGAGTTCGGATTTGCATTAGGAAAGACATGACCCTGCCATATCCAAACTGCTCTCCCTGCCTGAGCGGCTTTTTCACTGTTTCTCGCGAATACCGCACGAGTTTGCCATCAGCCACTTTCTTTTGGCTGTGGCGACAGCTTTAACCCATTAGCTCAACAACGAAACGCCGCTCACGGCGCTGTCAAAACCATATAACCGGCCGAACATACGATTCGAAGCCGCGAGTGTTCAACTTTTTCGAAATTAAAGCTAGGCTAGCTCACAGTCCCGGTTTAAGTATGCAAGCGAGCAATAGTGCGACAGTTGTTATAGAAGTCTCGGACTTGAGCGTGACACGAGACGCGCCAATCCTTCAGGCCATCAATTGGCAAGTAAAGAAGGGACAGCACTGGGTGATACTAGGAGCCAATGGTTCCGGCAAAACCTCTTTGCTGAGGGTCCTTACAGGGTATCTGGCACCCAGTGGCGGCGTAATTCGCGTGCTTGGCGAAACCTTCGGTCGCTTCGATTGGCGAGAGTTGCGAAAGCGGGTCGGATTGGTAAGCTCGAGCATCCGGCAAATGATACCCGACCATGAGACGGCGCTCGAAACGGTGGTGAGCGGAGCCAGCGCCACAATAGGTTTCTGGCGCGAAATGGACGAGCAAAGCAAGGCGCGCGCGCTCGAGATATTGCGTCAAGCTGAACTGCTCGCTTTGCAAGATCGTCCTTGGCGACTTCTTTCTGAGGGCGAGCGCCAGCGCGTGCTGATCGGACGTGCCCTGATGGCCGAGCCAAAGCTTCTCATCCTCGACGAGCCATGCGCCGGATTGGACCCGGTGGCACGCGAACGTTTTCTCGATTTTCTCCAGCAGCTAGGCAGCCACAACGAAGAACCGGCGTTGGTTTTGGTTACCCATCACGTCGAGGAAATTATGCCCGTCTTTTCCCACGTCTTAGTGCTCAAAAACGGTAAAGTTCTGGCCAGCGGCACAAAAGATAAGTGCATGACCTCTGAGATTTTGTCTGAGGCTTTCGGCACGTCTGTTGAGCTCTTAAGGAGTGACGACCGATATTGGATGCGACTGAGGCGAGCTTGAATGCAGCAAGCCAGGCAATGTGAGCTCAAGTGCGCAGATCTTTGCTTCGACTATCTGCTTTTCGCTCGGCAGGATGGGCGGCAACCAGGACGATTAAGCGGACCTCCCACCTCAGAACGTTAGGTTTTATATAACTGGTCAGAGGCTCCTAATAGAAAAAGACATCTCGTTGGTAGTGGAAGCTTCGACAAGGTGGTATAACCGCTACGCGTGATACGTCATAACCCCGGCTAGGGATGCTCGTCTGCGCTCCGCATATCCGCGCTTCGCATCGAAGTGGCTCAGGCTCACGGCTGACCGCCAGTTGGAGCCGCACCAAGAGCCGCTGCTACTGCCTCCCATTCGCCGCCCAGATGAAGCGGCATTAGGTACACGCTATTTTGCCCCACAACTCGGACGTATTGAGCCGTTCCAGACGGATTCAAATTACCGAATTCAACCGAGGCTATCCGCTCCCCGTGGGCCTTCGCAACTACTTTGTAACGAGGGGGCGCGAGACCAAAATTGCTAAGCGCAGACTGTGAACTCCGGGAGCCGTCGATCACGCGAGATGGGGCAGTGACCTCCAGGAAATGAAGCCCGTTGGCCACGTGCTGGCTCAGAACGTCAGCTTTTGCAACGCCGCGACGCTCAGCATCAAGCCACCGACCCGGCGCGGCGCGATTTAGCCGCAGCACGTTCTGACCAATATAGATTTCGATCTCATCCGCGCGGCTCGAAATTCTCTGGACAAGCCCAGCCGGCTCGAAGCGTACCAATACGCCCGTATCCCTGCTCTCATTATCGCTGAGCGCAAGCAGCGCGATAATAGCAGCACCTGTTAACGCCCCAACCCCGGCTAAAAGTTTACGCATCACCTTGCCAAACCGATCCGGACGCAAGACATGCTATTTATGGCACGAAGCGCTTGCCGCGTACCATCAACCTCACTGGCGCCTTGCAAAGGGACCGAGTCAATTATTCAGTCCGCAACTGCGCTAAAGCCACCCCATCCGACGCCTTAGCGTCGGCGCCACCAAACCACTGCCCCAGCCAAAACCACGCTCAACGGCAAGATCACTTCGATCGCGACAAAAATCCATTTCATTTGATAGTTGGTAAGCACCACTTGCGGTTCTGCGTAAGTTTCGGGCTTGGGCGATGGCGTCGACTCGTCGCCGGCTAACCAGCGCACTATCGAAACTGCTAGTACACCGTTTGACACCGAAGGGAAATACGCGTTAGTGGCAAAATCGCTGTCGCCGATCACGACGAGCCGAAACTCAGGAGTTTCGGTTGACGCTCCAGGCCATCTGCCGCTCACCGCCACGGCGAGGACGCGTTGTCCGGGACGCTGAGCGCTCGCCATTGGCGATGCCTCCCCTCGGTCGCTAGAAACACGAGCCTGCCGCGAGTCGACATCCCCATACGCTTCACCTAAGCCGTGCTCCAAACGCAAGTAGCTATCTTTGGTGCTCGCGAAAAGGGGCACCACCTTGACGCCATCGGGTGGCTTAGAGGTAACGATCGGACGAACTCCCGGGAAGAATGTGAGAGCCAGTTGTTCGGTTATGGGATGAGGCGTGTAGTACGGGACCGCGACCTTCTCCGGATCGGTCCCGTAATGATCCGTGGGATCCAAAACCGTGGCTCGCGGAAGCTCGATACCTAGCCGCGCAAGCATTGCTTCAACGCTAGGATCAATCGCCGACTCCGGGTCGTACATTAGCAAAACCCGGCCTCCAGCAGCCAAATACGCAGTTAAAACATCACTTTCGCCCGCCGAGTACACCGTTCTCGGCCCGCCGTCCACAACCACAGAGCATCTGGGCGACAAATTTCTCGTTTTGCTCAAAGTAACCTGAGCAACATCATAGCCCAAATTCGTCAGCGCCAAGTAAAAGCGGTCGAAGCCAGCATTCGTACCTTCGAGAATATCCCCACCACCCTCGACGTCATGCGCTCGTAACGTTTCGGCATGGCTGTAGTGAAATTGAATGCCGCCTGGTTCGAAAAACTCACCATGCCCCACCACAAAACATACTGTTTTCACCTGCTCTCTCAGTACGCGCACCAAAGCAAAAGCCATCTGCGCCAAATCGGTCGTGTTTTCGACCATTGCACGCCGGCCGTCCGTTTCGACTACCGCAGTGTTATAGAGCTTTACTCCATAGCGACGCGCTAGCGCTGGATTAGTGTCGGGGTCGACGACTCGCAAATGTAGGTGGCTGTTCGAGCGCGCAAGCACTTCCAAAAGCTCCTTTGCGTGCAGAGCCTGGGGATCATCGTCGTGGTAAAAGTACGTAAGGCTTACGTCGCGGTTTAGACTTTTGACTACTTGGCGTGCCTGCTCAGGAGGCGTGTAAGACCCTTCGCGTGTGAGGTCGAAATGGACGTCGCGCTTGTAGAGCGCGATATTAGCCAGCAACGTGATCGCTACCGCTGATACGACCAAGAGACCATTGAAGGCAACTTCGAGCCGCCGGTCGAGCCGCATTTGTACGGGTATAAGTAAAGCAAGGGTAAAAAGAAACAAGAGCGCGCAAAGCCACGCGCCAAACAGCAGCAGGTTGACACTGTCGCGCTCAACGGCCAAAAATTTGGCGACAAAAATTAAGCCGAGAGCCGCCGACAAAAGACCAGCGCTCAACCAAACGAATCCTTTGCTCGCACCCCTTTTCACTTACGCGCTTTCCCTCAGCGGCGTCCGAGCGCTCGCACGCTCAAAAAAATGCCGAGCAGAGTCAGGCTGACATAATACCCAGCGTCAGACAAATACAGCGAGCCCGTAGCGAACGGAACAAAGTGCGTTGAAAGCGAAAGGTTCGTCACCAGCGTATCGTACGGATCGGGTAGGATAAGACCGAAATCATCGATCGCCCACAACAACAAGAAGATGCCGAGCGAAGCGAGAGCAGCCACGATCTGGTTGGCCGTAAGGCTGGAAGTCAGAAGACCGATGGCGCTGAGCGCGCTACCGAGCAGAAACAAACCTAAATAACCGCTGTAGATAGGCCCCCAGTCTGGCTGCCCGAAAAGCGCTAGCACAATTGCATAGCTGGTCGAAAGAATCACCATCACGACAATTAAACTCATCGCTGCACAGTACTTTGCAAGAACGATTTGAGCCTCGCTCACCGGCGATGTGAGCAGAAGTTCGAGCGTTCCAAGTCGCCTCTCCTCGGCCAACAGACGCATCGTGATTATCGGCACGGTAAGCAAAAACAGCACGTACATCTGGAAAAACAGATGCACAAGGCTGGCCACCCTGTTCAAAAAAAACGCCACGCTAAAGGTGTAACCCATTACCACAAGGAACATCGCGGCCAACACGTAGGCGATTTCCGACGAAAAAAGGGCCTTGACTTCTTTAAATAACAGGAGCTTAAAGCCCCTCACCGTCCTGCTCCTTGTGTCGTCGCGTAAGATCGAGGAAAATTTGCTCGAGGTCGATCGAGCTGTCCGCCAGCTCGGCCAACATAAATCTGTGCTTCACAAGCGCCTCGGCGAGCCGCCCGGCAAGCCCTTCGACGAACGACTCACCCTCGACTATGTACGTGGCGAAGCCGTTTCGAGCTGAACCTTCGCATTCCACGCGCCGCACGCCCTCGACCTGCGCGATCACCGCTTCAACTTGGTCTCTGGCACCTGACACACTTAACCGAATTCGGTTATGCTTGTCCGCCCGCACCATGATACGGTCAGCTAAAAGTCGACCGTTGAGCAAAATCATCACGCGGTCGGCAACTTTCTCCATCTCGGCTAGGATATGGCTCGCTACCAGCACTGTCTTAACGCCCGCTAGTGAGCGGATTAGATTGCGCGTCGCGATGATTTGCTCAGGGTCGAGACCATTAGTAGGCTCGTCCAGCACCAGCACTTTCGGGTCGCTCACCAGCGCCTGAGCCAGAGCAACCCGCTGACGATAGCCCCGCGAAAGCTTTCCTATCATCATTTTCAAAAACGGCTCGAGCCCCAGGCGCTCGGCGACCTCTGCCACAGCGCGCTTGGCCTCACCTGATCCCAACCCCTTGAGACGCGCGATGAAGGTGAGAAACTCCTGCACGCGCATGCCGTTGTAAAGAGGAATGTCTTCCGGAACATAGCCAATTAACGACCGTAACCCGGTAGGATTCTCTAGCGCGTCAACACCACAAACAAACACGCTGCCACGGGTCGGTCTTAAGTACCCGGTTACGATGCGCAACGTGGTGGTCTTGCCTGAGCCGTTAGGTCCGAGTAAACCCACGACTTCGCCGGGCTCGATAACGAACGAAATCCCTTTAAGCGCCTGGCGCGGACCGTACCACTTCGTAAGGTTTTGAACGGCGATTGCCGTTGAGGCGGGCGTCGTCGGGTCGATATTTTCCGCGCTGAGAGCGTTTATCGTTGTGGCCATTGCGTCGCTTAAATAAACTCAAGCGCTCAAAGCCCCCACGCGGGAAGGGGAATATCTCAAGAAACAAGCACTTTGCTCAGAGTTGGCATCAAGAAAGCCACCGGAGGAAACGGGCCTTCTTGAAAAACAACGAAAACAAGTCGGCCGGCCGGTCCTGGATCTTCGCGACGTACAGACAAAAGACGTCAACGAAAATCCAGGCGACCAGCCGAACTCGTGCCTATCAGTCGTAATACTCAGGAGCGTGCTTGTGCGCCTTAAACGTATCCGGATCGTGGGCGAAAATCACGTCTCCGTTCTCTAGGTCGCGCACTCGCTTAATCCAGGCGTATCCCTCCAACATGTCGGCAGGGCTATAAACCAAGCCAATGCTTGGAAGGATATCTTTGTCGAGGTTTTCCTTTAGGTAACAGGCATCGCTGGTCAACACGACGGTCCCCGTATGCGGTAGGCGCACTACCATCACTTGGCTGCCCGGAGTGTGTCCAACCGTACGGTGGATGTAAATGCTGCCGTCGCCGAAAAGATCCAGATCTCCGTTCAGCTGAATCACCTTCTGCGCGTTTGGTAACGGACTACCAATCCCCGCGCGCAACATGGCGAAGTCAGCCGTGATATAGGCCGAAGCGGCCCCCGGAGGCGGCCAAAAAGCAGCCCTAATTTCGTCAGTTTGGAAAACGATCGTCGCCTTCGGGAACAGTCCGACATTGCCGGCATGGTCAAGGTGCATATGCCCCAAAACGACATAATTGATGTCATCAAGGGTCATACCTATCTTCTGCAGCTGCGGCTTCACTGCCAGGTCCGGTTTTTGGTCGGGCTTATAGACGTTGTACAGCGGACCCCAGTAGTTCGGGTCTTTTATTATCTTGTCATTCACTCCAGTATCGTACATCACGTTCCCTTTGGGGTGCTTTATAACGAAGAACGCGACAGGAACTGTGATAGGCGTATTCGGAGCTCCGGTCTGAAGCGCTGACTTTGGGAACGGCCCTAGATAGTGCGACGTGAACACGTAAAGGCGCATCCCTTCCGGCGATGCCGCTGTAGCTACCCAACCCGTACAGGCAATCAACAATAGTCCGGCAAGCCCCATCATTAACGGCTTCCGGAAAACGGCTCGACCCATTTGATGAGTCCCCCCTTTCTTAAAAAGATTAAGTCCAACGAAGGTCGCTCGATGTCTCCGCTGTAGTAGGTGTACGCTCCAGGAATACGGAGACACGTAAACGCTTCCTACGTTGTGACGAATAGCTAACAGAAATTTTTCACCTAAGCAAGCTACAACGAAGATAAAATGGATGAACCCGCTTCCAGATCCCTGGACCCCGACCTCGTCAGCAAGTAAGTTGGTTTTGACAACGCTGAGAGTTTCATGTAGATGAGCGCAGCGGAAATCTGCCTATAAAGGTAAATTTCCCTAACAAACGAAAAACGTCAGCTACCGTGACAGTTGCAACACGATTTTGGCTCGAAACGTCGAAGCCGAAAGAAATAGTGGATATTACGGAGACGGTCAACAAGATTCTACAGCAAAACGACTTCCGCGAGGGTTTATGCTGCTTGTCGCTGCTTCATACTACCGCCGCACTCACTACTGCAGACTTAGACCCTGGCACGGACTTGGACATGCTGGACGCCTTTTCGGCTCTTATACCGCGCCTTCGTTACCGCCATCCTCACAACCCGGCGCACGTGCCTAATCATATCCTTTCCTCCCTCATTGGTACTTCGTTGACGCTTCCCGTGACAGATAGTCGCCTTGTCTTGGGTACCTGGCAGCGCGTGGTGTTGGTCGAGCTCGAGGGGCCACGCAGGCGCAACGTCGAAGTTAGGCTAATTGGGTAAACCTCATCTCCGTTTGGTATAAGCGGCTTGCAGCTGCCTGAGCGATCCGCGACAATGCCTTGTGCCAGCGTACACTTAGGGTGCGGGCGGCGCGAAATCTGATTAGCTCTCGCCTAAGGCCTAGGTTAAAATAAACACGTCCGAAGCCGCGCTTTGGGGGGTCGGTACCCAGGTTTTTTGGAGGATGTTCGGATGAACCGTCACGCTCGTCCGATAAGGTCAGCCTTATTTGTACCGGGGAATCGTGAGGACCGAATGTACAAAGCGCCGAAGTACGGCGCTGACGCCTTGATCTTCGATTTGGAAGATGCGGTTCCGCAAAGCGAAAAGCAGCTAGCTCGACAAAGCGTGCGCGCCGCTATTGATAAGCTTGCTGGATGTGGCTGCGCACTTTTCGTGCGCATCAACTCCCTTGATAGCGATCTTGCCGCCGAGGACTTGGAACAGGTCGTTGGCCCTGGACTGTATGCCGTGATGGTCCCGAAAGTGAGCTCTCCTGAAGAGGTTCGCGAGGTCGACACACTGCTCAAATTTTTCGAAAAAAAACGCGGTATGGAGCGCAACAGCGTGCTGATCGACCCTCTACTCGAAACCGCTCAAGGACTAAGACGAGCCTACGATATAGCGATCGCTTCACCGAGGGTAGCCCACATGGGTGGCCTTACGGGAAAGGGCGGCGACATCGCTCGCGCCGTGGGTTTCGGATGGAGCGAGGATGGATACGAGGCGCTGTTCTATTTGTCCAAAGTCCTGCTAGATGTTCGCGCGGCTGGTGTGCCCTATCCGATCGGGGGGCGTGGATGGTGGGAGATAGGCAATTTGGATGGATTGCGCGCGGAAGCCATACGAGCCAAAACCATAGGCTACACGGGGATGCTGGTTATTCATCCAAGTCACGTGCCTGTAGTCAACGAGGTGTTCACACCCACTGCCCAGGAGGTCGCCGAATGGAAGGGGATCGTGCAAGCTGTGACTGAGGCCGAGTTGACCGGCGCGTCCGTGGCGACTTACAACGGTGTAATGGTCGACAAAGCGCAGGCCGAATTTGCGCGCACTATGCTCGAATGGGCGTGTCGATTGGGCGTGAATGCGCAGTAACGCGCGAATATACCTCTGTTCCGCTTCACGTAAAGCGCTCCAACCGTCACGCCAGCCGAAACACCGGTACAATTGGAAGGACCGATGTCAACTTGCGCGCCTGGATGGTTGAATTACTCTGTGCGCTGAAGGCTTTACCGACATCGGGTATCGAAAGCGTTGAAAGAATCGCTTTTTGGCAGTGGGCCTTCTTGACAGCCTAAGATCACACCTTGGGCTTGCGCCTCATCATAGCGGCTCGCCGACATCGCACGACAATTTCACCTCGTTGATTCACCCCACGATGCTCGAAAAAGACGATTCCCCATTCAGGATGGGATTTCGAGTCGCGCTTACCGATTACTTCGGTTTCCGCGTACAAAGTATCGCCGATAAAGACCGGCTTCGGAAACTCCACCTTTTCAAACCCAAGGTTTCCGACTGTCGTTCCTAGCGTCGTGTCGGCAACCGAGAGCCCAACGACCAAACCAAGCGTGAAGATGCTGTTCACCAATCGCTCGCCGAACTCTGCCTTTTTCGCGAATTCCACGTCGAGGTGCAAAGGTTGCAAATTCATGGTCAGGGTGGTGAATAGCAAATTGTCAGTCTCGGTCACAGTTCTCCCGGGCTGATGTTTGAAGACATCGCCTTGGTTGAACTCCTCGTAATACTTACCGCCCATCGTTGACTCCCCCAACTTTTGGCCCGATTGCGCTGACCCTTGCTCAGGCATATTGCCTCATAAAGCGCTTCGTCGTTTCAAATGAGGACCCCGTTGCGCCCTGCGCTACGTTTGTAGAACGCCCACGCGCCATAGCCCACTACCCAATCGTACATTCCCGCCGTGTCACCCGAGTTTCGCATGTCGAGTCGCGCGACTTCAACTGGATAACGTTTGACCGCAAGCAACAGGCCGGCGATCGGCAAAAATCCGCACGCATCCTCGGGTCCAAGACTTTCAGCCTCAAGAGCCTCAATCGCTCGAGCCGTCGCCCTATCCTTACGCTGCGCTTCCTCATAGCTTAGGTAATGCGAAAGGTCGGAGCTTACAATGATAAGCGTTTGCGGATCGTCCCACAAACGGTCGATTAGATGGCTTATTTTGGTGGGATCGCAATCCCCTACGGCCAAAGGAACTAAGACAAAGTCCTCCAAAACCATCTGTAAGAACGGCAGTTGAACCTCGATCGAGTGTTCCCGCCGATGGGGCTCATCGTCGATCACGAGGATGTCAACGTCTGCGAGGTTCCTAAGCGTCTCAACGTCAACCGCTATTTCACCCAAGGGAGTTGCAAAGACCGCGCTGCGAGGCGCGGCAATCCCTGAAAAGTGAACGAAATGGGAGGGTCCTATTACAACTATGCGCTTAAATTCTCTGTTATGCTCCGCAAGCGCACGGTAAGCGTAAGCGGCGACGGGGCCAGAATACTCGTACCCGGCGTGAGGCACGATAAGCGCCACAAGCGGTCGCCCGTTGCCAAGAGGTGGCACCTGGGCCAATAGCCGCTCGACTAATCGGCGCAAGCTATCTGGCTTTGCCGGATAGAAACTTCCGGCAACCGCAGGTAAACGAACCATCTCCGCTAAAGGCTCCTAAATGTACGGTTGAACGTCATCGTTCGCACTCTAATATTTAGAATTGTGGGACAGCGACACGAACAAGGCTACCCAGCACGCTACTGGCACCGACTGGCCGACGGGCGAATTCAATGTGATCTCTGTCCGCGCTTTTGCAAGCTCAGCGAAGGGCAACATGGTCTTTGCTTTGTGCGAGCTCGGCGGCAGGACCGCATGATTTTAACGACCTATGGCCGTTCGTCTGGCTTTTGTATCGACCCGATCGAGAAAAAGCCGCTTAACCACTTTTTACCCGGAAGCGCGGTGCTGTCGTTCGGGACCGCAGGATGTAATCTTGCGTGTCGCTTCTGTCAGAACTGGGACATCTCAAAGGCACGCGAATTCGACCGCTTGACGCAGTCCGCCTCGCCGGAGCAGATCGCACGAGCAGCAGTTCTAAGCGGATGCCGCTCTGTAGCTTTTACCTACAACGATCCGGTCATATTCGCAGAGTACGCAATAGACGTCGCCCAGGCCTGTCACGCACAAGGCATAAAAACCGTTGCCGTCTCGGCCGGTTATATCTGCGCTGAGCCTCGTGCCGACTTGTTCCAGCATATAGACGCTGCAAACATCGATCTAAAAGCCTTCACTGAAAGTTTTTATAAAAGGCTGTGCGCGGGCGCGCTTGCGCCTGTTCTCGAAACCTTAGTTTACCTCAAGCGTGAGACTCGGGTCTGGTTGGAAATAACGACCCTACTTATCCCGGGGGAAAACGACTCGCCGCAAGAAATCGAGGCTCTAAGCACTTGGATATTGGACAACCTTGGTTGCGACGTGCCGTTGCATTTTACCGCGTTTCATCCCGACTGGAAGCTTAAGGATCGTCCGCCCACACCTCCTCAGACGCTCAAAGCCGCCCGCAAACTGGCGATTAGCCTTGGACTTCGATACGTTTACACCGGTAACATCTATGACGAAATTGGACAGACCACTTATTGCCATAGTTGCCAGACGCCCTTGATCGGCCGCGATTGGTATAATCTAACTCTATGGAATCTTGATGGGTCCGGCCGGTGCAAAAACTGCGGCACACCCTGCGCTGGGGTGTTCGACGGTCCGCCAGGAAGTTGGGGGAGGCGGCGCCGTCTGGTCGATGTTGCCAACGTGGCTGCGGATTGAACACCACCCATAGCTTTCGCTTTGACGGGGGTAAATTATCGAGCCTTCACTGACTTGTCGACGCTGTGCAATTAACTGGCGCGGCAATAAAAGCAGGAGCAAAACCGTCTTATGGTTAACGTCGAGTTAGTCTACGACGAGGGTTGCCCAACTTTAAAAGAGGCGCGAAGAAACCTCGCAGCCGCCATGATGAAGCTCGGCCTCGAACCTCATTGGACCGAAGTCGAGCGGTCATCGCCGATGGCCACCTGGGCCCGAAGCTTTGCCTCGCCGACAATTCTGGTAAATCGCGAAGACGTAGTGGGCAGCGCGGTGCCTGGCGCGATGGCCAAGCTTGAATCTTGCGAGACCGATGCCCGGCCTGCGCCGCCGGTGGCGGTTATCGCTGACGCGATCGCCCGAGCGCTTGCCCGCGAGTGGACGTGGATCGCAGCGGAAAAGCAGCGAAGCTCGCTGAGGGACACGTTGCTTATCACGTTCGGATGCCTCGGCTGTTGTCTCCCATTTTTGGTTGCCAGCATGGCTTCGGCTGGCTTATTCACCTATCTGCGCTCGTCTCTGCACTCGCCGACACATGCTTGGGCTGTCACACTGCCCCTTACCGCGCTTGCAGTAATAGGTCTGTACCTGGAAGGCAGAAAAAGCAGCTACAAACCCTTTCTGTTAGGGGTCGCCTCGGTGTTGCTTCTTTATGGCGGACTTCTAGCCTGGCGGTTGTCTCTGCTGGTTTGGATTGCTTTTGCCCTGTTGGTTTGCGCCGTGGGATGGGCAGTCTTGGAGCATCGGAGCCGAACCGCAAGGGGCTGCTCGTCACCAAATTGCGCCACATAAAACTGCAAAAGACGCCGTGGACGCAAACCGTTAATTCAGCATCCGCATCAACGGCAGCGAGCCCTTTCAACCCAGAACAATGGCAAAGGTGCGTGGAATTGTGCCTATCCCGGTTCGACTGGTCTCTTTCGTATCGACCAAGGGTAGTAGGGGTCCACTGATGGTTTCCCTTGGAAGCGGTCAATGCAAACTGGACAATTCAGCTCGATAGAAAAAGCGACGGTCGAAGCTGCGCAAGCAAAAAGGCATGGCGCAATGGGATGGCAGGTGGTCGTCATCGTAGTTGCACAACTTCTCGGAACTTCGCTCTGGTTTAGCGCGAACAGCGCCGCTCACGATTTGATGCGCGTCTGGGGCTTGACTACCTCTCAACTGGGCTCCCTGACGAGTGCCGTACAGTTAGGCTTTATTTGCGGCACGATGGCTTTTGCTATAACCGGCCTTGCCGACCGCTTTCCCGCCAGCCGGATCTTCACTGCCTCTGCCGTAGCTGGGGCCCTGTTCAACGCTGGTTTCGCGCTGCTCGCCTCTAACGTTTCGCAGGCAATCTGCTTCCGTTTCGTTGTGGGGATTTGCCTTGCCGGGGTATATCCTCTTGGCATGAAAATGATCGTTTCGTGGGTGGGAGACAGAGCGGGCGAAGCGTTGGGGCTCCTAATAGGCATGTTAACTCTGGGCACGGCGCTTCCGCACGGACTACGCGCGCTCAGCGATTCGCTGGGATGGCAGCGGGTCGTGTTGTCTTCTTCGTTGCTGGCGCTGGCCGGAGCCGTGATCGTTTTCAAATTGGGCGATGGGCCTTTCCTAAAACTTGGGCAGGCCAGAGCCCAACGCAAATGGGGCCGCGTCCTTGACGCTTTTCGTGTCGAAGCGTTTCGCGCCTCAGCCCTGGGTTACTTCGGTCACATGTGGGAGCTTTACGCATTCTGGACGCTCGTCCCCATTCTGGTGGCGTCGCTTTTTTCGGCTTCTCGCGCAGACCCGCCACCAACAACTCTTGTCGCAGGGCTTTCCTTTTTAGTTATCGGCATCGGTTTTGTCGGATGTACGCTAGGCGGGTACCTGAGCCGCTCGTACGGCAGTCCAAAGGTCGCTGCGGGCGCTCTGGTGCTCTCGGGCTTGATGTGCGCCCTCTTCCCGTTACTTAAAGGGAGTTCATTTGCAGTCCGACTTACCGTACTCGTCGTTTGGGGTATCGCAGTGATTGCCGATTCGGCGCAATTTTCGGCCATTTCTGCCCGAACTTGCCCACCAGATCTGGTTGGAAGCGCGCTTGCAATTCAAAACAGTATCGGCTTCTTAATTACGGTTGTCGCGATCTCGTTAACAACCTTCGCGGTTCACTCCCTGGGCGTCTATGTGACCTGGCTGCTATTTCCCGGACCGGTTTTTGGACTGCTCTGGATGTACCCACTGCTTAAACCGAGGCGTTCGGTCCTGGAAGCAGCTTCGACCGCAACCTGAATTCAGAGCCCACCGGCGGTCGCATTCTCCAGTTTTAGATTCGCCTCCAGAGATTTACAGCCAGGCGGCACTCCCTCGTAGAGCGACGGCAGGATGGCAACGTCGGCGACCCACGGCGAACGACGCATTTCAGCCTGGAAGCTCAGGCAACGGTCTTGCCGACTAATTCTGAGTGAGAGGTTTTGCGCCTGGAATCGACCGTGAAGTGACCCACTGCACGCGAGCCAAATCGATCGCGTCAGGCAGTTTGCGGGCGAGGTTTGCGAAAGCGTCGAGAAGAAACGATCGTCTGTCAGATACTCCGGGTGCCCAATTCCGAGCAAAACCTTACGACCATCGACAAAAGCTTTTTGCGGACAGCTACCCGTCAGCTAGGCTCAGTTGGATCAAGCGATCAAGGCCGCGCCCGTTATGCGCTACGTAACCTTTTGCGGGTTAATCGCTTGGTCCGAATCAAGTAGGTGGCCGCCTGTCGGAGACAGCTGAATAATGGCCAGCTTGGCGGCGTGGGACGGGATTGTTCCGGCTAGGCGGCAAAAGCCGTGCCCCCACGCTTAGCGAATCGTTTTGTCACCGCGTGAGAACCTGGTTATCCCCATAAACTTGTACACTTAAAAGGCTTCGTCATCGTTTTCCGAAGTGTGGCGAAAAAAAGCGATGTAGTCTCGACCGAGGATGTCATGCTACTGTCGAAGTGAGAAACGCCTATCGGTTTTAGGAGCTACGCTATGAGCATGGCGTCGTTGGGGGAGATACGTTATGCGCTTGACCCTACCCGCGCTGCGCGCAAGCTTTGGTCGATCTTCTCCGTGGCACCTGAGCCGCTCTCGGCCTGGCGGCTTATTCCTCGTCAAGTCTTAGACTCCATTTCGCCGACCGAAGCAAAGGGGTTTATTAGCGCGCTGCTGCCGATCGTGCGTGATGGCAGGGAAGTGGAGCTTTTTAAGCTGCGCCGTCTCTATCAACTGTTCGCCATGATGGGAGTTAGTGCAGCGTGTAGGCGGGCTTTCGTAGACGCTCTCTACACACGTCTCAATCTCGAGCCGAAAGAACTGCCTACCTTTGCAAGCCGCGAAACCGCCGACGCCCTCTGGCAAGAGGCATCCTACATGGCTGGACGGCTTGCGAGTGCGCAGGCTCAGGCTTACCTTGAACGCCTGCGCGCACATCTTTGCGTCAGCGAGGGTACACGACTTGACGCGCGCCTGGGCGAGTTTCTCGACTGGCTTACCGAGCTCGAGAACCGGGCTGCGCAGCTGCTGTCGAAGGAAGGCCACGTGGTCAAACCTGAAGAGCGACGCAAGGAGATTTTTAAAAAGCTTATCGCCTACGTCGGAGTACCACTTGGTGTTATTTACCCGCTCGGCGTGGTGGGGCTCTCAACTGAAGGGATCGTTACTGGACTTGCCGCCTTGGGCTCATTCGGTCTCGCTGCGGCAGGAACGGTGAGCGCTGCGCCGGTAATGGCCGGCCTTGTCGTTCTAGCAGCTCTAGCAGGTACCAGCAAAAAACTCCTCGATATGATTATCCCCACTACTGACAGCGACAAAGTTTCGGCTGAGGTGGAGCGGGTGCTTGCTGCCGGGGAAAAGCTTCGGCGAGCCTACGAGCGAACGCCGGGTTCTTGCGCGCCGAGCGAGGAGCTCGAAAGGGCCTACACCGAAGCGCTGGAACTCATAAAGTCTTTGGTACCAAAGGCTGAACAAGCGCGCCGAGCGTACCTCCTAGAGCTCGGGCGGCGGTACCTTGAGATGCTGGCTTGTGATGAAGAGGCGCTAGGTGCCGAAAACCACCTCGCTGCCGACGACCTAGCTCGCTTGAGAAGCTTGGATGCCAAGCTTCTCGACTGAACTGCAAAATGGCGCAAGCAGTTCTTGAGTTCGACTGTGGCGCTCTCAAGGCGAAAGAGCAACGCAGACGAAGACGTGGAACTTGGTTTTAATGCTGGGCAAATGCCGCTTTTGCGTTCTTCAGTGAGACGAATGAGAACCTTCCTTGTGATCGCTTTGCTGCTTGCTGTGGCGCTTAGGGGTGCATCCCAAGCTCAAAGTGCCGAGCCCGGCCACGAGAATTCTCCCCCAGCGTATCATCATCACTTCAGCGACGCTCAGCGGTGGGTCGCCGTGTTTGAAGCGCCAGACCGCGAGCGATGGCAAAAGCCCGACGAAGTTATCAAGGCCCTCAAGCTAAAGCCTGGGCAAACGGTTGTCGACATCGGCGCGGGAACCGGCTATTTCACACGCCGATTCGCCAAGGCCGTCGGACCGCATGGTAAGGCGGTCGGGCTCGACATCGAACCTAGCTTGGTTGCCTACATGCGCGCGGATGCGAAAAGACAAGGCCTTTCGAATTACGAGGCGCGGCTGGTCAAGCCGGACGATCCCGAGCTTTCGCCGAACTCAGCCGACTTGATCTTCTTCTGCGACGTACTTCACCACATCGACAATCGTCCGGTCTATCTCAGAAGCCTTATTCCTGCGCTTCGTCCAAACGGGCGCGTGGCAGTGATCGACTTTAAGAAGCGCGCAGATACTACGATCGGCCCACCCCCTCGCTATCGTATTTCGCGCAAAGAAATGATCGACGAGTTTCGTAAGGCCGGCTTTGAGCTAATCGTCGAGCATCGCTTTCTCCCCTACCAATACTTTCTCGAGTTCGCTCCCCAAAACAGGCTGCGAAAGGATCCTTCGTTATAGTTTCTGGAAAGCGGTGGGAGCGGCCGCGACGTGAAACTTAAGTTCGAGAGCGATTGGAAGAACAGACAGCCTAATCTCTAAGCCCCCGCCTCGATGCTTCACGCACGCTTCTTTTGACAGACGAGCAAAGCGCCGCAGTTTGTCTTCGTCTTATCGGAGGTTTGGCGTCGACCGAAGTGGTCGCTGTCTGATTTACGCCCCGTCCTCGAATAGAAATCGGCCGCCTGCTTATGCCTTGGAATGTCGCTTTCGCTGATCCCCGGGATCTTTTCCAAACCAGGCGCAAAATGGCCTCAAACACTTGACCTGGTGGCGGCCTTGAAAAGGGGCTTTGCAACGCTAGAGCGAGAGGATGGCTCCGTTTTGCTCGAGATGGCGGCGCAAAATTTTTACGTCCAAATCAGCCGGGTCAATCCCGGCGCCCACCGCGAGAGCGGCTGCGGCGCCTGCCGCTTGGCCGGTAGCGATACAGGGCGGAATTTCCTTGGTCGCATGATGGACTCGATGGTCTACTGAAATACATCGTCCGGCCACCAGGAGGTTGGGGAATTCGCGCGGCAAAAGCGAGCGGTACGGGATAAAATAGACCGCGCCGTATTTAGTCCAATGGCCAGTTATCGCTATGGCGTCGTCAAAGGGGCGGTCCATGTCGTCGCGCGCGAGCACGTAGCGGCCGCAGAGCCTTCTACTTTCCGTAATTCCGATTTGATCGGCGATGTGGCATATGTGCGCGCGTTTAAAGTTAGGCAACTCAGCACGCAAGCGATCAACCTCTTCCATCACGCGCTTTCTGCACTCGAGCTCTGCGTAAGTTAGGTCATCCGGGTCGGTAGCGTCGATCTTGCGCGCAATTCGCTCGGTTGCACCCCACGGCACAAGCACGCGCCCCTCTCCGATCGTGCGGAAAAACCATCCCCCGGCATCGATCGCTCCTTCTACGTTCTCGACGCCGCCTATCACGAACCACAGCCAAGGCAGCACACGTTCTTTTTCATAAGACACGCCCGCTGAAGCGAAGACATCGCCATCACCGGTGGCGTCGATTACTACCTTGGCGAGAATCGCAAAGCGTCCCGACTTGCTTTGAAACGCAACGCCCGTAAGACGCCCGTTTTCAATTAGCGCTTCAGCCGCAAAGCTGTGAAGCAACAGGCGGACCCCCGCTTCCTCCACCATACAGTTCAACGCGTACTTGAATTCTTCCGCGTCGTAGGCCACCGAGTAGCGCACGCGATGAGGCCCATGACCCCATACCAAGCCCCATCGCCGGTCTCGTTCAACCAGTTCGGGATCTTCTCGCCCCCATTCTGCTCTGTGTGGAAAATACGCAGCAGATCGCCGAACGAGCCGCTCAGTTATCTCCTGACAAAGCCCGCCTACGACTTGACGACCGCGCCCGTCGTCGAGGGTGAGTAACAGGATTATCATTCCGCCGGTCGCAAGTCCCCCGAGATATCCGAGTCGCTCGACCAAAATCACCTCAGCACCGGCGCGCGCAGCCGCAACTGCAGCTGCCACACCGGCGCTTCCGCCGCCAACCACCAAGACATCGGTATGCGCCTTGACCGGCGTCTTACGCTCAGGCTCCAAAACAAACCTTTGCATACTTTTTAACGGCTAACCTAAGTCTATCCGCACTACGTCGCGGTTGCCACTGGCGGTCTGTAAAATTTCTTCGCGAAAGCCGCCTACTATGAGTTTCACCAGCGACGCTGTTGTCAGCACGCCCTTTTTATTTGACGGCGCGGCACGCTAGGTTTAAGCGTTAGCTGTTGTGCTTTACAATTTGTTTTCGGTTTCGGGGGAAAATGAGCTATGCCTACGTCGAAGGCTACTTCCAAAGCCAGCACTAGGAAAAAGAGCACGCGCCTTCCGGGAAAGGCTTCATACCGCGTCTTTTCAGCAAGCCTTGAGCCGATCTGGACGCGCGACCTCGACGAAGTCGTGGCGATGACGCCCGAAGGGATGGCGCGGGCTTCGTTGCTGGTGATGTCGAGTTACGACTACCTTTTGCTCTCGGCGCGAAGCCTTGGCAATTCGGAGTATCGCCGGCTCATGACCGAATGTCTGGTCGCGCCCAAAGTGACCTTCCTTGAAATGTATCCTACCGAAGCGGACCGCCGGCGTTTGTTCGACGAAATGGTAGCCCGTGGATACTTCAACAAGGAAGATTCCCCTGATTACGTGTGGCCACCCGGACATATGACACCGCAGAGCTATCTCACCACGCCAGCAAGCCACAACGACTTTTACAACGCCTTTCCCGGAGGCCTCGCTGTAACCGTAGCCTACAACGTACGAATGGCTGAGGAATATACCCGTCATTATCGCCAGTTATACGGCGTGCCGATAAACCGCGACCTGCCAGTGGCAGCGCTGTGCGTGCACGAATACCCGAAGACCTGGCTCTACCAGTGGCAAAACGACGGCTCCTGGCTGGAGGAGCCGCGCACGATTTTCGACGACACTTGGCATGCTCACTGTATATACGTTACGGCCGAGCTGATGCATCGGCGGTGCGATTCGGCGCTCGTCACCGCGGTCGCTGCCGCCCATCTGCTGTCCGCCTTCGAATCGGTGCGACGCGGGCGGCGTACCACCGTAAGATGGTTCGGCTTAGAGCGCGTCGCAGACTTTATAAAGGCCGCAGCCGTCATGGCTCAGGTCGATCCGGTCGATTACGGCCTGCTGGAGCGTAACGGCAAGGAACCAGTCCTTCCGCCACTGCCGGCTGAACAGTGGGTTACCCATCTGGCCGACATGAATTGGCCGTACGCGATGGGCGCAGCCCATCTTCACACTTATCCTCTGCTCAAGCAAATCGCCCGCGACGACTACGGAATCAGTGACAAAGATCTCTCTGGGCGCGTTTTCAACCAGTTCAAGAACTACATATGGTCGCAGCTCGGTCAGATCACGCTTTACGAGGTTTTGGTGCGCGAGGGTTATGAAGCAGCTAGACGCACAATCCATCGCTTGATAAGCAGGTAAGCCACTGAAATTCCTTGTCGATTCGGAAAAGCGAGAGCACCAGGTGGCCTCTCGCGTAAAGCAGGCAACTGCATACTAACCCGTCGCTCTGCTTGCGAGCTTGCGGAATCCCAGTCCGAATCTCGGGCGTGGCACGTTATCCTCGTTATCTGCCACGTGTAAATTCAGTTGCTGATGCTCTGCAAGTTGTCGCGATGTGGAACAGTCAAAACCGCGGTTTTCTCACGCTATCACAACGTCGAGCAAATTTAACTTTCTCTTCGCGGTCTTTAGCGCAAGTTATTTCTTTCCATCCAAAAGTCACGTACCCCAAACCACAATATGGGGAAAACGTGCTCGAACCGGGCAAATCGAAAGCTTGATTCGCACGTCCAAATTCCGCGAGCATGTTGGTGTTAGCAACAACTTTCCGCGGAAGCTTTTAGAGGCTACCTGAGCGTGCATCAGGCTTTCAGCCACCAAAAGCTCGCCTGGCATACGAGATTTACTGCGACTGGCGACTCGAAATCGTTCGCCAGGCTTAAAATTTTCAAAAACGTACAAACGATACTTTAGTCCGGCCTTAAAGTAAGTGCTCGCATCACCTGACATCGGCGCGAGCACTGTATTTCTTCGTATTTCTTCTTTTATTTCTTCTTTTATAGGAGGTAACGAAGTGATGAGACGTGTGGCGATGCTGTTGCTGGCGATCGTGGGGTTGTCCGGTTGCATGTTAGTCTCCACTCCTGGGTTTCAGCAGTTGAGCCAGCTAACCGGGACCTCCGGCAGCGCCTTTAGCGAGTTTGGCGGCACTGAATCCACCGTCGAAGTCAACAAGTCGTGGATCGACATCAACAAACTTCAGACAAAATATACGAGGTTGCAGATGAAGAACATCGAGTCGCAAAATCGCGCTGCTTCCATAAGACAAGCTACCACGCTTGGAATACTACGTGATGTCGAAGCAGCTGAAGGAGGCAACCCAAACATCGCGGACATGATTCTGTATGTCCAAAATGGTGGCGATCCACAATTCGCTCTGAACTACGCGCTTCGCTCAGAACAAGAGTATAGGCATGAAAGGGAACTTCGCCATATTACGCTAGTTCTGCTAGAGCAAATGGCAGCTCGGCCCGACGCTGATTCTAATTTGAGGTATTTGACCGCTTGGGTGGAGGCTGGGGGAGACCCAGAGTTGGCGCTCAACTACGCGCTAAACCACCAAAGATCGCAAAACAATCCTGCTACTCTATCCGCGGTTCCGTAGCCACCTACCAGCGTTTCTGGCCAACGCTTTTTTCGAGCTTTCGACCCGTGCGGGTTCCAGGTACGCGACCCGCACGTGCGGCTTTCAAGGCGTTTACTTCCTCTTATCTTTACCCGGCAGGATCGGCCTTGACCCGCCGGTTACGGTGTTCACCTTTGATAAAATTTCAGACTCGCGCCCAGTTCTCGAGTCATTCTTTGAACGACTTGCGTTTGGCGACGCAGGCAGAGTAGTGTTTCTGGTATGGCCTTGAAGAGTCGGATCGCGGGTTTTGTGGCAGCGCTTGCGATTTGCGCCACAAGCGCCTGCAATAGGTTTTCGCGCGCGGAATATAGCGAGAAACGCTCCGACCGATCTGGGGTCGTTATCGTTCGGACTGCGAACGGCGACATAAAAAAGGCAGAGGACGCCAACCACGACGGCAAGCTAGATCTGGTGAAGACGTTCCACAACAATGAGCTTGTTCGAGTGGAACAAGACCGGAACGCCGACGGCCAGATCGACCTCGTGCGCGAGTACCTTCATGGGGAGATTCAGCGCGAAATCTTCGACGACAACTTCGACGGCAAACCTGAAATCATCAAGACCTACCGCAGGGGCAAGCTAGCCATCGTTGAGTACGACCCAGACGGCTGCGGCTGGGCCCATCGCATCGACTACTACGACGACAACGGCAAGCTCATTCGAAGCGAAGTGCACGAGCCTCCGCAGGCTAAGTAGACGAATATTTCCTTCCTACGACGACGTCGCGTTCAACGGGGACAGCAGCTTCCCGAGACTGAAAAGGCATTTTCCTGGTGGTGGCACAGTGCTGCGAAAACGGATTGCGGTGCCTTGTTCGCGCGCGCGCCGGCAAGGCTGGTTGCCGTCGCACACGCTTGCGACTACGAAGCTATCGCACCGCTCCGCTGTGCGCGTATCTTCGGCGATGCGCTAATAAGCGACACAGTCGTCCAGCGCGGGTTTTATGTGCCGCATAAATATGTCAAGCGCATCGATCACGGCTTGCGCGGGCATTTGCGCGTAATGGTAAATTAGCGTTATGTACTCGGCCGGGAATTGCCGCCATTGCTCGACGAGTTGGCGACGCACCTCTTCGATGCTTCCCACCACCCATAACCCGTAGCGCGTCACCGCCTTTACCACGTCTTCCCAGGCGACGCGATGGCCTGCCATCGCCGCGTAAAAGTTGCGGAAAATATCCGCGTCGTATCGCATCACCGCTTGCTCGGCCTCTTCTCGCGTGCGCCCCATATGGGGAATTCGCACAAGTGCCTGATGCTGTCCCAGCGCAAGCTGGCGTCCCGTTTCCGCCGCCGTCTGTACGTACAGTTCGCCCATCTTAAGCGCCGTACGCAACGACGTGAAGTAGACCGGCACAAACCCGCGCCGCGCCGCGTAACTTACGCTGTCCGGAGAGCCGCTGGTGGCGACAAAAACCTGCGGATGGGGCCGCGTGTAGGGCGCAGGCACTACGCTGACTCGCCTAACGTTGCCTTGCTCGTCCACTTCGCCCGGCGCGCCAAAGCGGCCTGTAGTGCCGAACTTCGCAAGCGGCCAGTCCTCCACACCGGTTTCATAGGGATACGGGATCTGCCAAGTAGGGCCGCTGTGCTCGATGCTGTCTTGGGTCCATGCTTTGAGCACGATCTCGACCTGTTCCTCGAAAATACGCCGGTTAACCTCGTCTTCCTTTATGTCCTTGTCGCGCACCTCCTTGCCGAACATCCGCGTCGGTTCTAACTGCGCCACCGCCGGCGACGTCGTGGCGCGAGTACCCAGATGCTGCCCGAGAACGTTGGTCCATCGCGACTGATAGCCACGGGCAAAACCGACAAAAAAGCGCCCGCGCGTAAGATGGTCCAAAATAGCCGTTTCTTCCGCCACGCGAATCGGGTCCTGGGCGCTCATCACATAGCCTAACTGCCCTATTCTGACGTTCTTGGTAATCGCCGCCCAGTAAGCGTTCAGCACGCCTGGATTCGGCCCCACCTCGTAACCTTCCGACCAGAAGTGATGCTCAATCGTGGCCACACCCCAAAGTCCCATCTCGTCGGCGGCTTTGATAATCTCATGCCACCCAGAAAGCGTCTGCTGATAAAGGTCGCGGTTTCGTCCGATCGGGCGCAAAGCAGCGCGCTCCTCTTCGCTTGCCGCCGGGATTACTGGATACAGCTGGAGAATCACCTTGACCATCTCACGCTTCCCCCATATCGTTGCCGCTACGCGGGGATCACTCCCGCGTGGCCATTACGGCCAACTCCAATCTTAAGCCAACACCTCAAAGACAAATTAAATTATCGCTCCCGCTCAAGCCCAGATCGATTCAGCGGTCTACAAAACCATATAACACATCGCAAAGCGACCCGGATGCCTGAGTCATAGCCAATTGAACCGACAGCGCCACCCGCTTGTCGTTTACGTTTTTACCAAACAATGCAAAAAGGAAAGCCTCGCTCGGCTTGCGGCAAGCGAAAAGCTTTTCGGTGTGTGGAGCCGAGCTCGCCACCGACAAAAACTATCTCCCAGCATGCGAACAAGCGCCTATCAAATTACGAGACATATGACGCCGGCTGTGATAAGGGCGCTAGCCCATATCAGGTCGAGGTTGATCCAGGCGCGGCGCAAAATCGCAAGGCCGATCCAGTTGTATACCGCGAGCGCCAACGTACACATCACGGCAAGCATCGCCGCGGTATGCACCATAACGAGTGCTGCGGCCTGCACAACGAGCGCGTGATGGGCGGGCGCAGAAGGAGAGGAAAGAGCCGATACGGCACCAAAATGTCCGTGCACGTGGGTCGGAGCTGGTACGCCGAGCAGCACCGGCACAAACATCAATCCGGCACCGTGCGCGGTGGCCATCATGAACGACCACAGTGCTAGCTCCCAAGGCTTAACGCGCATCCCACCGAGCCGCGGGTGGGCTCGCGGACGGTACAGGCGAAACGCGCCAAATGCGACCAGCGCTGCGGCGCTGAGACCCCGCAAAAGTGACGCTGATATGGAAAGGCGCGCGGCGGCTAATGCCAAGACGACCGCACCGACAGCAAAAAGATGGCCGACCCCGATCGGGACAAGCGAGCCAATGAGTTTCGTTCGACTTCGCTCCTGAAGACCCAGGGCGACGGCGAACAGCCATCCCATCGACGGGTCCAGCCCGTGGTACGCGCCAAGCGCCGCCGCAGCGACCCACGGCCAGACATCGCTCACGGAAAACAGTACGAGTCGGACGAGCAATCGCCGCCTTCGAGATGAATCTGATGAGGCCGCTCGTCTTTGAAGGGAACGAAAAAGTCGGGATCAAGCGTCATGCCGCCAGCTGGATTGACGTCAATTTTGGCGACCCAGCCTTTGATCCCATCGGGATAGAACTGCTCGTCCCAGCTTGCGTAAAGCGAGTTGCTAGCGTAGAGGCGCCGACCGTCGCGACTAAGCTCGACCATCTGCGGTGCGCCGTTAACTGCTCCAGCCTTCGGATGAGGCGTGCGCGCCGCGATTCCGCCAAGGCGCACAGAGCCTGTAAGCTTCGGCGCGAACGGGTCGCTGACGTCGTACTGACGCACCTCACCCGTACCCCAGCACGCGACGTAAAGAAACTTGTCATCCAGGCTAAGAATGTGATCGGTCACCAGCGGTGGAACGGCCTTAAACGGCTTGAGCGCGGGCGGCAGCTTATCTGGGTCCGCAGGCTCGGGAGGGATTTCGATCACTTTGCGCACAGCCCACTTGCCCCGCTCCAAATACCAAGTCCAGATCGAAGCAGAAAGGTCTTTGGTCGATACCACCACGCCGACAAATCCGTACGGCTTGGTAGGATCGTGGGCTGGCCGAAGCTCCAAAGTCATTTGATGCTCGGGACCGAGCTCCAGCCGCTCGAGATGTCTACGCCGGCGCAAGTCCCACACATGGATCGCGTGGCCATATTCGTTCTTGAGCAGTAGGTCGGGGACGAGGCCGCCCTCAACCATCTTGGGCGTCCCCCATTCGCTGGTGATGCCGACGTCATAGCCGAGATGCCACCAAAAATCGTAAGCGAGAAACTGCGGACCCCGGTCTACCTCGAAGCGCCCCAGCACGTCGAAGCTGTCGTGGTCGAGCAGAAAAATCCCACCTGGTCCGTCACCGTTGGGAGAGCCAAGCGCGCTGACGTAGATAGCATCTGGTCCGCAGTGAATCGTATGGGGCCGACTGTAGCCCGCGCGCTCGGCTATTTCCTCGGCCGAGATCACCTTCACTACGCGAGGATTTCGCGGGTCAGGCTTGGTATCGATCACGTGAATACGCGAAGAGCGAAGCCCAGGAACCAGCAAATACCGCCGCTCGACATGAGGATGAGGCGCGTAGGGACATAGGGCCGAGCTACACGCGTTCCATCCGAAGTGATGTAGCTCGTCGCCCTTACCGGGCATCTCGACACGCCCCACGACCTGCCCGTAGGTAGGCGAACTCGGGTCGAGGTCAAGCACGCAAATTGCGTCGTGCCGCCCGTTGCCGTTCGCTCGGCCCAGCGCAGTGTTAGGGTCGAACGTAGCAACGTAACCGAAACGCTCGCGCGGCGCGCGCATCGCAAGCGTCGGCGACGGATAAAAAGTCTGATCGGGCTTCCAAAGCTCCATAAAACGCATACCCCCAATAATTAGTGACGAGGACAAAAGGGCCTGAGCTCAGGGTGTTAAGCTTATGTTAACGCGCCCTTCGAGAAACCGCAAGTCGAGACTTTCGGCCGCCTACAAAAGGTCTCGGACGTTTTATTTAACCTGCGGACTTGCGCCGTTTGTGCCAAATCGCTTCGCTATTTCGCGCAGCACAACCTTCTGAATCTTGCCGCTTGCCGTCTTCGGAAGGCTTTCCACTACCTCGAGGCGCTCGGGCCAGTAGTTGCGCGCAAGACCCTTCTCTTTGAGGAAGTTAAGAAGCTCTTCGAGGGTAAGCGAGGTCCCCTGGCGCAGCACGACGAAGGCGCAAGCTCGCTCGCCTAACCTCGCGTCTGGCATCCCAACCACGGCGACTTCGAGCACGGACGGATGCTGGTATATGAGCTGTTCGACCTCTACCACAGGAACGTTTTCGCCGCCACGAATGATGATATCTTTGACCCGACCGGTGATTCGAACGTAGCCGTCGGAATCGATACGCGCCAGATCGCCCGTGTCGAACCAGCCGTCGGCGTCGACGCCGTACCATTGAGGCCGTTTCAGGTAGCCCACGAAATTCGATGCACCCCGAACTTTAAGTCTTCCCTCCACGTTCGGCGCAAGCCAGCGCCCGTGCTCGTCGGTCACGCAGATCTCCATCCCGTCGATCGGACACCCGTCGGTCTCGAAAGCTTTTTCGTCCGGATCGTCCGCAAGAGTCGTAGTAACAGCGCCGTTTTCCGTCATCCCCCAAGCCGATATGATCCGTGCGTCCAACGCCTGCGTGGCCCGCCGTACAAGAGCGCGCGGAATAGGCGCGCCCGCCGAAACGAACACCCGAAGACTGCAAGGCGGCCGGCCACGGCGCACAGCCTCGTCCGTTAGATCGCTTAGAAAAGGCGTGGCCCCCATCGTGAAAGTCACGCGCTCGGCTTCGATGATCTCGAAAGCTTGACGGGGATCCCAAATGTCCTGAAAGACGGTTTTGCATCCGAGATGGAACGGCATCATCATGCCGTATAAAAACCCGGTCTGATGGGCAATCGGCGAGGACATCAGCACTGCGTCGTTCCCGCCCAGGCTGAAACGCCGCGCCATTGGGATGATAGCGCTAAACAGAGTGTTGGAGGTGTGCATCACTCCTTTCGGCTCGCCCGTCGTTCCCGAAGTGTACATCAGCTGAATTACGTCGTCGGCCGAAAGTGTGCGTGCTGTGAAATACCCGCTCGGCTCGCTCCGCTCGAGGGCTTTGCCCCTAGCAAGTAGCCGCTCGAACGACAACTCACCCTCGCCACCAACTACCACCACATGTTCTAAAGCGGGCAATCGCGCGCGCAGCGCCTGGGCCATTGCGGGATAATCAAAGTTTCTAAAGCGGTGCGGGACAACAAAAATCCTCGATTCTGCGAGCTTGAGCATAAACTCGAGCTCGCGCTCACGAAAGATCGGCATGAGCGGATTGCTTATCGCACCAAGCCGCAAAAGCGCAAGATGGAGTACTGCGAACTCCCACCAGTTTGGCGACTGATAAGAGACGATCTCACCGGCCTCCACGCCAAGCTCGGCTAGGCTGCGCGCCATCGCTGCGCTCAGCCTAGCTAGCTCACCGTAAGTGATAACGTGGGGATGAGAACTTCTGGAGGAGTAATTTACGACCGCCACCCGCTCGGGCGCCTCTTTTGCCCATCGGTCCACGTCATCGAGCAACAACCGGTCTCGCCAAAAGCCGGCAGCCTTCATCGCTTGTATTCGCTCGACCGGCAAAATTGGATCTGCAACTTTGGCCACGGCGCCTTCCCCCTTTCGACTTGGACACAAAACTCAATTCACGCACCCGCGTCAACGAATCAAAACTACCGTCAAGCTACTCTGGTGAACGATTGGCGGTTACGTACTACGAGCTTCTAGCGATTACGGCAGAACTGCTAACTACGACACCTATGGAAAGAAAGGGTAATAGCCCGGGTAGAAACCCGGCATGAACCCAGCTCCACCGCCACCGATGAAGCTCAACCCGATCATGCCCCCGATCGCCAAAAGCGGCAAGGCATAACTTAACCAGGACGAAGAAGAGGATGACGAGGATTGGCTCTGGTATGCGCTCGCGCTTCCAACGGGGACGGGAGGATTGGGATTGAGCGGATAGGCTGAATTGGCTACTGACTGTGCAGTACTAGAAGTCAAGCTTTGCGCCATGTTCTGTTCTTGGTTTCCCGTACTATGACCGAGTCGCAAGAGCTGGGGACGCACTTTTATTTCGTTAATGATGAGAATGTCCGGCTTGCCAAGAAGCTTGCGCACCTTTGCCTCGGCGTCAGCTTTACCGAATGGCGAGGCAACGAAACCATACAGCACGACCTCTCGCTGACCCGTCACGTCGCGCCTAACTTCAGCTTGAACCAAAGGAAGACGATGATGTTGAAGGTAATTCGTAATCTCCTGGCTTTGCTGGTCCAAAGTTCCGCTTATCACCGGCAACCGGTCTGTGCCAGAAGATGTACGAGTCGAGGATAGACCTTGCGAGGAGAAGTTTTCGCTTTCCAAAGCGGCGCCACTCGAGTTTTGCCCGAAGCCGCCACCCGTTCCGCTAGCGGACCCCAAGCCCCCAGCCGGAGCGCCGTAATAAGGCGACACGCCAGAGGCTGGCATCGTCGCACACGATTGCTCTAGCGGCGCTAATCCCGCGATCAAGAGGGTAACAAAAAGCGCCTTTCTGGAGCGAACAATAGATAACATCGCCGCGTTACACACTTCCGCTAACCCTCGCTGCTGCTTGGCGACGACTTTGGAGGGAAACCGATCACCCCAAAGCGCCTGTCTCAATAAAATTGCCTCCTAGACAAGCTCGAATGAGCGCCGCCAAAGCGATCCGTTACGCGACTTAAAGCTCATCCATCCACGTACCTAATATACCTGGCAAAAGCCCAAGACCATAGTATCGCGAACCCACGGAATAGTTACACCGGTTGCGACCAAAAGCCTTTTCTACGACGAAAGCCCAGCGAGTCACCAACGCTGACTCAACTCGCGTCGCGCCGGGGCGTCCTACGAAGTTTGCACTGCGACATCCAAGCCGTGGCAGCGTCGCGTCAACCAAGCCGATCGCAGGCCAGCTAGGTACGTTGTGGGCTGTGCGCGCGCTCAGCGCCGACTACATGCACCTGACGAATCAATAGATACGGACTTGCAGTGCGGCTCGGTCTATGAAAAACTTAGTTTGAACACAGACTGTTTGAGTTAGTACGTTTTGCGAGCGAAGTTTCGGTTAGCGTTGAAAGCGGCGGTACATACCCAGAACGCCTGTGTCAGAGCCGAACGTGGAATGGATGTTGTGCGCGCACTTGCCGAGGCTTATTTCGCCTTTATGCGGGCTAGCGAGCAACACATTCGCATGCTCGGGCTCACGGCACCGCAGTTCGACGTAATTGCCACGCTCGGCAATACCGAAGGCATGTCGTGCAAAGAGCTGGCGAGCAGAACGCTGGTAACCAAGGGAACGTTAACCGGCGTGCTCGACCGCTTGGAGCGCCGAGGGTTGATTGCTCGCGATATCCATCCCGGCGACCGGCGGCGTATTCACGTGCGACTTACCGAGAAGGGCCAGACCGTGTTCGCAAAGGTCTTCCCCGCTCACATGGCCTTTCTTAAACCGTACCTGAAGCGCGCACTTGCTTGCGTCGATACCGCCGCCCTTAAATCCGCACTTCGGAGCTTCGCTGCTGCCTTTCGCGCCGAAGTTACGAAAGCGCACTTACCAAAAAAGCAGGCGACAAACCGAAAAGGGAGGTGAGTTGGATGAAAGCGTTGTTCAAAACTGAAGCTGGATGGAGCGGTCTGGTTTTGCGACTTTTGCTGGGGATAGTAATGTTTCCCCATGGAGCCCAAAAGGTACTGGGGTGGTTCGGCGGCTACGGTTTTTCGGCGTCGCTCAATTTTTTCACCAACACTTTGCACGTTCCTGCGCCATTGGCAATTTTGGTGTTCGCGCTCGAATTTTTCGGTTCGCTCGCGCTTATAATCGGTTTTCTTACGCGGCTTGTGGCGCTCGGGCTTCTGATCGAGATGATCGTCGCTATCGCGATGATACACGGCCATTACGGTTTTTTCATGAATTGGTTTGGCAAGCAGGCAGGCGAAGGCTTTGAGTACCACCTTTTGGTGATCGCCATTTGCTTGGCTCTGCTGATCGGCGGCGCGGGCAACCTATCGGTCGATCAAGTCCTAACCGAAAGCATGACGGAACCGACACCTGCTGTGGCGAAAAGTTGAGCCATTTGGCTTGAGGTAGGATTCACAATGTGGACCCAAGTATGGGCGCCTTCGTATTTGATTTCGACGTCACGCGATTTATAGGCACTTTTTGCGCCCCGACAGGTACAACCGTATTTCGGCGGTTTCGTGAGCGCCAACCATCGTATGCAACGGCTTGGGTCGATTACGTTCAAACAGCTTTTGTCGCTTATTAGGCTTGACGCCGTCAATTTCAGAGGTTGCAAGCGCCCATGGAAAGAGCAAGAGATTTGTTGAATGCAAAATCGAGAGTAGAAATAAGACGCGCAAACGAGCGCTTCGTCACGCAAACCGACTGGCTGCTTTCGTACCACAGCTTCAGCTTCGGCCCACATTATGACTTGAACAACACCCGTCACGGTCTTCTCGTGGTAAACAACGAAGACATCGTGAAGCCTATGCGCGGCTTTGCCACCCATGCGCATCGCGACATGGAGATCGTAACCTGGGTGCTCGAAGGCGAGCTCGAACATCGTGACTCAACCGGGCGATGTGGCGTGATCTACCCAGGTCTCGTTCAGCGGATGAGCGCTGGCCGAGGCATAAGCCACTCGGAGATGAATCCCAGCGATCGAGATCCCGTTCATTTCGTCCAGATGTGGATTCTCCCCGACCGGAAGGGCATCGAACCGAACTACGAGCAATGCGATGTTAGCTCGGAGCTTAAGCAGGGCAGACTTATCCCTGTCGCCTCTGGCAAGAAAGGGCGCGGGGCAATTTCGCTTGCCCAGCGGGGCGCGACGTTATGGGTGGGGCGGCTTGCGCCCAACAGTAGCGTAACGATTCCCGAGGCGCCGTTCGTTCATCTTTTCGTTGCCGCAGGGACCATCCAACTGGACGGGCGGTTTAGCTTATTGGCAGGCGACGCAGCGCGACTTACAAGTGCAGAGAGCTTGTCGGCTAGAACTGGTGAGCAGGGTGCCGAGATTCTCGTATGGGAGATGCACCCTTGAGATGCCCGATTGGGCGCGGTCAAGCTGATACTACTGATGTGGCCTGAGTCGGCGTCGTTGTCGGCTCAAGCGGGTAGCCGGCCTCGCGCCAAGCATTGAGGCCGCCCAGAAGCACTTTGACGTCTTTTATTCCACTCTGTTTCAAGGCGAGCGCCGCCCGGGCGCTTGATGCTTCGCCGTGTCAACTACAGTAGACGACTACCGGCTTGTCGCGCGGCAGTATTGAAAGCCATCCCGAAAGCTCGTTCGGTTCGGCTCGTAGAGCACCAATAATCTTCTCGGCCTTGGGCTTCGTGTTGACGTCCAGCACCGCCACCGTCCCAGCGTCAATCATTCGCTTGAGCTCATGTACGCTGATTCGTTCCACTTCATCAGTAGTTTGCTTTCCGTTTGGCAAGCTGTCGGCACTGGTAATCTTTTTCTGGTTAGCTAGCAAAGGTGCGGCGCATTCGATACAGCTCGGCAGCACCGCTTCGTAACATTGAAAAAGTGTGGGATTTTCGGTGCGGCGCGCCTGGCGCACGAGCGGCTCTATTCGCTGCCATACGGCGAGCGCATCCGCACCGATCGTGGGAAGGATGTGGTTCTGGTCGATAATGCCGGTTACTATCAAATGGCCTACGCGGTCGTAGAAGCCTGCCACTCGGCGAAAGGCACGCTCGAGCTCGCTTCCGCGCCCCATCGCTACGAAATCATCCCATGTTTGTACAGGAAGCTTGTGAAGGAGAAGCAATTGATCGTCTTGAAAGTCTCGACTCTGCCAGATCTCGAACAAACTGCTTCCCACGGCAAATTCGCGGTCCTTGGATTCCTGCCGCAACTGATACACAACGAAAATAGTCCCCGCCACTATTGCCAAGGCCGAGACTACACTAGCCAGAGTATTTACGATCTGCCATTCCACGAAAAGGCGCTCCCCTCGCTTCTCTTCTTTTCGCTGCCGCCCACTAAATCTTTATAACGCTCTAGTCTCCCTGCGCTCAACTGCGACGTCAAAAGTAGCCTGAAGGGCGGTCAAAACGTTCTTATCCAAGTTTCCGCGTTGGTCTGCCCGGGGAGCAATGTGCGGCAATTTTAAAGCCCAAAGAGCAAACCGCTTGCGTTTTAAAAAAGCAAGGTGCGCTCTTGGGAGACGCGATCTGCGGTTTACTACTCGGCACCTTTTGCCACCCGTGCCGTACCAGGCAATTCGGCGTTAAGAACTTCACTAAATTTGAACGGCCGTAACTAAGCTTATAAAGGCAGATCAATGTTTCCTGAGAAGAGTGCTTCGTAGTCGGAACAAGCGTCAAGGGTCGATTTGCATTAAGCCGGTCGTTGTTGTAGTTTAAAGCGTTTCACTCTTGAATACGTTTTAAAGGGCACTCGATTCGGCTCCGAACGAAACAAAGCACCGCTATTCCCAACGAAAGAAATAAATCAACTGCTATACAATTCGAAGAGGATTTATCGTGGTCAAAGAGTTTGGCGCGACAAGCCAAGGAGCTTTCCAAAGCTACGAACCGTGGCCCGTCGGTTTTCGTATCGTCGAGGTTATTGAAGCCTGCCACGGCAAATACCGCGTGGTCGCAACGGTGGGGACGATATCGGACGACACTAACTTTGTGGCCCTTGAAGTTTATTTCGAGGACTCCATCACCGGCCAATCCAGGGCTGGCTTTACCAGTGAGCTCGCTATTGCCGAGTTAGTCCGCATGATGGAAGACGGGATGAGCTCTTACGCGGCAAAGAATAACGCCACTTTTTCAATAATTCCAGTCGATCCGCCATTTGGCCGCGCGGAATTTGAGGCAGCCGTGGGTGCTCGAGCGATATCCCAAGATTTGCCGACCGCGTAAGGATTTCGACGCAGTGCGTCAGCTGGAGTCGACCCGGTTCCCGCAGCCATCACACTGCCGCCCCGGACTGGGTGAAGGAAACGCGCCAACAACCGCCACCCAGCGTGCGAAATTTAGGCAATGCTAGATGGTGAAGTTGGGCGCGCACCTAATGAACTGATCGTGCGTCGCAAATCAGCAAGCCCGTTCACCACCTGTTCAAGCTTAAGCCCAATTAGGTCCAGCCCGTGACGGTTGTCTACCTTGAAACGTTCCAGGCGGGCTTCTATACCAGCCAGATGCGTCGCTATTTTATCGGCTGCCGGAGCCTGAGCGGGCCGCTGCGCCACCTCAACTGCGTTTGCCACAAGCGACAAACTTGTCGCCAAACGGCTTGCGCTATCGTTAAGCGTGGCCAACGCCGCCTGAAGTTTTTCGCCCGCGCTTGCCACGTCGGAAGCAATACGGGCAAGCGTCGCGAGCCGTTCTCTTATTTCGCGTTCCACGCTCTCGCTCAAGGCCGCCTGCGCAGACGTGTTCTGCGTCGTCGGTTCGATCTCGCTTGAAACCGGTTTCTTCAGCGTGCCCGTCGGCTTCCCTTTCTGCTTGGTTGCCGACGCTGCTTTTGCATTTTGCTTCGAAGAAGCTTGGACAGACTTAACCGTTTTCGCCCCGCGTTTAACTGTTGCAGACGATTTACCAAGATCAGCGTTCGTACTCACCCGCGATAACCGCTGTTTTGTAGCCACGTCTTGAAAACCTCCCAGTTTTAACCTTGCCGCTTCAGTGATAGGCCCGAACAGCAGACCCGGCAACAAAATGAATACGGACTAAGGATTCACGCGGGCCCAAGGCCTAACGTTTTAGCTCACGAATTTTCGTCTACCTGAATTGTTTCCATTCAGATGGCATAGTCACGAGCGCAAATGGATCAAAGGCGCGCTATCCCGAACTATAATAAAATGCTTCCTGCCGCGATACCTCGTTCTTGAAAGCGGCAGAGCCTGGTGGCGCCACCTAACCTACACACATTTAGGTAAACGATTAATGCGAGCCCGTCAAAGGTTGAGCCTAAGGATAAGCGTTTGTCACAACTTCTGGTCGGCGAGAGGTTACGCAGCTTCACGTGGCATCGCACTGTTACGTCAAGGGAGAGCGCTACCACATTAACTGCCCCCTGCAACGGCTACGGTGGAAAACGGCGGACGAGAATGAGCTAACGAACTACAGTACCAGGAAAGAATGCTATAAAGCCGTTACGGCGCCAACACAAACAGAGTGAAAACTGCATGAAACGAGAATTTCCCAGTGCAGAGACGGGCAACCTGGCCGAAGCTACAAGAACCTCGGGCGAGCTTCGCCGGGCCCTCAGTGTGGGAACCGCAACCGCGATTGTTATCGCCAACATGGTGGGAAGCGGAATCTACACAACCGCAGGTTTTATCGCGCGCGAAGTGGGCAACCCATGGGTCATGCTTGGCCTTTGGGTCGTTGGAGGAATCGTAGCGCTTTGTGGAGCGCTTTGTTTCGCCGAGCTCGGTGCGGCGATGCCACAGGCTGGAGGAGAGTATATTTTTTTGCGCGAGGCTTACGGGCAGATGATCGCCTTTTTGAGCGGATGGATGTCGATATTTATCGGCTTTAGCGGAGCTTTGGCAGCCGTAACGCTTACCTTTGTAAGCTACATCCATCGCTTCTTCCCCGCGCTGACGGCAGGCGGCATGAGCGGCAAATTGGTTGCGCTGTGCGTGTTGTGGATTCTCGCCACGGCTCATCTAGTCGGGCTCGGTCCGGGAAGCGTGGTCCAGCGAGCACTTGCCGCGGCTACCGTTTGCGCGCTGGTCGTGCTAGTTGGCGCGGGATTTGTCTTCGGTCGCGGCAGCGCAAGCCACTTCTTTAGCGCCGCCCCGCCTCATGGCAACGCGGCCGTGGCGCTGATCTATGTGCAGTACGCCTACGCTGGATGGGGTGCGGCGGCTTATGTCGCCGGCGAAATTCGCGATCCCGCGTATACTCTTCCGCGCGCCCTTCTGTCGGGGACCTCAATCGTGACGGCGCTCTATCTAGCGATCAACGCACTGTATTTGTACGCGTTGCCGCCTGCCGCGCTCGCCAATGTCATGGCAGTGGCCGAGCGTAGCGCGGCGGCGCTCTTCTCGCCGCATGCGGCCGACTTGGTCAGCCTCGTTATCGCACTTTCGGTGCTAGATACGGCGAGCGGGATGGTAATGGCAGCGCCACGAATATGTTACGCGATGGGACGAGATGGCCTTGTACCGTTGAAGGCAGACACGGTTCACCCGCGCCTGGGTACACCCGCACGAGCAATCTTGCTTACCGCGTCTTGGGCGAGCGTCTTGATCTTGTTTTTTAGCGCCTTTCAACGTCTTTTGGTTTACGTAGGTTTCGTGGTGACAGTTTTCAGCGCGCTCGCTGTGGGCGCAGTAATCGTCCTGCGCTATCGCAATCCCGAACTTGCGCGCCCCTTCCGCGTGCCGCTCTTCCCAGTCCTTCCAGGTATCTACCTTGCGGTGTCGTTCTGGATCGCGGTTTACGTGCTCTTAGAACGCCCGCGAGAAGCGTTGCTTGGAATCCTGACGGTCGTCGCCGGCTTGCCCTTTTACTGGTTTCAGCGTCGTCGCAAAAGCACTTAAGTAGTCGCGCTCTTTAATCTGGCTTCCTGACGCCTAGGCGCTGCGTCTCCTTCATAAAGATGCATCCAGACGCTTTCAAAAAGCGCTAACCTTCGAGCACTATCTGTGTCTGGATTACCAGGGCGAGCAGCTTTCCCGTCTCGTTTGTGATCCGCGTCTGCCACACCATCGTACGCCGCCCGCGATGAAGCGGCGTGCACTCGGCAAAGACCTTCGCGCCCACACGCGCCGGGGCGAAAAAGTTGGTCTTAGACTCGATAGTGGTAGTCGAAAAGCCCTCCGGAAGATTGAGCACGGTAGCAAGCGCGCCTAGCGAGTCGGCAAACGCCATCATCGCGCCGCCGTGCATCACTGAAGAGTCCGTGCCTAGCTCTTCGCGCACCACAAGTTCTGCCTTGACGCAATCGGGCGTGGCGCTTATCACTTGGACGCCAATTAACTCCGCAAAAGGCATGTTTGGCTGCTTGGCTTGCCCGGCAATATCCACGATTTCCTCCTCTTGCCATTCCGATTAACCTTCTTCGAGTCAGCGCGACAATCCAAAATACTATTTCCATCGCGATCGTTCGTAGCAAGCGAGCCGCTCACTCGAGGCTCGCCAGGAATCGCTCACGTAATTCCGACCTAATTTAGGCAAAAAGACATCGCGAGGGCTCGTACCCCAGCTCCTTAAATTGAATACATAGCTTTTACGCAAAAGCAGCGAGACCCGGGGCGTTGCACTTAAAGCGACAGGTGCCGCCGAAGCGAGTATCGCGCCCACAGCCTCAGCCGAGTTCTTGACGCTAAGGCAGGTAAGTGAAGAGTTGGACGGCAATTTTTGGGCGCGAGGTGCCTAATCTGGTCTACTTCTTCGCCCGACTCGACGACGAATGCAACTTTGTTTGCCTTCGGGAGTTAGAGCCATGCGCGAAGGTCTTCGCCAGATGTAAATAAATTAGGAAGATGGGCTATGGCAATTTAGCTGCGATTTTTAATCGACGACGATTACGAGCGGGAAGTGGCGCAAGGGATGCGTGCAGGTGCGATGAAGCTCACACCAACCAACATCCCTGAATTACTGCCCCCTAAAGTGAGTGATTTTCCCCAAAAGCCTGAAAAAAGCCTGCCGGGCTGAACCTTGTCGGCGCGTAATTTTCTTCGTTATGGCCCTCCTATTCGGCCAGACCAGTGTGCGGTCATAGCAAAAACAGACAACCCGAGCGGCTTAGTTTGGATCAGTTCTTACTACGACTGCTTCGTAAGGTTTGACCTTCGCCATTATATAGCGACCCTCCGCGACTGACCCGTACTTATGACGAAGGTCTACGTGCAAGAGTCGATTTTACCAAGAAAAAAGCGCATTTAGGTAAAAAGGTCGTCGTCACGTTGGAGGTGAGCAGCGAATCGTGAAGTGCTAATCTCGGAATTCGCCACGTATTCTTGTGTGCGGGTAAAGAAAATAGGCGCTTTCACCCTTTGCGCTATCGACCGGTAGCCTCGGAGCTGTGAATTCTTGACCAGGAGGACGTTGATGATTTCTCTGCGCTGGCCGCTTGGCGTCGCGATGCCGGACGATCCGCCCATTATGCATGCCGTCGCTGAACTTGTGCCGACGATTAAGGCTTACGCCGATGAAGCGGAGCGAAGCCGTAGGATTCCAGAGCAAATCCTGGCGGCGCTCAGAAATGTAGGGGTGTTCGCGATGGCGATGCCGCGCGCGTGGGGCGGTCTGGAGCTCGACCCGATCACGCAAGTGCGTGTCCTCGAGACGCTAGGTGCAGCCCACGGTTCGACCGGGTGGTGCGCGATGGTCGGATGCGATGGCGGCTACATGAGCGCCTTCCTTGATCAAGAAGTAGCCCGCGAGATGTATGCAGATGTCAATGTAGCCACCGCTCCGACGATCACGCCGACCGGAAAGGCTATCAAAGCCAACGGCGGATATCGGGTGAGCGGCCGTTTCCCGTTCGCCAGTGGGTGCGAGCACAGCACCTGGATGGTGGCGGGATGCGTTGTTCACAACGAAGGCGGCTCACCATCACAAAGCCAAAACGGCGTACCCGAAACGCGCCAGTGCTTCATCCCGGCTTCCCAATGCCGCATCGTAGACACCTGGGAAGCGATCGGACTCCGTGCCACCGGTAGCCACGACTACATCGTTGAAGACGTCTTCGTTCCACTCGAGCGCACCTTCTCATTCCAGACGCTTACGATCAGGCGGCCGGGTCCGCTTTATGCGTTTCCTTGGATGTTTTTGGTCAAAGCGGCTGCTCCGCTGCTTGGGATCGCTCGCCAAGCCATCGATGCTGCCGCAGCCGCGGCGGTCCGGAGACCTGCGCGCCGATATATAATCGGCGGTTCGATTGAAGCAGAGAAAAAGCTATCCGACGAAGCCTTGGTCCAGGGCGCGATTGCGCGCGCCGAAGCGCTCCTGGGATGTGCGCGAAGCTATCTCTTCGATTCTATCGGCAGTCTTTGGGATTCGCTTTGCGAAGGCCGGCCGATAACGCATGAGCAGGCAGCGCGTCTCGTCACGCTGTACGCCACCGTGGCAGAGCTTTGTGTCAACGCGGCAGAAACTTCCTACAGGGCCTTGGGCGGCCACGCGGTCTACACTTCCTGCGAGGCGGAGCGTTGTTTGCGCGACTTGTTCGCGGCGCGCCAGCACGTGATGGGTTCGTTAAAGATGTACGAGGTCGCAGGCCAATTGCTGCTAGGACTCTCGCCTGCACAGTGGTTCTTGTAAGCCTCGCTTTCTGCCAGCAAGCTTGTGAATCTCAAGCTTGTGAATCCTTAAGATGAAGATGAAAATGTGAACGTCGGCGTTCGCGCAACAGACCTCCCGAGCCGGTTTTTTGTGGCGCTCGCCGGGCGCGGCGACATCGGGATACGGACGTTGCCGACGATGAAATTGTTTTGAGACCACGTATCGACTAGTACCATCGCCTACCGTCACGAAACGCGAACCAGACGCCTACTTTATCTTTTCCGAGTGGCTGCATGCGTCGCGCCTACATGGTCAAGGCCAGGGCGCGGCGATAAAAGAGCAGATGCGGTTCTACTCGCTTGACGAAAAGGCGATTTTTCGGTATGTGTAGACGATTCTCGCCTAGGGGCAAATAAACGTCTTCGCCACGGGGGACCGCTCAAAGCCAGCAATGCTTCGAGCGCGCCAACTCGTCGAAAACCCTCACTCGGGAGCAACGCAATGAATGCATGGCCGCCAGCCGACAAGCTTTTTGAACTTGGGTTTGGGTTTGCCGTATCCAAGGTGTTTCTAAGCGCGGTTGAGCTGGGGGTGTTCACAGAGCTCAACCGAGCCGGTGCGCTTGACTGCGAGGAACTTGGCGCGCGCCTTAAAATCGCAAAGCGTGGCGCGCGCGACTTTTTTGACGCACTCGTTGCGATGGGACTGCTCGAACGGCACGACGGCCGCTTTGCAAATACGCCTATCTCGGACATTTACCTCGTGCGGGGCAAGCCTACCTATATCGGCGGGCTGTTCGAGATGGCAAATGCGCGGCTTTACGGTTTTTGGGGCGCTCTGAGCGAGGCGCTGCGCACAGGCCTTCCGCAAAACGAAATTAAGCATGGCGAGAACCTCTTCGACGCTCTCTACAGCGATCCCTCCCGCTTGAGACTTTTCCTTAGCGCGATGACTGGTCTTAGCCTGGCAAGCGCTGAGGCGCTTGCGCTCAAGTTTCCATGGCAACAATATCGCACGTTTATCGACGTCGGCTGTGCGCAGGGATGTGTGCCTGTGCGGCTTGCGCTCGCGCATGACCATCTGCGCGGCGGCGGTTTTGACCTTACCGAGGTCGGGACGATCTTCAACGACTACGTCCAGGCTCACGGGCTTGCCGAGCGTTTATGCTTCTATGCCGGCAACTTTTTAGCTGAGCCATTGCCCAGCGCGGACGTACTCATCATGGGACATATTCTGCACGACTGGGACCTCGATACCAAATTGATGCTGCTCAGAAAGGCCCACAGCGCCCTTCCCACGGGCGGCGCACTGATAGTGTACGAGCATATGATCGACGGCGAGCGCCGCCAAAACCTGTACGGTCTTCTGATGAGCCTGAACATGCTGATCGAGACCACGGGCGGATTCGACTATACCTGGGATGACCTGAGCGCGTGGATGAAAGACGTGGGGTTTGCACCAACGCCTGCGATTAATCTCTGGGGTCCGCAATGGATGGTCGTTGGACACAAGGTGTAAATCAGAGCGTGCGACCGATGTTGTTATTTACCCTGGATTTTATGTAGGAGTGCGAATCGCAAAAGGCCAGTTCGAAAATATAGCGCTTGATGGACTTGGCTTGGTCTTTGTGACTCATGGCCCGGAGCGCTACATTGATGTGCGGTCGACTTCGGGGTCAAGCGAGGACACGGATCGATGTACACGGTAGTGCAAACGCCTAACGGAGTGGCACGATAAGTCACAACGTCGGGCCCTCTGGATAGAAAAGAGCGGTTAGCTCTGCTTTTCGCGCGGTTACGTTAAGCGACGAGATTTCACCGCTCTTTCTCCCTTGTCCGATGAGTGCGCTTAAGTCTTTAAAATTGCGTCTTTTCCTCATTTAGGTTGATGCGCCCTGACAAGAGCGGTCTTGTGGGCGTCTAGCAAGCTCGTCTCAAAGCCTAGAGCGCAGGAGCCCGAGGGAAAGCTTGCCTTTGGTGCCGCTACCAAAAGCTCGCCTGCTATTATCAAGCGTCTGTGGCAGCAACAACCTGCCTTAGTAGCAACCTGCCTTAGGAAAATTGCTCCTCGCTCCCTAAGCTCTCAAAACCATGCTGCAAGGGAAGCAGGAAGATTTGATGTCGCTTTATCGAACGGCCTAACTTAGAGGAGTTGAGGAGCGGATCGAAAAGGGAACCTTCGACATGGCAGGGAAACTTTTTGTTCGGGCTTTGAGTAATGATCGTGCGGTCGTGATCGTAAGCCTTTTTGTGGTAGCGGCTCTTGCCTGGGGTTATCTTCTGCTTGGAGGCGGCCTTCGAATGGAGGCGATGGATATGGGCGGGGGGCAGATGATGCCGATGGCGGCGAATTGGAGTCTCGGTTACGGCGCGCTCGTTTTCATAATGTGGTCAGTAATGATGGTTGCAATGATGCTGCCGTCAGCCGCCCCGATAACGCTTTTAATTGCGACAGTTGCCGGGCGCCAATCGGGAGCTAATTCGCGCGGTCTTACGGCGCTGTTCGTCGCTGGGTACCTCGCAGTGTGGGTGGGGTTCTCCACAGTTGCAACGGCGCTTCAATGGGCGCTCGACCAGGCCCGACTTTTGTCGCCAACGATGGCTGTGAACAACAAGTCGTTCGCCGCAGGCATGCTCATAGCTGTCGGCCTCTACCAATGGACGCCGTGGAAGACGGCATGCCTTCGACATTGCCGTTCGCCGCTCGACTTCATCCTGTTCCATTGGCGCAGCAGCGCAAGCGGCGCATTCTTGAGCGGTGCCGAGCACGGGCTTTACTGCCTTGGCTGCTGCTGGATGCTGATGGCGCTTTTGTTCGTGGGCGGCGTGATGAGCATTTTTTGGATCGGCGCACTTGCCCTTTTAGTGTTAGTTGAAAAAACGATGCCTTGGGGTGAATGGGTTTCCCGTCTGGTAGGCGTTGCTCTCACGCTGTGGGGAATCGGCTCGCTTGTGGAGGCTTTTTGAGAGATGGCCCGAAAACAGTTGCTGTTCCGTCACAGGTAACGTATCGTCGCGCGAAAAAATTATGGGACTACGATGAATAAGCAAAATTCACTAGGCCGTTAAACTCTTGCTTGCCACAAGCGTCGACGTAGTATGTTAAGAATTCGGTCGTCTGCCGGATGAGGAGCCTCGTCAGATGGAGTTGAAGCAGGTTGTCGCAAACCCGCTCGAGATTGCTTACCTTGAGCTCGGCCAACCGAACGGAGAAGCCGTGGTGGCTCTTCACGGATGGCCCGACGACGCCACGACATATCGAGCCGTGGCTGAGGAGCTAGGGCGCCACGGCTTCAGAGTCTTAGCGCCCTATTTGCGAGGCTTCGGACCGACCCGCTTCGCCGTTCCGATGACAAGCAAAAGCGGCCAGCTCACAGCATTGGCTGACGACTTGCGCGCTTTTGTCGACGCATTGGGATTCGACCGCTTCTACCTTATCGGTCACGACTGGGGCGCGCGAGCGGCATATATTTTCGCTGCTCTTTATCCGCAGCGGGTGCGCGGCTTGGTGGCGCTTTCGGTGGGTTACGGCACCAACGCGCCCGACCAGGCGCTTTCATACGAGCAGACGAGCCGATACTGGTATCATTGGTTCTTTGCCACCCCACGCGGCCGCTCAACCTTGGCAGCTGACCGGCGCGGGCTTTGCCGCTATTTGTGGCGCACCTGGGCGCCCAGATGGCGTTTTAGCGAACGCGAGTTCGAGGAGACCGCGCGCTCGTGGGACAACGAAGACTGGGTGACGATAACCCTCCATTCGTACCAGCATCGATGGGGTTTTGCACCTGGCGACCCGCGCTATGACGAACTTGAACGGCGGATGGCCGCGCTCCCAAAAATAAACGTGCCCACGATCGTGCTCCACGGCAAGCAGGATGGTGCAACGCTACCTGAAACTAGCGCAGGCAAGGACCGCTTTTTTACCGCAGGCTACGAGCGACGCGTGCTGGAGGTAGGGCATTTTATTCCTCGCGAAGCACCAGAAGAGGTGGCTTTGGCGCTGCGGCAGCTTGCGCGATGACCCGCAAGCTCGAGCATCCGCCAAAGCCTACCACTGACCTTTGATGAAAACCAGGAGCTATTCCGGTCCTTCGCCCACAATCGAACATGTCAGATGAGGGCGTAGGACGCAAAGTAGAAACGCACTGCGGTAGCTCGCCTCGATAGAAGGTTTAGTCTAAGCCTTGCGGCCGGGATCGATGCCACTGTTTAGCTACTTAAGAGCTTTTGCCAAGGGCAGGAAACGATCCCAGGGCGTGGCAAGCCACGTCTCGGTCGTAGCATGTCCGAAAGAGCGTACCAGCAGTGCCACTTTGGTTGCTGTTTCCGTATCCGGAGCCTCGAAGATGTCAAGATAATCGCAACCGCCGAGAACAGCGTAATTAGCAACCCATTTCACGTTCGGACACTCTTTGCGAATTTTGTCGGCCACCTGATTGTTCAAGTCCTCGAGCTTTGATGGGTTAGTGACGGCTTCTGGCGCAAGCTTCGTCAACATTACGTACGTCGCCATCGCAAGCACCTCCTTAGGACTCTTTGTTAATATGGTACCACGCAGGCTTGCTTTGGACAGGGCGCCGGCCTAACGACGGCGCTCTTTAAGGCGATAATCTGGCGAGCTTGCCGTCTCTAACGCTCGGACAGGCGGGAAAGCGATAGAGCGTTCAGGCATCACAAACCTCGAACGCTCTATGCTTTCCACATAGCGACACACGCAGACCGAAAAGATTTAAGCTTAAAGTAAGACGCGAAACCTTGCGCCTTTAACAACCTTCAGCCACGACCGGATCAGACGCGCTCGAAGATTCCTCGGGGCACCGTCATCGACACGACCCAGTTCGGAATATCGACTACTTCGCTTATCTTGAGGTCGCCGACTACGCTGCAGATAGCATATGCCTCATGAAGGCTTAAGCCCTCTTCATGCACCAGCCAATCGATCATCTCGCGCGCGGCCTTTTTCGCATTCTCCATCAAATCGGGTCCCACACCGACCGTGTGGTAAAAACCTTTTTCCCGCATCTCCGGAGTCATCGCGCTAAGCGTTGGATCGGACGTCGGAACGATGGCGCGGGGACTTTCGATGATCTGGTGTTTGATCACGCGAAAGCTGAGCGTCACAGCCATCAACGTTTCCACCGCGGTGACGCATATCTCCCCATCGCCCTGTGCCATATGTCCATCGCCAACCGAAAATTTCGCTCCCTCGACGTAGACCGGATACTGGATACGCGCCCCCTTGACGAAATGCTTGATGTCGGCGTTGCCGCCGATGCCGCCGCTTACGTTAGGAGGCACCGTACGGTACATTCCCTTGCGCAGGGGCGCGACGCCGTAAACGCCCATGAACGGCGCGATAGGAATTTTGGCGCGCTTGCCCGTGTCCTTGCCCACAAACTGGGCAAACCCGGTGCTCTGACCCTTGTTAAAGGTGAATATCTGCACAAAAGGAGCACCGGCGTTGTACGGCTGATCCTCGGGGATCGCGCTTGGCACCTTGCCGGGTGCGGGGTCGCTCAACTCGCTAGCCTCAATGAACTGGGCAAAAGGTGCAAGTGGCTCGGGCCGCAAGCTTCCGAAAAGCCCCAGCAGCGGCCCCATCACGACGTAACCGAAGTCGACCAGCGGCGCGACATCGAGCACCTCCACTTCAAGAATATCTCCGGGCTTGGCTCCCTCAACGTAAACCGGCCCCGTAAGCGGATGAATCTTGCCGAGGTCAAGCTTCAGTGTACCGTCAGGCGTAAGCGTCTGCGCCGCGCTGCCGATATCGAGCGCGTCGCGACATAAAAATTGAACCGCCTGTCCCTGCTTGACCGTGGCCACCGGCTTGAGGTCCTGATTAAAGCGGTTATGAAGGGTTTTCGAAAAACCGTCAATTTTAACCTCTGGCTCGACTGGGTCGTCGGATGTAGGTGCCCCAATTACAGCGTCGGGCCGCCCCACGCCGGCAACGTAAATTCCCTGCTCCGCTGCAGCAAGCTTTTTGCCAACGCTCGCTATCGCCGCTGCGGCGGCAGTCCCAACTGATACGCGCTGTATGAATTTCCTTCGCGAAAGAGAATAGTCTGAATGGATAAAACACATGCTTCGTATAGCCCCCCTTCCTTAGAGCTTACATATGGCGCTTTTATGGCCGCGCTCTGCGCGAATTTATCGAGCCCAACCTTCGCATCCCCTTCCAAGGAAAATGTCCCGCTCAAAAACTTTGAACCAAAACCAACGAGATTTACGGTTTCGCCTTCGCATCAGCTTGTCCCTTCCCCATTTGTCGGTCAAGCTTTCGCGAAAAAAGCGTGCGAGTTGGGGTCAACACACGCGATCGGTTAAAAACATGAGCCGAGCACGCCACAGAGAAAACGATAGCGCGCCTGCCTTGAGCGCTCAGAGCAAAACTTTCACGAAAGAAGCGTTTTTCTAACCGGATGAACTTCTCTCAAGCAAGCCACGACGCCGCGATTTTTGCTGCGCTTGTGACAACTTCTCCCGAGGGCCGCTCTTATCGGATCAAAGCACCGTCCCTGCGCACGCCGGCGCGAGCGAGAGCAACCCGAATACGCTCGATTTCATGCGGCGGAAGCTTGATGAGAGGCGGGCGCACCACCGCCCGTTTAAGGCGACCTAAAATAACCAGTGCTTCCTTCATCCGATTGTGCATGTCGACCCACGGCTCGGCGTAAAATACCTCGGCCAGAGAAGAAATGCGCTCGTAGACGGAGCGCGCGCCAACCAGATCGCCGTCTCGCACGGCACGGTAAAGCGCGACATGCAAATCGGCGATAACGCTTCCCGAACCCGAGAGGATTCCGTCGCATCCCAGAACCAGCGAGCTTAAAAGCCACGCGCTGTGAGTGGTAAGCACGCTTATCGGACGGGCCAAGCTGTGAAGCGTCCGAATATGCTTTTCGTGGAGCACTGGATCGCCGCACCAATCCTTTATGGCGCAGATACTGGGTATTTCCTCGGCAAGCCCGACAAGCGTATCGATAGGATAGCCCTGACCGCTCGAAAGCGGATACTGAAATACAATCAGCGGCAGGTCCGTGGCGTCAGCGATCGTCCGGAAATGCGCGAGTGCCATCTCGGGGCGTCGCTGCGCTCCCATCACAAACGGATTTGGCGGAAATACGAGCAAGGCAGAAGCTCCGGCTGCCTGTGCCATACGCGCAAGTCGAGCGGCTTCAAGGCTTCCGTCCGCGTAGACGCCGCTTACAAGCGGTATGCGCCCACCAACCTCGTCGGCCGCGATCTCGATTACCCGCTTCTGTTCGTCAAAGGTAAGCGACGGCACTTCACAAGAATGACCGTTCACGGTGATCGCTGAGATACCGTCTGTCGCGGCCAGAAAACGCAAATGCTCACGAAATGAGGGGTCGTCGAGCGAAAAATCCTCGTTGAACGGCAGAAGGCAAGCAGGAATCACACCCACCGGCTCAAAGGTTCGAAAAGCCGCCATCCCTAGATTCTCCCATCCCGGCATTATCCACGCGCTGTCGTCTTCTTTACTCTACTTCACACGTTAGCGTCGGGGAAATGCGGCAAGGATTTAGCCGCTAGCCAACCCTAGCGCAGGCCAGTTTCGCTCGACTACCGGTGATGAAATGTGCGATACCTAAGTCAGCGAACGTTTGCTTGACTGCCAGCGACCGTACGGTGAGCGAGGAGATGTGGACATGGTCAAAGCGATTTATTTTCTTAAGCGCAAAGACGGCCTAAGCGTCAAGGAGTTCGGGAATTACTGGCGCACTCAGCACGCGCAGCTGGTGCGTCGGATTCCCGAGCTTCGCCGTTACGTTCAATGCCATACGATTCGCTCGGTTTACCGCACGCGCGAACCGCTCTATGACGGTGTGGCCGAGTTGTGGTACGACGACGTCGAGACGATGCGCCGAATCGCCGAGCGGCCGGAAAGCCGCGCCGCGCTTGCTGACAACCAGGCGTTCGTCGACCTGTCCAAGATGAGCTTTATCGTAACCGAGGAACGTATTCAAAAAGACGGGCCTAGCAGCTCGACTATGATGCACATGCTAGTGTTCGTGCGCCGCAAACCCGGTATGGAGGTGGAAACATTTCAGCGTTATTGGCGCGAAACCCACGGCCCACTGGTAACACAGATTCCTCAGCTTCGCCGCTACGTCCAAAGCCACGTCCGCCTCGGGGCATACCGCGCCGGACTTGAGCCCGTTTACGATGGCGTAGCCGAACTATGGTTCGATTCCACCGATGCAATCCGCGAGGCGGCAGCGAGCCAGCAGTATCAGGCAGTGCGAGCTGACGAAACGAACTTTCTCGACGTTTCGCGCCCTATCCCGTTTATCATCACTCAGGACTTTGTCGTGATCTAGCGCGGGCGCAACGGCGCGAACGGCCTGCTGAGACTCAAAAGTCGTGCCATCGTTCGACCAAAAGCGGCTGCTGTCGGGGGTTTTATCGCTCAGCACTAAGAACACTTAAGTCAGACGTTGGCTTAGACCTAAGCATCGAGCCTCGGATGCCCCATACGTGAAAGATCCCGGCAACAAGCTGTTTCCGATGCGCGACGGCATGGGGAGCACCACAATTCCTGGCTCGTTCTTCTCTTAGCTGCCAACGCTAGGGTGTTTGCCTCCGGCCGATCGGAACCGTCAACGTGCTATAAAGTGCTCGCCTGGGGCCGTACATCGGAGCAAAAATGCCGATTCCGCTCCCCTGCCGGATCAGATAAACGTGGTCGAACACGTTGATCGCGCTTATACGCCACTGCACGTCGCCGACGCGGGGCACGTAAAAGTTGCGCGCCACGGCCGCGTTGACCTGAAGGTAGGGAAGCTGATTTTCTAAGTTGGCGAAGCCGAACCGGTAACCGCTTCCCCACAAACCATCGACGCTAAACAGGTACCGGCCCCAACGGTAACTCAAGCCGGCAGACGACGTAAACTCCTGGTCGTCGTCGAGATTTACCCAATGATGGGCGATATAGTTTAGCTCCTCCGGGTCGTCAACCAAAAACTGACCGGCAACGACATTTTTGCCTTCGACGATCGTGTAAGAAAAGTTAAAATAGGCAGACAGGTGCTCGGTATTTTTCACCAGGCTGAAATCCGCACCCCACATCCTGCCGTGCTGGTACTGAAGCGGGGCGAAAATATAGGTGCTGCCAAATTGGGCCAGGTCCAGCTTGTTCGTGGCCCACATGAAAAAGCCTTCCACACTGGCATTAAAGCCAAAAGGCAGTCGCTGGGTTATACCTGCGTCGAAAAACTCGTCGTCCTCGGCCTTGATGTTCTGATTGCCTGACGTAATAGCCGAGGCACCGGTTGTATTTGCGAACTTATTTACGGTCTCGAGCAGAACGGACTCGAACGGTGGAAGTTGGAAGTAACGAGCATAGCCGGCATTCAACGTAGTGGTGGGAGTCAAACTGTATACCAGGCCCAGGCGCGGGCTGAACTGATATTGCCAGCTCAGATAGTCGAGCACGTCGAAACGAGCGCCGATGGTGATTTCCAACTTTTCAGTTGGGCGCCACTGATCTTGCCCATAAAAACCAAGAACCAGGTCGTAGCCGTTGAAATCGTCGATGATCGTTTCCGGCTGGGTGCTGGTAGGCTCGCCCTGCGAATTTGCGGGGAAAACAAGTGCTCGATTGTCTTCCTCGATCGTTTCGCCGCTGATGTAGAAACCCGCTTGCAACGTATGGTGAGCGTTCAGGCGATAGGAGGTATCTTCCTGGATGCCGTTGATGAAACCGGTGTGAAGCACTCGGTCGGCAATGCCGTTGTATGCAAGGTCGCCTATCGGGTCCGGATCGTACTGAAGAGCATAGTAGCGGCTGAAGTACGCGATTTGATAGTCGAGCTTCGAGCCAACGGTGCCTTGAAGGGCAAGGACTGCGTAGTAATTCTGCTCGAGCTCGTGTGCGCTGGTGTCGGCAGAGTTCGGATAATTGAACACGCCAGCGATCGGGAAAGCGACGGGCAAATTGGGCTGGCCCGGAATTTGGAAAAAATTGATCGCGGTGCCGGCTATAAGGCTCAGGCGCGTGGTCGGGCTTAAAAGATAGGAAAAGTAGCCGAAACCTTGACCTTGGTCGGTGCGGTCATGCTCGGGGGTCGGGGTGGGAGTAGGCGACTGCACGCCAAGAGCGCTCTGCAGGGCAAAGGCGCTGACGTAGTAACTCAAATTGCCGCTACATCCGCCATACTGAAAGCTCGGCTGGATCGTGGCTCGCTGTCCGCCGAAGTACTCAGCCTGACCGCCATTATCGAGGCATCCGTCCTTTGTGTGGATATCGACCACGCCCTCGTTGCGAAAGCCGAACTGGGCTGGCTGAAAGTTGTCGATAAGCGATACGCTCTTGATGAAATAGGGACTGAAGAGCTGACCGAAGCTACTGACCGCCTCGGGCAAAAAGATTCCGTTTAGGCGGTACTGAATCCCGCCACCATTTAACCCGTGAATGTGGATCTGATCCTGCCCCTGGCCATAGCCGTCTTGTGATACGCCAGGCGCCTGAGCCAAAACTTGATTGAGCGGAGTATTGTCGCCCTGAGGTAGCTGGTCGATATCCTTGTCGGTAAACCTGTACACACTGCTGCCCGTCTCGGGCGAAAGGGCATTTCGCGCCTTGTTCAAGGCCGCGATCACCTCTACGGTCAGAGGTTTTTCGGATTCCATCGTAAGCTCAAGAGACCTCGCCTGTGGGCTTTTTACGACCGCGGTCGCGGTTTTGAAGCCTTTCTTTTTGGCAACGATGGCGTAAATACCGGGTGCGACTTTTTTGAATTCGAAACGGCCTTGCTGATCACTCGTGGCATGGCTAACTATTTTGCCGTCGGCCGACCTAAGTTCGAGCGAAACGCCCGAAAGCGGTCGCTTGAGCGCATCTTCTACCTTGCCGCTGAGCCTCGCTGGTCCACCCAACTGGCTTTGTTCAGAAACTTGAGCCCAGCTCGGAGTGGCGCAAAAAATCAAAGCCGTTAGAAGCGCTATAACAACTGACATGCCCCCCATTAAAGAGCGCCCTATCTTGCTGTTTTGCCAACCGACAAAATTTGAAGGCATCGAAGCCTTGCAGGGCGCAGTTACGAGCTATAGCTGCGCAAGCCTTATAGCACATCCGCGGCCGAACGAGCTAAGAAGTTATTTCCACTTGCTCCCGCCCAGCATTGGAAAAAGTTCCCGAAATTTGTCGGAGATAATTCCAAATCTTCCCGATAACAAGCACAAAAAGTCGTCCGGACTTTTGACTTCTCGTTGAACTTTCGGCGGCGAAATAAAGGGTAGAAAGCTACACACGCTCTGATGGGTTAAAGCCGACAATTTTTTAGGACGTCTTGTTGCCGCGCCTGTATGCTCATGTGACAGCGGCGCGCTTTACACGGCCAGGGTGAAAAAACGCCGCTTTGGCCGTGACAAAGACAATCGCTCTTTAGGATTTCACCATTCGAGGACGCGCGCTGCGGAGAGTTCGCGGAGTTCAACTATTAAGGATTTATGGCAGCTCATCCCGCGACCCACAAACTTTTCCGAAAAAACTCTTTATGCTCTGTGAAGCTTGGGCGACAGGTAGCTGTTTTCCCCGCGTCGAAAAAGAGTTGTTCGAGCGGCAAACTCGAGGGCCCTCGCTCGGCGAGGCAAGGCTTATCCAGTTGGCATAAGGCGCGCGGCAGACCATAATCGCCCGCAGGAGGTGAGAGATCTTATGGCGGTCACTGTCAAAAAAGCTCGACTGTGGCGAAAAGAGGTGAGCAATCGTCCCGGCGCTCTAGCCGAGACGCTGGCGCCTTTGGCGGACGCCGGCGCAAACCTAAAGGTAGTCATCGGTTACGCGATGGCGGAAAATCAGAGCGCCGGCGGGGTCGTTGAAGTATTCCCAGTAAGTGGGAAGCGACAGAACGAGGCTGCCCGAAACGCGGGCTTAACTGAAGGCTCGGCGCCATGCCTGATTGTCGAAGGCGACGACCGTCCGGGGCTGGGACATAAAATCGCCCAAGCGATCGGCGACGCAGGAATCAACTTATCCTTTGTCGTGGCGCAAGTCGTTGGCCGCAAGTTTTCCGCGGTTTTGGGGTTCGATTCGGAGCCCGATGCCACACGGGCGGCGGGGCTGATTCGTAGAATAGGCACAGCTAAAAAACGATAATCGGACGCCGGGCTGACAAAGTTTAATAGCTCGCCTGGTTCGACAAAAGTATCCCACAGAGCAAACGATACTCAACAGGAATAACTATTTGCGCGCCCTGCTCTTGGCCTTCGTTCCCGCGGGCTTATGCAGTTTGGCTAGCTGAGGCTTCGGCTTTCATGCGTGGCCACGAGCTGCGGATAAAATGCGCTTGGCGCCCAAAAGGCACGAAACGCGATGACTCGAATGGTTAACGGGGGCAAGCTTAAAACTCCCGCGCTCAGTTCTCGTCTATTCGCGTCAGATGCACCACCAAGCCCCAGAACTGAACTGCGGCCGGAACCAGAAGCCATATAGCGCCGGTCAAATACACGGCGAACGAGCCGAAAGATACATTCAAAAATTGGAGCAGAGAGATCGCGGGTGTTGGCAGGGCGAGAAGGTAAAGTACGGTCTTACTCGAGTGCGTGGGGACGTCAGCAGAGGGTCCCAGTTCCTTGATTCGCAGGAGCTGGGCAACGGTTTCGAAAGCTAGAAAAGTGCCAAGCATCAAACTGGCCCCTCGCCAAACCCATATCTCTGTTTTGCCGACCAGCCAGTAGAACAATAGATAGGGAAAAACTGCGGAAAAAAGCAGCGCGAACTGATGGTCGAGGATGAGCTTAATGCCTACCAATTGATGGCGGGCAAGTGGCCGGCGACCTTGCGTCATCAAGGGCAAGACAGCGGTGAAAACTGCAAACTGAAGCCCGATTTGCGCGAGCTTGATTAAAAAATGCTCACCAGTCATCGCCAACAACTCTTAACCGGGATCCTCGTTTTAACTCTCCCACTACATCTGCTCGTATAGACCGAGCGTACTTATCTTGCAAGGTTTTAGACTGGTTCTGATCCCCCATTGCCAAAGCGACGCCGAAAAGGGGCGTTTCACGTCCCCAGGGTAAGCGGCAGCAGAAATCTTCGTTTTCCAAGCACTTTTTTACATACACTTATCGCGCTGCCCCAGCGTCATCATCGGGATCTACTTTGAGGTCTACTTTGCCCTGCGCTCGCGCTATTCCACTGAAAAAGGTGGCGCCCGGTGCCGCATTTATCCTCTTCGGCCAACGGGGTCACAGATCGCCTGCTGAAGCAGATCGACCAGCCACAGCTAGCTATTCTCGCCTCGCCGGAAATCGCCCAACTATTGGCCCACCAATTCGACCAAGCCGAAACGTCCATCCAGCTCGCGCATCAGGATCAAACCGCCCCGGAAGTGACTTGCAGACCGTCAAACCCAACCCACAGAAAGCCGTCAAACGAGAACTGAAAGTACTGTCTTTGCGTCCCACCCACGATTCACCCTCCCACACAACACCTTACGCGCCCCAAGCCTGCACGTATCAAAGTTGTTTTCGTACGACCGAATTCAGAGATGGGGATGCGGGTTAAGTAACTGAGCTGACGCAAGCCTCGATTCGCGAGTCCGTTCCGTCTTATAATCGAATAGAAGCGTTAGCGTTCTCCAAGCGTCTTACTCAGCTATAACAACCATTCGGACCCTGATAGCTGCAATCCTCACGGCTGCAAACAAGTTGTGTGAGCGCGCACGCCTCACATAGCTGGCAGCGGCACTTTTACCCCGGCATAGGCGGCAAAACGAGGCGCGTAAGCTGGGGCGAAAATACCAACTCCCGTGCCGTTGCGAAGAAGATTCGTGCGGTCGAATATGTTGATAAGCGCCAGCCGAAGCGAGGCAGGCCCGATTCCCGGCAGTTCCACCTTACGGGCGACTCCTAGATTGATTTGCCAGTTGTAGGGGAGTTGAACCGTGTTGGCAAAACCTGCTCTAAGCCCGCTCCCGTAAAGGCCGTCTATGCTGAACAAGTAGGGTCCCCAAAGGTAAGTCGCCCATCCGGAAGCGGTGTAGAACTGTTGATGGTCCAGATAAATGTAGTGGTTCTGCGCGTACGCCAGTTCTTGCTCGGTAAAGTTGAACTGCCCGGTTACGACGTCTTTCCCTTCGGCGACTGAAGCAGTAAAACTGGCGCCCATCGTAAACTGCTTGCCGACGCGATAGCTTACCGAGCTTTCGGAACCGTAGATACGTCCGTCGAGATAGTTGAAGGGAATAAAAATCGGCACAAACCCAAACTGACCTAGATCGAGCACGTCGTGAGCAAATTCGTAGTACGCGTCTTCCTCGATCTGAAGCCCTGGCGCAAGTTCGTGGATCGCGCCGACGTCGAAGTACCAATCCCGCTCAGGTTTTGGCGTAAGCACACCTGGCTCGACCGCCGCTGTTGTATTGGCAAAAGAAGCAAAGCTGAGCGGCGAGATGGTATAGAACGACGGTGTCTCGAAAAAGCGCGCAACCCCGGCGTGAAACGTGGTGTCCTTGGTCGGCGACCAGATTAAATTAAACCGCGGACTCAGCTGGTTGGCCGACTCGAAAGAAGCCAGCATCTCATCCCAACGGAGACCGTAAACCAAACTCCACTGTTCGCTAAGCCGCCAAGTATCTTGAGCGTAGATTCCGAACAGCCAGTTAAGGCTGTCGAAATTGTTCACGATAGCGATCGGAACGTCGCTCGTCTGCTGCCCGGAGCTGTTGGCGGGAAAGGCGAGCGAACGATCGTGAAAATAGTCCGCGTATTGACCCGCATAGAAGCCAAAGCCTAGCAAATGGCTCTGACTGTGACGATATGTGAAGTCACCCTGCAGGCTGTTGGCGATTTCGTAATGGTCCTCGTTCGACGCCACTCCCTGATATATGAGATCGCCTATTGGATCTGGAAAGAAGTGAATCGTGTTGTACTTCGTGGTGAAAGCGAGTTGGTAGTCGAGCTTCGTGCCGACCGTACCTTGGAGAGCCAAAATTGCGAAATAGTACTGCTGAAACAGGCTCTCGTTGAGCATCGTGGACGGATAAGTAGCGGGATTGACGCCCGCGAGCGAATATTGAGGTACTTGAAACGGCCAGTCGGGAAATTGATTACCCTGCACAGAAATCCCCGTGATCAAACTCAAACGCGTGGTGGGATTAAGAAAGTATGAAAAGTAGCCAAAGCCCTGGCCTTGATTGGTGTTGTCATGGATCGGCGTCGGCGCCGGCGTGGCAGAGCTAAGGCCAAGGTCGCTGTGCAGAAAAAAGCCTGTGACGTAGTAACTGAAACTGCCCTCGCATCCTCCGTATTCGAAGTTGGGCTTCGCTGTTTCGCGCTGACCACCGAAAAGCTCGAAGTTTCCGCCGCGGTCCGAGCAGCCGTCCTTGGTTTGGATGTCGAGCACGCCGCTGTTGCGGTAGCTATACTGAGCTGGCAAAGCCCCGTCCGTTAAGCTTATCGACCGTATGAAATAGGACGACAGCACCTGACCGAAGCCGCTGAACGTGTCAAACGGCAGCATGACGCCATTGATCCGCCACTGTAAATCAGCGTGGGCACCCCGCACGTGAATCTGCCCGTCTTCGTCCTGAACCACACCGGGCATCTGGAGCAGAACCTGGTTTATCGGCGTATCCTCGCCTTCCGGCAGTCCCTCGATGTTCTGTTCGGTCAGGGTGTAAGCGCTGTTGCCCGCTGGCGAAAGGCGGTTAGCTGCCTGGTTTAGTCGGCTTGCGCTGACCGCCACAGTGAGAGGCTTGAGAGACTCCATCGTTAAAGTAATTGGCCCAAAGCGTTCGCCGCCGCGCAGTTGCGCGATTTCTGAGGCGAGGTGGTAACGCTCTTTTTCCGCCACCACCAGGTAGATTCCTTCACGCACTCCGGTGAAGGAAAACAGCCCGCTGGCGTCTGTTTTCGTCTTCGCCACGTCGTGACCGTGGCTGGCCTTAAGAGTTACAGTGACCCCTGCTATCGGCTTGCCTAATGAATCCTTCACCACGCCGGTGATCACACCGGCACCCGACGTTTTTTCCGCCGCGGTGGCCAAGCCGAAGGTGCATTGCAGCATTGCCGCAGCTAAAACCAATGTCAGTCGAAGCCCGCAGAGTCGACTCCTGCGCATGTGCAGCTCCCGCCAATTGACTGGCACCATACGCGCAAGCGGTCTGAGCCCTTGCGCATGGCGCGTCGATTGTTTCACAGTGCGCTGCGACAGGCTGGAGCGAGACCCAACGAAAAGCTTGCGCGCGGACAATCCCCCTGCCAAATCAAAGCTACCCTGGGGCGAAAATGGGGCCCACGCTTCCCGTAGCCGGTTGGGCCTCGCTTAGGCGGATCGGCTCGCTAGAGGGTAGGGCTCGCGGTCAGCGGCCCAAACCTTGCCGCTCGAACGCAATCAGCACTACCAAGCGAAAGCACACTTCGCGCTCGTAAGCGGTTCGATCGCACCGGCAAACGCCAGTCAAGCCCTTGCGCCGCACCATCAGTGTTGTTGCGATTTTAAGCGAACCGAAAGCCCCGTCCGCAGCCTATTTCAACTACGTCTTAAGATACGGCGGGGCAATTGGGCGGAGCCCGGCTTAGCCAGACTCCATGATAGGCTTGAAGGACACAACGGCTGTCAGAAAGTTTCGGTGGACAAGGAGCCGCACCGGGTGCAGGTAAGCTGGGTGGCGATGGCAGGTCGAGCGTAGAGTGCAGGGCGAAATCGTCGAAAGGACAGAAGCTTACGCCACTGCTGAAAGTCGGAACGATGGAGTGCCGGTCGGCCGTAGCGGCGGTTGCGGCGAACAGAATCGAGAGCGCCGCCAGCAGCGCCACAGGCATCAGGAAACCACGCCTCTTCGCCTGTGGAGAATCGCCAAGTGCTCTAATCATCTTGCTGTTTAATCGGCCTTCACTGTAGTCCAGCAACGAACGTCAGACACCCCAGATCGGCTTGCCTGAGCTAGTATAGGTCAAGTTCTCCCACTGATGTCAACACGTAATTTTGGCTCTGCGTTCCCCACCCGTATTTAACGCACGGTCGAAGCAATCCCTTTTGGCTGCAATCTGCTCTAGGTCACCAAAAAACCCGTCCTAGTGCGGCCCGATCACCTTAGAACTTAGGCGGACATGTCGCGGCCACGATTTTGCGCAAGCCTACACGCAGGTCGTCACTCGCTGCTTTGCGAATGTCCGCAGTTGCGCCCTGAACCAGGTTAGGAGGCTACAACGAAGCTTGCAGGCCGGCTCCGGCTGACGGCGAACCCTTCAAATTAAAGGCACGGACGAACGGCTTGATGCGCGCCACGGAAAACTCAAAGAACATCACTGTGCAAAAAGTCATTTTCGATCGCCGCTGCGGTTTTACGCATGCCAAACTCGGTGGCGCCCAAGGAAAACTACACGAAACCCAGGCAATAGAACGCCAATACAGACCCGTTCGCTTCACTGAAAAAGTGACGCCTTGCTTGCGTATGGTTCAAAACATCTGACACGATAATGCGCCGAGGTCACGTGCGTTGGGCGTTTGCGCCGTCGAAATCTATCTTGGTCTTGCGATCGCCTCGGGGCGCTTCATCTTCGTCGACGCTTATCCACAACATTGGATTTACGATTGGGTCAACATTCCCGCAATTCAGACGCTGACCCACCACACGAGCACCGTCCTAGTGGCAATAGTGCTTTCCTGGCTGGTTGGACTTGCGGTCCATCACTTTCTGCACGAGGGCATAGTCAAGAAGGTTATCTTCTGGATCGAGGAGCTGATTCTTTTTGCCTTGCTGCTCTACTTTGCTTATGAACTTTTCGGTTATTTCACTTCGGAATGATGCGAACATTGACAACGCTTTTTGCCGCCACCCATTTCGGCGAACAAGTACTTGCAGCCAGTACGCGATGAATTGTAACGGCTTCGCCAAGATGGACACCGAAAGTGCATCACGACAAAGCGGAGACGCGTAACTCAACTAATTCGGGCCAACAGGCGCGGCAGCACTACTAAGTCCCACTAACAGCATTTCGCTGTCGCCAGCACCATCGTGTTCCTCAAAAGGTGCTTAGCGTTTCGACCAGTGAATGAGTAACTTTCCGCGGATTGCAAGACGAGCCTTGAGAGCATGCAGCTGACGGCGCCTTCGAGCGCGTTTAATCGGCGCAAACAGCCCAGGCCGCTTTCACTTCTCTTACAGCCAAAAATGTGCTGAGCCGTTTTATCTCAGGTGCGCGAAACAAGTGGCCGTTATGGTGCGGACTCATGCAATACCGGATAATCAACGACTTCTTTTTGGGCAAATTTAGAAAAAGCACGCTACTTCTAGTGCTCGCTCCACTGCTTTTCGTGTCTTACTTCGCGGTACTTGTCGTAGCCGTTTGGTTGTTTCCCAGCAAATACGAGTGGTATCACAAGTCGATTTCGAAGCTTCTTTACCCCGCAAACAATCCCACCTTCTACGCGATACCATCATCGGGCTTGACCATAAGCGGTTTCCTTATTTTCCCATTTGCCGCATACATAAGCAGAGGTTTACGCGCCGAGTGGCGGCTTTGCGCCGAAGTTGGTTTCGGTGCCTTTGCCACGGGTGCGATTTCCCTGGTCCTTGCAAGCGTGGTGGTTTGGCCACTTCCTTTTGGCAGCGTTATTCTTTTGAGACTTCATGAAACTTTTGCACGCATTTGCGCACTTGCCTTGGGTGTTGGGATGCTCGCCTTTTATGCCTGCGCGGTCAGGGCAAACCTAAGCCCTCGCCGACGACGATTACTTGTCGCCTCATGGAGCATCGTCACAGTGCCGGGAATTGTTGCCGTCGCCTTGAGGCTTCTTGTCGCAGCCAAACTTGAATGCTTAAACCGGCTATGTATTTGGCTTAAAAACCCACAGCTCTGGCAACTAGGTTTTTGGGAGTGGGCAGGCTCGGTGGGGGTATTTATCTTTCTGCTTAGCGGAATCATTTTGCTACCTGAGTCCCCTGAGTCTCGGCGACCACTTAAAGACCGATGCGTCGTTGAGAGCGATCACCGCGAGCGTCAAACGTGTTAAGCGCGGCTTCAGGAAATATGCGACGTTCTCCAATAAGCGCCCGGATAGGCTGAGCTGCTTTCGAAAGACGCCTAAGCGACCAAGCTCCATCCAAGCGCAAGAGCGGATTCGCCACAATCGTTGAACAACGGACCGGAGCTATCTCGCAGGCTCGGGCTCAGAAAGCTTTGCGGATCGCTTTCACGTTTTAGCGCGCTCTTAAGTCGCGAACTGTCAGCTACACGGCCTTCACTTTCCCCCTATCCTCTGGTCACCATAGGTTGTGAAAAGAATGTGTCAGGTTCAGCTGACCGTGCAATCCGCCCGATTTAGGCGGGCAGCGACGTTATCGACGGTTTGGTGCGTTGTGTTTTTGTCGCTTTTGTGCCTCGTGCTCTACCTGCCCGGTATAGCGCGTATTCCGCCGTGGGATAGGGACGAGGCGGTATACGCCCAAGGCACTAAGGAGATGATCGAAACCGGCGACTTCATACGTCCTCGTTTTCACGGCAAGGGTTTTTACAAAAAGCCGATTGGAATCTACTGGCTTCAAGCCGCGATGGCTCTCGCTGTTAATCCTTCCAATCGCACCCGTATTTGGGTGTACCGCATACCATCGGTGGCAGGCGCTCTGGCAGCCGTACTTACGACTTTTTGGATCGGCTCCAAACTGTTCGGCAACGCAGTCGCTTTGCTAGGTGCAAGCCTCCTGGCAACCTCGGTGGTGTTAGTCGTGGAAGCCGCCCTTGCTACCACCGACGCGGTACTGCTGGCGTGTGTGACATGGGCTCAAGGCTGTTTGGCGGCATTGTATCTGTGGCCAGCCAGGTGTGGCACGCCTCCGTGGGGATATGCGGCTCAGATGTGGATCGCGCTTGGCCTGGGAATCTTAGTAAAGGGGCCAGTGATAGTTGGAGTCGTCGGCCTGACCGTGATCGCCTTGGCTGTTTGGGAGCGGCTTGGAGTGGACAAGCCGTTTTCCGCGGAGGGACGAAAGGTTCATTTGTTCGAGCGTTCGGGCTGGTGGTGGGGAATTCCATTGATGGCCGCGATCGTGATGCCTTGGGCGATTGCGATCGGACGCGCCACCCATAATGAATTTTACCGCGAGTCGTTTTTCGGCGATATTTGGCCCAAGCTCGTCGGAGGCCAGGAGGGCCACTTTGCTCCTCCAGGTTACTACGCCGCAAGTGCACTGATAACGTTCTGGCCGGGGTCTTTGCTGGCGGGTGCCGCGGTCTGGAATGCGTTTCAGCGCCGGACAGAACCTTACGAGCGCCTGCTTCTAGCATGGCTAATCCCATGCTGGGTAGCTTTTGAACTTGCGCCAACCAAACTACCCCATTACACTTTGCCGACCTACCCTGCTCTGGCGCTTCTGACCGCTCGGTTTGCCTGTGACCCTGCCGCCGGCAGCTCGCGGCTGGTGCGCGTCGAGGGATGTATCTGGGGCGTGGCTACGCTCTTAGGCGCAACCGTGATAGTCAGCGCCCCGATAGTTTTAGGCCACGGCTTAAGTTGGCTGAGTTCGATTCCGTGCGGCGCTCTGGTGTTCGTTGCGCTGACTGCGACTCGCTTAAGCGTACGGGGCAACCCGGTTAAAGCTGCCTGGGTGGCGGTACTGAGCACAGTCTTAATCGTACCTCCTTTGCGTCTGTGGGTGATTCCTAGCTTAAATAGCCTTTGGGTGAGCCGCTCTGTGGCCGAAGCCGTCTCGGCGCAAGAGCGCGCCTGCAAGTGCCAGCGTCCGCTTGCAACCGTGGGGTACCGTGAGCCAAGCTTGATTTTCCTTCTTGGAACGCAAACCCAGATTTTGGGGCCCAAAGAAGCGGTTGCTTTTTTGCAAAGCAACCCTCAAGGGCTCGTGCTGGTGACAGGTCCGCTCGAGCAGGCGTTTCTACAGGCGGCGCGACGCAAAGGTCTACTGCTCGAAGAATTATGGTCTACAAGTGGAATTAATTACACCAAAGGAATCAAGCTGACGCTTAAACTTTTTGCTCGACGAGTCACCACGTCTTACCTTGAGCGGCGAAAGTTGTTTTTTCCTTCACTCCTCAAGCGCCTTTGCGCCCCTATTGTGCTGCCAGAGCGGCTGTGGCGGCGTTAATGCCAGCGATTCGGCCGAAAACCGCACCTGAGGTGAGGCCCGTACCTCCGGGGTAGTTGAAGTAAAAAAGGCCGCCCACTAATTCGCCTGCGGCGTAAAGCCCGGGAATCGGCAAACCGTCGGTACTGACCACCTGAGCTTGCGGGGTGATCCGAAGACCGCCGAAAGTGAAGGTTATTCCACAGGTGACAGCGAACGCCAAAAACGGGGGCGTGTCGATCGGATTTGCCCAGTTGCTTTTCGGAGGACTGATTCCTCGTGTACCCCGGCCGTCCTTGATATTGGGATTGAACGGCACCTCGGTCATAACCGCAGAATTGAACTCGCGTACCGTCTTTAGAAACCTCTCGGCGTCGACATTTTCGAGCTTTCGCGCCAGCTCTTCGAGCGTCTGCGCCTGAACGCGCGTCACCTGGCGTATACGGTATTCGTCGCGCAACAGATGCGCGACCTTGCCGTCGAACACCTGCCAGGCGAACTGATGGGGCTGCTCTAGGATCGCGCGGCCATAGCGAGCGTACGTGTAGTTGCGAAAGTCGGCTCCTTCGTCGATAAAACGCTCGCCCCTGGCGTTCACTACGATTCCAAGCGGATAGCTGTGCTTTTGGAAACCGTCCCCGACCGAAAGGTCGCCGTAGTCGGGCGCGTTGCGGTCCCAGGCCACCGCATGGCAGCCAGACCAATGGCCATGCGGCTCAGCACCTATCTCTAGCGCCATCCTAATTCCGTCGCCAGTGTTAAAGCGTGTTCCTCTGACCTTGGCCAGATCCCAGTTAGGTCCGAGGTAGCGCGCCCGCCACTCAGCGTTGGCTTCGAATCCGCCGCAAGCAAGCACTACAGCGCCAGCTTGCTCTTCGCGCAGTACGCCGTTTTGCCTTACCTTCACACCGTGGACGCCGCCCTCGTCAGCGAGCAGCTCGCGCGCGGGGCTTTCGTAGCGAATCTCGACGCCGTTGCGCTCGGCGGCGCGGTACAGCGCGTCGACCAACCCTTTTCCGCCGCCTACAGCCTCCACTACAAGGCCACCCCAAAACTTGAACTTGCCCTCAACCTTGAAGGCTTGCCGACCATACATCGGGGCGAACCTCACGCCCTTGCTTCTCATCCAGCGCAACGTCGAACGGCTATGCCCCACCAGTGCCTCGACCAGCTCGGGATCAGCCCGGTAGTCAGTCACTCGACACATGTCATCGAAGAATTCACGCTCCGTGTAAGTTCCGAAGTCGGTCATTCTGCGCTCTTCTTCGCTCAAGTCAGGGATAAGCTCGACTAGGTCATCAACATTCTCGTAAGCAACGCGAAAAGCTCCAGCCGTGAAAGCCGAATTCCCGCCGCGCAAAGCTTTAGGCGCCCGTTCGAGCAAAAGCACCCTTGCGCCAAGCTCGCGCGCAGCCAGCGCGGCACAAAGGGCGGCGTTACCGCCTCCGACCACTATCACGTCGTACTTCCTCATATGCCTTACGAGATTGCGAACCAGCTCTAAACCTTTCGCCTGCCAAATACTATCGTTGGGCGCTTAAGTAACACAGACCCGAATTGCACTTAATTCAGCAAGTACACCTTTCATAGGGTGTGGCGAGAATTGTTTCAAACTTTCCGGGCGCTTCAAGCTAAGCTCAAGCTGGCTAGACTTTTTCCGCTTGGATCTGCGCGCCTATGCATGGCGCTTGCGCGCCGGCTCGGTCGCACTATCTCTAAAAAAACGAGCGCGGCGCTCCGAAAAATCGTGGCAACGAGTGGCTACGATCCTTAAGCCTTTAGGCTAGGCGCTAAGTCTGGGCAAACGGAAAGTTCCTTCCTCGCATTGAGAGCCGCCAAATGCCGATTTTAATTTGCGGGCTTAAAACACGAGCTGGTTAAGCTGCGATAAAATCTAACGCCGTTTGCGCTCGTACGTACCTATAAGCCTCGCTTCGGCAATCACATGACCCTTCATCGCGCGCTCGAGCTCCGCCTTGCGCGCTGGCACGAGTTTGGGCAGCACGATATCGAGGGCGTAAAGCTTGTGAAAGTAGCGATGGCGCCCCACCGGAGGGCAGGGCCCGCCGTAACCAGGACGACCCCAATCGTTTAAGCCCTGTTCGGTGCCCGGCGGAAGCTGCGAATCGGTTACCCCTTCGGGAAGTCCTGTGCAATCTGGCGGAAGATTGTAGAGCACCCAATGCACCCACACCATTCGGGGAGCTTTGGGGTCAGGCGCGTCGGGGTCGTCCACGATAAGGGCAAGGCTCTTACAATTGGCGGGTACACCCGACCAACTAAGCGGCGGAGAGATATCTTGTCCGTCGCAGGTGTAACGCTCCGGTATTTCACCCTGGTCGACGAAGGCGCTTGAACTAAGCGTCAGAGCCATAGCTGCCATCCCTCCTTTCGTAATTGGCAGGCGCTTTGGCGGCGGACTTTCCCATTTGGGTTACACGATTAACCTTTTCGAAAACGGCGTTGCATATCGCCGAGCCAAAAAGCCGCCAAGATCGCAGACTTTTAGCATGGCATAAGCGTTGCACAGGAAGCAGCTTGGAGACTTTACGACCACCATAGACCAACTCTTTGACCAATACCAACGGCCTATACCAATGAATTCGGCAGAATCAATCTCGTTTATTCGAATCACGTCTCCATTAAACTCGATTCTTGCGCGGCTACGCCAGCATCCAGTGGTCCGCTTCCTAGGCTACACTCGGCCCCATCTAGGGCGAGCGCTAGGGGCGGCTGTCATGGGTATCCTCAAGTTTACGTTGCCGCTTGCTTATCCTTTGGGGTTCAAGTACGTCGTCGACGTTCTGTTGTTGCCCCAAAGTGCTGAGGGCGCTTCTGCTTTGTCTTTGGCGAGCCACGATTCCGTGGACCTGACCATCGACCGCTGGTGCACCGCTCTAGCCTCTGCCCTGGGATTGGGTACTTCGGGCCAGGCGCGGCTCGAGGCTTTGACGCTTGCCCTGTTTGCGGTTTACGTGCTTCAGGGCATAGCCTCCTATTATCGCAACTTTTGGGGCCTTACTGCCGGAAGCGGTCTCATCTACGACCTTCGCGCCGCCATCTATCGCCATTTGCAGCGCCTTCCTCACAGCTACTTCGACAAGACGCCGCCCGGCGCCATCTTCTCTCGCGTGGTAATCGACGTTGACCTGGCGCAGGAATTCGTGTTCTCGGCGCTGACCAACGTCTGGATCGACGTGGTACTGCTTGCAACGGTCGCCTTCGGTCTTTTTGCACTAGACCACACGTTGGCTCTAATTGCGCTGGTCGTGATGCCGTTCTATGCGGCGGTCATTCGTTATTACGCGCCGCGTATAAAGGATACGACCCATCGGCTGCAAGAGGTCGTCGAGATTTTCGCCGGCGATCTTCAAGAGCGAATCACGGGCGCGGCAACCATAAAGGCTTTTGCCCGCGAAGAAGCCGAAATCGAACGCTTCAACGCGCAAACGCGCGTGATGTACGACCGGACGGTGGAGAAGATTCGCGAGGCCTCGTGGCAACAGGGATGGACTGAATTCATGACCAAGCTTGCGCCTTCACTCGTCGTCCTGGTGGCAGGTGAGATGGTGATGCGGGGGTCGGTATCGCTCGGAACGCTGGTCGCTTTCACCGGAATAATGACCTACATGTATACTCCGCTCGAGCGGCTTGCCGCCCTGTCGATCGTGATGGCCACGGCGACGGCCGCAATCGAGCGAATTTTCAAGTTCCTCGATTTGAAGCCGCAGATTACCGACCACGTGCTTGCGCGCCCACTCAAGGTTCGTGAAGGTTGCATACGGTTCGAGAACGTGAGCTTTTGTTATCCGACGAGCGACGGCTCGCAGGGACGCGTGGCCTTGAGCGACATCAACCTTCGGATCGAAGGAGGCACCACTGTAGCGCTCGTCGGTCGCTCTGGAGCGGGCAAGACGACTCTTGCAAGCTTGATTCCTCGCTTCTACGACGTAACGAGCGGGCGCATCCTTATCGATAACCGCGACATTCGCCACGTAACGCTCAAGTCGCTGCGCGAAAACATCGGCATCGTCACCCAAGAAACCCACGTCTTCAATGGCACCGTGCGCGACATTCTAGCCTTTGCCAAACCGCAGGCAAGCGAAGAGCAGATGTGGGCCGCACTCGAGCAGGCAAACCTTGCCGACTTTGTGCGCGCACTGCCCGGAGGGCTCGATGCTTGGATCGGCGAGCGCGGCACCAAGATCTCCGGCGGACAACGCCAGCGCCTTGCCTTGGCGCGGGTATTTCTTAAAAACCCGCCTATTCTCATTCTGGATGAGGCAACGTCAGCTCTGGACGCCGAATCCGAAAAGCTCGTGCACGAGGCGATGGCGCGCCTGATGCGCGGGCGCACCTGCATCCTCATCGCCCATCGGCTGCGCAGCGCGGTCGAGGCCGACCTTATCGTGGTGCTTGACCAGGGACGCGTGGTAGAGACCGGCACCCATCACGCCCTGCTGCGCCGAGGTGGTCTTTACGCTCGGCTCTTCGAGGAGCAAGCGCGCGGACTTTCGCTCATCCCGCCTCGGGAACCGTACGGCGGGCCAGGCTCCGTTGGCCTAACCCAGGCGATTATGGAAAGCACACGCGTAGCAAGTCCGGTCGCCGGCGCATGATTTATACAGCCTGCTTCGCCAGCAGGCCAAGACTTCACTCTCCCCACGCCGCTACGCGCACCCCCCACGCGTGGCGGCCGACGAAGGATGCGGGACCTCAGTTAGCTGGAGGTTCCGCTCCTTCCCTCCTTATAGCTGACGCGACTTGCGTCAAACTGCTTCCAGCCGCCAGATAGTTTGATTTAATCGGCGAGCTTTAATAGCTCATCGCCTCGAACCCAAAAAAACATCCCTGCAAGCCGATACTGCACGGCAAACAACCACTTTTCGGCACGCCCTTGGCACAAGCTGTGTGGCGCGAATTTCCACGGGCCATTTGGCGAGCCCGGCTTGAACCAGAAATCGCTACGAAATAACGCGGTCGACCGTTGCCATTTTCTCAGCGAGCCATTGCGGCGTCACATAACCCATCCCCGACCAGCTCCGCACCACATCCTCCGCGACACCCCTGCCGCGGCAGCACGCCCCTCAGCCATAAACGGGGATCTTGTTGTCGCGGGCGAATTGCATCAGTTCGCGAAGCGGCGGCAACCCAACTCCCTGGACGTTGGCGGCGACCACATCGTTAAACAACACTACCCCATCCCCCAAAAGCGCGATCTCAGCCTCGTGACCTGCCTCCTTGGCGCCTTTAGCCAAAAGGAAGGGCAGAGTTGCGCGCGTAGGGTCCTCAAAGCCGTGAGTGCCAATATAAAGAAACTTCATCGCTTTCCCCCTGTCGGTCGTTTTCGACAAAGCCTTTACTTTATTGCTACACGGTTGTGGCTCGACAGGCTACCGCGCTACTTGCGTGCTCTTGTCGCGCCCGCATCAGGAGTTCGAGGCGCGTTTCGGCTCCGTCGCCGCGAAAGCCTATCCTTTCCCGAGTATGAACCACTTGAGCCATTGGATCCCTAATTTCAATCCGAACGTCTCGCCGGCTCACCACGCCAAAGCAAACGCCATCACCGCAAGCTCGCATCGGCAGGAACGCTCGCCCACACTCGGCAACCCGTGCAATCGAAAACTTCAAACACCCGGCCTGCCATCACAAGCTTTTTCTTGCTTCAATTTTCCTTGCTTGTCCGTTTTTACCCAACTGTGGCGCAATTCTTCACCACGAAAATGCGCTCCTAGCCCATCTCGTTCACTGGACGATAGTTGAGCAGGCGATCCAACCGAGCGAGCAAACCAGCAGCCTTGCTCGAGCCGAGCAATGGATGGCGTCCTTGCTAATTCGGGCGCGTTGAATGGTGCACGACGAAAGGCCAAATCGAGACAAGCCTTTGGTGCGGTGATCTTGCTGAATCGATTCTTCCTCTTGGCGCTTTAGCTTCTCGCCCTCTTACAACTACGCGTTCGTAATGCTATTCAGTTTCGTGCACTCTTCTGTAAAAATTTGCAAAACCAGCGCAAGGACGAATCCTGTTTGGCAGGCAAGTAGAGAGTCACCGTGAAAGTAGCGATACTAGCGGGCGGGATGGGAACCCGGCTGCGGGAGGAGACGGAGTTTCGGCCCAAGCCGATGGTGGAAATAGGCGGCCGTCCCATCCTGTGGCACATAATGAAACTTTACTCGCATTTCGGCTTTAACGAGTTCATCATCTGCCTGGGTTACAAGGGCGAAGTGATCCGCGACTACTTCCTGAACTATGAGCTTCGCAGCTGCGACTTCACCGTGACGTTGGGTTCGCGCGAGATCGAGCTTCACGGGAGTTGCGACGAGCGAGGATGGAAGGTCACGCTCGCGGATACGGGGCTCGACACGATGACCGGCGGGCGCATAAAGCGCATCTCGCGGTATATCGGCGGCGAAACCTTTATGGCTACTTACGGCGACGGCGTCGCCAACGTGGATATCCGAAGATTGCTTGACTTCCACGCAAGCCGTAAGCGCCTGGCCACGGTCACCGGCGTTCGCCCGCTTTCGCGCTACGGCGAGCTTCAGGTGCAAGACGGCGTGGTCAAGGTCTTTCGCGAAAAACCCCAGGTTCATCAGGGGCTTATCAACGGCGGCTTTTTCGTGTTCGAGCCCCAGGTGCTCGATCTCATCGAGGGCGACCACGACACGCTCGAGGCCGGTCTCTTGACCAAGCTTGCCGACATGGGGCAGCTTGCTGTCTACGAGCACGACGGCTTTTGGCAGTGCATGGATACCTATCGCGAGATGAGGCTTCTGAACGAGCTGTGGAACAGGGGCGAGGCTGCCTGGAAGATTTGGCGCGATTAAGCTTCCCTACGGGAGGTTCAAGGCTTGGAAGCGATACGAAACGTTCTAGTAACCGGCTCGCAAGGGTTGCGCCTCGATCTGGTCGTCAATAACTTGCTCGGATGGGGATTCACCACGGGCAAAATCCGCATCGAAACTGGCCAGCTCGACGAGACGCTGCGGTGGAGGAAGCCCAATTAAGGAGTTGCCACGATGGAGTTCGTCGAACTGCCGCTTGCCGGCGCCTACCTTCTGAAGCTCGAGCCCCGCGTCGACGAGCGCGGCTTCTTTTCCCGGGCGTTCTGCGTGCGCGAGTTCGAGCAGCACGGCCTCAACCCTCGCGTAACGCAATGCAACTTGTCGTACAACCACAAGCGGGCAACGCTTCGCGGGATGCACTATCAGCTCGCCCCGCACGCGGAAGTAAAGCTCGTAAGATGCACGGCCGGAGTCATCTACGACGTAATTATCGACCTTCGGTGCAACTCACCGACGTATTTGAAATGGTACGGCGTCGAGTTGAGCGCCGAAAACCGGCTTCAACTGTACGTTCCCGAAGGCTTTGCCCACGGCTATATCACGCTTACCGACAATGCTGAGGTCTTTTACCAAGTCTCCGAGTTCTACCATCCAGAGAGCGAGCGCGGCGTGCGCTGGAACGACCCGCTTTTCAAGATCGATTGGCCGCTAAAGCCTGAGGTTATCTCAGCCAAAGACGCAAACTATCCCGACTTTCAGCCATGAAACGCGTGCTTATCACAGGAGCAACCGGGTTTATCGGCCGCCACGCGATACGACCGCTTTTAGAACGTGGCTTCGAAGTGCACGCCACCTACCATAAGCGCCCGGCGCTCGGGGGCGACGCCGTGTGGCATCGGGTGGACCTGCTCGACTCGAGCGCCACGACCGAACTTGTCAAATCGGTAAAACCGTCCCATTTGCTGCACTTCGCCTGGTACATATTCCCGCGCGACTGGCGCGAATCTCCCGAAAACCTGAGATGGCTTTCCGCAAGCGTCCATCTGCTCACTTCCTTTGCCGAGGCCGGAGGCTTCCGCGCCGTCTTTACCGGCACCTGTTTCGAATACGACCAGAGCTGGGGGCTCTTCTCCGAGTCCGAGACTCCCGCTGCGCCAAATACGCTTTACGCTACTTGCAAGAACGCGCTTCGTGAAGTGATGCTTGCGTTTGCAAAGCAGGCGGGACTTAGCGCCGCATGGGGCCGTATCTTCTACCTGTACGGTCCTTACGAATCCGAGCAGCGCTTGGTTCCCTCGGTGATCCGCTCGCTACTCAAGGGCGAGCGCGCCAAATGCACCCACGGACGCCAGATCCGGGACTTTCTTTACGTCGAGGACGTAGCCGACGCGGTCGTGGCGCTGCTCGACAGCAAAGTCGAAGGCGTTGTCAATATCGCTTCGGGAGAGCCGACAACCGTAAGACAGATTGTCGAGCTAATTGCGGCGATGCTCGGCGCGCAAGACAGAGTAGACTTTGGCGCCGTCACACCTGTCGCGACCGACCCGCCGGTTGCGGTGGCAAACGTAAACCGCCTTCAGTTCGAAGTTGGATGGCGCCCTCGATGGACGCTCGAGAAGGGTCTTGCATCTACGATCGAATGGTGCGTGGAACTGACAAAGCCGACCACCAATTTGAAGCGTTGAGCCTGACGTCGGGCGGCTTGCTCGCCCGCAACGCGCTGTGGAACCTGGTGGGCGAAACTGTGCCGCTGTTTGCCGCGCTGATAGCGGTTCCACTTCTGGTTAAAGGCATCGGGGTTGACCGTTTCGGCGTACTCGCTCTGGCTTCCAGCGTCGTCGGCTACATGGGTCTATTCGACTTCGGGCTCGGCCGTGCCGCTTCCAAGCTAATCGCTGAAGCGCTAGGTGCCGGCCGGCGCGCGCAGGTCCCAGGGCTGTTCTGGACATCGCTGTATCTGATGGCGGCTTTCGGCGCTTGCGGCACTCTCTTGCTCGCCGTATTCACCGGCGCGCTGGTCGCCTCGGCTCTCTCCGTGCCGGCCGCACTTCGCACTGAGAGCGCCCGCGCCTTCTATTTGCTCGCCTTATCCCTGCCTTTTGTTATCAGCGCTGCCAGTCTGCGCGGCACGCTGGCTGCTTTTCAGCGCTTCGACTTAGTAAATGCCGTGCGCGTTCCCCAGGGAATATTTTCGCTTGTCGGGCCAGTGTTGGTGCTGCCGTTTTCCCGAAGCTTGGTCTATCTGGTAGGCTCGATGGTTTTGGTAAGAATCGCCGCGTGGTTCGCCATGCTGGCCTTGTGCCTCAAGGTGATGCCGGAACTAAGCTCCAATAAGCGTTTGGCCCCGCAGCTAATCAAACCTTTATTGGGCTTTGGTGGTTGGGTCACCGTATCAAGTGTGGTAAGTCCCTTGATGGTCGAGGCTGACCGCTTTCTGATCGCGGCCATGTTATCCGTAGCCGCGGTGGCGTACTATGCCGTGCCCTACCAGGTGATAACCAAGCTTTGGATACTTCCCTACGCTATCGTGGCGGTCCTCTTTCCCGCCTTTTCCGCCAGCTTCGCTCATAACCAGGCACGCGTGGCGTTTTTGTTCGAACGCGGCGTTAAGTACATCTTCCTGGCGCTGTTTGTGCCGATCCTGTTGGTTGTCGCATTCGCGCCTGAAGCGCTGCGCCTGTGGCTCGGAAGCAGCTTCAGTGCCCACAGCAGCGGCGTATTGCGATGGCTTGCGATAGGCGTTCTCATAAACAGCCTCGCCCACGTTCCTTTCGCTCTGGTTCAAGCGGCCCATCGGCCGGACCTCACGGCCAAACTTCATGTGGTCGAACTGCCTCTTTACATGGGCTTTCTGTGGTTGGCGTTACGCCTCTGGGGCCTGGAAGGCGCCGCTTTCGCGTGGACGGCGCGCGTCAGCGTCGACGCCTTGGCGCTGTTCGCGATGGCTGCCTGGGTGATGCCCACCGCGACAGCTTCACTGCGGCAAACGGCCTTGCTTGTTTGTGCCGCTATAGTAGCCTTGATGGCTGCCTGGTTCACGAGAGGTGTCCAAGCCAAGCTGGCCTTCTCTGTCGGCATTCTGACTTTTTCTGCGTGGGCAGCCTGGCAATGGGTTTTCGACCGCGAGGAACGCAGCCAGCTTAAGGGATTGCTGCGTTATCTCCAGGCGTTGATTTGCTAGGAGGACGGCTATGGAAGCGTCGGACCTAAGACTTTCTGAACAAAGCGGGGCATCAAATACCGAGATTCGCGCCCGAGCCTGTCCGAACTGTTACCTGTGCGGAAGCAAAGGCGAGCCGCTCTATGAAGATTTGACCGACCGGCTTTTCGGCGCTCCTGGCAAGTGGAGCTTGAGCCGCTGCCCCAATCGGGGATGCGGTCTGGCCTGGCTTAATCCGATGCCGCTCGAGAGCGACATCGCCAGGGCCTATGCCAACTACTTCACTCACGAGGATTTTACACCGCCCCGACGACCCGTAAATTTGGGTCTCGTTAGGCGAACCTGGCGTTGGATGAAGACCGCGTATTTGGCGGAAGAATTTGGATGTGGCGAAATTGCGCCAGGTATGCGCCGCAAGCTCGCCTGTTTAGCGGTAAAGATGCTGCCGCCGTTTCGAGAGCAGCTCGAAGCACCGTACCGTTACCTTCCACGGCAGAAAAAGGGACGAGTTTTGGACGTCGGTTGCGGCAATGGCGAGATGCTGCAGGTCGCGCAACGAATGGGATGGGATGCTGAGGGCGTGGAAGTCGATCCGCAGGCGGTCGCGGCTGCTAAAAAGCGAGGTCTTCGGGTGCACCAGGGCTCGTTGGCCGAACAGAACTTTGCCGACGATTCATTTGATCTCATACTGATGAACCACGTCATCGAGCACGTCCACGATCCGCTTGGGCTTTTGCGCGAGTGCTATCGCGTGCTTCGCCCTGGTTGTCTTTTGGTGGTGTGGACGCCTAACCTGGACAGTTGGGGGCACCGACAGTTCGGCCCGTCCTGGCGTGGGCTCGAGCCGCCCCGCCATCTCTATCTCTTCAACCGCAAGAACCTCGTGGACCTTGCGCAAAGAGCGGGCTTCATCGAACCCAGAGTGACGAGCACAGTTCGCCCCACGGTAGGCATTTTTCTGGAAAGTCCTAGAATCCGCTCTTCCGGTCGGGGCGATCCGAACCGAGCACCCAACTTTGCCGAGCTGACGCGCGCGTACTCTGCGGCGTTCGCCGAGGCAGCTTTGCGTCTTTTCGATCCGTTTGCGGGCGACGAGCTTCTGCTGGAGGCGCGCAAATGAGCGAGCGGATGCGCCTGTCTATTGCGATGGCCGTGTACAACGGCGAGCGGTTTATCCGCGAGCAGCTCGAGAGCTACCTTGCGCAGACCCGGCTTCCCGACGAACTGGTGGTGAGCGACAACGCTTCCACCGACCGCACGCGCGAAATCGTCCTCGAGTTCGCCAAGCGTGCCCCCTTCGAAGTCAAACTCAACGTCAACGAAACCAACCTCGGCACGTGCCGTAACTTCGAGCGCGCCTTCATGAACTGCACGGGCGACATCATCTTTTGGAGCGACTGCGACGACGTCTGGCATCCTCGCAAAGTTGAAGCCGTAGAAGAGGTATTTTTAGAGCATCCGAAGGTAGGCGTAGTTTGCCATGACGCTGAGATGATCGACGAGAGGGGGCGGCCAATTGGACTTACCCTTTGGAGGGCGTCAAACTTCCGCTTGCGAAAGCTTACCATCTACCCACCGGGCAAAGCTACTTTCACACAGTTGTGCCGATGGTCGCCTCCTCTTTTTGGCATGAGCATGGCGATGCGTAGGTCAGCCATCGCCCATTTCCTGCCCAGCCCGTTGAACCCTAACCGAAAAGCCAGAGCAGACCTGGATGGCTGGTTGGGCCTGCTCAGCGCCGCTTCTTGGGAGAGAGCGGCGCTTCCGCTGAAGCTTGCCTACTACCGACGCCACCCACAGCAGTTTTCGTCTCAAGCAGCATTCACATTAAGTGAAAAAGTCAGAAAAAGGAAGGAACTGGTCATTGAAGACGACGAGGTTAGACTCTTCTCAGAGGTAGCGAAGCGCCTTGAAGCAACCGACCCTGCGATCGCTGCCGTGGCACAAACGATGAGTGGCTTCCTCCAATTCAGGCAGTCACTATGCAGCCTTCCGAAACTACGCCGCGTAATCCCGGTTTTAAGTCAACTCCTGTCTGGAAACTATCACAATTTCACACCCAGACCCTACTTGAGTGCGCTCAAGGATTTGGCGTTCGTATCCTACCTAATTCGCTGAGCCAGAAGCTTGATCCGAAGCTCGAAGGGAGCTTATCGATGCGCTTGCCCAGCAACTCCCCGTAAAGGATCGACAACAATGAAGGTGGCTATCGCGCACTATCCTTATCCACCGTATTTCCAAGGTGGAGGAGAAACCGTCGTTGCCACGCTTGCGCAGCGGCTCGTCAGCGCGGGTCATGAGGTCACCGTCGTTTCGCTCACGCCAGAGCGGCGAATCAAAACCGAGCATGTCTCAGGCGTCAAGGTAGTCAGAATCCCTCACGCCAACATTTACTGGGTGCTTAAAGACTTTCGGGCAAAGCGCTTTTTAAAGCCGCTGTGGCACGTCGTCGATCTATTCAATTTTGTCATCGCGGATCGGGTGCAAAGAGTTCTCGAGGCCGAAAAGCCCGACGTTGTCCATACCCACGGCATCGCAGGGATGTCCCCATTGTTGTGGAGAAGTGCCAAAGCCCTTGGCCTCGGCATAGTGCATACGACGCACTGCTACAATTTGATCTGTCCCAGGGCATCCATGTTCCGCAGGGGACGAAACTGCTCGAGGATCTGTGCCGAGTGCCGCGGGTTTGCGTTGGTAAAGCGCGCGATGAGCCGGCACGTGGACGCTGCCATAGGCGTGAGCAATTTTATCTTGCACCGCCACCTCAGCTTCGGATTTTTCCCCAACGCTTTCATCCGCCAGGCGGTCCACAACGGTATCACGCCTGAGAAAGAAAGCATAAGCATACCGAATCATGAAGAGTTACGCCCAACCCTAAGCTTCGGCTTTTTAAGTAGGCTACCTACAATTAAGGGCGCTGGGCTCTTGCTCCAAGAGTTCGCGCGCTTAGACGGCATGCCAGCCGAGCTGCTAATCGGTGGTAGCGGAGAGAGCGCGTACGAGCGACGGGTCAGAGAGCGATCGGGAGAGAAGGTCAAGCTACTCGGTTTCGTGAACCCGCGCGAGTTTTTCAAAAACGTAGGGGTTTTGATCGTTCCGTCTCTGTGGCACGAACCATTCGGAATGGTGACTCTCGAGGCCTACTCTTATGGCGTGCCGGTTATAGGCTCGAAAAGAGGCGGAATACCGGAGCTCATTGAAGATGGAAAAACAGGGTTCCTTTTCGAGCCGGACAATCCGGGAGAACTGGCGCAAGTCATGCAACGCTTCGTCGAGCGCCCGCAGCTCGCGAGGGAGCTCGGCGCCAATGCGCGCGAGCACGCCATCGAGAACTTCTCGGTCGAGCGGATGGTCAACGACTACGTGGACGTCTACACACGAACGATCGAGGTCATGCGGCAAAAGGTATGAGCGCCGCTGACCTTTGAGCTGCGTTCTAAGGTGAAAACATTGAGGCTATCAGGGGAAGCCGAAATGACTCGAAGCGTAGAGCGAAATCTCCACTATAACCGACTTCACTATAACCGACGGCGATGATCTCGCTGGGTCATTTCTCAACCAACCGCGAACTGGCGGCCGTTTTGAACCGGCGGGGCGCGACTGTCCACGGCACCCGGGTTCCGGTCACACGGTGGGTGCTTCTCTTCTACGTGCTGGCCGCCGTTATGATATCTGGGGATATCGTCTTTGTTTTCTCCGTTCCTATGACCGTCCGCTGGGCGCAACTGTGCCTGTTATTCCCCATTTCTCTCGCGTTAGCGAAAAGTAGGGCCGCTTTGAAGGTTCGCTGGCCCTTAGGTTTCCACTGGCTACTGCTCTGGACGCTGTTTATGTTCGCTTTCGTCCCCAATAGCAGCTTTCCCTTGTTCAGCGCCGAATACGCTGGCTGGTTGCTATTCAATGTTGCACTCGTCTTTGCGACGGTCCAGCTATTTCATCTAGCCGAATTGACCGCTCTTATGCGCTGGTATGTGCTGTCATTTCTCGGGCCGGCTCTGTTCGGGCTCTTGCAGTTTATGGCCCCGGTATTTGGCATCCCTGTGCCGCTTACTCGCCAGTGGTGGATTCCGGGTGTCTTCGCTCGGATTAACGGATTCTCGTACGAGCCTTCTTACTTCGCGATGTATCTTGCGACTGGATGGGTAATGAGTGCCTACCTTCTTCGCCATCCAGTTCGCTGGATTTCGCGGAGATTGCTAAAGTTTTGCTTCCTCGTCGAAGGAGCCGCGTTGATGCTTTCCGGAGCCCGGACAGCGTGGCTTCTTTTTGGGGTCTGGTTTCTGCAATTTCCCCTGAGGCTTGCCGCAAAGCTCCTCACCGGCCGTGTCCATGTGCGTAGTCTAAGGATCACGCTGGGTGGGCTGACAATCGCCGTGCTTGGCGCGTTGTTGGTGGTAAGGCTAATCGGCGTGGATAACATCGCAATAGTGTTCAGAGGAACTGGCTTACTGGGACAGGATGCCTCATGGTCTTTCGCTCAGAGAGCCAATATGCTCATGGATACGTTCCAGGCTTTCTGGAATTCTCCGCTGATAGGCAGAAGCCTCGGAGGCGTTAACGTGGCCGTTGCGGAGCTGCATGGTTACAAACCAGAGACGTTTGAAGAGGCCTCAAAACTTTTCACCGGGTTAGGTGCGTTCCTCGAAGTGCTGGCGGCCAGCGGGGCGGTGGGCGTAATTCCATTCCTAATTTATTGGAGCCTTCTGATGTGGAAGCCTTGGGTGGCTCGAACGATCCTGCCGCCGAATGAGCGATCGACAATGCTGGCGCTAGTTGTCTCACTTGCAATGGCGACGGTAATTTTGCAAGTGAATCAAAACGTGCTGAGGCCATATCTCTGGTTTCACGTTGCCATATTGTCAGCGTACTACGACGCGGCGGTTCGCAGCGTGAGAAGCCTAAGGCTTTATCCGAAGTGCGGAAGCAGGTGATGGCCAAAGCGCCGCCAAAGCCTAACGAATACTGATAATTGGCGGCACCATCTCATAGCCTTTTGAGGCACCAGAAGCCTATAATAGCGACCCGCGTGTTGCTGAACGATAACAGTGGAACCAGCACAGATGCGACGCTAATTTTCAGAAGGCGAGTTTTTAAGATGGCGGAGTTGTCGAGCGCTTGCATGCTTTGCTCGAGTTCGGATTTACGAACGGTCGATTCTTCGATCGCGCTGTGTCAGTCCAACAGTTGCGCATTCTTCTTCAGAAACCCACGCTGCGAACTAACAGACCATCATGATCGTTGGCGTTGAGGCTCGGCTATTAAGCGGAAACAAAACCGGAATTGGGCGTTACGTCTTCGAGCTTTTGCGTAACCTCGAGAATTTGTTGCCTAAAGCGAGGTTTGTACTTTACTCGCCCTGGCCCTTTGAATGGAAGTACTCGAGTGACAGATGGCACATTCGGATCGATCCGCTTGCCGATCTGCTATCAAAAGGTAGAAGCAGGTGGTTTACCAAGAATCTTTGGGCCATCCTGATGTTACCAAGGCTCGTCAGGGTTGACCGACTAGACGTTTTTTGGGCAACACAAGCACCTTTTATTCCTTTAGTTCGCGACGACAACGCTGGCCCGCCAGTTGTCACGACGCTGCACGATCTGCCACATAGAGTAGCTCCACGCACCCTGCGGCGGGTATCACTAGCCGGTCACCTGATACTCGAGTCGCGGTTGCGCCATGCTCACGCAATCGTAACTAACTCGCAAGGCACGGCAGAGCGCCTCAAGACTCACCTTGGACTAGACGCAACTGCAGTGGTTAATCCCGGCGTATCTAGTGAGTTTGCACCAAAAGGAGCTACGGAAATCGCCGAATGTCTTAGGCGTTACGGTGTAGAGCGACCGTATCTTTTGGCGGTCGCTAGCGCAGACAAGCGGAAAAACCTAGAGGCTCTGGTAAAAGCTTTTATGGATTTCTGCAGTCTCAATTCCGTGCACAATTTAACACTGGCTATCGTTGGCGACGTCAGACAATCAAAGGCGTTGCGGCGCGTACAACGGCTCCTCAACCGGAAGGAGGCGGCAAGCATCCGCTGGCTGGGATTTGTGGCAGACTCTGACCTTCCAGCTCTTTACTCAGGAGCAGAAGGGCTGCTATTCCCTTCGCTTTACGAGGGATTTGGAATGCCGGTGCTGGAAGCCCGAGCTTGCGGAACGCCCGTGTTGACTTCTGACCTCCCGGAAACTCGCGAGGCTGGAGAGAACGACGCTATATACGTCACACCCACTGTGGAGGGAATAGTTTCCGGAATAGGGCAGCTATTGTCGCAATCGAAAAGGCCGAGCGTAGATCGCGACCGTTGGTCTTGGCGAAGAAGCGCGGAAATGATGGCAAGTGTCATCGAAGAGGTTGCTAGTGGTCGACGCACCCTCACGGGTTGAGAACTGTGCGACACGCAAGGTACGGCGCGCGAAACATCTTACGCGAAAACGCGCTGCGGAGATGGCCGCTCGGGTCTTACGCGGAGCTAGCAGCCAAGCTTGTGAATTACGGCGCAAACGTGATCATCACTGGGGATGCGGGCGATGCTTGGGTCTCGGAGGCCTTCCGCGGCCTGCCGGTTCAAGACCTGGTAGGCAAGACCGAATTGGAGGACTTGCTCGCCGTGTACGCTGCGTGCGACGTCGTGGTGACACATGACAGCGGACCGTCGCATCTTGCCCAACTGGCGCGCACGCCGCTGGTCGCTCTTTTCGGGCCTACGAATCCACATGAGTTCCTTCTGCATCTTTCCGGCGGTCAGCTTTTTTGGGGTGGAGCAGGGCTTTCTTGTCGCCCCTGCTATGACGGCAAAGATTTTGCGGCATGCAGCAACAACGTGTGCCTGCAAGAGATAGGCGTCGATAGCGTATACGATGCGGTGGTCGATGTGCTGCGCCGCAAAGGCAACGTTGCACCGTGTCCTCACCCTACAGGAGTCGGGGGATGACCCGCGCATCCGGCTCGCGCGTTGTGGCATCGGACCTCCCTGAGGCGGGCAAGGCTGGCGAAGGCGACACAGTTTACATCGCCTCGAATGAACAGAGGATTCGCTTCGGCAACTTGAACGGTCAGCCTCGTAGAGCTGGATTGCGAGCACTGCTTGTCGGATCGCCGCGCGTCGTAGGTTTAGCCAGGCGAGATAAGCCGGTTGCGCCTTCAGTCTAAGCGGAGTCAAAGTAACCAACGAGGCAAGATTATGCGGGTGGCGGTAGTGCACGATTGGCTCGTCACTTATGCTGGAGCGGAGCGGGTGCTCGAGCAGATCTTGGCCCTTTTCCCTGAGGCGGACGTCTTTACCCTGGTGGACTTTCTACCTTCCGACCGCCGGCAGTTTCTCGACGGTCGCAAGGTGGTAACCTCTTTCATCCAGCGGCTGCCACGCGCGAGAAATGCCTACCGGAGCTATCTTCCACTGTTCCCCTTAGCCGTGGAACAGTTCGACCTGAGCAGTTACGATGTCGTTATCTCGTCGTCCCACGCCGCGGCAAAAGGCATCATCGCGCGGCCTGACCAAACCCACATTTGCTACTGTCACACTCCAGCCCGCTATGCATGGGACCTGCAAGACCATTATTTGAACGATGCTCGCCTCGGCAAAGGAATCAAAGGCGCGCTCGTACGGATCGTGCTCCATTACTTTCGGCTATGGGATGTCGCAGCTTCGTCGAGGGTGGACTACTTCGTCGCCAACTCGCATTACGTTGCCAGACGGCTTGCCAAAACCTACCGGCGCGACGCCGCTGTCATCTACCCTCCTGTCGACGTGGAACGTTTCACACCCGCTGACGCCAAACGAGACTACTACCTCACCGTCTCCCGCTTTGTGCCCTACAAAAAAATCGACCTTATCGTGGATGCGTTCCGCGCAATGCCGGACAGAAAGCTTGTGATAGTGGGGGACGGTCCGGAACGCGCCAAAATTTTTGCCAAGGCCGCCGGAGCTAGCAATATCTCCATCCTCGGCTACAGGAGCGATTCAGAAGTGATTGAACTGATGCGGGGAGCGCGGGCGTTCGTTTACTGCGCCGAAGAGGATTTCGGTATCGTTCTCGTCGAAGCACAGGCATGCGGCACGCCGGTCGTCGCTTATGGGAAAGGCGGCGCTGCCGAAACCGTGGTAGACGGCGTAACCGGAGTGTTGTACGACGCTCAGGTGCCGGAAGCCATTGTCGACGCGATAATGCGGGCGGAAAAAATTCGCTTCGACACTCGAACGATAAGAAATAAGGCCGAGCGTTTTTCTGCTGCCCGCTTCAGAAAAGAGTTTTCGGACTTTGTTCGAAGCGTTACCAACACGCGTTTTCCAGTTGCGTCGAACGCTAGCGACGACGCACTCGATTTGCAGCGCAAAAGCTCGACGCCTTACGGCATGGAAGCTCTTCCGATTTCCACCTGTACCAGTTCGAGTAAATTGCCAGATAGGCAATCGACGGACTGAGGCTCTTTCTGCCGACCGGCTCCGCCGTTTAGCCCAACCGGCAGATCGTTCGTCTGGCATCCAGAGAAAATGTAAGCTTTCTCTATAAGATTCTTTTTTAGCCTTTTGTTTTCCCTATCTGCTACCCAAAGATTCGACCCATCGTCAAAAGCTATTCCAGATAAATTGCGTCACCGCCTGTATGGTTTGCCCTTGAAAAACCGAAAAGATCGCGTAAGATGTTGGTCACCGATCTATTCGAAAAGCTGAGGTTAGGGTAACGCTTGAACGTCAGGCTTGTAGCGATGATCTAGCCGAACACAACCGCACGTTCCAGGAGGGAGGGCGCTACTGGTGCTTAGACGAAAGCAAAGGTTATTTGCGCAAATCCTCTTGTGCGCCGACCTGGGAACGTTAGGCGCGAGCTGGGTTGGAGCGATTTTGGTTAGAAGCAAGCTTTTGCGGCCCACGTTGGGTCCGCTTCTTCCTTCCCCAACTTTCGAATACGACTGGGTGCCGTGGGCGGCGTTCGCGATCTGGGCTTTGAGCGAATACCAGTTCGACCTTTTCGACGCTTCGGTTTACAACGCTCCCGCAACGATCGCGAAAAATCTCTTGAAAGCGCATCTGATGGCTTCACTTATTCTGATGAGCCTGGTCTACATGAGCGGCCCTCCAGCCATGAGCCGGTTCGTGGTGGAGTTCTTCATAGCCGCAAGCTACGTCACGCTCTTCGCGGAGAAAGTGGGCTTGACGTGGCTTTTGAGGAAAATAGCGATGCGCCGGCGCGCGCGCAAATTTTGGCAAGTGCTGTTGGTGGGAAACCCGGACGGGATGGCGGCGTTTCACGAACTTCTGCGCCAAAACCCGTACTGGAGCGCCGAAGTTGCGGGCGAAATTTCGGTGACGGACTCGAACGAAGCTAGCGCAGATCGCGACTGGCTCGAGCTTCTCAAGCGCTACGTCGTGGATGAGGTGGTCGTCGTCTGCGACCAGACCAGCGCAAGCACTTACTCCTCGCTTCAGAGCGCCTGCCAAGAGCGAGGGATCGTCTTTCGGATGCTGGTGGAGCTTCCTCGACCCGCGGTGGGCAAGTACGTAGTCGACGACCTGGGGGCCGGACGCTATTTAGTTTCCTTAGAAACCGTCCCGCAAGACATCCTGGCGCTGACCTTAAAGCGAGCGATAGACGTTTTGGGGTCGCTTGTGGGGCTCGTGATCTGCGGTCTCGTTTATCTTTGGTACCGTCCGCGCCTTGCGCGCGAAGCGCCAGGCCCCACGTTTTTCTTCCAGACTCGCATCGGTCAAAACGGCCGTATTTTTACCTGTTATAAGTTTCGAACCATGTATCTAGACGCTGAAAACCAGCTGGAGAAAATTCAACAGCTGAGCAAGAAGGGCGCCTTTTTTCTTAAGTTTGAAGACGATCCACGGGTTTTTCCGTCCGGAAAGACGCTGCGCCGATACCATTTGGACGAGTTGCCTCAGTTCTGGAACGTCTTGCGCGGCGAAATGAGCCTGGTCGGTCCGCGACCTGTGGCGTTGCGGGAGCTGGTCAGTTGGGACAGGCGCCATTTCCGCCGGTTGAGCATGAAGCCGGGAATTACTGGTCTTTTTCAGATCTACGGGCACAACGCCGTTGACGGCTTCGACGATGTGGTTAGGCTTGACTGCGAATACATAGACAACTGGTCGCTGTGGTTGGACTTCAAAATCATGGCCAAGACCGTCGGGAAGGTCCTGCGTGGCGACGGGATGTGAGAGGTTCGATTTTTGGATGGGCCGGCAGAAATGTCGGCAAGCTCAATAGAACTGTGCTATCGCTTGCTCAGCGGGCTATATCGGCCGGTAAAAACACGCAATTTCTACTTTTTGGCAGAGGTCTAGCTCGGCGAAATCAATCCGCCTTGCCAGATAAGGCTTTTAGAAGGTTTCGAGACTTGTAGGCTTAGAGGTTCTTTCCACGGCCGGTTAAAGCTTGCACGGCGAGGGGGTTGCCACAAGTTGGCTTAACGTGAAAGATTCTGCCACACTGATTCGGCAGGAAGGAAACTTTAAGTAAACCTGATGGCTACAGGTGCGCACGACAAACTGAGAGGCGCTTCGCAACCGGAGCCGCTGGAGGCTCTAGTTACGCTGCCCCATCACCTGTACTACGAGGACGAGGTCGACTTAAGAGAGTACTTACGCCCGCTCGTTAAGCGATGGCGTTTTATTGCGGCCGTCACGGTGCTTGCGATGGCGGCCACGGGGAGCGTGACTGGCTTTTTGTTGCCTCGCTATTATCGGGCGGAAGCGGTGATTCGGCCAGTAGCGCAACCTGCTTTGCAGGGACGATTGGCCGGTCTCTTGAGCAGCTTCGGCGGGAGCTCAGGGGCTGGCTTGGGGGGAATCGCCGCGGCGGTTGGTGGCGGAGGCGGAAGCGACGCTGAGGAATACTTGCCGATTTTAAAGAGCTATCCGTTCGTGATCGCGCTCGTAAAGAAGCATCATCTGTGGGACCGGATGCTCGAGCAGACCCAGGACATGATCACCGGGCGTTTGCCGGAGCATCCGAGCTGGGCGATCTACTACCTTATGAAGAAGCGATTTTCGGCCGAGTACTCGCTCAAAACCGGCAATGTGACCGTGGCTTACGAAGATCGCGACCGTGCGCAAGCCGAGCAGATTTTGAGCTATTTTATCGACGACCTGCGCGAGAAGCTTCGCGCTCGCCAAATCGACGAAACCACTGCCGCCGCTCAGGCGCTGCGCGAAGAAGCGGCGGCTACTTCCGACGCGCTGCTCCAGGCGCATCTTTACGAGCTCATGGCGCGTCAGCTCGAGCGCAAAAAACTGGCCCAAGTGCAGGCCGATTTTGCGTTCGTGGTGCTTGTCCCGCCCAACGCCTCTGTAAAGCCTTACCGGCCTAAAGTAGTGCTCGACACGGCGATCGCCGGGATGCTTGCGCTTATTCTGGCAATGGCATGGGTTTTACTTCGCGAGCCTTCGGCCGAACGCGCACCCTCGCCTGCCCTCGGCCGCGCCGAATGAGCAGGCCGCGCCCCTGGCCCGATTTGCGCCCAACACGATACCTAAGTAGGTGGATTACGTCTCTCTTTTTCCGGAAGCCTTGAGATACAGACAAGGGGCGACATCCTTTGCGCTGAGGGCTGACCCCAGGCTGGATAAATCAATGCTCAGGAAATTGGTCTTTACCGAATCGCGATTATTCCTGCCGGGATTAGAGCAGCGCCTCGTGTACGCGTGCCTGCGATGAACGTGTACGTGGTAAGACTTGCTTATCGCCTGCCGCAGCTTGAAGATGGGTCACTGAGAAAAGCCGCCTTGAAGGGCAATTAACCTACGTCACTGTGAAAGGCGCGATCTTTAACGCACCCTGGTGGAGGCGGGGGGAATCGAACCCCCGTCCGGAAGCCCTCAGGCCACGGCCACTACACGCTTAGTCCGTGTATGTTTTCTCGCCAGCCGGCCGCCCACGGACAGGCTGCCGGATGGCCAGTCGCTTGAAAGCTCTCGGCTTTGCGCCCAAGCGACGAACTGCGAAAGCCTAGCCCGCTAGTCGACGCCCCACTCCGCCGCCGCGGGCGAGCAGCGGTAGGACGCTAGCGGCACTTAGGCCGCTAGAGCGTAACCGTAATCGTCGGCAGGTAATTTTGCCGTCTGCTTGTTTTACGGGATAGCAGCACCCCGGCGTGCAGCCATGGTCCTCCTGCTTCCGTCGAACCCAGTTTCGCCCCCTCTCTTTGTGCCTTTGTCTAACCAATATTTAATTTAGCACCAAGACAGCGTTTACCCAAGGTGGCGCGAGCGGTTATCACGTAGATATTGACTTACCATTTCCCTTTCGAAACGGTAGGCTAGACACGATGTCGCAGCGGAAGGCAGCCTCAGAAAAATCCAGCTTCGAATTGGTTGCCGAGAACCGAAAAGCTCGACACGACTTTTTCATCGAGGATTCAATCGAGTGCGGAATCGCGCTCACCGGAACCGAGGTAAAGGCGCTCAGAGAGCACAAGGTTAGCTTGCGCAACAGCTACGCGCGGATTAGAAAAGGCGAGGTGTTTTTAACCAACGTCCATATCGGAGCATATGAAGCGGCTGGACACGGTGGCCACGACGAGAAAAGGGCGCGCAAGCTTCTTTTGCATCGGCACGAGATCGACAGGCTTTGGAGCAAAGTCCGTGAGCGAGGTTACACGCTCGTCCCGCTGCGGATATACTTCAAGCGAGGGTTAGCTAAGGTGGAGCTGGCACTCGTGCGCGGCAAACGTCAATACGACAAACGCGCCGCTATCGCGCGCAAGGAGGATCGGCGCGAAATGGAGCGCGTGATGAAACGAAAAGTTGGCTAAACCACGATGTTAGGTCAACCCGGTTGTCGGCACTTGTCCCAAGCGCGCGGACCGAGCAGCTTTTCGGGCTCGGATAGTTGTATTAGCGGGCCGGGGTGGTGGAAACGGTAGACACAGGGGACTTAAAATCCCCGGGCCGCAAGGCCGTACGGGTTCGAGTCCCGTCCCCGGCATCGCAAAGCTTCCCGAGAAATCAAATTACCTACTTTTCAGCAGCCGATAAGATCGGCAAGTTCCGCCCCTCTGCGTTTCTCTCGCCGACCTGTTAACACTTAGCCGCACCCACCGAAAGGATTTTGGCAGCGACAGAGGCAGTTGGTTTAGGCCCTCCACGTAAGTTCTGAGCTGTCTTCGCTATCTTTCGACGCCAGTGGTTCGCACAATTCCCGCTTTGCAAACGAACCGTGCTTCATCGTTTAGTGTACCAAAAAAGGGCCACGCGCGCGTGGTGATTGATAGCGTCGGACAGGCCGTCGCAGGAATGTTGAGCGATCGCGAAGCGGCATAGGATTGAAGCATCTTTCGACGCTTTTGCCGGTATTCCCAGTCTAAGCTGGCAGATGGGACTTGATTTACCTTCTTGTAAATACCGGCTTCGCTGCCAGCTCCTTGACGTCGATGAAATAATCAATCATTCTATTGATAATTCGCATAATTTTCGTGTTCGACCCAGAGCGCGTTATGCGAGAAACGAAACCAGAAACAGAGGAAGTGCGGACCTCGTGCTTCGTTCCACGCTCTGGCGAGCTCCAAATCGAGGCCAATATCAGGCAGCCTTACCAGCTTGGAATCCGCGCAAATCTGGGCCAGTTCATCCATCAGGTGATCCAGGTTGCCTTCGTTGGCCTCGTCATCGGGATGGAGCGCAACGTATTGCCGGCGCTGGCCAACAGCGAGTTTGGTGTGCCCAAGGGCTCGTTCCTCTTCCTGCTGTCTTTTGTTGTTTCGTTCGGTCTGGTCAAGGGCATCGTCAACTTCATCGCCGGACGTTTAGCTGACCACATAGGCCGTAAAAAGGTTTTGATCGCTGGGTGGATCGCAGCGCTGCCGATTCCCGTTTTAATCGGCTGGGCGCCAAATTGGGGATGGGTCACAGTGGCGAATTTTTTGCTGGGGCTCAACCAGGGTTTCACTTGGACCATGACTGTTACCAGCAAGATAGACATCACGCGCCCTGAGCAGCGAGGCTTCGCCACAGGTATCAACGAACTGGGTGGGTACCTGGCCGTCGGGGCTGCTAGTGTTGTCACTGGTTACCTAGCAGAGGCCTATACCGCTCGTTTCACGACCTTGATCTTCGGTTTCGTGGTCATAGTAGTCGCTCTCCTGCATGGGTTAATTTTCGTCCGCGAAACACTGCCATGGGCGCGAGCAGAGAGACGCGAGCAAGCGGAAGGGCGCGCCCAAAGTTTTAGAGCGAGCGCTCCGTTAGGCTTCCCGGAGCATCCGAGCACGGCCCAGATTTTCTTCCTCGTGTCGTTTGGCGAGCCCACGTTTAGGGCGCTTTGCCAGGCCGGTGTGGCTAACAAGATCGCCGACACCCTAATTTGGTCGCTGCTCCCGGTTTTCTTGCGTGAAAGGGGGCTTACGGTCGTGGCGACAGGCTGGGTGGCAGGTGTGTATGCGATAGTATGGGGTCTTGCCCAACCTATGACTGGATTGCTCGCCGACCGGGTCGGGAGGAAAAAACCCATAGTCGGCGGTTTGTGGATGCTGGCTTGGGGCGTAAGCATGACGGCATTGACGCGCGGAATAGTCGGATGGACGGCGAGCGCGATCGTAATGGGGTTAGGCATGGCGCTGCTCTATCCGAACCTGATCGCCGCTGTGGCCGACATTTCGGCGCCGCAATGGCGGGCAAGCGCTCTCGGCGTGTACCGCTACTGGCGCGACACCGGCTATATGATCGGCGGTATCGTTCTTGGCGCGATTGCGCAGTGGCAGGCCGGCCCGGTTTGGGCGTTCTGGTTCACCGCAGCGATTTTATTTGTCTCAGGGCTGTGGGTCGCCCTGGGCGCGGAGGAAACCTTAGCGAAATTTGCCAACCGCGTCCAATCGACGCACCCGCTTACCGAAGGCGAGAAGCGGTGAGAGACAAGCGGAACGCTTTTTGGCTTTAAAAAACTGTGCGAAGGAAGAAGCCTTGGAACTTGACTCTAGCGCCCCTTACCATGGCGTGGATAACGGGGATCGAGTCGAAGACCGAGAAGCTTTGCAACTTAAAACTTGACTGCGATACTCGAGCGCAATCGGCAGGCGCCACTGCATCGAGCGAGCCCCCAAATCAGACTGGCGAACGTTGGAGGGCGTGCAATTAAAACTTGCGGCATCATCAGGTCGATAAAAGACCGAAGCGAACCGAGCACATGACTTACAAGACCGCAGAACAATTTACCGCGCTTTCAGCGAGATGCTTCCCAGGATCGCGGCCGCCGATCCACCTGCGAAACCTCAGCGCCCAAAGCCATGAACGATTGATCCTCGCGAATCTGCTTGTAGGTCGTCTCGTCCAACAACTGCGGCGCAAATAATCTAGCCTCCCAGAATTTTTATTGGCGTCAGGCCGTTGAGCTCGAAAGGGAAGTTTGACAGGAGGTAAAGCATCATGCGTGTGATCGGTATCGACGTTGAACAGGAAGTTCACGAACGCTACACCCAAGCTGCCCGCATGCCAGACCCAAGCTTATGTTGTGCGGTCGAGTACGATGCGAAATACTTGGCGGTAATTCCGCGCGAGATTATCGAGCGTGATTATGGGTGTGGCAACCCAACTGAGCATATTCAACCGGGCGAGGTCGTTCTTGATCTCGGCTGCGGAGCTGGCAAGCTATGCTTTATCGCTGCCCAGGTGGTTGGACCTAGCGGCCGCGTAATTGGTGTCGACATAAACGCCGAAATGCTGGCGCTGGCGCGAAAGTACGCGCCCGAGGTGGCCATGCGGCTCGGCTACGCGAACGTCGAGTTTCGCCGCGGCAAAATCGAGGATCTCCTCACCGACTACGACGCGGTAGACGCCTACCTTCGCGACCATCCGGTTGGAAACGTCGAAACCCTTGCTGAACTCGATTCCTTCATCAAGCGGCAACGACGAACGTCACCGCTAGTGGACGACTCAAGCATCGACGTGGTCATCTCCAATTGCGTCTTCAACCTGGTCAAAGACTCCTCCAAGCGCCAGGTGTTCGAAGAAGTTCACAGAGTGCTCAAACGTGGCGGCCGCGCGGTGATCTCGGATATCGTTAGCGACGAGCCGGTGCCGGAGAGGCTTAAGGCTGATCCGGAGCTTTGGAGCGGTTGCGTCTCGGGAGCGCTCGAGCAGGGAGAGTTCCTGAAAGCGTTCGAAGATGCCGGATTTTACGGCATCGAGATTATCAAGCGCCAGGAAAAGCCTTGGCGAACCGTGGAAGGGATCGAGTTTCGCTCGATCACGGTTCGCGCGTACAAAGGCAAGGAAGGTCCGTGCCTGGATTGCAATCAGGCCGTTATCTATCGCGGTCCTTGGCGGCGCGTCGAAGACGATGACGGACACTTCTTGGTACGAGGACTGCCGATGGCCGTGTGCGAAAAAACTTTTCGCATTTACACGAGCGAGCCTTACGCAAGCGACATCATCGCCGTGCCGCCCCTCAACGAGGTGCCGGTGGCGTCGGCGCCGCCGTTCGATTGTTCGCGCGATACGGTTCGCAGCCCAGCCGAAACCAAAGGAAAAAATTACCGCGTGACCACGGATCCGAGCGGCCCTTGCTGCGGTCCCGGCAAATCCTGCGGTTAGAAGCGAAACGGTCGTGAAGAACGTTTCTGCGGGGGAGAACCTGGCGTTGCTATAAAAGCCTGCAATAGATTGCCGCGCTATGGATGGCTGGCTTGTTTAAGCGCCGTGCTTTCGATGCTCGCCTGTTATGGCACGCTGGCGGTGATAACGCTGCTTTCACTTCTGGGGATAAGCGTTGCGGTCAATCCGATAGCGTGGGCGGCAGTGATTGTTGCTCTCGCGGCGCTCAGCGCCATTCTACTTGCGACGTGTATGATCCGTTCGCCGGCAAGATGCTCCGTTCGATCCTAATGCGAGTCCATGAAAATCGAGTGGCAGCGCTAGGTCGCGGTGCCTACTTTGCTTGTGCCGATTTCAAGGACAGCCGCGGCACAGTATACGACGTCGACGTTTTCATAAAGCAGACACCGAACGGGCTTGAGGCGACCGATACTGCCATACATAAGGTCGACGGCTGGCCGCGCTACTACTGGGTGGAAGAGCGAGGCCAGTGGGTCAAGCGCTCCGACGTTTCATGGTGGGATAGGCTCCTGGGCCGAGCGCGCGAGTGTGAGTAGCCATCGCAAAACGTGCGGGGGACGCGGGTCGGGATCGAACTACCAAGAGCCAGCTTAGCCAGACGCTACTCTTGCAAAGATAGCTGCATGGCTTATCGCGTCGCAGCGCGAGGTGTATGAACGACGGCTGTTATCAAACAGCAGCAGAGCTCTGCTTACCTGTTCCGGAACGTATTAATGCCCAAGCCAGAGCTGTAAGATGACAGGTCAGCTGTTCGACAGAGATTTAAGGTTCAATGGAGGACTCGGTGCAACCCTGGGAAATGATGCCTTGGTACGGAATGATCTTAGGCCCAATTATGATGATTATTTGGCTGGTGATAGCGATCCTGGTCGCTGCAGTGGTAATCCGCTGGCTTCAGGGCGGCACTATCGAGGACTTGTTCCTGGGGCGCAAGAAGCGCGCCCTAGAGATTCTCGAAGAACGCTTCGCTAAGGGCGAGATCGACAAGGACGAGTTTATAGAAAAGAAGCGCTTACTTTCCGATTGACGCCGCGACAACTTCTCGCAAGGGCCGCTTTTGGATTTTTACCCATCGAGGAAATAAATAAGTCAGCAGAGGAACCGTGGGATAGACCGAGGGTTTGTAGGCGTTGCAAACCCCATGTCAATCGGCGTGGAAATGGTACGGATATGACGGAGCCTGCCGGCAAGGACGGTTTCGGTTTTATACCCATGGGTCGGGGAAACGAGGGCCAAGATGAACCATGGCGAGGAAAAAGGGTTTGCAGATGCGCCCAATTACGCTGACATTATGGGAATGTGCGCTGAAATGCTCGGCGCTGTTCGCTCGAAATTCTTTTGTCCTTCCACGGGCTCAGAAATACACAATGCTCAGTTAAAGTTTTCGATGTGCCGTTCCAGGGAATCCGTGGGAGGAACGGTTTGCTTTGCATGGGTGGCGAGCGTGTCGTGTGCGAAAGCACCTTGGAAGCGCTCTGCTACCTCGTGTTCTAGCAGTGACGCGGTCCTTGGGCGCTGAGCACCGTGGAGAATTAGCACGCCGCGAGCACAGTTGCGCGCGGCATAGCGTTTGAGGGCGTGCAGATGGTCGCAGCCTGGCGAAAGGCGAAGTGCCCGGCCACTCTCGCGTAACGCCTGCGAGTTAAATTGACCCAGCCAGCGAACTGGTGCCTCCACGACCTGCCTAAAACTTTAACGTGGGCAGCATCTCGACAGGAAGATTTTCCTCCAGATTTAGTCGGCCTTCCTGAATTGGTGAACAGCTTATTAGCGACGACGGGCAACCTTGATACGGGGAACCATGTGACAGGTAGAGGTAAGCTCTCCACCCTGACTGCTCGAGTCGCAGGCGTCGAGCAAAGCGTTCATTAACGCAGTGGCATCTCCTCCTACAATTTTGGGGATTTAAGGTCTCGACACGCCTTTGCGGATGAAAGCTCCCAATCAATGTCGGTTTGACTGCGCAAGAATTTCGCCAGATTCAATCTCGGTGCGTGCTGGTGTGCATAACGAGAAGCGGCGGCGAGCTTATCCGCCATGCCATTTGCTCCGATGTAGAGACGCACTCGTTTTCAAGCGGTCCAGCTAATTTCCTTAACACGGGTGATTTGTCACGACGCCTTGGAGACAGGCCGCGCTTTTGGCGGGTTGACGCGGAAACCTTTGAAAGGTCAATGGCACGGGGAGGCTCGTAGCAAAGTTTTTACTTGCAAATTAGAAGCTAAAGTTGACGATAAGCGCTAGCTTTGCTAGATCTTCGCTAAAGTGGCTTTTGAATTTTACCGAGTGCGCTCTGTAGGTACTTAGGCGATTCCCCGACTTTTCCTATCTGCCACCAGTATCTCGCAACTACGCCGAACACTTCCGGTTATAGCCACTAGCTTTTTTCGCAAGCTCGTGTAGCGCGAATGACGACATACGCCGAGCACTTTCGGAGTCTTACGGGCAAGCAACCGTACGAGTACCAAGAGCAGGTCGCAGACCTACTGTTTCAAGGCCGCAACGTTCTGCTGCGGGCACCTACAGGGGCGGGCAAAACTCTGGCCGTCTTGGCGCCGTTCTTTCTCGACCAGTGGGTAGCTAAACCTACCCGCCTCGTTTACGCGCTTCCGCTTCGAACCCTGGCGCAAGGAATTTATCGCCAAGCCCGGGAGCTCGCAGCGCGTGTAACCGGCAAACCGGTTGAAGCGGGCCGTGAAAAGAACGGAGGCGAACTTGTCGAGCCGTTTGTTACGCTTCATACCGGCGAACAACCCGACGACCCATTCTTCGATCGCGGTACCATTATTGTGACCACGTATGACCAGATTCTTAGCGGACTGCTTTGCCGTCCCTACTGTCTTTCCGATCGTCTTCACAATATCAACGCGGCGGCGATCGCTGGGACCCTGGTAATTTTCGACGAGTTTCATCTGATGCCGCCCGACAAAGCGTTTCTGACCGCAACAGCTTTTCTGCGGCTATTTAAGGATTTGTGTCAGTCGGTATGGATGACCGCGACAGCGACCGTGCCGCTCGAAAAGGAACTTCAGCGCGCTTTAAACGTGGCCCTGGTTCCGGAAAGCGAGGCGGATGCGCGAAATCTCCTTGACTCTCTGCCTTCGGTAAAGGAAGTGGACCGAAAGCTGGTTTACAAGCGCAAGCCGCTTAGCGCGGATGACGTGCTAGAACACCACGAGCGACGCTCGATCGCGCTTCTCAATACCGTGTCGCGCGCCCAAGCGCTCTACGAAGAGCTACGTACAAAACTTGGCTCTAACTCCGAAGTCAAACTTTTTCTACTCCATTCGCGGTTTTTCAGTAGCGACCGCCGCGAAAAGGAAGCCTTGCTCGATTCTCTTTTCGGTCCCGCTGCGCAGGAGGGCAACGCGATCCTCGTTTCCACCCAGGTTATCGAGGCAGGAATCGATATCAGCTGCGAGAATCTTCACACCGAAGTCTGTCCGATGAATGCGCTTGTCCAGCGTATTGGTCGGTGCGCGCGCTTTCCTGGGCAAAAAGGCATTGTGCACGTTTACGAGTTGCCCAAGACCTGTCGTGCGTGGCTTCCATATGGCGATCCCCACAACGAGCAGCCCGCTCTTAAGCGCACGCGGGAATTACTAGCCAGAGTTACCTCTTGCCAACCCGATTCTACGCTACTTGCGCAATGGGTGCAGCGCGTCCATGGCGAAGACGATGAACAATTGCTGCGGCGAGGATGGCGTACGCGCATGGATGAAGCGCTCGAGTTGCTTCATCGAACAGTTGTCCAGCGCAACCCGGCCGGTGTTGCCCATCTTATCCGCGGTGACGATGTCGACAACATCCGTGTGTTGATTGCTAAGGAAAGCAATCTGCCAGATACGCCTGGGTCTCTAGAATCGATCGCTTTGCCCCGATGGTCGCTCGATCCGCTCGTGAATGGGGAAGAACCTGTCGGATGGTACTGGGACAGCTCGGATGACCCGTCTTGGAAACCGCTTACCGACCCGAAACAACTCGCGATGACCTACGCAGTATGTCTCAGACCGCGGTTTGCTCGTTATGATAGCGATTTCGGATTACGCCTGGGTTCGCTCGGCAACGCGGTGAGCCCGCCGCGTATAGAACCAAAGCGTCCCGGATACGCGCCGCTGCGCATGGAGACGTGGGTCGATCATGCGCGGCGCGTAGCAGAAGAGGCGCAGCGCCGGGTCGAGCGAGAGGGCCGCTGCGGTGGGCTCCTCCTTGCCGGGCTAAAGAGCCGCTATGGGATGGACTTGAAAGTTATAATGGCCGCTGCAAGGGCGTGCGGGTATCTTCACGATTTAGGCAAGCTGCAGGAGGGATGGCAGCAATGGGCGCGGGAGGCCCAGCGCTTCAAAGACAAGGCCTACGTGGGGAGCGAACCGCTCGCGCATGTGGATTTCGATCCAGACAGTCCAGACGACCGGAAGCTTGAACGTTCGCTGAAAACGCCAAGACCGCCCCATGCCTGTGCGAGCGCTTACTGGAGCCTCGCGATTATTGGAAAGATGCTCGTGGATGTTCCAGAAAGCCTAAGGTCTTATGTGGTGTCCGCATGCTTAGCCGCGATTATCTCCCATCACGGAGCTTTTATCCCAAATAAGTTTAGATTGGACATGGGGATTCAGCCCCTGATCAACGGATGGGAGAACGCGGTGGCTAAAGCAGTCGGATGTAAAGTCGATTACAATGCAGCCAACACACTGCGTACATACTCAGATAAGAAAGGCTTACTGAAGAAGAAATATTTGGACCAAACTACCAAGTCCTTGAAGGAACTTAAGGAGTGGTGGCCGCTCGTGGCCTATTTAATGCGGACGCTTAGGCTTTCGGATCAACGCGCGACTTCGGAGTGGACGTCGGAGTGAACGTATGCTTGAGCATGCTGCCCAATCAGCTAATGTCAAAAACTATACGATTGTGCGCGCAACAGGCACCCATGGCGACATTTTTGCAGCTGCTGGCCTTGCTGACCTGCTCGAAAAAGCTTCCCACGACGGCGAGGTGCGCATTGTTGACAGGGGCTATGCCTTCGAAATCTCGACGCCAGATAACTTAGCGCTTGATCAAATCCCCAGCGACCCGGGATACCCGTATATAAAAACTGAGAACGAAGATACTTCTCAGTTCCCAAATGTCGTCGACTACAAGGCTGAGTCAGGGAAAGCTAAGCGGTACAACGAGTATCAAAGCTCCTCGAGTAAAAAGCGGAAAAATGCAGGTCCCGAGATCCAGGAACAACTAAGGCAAGACGAACCACGCCCAGATTGGCCGCTTATTCAGGCTCTAAAAAAGCTTCAAGGGTTCAAAACCACCAACGGCGTCTATAGATATATCGTTAAGCGCCGTAAAGAGCTTTTCCTTGAGGTAAAGGGCGCTCTGAACTCCCTTGCCAACTTCAGCCCTTCGGGTCTCAAGTGGGGAGCAAGTTTGGTCCAGCTTTTCACTCCGAACGCCGCCAAAGGCTACGCACGTTTAAAGCCGGATAGTACCGACCGCAACGACGACTCTAAGGAGAAGTGGATCGATTCATTTATAGAATGGCTGCGATATCGCGGCTATTTCGTCGTCGCGTGCCCGCGCTTTCACAAGAAAGATGTACGCTTGCTATGTCCGATGCCCAAGGATATCGAAATTAACGCTTTTCGCGAAGTGGTCGGCGAGCTCCGGCAGATAAGAATCGTTGGGGGGCCGACAAAAGTCGACATTCACGCGGCGCTCAAATTAGCCGAGCTGCTCATACGCCATTCAAAGGAGTTTTACGATAAGCAGACACCCTGTCTTCCTTTCCTATCCCTTTTAAATAAAAGCCCTGCGGACGTAATCTCCGGCATCTCGGTGACGAATTACCAGTCGATGGGACAGGCCAACGCAGTCACCGCGATCTTCACTGTCGCGCTTCCCGGATGGTTTAAGCTCACAAAGCCAGACGACGCACAGGTTTTTCTGAATATTCTCGATGAGCACTGGCGCTGCGTCAGTTCTCTGAACGATGACCACTCGGATGAAGTGGCTCTGCTGGTAGAGTACCGCCGCTTTCTCGAGGCCAGAGGTAGCCATTCACTCCCCATCTTTGTCGATTTTATGTGCCGCTACGGAGCGTTGGTACTTCGAGCTCGCGAGCAGGGCCGTAAACTTCCACAATTTACCACTACTAATTTCGAGAGGTTAGTGATGAACAACGAGCCAAAATGGCACCAGATCGTTCAAGACCCTGGTTTCCAAGCAGTGGCTAGGGCGATACGCAACGCCACTGTAAAAGCGCAATGGCTAAAGGCGAACAATCGGGACCACCGTGAAATACACTATGATTTGATTCCCGAGCTGCTTCGCAAAAGCGCTCTACCAGGAAACGAATTTTTCATCCAAGCGCTTTCGAATTTTATTTGCAGCTACAACAGGGAAAACGCGCGGCTTCGCGAGCTCAAAAAGCCAGCACACCGCGACGTCACAACCGAAGAACTAGAAGCCATGATTAAACTTATCGAAGATGATGGTGCCGCCACCGTTGGTCCGCTGCTATGCGCCTATGCCACATGCAGGGAGCCCAAAGAAAAAGACCCAGAGTTAGAGGCACGGGAAGTGGAATCTGAAACGCCTGAAGCCGAAGAAGAGGAGTAAGGAGGAGCAAGTGGATCGAGTAAAAATAAATTCGTTATCGATTTGTGCGCGTATTACGCTCAACCTGCATAACCTCAACAACGAGGGCACCGAAGGGAATCAACAGCAGACTCGCATGGTTCACATCATCGACCAAAAAGGTCAACGCGCCTTAGTCAACGCCGTGAGCGGTGACATGTTCAAACACATCCTGGTGGACCACCTCGTGCCGTTGCTCAAGGAGGCCGGCGAGCCGCTCTCGCCGGGAGCCGCGCGTCACGACCCCGATCGAATAAACGCGAATAACCCAGACTTCGAGGAGTTCTGTAATAACAAACAGCGCTCGGAGTCAGAAATCATGACTGAAATGATTTCCAAGTGCAGCTTGACTGACCTCGCCGGCGCACTGGTGACAACCGGAAACCGGGCGGTCGGCAGAAAGTCGGTCGTCGAGTTCGGCTGGGTGGTAGGTCTGCCTAAAGACGGCAACGGTCAACCGTTGACTGTCACCGAGCAGTATTTTCACGTCAAGTATGCACCAGAAGGGCGCACGAAGGCAGCGGGCGGAGAAACCGTCGTGGGACGTCAGGCGATTTTTCATCGTCCGGCATCCTCGGGCGTTTACGCGCTCATCTGCAACGCCGACCTCTATCGCGTGGGCCTGAACGACATCACGCGCGAGTGCGTAATCGACCGTAGCTCCCGCAAAAAGCGCGCCCGCGCACTGATCGAGGCGCTCGTGGCGACCTTGTTCAAACCCTCGGGCGCCCAGCGCAACACGCAAAACCCACATATCGTGGGTTGCGAAGGTGTTATTGCTACTTCGGCAACTTCCCTGCCCGCGCCCTTGGTCAGTCCCTTGAACGACAATTACAAAGAAGAAATGGAAAAAGCCGCTCAAGTCCTAAATTCTATGAGGCCGAACAGCGTCCGCGTCACTTCCTTCGAAAGCCTGGCAGATGGCGCGAAAGTGCTTGCCGAGCTGGCGAAAACGGTTGAGCTTCCAGACTCCTTACCGTTTGACCAGTAGTCCTGAAAAAAAGGCGCGCCAATCAAAAGGTTGAAGTTCCCGATTGAGTTACGATGGCGACACGATCACGACGATCACGATCCGAACCGCGCCGCGTGGATGAGACCGAAGCTGCGCGGCGGGCAGCAGCGCTCCTAGACCCCGCACCCGTAGCCGGGGTGCCCGGGCCAGGCAGATGGCTGGTCGCTGAATTCGAGCCGGTCTCTCTTTTCTCCTTGAAAACAAGCTCCGCGACAAGCTCGGTCGGCCAGACGCTTGTCGTTCCCACGCCGTATGCGATCAAAATGGCGCTGGTCGACGCCGGATTTCGCGCGAATCTTAGCAAAGAAGATTGCGCCGCTTTGCTCAAAACGCTAGCTAAGGTTGAGCTTCGAATTGCCCCAGCATCTTCCATTCTCGTTACTCACACCATTGTTAGAGTTAGGCAGCAGTCGCGAAATGCGGAACGTCAGAGTCCCTACATTTCGGCTGTCGCTTACCGTGAGGTCGCTCATATGGATGGGTCAATGCGCTGGGCTTTCGACCTTGCTGGCGGGGACGATAGCTTTGCTCAACGGCTCGTCTGTCTTTTGCCGCACGTAAACTACATCGGTAAGCGGGGCTCCTTCGTCCGCTTTGTCCGTTGCTGTCGGGTTGCCGACCTAGGAGCGGAGTTTACTCAACCTGTCGAGCGGCAAGGCGGGTGGACTCCTCCAGAGCACGCGCACATTGTTCAGCTCGACGATTTCGGTCCGGACGCAGACCTGGAAATTTTAAGTTCTTTCACGCCAAACAAGCCGAAGCGCGACAGGCATCGCCGTTTCGTCGAAACGATCGTACCTGTCGGTATTGTCAACATAGGACCCGGGTTTAGGCAGTACAGCCGCTGAAACGTAAAAAGGGGCAGGCGCTAGATGGAAAGCGTAATTATCTCAGACTACGGGGTGACGCTGGCCAAGACCGGCGAGCGGCTAGTTATCCGCGGCCCGCGCCCACGGCTTGAACTGCTCGAAGGCGGGCCACAACTGTTTTTGCCATTTCGTTCCAGCGCCAAACGTCCCATCCTTACGGTGATCACCTCCGACGGCCCAAAGACTCCACCTCCTGCGCTGCGCCGACTCAGCTCTGGAGCCGACACTTTGAAATCTCCCAGGAAACCCGCCGAGGAGATCGAACTTCCGCTGTTCCGCGTGGGTGAAATACTGGTCGCCTCGCCAGGCGTTGCCATATCTTCCGACCTTATCGAAGCGTGTTGCGAGCACGGAATTCGTATCTCGTTCCTCGCCCGTTCCGGCAAACCCTATGCGATGCTCTCCTCGCCGATGCTGACGGCGACCGTGCTTACTCGGCGCGAGCAACTGGCCGCTTACAACGACTGGCGCAGCGTGGCTTTTGCCAAGGCGGTCGTGCGCGGCAAGCTCGGCAACCAGGCTTCGCTGCTTAAGTACTTCGGCAAGTACCTAAAGGAGACAGCGACTGCTGTATATGCCGATCTCGAGCAGTCGGCGAAGGCTCTTGCGAAATACCGCGTTGAAGTCCAGCGTATCGAGCAGCCTAACGTCGACGCGGCGCGTGAAGCTTTGCTGTCGATCGAAGGGCTTGCGGGGCGCGTCTACTGGAAGGGCGTGCGCCTGTTGGTACCGAAGAGCCTTGGGTTCGAGGCGCGCGAGCATCAGCAGGCGGTCGATCCGGTCAATTCGGCACTCAATTACGGCTATGGGATATTGTACTCGCAGGTGTGGGGCGCGATCGTGAACGCGGGGCTCGATCCGTTTGCCGGCTTCCTCCACGTAGACAGGCCGGGCAAACCATCCCTCGTACTGGACATGGTCGAGGAGTTTCGCCAGCCGCTTGTCGATCGCGCGGTCATAGCGGCGATAAGACGAGGCAGCGCGATCGAAACGCGCCATGGGATGCTCACCGACGAAGCTCGCCGGCTCGTCGCCTCGCTTGTGCTCGAGCAGCTTGAAAGCGAGGTGAATTTTCGCGGCAGGCGCTACAAGCTCAAGTCTGTCATCCAGATCCAGGCGCGCAACCTGGCCTCTTTTCTGCGCGGCGACTCGAGCTACCGCGCTTTTTCCTTTAAATGGTGAAAAGCAATGATTCGATAAGAGTTGGCTTAATTTTGGGCGCCCACGATTTGCGCTTTTCGTAGGACCACTTCTGGAGGGACGGCATATGACCGATTCAACCCCTCGAGAAACGCACTGCGAAACCGACACGTTTGATTATACGTGGACTTTCAAGGCGCTCACTCCTATCTGGACCGGTAACGACGAGGGCAAGGGAGACAAGCTAATCCTCACAGGACTTCTCGGATCGCTTCGATGGTGGTTCGAGGTGTTGGTACGGGGACTGGGCGGCTCAGCATGCGACCCCACGCCGGCGGGCAACCCGTGCCCCGCACGAACCGTCAGGAATGCAACCGACCCTGGGCACCATTGCGTCGTCTGCGAACTTTTCGGATGCACCGGATGGGCGCGGAAGTTCCGCTTCCAAGTGCTATACGGCAACGAGAATATCCAGAGCGACCAGATCAAGAAGGGGCAGTGTTTCAAGCTTCGATTCATTCCTATTCGAGCAATCCGTGAGGAAGAGTGGGCCCTGTTGCATCTGACCCTACGTCTTATCAGCTGCTACGGCGCTATCGGTGGGAAAATCACTCTCAAACCGTTACGAATCTGCAGTAAAGCTCCAGGACGTGACTACGGGCTAGTCCAACTAAAGGAGGGTCCGAACTTCGGCAGTTCAGCCAACCGCGAAAAGCTCGAGCGTTACGTGCGAGAAGATCGCTGGCGTAAAGTTGATCACCGCCGTTTCGAATGGGCTTCGCTTGAAAATTTCTGGTGCGTGAAAAATAAGTACATAGCGCGACAGGACCAAAATTCTAGCACCTTCAATCAGGTGCTAGGCCGAAAAGAATCTAGAGAGCAGGCAGAGGAACTCTCCGACGAAGGCGCTGCGTCCGAATGGCTCGCCGGCAAACGTGGCGAAAGCAAAAAGGTTTTCAGCTTCAAAGAGCCACCGGACGCGCGCCGAACCTTCGGATTCGTGAAGCCCGGTACAGTGAGTTTTGAAGACATGAAGGGTAGGTTGGAAAAGGTATGGGGAGTTTTGAACGATAGCGAGTTTTTGACCGGCGATAAGATTCTCGAAGCGCTTTTCCAGAAGTAAGACGGGGGCTACCCGATGGTGTTCGACTTTTACGCTAAGCTCGATGCTTCGAATGAGAGCCCGAAGAATCTTTCGCTGCCATGCGATCTCGTATCCGGGTTCGTTGACATTTGCACGATCGATTCTCTTAAAACAGAACGAAAGGGCAAGTCACAGGCGGATGCGCAAGAGCGGTACCGAAAACACGTTGAAACCAGGCGTCGCGAGCTCAAACTTCCCGAATGTCTTGGCCTTGATGCGCAATTTAACAACCTTCCCGACCCTGATTGGATAGCTTTCGAGGTTTGCTTCAAGCTGAAAACGCCTTGGTACTCCAAAGACGACCGCACATTCCACGTGTTACACAACCCCGTGCGCAAGGACCGCGTGTTCGGCGTTCCGTTCATGTCGGCCGCAAGTTGGAAGGGGCTCCTCCGCTGGGCGTGCAGGATGCATGCGGGGTTGCGTGACCACCTGGAGCGCAGCGAAAGGAAGTTAGAGGGCTGGAAGGATCGTGATTGGATTATCCATCTCTTCGGCAATGAAAAGGCCGAAGGACAGGCGTTCCAACGTGGCGCGCTGGCGTTCTATCCCACGTGGTTCTTCAATCTCGGGTTCCAGGTCATCAACCCACACTCCCGCGAAAAGCGCGCCGGGACCGGGCCTATCTACTACGAGGTCGTACCGGAGGAGACCTGCGGCGTGCTCAAGTTGCTCTACGCCCCGTTGCCCAACGCGGCCGATAAAGGCAAGGTGGAGCCCGCAGATGCGCTTGTCAAGCTAATGAAGTCGATCGAGAAGCTGCTAACGACCTACGGAATCTCGGCCAAGCGCACCACCGGCTGGGGAACGGCCGAGATCGAATGCTGGAAAGCCAAGCTGTGCAACGGAAAGGCCGTAAAGGAGAATGACCTTAAAAACTTCATCGAACAGCTTAAAGGCAGTCTAACTGCTAGCGGAGCGCACCGTGAGTGACTCGTGCGTAAACGAGTTGATTACATATAGACCGATGTTGCTCGCCATGGAAGCTATCGGCTGGCTTCACATGGCGGGCAAGGCGCACCCAAATTTCCTTTACCGACATGGCGGCCAGAACGTTGAGTACGAGTACGAACGTTGGCACCAGTACGAGAAACCGCCGTTTCCGTGGGACGATCTGCTTTCGTGGGTTAAAACCAGATTTAACCAGTTTAGTAACGCCTTGCCTCGTAGCATGTCGGACTTCATCACGAAGCATCGTGGGCGAGATCCCGGGCTGCTCGGTTTGCTTCAGGCCGCACACGGAATCACCTCCGGAATCGAAAAGAACCTGCCCAAGAACACTTCGGGCTACCTCGAACAGGACGCCACTCATATGTGGGCGTCGTCGGCCTTCGGCCATCCGCAGCGCAACCTGCTTGTCGATCGGTCCGAGATACTCAGGGATCATGGTTGGCTCGCATTAGTCGATGAAATCCGACGGATACTGTGCGAGCTCGCGCGGCTCGGCAACTCCAACTCGGCAAGTCCAGAGCAATGGTGGGAGTGGCGCGAAAAGGCGATCGGCGAGAACCGTTTTCTGCGCCGGGCGTTTTCCTCCACCCTGGCCGAGACTCGGCTTCCGAACAATGACGTTACGCTGTGGGACCAGTCTTACGTTACGGCGGCGCTGTTCAAAAGTGCGGTAGCAGGCGCGATCCTCGAGAAAAACCGGTTTCCCTGGAACTCCGAGGAGATCAAGCAGAAAACGCAATGGCGCTTGCTTACCGTAGGAATAGGTGCCGACCATTATGAAGCCCGAGCCGTTCGGATTGCCGATTGGCTAGGAGCCCGCAACGCGATAGACGCCTTTTTTGACTCCGTGCGCCGGCTTGTCGAAGTTTGCGTCCCCGTGGGCTCGCTTCTTTACCGCGACAGTTCAACTCTGGTCTTTTCCTTCCCTGGCGAGCGTTACGGCGCCGAAAACCAGTCGAGCTGCCTCGGCCGAGATTGTTGGCTTCGTTGGCTTCGATGCAAAATAGACAAGCTGGCGCGGAAACACAAACTCGAAACTCCGCCGCATGTGTCTTTGAGCGAGTCGACCCGCTCGCTCGTCCCAATTGTCAAGGAAATGGACAGCGCTCGGAAGATCCTTGCCATTCCTGTCCATCGACCGTGGGAAATCTTACAAAGCGATAATCAGCAAGCTTCGAGCGAGCCTGTGCACGTATGTCCCGTATGCCTTGTTCGCTACAACGGGCGCAAAGAGGATAGCCCCGCGGCGCAGCAGCAAGATCATACGCCCCGCAAGGACGATCCGTGCACCGTCTGTGCGGAGCGTCGTAGCGGCCGACTCGAAGCATGGCTTCAGGACAAGCTAGGCGGCGATACCATTTGGCTCGACGAAGTGGCCGACATCAACGGCAGAATCGCGCTCCTCACATTGACGCTCGATTTCGAGCCGTGGCTTGACGGTCGCGCTGTCGACTCACTGCGCACGCAGAGCATCGCCAGCTGGCGGCGGTTCAATCCAACCCTAGAAAGCAAAAAAAGCAAAGCGACCGCTAATCCAATCGATCGACATGCTCCCCACGAAAGCCTAATCGGCTACGTGAAAAAGAAGCTTGAAAATTTCGACAAAGATGATCCGGTACTTTGTAGCCTGCAAGACGGGTACAGGCAGGAGAAGGACTGGGACTCATTTTACCACAAAATCGTCGAGGATCGAGCTGATGCGCCGTCCTGGGGCGAGATCGACGACTGCAAAAAGGCACGCTGGATCGTGCACCAGCTTTTTTGCAAGCTTCCGTCGCCCGGACGCGTTTACCGCTTCTGGCGCCAAGCCGAAGAGTTCTTCGTAAGCCTTCTGAGGCAGTTTCGAGAAATCTCGGCGCGGGATCGTAACCGATGGCGCGCGCGAAGATTGCTCGTAGAGCTAAATAGTTCAATTACCTTGGGAAGCACGCCAATCTTCGACGGGCACCGGGGTAATGTGCCGATAAGCTTGCTGTGGGACAAAAGCAGAAAGAAATTCATCACCGCATTTAACCTCGCCCGGCTTTTACGAGCCGACGAATCGATGGACAAGCTCAAGGGCGGGACGCTGAGCCTGCGCTTAGAACAAGAAGGCAACAAAAGCCTACAGGTAAACTCCGTTTCTGACGAGGTCGGTTGCTTGGGCGTCTACAATCCCGTCATTCCGCTCGAAGTCAGTCCGCTTCGGTTTCGCGTGCTGGTTCCCTTAGAAGCTGCACCGGCTTGTGTCGATCTAGCGATTCGAACGTGGGAACGTGAGTTCGCGCGTGTGTGGGACCGGCTACCCTTGCGGATCGGTGTGATTGGCTTTGAGCGGAGCTTGCCTTTCCAAGCCGTCATCGAGATGGCGCGCAACGTCGAGTACAGGCTTAAGTCGGGCGACACCGAAACGTGGTGCGTAAATCAGCTAGATGCGCGCGACGGTATCGTTGCCTTGGCGTTCAAGCGACCTGACGGCGCTTTTGAACTCCGAACCGTGCCTGTCACGCTGCCGGACGGACGCGAGGACGTTTTTTATCCGTACGTGGCTATCGAAGGCGACAAGGTCCGCTTCCCTTACGACTTTCAACATCCCAAGGGTCAAATCTATCGCCACGTTAAGGACCTCGAGCCCGGCGACTGTGTGCGCGTCGCGCCCGCGCGCATCGTTGTGCTTTTTATGGATTCTCCAGCCAAACGCTTCGAGCGGTTCGAGCTACGTCCGCTTTCGGAATGGCACCGAATGAACGATACGTGGAGGATTATTTCCCGCATTGCGCCATCCAACACTTCGCTCCAAAGGCTGCGGTGGGCGCTCTGTCATAGCCGAAGTTTGACGGCCACAACTTGCAGCAATAGCGCCGACGAAAATCAGGTGCGTAAAAAGTTTTGTCGCGACGCACTGGTCAACGAACTGGGCGTCAAAGGAGCGACGGTAGACACGCTGACTGAAGCGGCGCTCGACGGCGTGCTCGAACGAACGCTGGACTGGCATCTTTCAGCGCTCAAAACCAAAGTCGACGGAGGCCTCGATGGGCAATAGCTATGAGAGACGATCTTACGTAGGAATGGCGATTGACCCCATTCATGTCGGCACAGGCGGCGCGGGTTTTGGAAGCGTAGACAACACGATCGTCCGCGACCCAGTAACCCGCGTGCCTAAAATTCCCGGCTCGAGTTTGGCCGGTGTGTATCGAACCTACGCGGCGATGGCCCAGCAGGCGCAAAACCGTAGTCAGGCGCAAAACCCTGGTCAAAAGAACTTTTTTCCGGACTGCGCTGGATTGGGACAACCGCGCCCGGACGGCTCCGGCGGCCATTGTGGGCAAAAGGACTGTCCTATATGCACCGTCTTTGGCTTTGCGCGCGGCAATGCGGGTGGGTTTGCCGGGCTCGCCGCCTTCAGCGACGCCCACGTGCTCCTCTTTCCGGTTGCCACACGAGAAGGCCCCGTCTGGATAACGTCCCCGATGGCGATCTGCCAGTTGGACGAGAAGTTGCATAACGAGGTCCCCAACCTCGAGGGGGACGTGGTGTACCGGAGCGAGCGAGGTTGCAAGAGCGAGCAAGCTCACGAGGGCGAGCAACGTCGCAAGTGCCTCAACCTTGGCTGGCTTCTGCTGGAGGTAAAAACGTGCGACAGGATTGAGAGGTTGAAAAATACTTTAAAAAATACTTTAGAGAAATATTCGATCTGCAACTGCGTTCTAGACAACCTGGGCATCGTCTCGGACAAGCTTTTCCCTCACGTGGTGAACAGTAACCTCGAGGTTCGTACCTCGGTCGCTATAAACCCCGAGACCGGTGCTGCCGAGGAAGGCGCCTTGTTTAGCTACGAAGCTCTGCCGCGCGCGACAGTGTTGGTGTGGGACGTTACCTGCAAGAACCCAGGCTATTTCAAGATCGGTAACAGCGACATTGAAGCAGTAAGAGACATACAAAACATCTTCCAAAACGTCATCGAACCCGCACATCCCTATTTTGAGTATTTGGGCGTCGGCGGTATGGGGACGCGTGGAATGGGACGGTTGCGAGTGTTCAGCCCTAAGAACCAGCAACAGCAATCCACCGCGCAAACCGCTGAAGGAGGACAGTGATGGAAAACCTCGACCGTGCGTGTGCCGAACTTGGCCAAAAGCTTAGCGAGCACAAGGAGGTGGATGAAAGGCTGCTCGCCGATGCTCTGAGTGTGCTCGAAGGCCACGGCGTGTACGCAGCCTTTCTTTTCCTCGAGGCCCGCGGCGAACCGTTCGGCAAGAAGCTCGTCCAAGAAATGGCAGAGTTCTTGCGCAAAACACCTAAAAGCGCTCCCATCCTCGGTTCCGATAGCAGTAAGAGTAGCGAAAACAGGGACGTGTTCGCCGAACTTCGAGAGCTCGCCGACGACCTGGATCAGCTACTTTTCGCGCACCAGCTTTTGGTGAGAGCGCTGACCTACGCGCTCTACCACGCCAAAGCGCGCAAAGCAGACAGGGGATAGGAAATGCGTTGGACGCTTTGGCGATGGGTATGGAAGCTCGAGTCGCCGCTCTACATCGGCATGCCCCCTGCCGGAAGCCTCAACCGCTGTCGCCTTTACGTGCCGGCGCGCAACATTTGGGCCGCAATCACCGAAAAGTTGGCTCGAGGAAAAAGCTCCAACAGCTTTCCCGATTATGAACAAGTAGGTAAGTGTCTACGCGAGAACGCTCGCTTCACTTACCTTTTTCCGGCTGAATCTCGAGGCAAAGACTGGATTGCATGGCTGCCTGAGTTCGCGGAAGAAGACGGTCTTCGCTGGCGTAAGTGCGGGACCCAAGAAACTAAGTCCGACAGGGATTTTAGAGGCATGCTTCTCGACACGCGACCAGGTACCGCCCTGGAGCCAACCTCACGCACCGCTGCCGAAGGCACGCTTCGGGAAACCGAGTGCGTATACGCATTGTGGCGCCACCAAGCTGAGGGTGAAACAAAACCCGTAGGGCTTGTCGGTTATGTTTTTTTGCGGGAGCAAAAGCTCGCCTGCGACTTGAAAAAGATCGAACGTCTCGCGATCGGCGGCGATACGCGCTACGGCCTGGGTCGCCTGAAACAAGTTAATATGGAGCAGGCGGCAGACGTTTTCGGCCTCACCGTTGTGCTCGATAAAAAGGACCCTATCGTGCGGAGCAAGACGGTTTTGGCCCATATCCCGCAGAACTGCGCGCCCTGTATGCGCGGCGGCTTGGAAATCCTTGCGGGCTGGAAGCGGGACGCCAGCAAGAAAACCTTGGAAAAGCTCTGCGAGAAGCCTTTTTGGACGCCTGGCTCGGTCGTGCTTACAGACGAGCAAGGGCAAGAGCGCCAGCGGGAACAAGAGCTCGACTGGGAAATCTCTGAGGACGGCTTCTGGATTAGAAGTGATGAAAGAAGCGGGGCGGCCACGCCAGGTGACGACTCTCCCGCTTAGGGTGCGTCGCGATGAGAGGGCAGGAACTGCTTACTTTCGTCGTCTATGACATCGCCGACGACAGGGTGCGTTTTCGCATCGCCGAGGTGTGCAAGGACTACGGCCTTGACCACATCCAGTACAGTGTTTTCAGCGGCCCCCTCGACGCCACGCGCCGCTCCGAACTGTTTGCTCGCTTGAGCGACACGCTGGGCCGCGCCGAGGGCCGCATCATCGTGCTTCAGCTCTGCGAAAAGGACGCCCGGGCCAAACGCGAAATCGTACAGATAGCCCGATCCGAATGAACGGCGAGACGGAGATCGGCGGCGAGCTCGAGCTTACGGTAAGCGACCTCAAGCAGTGGGCCTACTGCCCGCGCATTCCGTACTACCGTTACGTAATACCAGTAAAGGTTGCGCCGACCTACAAGATGCGCCGGGCCAAAGAGACGGAAGCGGCCGTACAAGCGCTCGAGGTTCGCCGTGGCTTTCGCCGCTACGGCCTCGAGCGCGCCGAGCGCCGCTTCGAACTCTACCTGCGCTCGCCCCGGCTCAAGTTGTCGGGCAAGCTCGACCTACTGCTGGTGACCGAAAAGGCCGCTTACCCGGTCGATTTCAAGGACACCGAGGGCGGCGTGCGTTACAACCATCGCATTCAGCTTGCGGCTTACGCCTTGCTGGTCGAGGAGAAGTTGCAACTACCGGTGCCGCTCGCCTTCGTCTACCTTGTGCCTACAAAAGAGGTGGCAAGCGTTGCGGTCGCCACCAAGGAGCGCGCCGAGGTGATGCGCGCGCTGCAGGAGATTCGCCGCATGGCTGCGCGCGAGGCGATGCCTGCGCCGACGCCGGTGCGGGCGCGATGCGTCGGGTGCGAGTTCCGTAATTACTGCGCCGACATTTGGTGATTTTCGCAAATAAAGGGGGTTTTGATGCAGACTTTGCTGTTGCGAAAGTTTATGATGAGCTTGGTGCACGAAGGGCCCGATTTTTCTGCGGTTTGGGCAGCGGATGCACTCCATTCCCCGATGAGGAGGGGACTGAAAGTAAAAAAGCTGAGACCGGAGGCCCAATCTCCGGTCGATGCACTCCATTCCCCGATGAGGAGGGGACTGAAAGAGCAAGAAGCGCTAGCGCGCCTACAACCTTTGATCCGATGCACTCCATTCCCCGATGAGGAGGGGACTGAAAGGTTGGAGACCGTTCATCGATCCGACGAGAAATCTGGATGCACTCCATTCCCCGATGAGGAGGGGACTGAAAGGCGGAGTATGTGCCGCTGGTACAACAATGCTGGCGGATGCACTCCATTCCCCGATGAGGAGGGGACTGAAAGGACGCCGACGCGTAGGTGTACAGACCTATGGTCGCGGATGCACTCCATTCCCCGATGAGGAGGGGACTGAAAGTAAAAAGCCAGATTCGAATAAAAGGTGTTAGCCATGATGCACTCCATTCCCCGATGAGGAGGGGACTGAAAGATGCTTTTCGCCAGACGAACGACGTCTTCGATGACGTGATGCACTCCATTCCCCGATGAGGAGGGGACTGAAAGCCTTGGTCAGATACAGATACCCTCCGGCGGAGCAGATGCACTCCATTCCCCGATGAGGAGGGGACTGAAAGTGAGGCGGTGCTGTATGGCACGACCAAGCCCATCAGGATGCACTCCATTCCCCGATGAGGAGGGGACTGAAAGCAATCGCTGCCGCGACGATCGTATCGCCGCCGGCCAGATGCACTCCATTCCCCGATGAGGAGGGGACTGAAAGGTTCGTGTTCTGGTAGGCGAAATCGACGTACGCGGGATGCACTCCATTCCCCGATGAGGAGGGGACTGAAAGAGTTCCTTGTTCCCCGCTTGCAAGCACCAAAGCGCGATGCACTCCATTCCCCGATGAGGAGGGGACTGAAAGCGCAGTAGCGTTCGGCGAATTTTTGGAAGTTGTTCCGATGCACTCCATTCCCCGATGAGGAGGGGACTGAAAGGCACTACCGGATGGCGAGGTACCGACACCGATCGAATTGATGCACTCCATTCCCCGATGAGGAGGGGACTGAAAGAACCGAAGCTAGCCCGAAGAGGTAGTTCGTAAAGCTGATGCACTCCATTCCCCGATGAGGAGGGGACTGAAAGCGGCAGACAAGCGACGAGCGCGGAATCACTGGACGCGCTTTGTAAGGCGCACCGAAGCGATGTGGCTAAAGGTGGTAAAACCTTAGCCTGCCGCGCTCGAAAAGGAGCTCTCAAAGGGTTGGATTATCGCTCTTGAATGCCCAGCGCGTAGCGCCCCAGCCCGAACGTCGCCCCATGCCCGACATGGACGAACTGTCCGAACCACAAATATTTCCAGAACTCGGCGAACTCGCCCCGATAGACCGCGCGACCGACGATCCCTCCCCACTCCATCCGCCGGTCCTGGCGCGAGCTGTAACGCCGCCAGCTGGTCCATCTGGTGGCGTCCTCGATCAGTTGCACGGTACCGGCTCGCTCGATAAGCCCGCGAAAATCGAGCTCCAGCGGTGCGCCGCAATGGAACCTCGCAAGCGACGATAGGCGCCCGAGCAGTCTCCTGAAGAGGAGCTGGAAGTCCGGACGGCGGGCAAAGAAGCCCTCCTGCTTGAGGCGCGTCTGCGTAAGAAAGCGTATTTCCAGCGCCTGGCATGACGCCGGCATCGCGGGACAATCTTCGAGCGTGACGCTGGGCGCGCCCGCGCGCACGAGATTCTCCGACGCGTCGTACACCAGGCTTGCCTCGCCGAAAAGCGTAAGCGCCTCGATACGCTTGAGCGCAACCGCGCGCCGCTTCCGCCCGATTCGGTTCACTTCGCGCAGCGCCACCACCAGGTGCGGCCAGAACCTTTGCGCCTGCCCCACCAGCGCGAGCTCGAACGCAAGCTCGTCGCCGGGCTGCAAAAGCCGTCGCGCTTCGCGCTCGCTTGCGCAAGCGGCCTCGGGCGAATCCTCGGTAAACGCGAGCACGAATGGGCGCGGAATCTCTTCGTGCGTTCTAAGCGCGTCGGAGTCGGGCGGCGGCGAGGTCTCAAAGAGCAAATGGTACGGACATTCATTCGGCGCCGGGCATTCCATGTTACGCGGCGCAGGACAGGCAACGGCGCGCAGCGCGTTGCCGAATGCGCCACGAATCGTCGAGCCGAGGTAAGGTGGCAAATCCAACGGCTCGCAAGCTTCGAAGATTACCCTGTAGCGCGCAAGCGTTAGCACCGCCTAATCCCTCTCGTGCTACACGGTCCAAGGCTGCGATTAGACGCGATATCCCCGGCTGGCGCGGCGAACATATCCCGACGCTACCAAAGGCGAACTTTTATCGTCAATCTCGTAGCGCTTGCGCTTGAAATGACCAGCCGAAAAGCCCCGTGGTACTGTTCGCTCGCCTAAGCGACACGCTGAGCCGCGCCGAGAGCCACCTCATCGTGCTCGAGCTTTGCCAACCGGCAAAACCCGCGCCGATGGCAACCGCCGCGAGAGATGAGCGCAAGTTCTTGATGCGGTTCTGCGAGCGTGAGCCTCAAGTCTCGGATGATAGGAGCGGCGGGTACGTCTTAGGAACTCACGACCGGTTTATGAGCGCACTTATGGAGGACACGACTAGCGGAATCAGGAAATTGGCGAGAATCTTGATTGCCAAGCGATAGGTGAACGGCCCGGTCAGGAGGACGTCCAACTGGTTTGCCGCCGTAAGAAGGCATCCCACGATGATGGCAAGCAAGCAGTTGCGCCTAAGAACATCAGGCCGCAAGATGTACCTAATACCGTCCATTCGTTGCTGCACAACTCCGTCTTGCCGCATCATATCCCGTCACGCCCATTTTTAAGTTTGCCACAGGCAAACCCCGCCTTCCCAACTGTGCGTTAGGCATCCGCCTTAGGAGATGCAAGGAACCGTCCGCGCTCACAATAGCTATCCTGCGCCCCCTTGACCATAGATTCGCCCGGCGTCACTCAACCACGGGCGACGTTCCGGCGGGCAGAGAAACTGAGCGGGCCAACGCCTAAAAGGGCGCCTACGGCGAGGTTGTCGTTTTTAAAAGCCGACAACGGTTAAGAGAAGGAAGACGAGAACTAGCCCGAGAGCATTGAGGGAAAAACGAGAGAGCACGCCGCAGGCTCGTGCGAAGATTCTACCGCGTTTATAACCTTGAACAGCGCGAATTACCGCAGGCGGCAATTGACAAAGCTGCCGAAGCTCAAGACCTGTCGACACGACCCGCTCAAAGTAACCGAGCGGAGTGTCGCCGCCATTCTGAACCTATCGGCACTCGACCGGTTAGGTGGGACGGTCGAGCATATTCGCCCACGGCGGGATTTCCGTTTACGTGGCTCGATGCGGCTAAGCCCCGTCGTGATTATGTAGCCATTCGGCCTAAGGTCAGCTCGAGACCAAAGGGAACTCTGCCATCGCTTCCCCAGTTGCGATAAGCTCGTCGTTCTGATTTCGAATCTCAACCGCGAAGAGCATCCATCGGCTCTTCTGGGTCACGCGTTTGTGGGCCACAGTCCCGCGAGCTGTAATAGCGTCGCCGGGATAGACGGGCTTGAGCCAACGCGCCTCGAGGCGACGAAGCACGCCGCCTCTGGTAGACAACCAGTCGGTCATCATCCTGACGAGTAGAGCGTAGTTAGTCATCCCGTGCATGATCACGCCGCGGAATCGGGTCTTCCCGAAAGAACTTTTCTTCATGTACTCGTCGTCAAGATGTAGTGGGTTAAAGTCGAGGGACGCCTCGGCGAATTCGCGGATGGATTCCCGACTGATCGAGAGCGACGGTCCAGAGATCAGCTCTCCTATATCGATGGTATCGAACGTCTGTTGCGGCATCTTGAATACCCCAGGCGCATTAATGGTAGAAGCGTCATCTTGGTCTGATCGTCCAGCCACGGCCCGTGCAAATTACCTCGTCCTTTTGGTTAAAGAACACGTTGTCGTGAACCACAAACAAGCGGTCCTTTTTGATAAATTTGTCCAAGGCGCGTGCCACTAATCGAATAGTGTCGCCAGGGCGCGCTGGCGTATGGTAGTACCACTGTTGCCCAGCGTTGATCGTCCCAGGACTTCGCATCCAGTCGTCAATCGGGGTGCAGGCGAACATCAACAAAATATGGATCGACGGCGGAGCGATCAAACCGCCATATATGGTTGTCTTGGCGTACTCTTCGTCGAAGTAAAGCGGATTGGTTTCACCGACTGCCCGCGCGAACTTCTGGATCGCTTCCTTAGTGAGAACATAGGGAATCGTTTTGCGCGGCTCTCCAGGGATAATATCGTCCCAGGCTTTTCGAATGCTTTCGTCCTTCCAGAAATCCGTTTCGAAGGTGAACGCGTCCTGATCAGCCATAAGTCTAATTCCCTCCCGGTCGTGGAGCGGTCAATCTCAACGACAACTATTCTTTCACCGAACCGGTATTCCTTCTCTTAATTGCCGCAACTGGTCGGCTTGGACAGGTCTTTGATGAACGACCAGCGCGACGATCTCGAGCGCCTAAGCTATCGTTGGGATATGAATCCTCTTGGCGAATTCTTCGACGGTCGCTACCAGACGAATGGTCATGACAGCCTCGAAAGCTGTCGAACCGGAGCCCAGTGTTATCAAGTCTACTGCCGCGTGTCTTATTTCTCCCGATTCGTTACGCCGGCTAGCGAGTAGCATTGCTCTGCGACGCGCAAGGCGGCCACAAAGCGCCTTTACCTGTACGGCACGGCGTAAGGCTTTAGGCCGAGGTGTAAGCGTTTTCATTAAAGTCATTGTGATTCGAGTTATGCGGATCTAAAAACCCGCGCAACATCGCTAGCCAAGTCGCTCTGACCTTGGGGACGTCGAGCGCCGTGAATTTTCTTAGTCACCTCCCCCCTAGCCTACTTACGGATTCTCCCGTAACCCTTTAATGTGCTCTTGCGCTGCAGTCAAGCCAAACCGCGCTGGTGCCGAACTTTACTCCTGAGGAATCTGTTTTTGCAGTATGGTAGCGCCAAAAATATTCCCCCAGTAGCGTCGCGCCACCCCGGCAGGCAATTTCGCTCGCAGGAAAGGCAATCGAATGGTCAGGTGTTGACGCTGCGGGCGCTACGACGGCGCGCCGCTATCCTCAGCTTCGTCCAACCCGTGCGCTGAACCCCAGTGTTCTATACGCTCATAAACGATGAGCTTTTGGGCTAAGAGATCTTCGTGAGCGCGACAGAACGACTCGAGCTTCATACGTTCGCCAATCAACTCGACACAAAGGTTGAGCTCGCGATGGCTCGTCTTTGGTTCCTTCAGGTTAAGCTCACCGCTAAGGCTATAGCCTTTATGAACATATTGAGCCACTGCGATGGGGATGCCCGCCGCTTGCGCGGCCGCGATTATTTTCTGGTAGACAGGCGGCGAGAATAGTCCGCCTAGCCTCCACCTTGCGGCCCGTTCCGCCAGATCCATGTAGATCCGCACGCGGCCAATTTCGCGATCGTTGTACCCTCGGTCGCTCATCGTGGTGTCTCCGTTGTCAGTATCAGTCATCACACTTGTGGTTGCCGTGCCGGCTCTGGATGGGCTTTTCATTTCAATGCGGTCGTTGCTCGAAAGCTGCGCAAGCTGGTCGGCAGTCAGATTTCCCCCTAACCGAGCAAACAGCGCTCCCCCTAACGGCGGCTTGAGTTCGCGCGCCCTACGCAGAGTGGTTTCGGGCGGGATCGTGGGGGACAGCGATTTAGGAATACCGATCTTTTGCGATAAGTAGATTCCTGAATGGCCGCTCATCAGGTAGGCAACGAAGCAGGCCGTGGCAAGGTACACGACCAAACCCGAGCGTAACAGGTCTGGATTGCCACCGGCGGCGAATAACTCGATTCCCATTATCGTGCAGGCAATAGGCGTATTCGTGGCGCCGGCGAAGACGCCGACGAAACCCAAGCACGCGAAAAGTCCGAAGGGCGCATGTAATAGTCTGGCGAGTGCATTGCCAAGCGTCGCCCCCACGTAGAACAACGGCGTCACTTCGCCACCTTTGAAGCCGCTGGAAATCGTGACCGTCGTAAACACCGTCTTCCACCACCAACTCCAGTAAGTGGCGCCACCTCGATTGAACGAGGAAAGGATGCTTACCTGGTTCGGATAATGTGGGTTAGCCGTAACGCCGAGGCTTAGGTAGTCCCATCCCACCAAATAAGCGAGGACTATCAGGATCGAGGCACCGAGCGCGGGTCGCAAGATCGGCGAGGGTGCGAGCACCTTGAAGAGGCGTTGAAGTCCGTGTGCCATCTCGGCGAAAACAAACGCCGCTAATCCAAAAAAGCAGCCCGCGACAGCGACCTTAACCAGCAACCACGGGTTTAGCGCCGGCAGTTCGCGGATCAAGCGCATCTCGCTGAACGATCGAATGAAATATCGGGTGTGTTCGATTCCCCACCATTTGGTTACGTAGTCGCCCGTAATGCTCGCTATCAGGCATGGCAAGAAGAACTGGAAGTTTACGAGCCCGACAACCGGCACCTCGACTCCGAAAAAGGCTCCAGCTAACGGCGTACCAAAAACCGCGCCGAAGCCTGAGGCGACGCCAGCGCTCAGCAGCGTCTGATGATCGACGTCGCTTAGCCGCAGCGTTCGGCTAAGCGTACTAGCGATGCTGCCGCCCATCTGCACCGCCGTCCCTTCGCGTCCCGCCGAGCCGCCGAACAGATGCGTCGCAACGGTGCCGATGAGCACCAGCGGGGCCATCCGAGCAGGCACTCCGCCGCCCGGCTCATGGATTTGCTCCATCACCAGGTTATTCCCAGCCTCGACCGATTTGCCGAAGAAATGGTAAAGAGCTCCGATGGCGATCCCTCCAAAGGGCAGCAGGAACAGCAGCCAAGAGTTGTTCCAAAAGGTCTCGATCGCGAAATTGAGCGCCCACAAAAACAGGGCCACGGCAGAACCGACAACTGCGCCGGTGGGGACACCTATCGCGAGCCACTTGAGGCAAAAAGCAGCCAGGGTCAAGTGCTCGCGCGGATTCCATCGAAAGGGCATGACGCTTACCTCAACGGCTAGTCGCGGCCGAACCAGTCAGGCGATTAATGGGAGCTGAGGAAGCATACCTCTCTTCCGACCCCACCAGGGCGTGGGCTCATTGCTGGGTTAGTCGAAGTATCGCTGCTTTTCCAGGCGTCTGGAGAGCGGAATACGTGATTAGCGGGTACTCGACGACGCCTGTGCGTTGGGTTTTGTTACGGCAGGTGACGCAGGTGCCTAATAGGTGTACCAGTTAGCTCCTCGCGGCGCATCACCTTGGGCTCATGAGCGCTTCGTTCGTTGCGCTCGTGCGCAGCCTTTTTCACCCTATCCAGGAGCGCAAGGTTCGGCGCGGTGATAACGCGCCGAGCCTGCCCTCCGCAGTTGGTGCAACGAATTGGCTTGGACGACTCGTGTATGGCATTCCACGCTCGAATCGGGCCGCACTTCTGACACAGGTAGTCGTATAGGGGCATCGTCCTTTCCTCCGCTCAGAACGCTCTGTTCGACGGCTGTTGTTGCGCCAGCAGTTGTTGCGCCAGCAGTGGAGATATTCTCGCTCAATGGGCGCTCGGAAGCTTAACGCCAGGCATCGCGCCTATGAGCAGCAAGTAGCCCGGAATCCAACCGGTGTAGATTCCTTCGAGCATGCACAAAAACCCGGTTCCCTTGGTCAGTTCGGTGCGACCCAACGCCAGGATCAGGTAAAAGAGGAACCATAAAACACCCCAGGAAACCCAATTGAAGGCTAACCAGTAATCCCATGGGTTGCTGGCGCTAGCGAAACCCTGTAGGAAAATTGGCACGCAAGTTAGGGCCACGAATAAGCAAAACCAGCCCAAGCCGCGTCCGTCAGCCCCGTTCCATCGATTCCACGCCACCCAAAAATAGGTAAACGTAAACATCAGCAGTAGCGCTGCGTTTCTGATCGTCGCGCCATCCGCGCCAGGTGCGAACGCGAGGTATAACGCAACCATCCCAGTGATAAAACCCACGAAGATGTCAATAATCCCGATTTCACGGTCCCCAATCTTACCCATCAGCCATATGCCGTTCAGAAAAAGGACCGCGCCAACCCAGAACAATGCTAAACCTTGAAGCATAGGTGTACGTTCCGTAATTCCTCATTTAGAGACACAGTTGCAGCGCGCTGCCGGCAGCGCGCTGCATTGCAACACTGCCGGCGTCTCGCTTTAGCTATTTCGTCCTGGCTACATCCGTACCCTTCGGAACACTGACCGTCGGCCCAGCTGCGCTGGGTTTGATGTCGAATTCGAAGATCTCAGTTGGAATCGCCAGTGTGCAGCAGGCGTTCGGAATGTCGACGATGCCGCTTATGCGACCCTCCACGGGAGCAGTGCCCAGAATTATATAGGCCTGTTCTCCGCTGTAGCCGAACTTCTTCAGATACTCGATGGCGTTGAGGCATGCGCGACGGTACGCGATATGCGCATCGAGGTAGTACTGCTTCCCGGTTATTTCGTCCACCGAAATACCCTCGAAGACCAGGTACTCGGAAAAGCGTGGCTCGATTGGGCTAGGCTCGAAAATGGGATTAGTGATGCCGTATTTTCTAACACCATCCTTGATCAGGTCGACGCCGATATCGATCCATCCCGCCATTTCGATAGCGCCGCAGAAGGTGATCTCGCCATCGCCTTGCGACCAGTGAATGTCGCCCATCGCGAGCCCTCCTCCTTTCACGTAAACCGGGAAGTAAACACGCGAACCGCGGGAGAGGTTCTTGATATCGCAGTTGCCGCCGTGCTCGCGCGGTGGAACGGTGCGCCAGGCCTCGGCAGCCGCTTCTTGTGCCTTTTTGCCGGTCATTTGCCCCATCAACGCTGTGGGCGCATAAGGGGGCGCCAGAAGAGGTGGGACGCGATTCGGATTGGTTGCCAGCAACTCGGCCTCGCGCTTGTTGGCTCGCTCGAGCAGCGCGCGATCCGGCAAACATCCGATAAGGCCTGGGTGGATTATTCCGGCCCAGCGCACGCCCGGAACGTGGCGTGACTTGGTATAGATGCCGTTAAACTCCCAAATCGCTTTGCAAGCGTTAGGGTAGTGGTCCACCAAAAAACCGCCCCCGTTCTCTCTGGCAAATATACCCGTAAATCCCCAGGGCGAATCTGGTAGGTAGCCGATGTCTAACAGATCCACCACCAAGAGATCGCCGGGTTCCGCGCCCTCGACTCCAAACGGACCGCTAAGATAATGAACCTTAGTGAGGTCAACGTCCCGGACATCGTTGGCGCAGTCATCGTTCTTAATCTGACCGCCAGTCCAATCGAAGCATTCTACGCGGAACCAATCGCCCGGCTTGAACATCTCCACCATCGGGATGTCAGGGTGCCAGCGGTTCATCGTTTTTATCTCGGCCGATTCTGGCGGCTTTTTGAGGTCAATTTTAAACGCAGTCCTTGGCATTTGAGTTCCATCCTCCAACTTTGGTTTAAAAGCTAGTGTTAGAACCGTTGTTTAACAATTTGTCAAGTAGTCATGCATCGAGGCACGTTATCCCTGTTGAGTGCTTTCAGTTTAGAGGGCGCTGTTTTGGCAGGTTAACGCAAGGGTCGTGCCAAGCATCGTCGGCGTTGGCGCGTTCGACAAACCCGCGCGAAATCGCTCCTGGCAACGATGAGTGGTCACGATCGCAGCAGAGGCTGCCTGAAGAACTTGCAGGAGATGTGCACAAAGCGAGCAGCGCTAAGCCTCATCTCCCTGCTCGATCGTGGCGGGCTCTGTCGGTTGTCATCCGCTTCGGCTCAAGCCCCGTCTTTAACGACAGCGTGAGGAACAGCGTAAGGTGCTCTTCCAACAAGTTTTAAAAAAATAAGGTTGAGGGATAACGATTTGTCCCAAGGGGCTTAGCCTGTTAGCTATGGCGCGGCGCGTCGACTGCGGTGCAACGTCGCTAGCTAGAACACGCCGCGGTTGACGCGTGCTTTGCGCAAACAGATCCCAGTCAAGGAGCATTTCATAAGCTTGTGTGAGGTCTTGGCGGCGAGACCCAGGAGCTTAAACGCCGAGTTTCCTTCGTTGAGCAGAAGAGAACCAAATATTCGGATCCGAAACCAACTATTCGCATTCTGATACGACAATCCGCATGACCGGAGAGGAGGAGAGATCTTTGAAAGGACATACCTATTTAGCAGCAAGTATAGCAGCGAGTTTTTTGGCCTTGACGACGCTCGTACCGTCAGTGTCAGCGCAAACTAACGAGCCCTTCTCAGGTGGACGGGGCGAGTGGCGCGAGATGCGTCAGGAGATGGTTCAGGCGTGCGCTAACAAATCCGTTGGTGCGTCCTGCTCGTTTTCTTGGGAAGGGCAAACGGTAACCGGCACTTGCCGGCAGACGCGTCGAGGACAGTTAGTTTGCCGAGCGGCACGCGGGCGGCGTGGTGGGATGTAGTGACATCCAGGCAAGAGGATGCGCGACTGCTTAAACAGTACAGCGGCTTCAAGCGTAAACCTAAGGCCCGACGGCCGAAGTCTAACGTCGAGTTGATGCGTAATGTGTGACGCAAGCGCCAAGCGGTCCTATCGTTCGGCACGGCTAGGCCCGACACGCGCGAATAAGATGCCTGCCCGGAGATTTGGGCGGCTATTATTTCGGCGCTTAAGATCGCTACGCAGCGCTCCGAGTTAAACTCGCCGCGCCGGGAGAACACCGATTTAAGCCAGCGCAGCGCGAGCCTGCCAGAGACTGAAACGGTTCCGAAAACGATCTCGCGAGTTCGCAAGCGTTGGAAGCCTTACGGACTCTGCGCACCTCTTGAGAATCGCGTCTTTTCCTTGGACTGACAGCTATCTTTTCGCGCGCGTTTTCAAGCGAGCATGGCACCGAGTTAAGATTTCAACCCGTAGTTTTCACGGCCTCCGTGACGACGCGACACGCCGTCTCTTTAAGCGGCGTTACGGATCCAGGAAGCGGCGGCGGTTGTCGAGCGCAAGACCCAGAAATTCTTGACCGTTAAGTTTATAGGCACGCATAGCACCTAGCTCACAAGCTCGGCTGAGAAGCGAAATCTCGAAGAGACAATGGCCCTTCGCTTCTTCTTCCGGACTGCGCCCAACTCGCTCGCTCACTTAAAACGTGAGCGCAGATCAGGTGCTGGCAGAAGCGTGCGCATTCGAGTCGCAAGTAGCGGAAAAACTGGACAGGCTTAAACAACCGAACAGGCGAGTGGGGAATCGTGGAGTATAGCGGCAAGGACCTCAGCGGAGTTATGCGCGAACCTTTGAACTGGATGGTCAAGCGGTTGGGGCACTCGATGCCCGTCTGCAGTTATACGACTAGCGCATCGGTCGGCTTCAGAAGCCGAAGTTGTGCTGACAGCTTATCAAAGTCGAAGGCCTCGGTCAGCTGGAAACAACGGCATTGGTGACGGCGCTCAGCGAGGTACGGCACCAACGTCTTTCACCCTTGCGGATAACGCTTCTTCGCTTCATCACCAGAGACCGAGCCGCCGACGATCACATCTTCACCACGTCTCCGATTTGCTGGTGTCCGGACCTTGTGGCTTTGCGGTTAATTGTAGCGAGTCGAGCGCTCGCAAAATCTCGTCAAACATGAACTTGCACGGGTCTAACTTTCGCCCCAGCGTTTGAAAAGCGCGTGCTCGAATCCGAGCTGATCGAGAATTTTACCTACCGTGTGATCGACCAGGTCATCGATAGTTCGCGGCCGGAAATAAAAGGCAGGCATAGGCGGCAGAATGATCGCACCTATTTCAGCAGCCCTGACCATCGCTCGAAGATGTCCGAGATGTAGCGGTGTTTCCCGCGGCACCAGGATCAGCGGGCGGCGCTCCTTCAGGCACACGTCCGCTGCTCGGGTTAATAAATTGCTCGAATCACCGCCTGCGATCGCCGCGAGCGTTTTCATCGAACATGGCACTATCACCATGCCACAGGTCCTAAAGGAACCGCTCGCGATCGCAGCAGCTATGTTGCGGGTGTCGTAAACGACGGCGGCTTTACGCTCGACCTCATTAGGGGTTATTCCCATCTCATGGGATAGCGTGATCTTGGCCGCGCTGGTCATCACCAGATGTACCTCAACGTCACGCATCTGGCTTACCCAATCGAGAAAGCGCACGCCGTAGATTATCCCGCTGGCGCCGCTAAGACCTACTATCAGTCGTTTCTTTTGCATCGGCCCACATTTTAAGCAAAGCGTCCCTACCCGTTACAAGCGCCTTTTGTCTCACTGCTAACTTGCGCGAATAGGTGCGAGTGTCCTCCTATGCTTGAAGACAGTCGCTGAACGTTATTACAGCTGACGCGTAATTTGTGCAGGTCTTGTGTAATCCCCGGTTGCAACGACAATCCGATACTCAAAGAGCGTTTCCTCACCGACTTCTCCCAAGGCCAGAAGGTCGACCTCGGCACCACTAAAAACAGCTACATCATGCGACCCCGTGTCTCCGGTATGTTGAAAGCTACGAGCACGTAAATTAGCACCGTTGTGGACAGAAAAAACACCAGCGAATGGGGAAGATCGGCCAGTTGCCGGCTCGCAAGCGTGACTAAAGCGGGCATCGTACCGCCGATGGCAAAGCCTACGTTCCAGGAAACCCCGGTCCCAGTCGCCCTGATTTCGGTTGGAAAACGCTCATTCAGAAAGGCAACGATCGGCGTGCAACCGGCATTGCCAAGAACCGCAATCACCACTACTAGCAGACACGCCAAAGCGGTCTCGCCAGCTTCATGACGCAAGGGCGCGAGCCTTAGGTACGCAAGTGGCAGCACCGCAAGATTGACAAGGCCCGCAAAAAGAAACATTCGCCGGCGCCCGAGAAGCTCACTTATTTGGCCGAAAAGCGGACCGGTGAGCAGTACGCAAGCGTTGCTCAGCGCCATTATGATTCCGACCGTAGGCTTCGGTAGACGATTCACGACGGCGAGAAAGGTCGGCAAAAAACCTGAAGTGAGGTAATACTGAGCTGCGCCACCAGCGCACAGCAAAATATTAAGTAGAAGGACCCCGCCGTACTGCGTTCCGAATACGGCCTTCAAGGGCGCCTTCCTTCTGCCCACGCGCGCTCTGGCAAGCTTGCTCCACAACGGCGATTCCTCGAGCGAGCGGAAAACGAATAAACCTAAAAACGAACTAAGAAGGCCGCTGAAGAACATCAGCCGCCAGCCCCATGAGGCGAAGGCGGCTGCGCCAAGCACCACCGAAAAGAAGTAAAACACGCCGGCAGCAATCAGTCCTGCTAGCCCCGCACCTCCCGCGCCCACGAGACCTGAAAGCATCCCTCGCCAGTGCGTGGGCACGCTTTCCGTTCCTATCGTGTGCGTTGAGACAACTACCCCTCCAACGAAGATACCTTGCAACAACCGCAGCACGAGAAAAGCTGCCGGCGCCAGAAACCCTATCGTTTGTATGGTTGGCACCGCGCCCATCAACGCAGTCGCAACACCCACACCGACCACGGCTAGCGCCATCGCTCTCTTGCGCCCGTAGGTGTCGGCAAACCAGCCGAAAATCGCCGATCCTGCTGGACGCATTACGAGACTAACCGCAAAAGCGCCGTATACACCCGCCAGAGATAGCATCGGGAACTGTGAAGGGAAGAAGTTAGGCCCAATGTAAGGCGCGAGATATAGAATTATGAAAAGGTCGAAAAGATCCAGTGCCCAACCCAGGACCGAGGCAGCAACCGCCTTGAAGACCTGGGCCTTGGATATCTCCTCTACTTTATCCCCTACCTCTTGTGCCTGTTGTCCCATGTATCCCCCAAAACCGGCCAATCGCAATTCCGGTTGCAAGATTCGTTACCTCAGTTCCTGAGCCCATTTCTCCAAGATCTGACGCCGCATCCCTTCGCTAAAGCGATTAGGACGCGGAAATTTTTCGCGCCAAGGGTACGGTCTGCAGGCGTCGATCAGGACGCGGCCCATAGTAAGGTCTCCTCGCGACTTGGCTTCAGGTGAAAGCCGAGGGTCAAGCCCCGAAGTGCATGACGTCACGATATGAACTTGTGTCCGGGGATCGACCCTGGTGCACATCGCCCAAAGAACCTGCCTCAAGTCGGTCGGGTCGATGTCTTCGTCTACCGTAACGTAATAGGAATCCATCCCAGGGCCATACTGTATGCTCGCTGCCGCCAGGAGAGTTTGAGCCGAATGGCCTGGATAAGACTGCTCGATTGAAATCACAGCCAAAAGGTAGCGGCAATGACTCCATACGCCGCGAATATTTGGAATGCCGCAATTTTCGAGATGCTCCCAGAGGCGAGCGGCACTCGTGGGGATACCACTGTCCATCGTCGTTGGCAGCAATGGGGGAAAGCCGAGAAGAATAGGATTGTTGCGATACATTATTTGTTTCACGCGCACCACCGGCTCTCTTCCCTCATGTGCGTAATATCCCGGCCATTCACCAAAGGGTCCTTCAGCGACCGTCTCTTCTTCCGGAGGAGGAATCTCGCCCTCGAAAACAATTTCGGCGTAAGCGGGAATCGGCAGTCCGGTGATAGGACCCTCGATAACCTCGACGGGCTCCCCTCGTATACCTCCCGCAAAGTCGTACTCGGATACGCCTGGCTTAAGCTTCATCGGCGCGGCCATCCATGTCCCTGGTTCGTGCCCGAGTACGATTGCCACGGGGCAGCTCTTACCAGATGCCCAATACTGGCTTGCGATGCGTCGCCCGTCGCGATCGCCTATCATCCATAAGCTGAGTCGGTCACGCCCTTGAATGCAGGCCCGATAAGTGCCGACATTAACCCATTTGCTTCCAGGGTCTTTAACTATGACCATATCGGCGGTACCGATATATCTTCCTCCATCGTGCTCGTGCCATCTCGGAGCCGGGAAGAGCCCGACATCGACCTGATCGTCGCGCAGTACATTCTCGGCAACCGGCCCTTCCTTGGAATAACGTGGCGGAATTAGTCGGAGGTTTTTGAGTTTTTCCTTCCAAGCTCGAAGCATGTCTAACCGCGTAGCATCCAAAGGAAGCCCGGCGGCCATGGCGAAACGACGAGGTGTAGATAAGAAATTGGTAAGGACGCGAAATCCCGCCGGATAACCGGGTATGTCGTCAAACAACAACATCGGTCCGCATCCTTCAGCTACGAGCTCGGTTATGCACCCTATCTCGAGCTCCCAATGAGCTCCTCGAAGCTCTTTGAGCTCGTCCAGTTTCTTTGCTGCGTCGATAAAATCACGTAAGTCGCGAAATGGCATCTCATTATCACCTCGTCAGCTATCCGCGCCGCGGCTCTTAACAAAAGAACATCGACGTGACAAAGGCGCAATGACTTTCGAAATTAACTCTCGGACGATGCGTGGGAAACAAGCTTTTAACTCCAGTCTGCGTCGAGCTCGTTTTTAAGCTTTCATGAAGGAAACACCAATTCTCTCCCTTCGGCGAGAATTTGCCGCCACACGGTAAGACTTTTCGAGTGAATACTCGCGGGGTCATCCCCGTTGTTTCAGCACTCATGCTTGGTCAAGGCTTTGGCATAGCGGCGACTGGAAAACGAGTCGCATCCCCGAGCGCAGTCGCGCTTGTCGATGTAATTCTACTCGTCGTTAAAAGGTTAAATGTCTTGCTAGCGCCAGAGGGTGCTTAAGCGTCAACGATGGAGCTCGCGAATAATTGCCGTCAAAGCCTCGCGGTCGGCTGCAGTTTGCAGCGGAATGCCGAACTCTATTCTGGTTGCTACAGCGCCGTAGCGCTGTTTCAATTTGGAGGCGATCTCATCGTAGGTGCCGATTACCGCGATCGTATCGAGCACCTCGTCGCTGATTCGCTCTGGCATTTCTTCCCAGCGCTTTTCAACCGAATAACGATGAAGTTCGTCCACGAGCGCTCCCCAGCCATGGTGCTCGAAGACCGCTCGGTAGCTGCGCGTCGAGGCATAAAAAGCCACCCGCGCGCGAACATCGCGGACACGTTCTTCGAGCAGTGCCTTGGTGGGTGCGGCTGCTACCAGTGGACTGGGGACCACATCGAACCCATCAAGTTGTCTACCAGCCTTCCTGACTCCCTCCTTCACGGCCGGCATCATCACTTCCGCGATATACTTCGGCGTGCAGATAGGGTGCGGGCGTATACCTTGGCATAATTCGCCAGCCAGCCGGCACATGCCTGTGTTGACCGCGGCGACTTGGATGGGGATATTGGGATGCTCGATCGGCCCCGGGTCAAACAACGGCACCATCAGGGAAAGGTTATAGTACTTCCCGCCGAAGTCGAGTGGCACCCGGTTTTGCCAACAATTCCAGACCGCGCGCACAGCACCGATATACTCGCGCAAACGCGGCAGCGGCGGCGCCCAAGACATTCCGTAACGGCGCTGAATGTGCCCTTTAACCTGCGAGCCGAGGCCCAATACGAATCGCCCCCTCGACATCGCCTGAAGATCCCAGGCCATCATTGCTGTTACCGTGGGACTACGAGGAAAAGCGATAGCGACGGCGGTCGTAAGCCGAAGCCGGGAAGTTGTACTTGCAGCTAATGCGAGTGGCAAAAACGGATCGTTCTTTGTCTCTCCGCTGACCAGCCCGTCATAGCCGAGTTCCTCGACTTCACGCGCCATGTCAGGCACTTTCGCTAAATCCAGGCGCATGGAAACCTGACGCAGTCCAGGATCGAGCTTACCCACCGGCAAAAGTGTTTCTACTTTCATCGTTCCTCCATTAAGCGTCACGTCACGAATCAAGCAGTTTACCTGTCCTGAAACTTCCTACGCTAGAGTTGCGGAAGTTACCGCAAATTTCGTATGGTCAGACGACTGTTTAACCCGTGGTTCGTTTGACTCGCAGTCAGAAAGTCGCGGGTTCGACTCGCGCAAGGCTCACCGCGAAAAAGTTAGCCGAATTAAGGCTTTCTTGGCATTATCCCAACGGCGACGCTTGATTTACGGCTGATTTTCCGCCAAATTTCCGCCAATGAAGATTGAGCTGGCTCGCCTGAGCGCCGAAGATGGCAAGCATCTACCATAACCGCTCGGACAACTGGGAGGTGCGCACCCGCACGCACGGCTTCCCGCCCCAGACCGCCGCGCTCGACGGCCGCAAGGAAGTCCAGGCGTGGGCAGCCGAGGTCGAGGGCGATATGGCGCGTGGACGCTTTGTTGACCGCCGCGAGGCTGAGGCTACGACCCTGCACGAGGCGCTCGAGAGCTACCTCACTGGGGTAAGCCCGCGCAAGTTCTTACGGGCGCGAGCGGTACAACGCCAAAGTGCTGGTGGCGAGTCAGCTCGCCGAGATGGACCTTGCCGCGATCAAGCCCAAGCACGACTCCGAATTTGTCGCCGCCCAGGTTGCGCGCGAAATGTCGGGCAGCAGCATCAGGATCTATCTGGCTTTGCTCTCACACCCGTTTACGGTCGTGGCGCGGGAATGGGAGATGGATAGCCTGGACAACTCGATTAGACTGGCGCGCCGACCCAAGCTCGAAGCGGGGCGAGAAAGGACGCTTACGCCTGAGGCAGGGAACGCCGACAGTTCACAACCGTGACCAGGTTTCGGTCTTTGTCGCGCTACGGCGAGCTGGAGGAGCAAAACGGCGCAGTCAAGGTGTTTCGTGAGAAACCTTATGTGCACGAAGGACGCATCAACGGTGGCTTCTTTGTGTTCGAGCCGAAGGTTCTAGAGCTGATTGACGAGCGGCGCCGATACCCTTGACGCGGGCTTGCTTGGCAAGCTTGCCGGCGCTGGTTAACTGGCGGTGCACCAACATGATGGCTTCTGGCAGTGCATGAACACGTACCGCGAGTTGCAGACGCTCGACGATCTGTGCAACGAAAGGCGCGCGCAGTGGAAGGTGTGGAACTAGGTCATGGCTTTAAGAGAGTTCTGGCGAGATCGCAGAGTACTAGTAACTGGTCACACCGGATTCAAGGGCGGATGGCTCGCAACTTGGCTGCTAAAGCTCGGAGCTCAGATTACGGGTTATGCGCTAGAGCCGGATACGGAACCTTCCTTTTTTGAGCGGTGCGGCTTAGGGCTGCGCCTGCGCTCCGAGATTGGGGATATCAGGGATCTGGAGCGACTACGCACGGCGCTCGCAAAGGCGCAGCCCGAGGTAGTCTTCCATCTCGCCGCGCAACCGCTGGTGCGTCGCTCTTATGAGGTCCCTCGCCTAACGTTCGAAACCAACGTAATGGGCACCGTTAACCTGCTCGAAGCTATACGCGTGACGCCATCGGTCCGTGCAGTCGTGATCATCACCAGTGACAAGTGCTACTTAAACCACGAATGGCCATGGGCATATCGGGAAAACGATCCCTTAGGCGGCCGGGATCCCTACAGCGCAAGCAAAGCCTGCACGGAGATTGTGGCTGAGGCCTACCGGAGCTCTTTTCTTCACAACGTCGGCCTCGCTACGGCGCGCGCGGGCAACGTAATAGGCGGCGGTGACTGGTCGACCGATCGCCTTGTCCCCGACGCGATCCGCGCTTTGCAGGCGGGAGTTCCCCTTGTGGTGCGCAACCCTCGCTCAATCCGGCCCTGGCAGCACGTGCTCGAACCGCTGGCTGGCTATCTGCTACTGGCGGAACGATTGTACGAGGATGCCGAGAATTATTCCGGCGCTTATAATTTCGGTCCAAGCGAAGACGGTGCTGTAACGGTGAGCGAAATTGCGGACCTAGTGGTCAGGATGTGGGGCGACGGTTCGTGGAGAGCGGCCGAGCCGCGCGAGACCGAAAAAGCACCGCGCGAGGCGCGTTATCTGCGGCTCGACGCAGGCAAGGCGCGCCAGATCCTAGGTTGGCGTCCTCGCCTTCGGCTTGAGCAAGCGCTCGATATGACTCTCGCCTGGTATCGGGAATCGGCCAGAACCAGTGCCGATATGTTTGCCTTCAGCAGCCATCAAATATCCTTTTATCAGCAGCTGATTGGATCGGAGCAGTAATGGCCGGATGGTCGACTAACCGGCCGGCTGCGGCCAGACGGCGCGGACGTAAGACCGTTTTGCCCGCGCCATTTCCGGAGCCAGGGCGAACGCCACCTGCAAGTTCCTTTTTGCGGGCGCAGAAGGCGCATGGGACAGAGGAGATCTTCTCTCTCGCAACTGCATTCTATCCGGATTGCTCCATGGTCCAGTTGACGGACACAATAGCGCCGGAAAGCTCTTCTCCGAATTTTTTTATATTTCAGTTCGTTTTTCGACAGTTCCCTCGAACATTCGCGGCGAGTGGCTGAAGATTGAGCTGCCAGATGGGGCTCGGCGATAAGAGCCTCGTGCGCGAAATCGGCAGCAACGACGGCCCCTGCTGCGGTATTTCCAGCGAATGGGTATCGCGCTGTTGGGGGTCGAGCCCACGCGCAACATCGCCGAAGAGGCGAATTTGCACGGCATTCCGACCCTGCGGCTCGGAAGCAGCTTCAGTGCCCACACCAGCGGCGTATTGCGCGGTCTCGCCTGGCTTAATCCGATGCCGCTCGAGAGCGACATCGCCAGGGCCTATGCCAACTACCACACTCACGAGGATTTTACACCGCCCCGACGACCCGTAAATTTGGGTCCCGTTAGGCGAACCTGGCGTTGGATGAAGGCCGCGTATTTGGCGGAAGAATTTGGATGTGGCGAAATTGCGCCAGGTATGCGCCGCAAGCTCGCCTGTTTAGCGGTAAATATGCTGCCGCCGTTTCGAGAGCAGCTCGAAGCACCGTACCGTTACCTTCACGGCAGAAAAAAGGGACGAGTTTTGGACGTCGGTTGCGGCAATGGCGAGATGCTGCAGGTCGCGCAACGAATGGGATGGGATGCTGAGAGCGTGGAAGTCGATCCGCTGGCGGCGCTTTGCACAAGCGACGCCCCAGCGAATCGACGAGGACGATAATCCTCTTGCCCCCCCACGCTTTGGCGTCTTTCTAGATTCAAAGCACCTCATGCGGTCATTGATTTATAGCGCGAGCGAACTCGATTACCGGTGCTAGGCTGCTCGATGCCTTTTAGGCGCGGATGTGTGCGCTTGATAATACCGAGACCCTACGCGTACGAGGACAGTCTTTCCCAACACGACCTTTTCATTTTCTATGCCATTCCGATCGATCAAGGTATGTAGGGCTCATTGACCGTCCGCTTTTGGCTTATCGTCGACACCTAGAGCAACACAGTGACACTGTGTGGCATCGCTCTGGTATAGCGCGTATCCTTTGGCGCGCTATATTCCCGGATACGTTTAACGTGGAAGGCGCGGAGGTATGGGCCAGCGCCGTCGAAATCGCGAAGGATAGCTCTGAGATCTTTGTGTATCGCGGAACGCTGGAAGAGGCGGCCGCCGGCCCGCTCACCGGTTATCGAGCCAAAGGCCTAGCCGCAGCTCCTCGTGCCGGATGTCGCGCACCGTCTCCCCCACCCCCTGGGCTAAGAGCGCAGGCTTGCACCACACCACGCGCCCGAAGGAATCCCGCCCACAGCGACAGCGCGGCGGTCAGAAAGCCTTCATCCGGATATCCGCTCGGGCAATGTCCAAGCGCGAGCAGAGGCAGTACGGCGCTCACCCCAAGCCTGTACCCCACGCAAGCGCGAGCTCGCCTAGCCAGCTATGGGCTTGATGCGTCTTAGATACGTGAGTGATGCTGACTGAACGCTTTCGAAGTCAACGAGCTTAGTGAGCACTTGGTAAGACCTTGCCCTGTCAACAAATCTCCAGGATGTACGGCAGAGGCTGCCGAAGGGCGGAAATACCTGATGCGACCCAGCGCGACAAGGCACTAATTTTCCGGCACTGAGGCTGTCGCTTCGAATGGCGCCGGGTCGCCAGCCGTCGCGCCCTAATGTGCACGAAGTTCTTCTCTCCGTCGGGTTTCCTGGCTTTTGGCGACTCGGTCATCCTCTGAAAAATTCCCTGGCTTCCCACTTTTATTCAGCGAGCGACTGTTGCCAAATTGTTCGTGCCGCTGCGAAGCTTCGTAGTATTGTTAGCCGCGCTGTGCGCGTGAAGCAACGTAGCTTCTCTGTGTCGGAACAGCTACATGGACACATCATCAGTAACGAGTAAAGGCTCAATTAAGCTTGCAGTTGTACCTACTGTTCGCGACAGGTCTTGGCCGGACATCTTTACCGTCGTTCGCTCTTTTGAGGTAGTGCGATACCATATTCGTTCCAGCGCCTTTCCACGCGTGCCATCTCTTCTGGATCGACCTCGGTTGACATCGGAGGCCACGTGGGCCGACCGAGGTGGTCGCGTTTTGCCTGACTTAGGTCTCGAGTTGCGTCGATAAGAAGCCGGTTCCAGCTCCCGGTTCCCAACATCGTGTCATCGCGCCGCGCCAAGGGGATACTCTGATCGAGCACCCCACCGCGTGTTGCCGGCATAACGACTAAATCGTCAGAAGCGGGGTTGACTCGGTAGCAGAGCGCCCAGTGGAGAGCTCGATCGTTGTAGATATCAACGTCTTCATCGACAACCATTATCACCTTCCAAAAATGCTCGGCGGACGCGCTAGCCCACAGCGCGCAAGCGACTTGCTTTGCTTGTCCGTTGTAAGTTTGACGGATTTGCACAACGGTTACCGGACCGGGACGCACGTCCAACACACCACGAACTCCGGCTCGTTCCAAGACATCCAAGATCGCGGCTTTGGTCGTGATGCTGTAGATTGCGGCATCCTCGTTTAACGCTCCTGGTGCTACGCCTTCAAGACTGCCACGGTAAATTGGGTCGTCGCGATAAGTTATACACTCGACCCTGATAACTGGTCGCGGGCGGGGCTCACCGTAGTAGCCCGAGTATTCGCCGAAGGGACCCTCCATCGCGAATGTTCTAGAGTCTCGAGATATGAATCCCTCGATCACGATTTCAGCACTGGCTGGTACGAGCAATTCAGACGTTTCACACTTCACCAGTTCTGCTGGCTCGCCACGCAACGCGCCGACCACGTCGTATTCACACACATCGTGCGGCACCTGACTCCCTGCGCACACGTCTAGCAAGGGATCCCAACCGTAGACCACCGCCACCGGCATTTCTTCCCCACGCTCTGCATACTTGACGAAATGTCCACCCCAGCCAGCGCCCAACAGAAGCAGTACGGATATTCGTCGCGCATCGACGATCATACCCCGGTAGGTGCCAACGTTGATAAAGCCGGTGTCGGGATCGCGCGTGACCACCGAGCACATGGTGTTGATATAGCGGCCACCATCGTAGGGATGCCAGACCGGCACCGGGATGGCGTTCAAATCGATCTCGTCGCCGCGAAGGATGTTCTCTTTAACGGGGCCGCTTCGAACCACTACAGGTGGGACACCGCCGCGCATTGCGCGACGGAACATTTCCGCGAGCTCACGTCGCGAGGTACTCTTGCTCCGTCCGAACGCCAGAGCGACGCGAGCGGGTGTCCCGAGACTACCGGTGAAAAGCTTCCTGCACCAAGTCTTTTCGTGGCCCAATATGTTCTCGAACAAGAGCGCTGGACCCTGCGCGTTTAGCACTCGGCGCGAGATCGCCCCGATCTCCCCTTTCCAATCCACTGGCGCTCGTACCCTCGCCAGCTCACCGGCTTCCTCAAGCATGGCGATCCACTCTCTCTGATCGATACATCTCATGCGCTTATACCTCTAGACGTTTTTGTGCGCCCTTGTCGCCGCCTTGATCCCGATCCTAAGAGGGCGTTGCAGCCGGACCCTACGCTCTTAAGATGATGAAACCAGGTCGCGGGCGCCACCTACGAACATACTCTCTCGGCACCCTGAGCGACTTTTTGTTTCGATACAGCCTGCCACAATATCAAGAGTCACTTTGGCACGCCCCCTTCTCCCTCTCCTTGACAGTTATTCGTAACGTTCAAGGGGCAATTAGGTATGACAACCGACGCCTAATCACCACGTTACGACAGTACTCTGTACGCCTCATGGTTCACGCGCTGCCCCAACAGCTCCGCAGCGCACTAGTTCATCGATGACCTGCGGCTCGTACCCACACACTTCCTCGAGCACGGAGCGCGTGTGTTCCCCTAGGCGTGGCGGATATCCGAGCACCGGCGCCCCAAACCATTTAAACGGATTTCCCACGAACTGGCACGAGTTGCCGGTAGCCGGGTTAACCAAGGTTTCAAGCATGTTCCGCAACTCCGCAACCGGATGATGCAGCGCCTGAGCGACATTGTTCACCGGTCCCGCCGGGATTCGCTTCTGTTCGAATAGTTCCAACCACTCACGAGCGGGACGCTTAGAAAAAATGGCGCGCAGGGTGGAGGCTAGTTCGGTTACGTGTTCTATCCGCGCTGCCGCTGTAGCGAAGCGTTCGTCCTTGGCGATTTCAGGGTGACCGATCACCTCGCAAAAATGACGAAAGAACTGCTCACCGGTCGGCGAAATCACGAACCGCTCGCCGTCGGAGCCCGCAAAAACCTCGCTCGGCGCGATCATGGGATGCCTCGACCCGTTTCGCTGCGGGATTTCCCCAGATATGAGGTAGTTCTGAGCTTGCCAGGTGAGCAACGCAAGCTGGCAATCGAAGAGGGAAACTTGTACCTGTTGCCCTTTGCCGGTACGCGCCGCATGAACCAGAGCACCCAAAGTGCCGAGGGCCAGGTAGAGGCCTCCAGCTAGGTCGGCGATCTGATAACCGACGCGCACCGGTTCTCCGTCGCGTTCGCCCGTTATGCTCATTACGCCCCCTGCTGCTTGAATGACAAGGTCGAAGGCGGGGGCGTCTGCATACGCGCCTTCGTCGTGCCATCCGATGAGCTGTCCGAGGCAGATTTTTGGGTTCAGCTTGGTGAGCGAAGCGAAATCCAGGCCGAGTCGCGCACTGGCTGCGGGGGTAAAGTTAGAGATCACCGCGTCCGAACGTCGAACCAAATCCCGGAGCACCGCAGCCCCGCGCTCGTGCTTGAGGTTGATCGCCACGCTGCGCTTACCCCGGTTTACCGCCAAAAAGAAAGAAGACTCGCCGTCCACGAAGTAGGGCGGGATCGTCCGCGCCATGTCGCCCTCGAGCGGCTCAATTTTGATCACGTCAGCGCCTAGCTGTGCAAGGATCTGGCCCGCGAAAGGACCGGCGAGCACCCAGCCGAGGTCAAGAATTCGAACGCCCTGCAACATTTCACAAGCCTCCAACGCGCCTCAGAGTGATTCGGGCCAACACTGTACCACACCACACAGCCGCCTTCGACCACTGTCACGGTTTTGGGAAGCCTTGCTGTCGGCCTCTTACTCGCTGGCGTATTTAGCAGACGACTGGCGTTCCAAAAAAGCGGTCAAAAACGATTATCCCCCGAAGTCATTACCCTTGAAGGGACCGTACCTCACCCGTATACATCGCTGCCCCTGCACGAGAATATGGCAACTCACAAAACTGTCTGCGAAGCTTTGGAGATCATGCATCTTTTTTGCTGGGGAGGAAGCAGGTGAGCGCAATCAGCCAGCGCTTAAAATGCATGAGAGTGTGATGTCGCGGGTTGTCGCAACGCGCGCCTTGTGGAGGATGGTGGAGGGAGATCCAATAACCGGACAAGTACGTTTGGGTGTTGGGGCATTCGAGCTCGCGATGCGGTTCGTCAATCAGCAACCGGGCTTTTTCACACGTGCAAGATGCGTTCTACGCCCGCCTTGAGCCGTTGCGTCCTATCCCGTCAGAAGTCGACTCAAGGGGCGTCTGTGGGAACAACGACTTACCTGGTTCGAACGGTTCAATTCGTAAGCCTGCGGCTTGGGGTAGGTCAAAAAACAACATTCGGCCCTGGGACAAACGTGAAGGCTAGGCAAAGACTAACTTTTAGAAGCTCAAGCCATGCGGCTAGGCAGAAAAGGAGTTGCTAAACTGTCGACGCCGGATGTTTCTAACCGCTAAACTTACTGCGGGTTTGCTAGCCGCGGCTAGATCAGAATTTAAGATTTGCCTGTCCACGCCAAGCCCAGCGGCCAAAGGGGGGAGGGTACTTTAGCCTTTAGCCGACGCGCTGGCGACTACTTTGAGGCCAAAGAGGCGGTATCAAAACGTGTAGTACGGGCTGAAAGGAGCAACACGCGCACAAAGGTGCTCTGCCGACTATGCCAGTGCAGGTTCTTGATAGGGATGGAAATCGAGTGATTGAGCCACATCGTGGCGACGAAGCTGAATAGAAGGGAGGTTACTAAATGAAACGAGCAGTACGAAACCTTAGGCTTCGAACTGAGCACCGTTACGTCAAATATTTGACTTTCCTGGTCGTCAGCGCAGGGTTAGTTGCTCTGTTGAGTTATCGAGCATATTCCCAAGCGTCCGAGATCGTTTTTAAATCGCCCGGTCTTTACCCTGAAAGCCTTACCTACTACGCACCAGCCCAGAAGTTTTTCGTCGGTTCAGTCAAATACGGGAAAATAGGCACCGTCAGTATGGACGGTACTTACCAGACGTGGTACGACGATCCGCAACTTATCTCGACCTTCGGCGTAAATCAGGACCCGGGCCGCAAACGCTTGCTGGTGTGCGTGGCCGACCTCGGTTTTAGCCCGCGCTCGTCGCCCAGCACGATCGACAAAACAGCGCGGCTTGCGGTCTTCGACATCGAAAATGCCAAACTGATCCGTATTGTCGACCTTGTCGCCTCGATTCCGGGACGCCATTTCGCCAATGACGTCGTCGCAGATAGCGAAGGTAACGCTTATGTGACCGACAGCTGGGCGCCTTACGTGTACAAAGTTACGCCCGACGGCGAAGTTTCGGTTCTGGCGCACGATAAGCGGCTAGGAGCACCCAAGGGCAAAGTAGGACTTGACGGCATCGCATACTCCCCCAAGGGCTTTGTAATCGTAAACCATTACGATAAGGGATTGCTTTATAAAATCGATCTGAAGACCGGTAAAGTCACTCTAGTACGCGTACCGCTCAAAATGCCCGGAGCCGACGGTATGTTCTTCGACAGCCATGGCCACCTCTACGTGGTGCAAAATCATCTCGGCACTCCTCGCGGGCGCAACGCGGTGACACTTCTGGAAAGCAAAGACAACTGGCGCACCGCCAGGGTCGTCGCCGACAAGCTCTTCCCTGAAACTCAGGTGCAAGGCGTGATCCTTCCCGACGGAACCGTCTACGCTCTACGCGATAAACTCGAGGTGCTGCTCGCCAAGAAGCCTGACGTCGACACTTTTTCGATCGCGCCGATCAAACTCGAATAGCCGCCAAACCTTAAGCTTTGTAAAATACCTGGCGAGCGGGCTTTACGACCCCGCTCGCCAGGCTTTTTTCGTGGCATATCCAAAGATGTCGACGCGCTCGCTCTTTTTCCGGGTGGTAAAAATGGGATGAACGACGCAGGTGTCGAAGGCGTCGGGTCGAGGCGCTACATCCTTCGCGAAGTCAGCCGCGCTTTGACGCGGACCGGCGGCTTTTTAACGAATTTCACCCACACGCTCAACCCGTATGTGGGATGCGCCTTCGGCAGCGGCCACGGTTGTCCGTTTTGCTATGTCAGGATGTTGCCCGTCGCCAAGGCCTACCCAGGTCTCTGGGGAAGCTGGGTCATTGCGAAGATAAATCTTGCGAAAGTCTTAGCGGCTGAACTGGACGTTCTTTACCAGAGCGGGGAGATCCAAAGCGCGCGAATTTTTATGGCAAGCTCGACCGATCCTTACCAGGGAATCGAGCGCGAATTAAAACTCACCCGCGGGGCGTTAATTGAATTTTTGCGCAGGACTCCTCGCAAGGTGCTCGTTCAAACACGAAGTCCGCTTATCGAGCGGGACCTCGACGTGCTGCGCGCGTTAAAAGACTCGGTCATCGTGTCGCTCACGCTCGAGACCGACGACGAAAACGTAAGGCGTGCCTTGACGCCAACGTCCCCGAGCGTGGCCAGGCGACTTGCGACCGCGCGCAGGCTTAAGGCAGCGGGCGTATATGTCCAGATTGCAGTGGCGCCGATGCTGCCGAACAATCCCGAGCGGTTTGCCAAGCTGGTTGCCGACGTCGCAGACCGCGTGGTGATCGATACTTACTTCGGCGATGGCGCTAACGGGGCTCGTTCGCGTCGGCTGGGGATTGAAGAGTTATATCGAAGGTTGGGCTACGAAGACCCAATGGACCCGCGTGCAGCGCATTCTCTGTTAGATGCGATGGCGGCGTATCTAGGCTCGCAACGCGTTCTTTTTGGCCAATCTGGCTTCAACGCTATCTAGGCAGGTGTCCGGTACCATTAAAACCGGCAGCCACCGCTTCCACTCTTAATTCTAGGTTTTTCGCGACTGCGAAAACGTGGAAAAGCTGAAGCGTTACTGTGTCAACGGTATTGTGTCAGAGGATGCCCGGTCGAATCCGAGCGCGGTCGTGAAATTCGCCCGCTCCTGGAGCTCTGGGCGGACTACGGCCTGCGGCCAAAGCTGTGAGCTTTGGTGGTAGCGCGCCCTGTTATCACTATAGGTTCGGTCCTAGCAGCACGTGCTAGCGACTGGCAAGCACGCCGTATAGTCAAAAGTTGTGCGCACGCTTTGGTGCGCCGCTATGACCGATCCTAAAAGCAACTTACGCTCGCCTAGACGGCGAGCTCGAGACGAGATCGATCTTTTTACTGGATTAGCGGCCCAATCCTTGGCGCTGCTAGTTCGTTGGCGACCGTCCTTATCGAAAAACGGAAAAACTTTAACGACCGGCCTGCGCATCAAGCCGTCTCATTTCTTCTGCTCCATCGGAAGGCCGCAACATTTGAGCGTACCGCTACCCGCCTTGGTGACGATAAGTTGAGAACCGCACTTGTTGCAGATGTAGACCTTTCCCAGTTGGTTAGCCATCCTGAACCCCGACAAGCCTTTCTAGATTCCTAAATTACGATACAATAACTTCATTCACCTTTGAATAAAGGTTTGCGCTTTTCAAGAAAGGCGCGCACTCCTTCAGCTCGATCCGCCGTCACCTGAAGCAGCGCGTAGAGGTCCTCTTCGAGGCGAATTCCTTGGGCAAGCGTCATATCGACCCCTTTGAGCACAGCTTCCTTGGCAAACTTGACCGCGATCGGGCCGCGAGCGGCTATTGTTTTGACCGTTTGGCTAGCAATCCTTTCGAGCTCCTTTTGCGAAGAGGCGAGTGCTGAAACTAGTCCTAAGCGACACGCCTGCTGCGCTTCGACCGTCTCCCCGGTAAGTATCATCTTGAGCGCAGCCGTCTGACCGATCACGCGCGGCAGGCGTTGCGTGCCACCGAAAGATGGAATCGAGCCGGAATTGATCTGCCCCATCGCAAACCGCGCTCCAGCCCATCCGAGGCGGATATCGAGCGCTAATGCCAGTTCGAGGCCCTCGTTGAGCGCGTCCCCGTTTATTATTCCTAGAGTTACTTTTGTAATTGCGCCTAGCGTCTCGACCAGTCGCGCATCAACGTCGTGGTCAAAGCCGACACAAAATTTACCATCGGACCCGCTGATAGCCAGCACTACGCTCGACTGATCGTCTTCGAACTCTTCGCTCAACTCCATCAAAGCGGTCGCAGCGCGGCTGCTGAGGATACCGTCCTGTTGCCCCCATATCATCGCAACACGGACGCCTTTTGCGAGTCGGCTTATCTTAAGCCCGCTTCGCTCGAAATAGCGCTTGGCTTTAGTCGAAAGCTTCATCGCGAAAGGCGAGCCCGCGGCGGGGCGTGCAGACCTCACGCTAAGCGGCTACACCGCCCACAGCCGGATTGCTTCAGACAACAGTCGTCGACCGCCTGACTGTATCGACCGTTGGCTGCCTCCCCACCAGCGGCAAATCAGCTGGCGCAATTGACGGCCGAGAGGTTACTTCTCTTGCGGCGCTCGCGACTAAGCACTGCCCGCACTCACCCTTGCGCGGAGCTCGTTGCGCAGAATCTTGCCGAGCGGATTTTTTGACAGCGCGTCGACGATTTCGTAGTTTTCTGGGCATTTAAAGCTAGCCAAACGGGCGCGGCAGAAAGCGTCGAGCTCTTTGGGACTGACGCTCTTGCCCGGCCGCGGCACGACAAAAGCGTAGACCGTCTGTCCCCATTCGATCGACGGCACACCGATAACAGCGGCCTCTTCCACGGCGGGATGGCTGGTAAGGACCACTTCGATTTCAGCCGGCGCGATATTTTCGCCGCCTCGAATGATCATGTCATCTTTTCGCCCGGCGAAGTAGATGTAACCTTCCTCATCCATCCATCCAAGGTCCCTTGTCGCGCGGAAACCGTCTGGCAGCGCCGCATCGTCCTCGCGCCCGAAATAGCCTTTCATTATGCGCGGAGTGCGAATGCAGATTTCGCCCACCTGACCCGGAGGCAGAGGGTTTCCATTTTCGTCGATTATTTTTACTTCGACGTCGGGCAGTGGCCGCCCGATGGAGTTAAGTCGCCTAAGTTTGCGCTCGATTTCTTCAGGCGTGCCCTCCAACCGATGATCTTCAGGGCCGAGTACGGTGAGCGACGACGTAGTCTCGGTCTGACCGTAAGCGTTCACAAAGCCGACGTGTTTCGGGAAAGCTTCGATCGCCCGCCGGATCACAGGCAGCGGCATCGGCGCCCCACCGTAAGCTAGATTCGTTAAACTCGAGAAGTCGGTTTTAGAGAAGTTCGGCTCATCGAGCAGCTGCTTCATCATCGTCGGCACGACGAAGGCGTGCGTAATTCGCTCGCGCTCGACGAGCGCAAGCCAGGTGCGGGCTTCGAATTGCGGCATCAGGACTATTCGCCTACCGGTCCAGATGTTGGTCATCATCGCTACCATTCCGGCGATATGGTAGAAGGGGACGCACACCAACGCCGCTCCGCGGTCGCTGCCGTCGGCCATCTCGACGTTGGCCGTCACGTAAGCGGTAAAATCCTGAAAGCGCAGCATCACTCCCTTCGGCAGCGAAGTGGTGCCGCTGGTATACATCAGCACGGAAATATCTTCGTCTTCGACTTCGGCGTCGGCCTCTTGCGGGCTTGCGTCTGCCAGGAGCCGTTCAACACTAGGGAAATCGGACGTCGCCTCGCCCATCGCCAACACGATACTGACGGTAGCCAATTTTGGCCTCACGCGACGTATCTGCTCGTAGTAACGCGGTCCAACGAGCAGCGCCTTTGCTCCGGCCGTGTTAACCATGTACTCAAGTTCGGGATCCTTGGCGCGGTAGTTCAGGGGCAAGAAGGTAAGGCCGGCCTTCGCGGACGCGTAATAAGCGGTAACGTAAAGGTCCGAGTTCGTATCCATCACCGCGACTACGTCGCGTTGCTTGAGGCCCAACTGGTTGAATACCGAGGCGAGCCTGCATATTCGGTCATACAGTTGCCCGTACGTCAACCGCTTTTCCCCAAAAACGAGAATCTCCTGGTCGGGGAACATCGATGCGGGGATACTGACAAAATTGACTGTGTTCACCGAACGCCTATCCTCCTAAAAAGCTTTAAAAGCTTTGAATCTCGATAATCCAGTGTCACGCACCGTCGAAAAGACCAGCTATGCCATCGCCGGCGCACGCTTTCGATGTTGCGCATTATACGCCCTGAGAATCGCCCCAAGCCTACGTTCGAGCTCGATACCTTCGGCTAGCGGCAGATCGCATCCCTCCCACACTGCAAGTTTAGCCGCAGCCAGTGCCAGCCGGGGCGCTTGGCTTAGCTTTTCAGCAAGCTCCTGGGCGCGCCTCTCGAGCATGTCTTTTGGGACGACTTCAACCACCAAGCCCAGCCGCAAGGCCTCGCCGGCGTCGATCCATCTGCCAGTGACGCAGAGCTCTAAAGCAGTCGCCGGGCTGGAACGCCGACTAAGCGTCTGCGTGCCGGCCACACCAGGTATCATACCGAGACCGGTCTCGGGTAGACAAATACGTGTGTCGTCCGCCGCCAGTGCGAGGTCGCACAACAAAGCCATTTCAAGGCCGCCGCCAACCGTCAGGCCATGAACCGCAGCCAGCGTAGGTATAGTTAGTGAGCGCAAAAGCCCCCACACATCGCGACGAAATCGCACCCAGCGCGCCACGATCGGCGACGGAGCCGTGCCAAACTCGGTAACGTCCCCGCCGGTTGAAAAGGCGCGCCCGGCGCCGGTCAGGACCATCGCCCGCACCTCGTAGTCTTCGTGTAGCGCGAGCAGAATCTGGAACAGCTCATCCCTCATCGCCATGTTATACGCGTTGAGGCGTTCAGGACGATTGAGCGTGATCCACGCCACCGGACCTCGCTTTTCGTACAATACGGTCGAAAACCCGTCGTTTTTCGCTCGTTTACGCGCCACGATAAAAGAGACCAAGTCTCATTGCAAAGCACTCGAACTTCCGCGACCGTCAAGCCTGCACAACCCACATCCAGCGAGAAATTTCTCGCACGAGGCTCAATTATCCCGGTGGCCGACGCACCACGTTTTTCCTGGCTCATTAACTTCCTTAACCGAGCTAGGTTTCCCGCGGCTTTCGCGTTGGTAGACGAGGTCGCCGCCGATTATCGTCATTTCAGGCTTAAGCTTGAGAAGTTCCTTTGGGCTCAACAAGGTTGGATCTTTGGAAAAAACGACAAGGTCAGCAAGCTTGCCAGAAGCGATTATCCCGGCCTCGATGCCAAGTACTTTTGCCGCCTGCTCGGTGAAGAGCGAATACGCTTCGCGCACGGAAAGCCGCTGGTCATATGAAACCGGTTCTCCGTCTTGGGTCTCGCGCAGACACGCAGAGGCGATTCCGACCAGCGGATTAGAGGGAATCACAGGACAGTCGCTTGCAGCCGCTATGGGAATTCCCTCGTTCGACAACGTCTTTAGCGGAAAAAGATATGGCAGCAAGCCGGGCTCCTGCCGATATTTTGCGCCGCGATAGTAAAGAAACCCCGGATTAGCAACTATCCACGCGCCGCTTCGTGCAATTCGCCTCAAGTAGTTAGGCGCGACCAGCGACGCGTGCTCGAGCCGCAAGCTCGCAAGACCGTTTTGACGTATGCTCGCCTCCGTTCGAGCCAGTTCAATCGTCGTAAGGACCGCCTCCATCTCCTCGAGCTCGGTGACGTGAAAGGCGGCACCCAGACCGAGCGCGCGAACACGCCTCAAAACCGACGCCCACCGCTGGGGCTGGGTGTCAGACGTCGGCATGAACTTGACCCAGTCGAGCCTGAGCCCCGACTCAGCGGCAACTTTTGCAGCCTCTGGAGCCTGCTCGACGTAATCGGCGCCCAGCATCAACGAAACTCGCTGCCGGATAATTCCTTGTTTGACAAGCCGCGCAAACAACCTAACCTCGTCAAGCCCGTTATGCGCGCCAGCGTCGGCGATCGCCGTGACACCGACTTCCGCAAGGCGCTTGCTGAAAGCTTTTGCGCGCCATTCGAGCTCATCGGCAGACACCTTCGGAATCCGCTGTGATATCCACTTTTCCAGCCCCACCACCAGACCCGTCGCTCGACCGTGGTGATCTCGAAAAACGCAAGCGCCCGTAGGCAAAGGAATCGAAGGATCGTCAAGACCGAGCCGCTCTATTGCGCAGCTGTTGAGCCACGAAGCGTGCAGCGTCTGATGGCGTAATCGCAGGGGCTTGTCGGGAACCGCAGCATCAAGTTCCGCCCGGGTCGGTCCGCGACGCTCCTCCAAAAGCGCTTCGTCTAACCCAAACGCCCTGACCCATGTTCCGCGAGGAAGCTGCGAGGCGTACGCTTCAAGGGCAGAAAGCACCTGCCGAAGTCGCTTAAGCCCCCGAAGGTCGAGTTTTGCTTCGAGCGAAGCGGCTTCGAGCAAGTGCAGATGCGGGTCGACGAACCCCGGCAGTACCGTTGCACCTCTAAGCTCGACAGCGCGCCCGTTCCCCCCGATTGCCGCAATCAGCTCGTGCGAGCGCCCGAGCGCGGCGATCCGGCCGCCCACTACAAGAACAGCATCGCATCCCCTATGCCCAAAGATTACTCCGCCATAAAGCAATAAGGCTTTTGAGCTCAAACCAGTCGAAGCAGCAATTGCCCTGGCATCCTCCCCCAGCTACGTTCTACAGCTCCTTTACCCAACACACTACATCCCCGGGGAACGGGCGGGTCTCAGCGAAAAGCGCTGAGTACGCGTTAGCTGTGCGCCAACTTTGAGGAGTGGTTTATAACCGACCTAACTACTACCCCCTTTGCGCCCTCAACTTTAAGACAACTAGTCCGAGGAGGGTAAGGGCTTGACCTCCTTGATTTTCATCTCGACGTCGCAGCACATGAAGGTGCCGTCGCCCGCTTTGTTGCAGAGCACCTCGGTGCCGCACTTTTCACACATGTATCGTTTGCCAAGTACGTTAGCCATTTCCCTGCAATTACCCCCTTTTTCGCGTTTGTTAGGTTTGCGACTTACGCCGCCCTAAAAAGCTTCAGTTTGCCGCTGACGCTGTAAACGGCAAATCACTGACTAAGCCTTTGTAATGACCGGCGTGATCGATTACGGAGACTTCTAAGCCAGGCTGCCAAGCACTGTGATGCAAGATCGCAAGCGCGATTCCGCCTAGCCGCGGCGATACTGCGCTGCTTGTTATCCGACCTACTTCCTTGCCCTCCAGGTACACCGTTGCTCCTCGCTTGGGCGCCTCATCTTTCGCGAACTTCAGACCGTACAGCCGCTTCTTAAGCCGACCGTGCGAGCTTACGCGCTCGATCGTTTCCTGACCGAGGTAACATCCTTTGTTGAACGAGATGCCGCGCTCAAGCCTAGCTTCCAAAGCTATGGTCTTGGAATCGGTGTCCCAACCTACTCGAGCCAGCCCGTTCTCGATACGCAAGGTCTCAAATGTTTGCAGACTTGCGCGCGCGACGACGCAATCTTTGAGCGTTTGGGGCAAACTATTCGCAAGCTCTCTCACCCGGTCAACGGGACCGACGACAGTGCCAGCCCGTGACCCTCGGCGAGGAAAAGACGCAATTAAAACGCCGTCAACTTCGCAACAACGCCAATCATCTAAGTTTATTTGCGAGTGCCCAAGGACTGCCGTAAGAGCCTCAAAAGCTCTCGGGCCTTCGAGTTCCATCACACCCAAGACCGTATCTTCATTGAGCTCTACGTCATCGGCCACAATAAGTTTTTCGAGCTGCGCCCGTGCCGGGCCCCAATTCGCTCGCTCGGTCTCGAGCAACAACTCCTCATTGCGCCCGTAAACATAGGCGTCGGCCAAAACGTGAGCACGCTCGGTAAGGATAAGTCCGTACGCTACCGCATCAGGCGATAAAGCTTTAATATTTTGAGTGCAAGTACCGTGAAGAAAAGCGACACGGTCGGCGCCCGTCACGTGTACCAAAAGGCGCTCGGGTGCCAAACGATAGGCTACACCGGATAAAGCGGCCTCATATTCTGCTCGAGCCGGTTGCGCCGGTTCGTCCGACAAACGATCAGACTCGCGGATCTCAGCTTCCAACATTGGAGACGACCAAGGATCGTAAGCAACCTTGCCGAACCTAGAATCTTATTTTAGCTGTGCCAATGAGGGCTAACAATCGCAAGGCTGAGGACGATGCCAGCCCAAAGCTGAAAACTTTAGCAAGTTCAAGCTTTGAGCTATATTTAGAAAATACCAAATTCGGAGGCCGAATTCCGATGGGTGCATTTCTTCTGGGACTGATCATAGGAGCCGCCGGAGCCTTAATACTTTTTATTTATGACGAAGGTGAAATTTTTCTTAAGCTGGGACGCCAAATAAAGGCCGTATCAGAACGGTACAAGCAGCAGAGGGCGGGCTGATTTGCTCGCAAGTCGGCAAGTCCTTTTTAGTGCTTCCCAGATTTTTGAACGTCCGAAACGCTTCGTACTCTTTCGTAACTCCCGGGGTCAGGACCGCTTAATTTTGTTGCACCGGCTTGTTCCAATTGGTGTGGTTGGTCTAGAGGAGCGCTTGAATTATGTGCTTCACTCGAGCCTCGGCGCTAAGCGCAGCCTCTAGCCCGGAGCATTAATTGGGTTTAATGCTTTTGGTTCTGGGCACCAGCCGTGAGAGTAATAATAGGAATTGAGGCTACCGGTTTAAGCATGCACGTGTTGGACAGTCACCGCAATTTGGGCGGAAACCTTGAGCTTATTTGAGAGCTAACTTAAAACTTTCCCACTTTATACACGAGGTTGCACTGAGCGAAAGGCTATGTTGATTCAAGCAACTCAACTTCGCCCTGGAGTAGTAATCGAGAACAACAACGAGCTGTGGCGCGTGATGTCCGTCCTGCACATCACGCCGGGCAACTGGCGTGGAATGGTGCAGACCAAGTTGCGCAACTTGCGCACCGGGTCGCAAACTGAGGTACGTTTCCGCTCCGAGGATCGCGTCGAGCGCGTCATCCTCGACCAAGTCGAGATGGAATTTCTTTACGAGGACGGGGACAACTTCTACTTCATGAACACTGAAACCTACGACCAGATCGCGATCGCCCGCGAGCTGGTCGAAGACGTCATACCCTTTTTGGTCCCCAATTTGCGGGTACAGGTAGAGATGTACGAGAATAACCCGATAAATATAACCCCGCCCAAGACCGTCAACTTGAAGGTCGTACAAACCGAACCGGGAATAAAATCAGCGTCCGCCACCAACACTTTGAAGCCAGCTGTCACGGAAACTGGCCTTACCGTACAAGTCCCTCAGTTTATCGCCGAGGGTGATGTGATCACCGTAAACACGGAAACACGCGAATACGTGGCGCGCGCGAAATAAGGTAAGGCCTAAGCCTTCGGAAATTTTTTCGCGCGCTAGAATGTGGGCTTTCTAGCTGAACTTTTCTCATTTGCGACAGGTCGCGGCGCCTTCAGCATACCGCAGTAGCCAGCCTGCCGATTGGCCCTTTTTGGATCGTCGCGGATTTCGAAGCGAGCAGAAAGAGCACGATAGGCGCGTTCATCTTAGGCTTAAAGCGCAAGCTTCCGGCGCCGTTTTTTCAGCTCACACTCAGCCTGGGTTCGAGCGTGTGGCTCAAGAAGAGATAGTAGCTAGGCTGGGCGCACCCGAGATCCTCGCCATCCGGCGGTTCGAAGGGCGCGCCGGCATCGTCGTCTTTCGTACCGAATCGCCTGCGGAGACAGCGAAGCTGCGCACAATCGAAGACCTGTTTGCGGTGTTGGCGTTTGAAAAAGTGCACCGCGGTTTTAAAGCCCTTGATGACGTTCGCCGGATCGCTCAGGCGGCCAAAGGCGTGCAGGAGGCTTTGCTACTGCGTTCTCGCATATTCGGCGGAGCAAGCCCGAAACGGCGCTTGGATTTTCGGGTAATCACAAGGATGGCGGGCGCCCATTCTTTTAAAAGACGCGTCTTTTCAGAGGCGGTAGAGCGCGGTATCGTGGCCCGCAATGACTATCGATGGCGGCCAAGCGAGGACGACAATGCGCTTGAGTTCTGGGCAACACTTTTGGGCGACGAGTTTTTACTGGCCCTGCGCTTGAGCGACGCCACGATGCGCCATCGAAGCTATCTTGTCAGCCACCGACCAGCCACCTTGCGACCGTCGGTCGCAGCAGCGCTTGCGTGGCTTTCAAAGCCGCAACCGGACGATATCTTTTTAGACCCCCTGTGCGGTGCCGGGACGATACTGATCGAGCGTGCTTTTTTAGGCCGCTATCGGTTGCTACTCGGCGGCGACAAAGCGTTCGACGCTGTCGTCGCTGCAAAAACTAACTTTGGCCCGCGTCACAAACCCAGAGCACTTGCGTTGTGGGATGCGACCTCACTGCCTTTGCGCGACGAAAGCGTCGACAAAATTGTCACCAATTTGCCATGGGGCAAAAAACTCGGCGAGCCCTCTGAGCTTCCTCGCCTATACCCTTGCCTTATGGCGGAATTCGCCAGAGTAATCAGGCCCACGGGGTTGCTAGCCATACTGGCTAACCCAAACTACATGACAGAACAACTCGTCAAAAAGCACGGGCTGCGCGTCCTTGCCAAACTAGGTGTAGAGATTCTGGGGACTCGAGCGTCGGTCTTTGTGCTCAGCAAGCGAATGAGCCAACCTTCCTGAGGCGATTGTCGCTATCCCCTTTCGTTTGCCTGGACGTTCCAAGCGACAGCGAAAATGCTCCACGCTGCGGGCCGAGAGCTTTTCCTACGCGCGAGGCGCAACCAGGCGCGAACTCAAACTCTGCGCTTGAGTACGCAGGGGCTCGGGCAAGGCGACAAACGAAGCATCGCCCCAGATGCTCTCCAGGCGGTAAACCTCACGAACCGGCTCGTAGAAGACATGTATTACGACGTCGTCGTAGTCGAGCGCAACCCAGTGGGCGTGCGGCAGCCCCTCTACGGACAGAGGCACGATGCCCTCTTGCTGCAAGCGCTCTTCGATGCCTTGGACAATTGCCGCCACTTGCACGGTTGAAAGCCCACTTGCGATGACAAAGTAATCTGCGATCGATGCCAGGTGCTCTATCTGAAGGACGACTACATCGTGTGACTTCTTGTTTAACGCAGCCTCAACGATAAGCAGCGCCTTTTCAAACGCGTTCATATAAAACGCCGAATGCAACTAATACAGACGATGGTGCAAAATGTATTCGGCAACTTCAGAGGAAACGAGGTAGCGAATCGAGCGACCCTGTCGGATCGTTTCCCGAATCCGAGTAGCGGAGATGGGCAGATAAGTCGTTTTGACGAAGTGAAGCTCGCGTCGGCTCGAATTAACGTAATGCCCATCAACTTTTGTGTAGCCAAAGTAATTCAATTCGGCAAGTGCGCCTTCGGGTAACTGCCCTTCTTCGCCAAAATCCCGCGTATGAACTACGATGTTGCATAGCGTCGTCAGGGTTTTGGCATCCTTCCAAGTTCTGAGCTCCCGGAAGGCATCGAGACCCATCATCAGAAACCACTCTGAGCGGTGTCGAAAGCTGCTCAGAAAAAAGCGTACAGTGTCGATCGTGTAACTAGGCCCGCCACGCCTGATCTCGACGTCGGAGACCATGAAGTGCCAATTGTTTTTGGTCGCCAGCCGCACCATCTCGAGCCGACGATCTGCCGGTGCCAGATCGTCATCGGACTTATGAGGCGGGTTGCCGCATGGAATGAAATAAACGAGATCGAGGCCCATCGCCTCGCGAACCTCCTCAGCTGCTCGCAAATGACCGATATGGATCGGATTGAACGTGCCTCCAAACAGCCCGATGCGCATCGTCTTCCCCGCCGTTAGGTGGATTGCGACGTCAGCTAGAGGCGGACCTGTCCACTTCCGCGAACCACGTACTTATAGGTCGTCAGCTCGCGCAGCCCCATCGGCCCCCGGGCATGCAGGCGATGGGTCGAGATTCCCGTTTCCGCGCCGAAACCAAATTCGAAACCGTCCGTAAAGCGCGTCGACGCGTTGATGAATACCGCAGCCGAATCGATTTCGCGCGAAAAGCGCTCCGCCGCAGCTAAGTCATTGGTGACAATAGCGTCCGCCAAGCCGGAGCTATGTCGGTTTATGAAGCTCAGCGCTTCGTCCAGACTGTCCACCACCTTGACCGCAAGCACCAGATCGAGGTACTCGGTACGCCAGTCCTCGTCGGTGGCCGGAACTGCCCTGGGTAAAATCTCGCACGTGCGCTCGCAGCCTCGAACTTCAACGCCAAAGGCTTCGAGCCTTAGGTCGAGGGCGCGGAGAAACGGCCGCGCAATGTCGCGGTGGACCAGAAGATTCTCCATCGCGTTACATACGCTCGGGCGGCTGCACTTGGCGTTGACGCAGATCTCTTCGGCCATCTTTAAATCAGCCGACCGATCCACGTAGGTGTGGCAAATGCCGTCGAAATGGGGCAGTACGGGCACGGCCGAGCCGGCCAGCGCCTGCTTAAGCTCGCTGCCACCACGCGGGATAATCAGGTCAACTAGGTCGCTGCGGCGTTTGAGGACCTGGATAACCTCGCGCGAAGTCTGATCGATAAAGGTTACCCCACATGACGGCAATCCCGCCCCGGCGAGAGAGCTCGAGATTATGCTTGCAAGCTCGCGATTGGTTCGGATCGCGTCGCTGCCGCCGCGCAACACCACCGCGTTACCAGCTTTCATCCCAAGACAAGCCGCGTCGACCGTGACGTTTGGTCTGGATTCGTAAATCACGGCGACCACCCCCAACGGAACCCGAACTTGAATGATTTCGAGCCCGTTCGGCCTGCGCCATCCGGCGATTACTTCGCCCACCGGGTCGGGCAGCATCGCCACCTGCTCGACACCCCGCGCCATCGCCTCGAGCCGCGCAGAATCGAGCTTCAAGCGGTCAACGAAGGCACTTGTGCGCCCTGAGGCTTTGGCCTGCTCACAATCGAAAGCGTTGGCGGCCAGGATACGTTCCTTATTTTGCAGCAAGCCGTCGCGCAACAGCAAAAGCGCCTTGTCTTTAGCGCTCCCGGTTGCAAGCGCCAGCGTGCGGGCGGCCTCCCGGGCTTGGCGCAGCGCTTCTTCCAAGGCGTTTTCAAGTTCCGTCATACGTCTTTGAGCAGTACCAAATTGTCGCGATGGATAATTTCGTCGGCGATTTTATAACCGAGCACGCGCGCGATATCGGCCGTCCGCCTGCCCTTTAGCTTAATTATGTCCGCTGCGGGATAATTAACCAAACCACGGCCGAATTCATCACCCTGCTCGTCGACTAGCGCAACACAGTCCCCACTTTGAAAGTCACCGCTTACCTCTTTTATGCCCGAGGGCAGAAGGCTTTTGCCGTTACGCTTGAGTGCCTCGGTGGCGCCGCGGTCCAGTGTGAGCACACCGGCAGGCTTAAGCGCATACGCGATCCAGTGCTTGCGACGATTAAGCTGCCGGCGCGCGGGCAGGATGAGCGTCCCGGTCTCCTTCAGTGGGTCAAGGGCATCCGAAAGCCCCCGAGGGTCAAGTCCGGAGGCGATAATAACTGGCGTTCCCGCTCGCGTCGCCTCTTGCGCAGCCTTAAGCTTGGACGCCATACCGCCAGTACCCTTGGGCCCAACTCCATCGGTAACCACGCCCTTTATTTCAGCCTGAGCGTCAGGAATCAGAGGTATCCGACGCGCGTCGCTTCGTCGTCGAGGATCTCCGGTCAAGACTCCATCAACGTCGCTCAAAATTACAAGCAAGTCTGCCTGAACAAGTACCGCGACCAAGGCGGAGAGCCGATCATTGTCGCCGAAGCGAATCTCTTCTACCGCCACGGTGTCGTTTTCGTTCACGATCGGTACGGCCCCATGTTTGAGCAGAGTCTCGATCGTGCGCAGTGCGTTCTCGCGCCGGCGGCGGTCTGCAAGATCTTCATGGGTGAGCAAAAGCTGAGCCGCAAGCAGTCCCCGGGCCGATAATTCTTCGGAATAAATCCGCATCAGCTCAATCTGACCCACCGCGGCGGCGGCCTGTCGGAAAACTACGGCACCGCTGTTGCGAGCGGTCCCAAGCCGAATCTTTCCGGCCGCCACCGCTCCTGAAGTCACGACTATCACGTTTCTGCCTTGGCGCATTTGCAAGGCCACTTCGGCGGCAATTCGTCCAACCACCTCGCGCCGCGGCCCATAATCGTCAGCAAGTACGCCGCTACCGACCTTGAGCACCAGGCGCCGAACGCCTCGAAAGATTTGCGCCTTATACGCCAGTTGCGACATTCGAACTTGCGAGCAACCCTGCTACTTTCGCCTTTACGGCCTCGACCAATGCGGCTAGCCCTTTTTGATAGCGCGCCGAAATCGGGTATACATCGCCCAACCCCATAAGTTTTGCCTGCGCAATCTTGTCGGCCACAACGTCGCTAGTTACCAGGTCAACCTTGTTCAGTGCGACAATCGATGGGCGCTCGAGCAGAGAGTGGTCGAAAGCTTCAAGTTCCTGCTTGAGCGTTGATAGGGCCGTCTCGACATCTGAAGCAATATCCACGACAAAGACGAGAGCTCGAGTGCGCGCCAAATGGCGCAAGAATCGAATACCCAGACCCTGTCCAAGGTGAGCTCCCTTGATCAATCCAGGTATATCAGCAACGGTGTATCCTTGACCTAAATCCGTAATTACGCGCCCAAGATTCGGCACCAGAGTTGTAAACGGATAAGGTGCAATTTTGGGCTTCGCGCCGGTTAGCGCAGCGAGCAAGGTCGACTTGCCAGCATTTGGCAACCCTACCAGCCCAACGTCGGCTATCAACTTGAGCTCTAGACGCAGGTAGCGTTCCTCTCCCGGACGTCCGGGCGTAGCTATTCGCGGTGCACGGCAAGTTGGGGTAGCGAAATGTTTGTTACCCAAGCCTCCACGGCCGCCTTTGGCGACGACAGCCCGCTGACCGTCTGCCAGAAGCTCCGCAATTACCTCTCCGGTAGCCTCATCCAGAACGACCGTTCCGACGGGCACTTTGACTACGAGGTCGTCTCCCGAGCGACCGTGCTGTCCCTTACCCCGCCCGTTTTCGCCGTTTTTGGCAATTAACACTGGACGATACTTGAAATCGAGCAGGGTGAGGCTGCCTTCGTCGGCCTCAAACACTACGTCGCCCCCCTTGCCCCCGTCGCCTCCGGCGGGTCCGCCGAAAGGGCGAAACTTCTCCCGCAAAAACGCGATCGCTCCGTCCCCGCCTTTGCCGGCGCGTACGAACACTCGCGCTTCATCAACGAAACGAGCCATCTCTAGAATGGGATTATACAGGCTATGACAAAGCGCCACAGCCTAAGGGAGCAAAGAACGCCGGAAGACGCGACAAAGCGTTGTAGCGCGCCGTAACAAGACCTTCAAGGCGCGGCAGGGACGTGCGCACCTTGACGAGAGAGCAATGTAAACTTGCCAGGGCTAGGCTAGCCCCGCAGCCTCCTGGGTTGAGGTTTGAATCTCGCCGGGCCTCAACGCCAACACTTCAACCTCCTTACGCCCATCGCCTCGGGTTCGATACTTCACGATCCCATCCACGCGCGCGTACAGGGTGAAATCTCGGCCCATGCCGACGTTCCGGCCCGGATGAATCTTCGTCCCGAGCTGGCGTACGAGAATATTCCCGGCTCGCACAAATTCGCCCGCAAAACGCTTTATGCCGCGACGCTGCCCTGGACTGTCTCGGCCGTTCCTAGTTGAACCTTGACCTTTCTTATGAGCCACAGCAGATCTCCGTAACCTTCAAAACGGTAAGCTCTTGTCGGTGGCCTCGCTTGCGGCGGTAATTTTTGCGCCGCTTCTTCTTAAATACAATGACCTTCGTGCCGCGCGGCTGCGCAAGTATTTTCGCACGCACCTGAGCGCCGGGCACTACGGGTGTTCCAATTCGCCGCTGACCATCACCGTCAATAGCCAACACTTGGTCAAGGGTGACTTCCTGCCCCACTTCACCCTCGATCCGCTCGACGATGAGCTGACCACCAACGCTTACACGGTATTGTTTGCCGCCCGTCTTTACAATTGCAAACATAGACCAGATTCTGCTTACCTTGAGGCTATAGCAGGCAACGCAGGCTGTCAATTAGCGCATCGGAACTGGACTCTTCCGTTTCCGCAACCCTTGCGTGCCGCCATAAGGTTGCTGAACAGACCTAGGTATGCTCTTCCAAAAAAGCATCCCCGCGGCCCCAACTAGCGATCCAGCGTCACTCGGTGATAGCCCATTCTCGCTCAGAGAACGTTTGTACGCTCATCTTCGCCGCCATCCTTCGGGACAAAGCGAAGACGAACTTCTGCAGTTGCTTTTTTCGAACCCGCCCCGATCGAAGCCAATCGCACGGGCTATATTTCACGAGCTGCTCGGTGCCGATCCGAATTTTGCTTTCGATTCGACATCAGGCAAATGGCGCGTGCAATCCTTCGATAGCGCCCAGGCACCGATCGACGAGGCTGGTTTTGTTGTCGTCGATCTCGAAACGAATGGTCTAGCGACGCAAGCAGGACAAATTATTGAGATAGGAGCCTTTCGAGTAATTGGCTACAAAATTACCGCCAGCTTCCAGAGCCTTGTGAAACCCGAAGGTAAACTAAGTTCGTTCGTAAGCCGTCTGACCGGCATTCGCGAGTCAACCCTAAGAAGTGCCCCACCCATAGAGGAAGTTCTACCATCTTTTAGACAATTTCTCGGCCTTGACGTGTTAACCGCTCACAATGCGGCGTTCGACGTAAAGTTCATAGATCTCGAGTTTCGTCGCCTGTTTCACCTGGGCATCAAAAACCCCGTCCTTTGTACGTTAAAACTTTCGCGCACTTTGTTCCCCAGGTTAGGCTCGTATAGCCTCGACTCCCTCGCCCGCGCTTTCAACTTAAAGCAGGGCCGACGCCATCGAGCCTATGGCGACGCACATCTCGCCGCGCAGCTTCTTTTGCTTATGCTCGATCGCGCCCGCGCGCTCGGTCTGAAGACCGCACGCGAGCTGCTTGATTTGGCCGACTGTCGAAAACCTTAAGCGGCTCTGATGCTGTCAGCTCCGCAAGTGGCGCGCGAACAGGTCAAGCACGCGGGCCCATGCATCCTTAGCCGCTGCCTCATCGTAGACGTCCTTACGCGTATCATTAAAGAACGCGTGTTGGCGCCCCTCATAGATTTTCACCTCACCGGGCACCGAGCGCTTCTTGAGGACTGCGGCTAAACGCTCTACGTCTTGGCGCTTGATCCAGGGATCTTGGTCGCCCCAGAAATAAAGGACGGGGCAGGAAAGCTTTGCGAGTTCCGCGTCGTCGGGGACCTCTCCATAAAACGCCGCTACCGCATTTACTTTATCGCTCGCGCAGGCCAGAAGCAGCGCATAGCTGCCGCCCATGCAAAACCCGATCACTCCAACCTTCTGGCCGTTAACCTCCTTGCGCTGGCCCACCCACTCCACGGTGCTCTTCAAATCAGCCACGCCGTCGCGCTTTTGAAGCGACATCATAAGTTGCGCTGCTTCATTAGGATCGGCCGTAACCTTGTGCCCAAGCCGCGAGTACAGGTCGGGCGCCACGGCGAAGTAGCCCTCTCTAGCAAACCGCGACGCAACATCCTTGATATGGTCATTCAGTCCCCACCATTCCTGGATCACCACGACCGCTGGAAACGGCCCGCCTTGAACAGGCTTCGCAATCCAGGCCTCGAGCTCGCAGGCAGGTCCGGGAAAACTCAACATTTCCTGTGCGATCTCAACCTCGACCATATCCTTCATCCCTTTTGTTTTCTAGGTATCGTTCCGACCGCTCCGCTTAATTATTCGACTGCGGTAATGGGGATAAAGCCCACGATACCGGTACGTAATCTTACCCTCAACCACTTGTCGCCGACGCCAGTCACCATAACGTACTTTCCGCGGTGAACTCGCGCGACCACTTTGCTTTTCTCGTCGGGGTCGTTATAGACGGGCGAGTCGTGCGACAGCAAAAACCGTTTTTGCTTGACTGACTTTATCTTTTCAGCCGCGGCCTCCGCAGCATTAGGCTGCGGTTTAGACGACTGAGCTTGGGCTGGGTTGGATGGAGCCGGATTGGCCTCATTGACAACCGTCGTAGGCGGCAACAGGCTCGGATTTAGCGCGCGTACGGTCATCAGCTCCGCCTGGGCTTCCTGCTGGCGCCCGCTCTGAGAACTTAAGAGCATCGCCAGTGCGTAATGGGCTTCTGCGTCCTTGGGAGCCAGACCCAGGACGGTTCGCAATTCGCGCTCGGCCTCGTCGGCCTTGCCCTGGGAGCGGTAGATCTCGCCAAGGCCGAAATGAGCGTCGACGTTAGCCGGATCGTAGGCTACTACGGCCAGGTACTGCTCCTGCGCGGACCCGATCCGCGACAATTGGACAAGCAAGCGAGCAAGTTCCAGGCGCGAAGCTATATCTTTGGGATCTAGCTCGATCGCACGCGTAAACTCTTGGCGAGCCGCGTCTGTATTGTGTTTCAATACATAAAACTCCCCGAGCGCGCGATGAACCTTCGGATCGGATGGGGCGAGTTTTTCCGCAGCGTTCAGGTTTTGCTCTGCTTGCCCAAGGCGATTGTGCTGCATCGCCTCCCGTCCAGCCTCCAGGTATCTCCCCACTGAGTCGCGATGACATCCGACCGCCACACCCGCCAACAACGCCGCCGCCAAAACGCGGCCGCACCACGACACCCATCTTGCGTACTTTTTCACTGGTACTTCTCGCATCATAGTCGAACTCGCAGAAGCGTTACGAAATTCGCCCAACATTGTTAGGGTGCAAATTAACCCCCTCGTAGCATAGCGAACAAAGGGATAAACTTGCGCGGTTGATCTCTCGACAGTGCTTCTGCAACCAACTGAAACTTTGGACGCCAAGCGAATTTTAGTCAAGCGCTCGCAACTGGGCGCCTATAAATTTCCCACTCTGCACACCATCCTTAACAGTGACAAGGCCTTAAAAAACGAAACGTAACCGGAGCCCAGTGGCTGAATCGAGCAACGGAAAAGGATTTCGAGTGCTGCGAAGAAACCACTAAAACTTGACGTGTTTTCCGCCAGTGCGCTACGACCTAACCTCCGCGTTTCTACAATCTCCCAGAGATGTCGCAACTTCGAAGCCAAACCGAGCCATTTGCACGACGCCCGTATTCCGGCACAGGCGGCAGATGCATCCTCGCTATGGATGGGGAGTTAACATAGGGATCGGAGTCACCGGAAAAACGAAAGGAGTTACTGGCGGCGCGGCATTCCAGCGATACGGATTTTCCAAGCTTTGGTCCGTGTTCTCGGCCCCAAGACCTTGATACTGCCCCGGCGCCAACCGAAGTGCACCTCCTTGCGAGGGCGCGAGCGGAGCTGGAGGTGCAGGCGCTGCAACTTGAGCAAGGATACGGCTAGAAGTTTTGGCGAGCCACGACGAAAAGAACAATAACCCAGCGGTAATAAGCATGATCCAAGCGGCACGCATCGACCTTCTCGAGCTCGTAAACCTTACCTCACACCACAAGTTAACGCTAGCCACAATTATGGCGAAGGTAGGCGAGTCGGCGTCGAAATGGTGATCGGCCAGGCTTAATGTTCACACGGTAGAAAGGCGCAAACTTTTTGGCGAGAGGCTCACGGGCAGCGCTCGGGCGTTATGACACGCATAGCAGTTTGACTATAATGAGGAGCTTGTGCGCGTTGTGCTAATTCCTGCAAAAGCATTAAGCGTCGCAAAGACGCGATTAGGCAAACGTTTTTCGGATGCTCAACGTCGAGCTCTGGCGCGAGCGATGTACCTCGACGTACTTGAAGCGGCACTCGCCGCGCGTTCACCTGACAGGGTAGCGGTTGTAAGCTCTGAAGCAGAAATGTTATCTACGGCCCGAGAAATGGGTGCGATTGCACTTGACGAACGTTTTCCACGCGGCTTGAATGCTGCCGTCAAGTTTGCAACCGCACATCTGGCAGCAGCCGGTGCGCGCGAGCTTGCCGTCGTGCTGTCGGATATTCCCTTGGTGACACCCGACGATATTGACGCGATGTTCGAAGCGGCCCAAGCTAAAGCGCGCTGCGTGGTTCTGACCCCGTCGCGTGAAGGCACGGGGACCAACATGGTCCTTAGGCGCCCGCCTGACGTAATCAAGACGCGATTCGGGCCGCGTAGCCTCGCTCGCCACATCGGTGAGTGCCGCCTTGCAGGAGTGGAGCAAGTGATTTTTCCTTGCTGGCGTGCCGCACTCGATCTCGACCGGCCCGAGGATATCGCTCAGTTTATTCAAGCCGCAAGCGCAGGTCACACGTTTCGCGAGCTTACGAGGCTCGGTCTTCTTGGCGATTGAGCAGCATCGGTGTTTCCGGTTACCGTAAGGCAGAAGACCGAGGCTTTTCCGGTTCCGCGCAACTTTGCAAGCCTCGTAAGCGAGTCGACGCGTATCGGTTAAATAGGGGCCAGTGGGTCGAAGGTGAAAACGGGAGCAATGACGCTAGTATTAATTGAGCGACTTTCTAAAGGGCCACTACAAGGCGAGGACTCGACATTTAAGGGCGCTTTATTTGCCCCGGGAAATCAGTCCGAGCTCTTCGAAAGCGACGACCCTGCTGCACTCAATTACGTAGGCCAGCTTCTCTCTTTTCGCCAATGAATTTCTTAACTGAACCGATTAGGCTACTTGGCGCACAGACTATTGAATCCGTAGCGGCCCTGGGACGCTTTGGAATTTTTCTCGCCATGGCTGCCGCGTATGCGATTTTGCCACCGTACAAGCCGCGGCTCGCGATTCGGCAGATTCGACTGATTGGAGCTGATTCGGTTTTTTTGATTACGCTAATCGCTTGGGCTACCGGCATGGTGTTAGGGCTTCAAGGTTACAACACGTTGCGACGCTTCGGTTCTGAGGCGGCGTTGGGGACCGTAGTTGCCCTGGTGCTGGTGAGAGAACTTGGCCCAGTACTGGCAGCCTTGATGGTAACAGCGCGAGCGGGGTCGGCGATGGCGGCCGAGCTCGGCTCGATGCAAGTAACCGAGCAAGTAGACGCGCTGACCGTAATGGCGATAAACCCGATCCAGTATCTCGTCTCGCCTCGTATCGTTGCCGCTTTGATAAGCTTTCCACTTCTAACTGCGATTTTCGACGTAGTTGGCATCTTCGGAGGATATGCGGTAGGTGTGGGACTGATGGGAGCGCCGGCGGCGAGCTATTTCAACGGCATCGTCGACAATCTCACCCCGCACGATGTGGCAACGGGCCTGTGGAAGTCGCTGGTCTTTGGCCTAACCGTCGCCTGGGTATGCTGCTACAAGGGCTATCACGCTGCCCGTATGGCAACCGGCGTCAGCCAGGCTACGACCGAGGCTGTGGTGCTCTCCAGCGTGTTAATCCTTCTGTGGGACTACTTTTTGACATCTGTTCTTTTGTAGGGCAAAGGTTTACTGTTTAGGGTCTTTCTGTAGATGACGTCGCCGTCTGCTGACAACGCCAATCGTTCGACTGACTACGCGATAGAGGTTTGGGAGCTAACTAGACGCTTCGGTTCGCAGGTTGTCCTCGATCGGGTTACGCTTAGGTGCCCACGTGGGCTAATCACGACGATCGTGGGGCCTAGCGGGTGCGGAAAAACGGTGCTGCTCAAGCATCTTAACTTTCTGCTGCGCCCGAATAGCGGAAAAATTTTTATCGACGGCGAAGATGTAACGAGTCTTTCGTGGCGCGAGCTCGACCGCGTTCGGCAGAAGTTCGGGATGCTTTTTCAAGCTGGAGCGCTGTTTGACTCGCTAACGGTTTTCGAAAACGTCGCGTTTCCCCTGGTCGAACGAACTAGGCTGCCGAGAAGCGAAATCGAGCGGCGGGTGCGCGAGAAACTCGCTGCTGTGGGATTGGAAGGAGCAGAACACAAGTACCCGTCGGAAATAAGCGGTGGGATGCAAAAGCGAGTGGCTCTGGCGCGCGCGCTAATTCAAGATCCTCAGATCTTGCTTCTCGACGAACCCACGACCGGACTCGACCCTACCCGCTCGGGAGCAATTCACAACCTGATTAGACAAACTCAGCAGCGGCTTGGCTTGAGCGCCGTACTAGTAAGCCATGACGTGCCACAAGTGTTTCACATTTCCGATAAAGTTGCTTTTATGTACAAGGGAAAAATTAGGCTTTATGGTGACGTCGGCGACGTGACGCACGCCGACGATCCGATTTTTAAGGCATTTCTCGCCGGCGAGGAGATCGCTGAAGACGAAGAGTCACTCCAAACTAAACCTACGCTACGGGTGGAAGCTCGCTAGATGTACGTTACTCGGACCACGCAGCTGATTGTTGGAATCTTTGTCCTCGTAGGAATCGCGGCTCTGGCCTACCTTTCTTTGCGCTTGGGTAATGTCGAGTTATTCTCGCCCAAAGGTTACGTAATATACGCGAATTTCGACAATATAAGCGGTCTGAAAAATGGCGACGCGGTCGAAATCGCTGGCGTGCAGGTTGGCAAAGTCGCTGGAATTCAGCTAGTAGACGGACGGGCACGTGTGGCGATATGGCTAAGAGACGGCGTTAAAGTCGATGATGATGCCGTGGCAGCTGTGCGAACGCGTGGTATAATCGGGGATAAATATTTGGCCATATCACCCGGGGCAAGCGATCACTACTTGGCCAATGGCGATACTCTACGACAGACAGAGTCGGCCTTCGTTCTAGAGAATGCCATTGGACAGTTTATCAGCAATCTTGGTTCCAGCAGTACGGGTTCCGGCGGCACAAAATCAAAGTAGGCAAGCGGCAAAGGCGACATCGCGAGTCTTGAAGAAAGAGTTGCTCGCACGGCTAGCGAGGCTCAGTGACCGCGAAACTAAAAGCACATACTCATTGACTCCGGTTTCTCAAAGCGGCAGCGTTTCGGGCAAAGCCCTTTGGTGCTCTGTTTTCTGGATGTTACCTAAAGCTACTAGCTCGGGCAGCGAGAAAAGCAGACAATTTGCACGGCCGTTTTCTCTAGTCACGCTTGCCGACCTTGCAGCTACTTTCACTCTCTAGGAGCGATACTGGCGATGGTTAGAGTCGGTTTAGAAGGGATCGAACCACCGAAGTTAGGCGGTTCGCAAAAAGTTAACCTTGGCTGTTTTGGATGGACCGTGCTGAGCGTGGCAACGGTCGTTATCCTTTATTTCGCAGGGGCAAACGGGCGGGTCGCTCTAGCTGCCCCAGATCCGATGACAGAAGTAAAAAACACCGTCAATCAAGTGCTTGCGGTGCTCAATGACCCGGCCTATAAAAACTCTCCTCGTAAGCTGCGCGACCGTTTGCGCGAAATAGTGGAGGGCCACCTTGATTTTACTGCAATGGCGCGCTCGGCTCTCGGACCCCATTGGCGCGAGCTTTCTAAGAGCGATCAGGAAGAATTCGTCAACCTGTTCAGACGGCTTATGGAAGACACCTATATTGGCAAAGCGGCTAACTACTCAGGCGAGAAAGTCGAATTCCTCAACGTTTACAACGAGGGCCCTAACTACGCTCAAGTGAACACGAACATAATTCAACCTGGCCGTGACCCGATTAAGGTTACTTACCGCCTTGAGCTTAAGGATAATGACTGGAAGGTTTACGACGTTTTAGTTGACGAGATAAGCTTAATCTCCAACTACCGGACCCAGTTTAATCGCGTGATCAACCGCGACGGTTACCCGAAGCTCGTCGAGCTTGTGAAGAACAAAATTCAACAGCTTGACGCTTCGTTCGACAGTAAATAGTTTCCCTCAAGAGAGCGAAAAGAAGCGAAATTGAAGGTCAAGCTCTGCTAAAGGCTTCGATCAGCTGTTCGAGGGATAGATCTTTGGTACAGCGAAAACTTCGAATTTTTCTCAGATTAGCGTCTTGTAGACGTCTTTTGTTTGTCCCATCCGGCGCGAGTTTCGCCATTTTATGTTTGGTCTGGTATAGCCTGACTTTACTAGCCCTTCCAGGACGCGCTGTAGCGCAGGTTGCGGCAGCAAATAAACCCGCTGACTCGTCCGCATCGTCATATGCCTACAGCGACCCGTTGGCGCCACTAAACGAGAAATTTTTCAAGTTTAACTTAGAGCTAGACAACTACGTTACACGACCAGTATCGAAGGGTTGGGCGAAGGTAGCACCGCTACCGGTCCGGAAAGCCATCGGTCGATTTTTCGACAATATCAACGTCATTCCGCGCTTTGCTAACAACTTGTTCCAGCTCAAGTTTAAATACGCCGGCGAAGAAGTTGCGCGTTTTCTGATCAATACGACCGTCGGTTTGGCCGGCTTCTTCGACCCAGCTGACAGCTGGTTCGGTCTCAAGGAACATCCCCAGGACTTTGGCATCACCCTTGGCTATTATGGCGTGGGGATGGGTCCGTACCTGATGATTCCGTTCTTCGGGCCTTTTGACTTGCGCGATGGAGTCGGCTACTTGGTCGACGGGGCGATGAACCCGATCGACTATCTCCTTTCGCTCGTACAGGTGGTTTATATCTACACCGGAGTAATCGCCGCCTCGAGCGTGAACTACGAATCGCAACACCTCGACTTGTTCGAGGACGCCGACCGCTACTCAGTAGACCTCTACGGCGCAGTTCAAGACGCGTACATCCAACGCCGCCAGCAGCTTTTGCGTCAAGCGCTGGAATACAATCAAAAGAAGACGCTGGACGTTCAGCCTAACGGTAGCAGCAGCACGCAAAAGGACAAACAAACTAGCCAACGTGCTGCCATGCGTGGTACGAACTTCTGACGAGCGGCCCCGACTCGACGTATCTAAAACCCATCGCCAGTGCCTTTTCCCGCAACTCGGCAAACTCCGCAGGCGGGACATAGCGAACAACCGGCAGATGGTCTGGACTTGGGCGCAAGTATTGGCCGAGCGTTAAAATATCGCACTCGACCGCGCGCAGGTCGTCCAACACTCGCAAGACTTCCTCAATCTCTTCCCCTAGTCCGAGCATCAATCCCGTCTTGGTCAAAACCTCGCGGCCTAACGCCCGCGCTCGTTCTTTGGCATAACGCAGGACCTCGATCGACCGCTCGTACCGGCCGCCTGGTCTAGCCTTTTTATAAAGCGAAGGCACCGTTTCGACGTTGTGGTTAAAGACGTCGATTGGCGACGCGATAACAGTTTCGATACTGGAGCGCAGACCCTTGAAGTCAGGCGTCAAGACCTCGACTCGCGTGCTCGGCATCAGCTTTTTGATAACTTGCGCCGTCGCGGCGAAATGAGAGGCTCCACCGTCTTCAAGATCGTCGCGGTCGACGGACGTGACCACGACGTGTACGAGTCCCAACCGTTTTGCGGCCAATGCCACGCGCAAAGGCTCGGTAGGATCGAGCGGTTTGGGCTTGCCGTGCGCCACAGCACAGTACGGACAGTTACGCGTGCACACGTCGCCCATCAGCATGAAGGTCGCCGTTCGATGGGAGAAGCACTCGCCGATGTTCGGGCATCGAGCCTCTTCGCACACGGTATGGAGATTGAGCTCGCGCAACAACGCTTTGGTGGCGAAAAACTCAGGCGACCCAGGCGCGCGTACCTTGATCCAGTCAGGATGCCGTCGGTTAACGGAGTTCGTGCTTACTTGGTCCATTGCTCGAAACTCTCGGTTGGGCTCGACGAATTAAGCTCGCTCAATACGGCCAGGGCCTCTGTGCAAAGTGGCGCGTAGGCATCGTAGTGGAAAACTCGCGCGAACTCGCCACAAACCACTTCGGCAAGCTCAGCGGTGCTGATGCTCGCGTGTTCGGTTTCGCACGCCATGGACGTAATCTCACATTCTCTTATACCGCATGGAACGATCGCGCGAAAATAGCTCAAATCGGGGCAAACGTTGACCGCAAACCCGTGCATCGTCACCCAGCGTCTTATGCCTACTCCGATGAACGCGATCTTGCGTTCCCCCACCCATACGCCAGTAAACCCCTTGCGGCGGACACCGGCGATGCCATAGCGTTGCAGCGAGCAAATAATCGCCTCCTCTAAGCTCCTCAAATAGGCATGAACATCCCGAGAGCGCTCCTCAAGCTTGATTATAGGATAGCCAACCAATTGTCCTGGCCCATGGTAAGTGGCCTGGCCGCCGCGAGACACACGGTACACCGGTACGCTTGACGGCACGCTGAGTAAATCGCTTTCTTGGGCGCCCCGTCCGAGGGTGAATACGTGAGGATGTTCCAGCAAGAGCAGGGTATCGCCAATGACGTCGCGCCATCTCAGCTCGACCAAGCGCTCCTGTAAGGCTAGCGCGACTTCGTAACTGACAATTCCAAGATACCCGGCACTAAGCAGCATAAGAATGCACGGCGAAGTCTCCTTCGCCTAGAAGTTTATCGCCTCGCCTTCGGCCGCCAATGCTGCCTCCATCAAGGATTCCGATACGGTCGGATGGGGATGGACGGTTTTGCCCAGCTCTGCTGTGGTTGCCTCTAGGGTCTTGCCAAGCGTCACTTCGGAGATCATCTCGGTTGCTCCCCGGCCGATGATCTGGCATCCGATTATTTCGCCGTAGGGCCTGCTCGCGACCAACTTCACGAAGCCTTCGACGTGATTGGTGGCAACCGATTTGCCATTAGCGCGAAACGGAAATTTTCCTACGATCGTGTCGATCCCTTGCGCTCGCGCTTCAGCCTCTGTCAGGCCGACCGTGGCAACTTCTGGTTCGCAGTACACGCACGCTGGAATATTGGCGAGATCCACGCCCGTATTCCTTATACCCGCCATCACCTCTACTGCTGCCACGCCCTCGGCCGACGCCTTGTGCGCCAAAAGCGGCGGCCGGGCCACGTCGCCGATCGCGAAAATGTTGGGGCGCGTGGTTCGAAAACACTCGTCGACCTTGATAAAGCCGCCTTCGCCGATTTCGACTCCGGCCTTTTCAAGACCGAGATTTGCGCTGAGCGGGCGGCGCCCGACGGCAACTAAAACCATCTCGGCTCTCAAACTCTTGACGCCTTCGCTGTTCGAAACCGTGACCTCCCAGCCGTCGGCTGTGCGCGCAATCGAGCGATATCCATGGCCAAGCAGAAGCTCCACGTTGCGCTTGGCGAAAGCGCGACGAAGCTCTTCGGCTACCTCCGCGTCAAACCCGGGAAGGAGCTGCTTCATTAGTTCGACGATCGTTACCCGCACTCCAAAGGCTTGATAGAAATAGCCGAATTCGAGTCCAACGGCGCCAGCGCCAATAATAATCATGCTTGCGGGCAGATGTGTCAGCGTTAGAGCTTCGCGACTGGTAAGCAAACCATCTCCCACCTTCATTCCTGGAAAAAGCTTCTCGCTCGAACCCGTAGCGATAAGGATGTATTCCGCTTCGAGCGTGTCGACCGGAGGCTTCGCGCCGTCGGCACGGCTCAATTCGACGGTATGCGGCCCGGTCAAACGAGCCGTCGCTTCGATCAGTTCGATATTATTTTTGCGGAACAGATAGCGGACACCGCGCGAAAGTTTCTCTGCCGCCTCGCGGCTGCGCGCTATTACGCGGTCGAAGTTCGCGCGGACGGAGCCAACCTCGATTCCGTGCTCCTGCGCAGCTGCGCGGATAGTTTCGAGCGTGTTAGCCGAATCGAGCAGCGCCTTGGATGGAATACATCCCCAGTTAAGACAAACGCCTCCCGGACGATCGCGCTCGACCACCACGACCTTCATCTTGAGCTGTGCCGCGCGGATCGCAGCGACGTAACCACCAGGACCGGAACCGATTACCACCAGGTCATAACGAGCAGCTGGCAAAACTAGATCCTCCCTTTTCAAAAGGCATGGGCCTTCCCACCGGACGAGCAATCGCGCTCGCGCCCGGCAACGCGACACGCTTGTGCACGTTATTCCAAAAGCAGACTTGCCGGGTTCTCGAGAAACCGGCGCAGTTCCTGCAGGAAGCGGCCTGCCACCACGCCATCCACCACGCGATGGTCGCACGAGATGGTAACCATCATGGTTTTACCCACCACGATCTGGCCTTTGCGTACAACCGGGCGCTCTTTAATCGCGCTGACCGCGAGAATTGCCGCCTGGGGCGGATTGATCACCGCGGCGAAATGCTCGACCCCGAGCATCCCCATGTTCGAGATCGTGAAGGTCCCGCCCGACAGCTCGGCGCTGGTGAATCCGCCTTGAGCCGCTTTCGCCACCAAACGATGGGCCGCCTGCGCGATCTCTGCTAGCGACAGCCGTTGACACTCCCTGATCACCGGCACGACCAGCCCGTCTTCGACCGCCACTGCGATTCCTATGTTGATGTCAGGATGGATCCTGATGCCGCCGTTCTCGTAGCTCGAGTTGAGGCGCGGATGCCTCATCAGGGCCAATGCGCAGGCTTTGATTATGATATCGTTGTAAGTGATATCCTCGTCAAACAGCTCGGCAGCTTCGATCGACTCCTTGAGGCGCACGGCCTCATCCATGTCGATTTCGGCTGTGACGTAGAAATGGGGAATCTCGCGTTTGGACGCCGCCATGCGCTGCGCAATCGTCTGGCGCATCTTGGACATTTCCTCGAAGCTGCCGAGCGTGCCCTCATGGGGACTGACGAGCCTTCGATGACGAAACATTTGCTGCTCGCGCAGGTACCGATCGACGTCTCGTTTGGTGATTCGCCCGTCAGGTCCCGTTCCACGCACATGCGCTAGATCTACGCCAGCTTCCTCCGCCGCTCGGCGCGCAAGTGGCGAAGCCTTGATGCGCTGAGGAGCGTGGACCTGGGGCTGGCTTTCGCGGCGTGCGCTCTCATTCGGGGAAGCCTCCGATGCCGCAGGTGGAGCTATGATGGCGCTGGGAGCCGACGACCGATGGCCTCCGAGCGCGGCGTGAACGCGGATGGGCTGTTTTTGCGCTGCCTCGTGCGCGCGCGCCATGTCCGCCGCAAATTCGGCGTCTGCTCGAGTAGCGTCAAATTCTGCAGGGCGCCGCTCAGCTAGGTCGCCTTCGCCCTGGCGATGCGCAACCGTCTCGGATGCGGACGGCGCGACAGGGGCTTGCTCGCCAAAACCCTCAGCACGATCGGTGTGCTCGATTTCGGGTTGACCCACCTGACCGGCAGCCTCGACTCCCGAAGCTTGCGGCTGAGCGTCTCCGCCGCTGGCTTGCAGCTCTTCTCCTTCGGCAGCCAGAATAGCGATCACCGCACCCACGGGAGCGGTCTCCCCTTCCTTAAGCCGAATTTCCTTTAATATCCCATCTTCGAAGGCTTCCAACACCATGTCCGCTTTATCGGTTTCCACTTCAGCGAGCGCTTCGCCCCGCCTTACGCGGTCGCCAGGCCGCTTGAGCCAGTGGAGAATTTTTCCCTCCTCCATGGTGTCGGAGAGCTTTGGCATCGTAATCTCGCTGGTCATAGTAGTAACTGCCTTTCTCCAGAGATAACTGCGCGCGGAAAAATTCGCGTTTCGACTGTTACCCCGCTTACCGGATTTTCTCAAAACGCGATTTAGCCGCTGAGATTAAAGGCGATTGCGGATTTCCTCGCGCGTTAAGCTTTCAGGTTGACGATTCCAATCCAAGGCTTAAACAACGCGTTCAACGGCCCGAACGATATCCTCCACTTTGGGTAGTGCAGCGGCTTCAAGGTATCGATTGTACGGCATCGGAACGTCAAGACTCGCCACCCGTTCGATCGGAGCGTCGAGGCTGTCGAAGGCTGCCTCGTAGATCCGCGAAGCGATTTCGGCTCCTGCGCCGCCCGTGCGCCAACCCTCGTAAACCACCACGACCGCACCAGTTTTCTTGACCGACTCGACCACCGTGTCGATATCCAGTGGATTTAGAGTGCGCAGGTCTATAACCTCGACATCGATCCCTCGCTCCTCCAGCTCCTCGGCCGCCTTAAGCGCGTCGTGAACGCACTTAGAGTAGGAGACGATTGTAGCGTCGGAGCCCGGCCGCAAAATGTTCGCTTTGCCGAACGGCACCAAATAGTCTTCATCCTCTGGCACTTCGCCCTTGACGCTGTATAAGGACTCGTGCTCAAGAAATACGACCGGGTTCTCGTCCCTGATCGCTGTCTTGAGCAGTCCTTTTGCGTCAGCCGGCATTGCTGGGATAGCGACCCGCAGGCCCGGGCAGTGCAGAAAATATGCCTCCAAGCTTTGGCTGTGCTGGGCGCCGAGCTGATGGCCGCCGCCTTGGGGGGCGCGGATAACGAGCGGCACTTTAGCTTGGCCCCCGAACATGTAATGAATCTTGGCCGCATGATTGACGATCTGGTCCATGGCGAGCAGGCCGAAGTTAACCGTCATCAGCTCGACAATCGGGCGCAAGCCACCCATCGCCGCTCCTACTCCCGCTCCGACCAGCGTAAGCTCCGAGATAGGCGTATCGCGGACGCGCTTTTCGCCAAAGATGGCTAAAAGCCCGTCCGTTACTTTAAAAGCTCCGCCAAAGTAACCGACCTCTTCGCCCATGATGAACACGCGCTCGTCGCGGTCCATCTCCTCTCTGAGCGCCAAGTTCAAAGCCTCGCGATAAGACATCTGTGCCATACAAAACTATGCTCCAGTTAAGCGTCGACGTATACGTATTTTGTTACCTCACTTACGTCCGGATCCGGGCTTTCGTCGGCAAACCGCACCGCCTCTTCGATCTCGGCGTCTACCTCCCGGTCGATCTGATCGAGCGTAGCGGCACTTATCCGGCGTTCAATTAGCCTTCGTCGGAAACGCTTTATCGGGTCACGCTCCTGCCAGATTCGCTCTTCACGCTTCGAGCGATACTCGGCTGGGTCGGACATCGAATGTCCTCGGAAACGATACGTCACCGCCTCGATTAAATAGGGACCGTGACCTTCGCGCGCATGTGCCGCAGCCTCGACCGTAGCTGCGTACACTTCGAGAACGTCCATACCGTCGACCCGCACGCCTGGGATGTTGTACGGCTGCGCAAAGCGGTAGAGCTCCTGCTGACAAATCGCCCTCTGCGTCAGCGTGCCCATTCCATAAAAGTTATTCTCGCAAATAAAAACCACGGGAAGCTTCCACAGCGACGCCAAGTTCAGCGTTTCATGGAAGGCACCCTGGGGTATCGCGCCGTCGCCAAAAAAGCAACAGACAATCTCCGGTTCTTCCTTGTACTGGATCGAGAGGCCAAGCCCCGCAGCCAGCGGCAATCCACCGCCAACGATCGCGTACCCACCCATGAATCGCAACTCGGCGTCGAACAGATGCATCGAACCGCCTCGACCGCGCGACACGCCGGTCGCCTTACCGAACAGCTCGGCCATCACCCGTTTAGGCGACGCACCTTTGGCCAAGCAGTGGCCGTGTTCACGATAGGTTGATACGACATAGTCTTTGTCGTAGAGCGCGCGGATCGCTCCCACTGCGACCGCCTCTTCGCCGGCATACAGATGGCAGAAGCCCGTGATCTTGCCTCGCATGTACATTTCGGCGACTTTGTCTTCAAATCGCCGAATCAGAACCATCATGCGGTACATGTCCTGAAGCTCGGTTTCGGTCAGTGTGAGCAAACTCCGCTCGGCCAAGTGTTTTTCTCGTTCCAAGGCCATTGTCGGTTTTCCTCCATCGGCTGAACGTATATCGTCTCGTTTCAGCCGGCCATAGCCTGATCTTAGGCGCGACTACAAGTAAAACTCAATTTTTGTATTTGTAAAACTCACTTTTAGTGGTCCACTCAATTTCAATTTCACGACACTGGTCAGGCAGCGCGCAAGATAGTTACGAGCGCATCTACCCTTCAGGCGTAAAACTTCCTCGAAACCCGCTTATGTTTACATTTCGAAGATATCAGGCCAAGAGGAAATCGCCCCAAAGCTTACGCAAGATCACTTCTCGCACAGCGCAGCGACTGGGGAAAACGATTTGCGGTGAATTGGCGAGACGCCCAGTTGCCTTAGCGCCTCGAGGTGCTTGCGAGTGCCGTAACCTTTGTGTTCGGCAAAGCCGTAGCCCGGGTAGCGCTGGTCGTAATGGCACATGAACTTATCTCGGGTAACCTTGGCGACGATCGATGCCGCTGCGATCGAAACCGAGTCGCTGTCTCCCCCGACGAGTCGCAAATACGGCAGGCCGGGCACCGGCGACGGCCCCCGACCATCAATTAGTAGAAACTGAGGACGAACAGGCAAAGCCTCAACCGCTCGACGCATAGCCAAAAGAGCGGCGGCCAAGACGTTGAGTAGGTCGATTTCCTCGACCTCGACGATACCTACGGCGCTCGCGAGCGCCCGCTCCACAATCATTGCGCACAAACGCTCGCGCGAGGCCGGGGTCAAGCGCTTTGAATCGTTGATACCAGCAAGCTCGCTTTCATTCGCTTCGGGGGGAAAAATCACCGCCGCCGCCACGACCGGACCTGCCCACGAGCCCACGCCTACCTCATCCACGCCAGCGACGGCGGCAAATTTTTGCCGCCAAGCCCTCTTTTCGTGCCGAAAACTTGGCATCCTACCCATGAGCCCACATGCTATCGTCTGCGCGACGACAGAGCCACGGAGCCCACTTTGCCCGGAAAGCCCTTAACGTTTGAAGAACACCGCTGGTTAGACCCACCTCGCAAGCCTAAAAAGGTCTCTTTTCGGCTCAGCGCCTGACAGCATGCGTTTCCACCGACGGCAGCTTCAAATATACCGAGTCGGCGCGACACCCGGTTTTAGCTTAGCCCGCTAAGAATCCGGTCTTAAGCCACAGCTGATGCTGGTGCGATCGTAGTTGTTGACGTTTTACCCGAGCGTGCCAAAAATGCGGCCTTCAGCGGCAAGAATTTGGCTTGAGCACGAACTGACCGCGGGATTTTTAGGGCAGCTAAAAGCTAGCTTAAGCGAATATGTCTAACTATTGAAAATACGGGGAATGTAGCGACCAATGTTGCAAAACAAGGCATTACGAAGTCCCATATAGCCACGCTAGTGTCCCAAGTTGCCATATTCCGGGTGCCGAAGGGTTAGACGTGGTCTACGCAAAATATGGACAAACGTTGGTAATTTCTGGTGGCTAGGCGTTTGGCACGCCATTTGTTTAGGCGAGTTGATGCTGAAAGGATAGCGAGCTATAGCCGAGCGCTACCAAGAAGGAGGTTCGTAAAGCGATGGAGGCCGAAACAAGCAAGGTTTTAACTGTGAAGGAGCTGTCTCAGTATCTTAAAGTTCATCCTTCGACGATTTACCGGCAGCTTAAGCGAGGCAAGCTACCAGCTTTCAAGGTAGGAAGCGACTGGCGCTTCAACGTGGAATCGATCGACCGCTGGCGCCTAGAACAGGACAGCAAGGTACAGAGCAGCCAATAGCCAGCTGACGCAGCATTTCGGCGTAAAACGCCAGTCGTGTTCGGCCAAACTCTGGCTAAGCTTGGGCGCCCTCTCAATTTTAGGCAGGGCCCAGGTACTCGAACGTAAGTTGACCACGAAGCGGGTCGACTTTGGCAACTGCGACGCGAATTAGGCCTTCGCCAATTTGGGAGGGCGCGCCCTTGAGAGCCCCGCGGATCGGCAGTTCGGCCAGTTCTGCGCTCATACCTCCTCGCAGGCTATGAGCTAAGAGTGGTCTGTCGGTGCAGTGGCGCTCTAAGTATCTGAGAGCCCAATACCGCTTGGCGCGTCGCTCGAGTTCCTTGCCCACGGTTTCGCAGTTCTCGGCCCCAGCTAGAACCCGCATGAGCTCCTCGCTCCCGTATACGGGACGATCGCCGCTGAGCACTGCAACAAGTTGGCGTTGCAACACGAGGTCAGCGTAGCGTCGGATGGGTGAGCTCAACTGGGCGTAAACGCTAAGCCCGATTCCAGCATGAAATTCCGGATAAAGCGACAGTCTGGGGCGCTGAATCGTTAGATCCGAACCAGCCAGCGGCTGTACTCGGTAAATAATCGGAATCTGGTTGTCGGCGGCATAACGAGCGGCGACAAAATTGCTGAGCACCATGTACTCCGCCACCATCTGGCGCGACGGCGAACCCGTGTCTATCGTCCGCAACTCGATCTCGCCGTCTCTTACCCTCACCTTGAGCTCTCGCCGCTGGACCAAAAGCGCCCCGGCTCGCAACCGACGCTCGCGCAGCCTCATCGCAAGCTCATAAAGAACACGTAGCTGGGAAGCCAGTTCTTCCGACCCCTCGCCTTTGTCTTGCAAAAGTAGGGCATCAGCCTGCTCGTATGTCAGCCGCTTTCGAACCGAGATTTGCGCGGGATAGATAGAGGCTTTTAACAGCTCGCAACTTCTACTCAGGATTGCCTCAGTAACCAAGACTGACCGCTTGCGCCCGGCAAGCAAACTTGCGGCGTCGCAAGATATCGCATCCGGCAGCATCCGAATCGTCGCTTCTGGCAAGTACACAGTCGCACCGCGGGAAGCCGCCTCACGATCAAGGGCGCTGTCTTTTTCGACGAAGTCGGCGACCAAAGCGATAAACACCCTTACTCGGAACGTGTCGTCGTCAAGCTGTTCAACTGCTATCGCGTCATCGACTTCCTGCGTCTCCTCGTCGTCGATAGCCACCGCTGCGGGCTCGGCGATCTCGGGTCGTGATGATGGCCGTGAACAAGACGCCTCTTTAAGTGCTTCCGAACTGAACGTCAGAGGTAGACCCCCGACTGTGACGAACCGCCCCTCGAGTGGCGCTGCATCCAGCTTTTCCAACAATTCATAGGCGGTCTCCAACGGGTTAACGTCGGGCATCAATTGCTCAAGCAAAGCACTCAGTTCGCGACTTCGACCATGAGGGTTTTTCAGAAAAGACCAAAGGTCTGCGACCAGTCCCTCACGCGTTTGAGCGTCTACTTCTGCCTGCCCTGCAAGAACTTCTTTGAGCAGAGTCTCGAGGCGTCGGACCGCCTCACTGCGCAACCGGGCGCGCTCCTGCTGCAAGATGACCCGCTCTACATGGCTTTCCGGCTGGGGGTAAAACTCGAGATGACGCCGTTTGAAATAAACGTTGTCGCTCAACAGAGCCTCCCACATGACAGCTTCAGCCACTGTAGAGCTGCGCCCGAAGTATAGCTCGGCCAGTTCGGCCACTGTGTAAGCGCGGCTCTGCTCGCGGGTAATCTCCCACAGCAACCTCAAGTCCAAATCAGTGGCCAGTTCCGCTCGCGCCTTAGCCAACTCTTCGAAGGCAGCTTCGAACGTGCGCTCGTCTGCCCTGTGCTCTGGGTGGGAAACAAAAATTAAGCTGCGCTTAACCGTGGCCCGCTGACCGCTCGGCTCGAGAACGGTCACTAGCTCGCCTTGCTCTTTAAGCGCGAGCCCAAAGTGTAATTTGCCCGCGTGGAGAAACTCCACCAGCGTCCCGGTCAGAGGATGCTCAGTACCGGTACTCATCCTGATAGACCTGCATGCTTACAGCAGCGCGACTAACGGTTATGACAAGCGCCCCCGCTAACCTCCTAGCGAATTAGGGGCGATGTCGAAGGAACAAAGCTTCCAAGAAGAAATTTTAGCGCGCTACCACGGTGTGCGTCCAAGGCAAGCCACTAACGTAAGCAAGGGGCAGTCCTATACCGAAGCGGTCCTACTTGGCAAATAGACTCGCCATGTTTCAAGGCACGGCACAAGGCAGTCGAACAAGCGAATCGGACCTTCCTGTCCGTCGCCAAGGCCTCAAAGCGCACGGGCCGACTCGCCAGCACTTCGGCCAGTATCGCGCGCTCAACGTTGTGGGGAAAATTACCCGTCAGGTTGGCGCAAGCGGGGCTAGGCGGGGCAACTCTCGACTACCCAAGACGAACAAAGCGCTCGGAGAAGCCTAGCTTTGCTCTCCGGGAGTACTTTCGCCCACCCCCCGGAGAGCTTCGACCTTTGCCGCCTCTTCGCTAGTTTTCCCGCCCGCCACACTTCTTACTCGAGAGCCTGTCGGTGTGGCGCGGGCGGCTTGCGCAACGCGGTTCGGGCTACGGAAAAACGACTAACTACGCTCGCGACCTGAGCCTCCTCGTCGCGATCCCCCAGAGTTCTCGCCGGAGGCCCGCGTCTGTGCCTCATTGACCCGAATCGGGCGGCCCTTCAGCTCGCGACCGTTGAACTTTTTAATGGCCGCATCGGCCGCCTCGTCGGTCTCCATCTCAACGAAGCCGAACCCTCGCGATCTCTTCGTATCCCTGTCCACAATCACCTGCGAACTTTTGACTCTGCCAGCTTCCGAAAACAGGTCCTTGAGGTCCTGATCGGTCACCGCCCAAGCAAGGTTACCAACATACAATCTACGAGACATGCAACACTCCTTCAGTCTTTCACGCAACGCTCGAAGGCGTCATCAAGCCTCTGCGCGAATCCAAACACGTTCAATCAACTTGGGTTCGGGCTTCGTCACACAAAGCCACGCCTACGGCGTCCGTGATGCCCTATATTAGCACAAAAAAGCAGGCGTCATGCAAATCCGATCAAAAAGCCATGTCTGTTTTGAAAAGCGGTGCGCTAAAAATGGCGCTACCAGCTTGTCGTATGGGCTCGTCTGCACCTTAGTTCTATTCACAAAGCGAGCAATTCACCACGAGGCTGGTTAAATCGCTACTGGCCGAGCAGCGCCAAAGGCCGTTTTCTTCTTGCGCGGGATCTAAGCGCAAAAATCCTCGCGCCCTATCGCGGTCACAGTACACGCAAACCGAACGTTTACGATTAAAAACCAACGCTCGAACTCAAATAAATCCAATTCACCTATGCAGCGGACTGAACCCAAACTCGCTTTCGCCAGCAAACGTACTTCGTTGGCGATATAACGTGTTTGGTAAAAGTTGCCTTCTTACTCAATAGCTCGCCGATGCTCTGCTAAGGCAGATCATAACTACACTCGATGCATCCATGGTAAAAAACCAATCCTTCCGACCGTTTGCAACTCAGACAGGGGGAAAGTCATCCGAAAAAGTATAAGTTAGCAGAGATTTTGCAATGGAGAAGATTATATGGCGCCCAAATAAGCCGTTTGAGCCGACAAGCTAAAGAGAGGTGCCTTAAACGGGCGGAGCCGTAACACGATTCGGCGATTTCAAAAGGTAAAAACCACTAATAAGCAGTCGTTAAAAGTAGTTGAATTAAGCTTGTGCAATCAGCTAAAGCTATTACCAGTAAGCGAAAATAGTAATATTAGCTAGCGATCACATTAATCACCTGGGAGAAAGTCAAATGCCTAGTCGGGAAAGGCCCGGCGTGTCCTCCGCGATTCGCCAAATCCAGCAACAGGCGCGGTCGCTTCTAGCCGAAGTGCGCAAGGAAATAAAGATAAAGGAGCAGGAACTCGAGAAATTGCGCGAGGAGGAGCGGCGACTCGGAATTCTCACGGGCGATATTACTGTCGCGAGAAGCATGGGTTCTAACAGCGCTAGGACGGACTGGCGCGCCGTGCTTACGCGACTGCCGAAAGAATTCAAAGCCTCGCACATTCGCGCTATCCCTGGGATGCAAAACAAGAGGCCTTCGGAGATTTTCGCGGCCGTTACGCGCTGGATCGAGGCGGGGATGGTAAAACGCAAAGCACGTGGGTTGTACGAGCGTATCGCGTAGACCCTTCACCTACTAAGCAAACAGAGAAATAGCAATTGGCGAAGGCGTTTGTTGCCGAATCCGTGTCGTTTTGAATTGGAGCAATCGGATGACCATTCAACCTGTCCAGTGGCGTCACGACCAGGTTTATTTGCTCGATCAACGTCTTTTACCGAACCGAGAGGTGATGCGAACGTGCCGCGATTTTCGAGCTGTGGCACGCGCGATCTCGGCGATGGTGGTGAGAGGAGCGCCGGCAATTGGTGTGGCAGCGGCGATGGCGGTTGCACTCGGCCTTAAGGGAACCGAGGGTGAAAATGCACTGCGAAAATTCGCTAAGGTTGCAGCCGCCCTTAGAAAAACACGGCCAACTGCGGTGAACCTTCGTTGGGCGCTGGAGCGCATGGAACGGGTTCTTCGTGCAAATCTGCACCTGGAAAGTCAAGCGCTGTTTGGTCGACTACGGGAAGAAGCGTTGAGTATCTGCCAAGAGGACATCGATACCAACCGAACTTTGGGCCGGCTCGGAGCCGAACTTTTACCTGACCCTTGTACCGTGCTGACCCATTGCAACGCCGGCGCGCTTGCCACGGCTGGCTACGGCACTGCGTTAGGCGTCGTGCGCGCCGCAAAAGAAGCTGGAAAAAGGATAAGTGTTATAGCTAGCGAAACTCGGCCCTTTTTGCAGGGTTCGCGCCTTACTGCATGGGAATTGCACAAGGAGGGAATCCCCGTGACAGTAATCGTAGACAGTGCAGCCGGAACCGTCCTGGCTTCCAAGCGCGCTGACTGCGTGATCGTCGGCGCCGACCGAATCGCGACAAACGGCGACGTTGCAAATAAAATCGGCACCTATACATTGGCCGTCCTCGCCGAGCGTCACGGAGTACCATTTTACGTGGCCGCCCCGACCTCCACGATCGATTTCACGTGCGCAAGCGGTCGTGAAATTCCAATCGAGGAACGCTCAGAAGATGAGATTTTAACGTTCCATCGATCACGGATCGCGCCCGAGGGTGTCAAAGCATTCAACCCGGCCTTTGACGTGACGCCTGCACAGCTCGTCACTGCCATAATCACCGAAAAGGGGATTATTCGCCAGCCTCTATCTCGTAATCTTCAAGTCCTTCGCCGCCAACTATTTCCTAGCCGAAAGTCCCTGGGCACGGCTCGCGCTGTGGCGGCTACGAGCTAGCAGGCACGCTGTACCTGCCAGTACACGCTTCCTCGAGGTAAAGTGGTGCGACTTGGCTTGACGCGATCCGGCTTCGTTATCGGACTTCACCAAACGCTTTGGCTAGGCCGTCACCCAGCAAGTTGAACCCGAGCACCGACAGCCCGATAATCGCACCTGGCGCCAGCGTCAGGTTCGGAGCAACCAACAAAAAGGCACGTCCCTCCTCAAGCATGTTGCCCAAAGTGGGAGTAGGTGGTTTAGCGCCCAAGCCGAGAAAAGAGAGAGCAGCCTCAGCTACGATTATCCCAGCTATTCCGAAACTTGCGCGAACAATCAGTGGCCCCATAAGCGCGGGCATCAGATGGCGCCACAAAATGCGCCCCGTGCTGCTTCCGAGCGCGCGCGCCGCAACCACATAATCGCGCTCCTTGAGCGAAAGAATCTCGCCACGCACCAGTCGTGCGTAACCCGTCCAACCAATAGCGCAAAGAGCGATCACCAGGTCGAACAGCCCAGGTCCCAGAATCGCCGCCAGCGCGAGCGCTAATAGAATTCCCGGAAATGCCAGAAGCACATCGATCGTTCTCATGACAAGCTCGTCTACGGGCCCGCTGGCAAGGGCGGCAAAACCACCGGCCAACGTGCCGATCGCGACGGAGACCGCGACTACGATCGTCGACACCAACAGCGAAAGCCGCACTCCCCACACAATTCTAACAAGTACGTCCCGTCCGAGCTCATCGCAGCCAAATGGATGGGACCAACCGGGAGGCGCTAACACGTTATTAAGGTCTATCGCCAAAGGGTCCCTAGTCACAAACAGGGGAGCAAACAAGGCAATGGCGACCAAGCTCGCCACGATCGCACCTCCGACTGGCAAGGATAGATTATGCGACGTGCGACTCATCTCACCCTTATCCGTGGATCCAGAATTGCGTACGCCAAGTCGGTGACGAGATTGACAATTACGTAAGTTACGGCAAAAACCAAAACACAGCCTTCAACCACTGGATAATCACGGGTTCCTATCGCCTGGATCAGAAGCCGACCCACGCCCGGCCAGGAAAAAATCTGCTCGACGATTATCGCCCCAGTCAAAAGCGAGCCGAGCTCCAGGCCGAGTACGGTGACGACAGGTGACGCGGCGTTGCGCACCCCATGCCGAAGCATCGCCTGCTGCTCGCTCAAGCCCTTGCTCACGGCCGTGCGTATGTAATCCTGCTTGGCGACCACAATCAGACTCTGTCGCAATAAGCGCGCGAGAATAGCCGCCATTCCAAAGCCGAGCGTCATTGCGGGCATCACGAGATGTGCGATACCGTCGCGACCGCTCAGCGGTAACCATTTAAGCCAAACCGAAAAAACGATCATCAGCATAGGCCCGAGGCAAAGATGGGGAATCGATACGCCCATTACCGCGAAAGCCATCGTCGCCGTATCTAACGCGCTGCCAGGACGCAATCCCGCAACGAAGCCCAGCGCAAAGGCGAGCGGAACCGCTGTCATCATCGCCGCGGCCGCAAGCTCCAACGTGGCTGGGAAGCGTTCGACAATCAGCCGTGCAACCGGAGCACCAGTGACGATCGACCGTCCAAGCTCTCCGTGAGCCAATCGGCGTAAAAATGTGACGTACTGCTCGAGCAAAGGTTTATCCAAACCCAAACTGTGGCGCAGAGCCTCGACGTCGGCGGGGGTGGCGTTCTCACCAAGCATCGCAAGCACCGGATCTCCCGGGGTCAGATGGATCAGCGCGAACGTCAACGTTACCACGCCCAGGGCAACCGGCACGAGCGCGATCAGGCGTTGCGCTACATGGCGAATCATTTACTTGCCGTCCGCTTGGTCATTGCCGGCGAAGCTTACTAAGACAAGCGACCTTAAACTTCCGTTGAGACATGGTTTAAAGCCTTTGACCCGCCGATTCAAAACCGCCACGTTGTCCTGCCACCATAACGAGACGTAGGGCAAGTCGGCAGCTGCCAGTTTTTGTACCGCGCTGTAAAGGCGCCTGCGGTTTTCTGGGTTTAATTCGCTTTCGGCGCGTTCGAGCAATCTGTCCATCTCCGGGTTCGCGTAAGAACCGCGGTTAGAACCACGCGGAGGAGTCATCTTCGAGTCGAATACCGTGTAGTAATGATGGGGATCGTTGATCCCCACCCAGGCCAGCGAGGCCAGCTCGAAGTTGCCGTGTTGGATATCGCTGTAGAAAGTTGCCCACTCGTTGGTTCTAATATCCAAACGAATCCCCACTTTTGCCAGCATCGCCTGGAACACCTGCGCCAGACGACGGCGTTCCTCGTCGCCGGTGGTCTTATACACGAGCGTCAAACGTACTTTCGATTTGTCGTTCGGCGCCGCTTTGTAGCCGGCTTCGTCCAGCAACCGTTCAGCGGTGACCGGATCGTAGGGATAGGTCATGACCTCAGGTTCGTAAGCCCAGTTCTCTGGACTCAACATCCCTGTAGCAAGGCGAGCCGTACCGCCGAGAATCGTCTTGACGATCGTTGCCCGGTCAATCGACATGGCAATCGCTCGACGAACGCGCAGGTCGCGAAGTCGCGGGTCGCGGAAGTTAAACACGATGTACTGATAACTAACTCCTGGAGCTGTTATGACTTGTAGTGAGCGCCGAAGGCTCAAGTACTTTACCATCTCGGGCGGAATGTTGTTTTCAGCCAGATCGACTTCGCCTTTTAGCAGCTCGAGCGCGCGCACGATAGGGTCAGGAATCACCTTGAACACAAGACGCTCGATATTACTTTTGGCACCGTCCCAATAAGGATTTCGGCCAAGAACGATCCTGTCGTCGCGCTTGAAGCTCTCGAGTTTGAATGGCCCAGTTCCTGGCGGAGCAGCTTGAGCTTCAGCCGCTGGCCAGTTACGAGGAACGATCCCAAGCGCAGCTAGCTCCAAAGTTGCAGGAAACGGTTTCTTTGTAGTCAAGCAAACAGTGAAGTCGTCCAAAGCTTCGACTTGCTCGAGCACTTCAAACCCGCCGCGTTTAATCGAGGCGAAACGTGGGTCAAGGACCGAATCAAAAGTGTACTTGACGTCGCGCGCGCTCAGCGGCGCTCCGTTACTGAAGCGAACCCCTCGTCGAAGATGGAAAATCCAGCGCGTAGGCGTCGCAAGCTCTACGCTTTGCGCCAGATCACAATCGAAACCGCCACGCGAGTCAGGCCGAACCAAGGAGTCGTAGATAAGCTCGTTGACGCGACTAGAGATGACGTCGGTCGCGTAGCGAGGGTCGATGGCTAGAGGCGTCGACTCGATCGCAACGGTCAGGGTGCGACCGCTTTGCTTGGAGCGCTGGATTCCAGACGTGCATCCGAACAGGCACGCCAAGAACAACGCTACTAGCTTTGACCCTATTTTGCTGCGGCTACCCGTGTTAAGGCTCAAAAATAGCTCCCCGGCGCGAGTATAATGGCATCGGTCGCGTTCGTGTGGTAATAAGCATGAATGGGGAATCGAGGTTTACACGACGGGAGGGGTCTCATCTCCGTGGAGTGGCGATCTCGCATAGTTCTAAAAAAAGGGGATATCACTGAGGCGGAAACCGATGCAATCGTCAATGCCGCCAATAACGACCTTATTTTGGGCGGCGGGGTCGCGGGAGCCATACGAAAAAAAGGAGGCCCGAAGATACAGGAAGAGTGTTCCCGAATAGGGCCAATCAAGGTGGGTGAAGCCGCAATTACGAGCGGCGGTAATTTGAAAGCCCGTTTCGTTATCCACGCCGCAAGCATGCAGCTTGGAGGGCGGACCACAGAGGAGAGCCTCCGTAGCGCAACCAGAAACTCGCTAAAGATAGCAAGCGAGCGCCAACTAAAGACCGTCGCTTTCCCGGCGATCGGGACCGGAATCGCAGGTTTTCCGATGGCACGATGCGCCGAAGTGATGTTAGCCGAAATCCGAGATCACTTGCGTACTCACCCCTATCCCGAACAAATTCAATTGGTGCTCTACGACGACAGCGCATTAAAAGAGTTTCAGCGTGCCTTAGAAAGTATGGCGGACTGATTTGGCCGAAAACTTTTAGCTACCCGAATACCAGTTAAAGCACGCAACGGGTCTGCACGGTTTGCTGCCTCACCTCAGGAAGGGAGAAAGCATGTGTCTGTGCCTCGAAGCCCAACACGTGCCCGATTTATATCTCAGCCCCGCTTCGCTCGCCGGATGATTGCGAACCGCGATGCTAAGAGACCGCCGCACAGACTATTTCACAGGGCTAGTTCTGCTTTGACAAGCCGCGACCCGCTTAAGACTGACGTTTGCATCTAGCTGTCGAGACGAGCTTCCTCGCCGATCGCAAAGGTTGTTTAAGGGTAGCGCTGCCGCGTTTTGAGCATCCTAGTGGGCTTGCGCAAGAAGTTTTGGGCCTTGACTGACCAAACCGATCAAAGCCAGTCTCTGTTGCGACGACGGCAGCCCGAGACAGAGCGAGACTCAACAGCGACGCGAGAAGAGGATTTCTGTGACTCGCGCGAAACCATTTTCAACACGAAGGTTCTGGGTAACGTCTCCTGAGTTAAAAACAATCCTTGCTATTGTCGACTGCCAACTCGCACAAGACCAAAGGCCAGAACTCACGAAGTAGAGATTAACGCACACAGGGCTTAGTCAAGACCGAGCCGCTGGCGTCCCTCGGGCGATATCATCTGGGGATTCCACGGAGGATCCCACACGAGTTCGACTTCCGCGTCGCTAACGCCAGGCAGTTCGAGTAGCTTTTGCCTAGCCTCGGAAGCAATCGCAAACCCCATTCCACACCCCTGAGCCGTAAGTGTCATCTTGACGTTGACTTTGTTGGTTCCGTCTGGTTGGGGTGTGATCTGCATGTCATAAATCAGCCCTAGGTCCACGATATTAACCGGGATTTCTGGATCGTAGCAGGTCTTCAGTGTCTGCCACACCATCTCCTGCAGGTCTGCGCCTTCGGCTACCGCGGCAACTTCGGCTGGCGGCTCCTTACCCAGTGCGTCCGCATCCTTGCCGGCTATTCGAAACAGGCCCCCATAGGCTGGCACCTCGATCGTAAAAGACCCACCGAGAGCCTGTATTACGAAAACCTCGATCCCCTTCGGAAGAACAACCGGATGGCCAGCGGGAATTTGCGTCGCCTCACAGTCGCGAGTCAGTTCAACGCGCTCCATAAATCGCTCCCAACGGCGTGATGTAAGTAAAGACCTAATCTGCTTACTATCTTAGCATACCGAGTTAGAGGTCCCCATAACAACGCAAACAGGTCATTTCTACCCGACAAGAGGAGCTTACGGTTACCAGGCGCAAGCCTTTGATTTCGTGCGTAAGAATTATCGGTTAGTCCGACAGCTTTCAAACTCGTCTAAATAGCCAATTATGCGACCTTTACGGCGCCGCGAAGCGGAACTTGTCTGCGGCTCGGTCGTCTTAAAGAGCGTTGGTGGATCGTTGATTGTCGGGAGAAAAGGCCTGAAAAGGCATGAGGGATAATCCCGCGCGCAGGCGGTTTGAGCGCAACCGACGCCCTAGAAAGCAAACAAATGGTTCAGCGGCATCGCGCCGTGACCCACGGGAGAAGCGGTTTGGATCGCGCGCGTCACAAACTGCTTGGCGCTCGTGATCGCCTCGAACAACGGCTGTCCCTTGGCGAGGTATGCGGCGATCGCGGCTGAAAGCGTACATCCGGCCCCGTGGATAGGACTACACTCGCGGCGAGGCGAACGAAGTTCTCGTATTTCCGTTCCGTCGAAGAAAACGTCGAGTGCCTCGCCACCCTCGAGATGCCCCCCTTTAACCAGCGCGGCACGTGCGCCCATGCGCACCAAAGCCATGGCGGCGTCGCGCATCTGATCTACCGTCCGAACCACCATTCCTGTCAGAACCTCTGCCTCGCGCATGTTAGGGGTCACAACAGTTGCAAGCGGCAAAAGAGCCGACCTCATCAGCTCGACAGCTGAGGGCTTAAGCAGCACGTCCCCGCTCGTAGCAACCATCACCGGGTCAACCACAAGGTACGGAATCGGCCGCGCTTGTATACAACCTGCGAGCGCCCGGATTATGTCGCCATTAGCGAGCATACCCGTTTTCGCAGCTTGAACGGCGAGGTCTTCGACTACCGCATTATACTGAGCTACAACAAAGCTCGGCTCTAGCTCCACGATTGCGCTCACGCCGCGGGTATTCTGAGCGGTTATTGCCGTGAGCACGCTTGCTCCGTAAACCCCTATCGCACAGAACGTTTTCAGGTCGGCCTGAATTCCGGCGCCACCCGACGAATCAGATCCCGCGATGGTTAGTGCAATTGACGCCACTTTTCCTTCAAAGCCTCATACGCGCGACTCTGCCGCCTTGAGAGCCCGCCCCAAAGCCGAGACGCGAGCTGCGCCACAAGCTGCGCATACTATACTCTCATTCCTTCCACAAATCGGCGAGAACCTGCGCAGGGTGATCCCGGGGATCCACTTGAGCATATACGCGCTCGATCCGTCCCTGCTCATCTATCAAATAGCTAATGCGTCTGGGATAGCGCGCCTTCAAGTCATCACATGCCCCGTAGGCCAGGCCAACAGTGCGCTCCGTATCGCACAGCAGGGGGAAAGGGAGGGCGTATTTGTCGGCAAACGCAGCATTCTCCTCCTGAGAGTCGAAACTTATTCCGACAACCGCGATACCGAGCTGCCTAAAGTACTCCATTTGGTCGCGGAACCCGCGAGCCTCCAACGTTCATCCCGGCGTATCGGCTTTTACATAGAACCACAGTAGCACCTTTTGTCCGCGAAGGCTCGAAAGCCTCAAAGTATCGCCCCGATGTGTTTTGAGCGCGAAATCGGGAGCCTCTTGTCCCACTTCAAGCATTCGTCACCTCAATTTGCTAGCGTCACTCGCCACTATCTCCGGAACCAGCAATTCGGTCCACGAAAGTCTGTAAGTTTCAAAAAGCGAAGCCATCGAAAGCTCGGGTAGTGTGTCTAGGCTTAAGGCTATAATGGCTCGCCTCGTATCGGCAACCGTAGGATGGCCGACGTTCGGCTAATAACCGTGTTATTAGCCGTCCAGCTTAGCGACGCGCAAAACCCCTGGAGTTGACAGCAAAGCTGGCCTGCTATTGCTAGGGTGGCTGTGCTCCACTTTTTCGCAAGCAGACTTTTCGCTTAAGCAAAAGCCTTGCTCGTCTCCGCCATCTTCCACAACTCAAGCCATCTAATATGCCGCTAATATCCGTCCTAGTTCCTACCTCGGTTATCGTTTATCGTTTTCAATTCCAGCGTCCTCAGCCACCCCCAGCGCAAGCGCCATCCAGTCCATTTCACCGCGGCCCTTGGCCATCGCGCTCATTAACCGATTGTGCACGACGCTAACCGTTGGCATAGGGGTGCGAGAGGCGATCGCGGTTTTCAGCACAAGGTCAACATCTTTAAAGCCCAGCGCAAGCCTGAAGCCGACGGGCTCGAAGCGACGTTCGGCAATCGCTTTGCCATAGTTCCGGTAAATTGGGCAGGCGAAAATCGTTTCCGACAACATGTCGATGAGACTGACTCGGTCGACGTTATTTTTCTCAGCGAACACCAGCGCTTCCGCCATCGCTTCCATCGCGGCACTGATAAGAAAATTGCCACTAAGCTTCACCACGCAAGCGGCCCCCGGATCGTCGCCAAAGTCGTAGACCGCTTGCCCGAGATGCCGCAGAATCGGTTCGACACGCGTTTTCGCAGCCCTGGGACCGGAAAGACAGATCCAGAGTTTGGCGGCGGCCGCAGCTTCCGGTCGACCAAAGACTGGAGCGCTTACGAAGGCACTACCATACTCGCGATGCTTTTCCGACAGGCGCCTTGCCGTCTCAGGCGAGATCGTGCTCATCGATACATGAATCCCGTCTTGCCCCAGGCGACCGGCGATGCCATCATCGCCCAGAACCACTTCCTCTACCGCTCGGTCGTCGGAAAGCATCGTGAAAACGATCCCTCCGGGAACGACCGCGTCTCTAGGTGTGGAAGCCTTCTCGGCCCCGCCTTCCAACAACGGGGCGGCCTTCTGCGCCGTGCGATTGTATACACGAAGCGGCCGATGACCCGTTTTGAGCAAGTTCATCGCGATCGGCAATCCCATGCTACCCAGACCGATAAAACCGTACATCTCTAATCGCACTCCTCGCTCGCCAAAGTTCGAAATAAGCCTTCTTAAGGATCGCACTTAAAGCCTAGTTCATTGCCAGCTATCAAGCTCGGCTTTAAGCGCAGCGATGAGTCTCTCCAACGAAGCGTCTGAGGTTGTCGGCGCATAGGAGATTCGGATCGCGTTAGGCGTCTCCGGCGGCTTGAACGCTTTAACCCACACTCCGTGTTTTGCCCCCAGACGCATGACTAACTCCGCCGCGGAAATTTCCGCTGGCAGTTCGTAGGACAAAATCCCTGGAGCGTGAGGGCCGGCCCATCCCAAAGGCTTGAGCATCGGCAACGACTCGCTAATCACTTCGGAAATGCGTCGTCTAAGCGCCCTCAGCGACGCAATTCTTTCCTCGAGCTTGTTCGTAGCGTCTTCAGCAGCCTTGCAAAGGCCGCATACAAGCGCGACATTAACGGTTCCTCCTTCAAACCGCCGTGCGTCGATGACGTCCTCTGGGGTCGGAGAGGCCCACGCACCAGCAAAGCTTTCAACAAACTCTCGGCTGACCCACATCGCGCCCGTGCCCATCGGACCGAACAACCATTTGTGAGCCGAAAAGACGTAAGCTAGAGGCGTAAATCTGGTCAATATCGGCTGAACTTGCCCCACAGCCTGCGTTCCGTCGACCAAAACAGGCACTTCAAACTGCGCCGCAAGGCGACAGATGTCCTCGATTGGAAAAATTCGACCATCCTTATAGGAGACGTGCGATACGGCGATAAGCGATACGCTTGGGCGCTCCAGTTCCCGTCTAATTGAATCTAGAAAAGCCTGCGGCGTGGGTTGATCCAGTGCGACCACCTCAACACCTTTCTGCGAGAGCAAGCGCAACGGGGATGACAAGGCGAAATGCTCGTGGGTTGAGGTAATGACCAATGCTCCGGGCCTAAGACCTAGCGCATTAAGTACGATACCCAGCCCAAAAGACGCATTGGGAATAATCGCCACGCCCTGCGGGAAAAACTTGTCGACCCCCAGAAGCCTCGACACTGCTGCGCGACACTGTTCGAGCCAGCGTGAGTAAACGCAAAGACCAGGCTCACTGAACAAAAGTCCGCCGAATTCTTCCAGCGCTTGGAAGACTGCCGCGCGCACCGACGGAGACATCGGAGAAAGTCCGGCATAATTGAAGTAACCTTCGACGTTACTGCTCACGATGCCGCTCGAGTACCTAACGGGGCCTTTCGAACCGGAGGTCAAAAGACCACGGCTTAGACGCTCTCTGGGATCTGCCTTCAGCTGGCAGGCTATCCGCCCGCAATCTCAACCGGCTCGACTAATGCCTAAGGAGCTTCTTAACGCGGCACTGCAGGAACAAAAGTAGCCCACACCCAAGCTAGCTTGACGCCTACCATAGGTCGAAGATTACAGGCTCATCATCCCGCGCCAAAGACTTTCAAACCGCCAGCGCTCGGTCGAGACCGCCGCGCACTCGTTAGACTCTCTAGAAGAAGCTCGACAGCCAAGGTAGCTGGCAAAGCTTTGCGTGCCGAGCGCCGCGACGAACAGTTGCACTAGCCTGCGCCTAATTGCTCCAGGTATTCGCGCCTGCTCAAGCTTCGATAAGCTTCGCGTACTTATCGAGCGTTTGCAGCACGACGTCACGGTTCTCCGAGGGCAGGTAGAACACAACTCTTTCAGCGCCGAGTTTGGCGTATTCTTCTACTTTCGCCTTGTCCGGAGGTGCTGCGAATACACTGACCGAAATCGAGCGCGGATCGCGACCTGCTTTCTCGGCCTCGCGCTTTAGGTCTTCCATACGTTGCGCGAGATTTCCAACCCGAGCGGCGTGAGGCAGCCAGCCGTCGCAGTAACGAACAACGCGTTTGACTGCGCCGGGTCCGTTGTTGCCGAGGATAATCGGGGGATGGGGTTTTTGAAGGGGTTTAGGATATGACCAAATCGGATCGAACCGGACGAACTCGCCATGGTACTGAGCTTCGTCCTTGGTCCAGATCTCCTTCATCGCCTCCACTCGTTCGCGCAAGATTTTCCAACGCGCCTTAAAGGGAGTACCGTGATTTTCCATTTCTTCGGCGTTCCATCCGCCGCCGATTCCGAAAATCACCCGCCCTTCAGAAAGCACGTCAAGACTGGCAACCGCCTTGGCTGTAACGATAGGATCGCGCTCGACTAAAAGACATATTCCAGTGGCAAGTTTAATTTTCTTCGTGGCCATCGCCGCCGTAGCAAAAGCCACGAAGGGGTCGAAAGTATGGATGTACTCCTTGGGTAGTTCGCCACCTCCCGGATAGGGGGAGCGCCGCGAGGTGGGTATATGGGTGTGCTCCGGGAAGAAAAGCGATTCAAAGCCGCGCTCTTCAGCAGCCTTAGCGACTTCAGCCGGACGAATCGTATAATGTGTGGGGAAAATGGCAACTCCGTATTTCATCGTTCAACCCCGTCGTTTTAGCTAGTCTTAAATTATCATCTTGCAACCAAGCCCACCAGTTGCGCTTCTTCGCCTTCGATGAAAATTTTATGCGCGTTGGCCTTGAGCTCCGACTAAAAACGTCGAATTCTTTCCCTAAGCCGCTGGTGCAAACGTGCAGTAGACCAAAGAATCGAGCCGTTTGGGTAAACCAGAGTCATCCTAGCCGACTATACTATCGTCTACCGAGGTAGTGAGGACAAGTTTGAGCAAGCCGCCCAGCTTCGGCCCCGATTATCAAAAGCTTTACCAGGAGCATCATGGCCGCATCTTGCGGTTATGTCGCATTCTTCTCTCTAATCCCGAGGAGGCCGAAGATGTAGCTCAGGAGGTTTTCGTTAAAGCGCTGGACTATTGGGGCAACAACAGCATGCCGGAGTCGTGGCCGCGATGGCTTACGACGGTCGCTATCAACACATGCCGCGACCGAAGGCGGTCAAGTTGGTGGAAACGTTGGCTTAAGTCGACCGATGACTTCGACGAGCGCGAATATCCGGACGAGCACGCAGCGGTCGAGCACCAAGTCATAAGGCGCGAGCAGTACGAGAGAATCTGGCAGCGACTGCGCAAGCTTTCTCGACGCCAGCAAGAGGTTTTTGCATTGCGTTACATAGAAGGCTGGTCCACTCAGGAAGTAAGCGAGGCATTAGGCTTGACCCCAGGAAGCGTTAAACGCCATCTCACTCGGGCCATAGATAATCTTAGAAAGGGTTTGGCTTAGATTTACCGTGGGCGGATGCTTAAAAGAGCAGGACTTGATCGAGCTTCTCCTAAACGAAGCCTCGGCGCCGGTCCAAAACCACGTCAAGGCATGCTTGCCGTGTAGCCGCCGCTATCGCAAATTAGCGGAGGACATGAAGGTGATCAGCGCCGTCTTGCGCGGCCGGCCACCGAAGGCGGCGGAACGTTCTAGGTCTTGGTCAAGACTTGCGGTTGTCGCGCCGGTTTGCGCGAGTGCGCTTTTTCTTTTTATGGCCGGGATGTGGATAGGCGAAAGTTTGCAAATGCGCGGCGGAGAGAAGCTAGCACGCCATCTTCCACAAGCAACGGCCCAGCCGGTCGCCCGGGTGATGCCTGGTGAAACAATGCTCGCCAGTTCTTCTGAATCTCTCAGCGCATCCGATCCAATAACTCCCGTTGCTTTGTCTTATGTAAATTTCCTTGAGGATACGTTCTCGCAGGATGACAGCTGCGCAAGCCGGGACAATTCGTTCGATCCCGCCTGTTCGTCTAGTTGGTTTTCTGGGGAAACACCGTGATGAGTCGGAGTGGTACGAAAGACTTGGCTGAGCCGGGCACGAGGATTACCGGATGGAGCGCGCGCTCTCGTCGTAACGTTTTCCTGGGTCTGGGAGGAAGCCGCAAATGAAACGTTTGGTGCAACTTTCGCTTCTGGCACTTGTCGGGACTTCAGCGTTCGGCGCGCTAGCAGCGTCAGCGTTTCACCTGGAAAAGCACGGTGCACACGCGATTGAGCTTGCGCCGCTTATGTCCGTGCTCGAGCCCGAGCAACGCAGGCAACTTCACGCCCTTTTCATGAGCGACCGAGCACACCTCGACTTGCTACACGAACAGTTACGCCAAGCCAGATGGGCACTTATCACGAAACTCCTTTCCCCTGAAAAAACGATCGACCCCACTCCTGAGGTAACAAAGCTAAAGGAAGCACAGGCAGCTTTAGTTGACGCGCGCGTGAGATTCGCGCTCGAAGCACGAAAGATTATGTCGACCCAACAGCTCGCCAGAGCCTCCGAGCTTTGGGCCCGGTGGCGAAGCCTGCGCGAGCAAGAGCGCGCGCTGTTCGAACAAGTCGAGACATCCGGCGCGGCGCAACACGGCCAAGGCGAAAGCTCCAAAGCGGTTTCTCCCGTCAAGTGACAAAGCCGCCGCACAGGCTCTGAGCCCAGAAATTCCGCCCTAATTTTGCAAGCTCACAAGCTGCTCCTCTACCGACAAGCTGTTCCCCCACTTAAGAGTAAAAGCAGGAAAAGTAGAGGTGTAGTAACTTTGACGTTCAACGACCGATCTATTCGCGCTAGCCTTTGCAGGTATCATAATGTACTCGTGCTTTTCGATGCTGGCTCGATTTTTTGATGCGTACGGGTGTGCGAGAGGAGCCCTTTCGGTTTGCAACCGCGAACCGCAACGGATAGATCCTGCGCAAACCTTGCCTCTGCTTTTTGTTTAGTGCAAGTTTCGCACTTGCAAATAGAAAATGCAGATAAAGCAAGCCAATCGAGGGGAGGGGCGATGAAGCTTAACGGGAAAGTGGCTGCCGTCACAGGCGCCGCACAGGGAATCGGCGCCGCCATTGCGCGCCGCTTGTATCAGGACGGGGCACGACTTGCGCTCATCGATCTCGACCAGGCGAAGGCCGAAGCGGTGGCGCGCGAGTGTTCCGAGGCAGGACGCGAAGCAATCGTTGTCCGGTGTGATGTGAGCAATCGCGCAAGCGTCTTTAACGCGGTCGACAAAATTGTTGAAGCTTGTGGTGGCCTCGACATAATGGTGGCCAACGCCGGCATTTGCCAGGTGCGCTCGTTCTTAGACCTCGACGAGTCCGACTGGGACCGCATGCTGGCGGTCAACGTAAAAGGCGTGGTCTTTTCTTTTCAGGCTGCAGCCAAGCATATGATCGCGAGCCAGCGGCCTGGCAAACTAATCGCTGCATGCTCGATCGCCGGGCATCAAGGCTATGCGATGCTGTCGCACTACTGCGCGTCGAAGTTCGCGGTGCGCGCAATCGTGCAAGCATGCGCCAAAGAGTTGGCCTCCTACGGGATAAGGGTAAACGCCTACTGCCCGGGAATCGTCCAGACGCCGATGTGGGAGGCGATGGATGCGCAGTACTCGCAGATAACCGGCGCTCAGCCCGGAGAGACACTGCGAAGGTTCGCAAGAATGGCGTTGATTAAGAGAGCGGAGACGCCCGAAGACATCGTGGGGCTTGTAAGCTTTCTTGCGTCGGACGACTCGGCGGCAATTACCGGACAATCGATCGCAGTCGACGGAGGAATCGTTTTCCTGTAGCCGCCAGTTGCAGAAGCGCGCCGGCACACCTGACAAAAGCGTCAACCAGGTTGCCTTATTAGCCCGCGAGGCTTTGCTTAGCGTCTACCAAGTCTCGCGTACAGCTGGTCTTCAGCCTTCGAAAGCGGCGACGAAAGCACGCTGTCGAGCAGTTGCTGGAATGTGGGGAGGCCCGCCGCTTGTTCTGCAGTCCAGCGCTTATCGAACTCGCCGTTGCGGATCTCCTCGATCGCTTTGCGCATAAGCTTTTCCACTTCCGGACCCACGAAAGCGGCGCCGTGGGTCAGCTGGCCAAATTGGCTAGTATGCGAATGTAACTTGAGCTGGCGCCATAGCCCATGCGTTGCCATCGCGCGACCGATCTCGCCGATCTCGCCAGAGCCATAAAGTTCCAAAATCGCAACTTCTGGGCTTACACCTTCGGAAACCAAAACCTGATACGCTTTCTCCAGCATGTAGAGAAAAGCACCTGCCCACGTGTGTTCGGTGAACAAGTCAACCAACGTTTCTTCCTCGAAACTTGATTCGACCACTACCCCGTGAGGCAAAAAGCCGCCTATACCGTCGGCGAGCGCCAAAGCCAGAGCAAGCGCTTTGCCGGTCGCATCCTGATGAACTCCAATTAAGACGGGGAAGCCTTCGCCTCGTTGCGCCAGCTCGAGCACGCCCTGGCCTATCATCCGAGGCGCCACCATCACTACGTCCACTCCTTCTGGCGCTACGATGTGGCGATACGTGACGTTGTACCCGCTCGCCATCACTAACGCGTTCCCTTTGGCAAGATTTGGAAGGATGGCATCTTTGAAAATCGCCGGTGCCACCTCATCCGGCACGAGCAACATAACGACGTCGGCCAAAGCGGCCGCCCTGTCCATCGAATAAACCTCAAAACCGTCCTCCTGCGCTTTCCGATAGCTTTCGTCCTGGCGGTTTCCAACGATCACTCGGTAGCCCCGCGCACGCAAATTAAGCCCTTGCGCTCTGCCCTGGTTGCCGTAGCCGATAACCGCGATAGTCTTGCCTGCGAGTACACTTTTGTCGACCTCGTTTGGCTGAAAAATTCTTGCCATTCTACACCTCCTCTAAAACGTCAGCGCAAAAGCACTTGGATACGTGTGTCCGGCCGTGAACAGCAGAAACTATCTAGTGTTGATCCCCTGCTAATGCCCCGCTCGAATCACTGCAGAGTTCCTAACGCGGATACACTAGAAAAGGCAACTTGACTCATCGCAGCTTGCCCTCCTCCATAGCTCGGCCAAGCCTCTATGAATGAGTCGCAAAATGGGCTGGAGAAACTCAGGGGGCGCGCTTCTCGGTGCCGAACCTAAGCTTGCCAGGCAGAAGCTAGAGCTCGCTACGGCGAGCCCGAACCTTGTCCTGCCGGAGCATTGACAGCCGCAACCGAGGAAACTAGAAGCGGGGTCCAGGACTCGGTAAGAGGATTGTACATCTCGACGGAAATTCCAGGATTACCTGCTTTGCGGTCTGCTTCGGACCCGACGACGTAGCACGCCGACGGCGCGCTGCCGTTACAGTTCTCTCCCCCAGCTACGAGAATTTTCCCTCCATGTGGCCCGTCAAAAACAAACGCAGCCAGATGTCCGCCTCGGCCTTCGTGCAGGCTGCCGGTGGGCCTGAAAGCACCCACTGGTCCAGCGGAGGGGTCGTAAAGGTCTGCGGTCTTCTGGCTGATCTGACGAGTGGTCAGGACCGTCCCCTCTCCCGTGGCCGCCACGCCACCCGCGATGAGCACCCTGCCTTTGAGCGGACCATCGAAAGCTAGCACGGCTGAATGCCCAGCCCGCGGTGAACTCATGCGCGACGTAACCTCGTGAAAGGTAAGGCTATTGGGATCGAACAACTCTGCCGTCGCATCCGAAGCTCCTTTCAGATGGGCCTTAGCCACAAGTCCACCGCTTATCAACACCTCGCCAGCCAAAGGACCCTGCACGACTTTCGGATCAAGAAACGTCGCCTGCGCTAGCTCGCGAGGCGTCGCCATCGATCCGACCGACTGAAACGAGCCGCTTCGAGGATCAAAAAGCTCCGCCGTGCGAAGGGCATGCTCAAAGAAGCCCGTATCGTCGCCTCCGGCGATAAGCACCCGCCCATCAGCCAGTGGAGCAGCCACGTGGTGAACTCGGCGGTTGGCCATCCTCGCTTTCAAAGGAATAAAACTATCCGTCACAGGATCATACAGTTCAGCCGTATCAGTGGCAGTACGAGAAATGATTCCATTTACGCCCGTTGAGACTCTCCCATTGATGCCTCCGGCCAGCAGTACTTTACCGTCCAACGGGCAATTGCACCCACGGATTAGCGTTGCGGTGTGACCTGCCCGCCGCGACGTCATCTTGAAACCACTGCCCGATCCCGCGATCGAAAATGTGTTAGCGGCTGGATCGTACAGCTCGGCCGTATCCAGCGCTTCACAGCGCGGTCCGAAGGTGCCGTTTTCGCACCTGCAACCTCCGGCGATGAGTATCTTGCCGTTGGGCAATCGGGTTGCCGTCGCGACCTCGCGGCTTTCGCGCAAGGCGACGTCAAGCTTTTTGAACTGACCGAGGTGCGGCAGATAAATATGGACTTCCGACGTCGAGGCGACGAAAAGAGCGCTTTCCAAAACATGATAAATCGTTCCGCCTAAGTCGCCGCCGGCGATTAAAATCAAATCGCTAAGGCCGCCAAAGGTCTTCTCTTGAGCGCTCGACGACTGCCCCGATCCAAGTTTCTGCTTTTTCGCAATCCCAAAATTGTCATCGCCGCTTGCTCCGAAACTCACGTGGGCATTCGCGAGTAGCGCGAAACTAAATATCGCTGCGGCAAAAAGCTCTAAACGACGCATTTCAGCCAACCTTACGAGCTCTGCGCCCGGTCCTTTGATCCTCACACTGGCAGAAAAAACCACCTGATGTAATCAGATAGTACACCAGATCGCGACTTGGGAAAGTCCACAAACTTTCGGACTTAAGCAGCTTGGGCAGTCGCAAAGAGAGGAGCGAACACGTTGAGAAGAAAAAAACTAAGGCCACAGGCATTCATTAATAAGAACGAGGCAACCCAAGCACGTGTTCTGCCACGTAATTGAGAATCATTTCCCGGGCAACGGGCACTGTGCGCAAAAGCCGCGCCATAGGCCACACGGTGATCACGTCTACTTCTCCTGTAAAACCGCTTCCTCCATGCACCTCGATTGCGATGTCCACCGCTTCGATCCCGGCTTCGGCGCCCGCATATTTCGCCATATTGGCGTACATACCGGCGTCCTGACCAGCATCGAAAACGTGGGCCGCGTAATGGGTCATCAGCGAGGCCAGCTCCAGATGTGTCCTCGCGATAGCCATCGGATGGGCCAAGCCTTGGTAGGCGCCAATCGGCTTATCGAAAACTTTGCGCACTTTAGCATACTCAACGGCCTTTTGCAGGGCGAAGCGCCCCAAGCCGACCGCCATCGCCGCTACGGTGATCCGTTCTGCGTTAAGCGCGTCGAACAATGCCCGAAAGCCGCGTCCTTCTTCGCCCACCAAATTGGCTCGTGGGACGCGCACCTCGTCGAAATAAAGTGCAAATTGTCGCTCGGGCGCAAATATCTGAGTGTCCATAGGATGAGCGCTCAAGCCGGGGGCGTTCGTATCGACCACCAGAAGCGAAATTCCGTGGCGCTTTTCCTTCACTTGATCGGCTGGCGTGGTGCGCGCAACGAGCAAAACATGCTGTGCTTGGTCATATCCGCTGATAAAAACCTTCTGGCCTTTGATCACGTAGTAGTCTCCCTCTTGCTTCGCAAACGTGCGGATATTGAAGCTGTTGCTTCCAGCATCGGGCTCGGTAACTGCAAAACAGAATTTCTTACTCCCATCGGCTATCGCTGGCAGATAACGTTGCTTAAGCTCCTCGTTTCCATGCCGCGCAATCGGAATCGCCGCCATCGCCGTGGTTATCACGAGAAAAAGCAACGGCACTCCTTGCGTACATAGCTCCTCCATCAGAATTGCAAGCCGGGTCATACTGGTTCCGCTTCCGCCGTATTCTTCGGGAACCGTTACCCCGAGATAGCCGGCCTTTCCTAGTTCGTGCCAAATCTCGTCGAGATGGCCCTTGCTTTTGGCGCGCTCGACCCAGTAGGCACGACCGTATTTCGCGGTTAGCTGGCGAACAAACTCGCGTATAAGCTCGCGCTCTTGCAAATCACCGAACATTGCATTCCTCCAGGCGGTATCTATATCCTCGCCGAGTGTGTTTCCCCTCAAAGTCCCCAATGGTGCATGGGCGGGGCCGAGACGCCTCGTCACTCTGAGGGACCTAGCTCGCCAATTTTTTGTCCCCGGTCAGCAACCAAACTTTCAGTCAGGTCAAGTCGACGCGTCTTTGAAAAACTGCGAGAACCTTCGACGCCCGGCTTTTGTCGCAAAAGGCATCCGATGGCTTAGGTGCGATCGCCGGGTCATTATCAAACCGAGGCGCTGCCATCCCACCGGCCGACCGGCCAACCCCGCACGACGACGCTTCAGCGTGCTTGAAAAGCGACGCGCCTTAAGCGTCACGCTACTCGTCTAACGCCCGACGTATCGTGGTTTTCGCTTTTCCATAAAGGCGCGCGGACCCTCTTTGGCGTCCTCGGTCCGCATAATCTCCTTACTCGCCTCATCCTCGAGCTTGTAGCCTTCCTCCAACGGACGACCCAAAGCTTTGAGCACGGTGCGTTTAATAGCCCGTACGGCAAGGGGGCCGTTTTCGGCAATACGCTCAGCGAGCTCTTGCGCCTTGGCCATCACCTGATCGTCAGGCACAACGTAATTGACAAAACCGAGCCTGTAAGCCTCTGCCGCGTCGATTCGGTTGCCCGTAAGCAGAATTTCCATCGCCTTGCAGTAAGGCATCTGAAGCGGCATCCGCACCATCGAGCCCGCCGCAGGCAAGATCGCCCATCTAACCTCCTGCAAAGCGAAACTCGCGCTTTCGGAAGCTACGCGCAGGTCAGTGCCCTGGACAAGTTCGAGTCCGCCGGCGATACAGAAACCCCGGATCGCAGCGATAATCGGTTTGTCCGGATTAAAGTTGCGCAAAAGGGCGGTACCCACTATTGTTCGGTCTTCGAGCACCTGACGATCCCATTCGTCTTCGGCAGGGCGAGCGCCGCTAAAAAGCGGAATCAAGCGCGCCAAGTCGGCTCCGGAACAGAATGCTTTGTCGCCGGCCCCGGTCACGATCGCAACGCGAATCTGCTCGTCCGACTGTACCTCTCGCCACGCCTGAGCAAGACGTACTGCCAACTCGGGGCTTATCGCGTTTCTGGCCTCCGGTCGATTGAGGGTGACATAAGCAATATGACCTTTTTTCTCGAACAACAGTACCGACATCTCTGCCTCGCTCCATCTACATCTTTTAGGAGTGAATTTCGACTTTTCGTTTCCCAACCACCTTCAGACATTCGCCGAGTTAACAATTACCCGGCCCAATTTTACCAAGATACCAAAATCAAATTCGAACTACCCGCGCTACCAATTGGCTTACGCGTAAAGCTCTTAACGTTAGAAAATTTGCATTGCCGATTAGCACGTGCACACTCTCAACTACCCTCGTGCTAGAATAAAAGCAGTGTCGCCGTTGTGCTCGTTAACTACACCGCGCCGACACAGCTTCAGGGTCGCGAAAGCTCGGGTATCACTTTCAGCAAAAGGTCACGCGGAGCGAAAGGCGCGAATTGGTAAGATGATGTCAAGCGCCGTTGTTCTGGCTGGGGGACGTGGCCGGCGAATGGGACAGCCGAAGGCGCTGCTCAAGTTAGGCTCGCAGACTTTCCTCGAGCGAACAGTTGCCGAGCTGCGCCGCCTGTTCGACGACGTGATAGTGATGGCGGCACCTGAGTCCGCGGTAACTTACCGTTTGCCGAACGTCGCAGCGCGCGTGATCTTCGATTTTCGACCGTTTGAGGGTCCCCTGTCCGCGCTCGCGCAGGGCTTGGGAGCCTCGCGCGCCGAGGTCGTCTTCGCGTGCTCATGTGACTTGCCTTTTTTGCGCGCCGAATTGGCAGCCGCCTTGTGCGATTGGATTGAAACACACGACGCAGCGATTCCCTTGGTCAAGGGACGCTTTCAACCTTTGGTAGCAGCTTACCGCCAACGTGTGGGTTTGGTGGCGCAAGAGCTTGTCACAAACGGCGAGCGAAGCCTTCAGGCTTTGATCGCCAAGCTCAAAATAAAAGTGATCGGGGAGGAAAAACTGCGAAAGCTCGACCCTGAGCTTAAAGCGTTTTGGAACGTGAACACACCAGAGGACTACCGAGCGGTCCTCGAACACGTAGAGACCAGCAAATGGTTGCGGCGTGTCTAGGGTGCGTCAGGAACTGGCTGTGACGATCAGCGCTTGGGAACGTTCATGTCGCCAACTTCACGCACCTCAAAATGAGCGTGAAGAGTCAACTACTCGGTCGGCATATGTTGAACGAACGCTAACGGCGCAAAATAAAGGAGGCTGCAATGGACAATAAGTTGAAAATTGGCGACCAAGATTTACTACTCGTAGTCGACGTACAAAATGACTTCTGCCCAGGCGGAAGACTAGCTATTCCAGAGGGTGACGCCGTGGTACCGGTAATAAACGAGCTTGCGCGGCGCTTCACTCATGCCGTACTGACGCAGGATTGGCATCCAGCTGGCCATCTATCCTTCGCTTCGTCCCATCCCGGCAAACAGCCGTTCGAGGTCATCACGGTCGATTATGGCCCGCAAACCTTGTGGCCCGACCACTGCGTACAAGGCAGTCGCGGTGCCGAGTTTCATCCGGAGCTTTCCGTTCCATGCGCTGAGCTTATCTTGCGCAAAGGTTTTCGCAAAAACGTGGACTCGTATTCCGCCTTTCGCGAAAACGATCGCAAAACTCCCACCGGGCTTGCAAGCTACCTTAAGGAACGCGGCTTTTCGCGAATCTTTGTCACGGGTTTGGCCCTAGACGTATGCGTCCGCTACTCGGCGCTGGACGCGGTCAACGCTGGATTCGAAACCTACGTAATCGAAGATGCGTGCAGAGCTGTCGACCCCGGCAAAGGGCTAGATGCCACTCGAGATGACTTTCGTAACGCGGGCGTCAAGACAATTTTGAGCCGAGACATAATGTAGGCTTTGCTCATAACTCCACGGCCATATATATTTCGTTCGTTTCGCAGTCGGTTTTTGCGTTCCAATTTTTGGGGGACAAGCAATGGTAAAACTCGGATTTCAACTCCTTAACTCCGGCCCGCTTGCTACCACGGAGAACATCGTAAAGGCTGCGCGCAAAGCAGAAGAGTTAGGTTATGATTCCATCGTCGTGACCGACCATATCGTTATCCCTTACCAAATTCAGTCCCGCTATCCTTACAACGCAACTGGTCGATTCAGTATCGACGCTACCGACAACTACCTCGAGCCGCTTTCGCTGCTGTCGTATGTGGCAGGCGCAACCTCGCGAATAAGGCTCGGGACAAGCGTGCTTGTGGTCCCTTACCGTAATCCGGTGTTGACCGCCAAAATGCTAGCAACGATGGACTTTTTGTCCGGCGGCCGATTTTTCGTAGGCGTCGGTTCGGGATGGCTTGCTGAGGAGTTTGTCGCGGTCGGTTCTCCTCCCTTCGAGCAGCGTGGCAAAGTGACGGACGAATGGCTCGAGATATTTATCAAGTTGTGGACTGAACCGCGGGCAAGCTTTGCGGGGAAGTTTTACCGCTTTTCGGACGTGGGATGCTTTCCCAAGCCGATACAAAAGCCGCATCCGCCAATTTACGTCGGCGGCAACAGCAAGCCAGCCATTAGACGCGCCGCAAAATACGGGCAAAGCTGGCACGCCTTTAGAGTGCCTGCACAGGAGCTGACGGGCTTGCTGGCTTTTTTGAGAAAGAAATTGACCGAGCGGGGCCGCGACATTTCCGAATGCGGCTTGAGCGTGCGTTACGGCGTGAGAATCGTTGGCAACGGAGCCGACACTTCGCGCCGTCCTGGGGAAGAACCGGGCCGCGTATTTGTGGGCACGGCAGCGCAAGTCGTCGAACAGCTTAAACCTATTTGGGAGCTTCGGCCCACGGATGCTATCTTCGATTGCCGCACGGGCAACTTTAGCGAAGTCCTTGAAACAATGGAGCGACTGATTCAAGACGTGTATCCAAGACTGTCTCAATGAAGCAAGGGACTTGGATAGTACCGTTTGGCTTGGTAGAGAGTGAACAATTTATAAATCGGCATAGCTTCTGAGACTCATGAGACCGTTTAGAGCGCCGATAGCAGCGTTGTCCGGGCCGAAATTGTTGTTGTAGCGCTCGATGCCTGTTAACTAACTAGACTAAAAGTGAGAGGAACCATAATGACGATGGACGTTCACGCGCGACGACTGGAAGGGAAAATTGCGTTCGTGACTGGGGCGGCTCGAGGTATCGGGCGAGCGATCGCGATGAGATTGGCCGCGGAAGGGGCACAAGTAGCCGTTACGGACATTGACGAGGACGGCGCTGCTCGCACGGCTCAGGAGATCTCCCAGCAAGCGCGAAGCAAGGCTGTTTCAATCCGTCTCGACGTAACGCAGTTGAACGATGCTCTGGATGCCGTTGCTAAAACCGAGCGCGAACTCGGCCCGATCGACATCCTGGTCAACAACGCGGGATGGGACATCGTGGAGCCGTTTGTCGAAAGTGACCCCAAAACGTGGGAAAAAGTAATTGCGATCAACTATCGAGGCGTCCTCAATTGCTGCAAAGCTGTTATTCCCGGAATGCGGCAGCGCTCGCGCGGCAAGATAATTTCAATCTCGTCCGACGCCGGTCGAGTCGGTTCGACGGGCGAGGCGGTGTATGCCGGATGCAAGGGCGCGGTTATCGCGTTCTCCAAGACTCTGGCGCGCGAGCTTGCTCGAGACAACATCAATGTAAATGTCGTATGCCCGGGGCCCACAGAAACCGCCTTGCTACAGAACGCGATGGTTGGGCGGGAGAAACTGTTCGAGGCGATGAAGCGCTCGATCCCGATGCGACGCTTCGCCCAACCTCATGAGATCGCTGGCGCTGTAGCTTTCTTCGCGTCGCCCGATTCTGACTACGTCACCGGACAAGTGCTTAGCGTAAGTGGCGGTCTAACGATGGTGGGCTGAGCTTTGGGCATGCGAGCGTCAAGACGAAGGCTTTATCAGTCCGCGCTCGGCGCACCACTCATAAAGTCGCGCGAGAAAGTCTAGTTCGGCCGGATGCATTTTTTCTTTGGCTTCTTCCAAGTCAAAAAACTGCGCGCGGTCGATTTCTGGAAATTCTCTCTTTTGGCCCGATTTTGGTGGCCACTCCAGCACGAACGTGTTGCTTTTTACCGACGAGGGATCGCAATCGCTTTCGAACGCCCACGCGTAAACGGTCTTGCCGCCGCGATGTTTTACAGTACCAAGGGGAATCAACGGCTCCTTTGGCGAAAGACCCGTCTCCTCGGTAAATTCTCGTTTTGCCGCTGCTAGTGGCTCTTCCCCAGCCTTGAGCTCTCCTTTGGGCAAGAACCAAGCCCCCTTGTCCTTGCCTGCCCAGAAGGGTCCACCTGGATGGACCAGCAAAACTTCGAGTCGTCCTTTGTCGCGCACGCGAAACATCAGCAAACCGGCACTCGTCTTCCCCATAGCGGTTCCTTCGCACCTCAAAATTTCTACTCGGTGCACGAATTCCTTTGAAGGCAGAACCCATAGGCGCTACAACACTGCCATAAATAGTGGCGAGCTTGTCGCGTGAGAATCGCGGGATTTTTTTCAAAGCTGACCCATACGCGAGGCGACAGACCGTGGGCCGATTCGCGTCAGATTGGTCAAGCTGCCTCTTCCAGCTCTTGCTAGAGACTTAACTAGAGACGCACTGGACATTAGTCGCTACACGCTAACTTTTGCCGCCACGTAGAACTTGATTCGTTGCCTTCGCTGCTTTGCGCCGCAGGCGTCAGTGTTTTATTACCGACTTATACAGCTCAGCGCGGCAACAAAGCAGCGTTACTTAATCGCAAAGTTCAAGACTCGCGTTCTGCCGCGCCTCATCTCGCTGCCTCGGCCCGTAGCGTCTCAACAGTTCGTCGCGCGACATCCAAACCTCGCACGGCAAGGTCGTCGGCGTGCTTCCCTGAAACACGCGCCTCGAGCCCTGAATGCTATAGAGTATTAACAGGCCTGTCATGTAAAACTTCTCGAACCGCCTACGAAGCCCCATTTCTGGATTGCGCGGCACGAAGCCCAAACGCCGAGCTGCCTTGACGAGGATCGTAAATCCACAAATCGCTCGAATTGCGCGTTCCTTGTCGACTTCTTCCAACCAACTGGCAAGCCGCCGCAAATCTTCCCGGCAGGCTGCGAACGGATTTTTGCGACCGGAAGCGACTAGGCTCAAAATAGCTTGGTTGTTACAGTGCAACTCCCCGACCAAAAAGCCGTCTCGTATTAACGTTCCGTCCGGCAAAAGCAGCGGACTTCCCCGGTACGGCGAGAGGCGAAGGCTTAAAAGGCCGTAAGGGGCCTTGGGAATTTCCGTTTTGGGCCACAAACGATTCGCCAATAGCTCCCAAGCCTGCCAAGCCGCCAGCGGTCCGCGCGCCCGCCCCGGCGTTACGCCAAGGCTGAGAATTCGCCAGGCCAGTCGACCAAAGGACGTAAGTGAATGCCTGTCCGCAGCACGAGGGTTCCACAAAAACTTGCGCACCCGAATTCGGCCGCCAATTCGGCCGTAATATGGCACATCGGACGAACCGAAAACCCTATCTGTCCCAGCCATAAAAGCTTCTGGCCCAGCTCCGCCAGGAGCGTTGATCTTGCGCGAGCAACTGATTCGCGACTGTTTCTCAGAAACGACCAGAAAGCTTCTAAAGCAGAAAAGCAGCCGATGCCATTTTCTACTCCGCTGCGCTGGGTCAAGACGAAAGATGTCCGAGACGATTCAGAAAGTCTAACAGCAGTTGATTCACCTTATCGGGCCGCTCCTGCTGAATCCAATGGCCTGCGCCCGGCAGCAGAAACTTGCCTTGCAGCTTGGGGACGAAATGCTCAAGCTTTTGGTACGCGTCGCGATAAAATTCGACCACGGGATCCTTGTCACCGGCGATAAACAGCGCAGGCTGAAGTATTTTCGCCCCGTTGAGAAAGGGCGTAAGCTCCCAGTTAAAGTCTATGTTCCGATACCAGTTGAGCCCTCCGCTAAATCCCGTCCGACGGAACTCCGCAGCAAAAAATTTTAGGTCTTCCTCGCTAAGCCACTGCGGAAGTTTGTCTGGCACACTGAGCGTTCGCGAAAGTGGTTCGTCACGGTCAAAGAGGTAGCGCCACCGCTCTTTTGGCGAAGCCTCACCCGAAGCCGAGTAGAAAATCGCCAAAAGACTTTTTTCTAAATCGGCCTCGAGCTCGCTCTCAGCCCTGCCGGGCTCCTGAAAGTACTCTTGGTAGAACACTTTGTCACCCGCCAAGGCGCGCATCAGCTCGCTCGGTCGTGCCGACGGGCGCGGAATGTATGGCACACTAAGCAGGCCAACTGCCGTAAACAGGTCTGGCCTGAGCAAACCGCTATACCAGGCCACAGGCGCGCCCCAGTCATGCCCGACGATCACGGCAGAGGTATAACCAAGCTCCTGAACGAGGCCCACCATGTCGCCCACTAACTGAAAAATGCTGTATGCTCTGATTTCCGCCGGTCGGTCCGTCTGGCCGTATCCTCGCTGGTCTGGTGCGACGACATGAAAGCCCGCTTGCGCAAGCGCTTTTAATTGGTGACGCCACGAGTACCAGCATTCTGGGAACCCGTGGCACAAAAGCACCAACGGACCGTCCCCCATCTCGGCGAGGTGCATCCTGATTCCATTGGTGTGCACAAAACGATGACTAACTTCGCAAGACACTTCTCGCTACCTGTAGATAACCTTCCAAAGCACTCCGACAGACTTCAAAGCCCGTCTTTCGGGTCCCCCATACCTTCGACACGATTTAGGAAACGTCTGGGGCACACTTAAGAGTCCGGCCTTATTGTTCGCTCAGCCGAGCGCCTGAAGATGATCTCGAAAAATTTCCTTTAAAAGTCCCTTCCAGAGCAAGGTTTCATCTGCCTGGGTCAATCTATACGCACGTACTCGAAGTCGATAGGTTTGCCATTTATACCTCTGGCAGGCGGTGCAATCCAGGCTGCAAACTTACCAGGCTCGATCACGGGGCGCATGAGTGAGGCGACAAATTCCTTGTCGGCCTGTGTCGGAAGCCATTTTGCCTCGTTGCTGCGCCATTCCTGTTCCGAGACAATTCGACCTTCGGGCGTTATCCATAGGCCGGCGAAATGCCCCACCTTGCGGTTAAAACCGCGATGCGGCAGTTTGAGCTCGAAATCGATCCCTGCAGCTCGAATTATTCGATTCCAGCGCTCCACGCCCTTTTGACAATCAGCGATATAGTCGTCGCGAAGCCTCTCGTTAAGTGCGGCCAGGGCAGGCACCTCTTTGACGTCAATCGTTGAACCCTCGGGAGTTACGACTGGATAGGTTGAGCCTTGCAAACGATGGTCGTCGGCGAGCTTTTCTTCCTGATACCGCCCCTTGAGCCCCATCGCGTAATAGTTTGCAGCATTCGTGGAAAGCTCCGAACCGAAAAGGTCGAGCGAGACCGAATAATGGAAGTTGAGGTACTTCTGGATGAGCGCTAGATCGATCCCGCCATATTTCCCAACCTGGTCAGTATCATGCTCACGCATAAGCTCGCACGTTCGCCGAACGATCCGCGCCACGCCGGTGTCGCCTACGAACATGTGATGAGCCTCTTCGGTCAACATGAAGCGGCAGGTGCGAGCAAGCGGATCGAAACCCGACTCAGCGAGCGCGGCGAGCTGAAAGCGACCGTCGCGGTCGGTAAAAAACGTGAACATAAAAAACGAAAGCCAGTCCGGCGTGTCTTCGTTGAAGGCGCCCAGGATCCGGGGTTTGTCTTTATCGCCCGAATGCCGATTCAAAAGCTCGTCCGCCTCTTCGCGTCCGTCACGGCCAAAGAACTTGTGTAGGAGGTAGACCATCGCCCACAGATGGCGTCCTTCTTCGACGTTGACCTGGAATAGGTTGCGCAAGTCGTAAAGCGATGGCGCCGTCCGGCCGAGGGCTCGTTGTTGTTCCACCGACGCGGGCTCGGTGTCGCCTTGCACTACGATTAAGCGCCGCAGAGCGCCGCGATACTCTCCTGGGACCTCCTGCCATACAGGTTCGCCCTTGTGCTCGCCGAAGGCGATCGTCCTGCCAGGTTGTGGCTCGGCCAAGAAAATCCCCCATCTGTACTCGGGCATCCGCACGAAGCCAAATTGAGCCCATCCAGCCGCGTCGACCGATACTGCCGTCCGCAAGTACACTTCATTGGTCTTAAACGCCTGAGGCCCCATCTCGCGCCACCAATCCAAAAAACGCGGCTGCCATTGCTCCAAAGCCCGCCTGAGCCGTCTGTCCTCAGCAAGGTTTACATTATTGGGAATACGCTCGGAGTAATTGACACTGCTCATACTCGCCTCCCGTCGAAATCAGCGCGCAGTCCCGTGCCGTAGCGCCTAAGTGCTCCCTTTTCCCCCGTCGCATTGGGCCGCAGGAAGATCCAGTTCTGCCAAGTGGAAAGGCGCCCGAAAATCTTAGTTTCGAGCGTCTCAGGACCGACGAACCGCAGCGACGCCTCGAGCCCCGTAAGCGCGTCTGGGGAAAAAGCGGCCCTTTCCTCCAATGCCAACCTAAGCTCGTCTTCCCAGTCGATTTCGTCCGGAGCCGCCGTAATTAAGCCCAACTCAAATGCTTGCTCGGCTTCGAGCTCGTGGCCCAGCACGGTTTCACGCAGCCGGCGCAAAGCTTCGCGGTCATGCCAAAACCGCGTCTCTAAGCGGCTCAACCCGTTCGCCATCGGTAACGACCCAAAATTTAACTCGCTGAGCGCAATACGAGCCGGTTCGCTTTGGCTGCCGTCAAAGGTTCCCGAAAGCATGTACGAGCGGTCAGCGGCCAGAGCCAACTCGAACAGCATCCCCACGAAGCACGATCCGGGCTCGATCACCGCAAACAGCGAGCGCGAGGAAACGTCAAGACGTTTCAACACACGCTTCCAGTAAAGGACGATCTCGCGCACGAGCCAATGGCTTCGGTTCTTCCACAAGAACTGGTCATAGGCGGCGACCGTGGATAGCTCTCCGCGCGTTTTGAAAACCCACGTTGTTAGTGCGTCCTCGTTGAAGCGCAAATGGAGGATCGCGTCTTCGAGCTCGCGTGCCAATCGCAGCGGCCAAAAGTCGGCACCCAGGGCGACCATCGCCTCGACACTGGCAGGCGGTGCCACGGCGGGTGCCTGCACCTCGAAACTCGCCACTTTTCGGTACCGGTCAAAAGTTAGGGTAAGGTCCTGGTAGGCGATCCGGTCCTGCTCGACCGTGCGAACGATCGGCGTAAGAACGATCCCCTGCGCCCCATCGGGACGATCAGAGCGGCTTGCGAACTCTCGCGCCCGCGCCAAGGCCGTCTGCCGCAGTCTACTGCGGGTAACCAGTTCGTCAACCAAGCGCCATTCTACCGCCCGGCTTCCTTTGACGCCTTCCTCGGTGGTGCAGAAAACGTCTGCCAAGTCGCGCCTGACTTTTCGCTTGTCGACCAAGCGCGTGAGCCCTCCGGTACCCGGCAAGACGGCCAGCAGGGGCAGCTCAGGCAAGGCCACCGAGGTGTTGCCGTCATCCGCCATCAGTATATACTCGGTGGCCAGTGCGAGCTCATAACCGCCGCCGGCGCAGGGTCCGTTTATCGCCGCAATCCAGGTTTGGCCGGAGAAGGCGGAAGCGTCTTCCATGGCCAACCTTGTTTCATTAGTGAACTTACAAAAGTTTACCTTAAAGGCATAATCTGCCTGTGCGAGCATCCGTATATTGGCCCCCGCGCAAAACACGCGGTCCTTGGCTGACGTCAGCACGACTGAACGGACCTCCGGATGCTCGAAACGAAGCCGCTGCACGGCATCGTACAACTCGATATCCACGCCCAAGTCGTACGAGTTCAACTTAAGTTCGTAGCCCGGATGGAGCCCCCCATGTTCGTTCACGTCCATCAAAAGCCACGCCACCGGACCGTCGAATTCAAGCTTCCAATGTTTGTAGCGCGAAGGCTGGGTCTGAAAATCGATCATCGCGGTTTCCCAAAACTTCCCTGCCAGGCTAGAACCCCAACCGAATTACAAGCCGCGTATGTTGGGGCTAACTTTTAATTCCATTCGACTTTCGCAAAAAACTTGCACCACTTTTCGCGCGCGCTCTAACTTGCCCCCTCGTCCCCGCTCGGCACGCTGGAACCCTTGTGATGGCTATTTTAGTCTAACTCTACGGTCAACCTTTTAGAAGGCAGCTTAATCTGGGCCCCAAGGCAACCTTTTGATAGCGAAGCATCAAAAAAGTAAGCCGGCCTTGACCGCATGTTCCCCGTGTTTCCGTTTTTTTCAGCTAAATTTAGGAATCATTTATGCTTGAACCTCGCGGATGAGCTCAAATCGATGTCTAACGATAGGCGTTTCTTGAAGCTACGTACCGGACGAATTGAATTTGAAATTTACGGCACTCTTGCGCCCGACACTTTGGCGCTAGTCTTCCTCCACGACGGGCTCGGGTGCTGCAGCCTGTGGCGCGATTTCCCGCAACGCGTGGCCAATGAGTCCGGACTACCGGCGGTAGTTTATAGCCGGCCCGGTTACGGCGCGTCCGATCCGGTTGAGCCGCGATCCTCTGTGCGGTACATGCATGACGAGGCGTTGGACGTCTTGCCGAGCGTGCTGAAGGAGTTACATGTGGGAAGGCACGCGCTTGTGGGACATTCGGACGGCGCTTCGATAGCCATAATCTATGCTGGTCATGCGCAGCCGAGCAATCTCGAGGGCTTAGCGTTAATCGCGCCCCACGTATTCGTCGAACCAGTAACGCTAAGATCGATCGCTCAGGCGCGAGAAGCGTTCGAAAAAGGGGAACTTGCGGCAAAGCTGAGGGTCTGGCACGGAACAAATACCGAATACGCGTTTTTTCGATGGAACGATTCTTGGCTCCACCCAGACTTTCGGCATTGGAACATCGAGGAATACATTCCAAAGATTCGCGTTCCTATTCTCGTTATTCAAGGCGATCAAGACGAGTACGCAACGCTCGCTCAAGTCGATGCAATCCAACGCGGTGCCCGCGTACCAGTTAGAAGTTTGGTGCTCGATGGATGCGGGCATTTTCCCCAGCGAGAAAAGCCCGATACGGTGGTTAAAGCGATCGCCGACTTTGTCGTCTCGCTCAAGCCGATAACTTCTTAATCCAAAAACCTAAAAGCGGTCGCATCCGCAATCTCGCGCGCGCGTTCGGGAGGCGTCGACGGGTCGCGGCTGCCAGCGATAACTAGCGTAGGAAGCTTGATCGAACGAATCGATTGGCGCTGGCCCATGTCACGGATCGCCATGCAACAACCCGCGTAACCCTCGGGCGAGGTCGAAAGAAGCATCCGTTTTATCGGCTCGACCTTGTCAGGCGCGGCGCTCCTAAATTGCGCAGTAAACCATCGCTCGAGCACGCCCTCTACCAACGCCGCCATCCCAGCTCTGCGCACAGTCTCGATCCTCTCGTCCCACATCTGCGCCGGCCCCAAATAAGCCGCCGTGTTGCATAACACCAAACGCTCGATCCGCTGCGGCGCGTTCACCCCAAGCCACATCCCTACCATACCGCCCATCGAAAGCCCGCAAAAACTCGCCTTGAAGCCGAAAAGGCATCATGCTTTCCGAATTTACCGATAGCTCAAGCCAACACCGGTGATTTAATGGGAAGCTTTTCGGTCAGAAACGTTGATTTCGGCAGAAAAACCACAGGAGCATGGCCCCACAACCACCTATCGGCATGATCCCTTCTCTAAATTAGCTTTATCTCTCTCCCTGGGTTTGACTGTCGTAACTGTGACTGGATTCAAAATTTAAAAAAGAGATGCCTTCCCCCTTGAAAACAAAACTACTGCCGCTCTCTTCACACAAGCAGCTGTCGGACTACGCGGGAAGTGTTTTCATACGCCATAGCGACCTTTGACTCGTTCAGAGTTGACCCAGTGAACTTCTAAATCGCGTTAGCAGCTCCTCCTCCAAAAGCCGGGTGTGAATTCGTCCGTCTCGCCATTCTTGCGATCCCAAAATCGCAAGCTCTAGATCACGGGTTGTCTTGACGCCCCCAATATGGAGCTCGGACAGCGCACGACGCATACGTGCCGTCGCTAAATCTCGATCTTTATCCCATACAATCACCTTACATAGTAGCGAGTCATAATGCATGGTCACAGAACTACCAAGCTCGATGCCGCTATCCACACGCACGCCAGGACCGCCCGGCAGCTTCAGATCAGTGATCTTTCCGGACGACGGTAAAAAATTTTTAAGTGGATCCTCCGAACAAATTCGGCATTCGATAGCGTGACCACGAGGCTTTACGTCCTTCTCGGTAAAACTCAGAGGCACCCCAGCCGCAATCTGGATTTGCTCACGAACCAAATCGATCCCTGTAACCATTTCGGTTACCGGATGCTCGACTTGAATTCGCGTATTCATTTCAAGAAAATAGAACCTTTTTTCCGCATCCACGAGAAACTCTATCGTACCTACGCTGCGATAACCGATCGCCTTGGCTATCCGCAACGCCGCCGCAGCCATCTCAGCTCGCACAACGTCATCAATCGCAGTCGATGGGGTTTCCTCCACAAGCTTTTGATATCGGCGCTGCAAAGAGCACTCACGCTCTCCCAGCGCCACTACGGTGCCGAATTGGTCAGCAACGATCTGAACCTCCACGTGTCGCGCCTGCGGCAAAAAGCGCTCTAAATAAACTGTCCCTCGCCCGAAAGCCTGTTGACTCAAGCGCGCTGCAAGAGTCGTGGCGCGTTCGAGAGCCACTGGGTCAGAAACGACTGCGTTGCCAATTCCTCCCCCGCCCGCGACTGGCTTCACTATTACTGGGAAGCCGATTCGTTTAGCAGCTTCAATAGCTGCATCTGAACTTTCGAGCGCCTGCGTTCCGCCGAGTGTTGGCACTTGCAATCTCTCAGCCACTCTACGGGCCTCGAGCTTATCGCCCATAAGCGCGATTTGCTCGCTTGAAGGACCGATGAAGACGAGGCCTCTTCCTTCAATGCGCCTAGCTGCCGCAGCGCTCTCTGCAAAGAAGCCGTAACCTGGGTGAATAGCATCCGCACCTGTATCGGCCGCTACCGCCAAAATTCGCTCGAGATTAAGATAACTCTCCGCTGGTTTTGCCGGACCAATCTCCCGAGCTTCATCGGCAAACCTGACGTGAGGAGAGTCGCGATCGGCCTCGGAAAACACGGCAACCGTCGCTATGCCAAGCTCTCGGCATGCCCGTATGATCCGCATGGCAATTTCGCCTCGGTTAGCGATTAGAACTTTTCGAAGCCCTTGCATCTTTTTTCACTCCGGATCGATACGGGCCAATACGGCACCCATCTCTACCTCCTGCCCCTCAGAGACCAGGATTTCAGCTATCCTCCCTCCTTGCTCCGCTTCAACCGGAAATTCGGTCTTCATAGCCTGTAACACTATTACAGGATCTCCTGCAGCAATTTTATCCCCAACTGCAACGGGAATGTTTCCTACAACACCAGCAACTGGGGCGACTATCTCGATACGCTCACTCATGGATCGTCTCGCGAAATCTTAAATCAGTTCTCGAAGTGGTACTGTTTCCACACCGGCGTGTTCAAGACCTTCTCTAACCGCTTTCGCGATCGCTGGCGCGTTGGGCGCGTCGCCGTGAATACATACGCTACGTGCCTCAAGCCGCAACGCTCCGCCACCTCTTACAGGCACTTTGCCATCTATAGCCAACATCAGGGCACGCTGCGCGACCTCTTGAGGATCTCGTGCCTTCTTGGCCCGCTCAAGAATAAGCTCGCCCTGGTCGTTATAATCGAGATCGATGTAGCCTTCCGTTACAAAGGCCACCCCGTAGTGCTCCGCCACCCGACGCACCCGTTCTCCTGTAAGCAGCAGGATTAGTTCCGCCTTCAGTTCCTTGATCGCCCTAACCAGGGCCTCAGCGTACTCATCGTTCTCGCTGCACATCACATAAAGTGCCCCATGGGGCTTGACGTGTTCGACTTTCGCACCTTCAGCAGCTGCAAAACCCATAAGGGCACCAACCTGGTAAACTACGTAATCCTTCAGTTCTTGAGGCGATATCGCCATTCGTCGCCGACCGAAACCTAGGAGATCAGGCAATGCTACGTGCGCTCCAATCCCTACGCGATAGTGTTTAGCCAGACGAACAGTTTCTCGCATCACGCCTGGGTCTCCTCCGTGAAAACCGCACGCTATATTAGCCGAAGTCAAATAAGGCATAAGTTCGGCGTCGTTACCCAATGTCCAGCGGCCGTAGCTCTCTCCCATGTCCGCATTAATATCGATTCTAGCCGTCATGGATGTTACCCCCTTACAATATTTGTTTCCGAAATGCTCGTCTCAAGCGCGCGCGCCATCGCAATAGCTTCATCTATCGTCACCTCTTTGAACTTAACGTGGTCACGTCCGGGTACTAACTGGCCGGCCTTCCAACTTGACGCGTGGATAAGAGTGGCATTGCAAATGAAGCCCCCCAAACTTGGCCCGTCCGCGGTCAGAATAATTGGCTGATCACCGCACATATTAACCGTCCACACCGCGTAGCCGTTGTCTAATATGTTCGAAGGATGGCCGCCCGCAACTCCCCCAGTCTCCCGCGCCCATTGCCATTTGTGGGGCTCAAGCCTTATTCCCATACGGTTCGAGTTCCGATCGACTTTCCAGGAATGACTAAAGAAAAATTCCATATCTTCGGCAGCCATATAATCTGGGTCCGCTTGCGGCCCGCGCATCGCCTCGATTTCCCATTCGAAACTGTACGTTGGAACAAGCTCTTTACGCAATGCTCGACCCACTAACTTTTGCGAAAAAGGGGTCAGCTTCAATTGAACCCGATCACCTTTTTTGAGTCCTCGCCCCTCAAAACCTCCGAAACCGCCCACCGTGAATGTAGCGTGGCTCCCCATATATTCGGGCACGTCGATTCCGCCGTGGATCGCGACGTAAGCGCGAAATCCTCCCGTCTTAGCCATTCCTAGGGTCAACAAGTCGCCTGGTTTGACCTCGAAGCTCTGCCACATAGGCACTTCTACGCCGTTCACTGTAACCGGCATCGGTGCGCCTGTGACGGCAATTACGCAATGTCGATCGAAGCGCGCCTTGAATCCACCCAATGTAACTTCAAGCGCCGCCGCACCAAGAGGGTTTCCCACCAGTAGATTCGCGAAGCGAAACGCCAGATGATCCATCGGTCCCGCGGGATACATTCCTAGGTCAAGAAACCCAACCCGCCCAGGGTAATCTTGAACAGTAGTTTGGATGCCTCCTTCGACTACCTCCATCATGTTTAAAGCCTCCGTATGGCCACCTGTCTCAATACGCCAAGTCGCCCATGCCAAATAGAAAAAAAGGTAAATAGACATCTGACTTAGCTCGCGCCATCCAAGACACACGTGAGCGTCGGTCACGGTACAGGCGCACTCTTTGCAGCGTCCGCTTGCTTTCGTTGGAACTCTGCAACCTCGTCCTTGATAGAGTCAAGAAACTTAAGATACGACTTTACGTGAAACGCCTCGTACGAAACGATCTTGTACCTATAGCTCCCATCAAAAACTTTTGCCCGCAAAACCTCAAGCTTGTCGTCGCTCACTGGCTGCCACTCGACGCGGTCCGTCGCCCGCAGCAAAATTGGGTTGTCTTTAAAAGCTGGGTTACGCTGTTGCAAATCAAAAATCGGCAGTGTCCGACCAAAGAGCTGGTAGCCGCCTGGCGAAGCTACGGGGTAAATAGCCACACATGGCCCTCCAATCCCTACAGCGCCTTCCGGCGTCCAGGGACGCGTCGGATTATATTTGGGCGCGACAATAGCGTATCGTGGGTCGAGAGGGAACATAAATGGCAAACCGGGCCAGAAGCCGATACAAGCGTTCCACCATTGTGTCGAGCAAATATAGTCTATTACCTGTTGCTTGCTACTTAAGCCGTTGTACAAGGCAATGTACTCAATGTTGTGACCGTTGATTATATTGGGAGCATCCTGGCGCGTGTACTTGACATAGCGCTCGATGTCGGCTCGCGTATATCGATCCTCAAAAGCGATAGGAAGTTCGATGCGGCGACTGTGAATAATAAGACTTTCTACGGGCGGCACATCGCTTTCAAGCTGCTTGAGAATATCGACAAGATGCGCTGGCTCAAGCTTTAGACTGTCGTAATGGATGAGCATGCTCCGTAGTGCCGGCACGGTTTCAATCACGCCGTCAATGCGCGCCTTTTTGATCGCGTCGTTAAGGCCGAAAATACGAAAATTGGTGCGTAGATCTAGCACCATATCCCCATACTCGAGCAGGATAAACCTATCCCCCGCATAGCGGTAAATGACCTCCGGCCGCTCCCCACTCTTGGGCAGTCGGTCTATTACCGCGCGATTCGTGTGTTCACGTCCCTTCATTGAGACACCTCAATCCCGTTCGATACTACGTTAGCGTCTATGGGTATAGCGGTCTGCTACAACGGCGATAATCAGTAACAAACCGGTCACAACCATTTGGACGTAGGAGGAGATTCGGATTAGGTCCATACCATTGCGTAAAAACACCAGGAAAAAGGCGCCAAGCACGGCACCAAAAAGGTTTCCTTCGCCTCCGCGCAAGGAAACGCCTCCCAGCACGGCTGCGGCGATCGACTCAAGAGGGACACTGGCGCCCAGATTAGGTTCCCCAGATCCTACGCGAGCCGTCAGCATCACACCATCTACCCCAGTAAGGATTCCTGCAATTAAATATGCGAAGAACAACGAAATCTTAACCGGCACCCCAGATAAGTGCGCCGCTGTCGCATTACCACCTACCGCATAAAGATAACGTCCAAGACGACTCCACGACATCAGCAGGTATGTCACGAGCAAGACCAATCCTGCTACTAGCCATGGAACAGGAATCCAAAATAAGTGCCCGGTAGCGAGCATGTCGCTGAACACAGCCGGAAAGTTAAAAATTGGAACACCCCCTGAAAGAATTAAAGCGGCGCCGGACGCGATAGACATCATCGCCAAAGTAGTAATAAAAGGCGAGACCAAAAACAGCGACACCACCGCGCCGTTGATCATTCCGATTACCGTTGCCACCAAAATTCCAGCAGCACATGCCTTGATGATGCCAAGCCAATCGGGGTCCACTGCCACAAGTACGGTCCCCGTAACCACACTGGTAAGCGCGATCGAAGCACCCACCGACAGATCGAAGCCACCGCTTATCAAAACGATGGTCTGGGCTACGGAGACAATTATCAGATACACTGCTTGAATGCTCACAGTGCGGAGGTTTTGTAAAGCTAAAAAGCGCGGTTCTAAAACACCGAACACCACCACGAGCGCTAACATCAGGAATGGCAGAACCCCAGCGCGAGACAATATGCGCTTTAAAAACACGCTATCAGCTCGAACCCCTGCCTTAGCCCCGGCCCAACCTATTTCGCTCTGCTCAGAGACTAACCGCATGCTCCGTAGCATTCATTTTCTCCCCGAAGTAATGGTGCAAGACCAAATCTTCTCGGATATCACTGCCTGTAAGTTCAGCCATGAGCCGTCCTCGGCAGAACACAAGAACGCGGTGGCAGAGATTCAAAATCTCTCCTAAATCTGACGAGACCATAATCACCGTCGCGCCCCTCGCAGCAAGGTCGCGGACGAAATGGTAAAGGTCAACCTTTGCCCCGACGTCGATCCCCTGGGTCAACTCCTCGAAGACAAAAACTTTAACTTCACGCGCCAACCCTTTGCCAACCATTACCTTCTGCTGAGTGCCACCAGAAAGAAACTCGATTCTACCAAAAATGTTACCGACCTTAGCTCGTAGTCGGCTGATAAGCTCACATGCTTTTTGCCGCTCGGTCGTTTTGTCCAGTATTCCCCACCTGACAAACTGAGCTAACGCGCTAAGCGTCAGGTTTTCCACAACCGGTCGACTTAACACCAGGCCCTCTCCTCGTCGGTCAGCTGGTAGATAAACTAGGCCTCGAGAGAGCATCAGGCGTGGGTCTGCCTTTTTTATGTCTATCTTTACTCCATCGATATAAACAACGCCCTGCGCGCCGGGCTGGACGCCAAACAAAGAACGCGCCAGTTCTGATTTTCCACTTCCCTCCAAGCCTGCTACCCCCAAAATTTCGCCCTCTTTGACCTCAAAGGACACCGGCTCAAGGAATCCTGGGACGCGCAGAGTGTCGACTTTAACTCTGACATGATGGCCAGGAGGGGCAAGCACCGGAAAAATCTCACTAAATTCCCTACCAGTCATGTAGGTAATTAAACGTGAGCGTTCCAAGCCATTTACAGGCAACGTGACCACGCGCCGCCCATCACGCAACACTGTCACACGGTCCGCCAAGCTATACAGTTCATCGAGACGGTGGGTAATGTAAATTATTCCTACGCCACGCCGCTTGAGCGATTTGCAGAGCTCGAACAAATTTCTTGCGTCATCGGAAGTCAAAGCCGCCGTAGGCTCATCCAATATTAGCACCACTGGTTCGTCCATTACTGCCTTAGCAATCTCAACCAAGTGGCGCTGCCCAGCAGTGAGATACCAGACATAGTCGCTGGGAAAAACGTTCGCTCCAACCCGCGCCAGAGCTTGTGCAGCACGCTCGCGCATCCGACGCTTAAGCAAGAACCCTCCTCGGCTTTGCTCTTTACCGAGGAAAAGATTCTCTTCCACGGTCATTTGTTCGACCAGCGAAAGTTCCTGAAAAACCGCTCGAATGCCAAGCTGACTCGCATGATGGACACTTTTAAGCGCAACGGTTTGCCCCCGGAACCAGATATGACCCCCCTCAGGTGCGTATGACCCTGCTAGTATTTTCACCAAGGTAGACTTGCCGGCGCCGTTTTCGCCAAGAATCGCGTGAATCTCGCCAGCGCCCAATTCAAAGTCTACCCGATCCAGCGCCACGAGACCTGGAAAACGCTTGGTCAGCTCACAAACTCTAAGAAGAGGTTGCAAAACCATCTAAAAACTCTCGTTCCCGCTCTTCAATTCATTCGCCAGCCCTGACGCTGAATACCGGTCGCCATGAACGTGGCCCAAACATTGCCTCGTAGGAAAACTTTTTGTAATTCTCGGCCGTCACCACCTGAATCACGGGGCCACTGCGAAACGGTATGTTCTTTCCTGGAACTTTTCCATTTAGAATCTCAACCATCATGTCTACCGCCATCCGACCCTGCAAAGCAGTAAAATCGGTGGGCGCCGCCGCCACTTGACCTCGGGCTATATCTTCGTACAGCGGCGGTGTGATATAGGTTCCCACAATTTTCACCTTGCCGACGCGCCCTGCTGTCTCTAACGCCCCCGGCGCAGCATCTGCCGCAACCGCATTCCCAACTATGTAATCCATCTGGGGATAGGTAGCTAGCGCGTTTTCTATAAGCTCAAGCTGAACGCTTTTTCCAGTATCGCCCCACTTGACGTCGAGAATTTTTACTTTACCTGGAGCGAGCTTTGAGACAGCATCCTTAAACCCATCAAGCGTGTCAGGCGCCCATCCCGAACCCGCTGGACCAGGCAAGAAGACGACGTTTATGGGCTTCGCGCTTTTCTTCGCTTGCTCGGAAACATAAACTCCAGCGTTGAAACCCATGTCATAGAAAGACACCAGCGCTTTGGCGCTGATTTTAGAGGCTTGAATGTCGTTGATTACCTCAACAACGGGGATGCCTTTGCTTACCACCTGGTCCACCAGTTGATCCTCAGCTGAGTAACTGATTCCGGCCAGAATTATGCCATTGACTTTTTGATTGGCGAGGTTCTCAACCTGATTGATTTGTTGCGTGATCTCGGTGTAACCTCCAGCGGCGACAAGTTGAATCCCCACCTTGAGCTTCCTTGCTTCGTCGATCACGCCATAATCCACGGCAAGCCAGTATGGATCTTTCAGATGGGGAAACGAAACACCTATTAAATATGGGCGTTTCGCTGTCGGCCTTTTCCATGTCTCTTCCTTTGGCCCGGTAAGGCTTTCGGCCGGCCGGCCTGGCTTTTTGGTTTTAACGTCATAAACGCCGTAATAACTAAGAACCTTCCAACCGTTTTCAGCACTTACTGCTCTAGCCTTAACGAGGAACACAAAAGATACACAGGCAAGTCCATGCGCTAACAGCTTAAAACGAATCCCCCGCCGATAGTAATTCATAAGTCTTCCTTTCGTGAAGCAAACGTTGTTGTCGATAATCTCCTGTTCTGCAGGATCACCCTGAAAACAAATAGGCTTAAATCTTTCCCCAATTTCTGCCACTTCACTTCATTAAAAGTGCTAGAGCGCGGACGCCGACTTCAACGCAGAACCCAATATTTCCAGCCCCTCGGCAAGCTCTGAATCGGAGATAGTCAAAGGCATTAATGTGCGAATAACGTTACCCCATGTCCCAGCAGTCAGAGTTAGCAGCCCGCGCTCTAACGCCAGCTTCTGAACCAAACTTGTGCGTTTCTGGTCCGGAGCTTTGCTCTGGTTAGGGATGACTATCTCAAGAGCTTGCATCGCACCCACACCTCGCACATCTCCAATCCACGGATAGGTAGCTTTCCACGAAAGGAAATGCTCACGTACCGTGGCACCGATCATCCGCGCTCGTTCGACGAGCCGTTCTTCCTCAAACACGTCGAGTGCTGCCAGAGCAGCTGCGCAAGCCACCGGGTTCCCGGCAAACGTGCCTCCTAAACCTCCAGGTGCTGGCGCATCCATAATTTCTTGGCGGCCTGTTACCGCACTTATCGGCAGTCCGCCACCGAGTGATTTAGCTAATACCGTTAGATCAGCCGCAACGCCTGCATGCTCCATCGCGAACATCGTTCCGGTGCGGCCAAAGCCGGTCTGCACCTCGTCCGCGATAAAGATCACACCGTGCTCCCGGCACCAATCGACGAGCATCCTCAAGAACTCCGGCGGCGCCGGAATAAATCCCCCCTCACCTAGTACTGGCTCGATTACGACCGCCGCTAGAGCGGTGGGATCGACCAGGGTAGCTAATTGGGATAAAAAATTGCTGGCTTCGGCCTGACAACACTTCCCTTCACCCGTATGGCGTGGACACCGAAAGCAGTATGGATATGGTAGACGATAAACCTCTGACGCGAATGGCCCGAAACCAACCTTGTAAGGATTAACCTTCCCCGTAAGCGTAAGACCAAAGATAGTGCGACCGTGGAAGGCGTGTTCAAACACAAGTACGGCAGGTCTCCCAGTCGCGGCGCGCGCAATTTTAACTGCGTTCTCAACGGCTTCTGCACCGCTATTGAACAAGACAGTCTTTTTAGGCCACGCTCCAGGAACAAGTTGATTGAGTCGTTCAGCCAACTCAACGTAGCTTTCGTAAGTGGCGACCATGAAGCAAGCATGCGTCAACCTCTCGGCCTGCGCCTTGATTGCGGCGACAACTTTAGGATGAGTGTGCCCAACGTTAAGCACCCCTATTCCGCCAGCAAAGTCGATAAATCGTCGACCCTCAACGTCGTAGACGACCGCACCGCGAGCTTCCCTAATCACAATGGGCAAACTAAACGCAACGCCTCGAGCGACAGCTGCCTGCCGCCGGGCAATAAGGGCTGACGAAGTCATGACTTTTCCCGACTTTACATACGTCCGGTCCACTTTATGGCTCCACTCTCTTACTCGCCGTCTTGAATCGATAATCTCTCGATAAACGCCCTGCCCTACTTACTTAGATTAGACATGTCGGCAAGACACCCTGCTTAAACTTTTTTCAGCACGGCCGCAGTACCTATGCCGACCATCACTACAGCCACACGGTAACCTGTCCTACTAGGTTAAAATTCGGACGCGAAGCGCTGGGTCGCTCGTGCCCGATCGAGCGGCAAGTGCCCAACACTCGTGCACCGCCTTGTAGACCAGTTCAAATAAGAGAACCACCTTTCGACAGCCCGTCTCGACAATTTATGCAAAGCGCGCGCCATTAAGTCCTGGAAGACTCCATGGTGAACCATTGACCATCAGCAAACTAAAATGTCGGCGGCGTATTAATCCACAAGAGTACAGTGTCCTCTGGTCCAGGATTTTCCCATGCGTGAAGAAGCGTGCTCTTAAAATACAAGCTGTCTCCCGGTCGCAGCTCATAACGTTCCCTACCGTCAATGGTGATTACGAAGCGCCCCGCCAAAACATGAATAAATTCCTCACCTTCGTGCGCGTAAGGACCGCTGCTGGCCGCGCCAGGCTTAAGCGTCCATCGCTGACAGTCCATCAGAAGCGAACCTTCGGCCAGTTGCTCAACCTTTATTCCAGGACCAAGCGGTGGTAGCACGCGATATTGACCTGCCCTTATAAGCTTATCGTCTTTCGAAACATGCCTGGCGGTAACCGCAGCAACGGTGGTCCCATAACATTGAGTCAGCTTCTTTAGGGTCGCAACGGTCGGTTGACTAATGCCGCGCTCTATAGAGCTAACCAAAGAAGGCGCAAGACCGGTAAGGTCTCGCACCTGCCGCAAGGTAAGCCCTTTGCGTAGTCGCAGAGCAAGAAGCCTCTGGCCGAGAGCAGTCGAGTCCGTATCCCAGGAACTCGACTGGTCAGCTTGAGAGGTCATCACCGTTTGTATCGCAGCGAGATTAAATCTCCGCACTTCTCGCAGACGACGGATATTTCTTATCCGCTCGATCTCTTGGATCGTGTAACGTCTATGACCCTTTCCGGTCTTAGCGGGCTTCAACAAACCATAACGCTCCCATAAACGTAAAGTCGACGCGCTTACGCCTGCGGCCCTGGCAGCGGCGCTGATTGAAACCGTTTTACTTTCGGCCAAACGAGAGCACCGGGCCGTCTCAGTAGAAGCTAACATAATTTACAAGTGTTCTGCAAAATTATATGCCCTTTAGGTTATTGCTACCGAGCTTCGATGTCAAGGGTCATTGCGAAAATTTTGGAGGTTCTCCTTCTGACGAAACGTGAGTCGTTCGGCTTGCTTTTATCTTGGGTCGCGGCGGCATTGGAGATACAAAAGGATTTTTATAGCGCTTGACGGGCGGCGAGCCATTTGCAAGGCTACGCACCACGAACGACCCATCAAGCGAGGATTAGGATTAGAGGCGATGGTTTTGGCGACGAAACCGGTCGATTTGGACCAGGTGGTAAGCGACGCGTTGGCTGGCAAGGAACTGGAGCGTGAGGTTGCGCTCGGTATTTTGCGCTATCCGGATGAGCGGCTCGATGAATTGCTCGAAGCCACACTCGCGGTGCGCCAGAGGTATTTTGGCCGGCGGGTGAAGCTCTGCGTGCTCAACAACATTCAAAGCGGCATCTGTCCCGAGGACTGCCACTATTGTTCGCAGTCGAAAATCTCGCGCGCCGACATCCCGGTGTACAAGCTCAAGCCGGTCGATTCGATTCTGGCCGGGGCGCGCCGCGCGATCGAAAGCGGAGCCCAGCGCTACTGCATGGTGGCCAGTATGCGCGGACCCAACGGCGCGGTCATCGAGCACATGGCCGAAGCCTGCCAACGAATCCGCAAAGAGTTCCCCACCCTGGAGCTTTGCCTCTCGCTGGGGCTGATGAGCGAAGAGCAGGCGCGGGTTCTCAAGCAGGCAGGCGCCGGATGGATAAACCATAACCTCAACACCAGCCGGCGCTTCTATCCGAAGATCTGCACCACCCACACCTTCGACGACCGTGTCCGCACGGTGGAAAACGTACGCAGGGCTGGACTCTCTACATGTTGCGGCGGAATCGTCGGGATGGGAGAAGAGGACGACGACATTGTCGACCTCGCCTACGAGACGCGCCGTCTCAGGGTCGACTCACTGCCGGTCAACTTCCTGCATCCCATCCCCGGCACGCCGCTCGAACATACCAAGCTACTTACATGGCAAAAATGCCTCAAAGCGGCCTGTTTGTTCCGCCTGATGAATCCCGCAACCGAAATCCGCGCCGCCGGCGGACGCGAGCTAAATCTCGGCCCCCATCAGGACAAGGTTCTGTGCGCCGTCAACTCGATTTTCGTCAACGGCTACCTCACCACGCCCGGCATGGCTTACGAGCCAACCGTAAGACTAATCGAGCAAGCCGGCTTCGAGCCCGAAGTTGACTGAGTCGCTTTTTCTACAGCTATTCTGACACTTCGCGCTCCCAGTGCCTTGCCCTTCTGCTCCTCCGCTTGACCAGCGGCAGGCGCTCAGGACCACTTTCGTCTGACGCATCAGCGCGTCCAGCGCCTGATAGGCGCACAAGCCCCATCCGGCCTGCTGCGGCAAAACCCGCGCCCCAGACACGACCAAAAGATTACCCGCGCAAAAAGTCGACAAGCTCGCGGTTAAATCGCTCGGCTTGCTCGACGTTCGACAAATGAGCCGCCTCCAGGATGACGAGCTTGCTGCCGACGATCGCATCCGCAATCTCGCGCGCGCGTTCGGGAGGCGTCGACGGGTCGCGGCTGCCGGCGATAACTAGCGTGGGAAGCTTGATCGAACGAATCGATTGGCGCTGGTCCATGTCACGGATCGCCATGCAACAACCCGCGTAACCCTCGGGCGAGGTCGAAAGAAGCATCCGTTTTATCGGCTCGACCTTGTCAGGCGCGGCGCTCCTAAATTGCGCAGTAAACCATCGCTCGAGCACGCCCTCTACCAACGCCGCCATCCCAGCTCTGCGCACAGTCTCGATCCTCTCGTCCCACATCTGCGCCGGCCCCAAATAAGCCGCCGTGTTGCATAACACCAAACGCTCGATCCGCTGCGGCGCGTTCACCCCAAGCCACATCCCTACCATACCGCCCATCGAAAGCCCGCAAAAACTCGCCTTGGCAATACCTAGCGCGTCGAGCAGCGCCAGCACGTCTTTGCCCAATCGCTCCATCGTCCACGGCCCCTTCGGCACGTCCGAACCGCCGTGACCGCGCGGATCGTAGCGCAGCACCCTAAAGTGGCGAGTCAAAGCGTCCATCTGCGGCGCCCACATCTCCAGATTCGTGCCAAGGGAATTCGATAACACCACCACCGCAGCCGCCTCTGGGCCGTCCAAACGGTAGTTCAGCCTGCATCCGTCGTCAGTAACAATATGAGGCATGGCACTCTCTCCCAGTTGCGCGTCGAAGCTATGCGCGAAATGACTTTTTAGACAGTATCATACATGCCCAGCCGGTGTCAGGCCGCCGCGCGCCGCAACCCGACAAAACCAGCTTCGACGGAGTAAACCAACAGCATGCAGGCCTTGCCGACGACCTAGCCCGATTCTTCGACCCCAGAAGCCAAAAGTTGACGGTTCGTAGTCGCTTTATCAAAAAGTCGGAAGTAAATACGAGAAGCGCGTCGCCTTTCGGAAGGTTTTTAAACCACAGCCGTCCTATGCCATTGATCGCGGCCAATCCAATCGAGCCATCTATTCCAGAGGCAAGCGCAGCGGAACGTTAGCTTTGGCAGGAAGCAGTAAAAGCGCAATTAGATCTGGAAATAAAGCGGGCCGCGGCTTTGATCGCTCAACGACTGAAGCGTAGTGCGTCTTAGGATCGCATTGACGGTATCGCGCACTTCGCACCATACCTGACGCATGGGACAAGGCTCACCCCGGTCACAGAGCGAACGCGCACCTTCCTCGAGACATTCCACGGGCACGTAGTCGCCTTCGAGCAGGTTCACAACGTCGGCCATTGTAATCTCGGCGGGATGGCGCGCCAGCATGTAACCGCCGTTAGGCCCTTTTTGGCTTGCGACCAAGTTCCCTCTTTTCAGCAAAATCAAGAGGCGTCGCAAATAATTCTCCGGGATATTCGCCGTCGCGGCGATCTCCTCGACCCGCACCGGCTCGGCGCTGGCGTAGCGGGCCGCCAGCACAATCAAAGCCTTAAGACAGTAGTCGACTCCGATACCGAACCTCATCATTCCTCGCCGCATCTTATACCAAAGGCGGCATCGGTGAAATAGATCACCGGTCAAGTCATAAATATAGTTGACTTAAATGATTCGGAAAGTTATCTATTTCCGGCTAGCGTACCCTAAACCGTAAACCGTTCGGAAAGTCGAAGGCTCAATATGGCAAAGCGGGAAGCGCCCTCATGGGAGCTTATTCTGAAACGAAATTCGGTCGAGCGCCTCAAGCGCGAGCTTTTCCCCATGGAGCTCGCAAATCAGTGGCAGCGCGTGGTCGAAACGCCTTATGAGCGTCTGCCGGAAGAAGACATCGTGCGGCTTCAGTGGTTTGGGCTGTACCACGATAAGCCAAAGGTCGGCACGTTCATGATGCGGGTCAAGATCCCGGGCGGCGTCCTGTCGGCTGCCGCGCTGCGGGTTCTCGGCGAGATCGCCGAGCGTTACGCGCGCGGCCAAGCTGAACTTACCACGCGCCAGGACGTGCAGATGCACTACATCACGCTCGCGCATTTCAGCGAGATCGTCGACCGGCTGCGCTCCGTGGGGCTAACCACGATGGGCGGATGTGGCGACACCGTGCGCAACATCACCGGATGCCCCGTCGCCGGCCTCGATCGTGACGAGTTGTTCGATGCCAGCGGAATCGTTCGCCAGGCGGCTTCCTTCTTCTACGGCAACCGCGAGTACTCCGATTTGCCGCGCAAACTAAAAATAACGATCGCGGCGTGCCGCTTTCAGTGCAACGCCCCCGAAATCAACTGTATTGCGCTTGTGGGAACGCGGTTTAATGGTCAAGAGGGATTCGCCGTCAGGGTCGGCGGCGGCCTTTCCTCCACACCACGTATCTCCCGCCATCTGGGCGTCTTCGTCCCGCTAAACCAGGCGGTAGACGTTCTGCGCGCGATTATCGACGTCTGGCGTCTTACCACAGAATACAGGCTTTCACGCGTAAAGGCGCGGCTTAAGTTCATGGTGGATGATTACGGCGTAGGCGCCTTTCGGGAGCTCGTTGAAAAGCGTCTGGGCTATGCGTTGGCGCGTCTTGACGAGCTTCCGCTCCCGGACAAAGAAAGCGACCACGTTGGGATCTACGAGCAGAAGCAGCCAAACCGCTTTTACGTAGGCTTTCCGGTGTTCCTCGGTTTGGTAAAGGGCTCGCAGATGATCGCGCTTGGCGACCTAATAGACAGCTTTGGCGGCGACTTCCGGATCACCCGCCGCCAGAACTTTATCATCACGGGAATCCCACGCGAGCGGCTCGAGGAAATTATTCAACGGGTCGGGGAGTTGGGTTTTCCCCTTTCTGCCAACGGGCTTTACGCCTCTGCGATCGCCTGTATCGGCGAGCCGCACTGCAACTATGCAGTAACGCCAACCAAAAGCAAGCTCGCCTCGATAATCGCGCGCTTGACTGACGAGTTCGGCGAGCTCGTCGCCGGACTTAAACTCAACCTCGACGGTTGTCCCCATGCCTGCGGACAGCACTGGACGGGCGACATCGGTCTCCAAGGAACAACCGCCCGAGGCGCAAACGGCGAACCGCTCGAGGCGTACGACATCATCTTGCGGGGCGGGCTTGGGCGCGACGCCGCGATTGGCAAGCCGCTACTGCGCCGGGTGCCGTCGGATCAGATCGAGGATTGTGTGGCGCGGCTGTTCAAGGCGTACCTGCAGCGTCGAGAGCCTGGGGAAAGCTTCACTCGGTTCTGCGCGCGAACATCCGACGAGGAGCTCGTCTTGCTCGCGCGCAACGAGCATCGCTTGGCACAAGTCAAAACGGCTTCCCACGACAGAGCAACGGAGGTGTGACGTGAGGGACGATATTTGCCATCCGATGGACGAGCTTGAAGCAGGCGAGGTAGCGCTTGAACTAGACGACAAGGAACCGCAGGAGGTCTTGGCGTGGGCGCTCAGTCGGTTTGGGCGTCGAGTCGGCATCTGCTCGAGCTTTCAGGCCGAGGGCTGCGTGCTAATCGACATGGCCTGGCGACTTGACCCTGCAATTCGCGTCTTCACCATCGACACCGGCCGGCTGCCGCAGGAAACCTACGAGCTGATTGAGCGTATCCGCGCACGCTATGGAGTCGAGATAGAAATTTTCCTGCCAGATTCGACCGCGCTCGAGCGCATGATGCGTCGCCACGGGCCAAATTTGTTTTACCGCGATGTCAATTTGCGCCTGCTTTGCTGCCAAATCCGCAAAGTTCTCCCGCTGCGCCGTGCTCTGCGCGGCTACGATGCGTGGATCACCGGATTGCGCCGCGAGCAATGGGCGACGCGATCGAATATTCGCAAGGTCGAGATCGACCACGACCACGGCGGCATCGTCAAGATCTCTCCGCTTGCCGACTGGACGGAAGACGAGGTGTGGGAGTATATCCGGACCTACGACGTTCCCTACAACGCGCTGTACGACAAGGGCTACAAGTCGATCGGTTGCGCGCCTTGCACCCGCGCACTCCTGCCTGGCGAGGACGCGCGCGACGGACGGTGGTGGTGGGAGGTCGGAGCGCCAAAGGAATGCGGGATGCATTGCGCGATCGAAACCGGAGGCTTCGAGCACGAGCTTGCGGCGTTGCTCAGCGGACATAGTGAAAACCGGCTGCTGGCAGCCGATGAGCCGTCGACGGAACACCCATGAGCCGACCGGTCGAAGCCGTCGCCGAGCCGCTGCCGCTCGACGAGCCTACTTACCAGCTCTTGGCGTCGCGCCTAGGTGCGGTTCTTGCGAGCCTTGGCGACCAAGGCGCTCGAGCTGCGTACGAGAAGCTCGCTCGCGCCCTTGAAGACCGATCGGTTCCGCCCGAACTTCAGCACCATTTGGCAAACCTGATCGAGTTTGCGCTCGAAGGCGGACGAATCCGAAAGAAAGCCGGACCGGAGGCCGAACTCAGGCTGATTGACCTGTTCAATAGGACCACCCGCGGCGTTGCGCTAACGAGCCGGCTTGACAACATAAACCACGCTCTCACGAAGATGGTTCAAGACGGGATCGAAAAGATAGGGCTGCAAATGCGGGCGCCGAGTATTTACGTCATGACCATTACCAGCAAAAGCCTTAGGCTTGTCGTGCGCTTCGATTGGGACGGCCCCGAGGTGGAAACGCTGGAAGTGGGCTGAGCGAGAATTAGATTCTTTTTACAGCGCACTTTCTTTACACCGCAATAAAACGCCACTGTCTCGTTGAGGCTGGCCAGTTCTTAAGCGCAACAAACCCAACTGCTTCACCTGCTCCTGTGTTTCGTCAGCTCGCCTTTTGTGCGCCGAAGTGGGGCTGCCCTCCTCCTTTTCTGCGGAGAAGCGCAAACGGAAGAACGCTCCGCCGAGTTATTGACCGTCACACACGCGCATGGGGCGATAAAGTTTTTCTCTCGACCGCCCCAACAAAACTTGCGCGCAACCGTCCCCGTTCGGAAGGTTCAATCTTAGCGTGGTAGATACACGCGCTTGCCAACCACATGAACGAGCCGAACCTGTGCACTGACCAATTCGCCAATCTGATAAAAATATGACGTGAAATGAACCTGCGTCGATTCGCCTGTGTGATAAAAAAGATGACATGGAACTGACCAGCGAAGACAAACCTACAAGAAAAACCCAGCGTAGAGAGCCAAAACCGAGGGATTCGGTCCTTCGCCTAATCGGAAACACACCTGTGGTGCAGCTAAAACGGCTACCGGACAGGGGTTGCGCGCAAGTATGGGCCAAGCTGGAGAGCTGTAATCCAGGCGGAAGCGTCAAGGACCGAATATGCCTGGCGATGGTGGAACAAGCCGAGCGCGATGGTCGGCTTAAGCCCGGAGGGACGATCGTCGAGCCGACCTCTGGAAATACCGGAATTGGACTTGCACTGATCGCCGCGGTCAAAGGGTATCGGCTTATTTTGACGATGCCCGACACGATGAGCCAGGAACGGCGAAAACTTTTGGCCGCGTATGGAGCCGAGTTGATACTGACGCCCGACAGCCAAGGGATGCATGCAGCGATCGCGAAGGCCGAAGCTCTGGTGCGGGAAAACCCAGATTACTTTATGCCCCAGCAGTTCAGTAACCCGGCCAATCCACTCGCGCATTACCGCACCACCGGGCCCGAGCTGGCAAAACAACTCGGCAGAATCGACGCCTTCGTGACCGGAGTCGGCACCGGGGGCACAATCACTGGCGTGGGACGCTACTTGCGCGAAAAGTTCGGCGCAAAGGTCCGAATCGTCGCCGTGGAGCCGAAGAGCTCCGCGGTTCTCTCCGGCGGACGGCCGGGCTTCCATCGGATTCAAGGAATCGGCGCAGGGTTCGTGCCCAAGAATCTTGACACAACTATCTACGACGAAGTCATCACTGTGAGCGACGAAGAGGCCGCCTACTGGACGCAACGCCTGGCGCGCGAGGAAGGACTCTTAGTCGGCATATCTTCCGGCGCAAATCTCTGTGCAGCGCTCGAAGTTGCTCGCCGCCTTGGGCGCGGCAAAACGGTTGCGACGATCTTCTGCGACACTGGCGAGCGCTACCTGACGACCAATCTGTTCCAGGCCGAGGACGAAAGGCAGAGAGTTGGGCTCAGGACGGTTCGACCGGCGCTAGCGCGCTAAAGACCTTTCGCATGAAGCATTTTCTTAAAGTTCGGCGGCGACATTATCGTTGCAACACAACACGACAAGACCTGCAACCCTACCGGGTCGCTATCGCTATTTTTTATCAAAGCGAGCTTATTGTTGTCTTATGTGAGCTAGCGCGGTACGATCGTGCAAACTCGTTAAGCTCGATGAGCAATGGACTCACAGGGCGTTGCGCTGGTCCAAGAGCTCGCCCTTGCAGCGCTGCTGCATGACGTTGGCAAGTTTGCGCAGCGTGCCGAAGCCGATCCCGAGCGCTACGCCGCTATACCGAACCTCGGACTTTTCTGCGTAAGTGACCAAAGCGGCGCTGTCCGTTACCACCACGCCGCCTATACCTGGCAATTCATCGAGGACAACTTACCTTGGCTCATCAATCGCGCCCAAGGCGGCGAGCAGAACCTCGCCGGATGGGCCGCGCGCCATCATAAGCCTTCGAGCACATTCGACTGGATCGTGGCCGAAGCCGACCGGCTTTCGGCTGGCATGGATCGAGGCCATCCCGACGAGTCGCTTGCCGGCTGGACGAAGGTGCAATCCGCGAGGCTTGAACCGCTCGCGGTGCGCATCAGAAGCGCCGGCCGAAGTGAGGTATGTGCCGAGCTCGGCGAACGGTACGAGTTTGCATTGAGGGAACTGGAATTCGCCGATGCGATCTTCGCAAAGGCCTCCTCTCAGCGCTCTCAACCTAAAGCGGCCCAGGAATACCGCGCGCTTTTCGAGAGATTCGCTCAGCGGGTAAGACAGCTTCCGTCAGGCGATATCGCTCGCTTCTTCGTTGAATTTCTTTCCGTTTACGAGCAATTCACCTGGTGCGTGCCGGCAGCAACCGCCACCGAGCCGCGCGACGTCTCGCTGTTCGAGCACAGCCGCGCCGCAAGTGCGATCGCAGCTGCGCTCGCTTACGAGCTGATTGCCACCAACTCCTTCGATGAGTCAAGCGCGCGCAACCGCGCAGTTAAGCGATATGCGCTGATGGTCGGCGATTTGAGCGGTATCCAGAACTTTATCTACACCGTCGCTTCGACCAAAGCTGCACGCGCACTTCGCGGTCGCTCGCTTGCGCTCCAGCTTCTGACCGACGCAATCGCCCAGACTTATCTCGCTTCGCTCGAGCTTCCGCCCTCAAGTCTGCTTTACAACGGCGGCGGGCGGATCTGGATGTTGCTGCCGCTTTGCCTGCGCGGTGAAGCCGAGAGGCTTTGCAACGAGATCGACCTAAGCTTAATAGAGGCACGCGGCGGCCAACTCGGCTTCAACGTCGGCTTTGCCGACATGAGCGGTGAAGACTTCGTGCAGAAGCAAATCTCCGACCGTTGGGACGAAGCCGTGCGACATCTGGCGCGCCGGCGTCTTGGCCGCCTGCGCAAGGTCGTCACCAAGCATTACACGCAGCTTTTCGCCCCGCGCGGCGACCCAGCGCGCGAAAGGCCGTGCGGCGTTTGCGGCTCGTTGAGCCCGAAGTTAATTCAGCTTGCTGAGGATGACGAAGGTGTAGAGGCATGCGACGAGTGCGACCGCTTTATAAAGCTTGGCGGTGCCATACCTCGCGCACGAACGATCGTGAGGCTTAGCGGCGAGACCGCTAAGGACCGAGCTTTGCGATTCGCCAACTCATGCAAGGATCCTACCGCCGCTTTTCTGCCAGAACCGCAGTTGCTTAGCTGCGCCTACCTCGTATCCGCCGCTGACGCTGCTTATTGGCAGCGTCTTGCCGCAAGCGACGACACCGTCTTTACGATAAACGCCCCTCCCAACTCGTTCGAAGGTAACGCCAAAGTCTCATTCTGGCTGCTTGGTATCAACAAAAACCCGTCAACCTTCGAAGAGCTGGCTCAAAAGTCGACCGGGATCGCTCGGCTCGGCGTCCTGCGGATGGACGTCGATTCGCTGGGCGACATTTTTTGGCGAGGCTTTTCGCAGCACGAGCGTACTTTTTCGCGCCTGACGAACCTTTCCAAGACCCTGAGTTACTTCTTCGCCGGCTATCTGACCCATCTCGCTACGAGTGAGCGATGGAGCCAGTACGTTCAGATCATTTACTCCGGCGGCGACGACCTTTTTGTGGTCGGCCCCTGGTCAGAGATCGCCGAGTTCGCGCGCGAGGTGCGAAGCAAGTTCGACGACTTTGTATGCCACAATTCGCACTGGGGCCTTTCCGGCGCAATCGCTATCGTGCAACCCAAGTATCCAGTGGCAGCCGCTGCGGAGCAGGCGGGTGAACTCGAACGCAAGGCCAAACAATACAGGCGCGGGGACAAGTTCAAGGACGCGCTAGCGTTTCTGGACGACGCCCTAGGATGGGACGAGCTCGAGGTCGCCCGCGAGCTTGCGCATTATCTCAAGGACCTTTTGCAAGCGAGCGGGGAAGAGCAGATGCCGCGCGCGGTCTTGCACAAGCTCGCCGACATCGCCCGCATGTACCGCGAATCGCTTGCTACGCTGCCCACCCATGGCAGCGTCTCGATACAGGAGCTCACCGGATGTGCGATGCGCGGGCGATGGGCGTGGACTGCTGCTTACACGCTCTCCCGCGCCGCGCGCACGGAAGGGCTTCGTTGCAAACTCGACCTCCTCGCCGACGCCTTGCACGGCGCAGAGTTTCAAAAAAAGCGCAGCGCGCGCGAGGTTATCTACCTTTTGAAGCCTGCGGTCGCATGGGCCGACTACCTAACGCGCAAAAAAGAGCGGAGGTGACTTGCCGATGAACCGTGAACAGACGCGGCGCGGCGAACGGCGCCGCAACGACGGCCGCACGCAAGCGGGACCGACGCTTACCGAGGAAGAGGTACAAAAAATCCTGCGAGGTGACCCGGTCACGATCGACGAGGTAGCCGAGCAGTTCGCTCAAAGCCTAAGGGATTTAAACCGAAGCCAGATGCGCAACTTCTACAACCCGTTTACCCGGATTCGCGCGATGCGTAGCCAAGAAGAGCGCAAAAAGGCCCTTATTCAACATCGCGCCCGTATCGCCTACCTGGTTGCGCGACAGGGTGAAGGCTCCGCCAACCGGGCCAAACCGATCTGGGACCTTTTCGGAGACCTCATAAAAAAGGCCACCGACGACTCCCAGATCGACGCTCTGTGCGACCTGGCCGAAGCCCTGATCGCTTACCACCGCCGCGAATCCAGCGACAGAGGCATGCAAGACAGGCAGCGAGAGGAGGAGTAAGACGATGGCAACGCAGCTCAAAGCTCCACGGCTTACGCACAAAGTTTTGATGCGCGGCGCGATCGAGGCGGTAACCGCGCTCCATATCGGTGGCAGCGATATCGGCCTTACGATCGGCGGCGCCGACAAACTGGTCGTGCGAAACCCGCTCGACAACACGCCTTACATACCGGGCAGTTCGCTCAAAGGCAGGATGCGAAGTTTGCTGGAGAAGGTAGGATGTGCCGATTCGTGCCCGGGCTTCCAGATCCAGGTCGCCGAGCGCGGCGGCGAGCCACGACTTGGCCCGTGCAGTTGCGAAGGCGACAAAGCGTGCGATGTCTGTCTGGTTTTTGGCGTCGCGGCCGCGACAAGCCGCCAATTCAAGGAAGGCCAACCCTACGCCGGAGCAGCACGGCTGCTCGTACGCGACGCTTTCCTAAGTAATCGCCAAACCTTCGAAAATCCTCGCCTGCGTCTCGACATGCCTTTTACGGAACTTAAGACCGAAGTCTCGATCGACAGGCTTACGAGCGCCGCAAATCCACGACAATTCGAGCGCGTCCCGGCCGGCGCCGAATTCACCTTCGAGCTTGTGCTTAACGTTTTTAGCGACGATCCGAAAGAAACCTTCGTAACGCTGGTCAAGCAGGGATTAGCGCTTGTAGCCGAAGACGCATTAGGCGGTCAAAGCTCGCGCGGCTACGGAAAGGTGCTGATCAAGCTCACCGAGCTAGTCGAAATTCCAGTCGAAAGCTACGCAAACCCAGAACAGCTAGCCCAGGCGCGCAAGGAGAACCAGCTTAAAGGGGGTCCTATCGAGTACGGCTCGCGCCTGGTTGAACCGATGGCGGCCTGAATGTCGCTCAAGCTTTACTTATTCGAGCCATTGAGCCCGCTCCACCTCGGCGGCGGGCGTATCGGCGACCCCACCGAGGCGCAAGCCCTTGCGCGCTCGGACACGATAGCCGCAGCGATTTTATCGCTATGGGGACATATCGCGAACGTCGGCGACGAAGAAATCACGCAGCTTTCAGAGAAGCCGCCGTTTGCCGTATCCTCCACGATTCCCGCAATCCAGCGCAACCGCCGCTGGGAACCGCTTTTGCCCGTGCCGACGGGCCTGTTCGACCGAATCGTTGACCCGAGCGAGCGCAAAACCTACAAAGCGGTTCGCTTTGCACCGGCCGACGCACTATGTGAGCTGCTCGAGGGCCGAATGCCCCATGGACACCAGGCACGCGGCGAGGTTCTGCTGCCAGAAGACTTCCGTGTAAGCCGCCTTTGGCAGTCAAACTCGCGCACTCGCCTCGCCGTCAACCGGCTCGGCGACGGACCTCTCGAGGGCCAGCTCTTCGACTTCGGCTCCGTCGCCTTCGATTCGGCGGTTAGGCTTGCCCTTATCGTCGACTTCTTCGATCCCAACGCGCAACCCCATTTCGAGGCGGCCCTTCGCCTATTGGCTGATGAGGGATTAGGCGCCGATCGCTCGGTGGGATACGGTCGGCTCAAGCTCGTGGAGGAAGAAATCGGAGATTACGCAGAGCCAAAGCTCGGCCATGGTATGCGTCTTTGCCTTTCGCTGCTCCATCCGACCGAACAGGAAGTTCGAGATGGCCTCCTCGACATACCCGCGGTCTACAGCATCGTTACGCGCGGCGGATGGATAAGCGCGCCCGGCGCAAGCCATCTGCGTCGCAAAACAGTGAGCATGCTTGCCGAAGGCTCGCTCGTGAAAGACCTGGGCCAAAGACGCTATGGCGATAGCCCTAAGGTACTCGAGCCGCTTCCCGAACTAGGCCTTCGCCATCCGGTGTTCCGTCCCGGATACGCCGTGACGATTTCCGCTCGCGCGCCTGAGGGTATGTTTCATGAGTGAACAGAATCTTTTCGTCCTTGAATGTCTAAGTCCGGTGCACATCGGCTCGGGCCATGCACTTGCGCGCGACCTCGATTACTGCGCCGACGGAAACACTACTGCGATCCTCGACTGGGAGCGGCTATTTTCGCAAACGCGCGCTCAGTCGCTACCCGATTGGATCGCCGACAGCTTCCGTCGCCGCGACAACTCGGGCAGGCCGCGTATCATCGAGTTTCTCCAACAATGTGGTATCAGGCCCGAGTCGGTCGCCTCACGCAGGGTCAAGGGCGTAATCGAAGCAAGTCAGCTTCGTCTTGCGCTACGCACCTTCGACGACCGCCCGCTCATTCCAGGAAGCTCCGTCAAGGGCGCGCTTCGCACGCTTTTTATAGTTGGCTTTGCGGCCCACCCGCAAGATCCTCATTCGCAGCCCAACACCCTTGCCCAAGACGCCCTCACCGAAGCGCTGACGCAAAGCAAGGTATCGCCGCGGTTTCGCGCTCGAGCTCTCGAGAGCAGGCTTTTGCGCGAAGCTCTAAGCAACGGGCTCGTGCAAACCAGCTCCAAGCTTCGCGGCGACCCCAAGGGCGACCTGTTGCGGATGGTGAAAGTGTCGGATGCGTTTTTCCCGGCTGAAGCCATTGAGGTGCTATCGACCAAGGCGCTCGGGACAAATCGCGAAACTTTGACCGCGGTCGAGGCGCTCAAAGCAGGCTCGCGCGCCTTGCTAAGCGTTGAGCTTTGCGACCCGTTCCTGTCCGCCAAGCTTTTTGCGCCCCCCACATGGCCCACGCTGCAAAAACTCGCGCAATGGTCGCAAGCTCACGCGCTTCATCTTGTCGACGCCGATAGGCACTTCTTCGAGCGTTTGCGGCAGCCGGACAATTCTTCTGCGCTGGACGCCCTAATAACGCGATGCGACGAGCTCAAGCGGAAAATTCAGGAGCTTGGCGCGAGCAAAACACCGGCGCTCGTGTTGCGCCTTGGATGGGGCACCGGATGGCGCACGATGACAGGAGATTTGCTCACTCCAGAGGAGCGCGAGCAGCTCTTCCAGGAAGGGGGCAGAATTTCGCGCTACGTCGGGAGAGGCAAAACTTGCAAGGTCGTTCTCGAAGGCCATCGACGGGAAAGCGCAGGAAGCGACCTTCTCGGATGGGTTTGCATACGGCATACCCACGATAGCGACGAAGTAGTCCGCTTGCAAAAAGCCTCGCGCCCGCAAATCCCGCCGTCTGCCCCATCGCGCCAACCAACACCGCCAAGCCGTTCCCCATCTCCCCTTCCGCCACCCGTCGACTCGCTTATTCGGCAAATCGAATCGCTGCGCGAGCGCGATTGGGGCCGCGTCGGCGCCATCGTCAACAGGATAAATCAGTCTGACCCGCTCAAGAAGCCGATGTACATCGACAAGCTCGAAGCGCATCTAAATAAAGTGTTCGGGAAAAGCAGAAAGCGCGATATCCAGCAAATGATCTCAAAGCTTCGCCAAAGCCCGCCATGAGAAAGACACGCCTCGAGCACTCAAAGGGAGGACACAGTTATGGCCAACGCCCTTATTGTTTCAGTAGGTGGAAGCCCCCAGCCTTTGGCAAAATCGATCGTTTACCATAAACCGAAATTCGTATGCTTTTTGGCTTCCCAGGATACGATAAGCCAAATTTCCAAAGTCGAAGAGATTGTCCGAAAAGAGTGGCCCGACGCGAACTACGAAACATATATGGTACTCCTAGATGACCCGGAAAACATCGAGGAGTGCTACCCCAAGGCGCAGCAGTGCTTCGAGGAGGCAGCAAGCCGAGGCTTCGGCTCCGACGACTGTGTGGCCGAGATCACGGGCGGCACCAGGGTGATGAGCGCCGCGCTTGCTCTGGTTTCGGTAGAGCGAGATGGCCGGGTGTCATACGTGGGCGGAACCCAACGCGACAAAGAGGGTCTCGGCATCGTAAAGTCAGGTTACGAGAGGATACGTCAATTCGCAAACCCCTGGCGTGTCTATGCCACCGAACGAAAAAAACTAGCTCAAGCGCTTTTTAAAAAGCATCGGTACGAGGGCGCTGCGCAGATTCTAAGAAATCTGCCTACCGAAACAGAAGAGCGCGAGCGCGAGCTTCTAGGCGCAGTAGCGGAGGTTGCCGAAGCTTATGCGCTTTGGGATCGCTTCCGGCATAAAGAGGCGGTCGAGAAGCTCAAGCGAGCAAGCGATCGGCTATCGCAGTCATCGAAGCTCCTTGGCGCCGAGGAGCCCTGGCTCAAAGATTTTGCCGCGCAGGTAGAGCGCAGCCTCGAGCAGCTTCAATTCATCCAGCAGCGCACGCGCAACTTCGAACCTGGACGTCGTGATCCTGCGCTTGCAGCCGACCTTGCCGCTTGCGCCGAGCGCCGAATCGAGAGCGATGCCTTCGACGACGCGGTCGCGCGCCTGTACCGGGCGATCGAAATGCTCGGACAGTGCGAATTTGAAAGGGTCTTCAACACGGACCCCTCCAGGGCCGATCCGGAGCGATTGCCCGAATCGCTGCGTGAGGAGTATCGCCGAAAATACAGAGACGACCAAGACGACGGACGCCTGAAACTGCCGCTTTTCGCCGTGTTCAACGCTCTTGCCAAGCACGGCAAAACCCAACTCAGCCAAAAGTTTCAAGAAAGCTTAGACGAGCTCAAAAAGCTTCTCCATGCGCGAAACGAGTCGGTGCTCGGGCACGGTACAACGCCCGTAAAAGAGGCCACGGCCAGTAAAATGCTTGAGTTTGTTCGTTCCTGGCTTCCCGATAATTGTCCGCTGCCGAAGTTCGCGCGCCTTGAGCTTGGGTAGCGCCGATGATCGACGTAAGCGCACTTGCACGCCTGCTCGTGCTCAGAGTCGAGTTGCGCGCCCTCGAGCCGCAGCTAGTTGCGGGCTTTGTCGGCTCGGCGCTGCATGGGGCGCTCGGGCGCGCCTTGTACCGTACGGCCTGCTCGTTTCGCTCGCGGGCGAGCTGTCGCGGATGTACCCTGTTCGACCGTTGCGCTTATCCGGCGCTGTTCGCCACCGCAGCGCCCTCCGAAACGACGCTTGCCTGGGCCGGCGTCAACGAGCAGGCGCCTCGGTTGCTTGCGCTTGCGCCCGAGCCCGACTGGCATCGGCCGAACGAGCGGTCGGTGTCGCTCGCCGCGGGCGACATCATTCCCTTCCGCTTGACGCTTGTCGGCAGCGCGGCGCGCCATCTGCCGGTCTTGACCGTCGCGTTGAACCAGCTTGCGGCGCGTGGTCTTGGCCGCCGCAGTGGGCCCGGCGGCGAGCCCGTCCCCGACACCAGGCGCGGCGCGCTTGCCCTTGTGCGCATCACGCTGGAGGGCACCTCGCGCGCGCTCTACCAGGACGGCCGCTTCGTGCTTGCGCCGTACGAGAGCATGCTGCGTGCGGTCGAAGAGCCGGAATACCGGCCACGCAGCGTGCGTATCGAGCTAATAACTCCGCTCAGGCTCAAGCGCAACGGCCGGATCGTGGGCCATCCGTCGCCCGAGGACTTCTTCGTCGCGCTTGCCCGGCGCGCTAATTTGCTTGCCGCGCTCGACCAGGGTGCAACCGGGCGCAAACCGGTCGACTTCCAGGCGGTAAAAAGCGCGGCATCGACGCTTCAAGTGGTCGAGTCGGCAACCGAGCTTGTCCACGTGTGGCGTTTCTCGGCTCGTCAGCAACAAAGGATGGCATTGCCGGGTATAGTGGGGCAGCTTCGATGGGCCGGCGAGGCGTTGGGCGAGCTTTGGCCGCTGCTAAAATGGGGCGAATTGGCTCAGGTCGGCAAGGCCACCGCGTTGGGCTTTGGCCGCTACCAGGCAAGCGCGCAGTAAAGGCTGGGTCCGGAAGGTCTTGCACGAGAGCTTACGACAATATATTGAGGTGTTAACAACAGTAAGGTACCATAGCAAGGGTTGATTCCCCGCACGAGGGGATTGAAGCTCACAAGTGGTTTTGTGTCAAGTCCCAATCTGGTTGATTCCCCGCACGAGGGGATTGAAGGCGGCATTATCACCGAGCCGCTCATCTTCCAATGTTGATTCCCCGCACGAGGGGATTGAAGGTCTAGGATTCACCGTATACTACGCTGACACTGGTTGATTCCCCGCACGAGGGGATTGAAGTTTGCCTCCGGATCTCCGCGAGGGTGTCTTGGGGTTGATTCCCCGCACGAGGGGATTGAAGTCGCGCTCCATCAGCCGAAAGCCCTCGCGCCAGCTGGCCTGACGAGCGCTTACGAGTCCACAAATCAGGTGTCCGCGGCGGGCTTTTCCACCCAAGGCGGATACCTTTCAAAATGGCAAATCCTGGCCCAGCGCCTTCGAGAGGGTCTGTCCCCCGGACAAGATTCTCCTTTTAAGCGGGCACTTCACACGGGAGAGCTTACACGCAGGCCTTGTTTGCCTACGAAAAAGGCGCGAGAGACGGAGAGCAAGCGCGCAAAATAAAGCTACCCGCCGAATCCCAAAGGCTCCATCGGCTAACTTCACCAGATCGCTCGCATTCGGCGCTCGCCTCGAGCTAAGCTTGGCTGGCAGAAGCGCTACTGGCGAAAGGGACGTTCCTGTTCGATGGCCGACAAAGCAAATACGACTGCCGTGGAGATACTTGCGCGGCTGCTCGAGGGCAACCGCCGCTTTGCGCAAGGAAGACCAGCGCAGGCCGACCGCTCACCTGAGTGCCGCCGCGCCCTTGCGCAGGGGCAAACGCCCGTAGCGCTTATCGTTACGTGCGCCGACTCGCGCGTTTCGCCCGAATACGTTTTCGACCAGGGCTTGGGTGAGCTTTTCGTGGTGCGGACCGCTGGCGCGCTTCTCGACGCGATAGGCGCGGAAAGCGTGCGTTTCGGTTTTGCGGCGTTGAAAATCAAGCTTGCGATCGCGATGGGGCACAGCGGATGCGGCGCGGCTCGAGCGGCGCTCGAGAGCGCGCCAGGCGCTACGGCCGATCTCCCCGCGATTGCGGCTGCCTACGCTCCGCTTGTGTCGCGTCTTGCGAGCACAAACAAGGCCGCTCATGCGCAAAAGTTAGAGAGTTTCGACCCGGTGCTCGAGCTCGTAAACCTCTCGGCGCTCAAGACCGCAGAGCGCCTTGAAGAGCTTGCCCCCAAGCCTGATTCAACGCTGATTGTCGCCGCACGTTACGACCTCGAAACCGGATTGGTTACGCTTCTTAAGCCTACGCTTGGCGAGCTCGGCCTTGCCTGAAGGGCGAAACGCAAAGGTCCGACTGTGCGCGACCAAGGAAGCACTGAAAGGCCAAAAAACACCTGATTGGGCTTAAGGCATTGCCAGGTCACGACATTCGCTAATGAAGCAGCGCGCCGAGGACCGCGTTTCAGACCCGACGGACTAGGATCCTGCGTGACAAGACGCTTGCGCTCGACGTCCAAGCGCAGAGCCTGTGAGTGCCGTCGTTTTGCGCTTAGCCGTTTGCGGTCTTACTTCTTACCTTTGCGATGCTGAAGCCCCTCGTGGATTTCATCACAAGATAACCCGAGCCCCAGCATCAACTCTGCGCTGCTTTCGAGCGGTGAAAAACGCGGAAGGGTCAAGCCCGTTTTTGCCCAGCGCAAGCGCGAGTCCACCTTGCTGCCGGGCAAGTCTCCGTGACGAGGCCGTAGTCTTTGCGACAGCTCAGCGTGGGACGAACACAGCCTGGAGTAGATTAGCTTATGGTTTGCTCGCAAGCGGGAAGGTCCGAGCGATGAACGGCCGGTGAAACCGCGACAAACCGCTGATGAGCTGTCGCAGCGCGACGAGCTAGCCCCCAGGACGGGAAGGACCGGAGCTAGGGCCGAGGGTCGCACTGAAAAGCGCTCACAAGGGGATTCGGTTGAGAGTGCTCGATAGGAGCACCGGGGCGGGCTAATCGGGCTAGAAAGGTCGCACTTTAAAAAGCGCAGCCGCGGCTTTTGGCCGCGGCTGCGCCGTGACATTAACTTACCAAGCCAAAGACGTGCCCGTATAGCTTACGGAAGCAGGTCGAAGCGATCGGCGTTCATGACTTTGTTCCACGCCTGGATGAAGTTGCGCAGGAAGAGCTCCTGCCCGTCGTCGGCTCCGTAAGCCTCCGCGATCGCCCGCAGCTCCGCGTTCGCGCCGAAGATAAGGTCGACGCGGGTTGCGGTCCACTTGAGCTGCCCGGTCGCCCGGTCGCGCCCTTCGAAGACCCCGTCGGCTTCGGAGCTCGGCCTCCATTCGGTACTCATGTCGAGCAGGTTGACGAAGAAATCGTTGGTAAGCGTCTCTGGCCGCTTGGTGAAGACGCCGTGCGGAGATTGCTTGAAGTTCGCATTGAGCACTCGCATGCCACCGACCAAAGCCGTCATCTCGGGAGCCGTCAGTGTCAGCAATTGAGCCTTATCGACTAAAAGCTCCTCGGGTCGCGCGATGATTCCGCTCTTCATGTAATTGCGGAACCCGTCGGCAAGTGGCTCGAGCACGGCGAACGACTCGACGTCCGTCTGCTCCTGCGATGCGTCCATGCGACCGGGCGTGAACGGAACTTCGATGTCGAACCCGGCTTTGCGAGCTGCCTGCTCGATCGCAGCGCAACCGCCGAGAACGATAAGGTCAGCAAGCGAAACCCTCTTGCCGTTGGATTGGGCGGCGTTGAACTCCTTCTGGATACCCTCCAGTACTGCAAGCACTTTGGCTAACTCAACGGGTTCGTTGACCTCCCAATCCTTCTGAGGCGCAAGGCGGATGCGCGCCCCGTTGGCGCCGCCACGCTTGTCCGAGCCGCGGAAGGTGGACGCCGCCGACCACGCCGTGTAAACAAGGCGCGAGATCGAGAGCCCCGAGCGCAGAATTCTACCCTTGAGCGTGGCGATATCCTGAGCGTCGATAAGCTCGTGGTCGCGCGCAGGAATCGGGTCCTGCCAAATTAGCTCCTCCTGCGGCACCTCCGGACCGAGGTAGCGCGAGCGAGGCCCCATGTCGCGATGGGTGAGCTTGAACCAGGCGCGCGCAAATGCGTCGGCAAACTCGTCGGGGTGCTCCAAGAAGTGGCGTGCAATCTTCTCGTAGATCGGGTCGTAGCGCAGAGCAAGGTCGGTTACCAGCATCGTCGGCACGTGACGCTTGTTCGGGTCGTACGGGTCAGGAATCGTAGGCTCGGCGTTTTTGGCTACGTACTGGTACGCCCCTGCCGGGCTCTTGGTCAATTCCCATTCGTACTTGAACAAGTTCTCCAAAAAGTTGTTGCTCCACTTGGTCGGCGTCTGGGTCCAGATTACCTCGGGTCCCCCAGTGATCGTGTCCTTGCCTTTGCCCGTGCCGAAACTACTCTTCCATCCCAGACCCTGCTGCTCGATCGGTGCCGCCTCGGGTTCGGGTCCGACCAGCCTCGGGTCGCCGGCGCCGTGGGTCTTGCCAAAGGTATGGCCGCCAGCGATCAGCGCAACGGTCTCGTAGTCGTTCATTGCCATGCGCCGAAAGCTCTCTCGGATGTCCTTGGCAGCGGCAAGCGGATCTGGCTTGCCATTCGGCCCCTCAGGATTGACGTAAATCAGGCCCATCTGCAGAGCGGCCAGTGGATGTTCGAGCTCCCGGTCTCCGCTGTGTCGCTTGTCTTCGAGCCAGTTAGTCTCGCTTCCCCAGTAAATGTCCTCGGGCGGCTCCCAAACGTCCTCTCGCCCGCCGCTAAAGCCGAAGGTCTTAAAGCCCATCGACTCTAGCGCGCAGTTGCCGGCCAGAATGATCAGGTCAGCCCACGAAAGCTTCCTGCCGTACTTCTTTTTGATCGGCCAGAGTAGTCGGCGCGCCTTGTCAAGGTTCGCGTTGTCCGGCCAACTGTTGAGCGGCGCAAAGCGCTGCGCGCCCGTGGAAGCGCCGCCGCGGCCGTCCCCGATTCGATACGTGCCCGCACTATGCCACGCCATCCGGATAAAAAGCGGCCCGTAATGGCCGAAGTCTGCCGGCCACCAGTCTTGAGACTGAGTCATCAACTCGTACAGGTCCTTTTTGACCGCCGCGAGGTCGAGCTTCTTGAACTCCTCCCGGTAGTTGAATTTCTCTCCGTACGGATTGCACTGCGGAGAATTTTGGTGGAGGATTTTTAGGTCCAACCGGTGAGGCCACCAATCGCGAATCGTTTTCGCTCCTACCGTCGTGTGGATAACCGGACACTTACCCCCTTCTTTGCCACCTTTTGCGTCCATACACCTAAACTCCCGTTGTGTATTTGAAATAAACCTTGAGGAGTCAACCTGAATACCGACTGCCAGCAGTCGGCCGGAAATGTTGACTCCTCCCTGCCCAGCGCTTCTCACAAAGCGCTTTCAATAACTTGCGGTGGCAGGGAACCGCAAATTATTTGGACCTATTATAAACAAAGAATGCTTCGAATCAACACGGGTTTCTGTTAAAATTTTTTCGCAAAAGGACCGGTTCAATATGCGGAGGGCGGGGTGAAAAGCACCGATTCAACTAGCCTTGAGCGCCCGGGCTCTTTGCTAGCGCGGCTGCGGCGGCGCGGCTTGCGCTTGACGGCGCAGCGGCGCGTGATCGCGCAAGCGCTGGAGGAAGCCGGGGTTCATCTTACTGCTGACGAAGTATTCGAGCGCGCGGTGGCGCGCCTGCCCGAACTAAGCCGCGCCACCGTCTACAACACACTAAACCAGTTGCGTGCTTTAGGCGAAATTTGTGAGATTTCGCTCGACGATGGGCCGCGGCGCTACGATCCTAACGTAACGGAACGCCATCAGCATCTTGTTTGCGACAGCTGCGGTACGGTTCGCGACGTTATCCCGAGCGGCGATGTTAGCCTGCCCGAGGACCAGCAACACGGCTTTGTTATTAATGAAGTCCAGGTGATTTTCCGAGGTCTTTGCCCCGCCTGTGCCAAGCCGTCCCGCCCTTAAGGCTCAAAGCTCGACTAGAGTGTGAGCGAAGGATCCCCACGACCCCGCTCTTGCTTTTTCGAGCCAAAACAGAGCAACTGGCCACTCGTACGGCGCTTTTTAGACGACGCTTGCGCGTCCGTGATTAGCGCTCTGGAAAGCACGGAGCGAAAGTGAACGGCCAAAAGACAAAAGGCCTCTACATCAGTTTAGGCCCGAGCCGCGTGTTCCGCTCGCCAGTTGGTAGCGCAAAACTCTTGCAAAATCGCCGATTTGGAGGGAGCGCGCCCGGAGGGACTTGAACCCCCAACCCTCGGATCCGAAGTCCGATGCTCTGTCCAGTTGAGCTACGGGCGCTTCCTAACGAAGCAAAGCATTTAGACAACGCCTTGTCTATCCTGGATGTGGCGCAAATTTCACACGCTGGGCAAAGATGGCTCTGTACAACTCGTGACTTAACCCAACCTGGCTGAATGAGCAGAGCCAACCAAGCTGCTTTGTTAGGGCGGTACCCGCATCCGCTGGCTCGAAGCAGACAAGCCCATCCTGCCTAAACCTGTGCAGTAAACTGCTGCGAAGCCGCAGAGCCAAGCCGAAGAAAGATCGGGTTTAAAAAGTTTCAAGGCCGACACTGGCGATAGCAGTCATGCGAATTTTTTGTTAGGCTTCGGCGACCAATAGCAAGACACATTGGAGCGGTTGCCGAACTCGGTAAGGTTTTTGGGCTTTTCCTTCAGAGACCGGGTGAAAAATCAAAATCGTCAAGAGAACGTTCTTCAATGTCTTCGGTTAGTGACTCTGTATCATCGGTAAAAGGGGCAAATAGAGATTGCTTAGGCGGCTGGTGTTCGGCTTAGGCGCTCGACACCGGTATTTTAAGTTATCGCGCAACGACACACGCAAGCGATGAAGCTTAAGCGTATTTGGCTTTTTGTCGTGCCGCAGCTTCTTTTGCTCTCGGCTTTCTTTGCGCAAAGCTGTGGCAACGGGCTTTTCGGTACGCTTACCGAATGCGGCCAAAGTATCAATCCGTTTGAGTTTGCGCCGCTTATTAGCTGCACGCCTCCCTCGCCCACCCCTGGTCCACCCGGTCCTCAAGTAAGCTCGCTTTCGCTTTGCCCTGCGCCGAGTTCGTCCACTTCCGCTTCGCCCACTCCGTGTCCCTCGTTCGTAGCAACCTCGATACCTGTTGGCGGTGTGGTCGAATTCGAGCTCGTAGCGACCCTCTCCGATGGCACGACAGCCGACTACACTGACGCGCCCACAGTTCTTTGGAGCAACTCCAACCCTTCGGTGCTCGCACCTGCGCCCACGCCGTCGCCGTCGCCCGGAGTGTACGAAGGCGTGTGTCCGGGCACCGCGAACGTTTCCGCAAGCGTCAGCAGTGGGGTAACAAGTCAACAGGTCAGCGTCAGCGTCACTGGCTCGCCGCCCTCCGGATGCCCGACGGCATCGCCGTCGTCCTCGCCTACGACCGCCGCTCAAATCCGCGTAGAAACGGCTTTGCAGGAATCGCCACGCCTACAATGGGTATTTCGAGCGCAACCGCCAATTGGAACGGCGATTTTAGCGCCTCCCGAGACCAGCACGGTCTATTTCGTCGGCGGCGAGCGCATGCTTTATGCGGTCGATAGCTCGGGCGCCCTGCTTTGGAGTCGCTCGGTGGCAGGCCCGGCGCTGGCTTTAGGCGCTAATGGCACGGTCTATGCGGAAACGGGAGCCAGCGTGGTAGAGGCAATCGAAAGGAGCGGGCTTACGCTTTGGCAAGCTGAGCTAGAAGGAGAGATCGTCACACTCGCAAGCGAAAATCAAGGAACGGTCTACGCGGCTACCACCACGGCTCTGTATTCGTTCAACGCAGACGGTACGCTTAACTGGACAATTCAGGGATTGCAGGCGAGCGCGATCGCTGCGTCTCCCACAGGTGGCGTCAACGTTGCAACAATAGGCGGCCCGGTGGCTGGAATAAGCGGCCAGGGCAAGCAAATCTGGTCGTTTTCGCCAGCGGGAGGTTTTGCCGGTGCGATCGCGGTCGATCAAGACGGCAATGTCTATGCAGGATCGGAAAGCGGCGTACTCTACGCGCTCAGCCCGCAGGGGCAACTTCTATGGGAGGTTCAAACGCCGGCACCGGTCAAAGCGGGACCGGTAATCGCGCCTGACGGCTCGGTAGCTTTTGTAGCGGACCAGCTCTACGTACTCAGTCAATCTGGAATGACGCTTTGGCAAAGCCCGCTTATAGAGCCCGCAATTGGTAACGTCGTGATTACTGCGACAGCACAAGGCGTGGCAGTAAGCGAATTAGGCGGCTCGGTATTGTCGGTCGCTCCAGCCACGAACTCGAGCACATGGCTTCAAATAAACGGCGCGATAAGCGCGCTCGCCTCGGGCCCTAGCGGGGAGCTCTATCTCGGCTCTCAACAAGGCTACGTCTACCGGGTGCGATAAGGTTCGCCATCTGCACCCCGAGTTACACCGGCCGCCGAAAGCCACGTTTTGCGCTCATAGCGCACATCGTTAACGTGGTGGACTCGGAACCCGAGCGGTCGGTTTTTCGCGCTCAAAAGCTTTACAGGGCAAGGGCATTTTCAGGGTAATCTGCGGGGTGCAGCCCGTCTTCCATCCAGCGAGCTTCGATTGAAACGAATAAGCGCTCGCCATCGAAACCGTGGGCAAGCTCGCTCTGAGTGTTTTTCTGTGCAGGATCGCGCTTGGCGATAATTGCAAGCCTTCCCACGCCGTGACAGAGTTCTGGCAGACGGCTATAGAGTTAAAGTAGGTTACTTGCGAGGTATATGGAACGGCAGGCGAGGCGAGCCCAGGTACTTTATCACGCGAAACGCTTGTTTGCGCTCCAGGGGTACCATCGCACCAACATCTCTGACATCGTCGCCCAAGCGCGGATCGCTCGCGGGACGTTTTACCTGTACTTCCAGAATAAAAAGGAGCTGTTCGAGGAGCTGCTAAATGAGGCTTTGCGCGAAATCAGCGCGCGCATCCATCGAATACGGCTCGGACCGAACGAACCTTCGCCCGCGCAGCAGCTTCGCGACAATATCGTAAGGGTGCTCGACTTCGTTCTGGCCGAACGCGAGCTTACCGATATTCTACTCAACCACGCCTATGACCTTGACCGGGACTTTGACGGCCGAATACGCAACTTCTACGCCCACATAATCGAGCAAATTCAGCGCTCCCTCGAGCTCGGCATCAAAATGAACCTAGTGCGTCCGTGCGATACGCGAACGGTGGCGATCTGCATTCTTGGCGGAGTCAAAGAGGTTGCCGCGCAAACCCTTGCCGAACCTCATCCCGACGTCAACCAGCTCGCCGAACAGATCTTGGACTTTGGTTTACGCGGCGTCGCAACCGAGGAACTTCTCCGGGCCGCGCCGGGCCGGACACTGGAGAAGCCGCATTGACCCGTATTGTGTCGGTTACTAGACTGACGTGTCAGTCCAGTGGATAAGGATAAGCGCGTGAAAGTTTGCTCGCAGGCGCGGGTCGCTTTCTACGACCTAGACGGTACGCTTGCTGCGCTCAATTTGGTTGACGCGGGCATCTTCGTGTTCAGCAAGCTGCGTGAGTGGAGCAATCGGGTGAGCTACCTAACACGGCTTTTGCGGCGCCTGCCGCGGCTTTATATCGCCGAGAAGACCGACCGCGCCTTGCTAAACCGCGCTGTCTTCGAAACCTTCAAGGGCGTCTCGCGCGACCGCTTAAGGCTTATAGGCGAGGAGTATTGCGAATATGTGATGGCTTGTCGGCTTTATCCTCAGGCTAGGGAGCTTATCGAGCGTAATCGAGCTATGGGCCTTAAACCGGTTCTGGTAAGCGGTTCTCCAGATTTTATCGTGGAACCGTTGGCCGCGCGTCTAGGAATCGAGGATTTTGCTGCAAATCGTCTTAAATACCATCGCGGAGTCGCTACCGGGGATTTACACGAACCGGTTATGGCGGGCAGTCACAAAGCTGAATTTTGCTTACAGTACGCCCGGGCCAGGAACATTGATCTAGCTGACTGCTGGGCATATGCCGACTCGTATCACGATCTGCCATTTTTGTTCGCCGTAGGCCATCCAGTAGCGGTAAACCCTGACCGCAAGCTGGAATCTATCGCACGCAGCCAGTTTTGGCCAATCATCTATTTCGACCTAGACAAGCAAGCTAGTAGCCTAAGGGTGTTTGCACGCCACTTGGTCGGCATATGAGTGCCGTGCGCATGCCGTAGACGGTCGGCGGGTAGCTCGGGCGAGGATGAAGTTTACGGGTTTCGAGGCAAGTTTGTTTTTATCGGCTAAACGGGTCGAAGAGCATAACTGAACATTGCGTAGCAGACCGATTCTGCGACGAAACCAATGGCAGCTCCCGAGGCAAGATTAAAAGAACTAAAACGCGCGGAACTGAAGCGAGAGGTAGGAGCGCGAAGCGAGCTTGTGGTAACCCTTAACCGGCGCTCCCAACCGCGGCTTATCGCCTACGGAGAAGAGTTTCTCGAAGAAAAATTGCCGCCCGGCACGCGTGTTGTTTACCCGCCGCCGCCGCTCGACCCGCTACCCGACCCAGACGTGGCGATCCGTTACGCTCTTCTCCATCCAGAAAACGCTCCACCCCTTTTCGCGCAACTGAATCCGAACATGCGCGTGACCATCGCGGTCGACGACATAAGCCTGCCGCTGCCGCCGATGCAGCGGCCGGACATTCGCGAACGGGTTCTCAACCAACTGATGCAGATGCTGGCCGACTATGGGGTTGACGACGTCCACGTAATCGTGGCGACCTCGCTTCATCGGCGCATGACCGCCGCTGAAATTCGCCGCATGGTCGGCGAGCGCGTCTTCTCTCAGTTGTGGCCCGACAGGCTTTACAATTTCGACGCTGAGAACCGAGCCGAACTTGTTATGCTCGGTAAAACCGAGCTCGGCGAAGAAGTATGGATTTCCAGGCGGGCGGCAGAGTCGGACCTTCTGATTTACGTCAACATCACTTTGGTGCCGATGGACGGGGGATACAAGTCCGTAGCGGTTGGCCTCGCTCCCTACCAAAGCCTTCGCTACCATCACAATCCTGCCACGCTCAAAGGATGCCACTCGTACATGGACCCTTCGCGTTCAGCGCTGCATAGCACCGTAGATCGGCTGGGTCGTGTCGTCCACCGCGAACTCAACATCTTTACCATAGAGACCTCGATCAACAACCGCATGTATGGGGCGCTGTTCGACTTTTTCCATAAAAACGAAGACAGCTTTACGGAGTGGGACCGCCTGCGTTTGCGCGGATTCAAATGGACGATGGCGAAGCTTTCGCCGCGGGCGCGCCGCGAGCTTTTGCACCATTACGCCGCCCCTTATGAAATGACCGGCGTATGGGCGGGCGAGACCCAAGCCGTGCATCGCAAGACTCTCGAGCGCGTTTTTCAGCAATACGCCGTACCGGTCAAAGGGCAAACCGACATATTGATAGTCGGCATCCCGTACATTTGCCCGTACAACGTGAACTCCGTGATGAACCCGATTTTGGTGCAATGCACCGGTCTCGGCTACCTTTTCAACATGTACCGCAATAAGCCGCTCGTAAAGCCGGGCGGCACGCTTATCGTATGCCATCCACTGCGTGACGAATTTCATCCCGAACATCATCCAAGCTATATCGAATTCTTTCACCGCTGCCTTGCCGAGACGACCGACTCGAGCGAGCTCGAGAAACGCTTCGAAGCTGAATTCGCCGCAAACCCTACCTACATCCACATGTATCGCTACGGTCACGCCTATCATGGCGTCCATCCGTTTTACATGTGGTACTGGGGCGAACCCGGTCGGCAGTACCTGGGTCGCGTCATCGCCGCAGGCTGCGAGGAGCCCGAAGTGGCGCAGCGCCTGGGATGGGAGGCTGCAGACTCGCTCGAGGAGGCTATCGCGATGGCGACGAGCGAGCTTGGGCGTTCGGCCACGATCACATACCTTCACTTGCCGCCGCTGGTAATTGCCGATGTCGAGTAACTACAAGAAAATGACAACGGCGCGGCAACGCTCTGGTTTTCCACCGCTGGAAAAAGTTTTCAGCGGCAAACGAATCTTACTGACCGGGGCAACCGGCTTTTTGGGCAAGACCTTCCTCTACCTGCTCTTGCGCGACCATCCCGAATTCGAGCGCGTGTACCTGTTGGTGCGAGGCGACGAGCGGTCGAGCGCCCGCCGCGTTCAGCGCGAAATTATCGATTCGCCAGCGATGGCACCTTTGCGCGAGCGTTTAGGCGAGCGCTTTGAAAGTTTCGTCAAGGCTAAACTTGCAGTTGTCCCAGGCGATATCACCGAGCCCGGGCTTTTTCTCGGCGGGGGAAGCCGGCTGGGTCGCGGCGACGTCGATGCCGTCGTCAATTGCGCCGGGCTTGTCAATTTCGACGCACCTCTCAACAAGGCGCTGGCCGTCAACACGCTCGGCGTGGACCACGTGATCGAATTCTGCAAACGAACGCGCGCCAGCTTGCTGCATGTGTCTACGTGCTACGTTGCAGGAGCGGCCGACGGGAATCGCTACGAGGACGACGCCGCGGTCGATTGGTGCCCCAGTCCCGACGGTCGGCGATTCAATCTCAAGCGGGAAATTCGTGAAGCCTGCGCGCTTGTGGCTCATATCGAGGCGAGTGCGCTCGAAGAAACCGACGGGACGACATCCGAGTGGGACGACGAAAGCGACGACGCACCAGCTCGCTCTCGCAAACAGCTGGCCGAGGAGGAGCTTAAACGCCAGGGCCGCGAGCGGGCGCTGAGCTGGGGATGGCCCAACACGTACAGTTACAGCAAAAGCTTGGGCGAACAGCTCGTGCTAGCAGCGCGGCCCGCGCTTAAGGCAACCGTGGTGCGCCCCGCGGTGATCGAGAGCGCCATCCGGGATCCATTTCCCGGATGGAACCAGGGAATAAACACAAGTGCGCCGCTTACGTACCTTTCGGGCGAGGGCTACCGATTCTATCCTGCCCGACGCGACCTGATTCTAGACGTGATCCCGGTAGACCTTGTAGCCCATGCCATGTTTCCCATTTTGGCCGCTCTTCTCCTGGGGCGAGCCGAACCGGTCTATCAGCTCGGCTCCTCGGACCGAAATCCGCTGCGGATGGAGCGGCTGATCGAACTGACGGCGCTTGCTAATCGGCGAATCGCGCGCGAAGGCGATGACGCCAAGAGCAAGCTTTTAACCCAGCACTTCGAGCCAATCCCGGTGTCGCAACAGACTTTCGAGATCGCTGTCCGTGCCTTGCCTCAGGGCGCAAAACAGATCGCCAAGGCGGCCGAACTAATCTTGGGAAAAAACGCTCCCGTGACGCGCCAACTGGAGCGTTGGGCCGACGAGATAGGCGACCGCATAGCTTTAGGTCGCTCTCTGATCGACATCTATCGCCCGTATATCCAGCAATCTTCGTACATTTTTCACACCCGTAACATTCGCGAACTCTATCGGCGTCTAAATCCCGCCGATGCGCTTACGCACCGCTTCGACCCGGAGAATATCGACTGGCACGATTACTGGGTTAACGTGCATATCCCTGGTTTGCGTCGGCATATTTTTCCACGCCTCGATCTTGCCACGCGCAATCGGCCACGCGCGCCGTTGCGTTACAAGAACCTTGTCGAGCTAGTCGAAGAGAGTGCGCTTCGTTACGGCTCGAAGCCTGCGTTAAGCTTACGCCAACCAGGGGGCGAGCTAGTGACGCTCAGCTACCGTGAGCTGCGCGACATGGCGCACCGGGCAGCTTTGATGCTAGCGACGCGCGGCGTCAAGCCGGGCGACAGGGTACTGCTTTCGGGCGAGAACTGTCCTGAGTGGATAATCGCCTTTTTTGCCATCGTTATTGCCGGGGCGGTGGCCGTGCCGCTCGATCCGGCCCTTTCAGTCGAAGAGGTTCGCTCCATCTGTCGCATCGCCGAACCCGTCGCCGCCATCTGCTCGACAAGCGTGCGTCAACGCTGGGGCAAGCTCGAGAATATCTGCGGTGGTGGGGTTTGGGAGCTTAACTTCGAGGACCTTCGCAAGCCGTTTATTCTGCACTCCAAACCCGCAGCGGGCCCGTCTCCCGGCAAAGACACGCTTGCGTCGATCGTATTCACTTCTGGGACCACGGGGACGCCTAAAGGAGTAATGCTCACGCACGGCAACTTTACGTCCCAGGTGTCGATGCTTTCGCGCATCTTTGAGCTCGACACCACTGACACGGTGCTTTCGCTGCTGCCTCTTCATCACTGTTTTGAGTTCACTTGCGGGATGTTGTTGCCGTTGGCCAGCGGCGCTCACATCGTCTATCCGCGCAACGCGAGCGCGAGCACGTTAGGCATAATTTTGGCCTCGGTGAAGCCGACCGCCTTGATCGGTGTGCCCGCACTATGGCAGGCAATTCACCGGCGCATTCTGGAACAGGTCGAAAAACGTGGCCCACTTTTCAAGGCAGCCTTTAATCGCCTGCGCGACTTCAACCACGCCTTAGAGCGAGATTTTGGCTTCGGAGCAGGAAGCGTACTGTTTCGACCGCTGCACGAGGCGCTGGGAGGGCGACTGCGACTTGCGGTAAGCGGGGGAGCAGCTTTGCCGGCAGAAACTGCCGAGTTTTTCAATGACATCGGCATCCGCCTGCTCGAGGGATACGGACTTACGGAGGCTGCGCCCGTGCTCAGTGTTGCCCGTCCAGACGAGCCTTTAAAAATCGGTTCGGTGGGCAAGCCGCTTCCTGGAATCGAAATCAAGATCGATTCCGCCGACGGTTCCGAGACTGGCGAGATCATTGCGCGCGGGCCAAACGTCATGGCCGGTTATTTTCGCAATCCCGAGGCAACCAAAGAGGTTTTGCGCGACGGCTGGTTACGCACCGGAGATCTGGGCCGTTTCGACAGCGAAGGCTTGCTCTATATCGTCGGGCGTTGCAAGGAGGTAATCGTCGACGCTGGCGGCAATAACATCTACATTGACGAGTTGGAAGAGCTATATGGCCGCTCGCCAGATATAAAGGAGCTTGCGATTGTCGGTCTTAAGATCGGCGCAGGCGAGCAGCCAGCAGCCCTAATCGTGCCCGCATATGAAAAGGCCGAGGCAAGGCGAGCGATCGAAGAGAGGATTCGGCGGCACTTCGAGCGTGTCAGCGCGGGTTTGGCCCATTTCAAGCAGGTTAAAATCATTCGCTTTACCGACCGCGATTTACCGAGAACGAGAACTCGCAAAATTCGGCGTTCGGAGGTTGTCGCGCAGTTGCGGGCGATGGTTGCTGACGGGCAGGCCGACGAGGCCGCGCCTCCCACCTCCGAGCTCGAGGGCTGGCTTGCGACCGCGCTCGAGCAAATCTCTGGTGGCAAGGTTCAAGTCAGCAGCAGCTCGCGCTTGATCGAGGATCTCGGTCTCGACTCGCTGGCGTTGGCTGAACTGGTAGAAATTATCGAGGAGCATGCCGGAACTTCGCTGACGCCGGAACAATTGAGCGGGATTTCCACCGCTGGAGAGCTCCAGGAGCTCATCGCTCGCCGGCTAAGCGCTCCGCCACTGCCGTCTTACGCCGCCTTGGCCGAACCGTATACGCTCAAGCTTCCGCGCGCCATTCGCCGGATGGGTCAGTCGATGCTTGGCGGATCGCTCGAAGCCTTGGTGCAACGATGGCTTGCTCCTCGCGTTGTGGGGCGGGGCAATATCCCAGCCAATCGCAATTTTCTCGTGGTCGCCAATCACGCAAGCCATCTCGATTTTATCTTGGTTAGACTCGCCCTCGGAAAAATCGGCGAACGCCTGGTTGTGCTAGCTGCCAAAGACTATTTCTTTGGCGACAGCTTGCGACGATTCGTTGCCGCAAATTTTACCCAGCTCCTGCCTTTTGACCGCGAAAAAGTCCAGCTCGAATCGCTTCAAGCTGCGCTCGAGAAGCTTAGGCAAGGGGCAAACGTCTTGATGTTCCCGGAGGGCACGCGCTCGCTTACGGGTGCGATCCAAGAGTTTAAAAGCGGCGCGGGCTTTCTGGCTCTGCGCAGTGGATGCGACGTCTTGCCCGTGTGTATTGTGGGAACCCATCAGGCGCTGGGTAAAGGCCAGCTCATACCTCGGCGTAGCCCCGTCGAGGTGCGCATTGGTCCGGTGATCACCAACTCTGCTCTGGCACGAGCCGCCAGAGACGGCGAAGGCTACGGCGCGTACCGCAGAGCGGCCGAAGTTATGAGACAAAGGATTATTGAGCTTGCGCAAGTCAACTATCGGCGCGCCGGGTCGCCACGCGACGAAAAGGAAAGCTCTTCGGTGCTGCTCGAGACCTCCGAACCGGCGAGCAACTAGGGCGCATATGTCCGCGGCGATACGCCGACGTCGTATAAGACGTAGCTTCTCGCGGCCAGCCCGCCAGTGCAAATCTCAACCGAGCGCGAGGCTTCGTGTCATTCCGACCAAACAATAAACTCCAAAGCGAGGGTTGCCAACCGACATCAGGGTTGCGACCAGCACCAGAATAGAAACCCGCGAACGTGTTTTCGAATTCAACGAAAAGCCTGCCTGAGAGCACTTTTTACGCCAACGTACAAAACGAGCTGCCCACCCTTTCTGGCGTTTTTGCCACTATAATCACCTTCGGTGGCTTATGGGGGCGCAGGCGGACAGTAAAACTAAGCACCGCAGACTGCCTGGCCGCGCCCACCTTTGGACTTGAGAGCGCGAAGCGATTGTGCCTTTAATGAGAGCGCCAAGCGATCGTGCTTTCAAAATTGATATGATTTTCACTGGCGCGGAAAGCTGCGAAAAGCTTTGACCGGGGAGCAGACGAAATGATCGATGACCTTTGGACTTTAAGACCCGACTCGGTTCAACGCTTTGATCGGGGGGACAGACGTCCTTCCCTGACCGAGCTGCTACCAGAACTACTCATCGGCGAGTATCCAGCACCGGGCGACATAGCCTGGCTTAGAGAAGTCCATCGCGTAACTGCTATTCACAGTCTCCAAGACGACCGCGACCTTGTCGTGAACGGACTCGACATCAAAGCGATCGAACAGGCTTGCCGCGAAAACGAGATCAAGTTTGTGCGGACGCCGATCGCCGATGGAAGCAGCGACGACCTCGCTGCCCATCTCGGCGAAGCATTGGAGGTGCTGAACGGCCTGGTGGAAGCTGGCGCGCGCGTTTATCTCCATTGTAACGCAGGCATCAACCGCTCGCCGTCGGTCGCGATTGCGTTCATTCATCAGTATCGCGGGCTTTCGCTCGAGGAGGCGGCGCGCTTCGTAAAGGAACGCCGCTCATGCGGTCCGTTTCTGTCGGTGCTCGAACAGTATTTCCGGGTCTCTCCATCAAGCGACGACCGGCAAAGCGGCTAGCTCGATCGGCTTTTAAGTCGACCCGCACGCTTGCGCCGAATATCGTAAGGACTCAACGATCGCGATGTTCTGGAGGAAAGCCGCAGCCTGGGGCGTTCATTTCTACACGTCGCTGGGAGCTTTGTGCGGGGTTGCTTCTTTGATTTACGCATCCGACCACCGGCCGCGCGCTACCTTTTTCGCGATGTGGCTGGCGACGTGGGTTGATTCCACCGACGGGAGCCTGGCACGGATCTGCGAAGTTGAGCGTGTTTTGCCAAAATTCAACGGCGCGCTCCTCGATAACATCGTTGACTACCTTACGTATGTCGTCGTCCCGGCGTTTGCGATGAACCGCTTCGGAATTTTACCTCCTGGCCTTGCCGGATGTTTGCTTGTCGCCTTGATCTTGGTTGCGAGCGCCTATGGTTTTTGTCGCTCAGACGCCAAGACTGACGACCATTACTTTCTCGGCTTTCCCTCGTATTGGAACATCGTTGCGCTGTACTTATTCTGTCTTAAGCTAAGCGCGTTCCTGAGCTCGATAGCCATAATCACCCTCGCCCTGATGGTGTTTACCAGGCTTAAGTTCATTTATCCCAGCCGCACGCGCCCGCTACGTAGGTTGACGCTCATCCTTAGCACGATCTGGGGAATACTTGTCTTTGTGATTTTGCTCGAGCTTCCTAACCCGAATTCGGCTCTCGTATACTCTTCTCTCGGGTTTGTTATTTACTACTTCGTCGCCTCCCTGGCGTTGCAACTTGGGAGCGGCTTGCGCCGATTTGCTACAGAAGCAACCGCTTAAGCAGCAGAGGAAACGCGAACCGTTCGATGGGAGCCGATCGGTCTATAGAGATAATCCGAGGCAATGCACCGTTGATCCTGATTGCACCTCACGGTGGGCGCGGTAGCGAACATTCAGTAGGAGGAATTAGCGGACGTAAGGTCAACGACCTGTATACCGCCGAGATGACGCGAGAGCTGGCGCGGTTGCTCGATGCCAATGCGCTGATCAACGCTGTCACTGATCGTAACGAACTCGACTACAACCGTATCTCGGAGATTTGCGACAAGGCGCCGTCGTTCTTGACGGTTCTAGCTGAGATTGTCGACGAAACGATCGTTCGAAACGGAGTGGCCAGCGTGCTGCTGATCCATGGCTGGAATGTGATCCAGCCGCGAGCAGATATAGGGATCGGAGCTCGGATTAGGGCCAACCGCTTGACACCTGTCGGTGCTGAGACCTTGACCGCTGGCGTGGCGTTCATAGAGAATTTCCTTTTCCCTCTGGTCGACGAACTCAGGGAGCTCGGTATCATCTGTAGTTTTGGACTTCGATACCCGGGCGCAAGCAGAAACAATTTGCTGCAAGCTTTTACGCCGCGCCATCGAGGAACACTTGTCACGTCCTTGCGCAAGCTTGCCGACCTTGCAACAGCGGGACTGATCGACGCGGCACAGCTCGAACTCTCCATCCCCTTGAGATGGCCGGGCAGAATGCGCACCTCGGCAATGGAACGAATGAAAGAGGTCGCGCGAAACTGGCTCGCCTGTGCGCGACGCTGCAAACTACATGAGCCGAGCCGTCGTTCTTGGGTTGGGTGTCTGGCCGAGGCCGAGTTCCCCCACTTGAACGCTTCTAATTGCCATCAGTTGCCCACCTTTTCGGGCGGGCGCTCGCTCGGAGATACGGCGCTCCTTCCAGAGAAAGGTTCGAGATACGGCCTTGAGTTTTATGACGCCACAGCCTCGATAGGCGGCATAATAAGCTTGCGCACTCAGGACGAGACCTGGCGCGCATCGATGCTCCTAGTAAGGCGAGAGGGTAGCGTTGCGATTTTTTCGACCGAAGATGACGCAGCAGCGACCCGGACCAGTATCAGCGTCGGAGGTATCGGTTTTAAGCTTTGTGGTGAGCAAATCGTCGTAAGTTTCGATGGACCGGTGCTTTTCGTGCCCGACGCGCTGGCATGCGTGAATCTCGAGCGAGCGCTAGCACTAGGCCATTTGGTGAACGCCTCCGTCACTTTAAGGTTGCGTCCGCATTCGGGAAGCTGGCCGCACGTGGCAAACGAGATGATAGGTGGCGGGCTTTTTGCACAAGGGAGTCGTTTCGGGAGAACCGAGGGCCAAGTTCAACTCAACGGCCAAACGTTCAGAATAGATACGTTCGGCCGAATCGGGCGAAGTCCAAATTATGGCGCCTCCATTGCTCCGCAATCGGCGTGCAGCCTGACGACGTGGGTCTATCTTGCGACCCCGAGCGCTCCAATATTCTTGGAGATGCAAGCAGTTGAGGGAAAAGGCGAGAGCACCCAAGATAAATCGGTTCGAATCTGGAAGAACCAAGCCAAGATTCCTGGCGAGCTTCGTGCCTTAGAACTACGAGGGCAAGATCGCACGAATATACCAGATACGATTAGGGCTACGGTTTGGATGGAGGATTACCAGGAGCTCAACTTGGAGGGCAGAGTGGCGACTTGCCTCGTTTTGGCGCACGCAAGTAATCGTGACACGTCGCCTATCTATACAACGCTCGGCTTTACCGTTTTCCCGATGAGCTCGGTTAAGGGAGTGGGTACTTTTTGGCTGACCGGTCCAGAGCGCCCACCATGGGTGGCAAAGCGCGTTCTTGAAGAGGCTAGAACAGAAGGATTAGGAGGGAGCGAACACCCCTCCTCCTGAAGCAAACGAGGTTGGTCGTTGCAAGTTGATAGCCTCGAGCAACTTCTGAGCTAGGGCTGCAATCTGTTTCGCCAGAGGCGAGTCAGCAAACTCCTTGCAGAAGAGAACTCCTCTCTCAACCGTGTCGGCCATCCGAGGGTCAAACGGCAGGCGCGCCAGCAAGGGCACGCCCGAGTTTCGGCTGAGCTCGGCAGCGTCGCCGCGCGGCAACAAGGCACGTACTGAACGGCAGCCGTCACAATAATAAACGTTCATGTTTTCAATAATTCCCGCCACCTGGAGCCCCATCTCCTTGGCCGCCTTGAGCAAATTTGCTGTTGCTCTTAAAGCCGACGGTGAACAGTGAGTAACGGCAATTACCCCCGCAAGTTCGATACTCTGCGCAGCTTGCCGCATGGCGCTTATCCCAGGTGCCAGGTCCAAAAAAACGACGTCGCGACTATGAAAGCGAACGGCTCGAGCAAAATCGTCGAGCTTGGACAGAGTCGAACTCGTTAACTCCGGTTCCCTACCGCCGTTTAATTCAAAGTCGCCATCAAGTGGAAAAGGTGCTGTTATACACTCCGAGTTAAACGCAGCCAGGTTCCATTCGGCGATCTCAAGACCCAACGGCCCTATCACCGGTTCGATCGAGTCGTCTGATACGACCACGGTTCGTGGAAACAAGCCAAGAAAATCAAGAATTGACGGGCTATCGGCGTCCGCATCTATGATGCCGACTTTTCGACCCAGCAAAGCAAGTTGTGCCGCCAGGTTGACGGTAAGCGCGCTTTTTCCGGTGCCACCCTTGGCACTCGCCACCGCTATCGCGGCTCTAACGCTGTTAAGTCTAACCTTTTGGCTGCTACCGTTGTCCATCTCTGTCTTTTGCTGAGCTACCTCGCTTTCAGCGAATGAAACCGCCCGTGCTCCACGATTAGGACGTTTCGAAACTCTTCTTGCTCGAGCGCCTAGAAACTTAGTTAATCTCCGAGCACAAAAGCGTCATCCTCTTATACTCGGCAAGATTCCGCAGCCGACCCCGCTTACTGCCTTACACCTGCACGCCTCGCCCGGGCAGCCGTTTATCCGCCGCTCGCCGGGTGCCATCGGCCCGACCTTCCTGTTGTTTCTGTGTTGTTACGGATACGGGTGCGACAGCAACCAACCACAGTCGTACCCCCGCTCTTCGTCTCAAAGGTCTTCTACGAAATATTGCAAGCAAAGCAGCTCAGTCATGTGTTCTCTTCATCGTTTTCAGGGGTTTCGAGTCGACGATAAGTGAACCGATCGTCCTCGAGACGGCGTTGGGCGCGCTCTTTGCGCTCGTAATCCTGCTGACAGTCGCGGCATAGCCGCGTAAAGGGCATCGCCTCGAGCCGTGCTTCGGCGATCTCCATCCCGCACGATGCGCAAATACCGTACGTTCCTTCGTCCAGCCGCTCAAGCGCATCCTCGATCTCGCGAATCTTACTTACTTCACGGTCCGAAAGAATAGAACTTAGCTCCTGCGCCCGTTCTTCCGAGGCAAGGTCGTAGGTGTCCATCCCTTCGTCCTTGTTCTCTTCGCGCTTGCTTTTGAGTTCTTGGTCGACCTCATTAGCAAGCTGGGCTCGCATCGCCTCTAGCCGTTTGCGCATAAGAGCCAAAAACTTTTTTCGCTCCACAACGCCGTTTTTCTTGGGCATTTTTTCGCCGCCTTTCGCTTTAAGTCACAGCATTGACAATTTTCGCGTGCAAGTCGTAAGTAAACGCTTTCTCTATCTTGGCACGTACGAAAGTTCCTGCCCTACCTACACCTCTCAACAAAACTCCTCCGTCGATCTCGGGTGCCTGCCCCGGGAGGCGCCCACGCAACCCCGACGACGGACAGTCACCGTCGCTTTCAAGCAACACCTCCACCTCTTTCCCGACCAACTCGCGATTTTTTTCTCTCGAGATTTCCGCCTGAACCTCCATCAACCGCCTCCTGCGCGCCTGTTTCACTCGTTCTGGCACCTGGCCGGGCAAGTCAAATGCTGCGGTGCCCTCTTCTCGCGAATAAGCAAACACTCCCACCCGGTCAAAGCGCTGCTCGCGCACAAAATCAAGAAGTCGCGCAAACTCCGCCTCGCCTTCTCCCGGGAAGCCAACGATAAAGGATGTCCGCAACACGACGTCAGGAATCGCGCTTCGAATGCGGTCGAGCAACTTTCTTAAGCCAGCTACTGAGCGCTCGCGGCGCATCACACGCAATATCTGATCATCCGCGTGCTGAAGCGGCATGTCTATATACTTCACAACCTGAGGCAACTCAGCGATGGTCCGAAGCAGCTCATCTGTAACGAAATTCGGATAACAGTACAACAGGCGAATCCATCTGAGATTCTCGATCTCCGCCAGCGCTCGAAGTAGCGCGGACAGCGAGCTTCGAGGCTCTAAATCCCTCCCATAGGCGGTCAAATCCTGCGCTACCAGGTTAACCTCCCGCACACCGCTTCGAACAAGCGCCTTAACCTCAGCCACTACGTCGTCAAGCGGTCTGCTTTGATGCACCCCTCGGATCTTCGGAATAATGCAGAATGAACATTTGTGGTTGCAACCTTCCGAAACTTTTACGTACGCACTCCACGGGTTGCCGGTTAACAGCCGAGGCATCTCGTGAGAAGGAAGCAGATGCGCGGCCCCGGGATAAAGGCTCTCAGCTTTGTTGCCGTCCAATAGACCAGGCGTTCGGCGTAAAAGCCTGGGCAATTCTAAGAAGTTCCCTGTCCCTATCAATATGTCCACCTCGGGAAAAGCGGCTTTCAACTCAGCCCCGTAGCGCTGCGCTAAGCAGCCCGCTACGACCAGTTTGCGGCCGGGCACCTGAGGCTTGAGCGCGATGGCCTCCATGATCGCGTCAAGCGATTCTCGCTTGGCCGCATCTATAAAAGCGCAGGTGTTCACAATCAAAACGTCAGCCTCTTCTGGGTCTAGCGAGAGCGCGAAACCGGAGCGCACAAGCGCCCCCAGCATAAGCTCGCTATCCACAAGGTTCTTCGGACAACCGAGGCTTAAAAGGTGCACCTTTTCCATGTCTTTGCCAACTTTGGAGTCATTAGCATAGAGGCTCCTCAGGGGGGCGGGCAATTACCTGATGGTTATTTCTTCGAAAAACTTTTGTTTCAGGACATCCTGGAGCTTTAAGATCCACTATGGCGCAACGATCACATCGACGCCAGCAGGGACATCAAAGGCAAATAGATCTTCGCTCAATGCAATATTGGTGCGGACCTGCTCGAACGTGAACTCGGTTGTGTTGCCAAGGGCGTCCTCGAACCGTATTGAGTCAATCGCACACGTCGCCCGATCGACCGTCAGCAGAACGTTTTGCCGCAGCTCGCCTTGCTCTTTGGGTTCGAGCACAAGCGAGCTCGTCTGTGCACTCGCTTTCGGGGGCGCTAAGGATACGACGAAGTCGCGCGCAAGGTCGCCGACGCCAAGCAGAAAAGCCACCGGTAAGGATGAAGAAAAAGCCTTCGCGACCGGTGTTTCGATCACCTGATTTAGGTCGGGCTGGTAATCGTAGATCATTTTGCCGTCCGCGATGATTGTTTCGCGCTCCGGGGGATCGAACTCCCAGCGCATCTTTCCCGGCTTTTCGTAATATACTTTGCCGGTACGTTGCTTTGGTGCCGATCCTACCGCAGCAACGCTTTCTTTGAAGTTCGCCTCAAAGGAACGAGTGGAGCGATAATATTTCTGAACGCCACTCACGACTTCGCTACTTTCGGACCCTGCGCACGATCCGCTTTGAGCGAAACCGGTTCGAGTGCTAATCAAGACTGATGCGCAAACGAGAAGAACGACTAGAAATGTGATGGGGCAGGTCTTGCACAGAAGGATGCCCAATCTTGAAGATAACTCCCAGCGTGGGCGTTCTTCAGAAGCTTTGGCTTTGGTGCCAACCAGAATATTGACATAACCCAGCCTGGACAAAATCAGCTTATACAACGTAAAGAGGAAAAGTCAGCTTCGCGCGCGAGTGCCTTGACTCGGTCAAGTCTGCACGGTCCAGCTCTCGCACCAACGCAAAGTTATCTTACCGGATAATCCTTAGTTTTCGTACCTCGCGCGGACGCAGGCCGTCTCCGGGCGAAACGATGCCTTCCCGTTCCATCTGCTCTACGATTCGGGCTGCTCTGTTGTAACCGATTCGCAGCCGTCTCTGAATCATCGAGATCGACGCCTGATTCGTCTCGGTCACTATTCTGACTGCCTCGTCATACATCTCGTCCTTCTCTTCCAACGCGCCAGCGCTTGCGGAATCAAAACGTTTTGCTTCGAGGATATCCATCTGATAATCCGGGGCACCTTGGCGGCGCAAGAAGTCGGTTACCTTGCGAATCTCGCTCTCCGAGACGAACGGACCGTGCATCCTTTTAAGCCGTCCACTGCCGGGCGGCATGAATAGCATGTCGCCATCGCCTAACAGCCTCTCGGCGCCGATCGTGTCGAGGATCGTGCGCGAATCGACGCGAGAGGCGACCTGAAACGAGATCCTAGCGGGCATGTTAGCCTTGATTAGCCCTGTGATAATGTCTACCGACGGCCGTTGAGTGGCTAGAATCAAATGTATGCCCGCAGCGCGCGCTTTTTGTGCCAAGCGCGTAATGTCGCGCTCCACGCTTTTACCTTCACTGAGCATTAGGTCCGCAAGCTCGTCGATAACGATCACAATTTTGGGCAGCGGCCGATGCTCTATCGGCGGATCGCCGTTGCTGGACTGATCTCCGCCACCGTTGCGCGAGGACTGGTCCGAATAAGGCATTTGGAGGTTGTTGCGAAGAGTTTCATTGTAGCCATCGATATTCCGTACTCCGAGCTCGCGCATCACGCGATATCGCCGCTCCATTTCCTGAGTGGCCCAAAACAGCGCTGCGGCCGCCTTGTCCGGGTCGACTACGACGGGAACGAGCAGATGTGGAATTCCCTCGTAGACCGACAGCTCTAGCATCTTCGGGTCGATCAAGATAAATCGAACCTCTTCGGCGGTTGCGTTGAACAATATCGAAGCGATCATCGCGTGCAGGGCCACCGACTTGCCCGCCCCCGTAGCGCCGGCAATCAACAGATGGGGCATTTTGGCCAAGTCGGCTACCGCCGGCTGTCCATTTATTGTCTTCCCCAGTGCGATGGTCAAATTGCTTCCGGCTGCCGCGAATTCGGGCGCTTCGAGTATCTCGCGCAGATATATCTTTTCACGTTTACGATTCGGTACTTCGATGCCGACCACGGCTTCACCGGGCACTGGAGCCTGAATTCTTATCGACGGCGCCTTCAATGCCAGCGACAAGTCGTCGGCAAGGTTGACGACTTGGCTAACCTTAATTCCCGAAGCCGGCTCGAACTTGTACATTGAAATCACCGGGCCAGGCTCGACCTCGACCACGCGCCCCATTACGCCGAAGTCGGCGAGCTTCTGTTCGAGCACCCTGGCGCTTCGCTCCAAAGCATCCCTGTCAACGCTGTTTTCCCCAACAGGTGGTTTATCGAGAAGACTTAGCGGGGGTAGCTTTAGACGCGAGCGGGAAGAACGCACGACCGGCGAAACAGGCTGGGGACTACGCGTCGTGCCACTCTGACTCTTATTCTGATCCGGCTGAGACGATTCCGGCGTCTCGGCGAGATCGACCGCTGCCTCAGGCTCTAGCAAAATTTCTACTTCGCCTCCGACTGGCAAAGCAGATTCGCAAGACTGGCTATCTCTGCCGCCGGAACCAGACCACGAGCGCTTGATCGCTCTGACAGCGCTAAAAAGAAAAGCTACCGGCGCCACACCGAACAAAAGGGCCAGCGAGTATAGCGCTACCAATGCAAGGAGAAGCGTAGTACCCCCGATGCTTACGTAGCTAGTCAGCAGCCGCGCCATCCACGTACCGAACGCTCCTCCCCAATCTGCTCCGCCAACTGCCGCACCCAGCGTGGATAGCACAACTATTAGTGCTCCAAAGCCTAGCGACAAACGCGCAAGCGAGCCGGCGACAAGTCTGCGCCAGCGAGCCCAGGCAAAACCTACCAAACCCACCGCTAACAATATCGCGCAATGGCCGAACATGGAGTAAAGCGCCGAAGCGAGCGACTGCCCCACGGGCCCGCATAAATTAGCGCCGTCTCCAAACTCGAAAGATACAAGGCTTAGAAAAAGAAAGGCGCTGACTGCGATGACGCTCAATACCTCGAGCTCTCGCCCAATACGGGCGCTGCGTCCTTCCTGCGCTGCTTTAGGCAGATCTTTCCAATCAGCGTCTTCGCTCGATGGAAATTTGCCGGTGGAATCGGTCAAATTTCGACCACGCACGGCATTACAACCGGACTTAACCCGAACTCGTGGCGGAAGTAGGCTCCCAGGGCCCGCTCTACTTCACCCTTGAGGCGCTCGGGTGAAGCTAAAACGCTCCTGTCAGCCCTTTCAAGCCACTCAGCCAATTCCTCACCTGCTCGGCGCACCTGAAGATTCGCGCCGTCCCCAGCGAACAGACCACAGCAATGAATCTCGGGAGGGGCAACCAGCTTGCCAGTAGCACGCGACAAAGCGAGACTCACGATTACAGCACCCCGACGCGCCAAAGCTAGGCGTTCCTTGACCAGCTCTTCATCGACCATCTCGCTGCCCGCTACCATCACCCGGCCAAATTCTACCGCATCGGCTCGACGTATCTCTCCAGCCTTCAACACCACGCTATCGCCGTCCTGAAGCAATAGACAATTCTTTTCCGGCACGCCGCACTGGATGGCTAGGCGCCGATGGTGCGAGAGGTGCCGATATTCGCCATGTACCGGAATAAAGTACTTCGGCCGCGTAAGCTGGATCATCTCGGCCAGCTCGCCGCTGCTCGCATGACCAGAGACGTGCACCGGAGCGATCGTTTCGTAATATACGTCGGCACCGTGACGAAATAGCTGGTCGACCAAGGCATGAATCGCCCGCTCATTGCCCGGAATAAAGCGCGACGACAGAATGACCGTGTCACCTTCGCTCACGCGAACACCCGGATAAGCTTGCGCCGCGATCTTTACTAACGCCGAAAGTGGTTCACCTTGGCTGCCCGAGACAAGGTACGCCACGCGGTTGATTGGCAAAAAGTCGGTATCTTGAAGGCTCATAAACGCCTGCGCGACCGGCTGCAAAGGCCCGAACTCCAGGCCGAGCCGCACGCTTTCCACCATCCGCCTGCCGACAGGGACAACAAAGCGGCCGAGCTCGAGCGAAAGCTCGGCCAGCTGGCGAATCCGGTGCAGATGGGAGGAAAAGATCGAGAGAAAGACCCTGCCTTTTGCACGCGACAACAAATCCCTTAAAACAGTTCGCAGTGAGCTCTCCGACGGAGTCCGGCCTACCTGCTCAGCGTTGGTCGAATCCGACAGTAACAATGTTACGCCTCTCTCGCCGAGCCGCCTGAATGCCTCACGATCGAACGGCTTGCCGTCTACAGGCGAGTCGTCGATCTTAAAGTCGCCTGTGTGAATAATCAGGCCTGCAGCCGTTGTAATCGCCAAAGCGAAAGAGCCCGGTATCGAGTGGGTGACCGGGATGAACTCAACCGTAAATGGTCCGAGGACGAGACGACTGTAAGGTTTTACCGGCCGAAGTTCGGCCTCGAGCTCGTTTTCGCGCAACCTTCGGCGCACGAAACCTAGCGAAAGCTCATCGCCGTATACAGGCGCAGGAAATTGTCTTAACAGGTACGGCACGGCTCCTATATGGTCCTCGTGGCCATGCGTTACGATTATGCCCAGGAGCTTGGGGCGCACCCGCTCAAGATAAGTCAAGCGAGGAACTATTACGTCGATGCCCAAAGCGCGCTCGGCAGCAAACATCATTCCGGCGTCAACCACTAAGGCCTGGCCCGCGCATTCGAACACGAGCATGTTGAGTCCGATTTCGCCAAGGCCGCCGAGGACCGAAAGTTTGACTCTGTCGTCGAGGGTATGAGTCATGTTGTATAAAGATGTAGTTATGTCATTCCTCTGCGCAAATTATGCTTGAACTTCGTAGAGCCGTAAACAGCCATTGCAAAGTCTAAGCGAAGCCTCGCCAAACAAGACGTCAATTGGTAAAGTAGAGTACCAACAGGCTCAGGAAAGGGGCGTCGCGCTCTTTCGCCTTTGAAGCTCAAGTAGGCCAAACGATATCGGTGCCTGATTTGCGCGCTGCGGGTTTAAATTTTTTACTGGTCGAGCGCTCAAACTTTTATGTCGGTAAACAAAGCTATTCTGATTGGTAATTTAGGACGCGACCCAGAGGTGCGTTATCTGCCGTCGGGGCAACCGGTAGCAAGCTTTGCGCTTGCAACGACCGAAATTTATACGGATCGCTCGGGCCAGCGCCAAGAGCGCACCGAATGGCACAACATTGTTGTTTTCGGCAAGCAGGCAGAGCTCTGCGGCCAGTATCTGAAGAAGGGCCGTCAGGTTTACGTCGAGGGCAGAATTACAACTCGCCAGTACGAGGCAAAAGACGGCAGCGGCAAACGCTTTCGCACCGAGATAATCGCACAGAGAATTCAGTTTCTAGGCACTCGCTCTGAGGTCGAGATCGAAGACACCGCTGATGTTCCGCCCCCGCCCGCAGATTTGGGCCAGGCGGTTGACGACGACGACATACCCTTTTAACCTTGCCCTCCAAACTCTGCGAGCTCACCCGCCGATAGTCTTTACGGATGGACCTTTCCGAATTTACGCGCGCAAGCGCTTATCACGCTAAGTCTTTAGCTGACGCTTAGCTCCCTCCACTGGCCCAGCAGAGGATCTGTTAATGCAATTTAACCGAGTGTCGCTTATCGCAGCGAAGACCAACTAAAGCTTTTATCGACTGGCGAACGCGGAACCACGGCCGCTGTGATTGCTTTTGCCAATTCGCACAGCGTCGCCCAGCTGCTGTCACCTCTTGAGGCTTAACCCCCGGTCGTGCCTGCCAAGCCTTATCAATGCTAACTTGAGCTTTCGCTCGCTTGGATCGCGAATCCAGTTACCTTCAGAATCGGGCGCATTTTGGTTTGAGGCGCTGTTGAGAGGGAACCTAGCGCACTAAAAAAGCGCTCTACGTCTGCGCGTAGCGACGCCAGGTCGGTGTGTTGGTATAGGCTTGGTAGCCTATCCAGTTTGGCCCGCGCTTTGGCCCATAGGCTAGTTGCACCTTTGTGATTTCCGCGTTGAGCGTGGTGAAGCGCGGCTGCCGTCTGAATCAGGGCATGGTAGAATTGTTTTTCCAATCCATCGGCGGCCTTCCACGCCTCTTCCCACAGCTCATGGCTTTCGAAAAAACGGCCCTCGTTGAACAGGACCGCACCTTTTACGTAGAGCCTTATGCGCGCTTGCAGACCCGAGTCGTCACAGCTGACTCGCTTTGGTCGCTCCCACGAAGGTTCAACCATGCTCTGATCCAACAAAGTTCGAGCGAGCGGGCAACGTTCTCCTACGCGAACAACATTTCAGACATCGCACCGCCCGGCGGAATCATCGGCATAACTTCCTCCTCTTTCGGGATAACGATGTCGATCAATACCGGGCCCGGCGTCTTGAACGCCTCGCGCATCGTCGCCGACAATTCGCCTGGTCGTTCGATTCGGAAGCCGTGAGCGCCAAAAGCGGCAGCAAGCTTCACGAAGTCCGGCACCGCCATCGCCGAGTACGAGTATCGCTCGTTATAAAACTTCTCTTGCCATTGCCGCACCATGCCAAGAAAGTAGTTGTTCATGATAATTACCTTGACATCGACGCCGTACTCTACCGCGGTGGCCAGCTCCTGGATGTTCATCTGAATCGATCCGTCGCCGGAGACAACCACTACAGTTCGGTCAGGTGCGGCCAGCTTGGCGCCGATACCCGCCGGCAGTCCATAGCCCATCGTTCCGAGACCACCAGAAGTCAGCAATGAGCGCGGGCGCTCGAACGGAAACAGCTGCGCTACCCACATCTGATGCTGGCCGACGTCGGTGGCGATGATGCAATCGCCCTTGGTCACCGCGTGAAGTTCCTCGATCACTTGAACCGGCGTGATATGCGAGACGCCGTCTCGCCGCTCGTAGAGAGGTTTTTCACGATGCCACTGGAGAATTTGCTCGTGCCATTTTGCCCATACTGGCTTGCGCTTGGCCAAAGACTCGCGGCTTTTGACGATTCGCAACATGTCGGACAAAACGTTCTTGATGTCGCCCACGATCGGAATGTCGACCTTAACGTTCTTCGAGATCGACGACGGATCGATGTCGATGTGGATGATACATTCCGCATTAGGCGCAAAGTCGGAAATCCGGCCCGTAACCCGGTCGTCAAAGCGAGCGCCAATTGCTATCAGGCAATCGGTATGGCACACCGCAGTGTTGGTGCCGTACGAACCGTGCATCCCGAGCATACCAAGGCGCAATGGATGGGAAGCCGGAAACGAACCTAAACCCATCAATGTTTCAGTGACGGGAATTCCCAACCCAGTCGCTAGCTCAAACAGCTCAGGGGCGGCGTTGGACCACTGCACCCCTCCGCCAACGTAAAGCAACGGCTTCGACGAACGTTCTATCGCGTCCACCGCGCGCTCGATCTGGCGCAAATTCCCCTTAATCACCGGCTTGTAGCCTCGGAGTTCAACTTTGTCGGGATATTTAAAGAGACATTGCGCCTGCTGCACGTCCTTAGGAAGGTCGACGAGCACCGGACCAGGTCTGCCAGTGGTAGCGATATAAAACGCCTCTTTGATTATTCGCCCTAAGTCCTTGACGTCTTTGACCAAGTAATTGTGCTTGGTGCACGGCCTTGTGACCCCAACGATATCCGCTTCCTGGAAAGCGTCGTTACCAATAAGACTCGTAGACACCTGTCCGGTAATTACCACAAGCGGCGTGGAATCCATGTATGCGTCGGCAATTCCGGTGACGGTATTCAAGGCTCCTGGACCCGAAGTTACCAACACCACGCCCGCTTTTCCTGTAACGCGAGCGTACCCTTCGGCCATGTGCACCGCGCCTTGCTCGTGGCGTACCAAAATGTGCCTAATTTTGGAGTCCAAAAGCGCGTCGTACGTCGGCAATATCGCCCCGCCTGGATAGCCGAAAACAATATCTACTCCCTCGGCCATCAAACTTTCGATCACTATCTGAGCACCCGTAAGCTTTTTCATCGATGGGATAGTCTCCTCAATCGAACAACCTTGCAAAGCCGTCTTGCTTTCCAGCGACATAGAGCCTCACGTTTCGGTGTCTTGCGATATGGTTAGGCTACGCTACGCATCAAGCTTGTAACGAAGCCGTAAACTGCCCGCCAGGCGCCAGAGCTGAGCCAATGGCTCGATTAGAGAAAATCTCAACCCGCCCTGGCCAAAACTGCCAAGGAGAAACCTAGAAAGCCGACAACGCGCCGATAAAACTCCAGCGAGACTTCTGCGACGCCCAAAGGCAATAATCAATTTATTCTAAACCTATGCGAGCTGGAAAGACCCTGATAGCGAGAGCCGAGCAAAAATTATCGACATCCTGGCTACCCGAGGATGCGAGCGCCTGGCTTCACGAAGAGTTTTAAGTCCGCGCCAGACGGTCAAGCGGAAGACGTATTTTCCGGTTGGTCTTGCTGGGCTTCGCGACAATGAATCGGGCGCCCAGCTGAGGCTACAGCCTTAAAAGTTGCGCCCCAAATTGTAGCCTTCTTAAGTCGGAGGCGACTTTTGGCAAGACCGAGGTAAGCCGCCTTTAAAACTGGGGAGGCGACCCACATATGTGGGTCGCCTCCGTGGCCGAACCAGATCGAGCTTCAGCGCATGCTCGGTCGCCTGATGGGCAGCGTGAGCTCTACGCGGCGAGATTGTGCTTCGACAGTGGAAGCTCGCGCAGCCGTTTTCCCGTCGCGGCGTAGATCGCGTTAAAGAAGGCAGGAACAAACGGAGGTACTCCCGGCTCGCCAGCGCCTGCCGGCGGCGCGTTGCTCTCGACTATCGTTACGTGCGTCTCGTAGGGCGCGTCGCCCATTCGCGCCACCGGATAGTCGTGGAAATTCGACTGGTCGATGACGCCGTTGGTGGCGGTGATTTCGCCGGTTCGCGCAAGGCTTGTGGCAAACACGGCTGCGCCCTGGAACTGGGCACGCACGGCTTCGGGATTGACTACCAAGCCGGCGTCCACCACGGTGTCGACGCGTGGAATCCTTACCCTGCCTTTATCGTCAACCTCCACCTGGACCACCGTCGCCACGTAGGTGAGGAAGCTGCGATGGGCCGCGATGCCCATGCCCATTCCCTTACCGAGCTTGCGCTTGCCCCATCCTGCTTGCTCTGCTGCCATCTCGGTAACCCGCCGCAGCCGGCTGGTATCGATCGGGTATTCCTCGGCCGAACCGTTGTAGTTCCAGTAACCGATGCTCTTTAGGTCGATTATTCGAGGCGGACCAATCAGCTCTAGCAGATAATCCACAGGGTCGCGCCCGGCGACGTGGGCCAGCTCGTCAGCGAACGACTGTACGGCGAAAGCGTGGTATATGTTCGCTACTGACCTAAGCCATCCGATACGCACGTGAGCGGTAGCTCGTCCGTTCTCGCAGCGCAGATTTGGAATATCGAAAGGTATATCTACCCAACCCATTCCGAGCTCGAGCGGAGCGCCGTACTCGACGTTGGTGGCAAAAGTCGACATCAGCGAGGGAAATGCCGACCGCTGTAACCACGCGACCGGTTTGCCGTTCTCACCAAGTGCGGCTTTAAGGTACATAGCTGCCACGCTGTGGTAGTAATCGAACTTGATATCGTCCTCACGGCTCCACACGACCTTTACTGGTTTACCGACCTTTTTGGAAAGCAGCGCGGCCTCCACCGCATAGTCAGGCTTTGATTTTCGACCGAAAGCACCACCGAGCAAAGTAACGTGGCAGATAACGTCCTCTTTTTTAATTCCCAGCGCTCCAGCCACAGCTTCCTGCACAGCCTGGGGATTTTGGGTCGACACCCAGGCGACGACCTTGCCGTCCTTGTATTCAGCCACTGCGACGGGCGGCTCCATAGAAGCGTGGGCTAGATGGGGTGTGTAATACTCGGCTTCGACGATTTTGCCGCCCTTCGCGAACACGGCATCGACGTCGCCTTCGTTGCGAACCACCTTGCACGACCTGCGCACGGTCTCTTGAAGTTTTTTCTTGTATTCCGAGGAAGTATACGAAGAATTGGGACCGTTGTCCCATTCAACTTTGAGCTTGTTCCTGCCCTGGAAGGCGGCCCAGGTATTGTCCGCGATGACCGCTATGCCGCCCAGCGCTTGAAAGGCGTGCGGCGGTTTGAAAGGCTCGATTTGGACCGTCCGGCGAACGCCCCGGACCTGCAAGGTTTCGCTGTCATCGTAAGATTTCACTTTGCCGCCTAATACGGGTGGATGAGCGATCGCGGCGTACACCATCCCGTCCACCTTAACATCCATCCCAAATAGCGGCTTTCCGGTGCATAAGCCGAGCAAATCGTAGCTTTGCGCGCCTTTGCCGATATAGCGCCACTTCGCGCTCGGCTTAAACTGCAGCTCCTCCTTCTTGGGAACTGGCAATTTAGCGGCAGCCGAAGCGAGCTCGCCGTAACCCAGTTTGCGCCCACTAGCTGGATGGACGACTGCGTGCAGCGTGGTCTCGCACTGCTCGGCAGGCACCTGCCATCGTTCGGCGGCGGCGCGGATCAACATCAGGCGGGCCGCTGCTCCCATTTCGCGCATCACCTCGAAAAATTCGCGCACCGAATGGGAGCCATCCGTGTTCTGCGAGCCGTAGCGTGGGTCGCCGATCGCCTGCTGAAGTTTTACGCGCGACCAATCGGCGTCAAGCTCGTCAGCTACCACCCGCGGCAACGAAGTGCGAATACAAGTGCCCATCTCCGAACGATGAGCAGCGATTATCACCGTGCCGTCGGGCTCGATTCCCACAAATAGGTTCGGATGAAAGACCGCGTCGTTAACGTCCGCGCCGGCAAGCGGCAGTTGAGCCGCCATCAGCTTATGCGGAAAGAAACGAGCACCCAGCACCAGGGCGCCGGCAGAAAACATCCCCTTGAGAAACGCACGCCGACTGAGATTTTCTATCCTGTTCATACGCTGCCTCCCGCGGCCTTCTTAATAGCCGCACGAATGCGTTGGTAGGTTCCGCACCGACAAATGTTGCCCGCCATCGCGCGCTCGATCTCTTCGTCCGTCGGATGGGGATTCTCCCTCAGCAACGCCACAGCCTGCATAATCTGGCCCGGCTGGCAATAACCGCATTGTGGCACGTTGACCTCCATCCATGCCTTCTGCACCGGATGGAGCCCGTTTTTGCTGAGACCCTCGATTGTGACGATCTCCGCGCCGTCTACGTCAGCCATCGGCGTCGAGCACGAGCGGATAGCCTTGCCGTTGCGATGCACTGTGCAGGCTCCGCACAATGCCATACCGCAGCCGTACTTCGCGCCGGTCAACCCCAGTTCGTCCCGCAGATACCACAGAAGTGGCATCTGCGGATCGCCGTCGAACGTCCGTTCAACATCGTTAACCTTAAGCCGAATCATAACCAACCTCGCCCCGTTTGCTCTAAAACCTTCACTCGCTACTCCCCCTCGATTGAAAACAGAGAAACGCTCTCACGGCCCGCGCCCCATCGGCAAAAATCGTCTACTCGACCGCCCCTTGCGCAACCTCATACCACCCGAGCGCCTCAAAAATAGCGTTTCTACGCTCTCCCCATGAGCGTCGGCCTCAAGCATCACTGCTCGCGCGCCAAACGCAATTCCGCAGGCTTAAGCGCGCTCAGAAACAATCACGCAAGTACACGCATCCAGGTAGGAAAGTTTCGTCCGCCCCGAACCCCAAAGACACTTTCTCTGTACACCGGCAACAAACTTGGGGCAAGCGCCTACCTAGCGCCAGAGCAGATTTAAGGGGGGTCTAACTGCAAGATCTGGCCGGTAAGCTCTTATGCTGGCGAAGTGCCATTATGCTTGACGAAGGGCCGGGGCCGTAAGCCGCGAGTCAGGCGCGCAGAACGAAGGCCACCTCGCCAAAGCGAACCTGGGAGCCGTCTACGAGCACAGCAGTGCCTGTTACGCGCCGATCGTCAACGTAGGTACCATTGGTGGAATTCAGGTCGGTCACCTCGTAGACTCCATCGCGGCGACGGATCAACGCGTGCGAGCGAGAGACGCTGGGATGGGGGATGATAAAGTCGTTGCTGTCACCGCGCCCCACGCTGATCTCAGGCTTATCGATGATGTACTCGCTAGCCACCGAGTCAGGAGCGTTGAGCGCGACCAAGCGAGCGCGCCCAGGCGCCGCTGAAGGTGTCGCTGGGGCAGCTGCCCGGCGTGGCTCGGAGGTGGAGCGAGCCGTTTGAGCAAACAACTGCCGAATAGGCGCGCTCAGGCTCCCTTCTTGAGCCGGTGACAAAGCGGCCTGAAGCTCAGCCTCTGGCACGCCAAAGCGTGCACGAGACAGAACGAAGAGTCCCAGCAAAGCGAGCATCGGCACGGCAAGGTTCCACCACGCAAAAAACAGCTGAGGCGAACTTACGCTCGCGGTATTAGACGCTCCCAATTCAGGGACGTTGATCCTTGCCCCACCGACGCCGCGAACGTGATAAGAGGTCGTAGCCGTAACGCTTTGACCCCCGTAATCGACTTCAATCGTTACCTCTCGCGTCGTACCGTCCTCAATCGGTCGCGGGGTGATATACGTGAGCGAGTACTGGGTAGCTATCGTGTGACCAATTTCACGAACCAGCTCGGGAAAGCGGTTTTCTTCGGTTACGATGTTGTATTCGCGGCCATGCGTTTCGCGCACTAAAAGCGCGTAGTCCGGTGCGATAAATGGTGGCGGCACCACCGCGTAAAGCGTCAGTCCCTGCCGTTTGAGAATCTCAGCAACTTTGTCGGCCGTAAGGTCGGTGACGTCGGTGCCTGGCTTATGATGTGCCCAATAGGCAGCGTCGTGCTGCGTGTAGGCCGAGCCGTCGCCCGCGTGGTGGTCTGGAGCGTCGGTAATAAGTATGAGAATACCCTGCGCTGCGGGTCGAAACGGAAGCGTCGCGGCGTAGGCAAGGGCGTCGAGCTGGTCCTCGGGGATATCCCCTCCACCCCCGGCATGAAGCGTGCCGACCCATTTGATAAATTCCTGAACGTCAGAAGTCATCTGATTACGATAGGGACATCCGCAATCCTCATACGCCGACACTACATAGTCTTCGAACGTGACCAATCCAAGGCGGTAGTCGCGATGGTTCGCCGCGAGCTCGTGCGCGAAAGCAATCATGTTTTCCTTGACGGCGTCGATATAGGGTTGCATCGACTCGGTGATGTCGACCACAAAGACGATGTCTACCGGCCGTCCTTGACCTAGGCCACGAAACTTGACGATTCGGGCTTGGACACCATCCTCGAAAACCTTTACATCGCCCTCTTTGAGGCTGGCGACCGGAGCACCGTTCTGGTCGGTAAGGCCAAAGTCAAGGTCGACCCCACCATCGGAGTCGAAATGCTGAAGCCCAGGGATGCCGACCGACAGTTGAAGAGCCGCTTGTACTGGTCGTACGATTGCGCCTAAAAGAAGAATCAACCATGCGGAGAAGAGGGTGATGAAAAGCGTGAATTTATTTGCTCTAGCCAAATTACGCGTCCTCACAAAGCTACCATCGAGGTCAGTTTTGCGCCTCGGTTGCGTCCATGGGTCAGACCGATGATCGCTAGTAGTTAGCTCCTGTTGCACGATCGAAAATTTACGTTAGATTCATCTGGCATCACCGTAGAGTAAATTTTAACCCATCGGAAGTCTCTTGAAACACTCTCTGTTCGGTCGAATCTTACTGCTGGCACTGGTGCCGTTTACGCTGGCCCTAGCTTTACTGGGGCTGTTTTGGGCGGGTTTTAGGGGCGCTACGGCACTCAGAGATGCCACGGCAGCGCCACCGACCGGAATGTTGCAAGTAGGCTTTATCGACAGCCCGTCGTTGGGGTTCCAGCGGATTGCGCTCAGCATCCAGCAGGTGCGCGTCAATCCAAGCACCAATCCCAACGTGAGCGAAACCGACAACAACTGGTTTTCGATCTATCTTCCACCTGAAGTTAGCGGCGTAGGCGCGGCATATCAGGTTAACTTTCTCAATCTCCGACGCCAAGTCCAACTTTTCTCGACCGTGTCTTTGCCCGCCCAGGTTTACAACCAGATCGAGGTACAATTTCTTTCCGACCCAGGCGTGATCGTTCCTAGCTGTACGGGCATACCATTTCTCGAGGGATGTATCGCCTATGGGATCAGCCTAACCACCGGCACGTCCCTGCGCACGAGCGCGCCCGTTCCGGTCATCGCCAACACTCTGACGCAGCTAGTTTTGGAGCTCGATCCAGGCACTCCCGTACCGCCGAGCGCACCGGGAGGCACCTACCAGTTGACGCCTACGCTGAGCGTGGTGTCCACAAGCCAAACTCTGGCTCAGGTGAGCGGGACGGTCAGCGCGCCTAGCATCGGAAGCGGCTTTTCGGTTACCGCAGTGCAAGGCAGCACCATAATTTCGCAGGTTCCGGTCAGTAGTTCCGGAACCTTCCTTTTCGGGTTGCCAGCGCCGGTGGACGGCAGCGCGACCTACGACCTTTACGCCTCCGGGCCAGGCGTGGGCTACGGGGCGTTCAAAGGCTTGCAGGTAAGCCTTGGGAGCCCCACTTCGCCGGTCACACTAAGCGTCAGTCCAGCCGCTAGCTTCGGCACTATTACTGGCAGCGTCACCGACGCGGCCGGTAATCCATTGGGTGGAGCACTTGTCGAGCTTTTGTTTCCTGCCTCCAACACGTCCACGACGAGCTGCGTAAGTCAACCTTCCGGATGCGTCACTGTCGCGTCGCAGAGCGCGTCGAGCGGTGCGGCCCAGTACACTTTTCCCAACGTCCCGTTCGTTTCGGGGGCGCCGGCTTACGCCCTTCGCGTATCCTACAGCGGCCACGACACGGTACTGAGCGAAGTTATCCCACCTAGCACCACCGGCGGGACGGCCACATGCTCTCCCACAACCAACGCAAGCAACTGCAGCTTTGCGCTAAGTAGCGCGACCATCACCGGCACCGCCAGCGTTGACGTTCCGCCCCCGCCCGGTAGCGAGGTCGAATTCGTGGTAATCGCTGAGGAAACGGGTACGCAGAATATCGTATCCGCCACACCCTTTCCGGTGGTTATCCCCGCCGGCCGGACCTCCGCTTCTTTTTCGCTGGAGGTTCCGACGCAACCGGGAGTCTACGATCTCGTCGCCACCACGCTTGATTTCTTTCAGAATCAAGTTCCTAGCACTTACACCGGCCATGATTTTCTCGTGCTGAGCGCAGTGCCAGCGGGCGCCAGCAATGTCGACCTCGGAACTTTTACGTGCGTGGGGCATGGAAGCGTCGCAGGAATCGCCGCCAGCCCCTCAAGTTCAACCAGTGTGCAGCTTTTCAAGTGCGCGCCGCAAGCGTCGAACAGCGGATGTTCAGCTAGCTGCGCACTGCCCAACGGCGCGGGAACCGGTTGTTTGGTGAGCGTGCTTCAATCGTCGGTAACTCCGGCGTCCGGGCACTTCTCGTTCTGCGCCCCACCCGACACGTACACCGTAACACGCTCTGACAACGGAGCTACCAACGCATCGACAACAGTGGTTGTCCCTACACCGGCTCCGATCTCGAGTCCCTGCCCGAGCACATGTCAAGGAGCTGAACCGGGTTGCCCCGGAGTTTGCGTACCCACAAGCGTCGGCACCCTTGCGGCGCCAAGCCCATAAATCGGGGTGGAGTCTTATGAGTAGGTGCGTTTTCGCAAAATTGCCAATCGCCCTTTTTAGCTGTGCCTTGCTTGCAGCTGGATGCAATTACTTTCAAGAAAAGTTTGGACCGCCAGCCCCGCAGGAGCAGGGCTTTCAATTGCTTGGCCCACAAGGCACGCCCTTTAGCGCCATCATCTCGGACCTGACGGCCTCATGGCAGGTCCAAGGCGCGGTTCCGCTCGAGATAGTCGTACTAAACGGTACACCGCAGGTAAGGATGGTTGTAACGAAGCTGCGCAACGATTCCTCGATAATTAGCGTCGATGCTCTAAGCGCAGGGAGCATCGTATACAGCAATTCGGAGTCTCTGCCGTTCTCCACAACTCAGCTGCAACTCACCAGTATTGTCCCGACTTTGGCCCCACCCGCGAACCCGGACATCCGCTATCTTGTGCTGGCACCTTATGGGATGAATATCACGGGCACGATTGAGGACCAGAACTTGGAATTTCAAATCGCCGCGATCGTCCCTGTGTTGTTTATCTTCGAGAATCCTGTCGGCGCCACAACAGGCCAGTTCACCGAAAGCGCTATAGGCTACGGCCCGATGACCGTACAGCTGTTTCAAAACGGCAAGCTAACTAAAACGGTCGTCAACGGACCAAATGTGCGCATACCATGACGAGCTAGACGTGCCTGCGATTTAAAAGAAGCTTACAAACTTTCGCTCCAGAACCATTGCCGAGGCGCGACCGACCGAATGAAAGCCCGCGGCTAAAGCGCATTTTGCAAGCAATCGTGTGCCCGCCCAATGTTCGAGCAGTGAGACTGGCTATTTGAACAAAAGCGACCTAAACTAGTGTTGAACCCGGTAAGGTTGGCTCAAAGCTCCACTAGTAAATACGAGTTGTCGACTTTCTCGGGAACGCTATTCGGTTCCCGGGTGCCGCGCCGGAGTTGTGTGGCCGGCGCGTGTTGGCGGAGCACATGAAGCTCTTTGCACATCGGAGGCTGATCGCGGGCCTGGTGCTAATCGCGGTTTTAGCTTCTTCGGTGCCCGGATACAGATATGTACGCTACCTTCTGGACCACGTTTATACCGACGACGCGTACGTAGACGCTTCGGTGGTGATGGTTGCGCCGCGCGTCCCCGGCACCGTGTACCGCGTATATGTCGACGACAACTATGTTGTAAAACAAGGCGACCTCTTGCTCGAACTTGACCCGCGCGATTACGCAGCGGCGGTAGCACAGGCTCAGGCGGCACTGGACAACGCCCGACAAACGGTCGACGAACAGTTCGCCGCAGTTGCCGCGGCTGAGGCAGCTTTACGCCTTTTCGAATCACAGCTTCGTCAAGCAAAACTCGATTACGAGCGCGCCAAGAAACTAAGGCAGGCGGAAGTAGTTTCACAGGACTACTACGATCACGCTTTAACCGCTCTCAAAGTGGCCCAAGCAAACGCAGCTTTGGGTAAACGCGAACTGGAGCGAGCCCGCGCCGCCTTGGGTTTGAGCTTGAGCGACCACGAGCGGTACGCGCGGCCAATCGTCAAGCAAGCCGAAGCTGCTCTGACCGCAGCCCGTCTTAACCTCAGCTATACCAAGATTTACGCTCCGCTTGACGGTGTGGTCACTCATAAAACAGTCCAGGTGGGAGATCGTCTGGAGGCCGGCGAGCCCGTAATGACTCTAGTGCCGTTCAAAAACCTGTACGTAACCGCCAACTTCAAGGAAACCCAGCTTACCGATGTACGGGTGGGACAAAAAGCCGAGATTACCGCGGACGTTTACCCGAACTACGTGTACCACGGGCACGTGGATTCGATCGCTCAGGGCACGGGTCAAGCTTTCGCTTTGTTGCCCCCCGAAAATGCAACTGGGAACTGGGTAAAGGTAGTTCAGCGCGTGCCGGTAAAAATACTTATCGACGACCCCGTACCACCCGACAAGCAACTGCGCGTTGGATTATCGGTCGAAGTCTCGATTGACATCACCGACAAACGCGGGCCGCTTCTAACTTCAACTCTCCAACAGCGCCATCACATTCCGCCACCGGGTGCGGTAATCATCGACAAGTAAAAACCGTCAGCGCGCCTCTTGCCGGTCATCCAAACTTGCTACCGAAAGGACCCTAGGACATCAGCCTGGCATAACTAATACGGCCCACTGCACGGAGTTGCGGCTGGGCGAAGAAACCGTGTGAGCGCACGCCACCCGACTTTCGGGATCAAAACACTCGCTCGGCTTTAGCAGCAGCGTTCCGACCAGACTATCGCTTGTTAGCTCCCGAAGGCACCGCTGCGCGGCCCTCGTCCTCTAGGCCCAACTCGGGGCCTCGCACGCCAACCGAAATCCGCACGACGCAAGTAGAGAAGAGCCCCGACCGCGAGGATCACGACCAGAAAGCCGAGCCCCGTTCCCATCGCGGCAGCGACCTGACCCGTAGCTGCCAGGCGATTGGTGGCGATATGAACGGCAAGAGCCAAAACCGTAATTGCAACCAACCCGGCGACAGCCAATCCCAAGGGACGGGAACGCTTTTCTCTCTGGTTGGCGTGCGGCGGCGGTGCGATTCGCGCACGGCGCCGACGACCTCTATCGATCGGAACAACGATAGCCTTCTTTGACGCTTGTCTTTCCACTGCCCGTTACGCCCGCATTCGCACTTTCTGCTCTCGCCCGCCACAGCGGTCGCTTTTTAGATCCCAAACTAATAAGGAGTCTGGCTGCAAGACACTACCTAGTCGACCATAATTTCGTGGCGGCACGACTAAAGCATACGCCAAGTGCCGGTCCGTGGCCAAGCAGGAACTATCGCTAAAGCGCATTTTTCTGCGTTGTTCTCGAATCATTCGATGAGCGACCTGCCGCCCCAAGCGCATAACTTATTCCGCAGGCCCCCTCTTGCTCAACGACAACGGCACGGCGTTACGTCTAGTATGCGCGACCTTCCTAAGCGCCCTAACTAGACCGTTTGCACAATCATGAGCGGGAGATGACAATGACGCCAGTGTCAGTTATAAAATGGTGCTCATGCATCCCGTTTATCGAGAGTCGGTCTAGGAAATAGCTTAAAGCTGAAAGGTCAGCATCGGGGGATTAGATGGCTGAGGCAACAGAGATAGCGACGCGGATGACGCGTTATCTTGGGGTCCCCGTTGAGCGATGCGCTGTGCTGGCCAACGGATGGGAGACGACGGTTTTTGAGATTGTCCTTGGTCGCGAAGTGACCAGGTTTGATATTCCAAAGGGTGTCAACCTTGCGCTGCGTTTTTACCAAGCCAAAGACGGGCAGAACAAGGGGGCACGGGAGTTCGAGATATTGCGCGCGCTGGTCGGGACCCGGTGCGCGGTTCCTAGGCCATATTGTTTCGAACCCGACCCCGAACCGCTTGGCGCGCCTTTTCTCCTCATGAAACGGGTGCCTGGGGGACCGTTGCTACACACGCGTAGTTTTCCCAAGGCCTTCGTCACTTTTTCTTTGGCTTTTTTTGCGTTCGTGCGAGGCCATGTAGAACTTCACCGGGTCGACATCAAAGGCTGCGGACTTGACCGTCTCGCTCCAGCGTTCGCGCCGCCTGGGGACAGTTGGGACGCTCCGTTGTTGCTTCGGATGCTGCGCACCGTAAAGATGCGCGTAGAGTCGGGCCCCCTGCCCCACCTGGTAAGCGCCCTTAACTGGGCGCTCGAGCGGGCGCCACGCTTTGTCAGCTCGAGACGAAGCCTTTTGCACCTGGATTACCATCCGCTCAACACAATCGTGAGCGGAACTCGGCTTACCGGGATTATCGACTGGGTATTTGCCGATATCGGCGACCCCCATCTCGACGCGGCTATGACTGCTATGATTATGGCCTCGTACGCTTTCGAGCGTCCGCGGTGGCTAGCAGCAAACATCTGCGGCAATACGCTGCGCCGCTTCTTCAGCACGCTCTACATCGCTCTTTACCATTCGATGGCGCGACTCGACTTCGAGCGTTTTCGCTACTGTCAAGCCGTAGCCGCGCTTCATCGTCTCTCGATGTTCGCCATTATGCGCCGGCGCGGTGCCGAACAAGAGGGTTTTCGTCCCGAGGCTGCGGCTGACGTGACGCCGTCAGCGATGCGTCTTTTGTCGCGCTACGCGTCGCGCAAGACAGGCGTGGCGATCCCACTAGACAGTCCGACCTTTTCGCCGGCCTAACGGTGGGACCCGTCACGTCGTGGGGCGTCCGAGAAAAGAATTTTGAGCCCTTGTCCTAGTGGGCCGCGTCAAAACTTATCACTCTTTGGGGATAAAGCGTTCTTTTTCGACTCCCGCGACTCGGGTTGTGACCCCCGCACATCGGCTTGGCATGTGTGGCAGGCGCCAACTTAGCCAGGCTTCTTAAGAACCCTCTGCGAGCAATCGACGCAGCACGTACGGCAAGAGGCCGCCATGAAGCATGTATTCCTCCTCTTCGGGCGTATCGACGCGCAACTTCACCGTGAACTCCCGCTCGCGACCATCTTCCTGTACGCGAACTTTGAGATGTTGTCCTCTGCGGATTCCGGAGGACAGCCCCTCGATCGAATAAAGTTCGTTACCCTTAAGCCCCAAGGTCTCGCGGTTTTCCCCCGGCATAAATTGAAGCGGCAACACGCCCATCCCAACCAGGTTACTGCGATGAATTCGCTCGTAGCTCTCGGCGATAACGGCCTTAATTCCCAAAAGCTGGGTGCCTTTTGCCGCCCAGTCGCGCGACGAGCCCGAGCCGTACTCTTTGCCGGCGATTACCAGCAGCGGAACGCGCTCCGCACGATAACGCTCGGCGGCCTCGAAAATCGTGGTCTTCTCCCCATCGGGGAAATGGAGGGTAAAGCCGCCTTCCACGCCCGGAACCAATAGGTTGCGCAGGCGCACGTTCGCGAACGTGCCTCTAAGCATTACTTCGTGATTACCTCGGCGAGCCCCGTACGAATTAAAATCTTTGGGGCTCACGCCCCGCTCGATCAAATATCGGCCTGCAGGGCTATCCGGTGGTATTGAGCCGGCCGGCGAGATGTGGTCGGTGGTGACGCTATCGCCGAGCATCACCAGCACTCGGGCGTTGCGAATGTCCGCCGGAGGGTTTGGCTTAAGCGGCACATCGTCGAGAAACGGTGGCCGGCGCACGTAAGTCGACTCTTCCTGCCAGGGAAACAACTCGCTAGGGCTGACGGTAAGCGCTTGCCATCGCTCGTCACCCTCGAACACTTTACTGTATTCTTCGCGGAACATCTGTTCGTCCACCGTAGTGGCAAGTGCTTCTCTGAGCTGTTCGGGGCTGGGCCAGATGTCCTTGAGCCACACAGGTCTTCCGTCAGCTCCGATCCCCAGGGGTTCCCGCATCAGGTCGACATCCATCGATCCTGCCAGGGCGTAGGCCACAACCAGCGGCGGCGAGGCAAGGTAAGCAAAGCGCGTGTCCGGGTTGATTCGGCCCTCGAAGTTGCGATTTCCGCTAAGGACGGCGCACGCGACGAGGTTACCCTGCCGGATAACCTTAATTAGCGCTTCGTTTAGCGGCCCGCTGTTTCCGATGCAGGTCGTACAGCCGTATCCCACCAGATGGAAGCGCAATTTCTCGAGATATGGGAGCAAGCCAGCGCGCTCGAAATAACGCGTCACCACTTTTGACCCGGGCGCAAGACTTGTCTTGACCCAAGGCTTTGTGGAGAGCCCTCGTTCCACGGCGTTTTTAGCCAACAATCCCGCGGCCAGCATCGCCGCCGGATTCGACGTATTCGTGCAGCTAGTGATAGCAGCGATCACCACCGACCCATGGGTGATTTCGACCGAGCTGCCGTTCAAATTAGCTGTAAGGCGACGCCCCAGCTCTCCAGGAGCAGCTACGTTGCCGTCAACGTCGGCCGCATCGATCCACTTTGTCGCCTGCTGGTTGTCAAGGCTGACGCCCCTGGCCTGCATCTCTTTTACCAGCTCGCGACGAAACTCGCGCTTAGCTTTCTTAAGCGTAACGCGGTCTTGTGGACGGCGCGGCCCGGCAAGGCTCGGCTCGACCGTGGCTAGGTCGAGCTCCAACACCTCGGAGAACTGCGGCTCGACGCTATCGGGGGTGCGAAACAGTCCTTGCTCCTTGGCGTAAGCCTCCACCAGTGCGATCTGTTCTGCGGGACGACCGGTTTGACGCAGGTAGTCGAGCGTCAATCTGTCGATCGGGAAAAAGCCTATAGTGGCTCCGTACTCGGGCGCCATATTGCCCAAGGTGGCCCGGTCAGCCACGCTCAAGCTGTCAAGCCCGGGACCGAAAAACTCCACAAACTTGCCAACCACGCCCTTGGCCCGCAACATCTGCGTGATCGTGAGCACCAGGTCCGTGGCGAGCGTTCCTGGAGGCAGCTCTCCATGCAGTCGCACGCCGACTACTTCGGGCACCAACATCGGAAGCGAACATCCAAGCATCGCCGCCTCGGCCTCGATCCCTCCTACTCCCCAGCCAACGACTCCCAAGCCGTTGACCATCGTCGTGTGTGAATCGGTGCCCAAAACCGTGTCGGGGTATGCTTCGTTTTTCGGAGACACGAACACCACGGAAGCGAGATATTCGAGGTTCACCTGATGCACGATTCCCGTTCCGGGCGGAACGACGCGGAAATTGTCGAACGCCTGTTGGCCCCAACGTAAAAACAGATAGCGCTCGCGATTGCGGTCGAATTCCAGCTCGACGTTGCGCTGCAACGCTAAAGGCGTGCCGAACACGTCCACTTGCACCGAATGGTCGATTACCAAATCCACGGGCTTGAGCGGGTTGACGCGTGACGGATCGCCGCCGAAACGCTTGACGGCGTCGCGCAAAGCGGCGAGGTCGGCGACCACAGGCACGCCGGTAAAGTCCTGTAAAATAACCCGCGCGGGCATAAAAGAGAACTCGGCCTGCCCAGCCCCGTGCGGCCATCGCGCCAACGTTTCGACCATTTCTGCTGTCACCACTTTGCCGTCCTCGCGCCGAAGCGCATTCTCGAGCAACACCTTGATCGAGTACGGCATCCGTTGAAGCGAAAAACCCCGCCTCTCCAGAGCTTCAAGCCTCCAGACGATATAGTTCAAATACCCAACCTTGAGCGTGGTTTTGCTGCCAAAGCTATCGTTGCTCATCGCTTATCCTCTTGATTGTCCTTGCCGGAAGACGACTCTTTTCGTTGCTTTGCTAACCGATACTACCTGCGAACTTGTCCAATTTAAGCGTTCCGTGTGCTGACGACATGTTGCCCCACGGAAGCCACCACCACGTTGCCTTAACTAGGTATGCATCGCACGTTCCTGCCGCCGGTTTAAATCGGCCGACCAAAGGCGATACCTCGAGGCGGCGGTCCCGGAAGTCCATTGTACACCAACGCCGTGCCGTCTGAGTAAAAGCTCATCGCGGCAAGTGTCGCAAGGCGCGAGGAACTGAGCGCTGGCTCACCGTCGATCGTTACAATTCTGACCTTGCGCCGCAACGCTACGATCGCCGTTACGGCCTGCTCAAAAAGGCCCTCATCGGTGGGCGAAAGCGTCTTGAGCGCCGAGCCGGCTAAAGCAAGCACGGGTCTTCCACCAGCGAAGGCGACAATATTTGCGGGCTCGCGCGCCACACCCAGGCTCGGAAGACTTATTCCGTACGGGTTAGCCGGATCCGCAGCGCTCAGCGCCAGAACCTTGGCCGATTGGGAACCGCGATGGCGACATGCCCGCAAAACCTCTAACGCTTCGGGCAGCGCGTACTGCTCACCTGAAAGCCCCTGGACAAAATATCCGGCGCGGATCACGCCCGCAAATTCGAGTCGGCGCAATTCGGCGCCGAGCTCGGCCCATTTTATATCTATGTTTTCGAGGGCGAGCATCTCGCGCGCCAAGATCCCGTGGCGAAAAAGTAGCGAGAGAGCTAGTTCACGGCCATCTCGCGCAAGCGTATTCTGAGTTGTGTTCGCCCGAGCAAGCGCGCTCCATCTCCCGGTCATGCACAAGCGCAAACGAGCCTGGAGCGCGGCAAGTTTCTTTCGCATTCCCCGTCGATTTTTGCGCCCACCACCGGCCTTAATTACAACGGCCGGCATCCTGAGAGGCGCGAAACTATCATTTGCGACCAGGCCAGCGGCCGCCAGGCGCAAAAGCGAGGCGATTACTTCCTGCTCGCTCCATCCAACGCGCGCGCATAATTGGTCGAGAAACTGTGCACCGCCTTCGATCAATGCCCGGTACACGGGGAGATCGCTCTCCGCTGGCTCGCGAGCGACAAACCTTGCAACCCACGGCGACGTCGGCGTACGCGGCAGAATCGCAACCTTGGTCGGCTTGTCGGCAGCCGCCGAGCCGTCAGCAACGCCAAACCATCCAAACCGCCCACCGGCGCAAAGCAAATCCAGGTACTCGCTGCGGTAATCTACAATACGAGCGCGAAGGATCGCCTCCTCCCAGAATTCGGGCACGAAGGCCAAGCCGGCCAGCTGCTCCAGAACCGTGGCTACACCTTCAATTCCCGGCTCCAGTCCCTGCCCGCCCACGTGATGCCATCGAAGAAGGAAGTCAACGAAATCAGCTTCCCCGCAAGGCTCGAACGTTTTGCGCAAGCGCTCGAGGCTCAAACGATGAATTCGCTCGAGGTTCGTTCGCTCGCACCATTGCTCAGCGCTCGCAGACGTGTATCGCCCGCGAAAAACGTGGCCTGCAGCCTCAAGGGCGAGCAAGGCGTTGCGCGCTTCGGACAATTCTATGCCTAAACGGTCGGCGACCTCTCGCTCTTCGAGCGGCCGTGAGGTTCGAAGAACCCTACGAACCAGCTCTGCGACCGCGTCATCCCGCCCAACCGACCGGGCGGTCGCCTGCTCGGCAGACGGTTCGGGCGCTTGGCGCATCTCCACATCGTCGGAGGGCGAACCTTCCGCCGGGCCGTTTCCGCCCTCGAGCCTCGCATTTGGATAAACAACCCGGATCAAGGGCAAATCCTCGACTGCCACGATCTTTTCGCCTAATCCGCCGCCGAGGTCGATCGCTGTAATTCGCCGCTCCCGTTCCAAGGCTTCGATATGAACTTGGGCCAGCTCGCCTGCCCGCTCGGCAAGAGCTTCGCGCGAGAGCATCCCGTGGCGCCTCAAAAGCTCGTAAAGTTCATCGGCGTCGCGGGCTTTATATCGCTTGTCACGTCCGCTGGCTTCGAGCTCGACACGCTCTACAACTTCGCGGTCCAAAAGCCCGGCCAGGTTTCCGCGCTGAAGCGTCTGCTCGATCAGCGCGCGATTGGTCGCAACTGTCCGCGAGCGGCGGTTGGCGCGCTCGCCGTCATCCAAGAAAGCGTAATCCCACGCGAGCAACAGGCGATGGGCTATCAATGAGGGCGTAAGCGTATCGACGAACTTAACTTTGACTTCTCCGGCCTCAAGTGCTTTTAAGAAAGCCTCGAGCTTTGGGATATCGGCCGCCTCCTCCATGCACTCGCGAAGCGTTTCGGTAACTAGAAAGTGATCCGGCAACGGTACGTTCAGGGGGCGGTTTTCGAAACACGCCTGTTGCTGGGGGAAGAGCGCGACCAACAGATCCTGGGCGCGAAGCCGCTGAACCCACACTGGGACGGGCTTTCCGCCGCTGTTGCGTCTTAAGCTCAAGGCGCGGGCAGCCACGTGCCTGAAGCGTGTCTCGAACATTGGAGCATCGAGAACCGCCTGACAGAACGTGTCGCGAACGCTATCCGCGGGCAGCATCGCTATAAGCTCGTCCGGCGGAAAACTGTGACGCTGGTTGAGCGAAAGCAACACCCCATCGTCCGTGGCCGAAGCCTGAATTTCAAAGTTGAAGCTACGGCAAAGTCGCTTGCGAAGCGCAAGCCCCAGGCCGCGATTAAAACGCATGCCGAAAGGCGAATGGATTACGAGCTGGGTTGAGCCGAGACCATCGAAGAAGCGCTCGATAACGAGCGTGCGAAAGTCCGGGAGTTCCCCCAAGACAGCCCGGTTTGCGCGCACGTAGTTGAGTGCCTGGCGAGCCGCGCTTTCCTCCATCGCGCATTCCTGGCACAACCATCGAATCGCGCCGGACTCGTCGCTTGACCGGGCAAGTATCTCTTTGCGCAGCTCACACAGCTCGGCGGACAGCGCAAGGCTTCGACCCAGGGCCTCGCTATGCCAGAACGGCAACGTCGGCGCCATTCCTGGAGCCGCTTCGACCAGCAACCGACCGCGCGAAAGCCTCTGAATCTGCCACGCCATCGAGCCCAGCGCAAACACATCTCCACGAGACGATTCCTGGGCGAAATCCTCCTCGACCTCACCGATCTTTCGTCCCTCGGATTCGATCACGACGTCGTAATTACCGGGGTCAGGAATCGTGCCAGCACAGGTGATCGCGACCATGCGCGCACTTCTTCGTGACCGGACCCGGCCGTTGACGGCGTCGTAGAAGATAAGTGGCTGGCTTCCGCGAACGGCATTTGGCGTCTCCTGCGCCATGGCGAACAATAGCCGCCTCAAGCCTGCAAGGTCGAGCTCCCTGAAGTTGTAGGCTCCGCCCAAAATTTTCAAAATCTCGCCTTCGCTCACTTCGCCCCGCTCCGCGGCGATCGCCACTATCTGCTGTGCGGCAACGTCAAGACATCCGCGCGGTATCTCGACTTCGTCGAGCCGCCCATGCTTGATCGCTCTGACGACCGCCGCGCATTCGAGCAAGTCCTCCGCCGTAAGCGCAAAGAAACGCCCTTTGGGTACGCCCCCGAGCACGTGGCCCGAACGCCCGATGCGTTGGATGGCCGCGGAGATAGATTTCGGAGAGTCGATCTGGCAGACCAGCTCCACCGAGCCAACGTCGATGCCGAGCTCGAGCGACGAAGTCGCGACAATTACTTTTAGCTCGCCGCGCTTTAGCTTCTGCTCGGCTTTGAGGCGCTCTTGGCGCGCAAGGCTCCCATGATGGGCCATCACTGCGTCGGGGCCTAAACGCTTCTGCAGATTAAGGGCAATTCGCTCCGCCGACCTTCGACTTAAAGTAAAAACTAAGGTTGTACGGTGCTCTTTTATGAGTTTGGCAAGCTCGTCGTAAGTTGCCTCCCAATGTTTATGGGTTGCGAGCGGACCAACTTCAGGCCCTGGTGCAACCACCTGGAGATCTAGCGCCCGAGCACCGGATTGCGCCTGAACGCATCTAAACGGACGCACTATCCGAGCGCCGCCAGGCCCCATTTCGGCGCCGCACAGAAATTCACCGAGCACTTCGATGGGGTTGAGAGTCGCGGAAAGGCCGATTCTTGTCGGACGCACGCCGACGGTTTCTCTAACCAGCGCCTCCAAACGCTCCAGGGTTACCGCTAGATGAGCGCCGCGCTTGTTTCCCGCTAGCGCGTGCAGCTCGTCGACAATCACGAACTGAACCTGGGCAAGCTTTTGGCGAAAGCGCTTCGAGGTAAGCAGAATAAACAGGGATTCTGGGGTGGTAACAAGAATATGCGGGGGCCGTTTGACCATCGCCTGGCGCTCGCAAGCCAGCGTATCCCCGGTCCGGACCATTGCGCGAATTTCCGGCAGACTTCGCCCTTCGGCTCTGGCGATCTCGCATATGCCCCTGAGCGGCTCGTCGAGATTAATTCGGACGTCGTTCGCCAGCGCCTTGAGCGGCGACACGTAGAGCACCGAAACCGCGTCCTTAAGCGCTCCGCTTTCCGCTTCCCGAACCAACCGATCGATCGCCCAAAGAAACGCTGCGAGCGTCTTTCCGGTGCCGGTTGCGGCACACAGAAGGGTGTCATGACCGGCTCCGATCGCCGGCCAGCCAAGCCGCTGGATCGGCGACGGTGCCTGGAAACGCGCGGCGAACCAACGGCGCACTAACGAATGAAATCCAGCGAGCGCATCGTCCATCGCTTTCGATTTATACAACTCAGTAGCGCAACCCGGGCGTCTTGAAAGTTAAAAAATGGTATCTTAGAAGCTTTGGTCTTCGCCAAAAAGGATATTGTGCGTCGTCGCAAACCTCCAAGCGTTCGATTCGACCTTGGTTAGCCAAGCGGCACCGACTTAGAGCATTTTGCCGCAGTTTTCGCATTAAAAACCAATTCAGACCAAGACACCACAACAGGTCAAAATGGCGCTCGGCACGGTTCAGATGGCAGGCAGCCAAAAGATCAGGCTTAAAGCTCAAGCGTTTAGTCGCAAATAAACTACGGGAGGGTTAGCTAAAAGTTGACCATCATGCCGATTTCGGGACCGTAGGCTATCCATCTAAGATAATTGCCGTCTTGGGGTGAATCTTCGAGCTGGGAGTAGCGATAAACGAAGAAGCCGGCCATCGGCTTAAACGGCCCCAGCCAGTCGTAATTAACATAGTAAAGTCGAAGGTGCGCTTCGATTCCATTCTGTGACGCCCATATCGTGCCGCCCTCGTTGCGCAAAGAGTTCCAGCGATTAATCCAGTTTCCTTCCACCGAGCTCCAAACGATAAAATGCTTACCTATCCAGCGTATAGCCTCCATCCCGATCGTCGGCAGCGGCATCGACTGATGATAAAAATCCTCAGCTGTTTCCGCCCCACCCGGAAAGTTTGGCACCACTGGGGCATGTCCGTGGTCAAAGGTAAAGTATATGTAGTTGTACTCGAGACCCAGGCGCCCGCGTATGTCCCATCCTCGCAAAAACGACGGCAGAATATCTTCGTATTTCTGGAAAAGGTACCCAATCAGCGGATTTAGGCGCCGTTCGTAGTAAAGGCCGAAAAAGTACCATTCCGAGGGGTCGGTATGAATCGGCCCCGGAGCCATAAGCGCGCCGTTATAAAATGCTGGCCTGACCAGCACCGAAGTTCCGCCGATATCGGTATAGCGGAAACGGAAATGGATTGCGTTGACACTGTCGAACCAATAACGAACGTCCACTGTGGGCATCAGCGCAGTGTCAATGCCCAAATAAGAGAAGTGAAGGCCCGATCCGTTAACGGCAAATTCTCTAACTCGAACCAAACTTTCGCCACCGGGACCCACAAAACCGAACATGTTCTCCAGTTGGATATCGAACTGGCCGGCGACCGGGCGAACCAGATCGTAGTTGCTCCATGACGGATTCAGCAAACTTGGGCGCGAAGCGTTCTGAGCACTCGGCTGCGTCGTCCATAGACCGGGCCATCGCTCGGCTATCAGATAAAAAGTGCCTGCTCCCACGAGCCCGCCCAAAATGGGACCCGCTGCCATCCAGGGCAATGCGCTCGAGCGGCCACCGCCCGCCCCTTGCGCGAAAACCGCCCAGGCCGCGGTGTAGGTGCCCACGACAGCGCCAGTAATCGCACCGTCCAAGGCTGCCTGCTCCTGCGGGTCCATCGAGTTCTGAGCCAACGCCTGCGGGGGTCGACACAAACAAAGAACAAAGGCGACAAACAGCGCTCCGAATGAGCTTGTTAAAAGTCGTCCTGGGATCGGTGAGCTGAGGTCATCCAGCTTTGAGCACGTTCTTTCAGCTCGTGCTTTGCGTACCACGGGAATGCTCCCCCAAAGCCACGCGCTGTTCGGCCGCGTTTTCGCTGCGTCCGTTCACGCAAGCCCCTAATGACGCATCGCTTCTCACTCTGCGCTGTCGATAACGCGTTACGCTCCTAGCAACAAGCCAGAGCCAACGGATGACCCAACCAGCGCAGCAGCTGAACCTCGACTTAGGAAGCTTCCATACCGGCACGGATAACGCAAGAGGCTACTCCAGCAAAACAAGCACCACCCAGACATCATGCGCCGACTCTTAGTTGCATTCGAAAAGTTAGCGCATGTCGCCTCGTTTCGAACAAGGTAATTTTTCCCCAGATTCACTGTGGAGCGCCAGAAAACGTCGCTGCAAAATATAAAAGCGACATTCAAAACGTTATGCCATCCAGACCCGCGCGTGGATGGAATAACGCACGTTCTTGTCGGCGAAATCATGTGAAACCGCTATGGGACGGCCATGATTCGAACTTAGCACCCCGCACAAAGACGCTAACACGGTGCGACCAAACGAATCAGGAACTTACGTCGGAGAAGCCGTGCCGCGAGGTCAGGGAAGCCTAGACGGCGAACTGCGGGCTAGAAAATGTCACGCAAATGTCGTTGGGCACTTGAAATTCGGCGATAGTTCAGACGGCACTGTTCGGGTCGGCAAGCAGGTTTGGAAGTTTCATCGAGAATTCGTTGCGCGAGAAAACTTTTCGGAAGCCGACGCGGCGGGCCAAGTCCAACGCCTTGAGTTCGACATGCGAAGCGAATCCTACAAGTATCGCCTCGGGAGCCTTTTCCCGAATCAGACTGGCAATTTCGGACGGCGGGAAATTTGGGTCGGACAAGTCGGTCAGGACAAGATGCGGTCTTACTTGATCGAGCAACGAGCGCGCGCTGGCCAGGTCGGCGCCGTAATACACCTGCGTACCGAGAGCCTCAGCTATGGCGTCGATTTTTGACCTAAACATCAGGTCTCGGATCAACACCAGCGTGCAAAATCGTTCCATCGCTCATGCTCCAAAGGCAAGCGCCTTACAGATGCGACCACATTCTCAAGGTCACTAAAGCTCCTCGCGCAAGCAAAGGCAACGGTTGTTTTGCAACCAGAGTAAAAGCTGCCGTCTTTAACCGCTCGCGGACGCAAAGCGCGCCGGCAAATAAGGCGTAAGGTCAATTGCTGGCGGTTTGCCAGCGACGAGCTGGCTTATGATTTCCGCCGTGAGCGCTGCGAGTAGGATACCGTTGCGGTAATGCCCAGTGGCGTAGTAGAGCCCTTCGAGCGTGGGCGATGGGCCTATGACCGGCAACAAGTCGGGAGCCGCAGGCCGCAGGCCAGCCCAAAGTTCTCGCAAAGGAATCGAACCCAAGGAAGGCAACAAGGCTCGCGCCGTGTTGGCGATGCTCGCTATTCCCTCCAGCGTGACGCTCTTGTCATAACCAGATTCTTCGCGCGTAGTTCCCGCAAGGATACGCCCATTGGCGCGAGGCACAACGTAGCCACGCGGGGCGATCACAGCGTGGCGAAGCTTCCCAGGAGGAGCTTCAAAACACAAAATTTGACCCCGCACCGGGCGAGTCGAGACCCGATCGGCCTCACATCCCTTGAGCGCACCGGCCCAGGCACCAGCAGCGTTTACAACTAAATCCGCCTCCCTGATCATGCCATCGCCGAGCCTCACACCAGCTACTCGCCCGCCGCGAATCACAATCTCTTCCACTGCCGAACAGGCATGAAAGACCGCGCCCGCCTTGAGCGCGGCGCGAATGAAAGCCTCAGTCAGTTTGCGATTATCTATGACCTTTTCATCTCGAAAATATAGAGCACAAACAACTTGCGGGGAGAGCGCTGGTTCGAACTCCCGCACCCGGCTGTTGTCTAGAACCTCGGCTTGCTTGAGGCCGACGTTTTTTTGCCATTCGAGGCGTCCTTCAAGCTCTCTCTTTTCCTCCTCATTAAGCGCCACGTAGAGCACGCCGCCCCCGTTGTATTCGGCCTCGACTCCACTTTCGGCTACCAGGCGCGGATATACCGAATCGAAGTATTTAAGACCCTCCACACAGAAATTCACCAATGGCCCGGGGCCATCAGCCTCAGCTTGGGGCGCCATGAAGCCGGCTGCGGCCCAAGAGGCCTCTTTGCCCAAGGCTCCGCGGTCATGGACTTCGACTTTGATTCCGTCCCAGGCAAGCCGCCATGCGATAGCACTGCCGACCACCCCGGCGCCGATTACGATAGCGCGCATCCTTTTTCCTCCTAATTTTCCTCCTGGTGGAATCGGAAGCGAAAGTCTTGTTGTAAACGCATCCTCGCAAGACTTCGCGAGTTCATGCTTGAACGGACCAAGCGAACTTGTTTCGACTTAAGCAGGCCGTCTATAAGATCGCTCGCCCACAAGTTCGGCCTTCGCTTGGCCAGTCTCCTGCTTCCTTAGCCAACCCGAAAAGTAGCCGACAAGAGCACGAAACTTCATCCTTGGTAGCACTTGAGCTCAGTCGTCGACCTCAAGGCCCCGAGCCGTTACGCGACATGGCGATTCGAGCTCCATGCGCACCCAAGCCCTCCAGGGTCAATCCCTCAAATGCGGGCTCGGCCTGCGCCAGCTCGGCAAACACCGAAGCAGCTGAGTAATTCCACTCGACCTTAAGTAGCTCCCGTTCCAACGCGCCGATCACCTCGAGCGCCGGGCGCGCCTCGCCAGGAGGATCAAAAGCCGGCCTTAATCGCTGAACCCAGCCTTCGAAATTGGTAAAGCTCCCATCGAGCTCAGGGTACGCCGCGATCGGCATCACTTGATTTGCGAAAGCCATGGTCTGAGTCGCAATACAGTCGAGCACGATTAGATGATCAAGCGCGCCAAACCAAGCCATAAACTCCGACTCACCCAAAATCCTCACTGGATCGCATCGCAAAAGTATTAGGACCTTAATTTGACCGCGCCTGACCAGCCCGGCGACCCACCCCAAACCGTTTTCCAGCAATCCCATCGCCTTAAGACCGGCGGTGTTGGGGTTTTTGTCGCCGCGAATCAGGAAGTTATCGTCCGGGCTTGCACCGACGGGCGTCCAGCTTACACCTCCGACCACGGTCGAACCGACCGCCCGGGCCATGAAACGCTTGAGCGCGAAGATCTCCTCGTTAGTCGCCTGCGCACTTACCAAGGCGCCGATCGCGTTAGGTCCATACTGACTGGCACAGCCGCGAATTCGCTCCGCGGCGCGGGCGATAGCCGTATCCCAGCCCTCCGTAGCTAAGCGTCCGTCGGCCTGATAGCGCGGCTTAAGCAGCCGATTTTCTCCTTGGAGCAGCTTGAAAGAGTGCCGACCCTCGTCGCACATCCACCACTGGTTGACGTTCGGGTTGTAGCGTGGCTTGTAGCGGTAGATACGCCCTCGGTGATGGTCGATGTCGATCGAGCAGCCTCGCGCGCAGGCGCCACAAACCGACGGCGTGCGGTGGAGATACCAGACGCGCATCTTGAAGCGAAACTCTTTCTCGGTGAGCGCGCCAACCGGGCAGATATCGACAACGTTAAGCGCATACGGATTGTTTACTTTGCGCCCCGGATATGTATCCACCACACAGTGATCTCCGCGCTCGAAGATCGCAAGTTCGCTGGTACGGGTAACTTCGTCAAAAAAGCGGGTGCACCGAGCGCACAGGATGCAGCGCTCTTGATCGAGCATCAGCCCGGACCCGATATCCAACGCCTTGCCTTTCTTGTTTTTCTTACCGAGCGGAAAGCGCGAGGGCTGGCGGTCATAATCCATGTAGTAATCCTGGAGCTTGCATTCGCCCGCCTGATCGCACACGGGGCAATCGATCGGATGATTCAGAAGCAAAAACTCAAGAACCGCCGCCTGCGCCTTTTTCACCCTTGGGCTTTCGGTGTGAACGACCATTCCTTCCGCTACCCTGGTGTTGCAGGCGATCTGGAGCTTCGGCACTCCTTGAAGCTCTACCAGGCACATGCGGCAGTTACCCGCTATGGAAAGGCCCGGATGGTAGCAGTAATGGGGAATTTCGATCCCGAGCATTTCCGCCGCTTGGATGAGATTAATCCCTTGCGGCGCGTCCAGTTGCTGGCCATTTATTGTGACTTTAGGCATCGACGTTAGCCCGTAGCTAAAAGCAACTTTCCTGAGCGAACCAAAGGCTTAGCTAGACGACAGACCGTCGACAGCATGTGAGGAGGGTCGCTCCGACGAGGTAAAAGAGACGAACTTCGCCGAAAACTTAAAAGGGCAACGTTTAAGTCGCACGTGCTCCTCGAATTCGTCCCTGAACTTGGGCACAAAGCTTTTAACCGGCATCGCCAGACTGTCGGCGAGCACGCATATGGTGTTGCCCTCCATGTTGCTCGCTATGTCGATCAGCCGGTCGAGGTCTTCCATCGTGCCTCGTCCTTCTTCGAGGTCGATCATCAGTTTTTCGATCCACGAACAGCCTTCGCGACACGGCGTGCACTGGCCGCAGGACTCGTGATGGTAGAAGCGGGCGATGGTTCTGAGCGCGTCGACCATGCACGTGTCTTCGTGCATGACGATCACGCCGCCCGTGCCCATCAGCGAACCTGCAGCCCGCACCGACTCGAAATCCATGTTGACCTTAAGCGCCTCTTCGGCGGTAAATACCGGAAAAGAGCTGCCGCCCGGGATGACCGCCTTAAGTTTCTTGCCGCCCAGGATGCCGCCGCCGAGATCTTCGCGGTAAATCATGTCCTTGAGCGGAAAACCCATCGGCAGCTCATAAAGCCCTGGGCGATTTACATGGCCGGAGAGGCAAAAAAGCTTCGGTCCGGGGCTCTTTTCGGGTCCGATCGAGCGGTACCATTGAGCTCCGCGCGCGATGATATGGGGGACGTTGGACAACGTCTCGACGTTGTTGACTACTGTGGGACATCCGAATGCCCCGTAAGTGGCGGGAAAGGGTGGACGGTTGCGGGGGTAACCGCGTTTTCCTTCGAGCGATTCAAGCAGTGCTGTTTCCTCGCCGCAGATGTACGCGCCGGCACCGCGATGGGTGTAAACCTCGACGTCGAAATTGGAGCCCATTATGTTGCGGCCGATATAACCGCGGGCACGCGCCTGGGCCAGGGCCTCATCGAGACGCCGCTTCTGTAACGCAAATTCGCCGCGCAGATAGATATAAGCGGTATGGGCGTTCACCGCGCGACAGCAAATCAACACGCCCTCGATTACGCCGTGCGGGTCGTTTTCGAGTTGATAGCGGTTGGCGAACGTGCCAGGTTCGCTTTCGTCCGCGTTGCACACTACGTAGACCGGCTTTTCCGAATTTCTGGGAATAAAGCTCCATTTTACGCCGGTGGGAAAGGCCGCGCCCCCACGTCCGCGCAAATTAGAGGCTTTTATCTCCTCGATTATTTCTTCGGGCGTCATCTCGAACAGCGCTTTGCGAAGCGCTCGATATCCGCCATGCGCCTCGTACACTTCGATATCGCGCAAATTCGGGATATCGACCCAACGCGAAAGAATTCGCTCCATCTAACTCTCCTCGAGCCGAGGTTGTGGGCAAGTGGTTGGCTTAGGCCTTCATTCAGCGGGAGAAAAGTTTTTGCTTTTCGCCTTGGATTTTACGCTGCAAAGCCATCAAGGCGTCCAACACAGCTTCAGGCCGTGGCGGGCAGCCTGGGACATACACGTCCACGGGGATGATCCGGTCGATTCCCGGCAGCGTCGAGTAGTTATCGTAAAAGCCACCTGTCGAGGCGCATGCCCCGAAGGCCATAACCCATTTCGGCTCCGCCATCTGGTCGTACACGCGTCGCAGGATCGGCGCCTGCCGAACCGTAACCGTGCCGATCACCATCAAAAGGTCAGCCTGACGCGGCGTGAACCTAGGCAGCAAGGCGCCGAAGCGGTCGATGTCGTATGGGGTCATCGACAACGACATGTATTCCATGGCGCAGCAAGCGGTAGCAAAAGGGTACGGAAAAATGGAGAACTTGCGGGCCCAAGCGATCGCCTTGTCAAGCCTTGTAAGAATGGCGCTATCGCCCAACAAGGCCTCTTCCCCTTTTCCGTTTACGCTTACGCTTCCGTTTCTCATCGCCAGTTCCTCGGTATGCTCAGCCTGAAATTAAAGCTTCTGCGAGCCATGCTTTGCCGTCGCACTCGAAATTCCGGCCAATCAAGGCTCACCATTTCTAATAGTACACCTCATCACACAGAAGCAAAACTTGCGAATCTCGGCGCTCACTTCAAGGCGCACCACAAACCCTCGTCGAATCTACACGGTGCCGGTTTTCACGGGCGGCGCGTCAATTGCACGTCGAGAGCCTATCGGTGGCCGAGAACTACCTTTAGCAGGCCACGTCCAGGACTGCGGCGCCCTTAATTTGATCGGTTTTGAGCATCCGCAACGCCTGATTCGCCTGCTCGAGCGGAAAGGCCATCGTTTGCGTGCGGATCGGAATTTTTGCGGCCAGCGCCAGAAACTCTTCGGCATCGGCGCGCGTGTTCGCGGTTACGCTGCGCAGCTCTTTCTCGAAGAACAGATGGCGCGTGTAGTTGAGCGGGGGCACGTCGGTAAGATGGATGCCTGCGATGGCTAGTATGCCGGCGGGCGCCAGAGCTTCGAGCGCTGGTGGCACGAGCTCGCCTACTGGCGCAAACAGGATCGCCGCGTCAAGCGAGCTTGGCGGTTTGTCGGCGGCCGTGCCGATCCAATCGGCACCCATCGCGCGAGCAAGTTCGCGATGGCGTTCGCCACGGCTCATCACGAAAACCCGACATCCCCAATACTTCGCGACTTGTATCGCGATATGAGCCGAGCCGCCGAATCCATAAAGCCCAAGCGTACAGCCAGGTCTCACCTGCGCCCGTTTGAGAGCCCGAAAGCCGATAATCCCCGCGCACAAAAGGGGCGCCGCCTCACGGTCGTCGAGGGCGTCGGGCAACCGATAGGCGAAATCCTGCCGCACCACGGCGTACTCGCCGTATCCGCCATCTTCGTCGTAACCTGTAAACTTGGCCTCAGGACAAAGATTCTCTCGCCCCTGTGTGCACCATCTGCATGTACCACAGGTCGATCTCAGCCAAGCGATCCCAACTCGCATCCCCGGCAAATACCGATCAGCCCCAGGACCCAATCGTTCCACTACGCCGACAATCTCATGGCCGGGAATAACACGAGGCTTGTGAACGGGCAGGTCCCCTTCAGCCACGTGAAGGTCTGTCCGACAAACGCCGCAAACTTTGACGCGCACCAAAATTTCGCCCGGCCCGGGCTCTGGCGGTTCCACATCGACTTTTCGAAGCGGCTCCTGTTCTATCGGGCCAGGATTAAAGACGGCCATCGCTTTCATGGCAACTCACACTCCTTGCGCGCCACAACTTTGCTTTGACTATCGCTAAGTCGAAACAGCTTCTGAGCTCCACAGGGGCAGCGAATTACGGTTCGCGCGAAAGCCGATACACGACTACCATCGACGCTACAAGCATCCTTGCGGCGGTCATGGGAGACCTGCGCAAGTCAATGCTGTGCGCTCATCGTCTGGCTAAACCGCAAGTCTCCACTAATCCGCACCTGACTTTTCACTCCAGTATACTAGGCGCAACCCTTCCTTGTCGCGAAAATTACCCATCGACAACGAAACGATATCCGCTATGTAACCCACTCCAAATAACCCGCCCGTGACAAGCCATAAGAGACCTGTCCAAGTTTTGCCCACGTAAAAGCGGTGAGCGCCGAGATAGCCCAGAAAGACGCACAGGAGCAAAGCTAAAAGACGCGAGCGGTCAGATACCTCTTCGTACTGCCACGACTCGGGCTTTAACTCGAACTCCTTGACCGGTGAGCCGCACCTGCGACAATAGTGAGCTCCTTCGAGCACGTCAGACCCGCAGCGGCCGCAGACTCTAGCTCTCACCAGATTCTGAACGCCTTCAGCAACATGCAACGTTTCCGACAATTGTCAAAGCAGCCTGTCCGCCGAGCCCAGACGATCGCGTTCAATACCATGCGAGTGCCGACTTGTTCACGGGGCATTTGTCGGCGTAAGCTCTCCCAGCGTACGGTTTTCGGCGAGGACCTAACTTGTCGGGTCGTGCAATTACGCCCAAAAGCTCCGTTGGGTCGCGAGCTAGGGATGCTTCTCTTTTATTAAAGTTCGAACTCCGCCGTCTCGAGAATACGCGCCACGCGATAAAGAAATCGGTTGCCGAGCACCCCGTCGATTACGCGATGGTCGTACGAGCAGGTCAGGTACATCACGGAGCGTATAGCGATCGTGTCCTCGCCATCTACCTCGACAACCACCGGCTCTTTACGAATCTCCCCCATGCGTAGGATCGCGACTTGGGGCTGATTAATAATCGCAAAACCGAAAAGGTTACCTTCGCGGCCCGGATTAGACACGGTGAAGCTTCCTCCCGCGAGGTCGTCGGGCGTAAGCCGGCCTTCGAGCGTCTTGCGGCGCATCTCTTCGATCTCGCGCGCCAGCCCCAAAAGCGACTTCTGGTCCGCCGACTTGATTACCGGGACGACCAAGCCCTCATCGCTGTCGACCGCGATACCTAGATTTATCTGTTTGCGAATTACGAGCGAGTCGCCCACCACAGAAGCGTTCATGCGCGGGAATTCCTTAAGCGCACGGACCGCGGCCATCGCAACCATCGGCAAAAAGGTAAGCTGGAAGCCCTCGCGCGCGCGAAAAGCTTCTTTGTGGGCCTCACGAAAGCGCACAAGTTTAGTCATGTCCACCCGCGCGACGATTCCCACGTGTGGAGCGTGGGTTTTCGAGTAGACCATGTGTTCGGCGATAATTTTGCGCCGTCGCGAAAACGGTTCAACGATGTCGCCCTCTTGGGGTTGGTACGTGGGCGGACGAAAAACGGTGTAAATAGGCTGACGTGCCGGTGCGGGCTCGACTGATGACGTCTGGGGCGCCTCGATTCCTTTGGCTGCCTCGTCCGTCTCAGGATGCGGCGTCTTTGGCGAGGTTGCTGGCTGACTCTGCTCGCGCTGCAACGATTCCAGGTAATTCAACACGTCGCGCTTGGTTACGCGGCCACCGATCCCGGAACCGGGAATCTTGCTGAGGTCAAGGCCGTACTCGGCAGCCATTCTCATCACCACCGGCGACCATCGCCGCGGCTGCTCCTGGTGTTCCACGGCGCTCTGCTCCGGTTGTGGCTGTTCGTGAAACGGCACTCTGCGAGCCTCGCCTTCGGTCGTTGGCTTGCTAGAGGGCTGAACCGGCTCTGTCGGACCGGCGGTCGGTCCGCTCACTCCTACGTTTAAATTGGCCGGTGGTTCAGACCCGGTGACTACGCTTTCGAACGTATCTTTAGTCTTAGGTTGTGGCGGTGTGGGCTGCGGGGCAGAACTTTTCGGCTCCAAAATGGCGAGCCGAGCGCCTACCGGCAAGGTCTCGCCTTCGCGCACCAGAATTTTTGCCACTACGCCGTCGGTCGGCGCCGGGATCTCGGTGTCGACCTTGTCGGTCGAGATCTCCAGAAGCGGCTGACCCTCGCGCACGACGTCGCCTTCTTTGACGAGCCATTTGGCTACCGTTCCTTCGATTACGCTCTCCCCCATCTGGGGCATGACAATCTCGATCGCCATAATTACGCCTATTTTCAGTAGGCAGCGAGCCGACGAATCGCCGCCACAATTTTGTCGGTGTTCGGCAGCACGAATTCCTCGAGCGGCGGGCTGAACGGGTTATGCGTATCGGCCATCCCGACTCGTACGATAGGCCCGTCGAGATAGTCAAAAGCATGCTCCGCGATGATCGCCGCGACCTCGCCGCCGATGCCGCCCGTGAGGCGATCCTCGTGCGCTATCACTACCTTGCCAGTCTTCTTGGCGGTGGCCAGAATCGCCTCGCGGTCGAGCGGCAACAGCGTCCTTAGATCGAGCACTTCGACCGAAAGCCCATCTTCTTTCTCCACGATCCGGGCCGCATCTAAAGCGTAATGCAGGCATCCGCCGTAAGTTATAACCGAGAGATCGCGCCCCTCTCGTTTTGTCTCGGCAATGCCGATCGGCACCAAAAAATCGCCTTCTGGGATATCCTCCTTGATACTGCGATACAAACGTTTGTGCTCGAAATAGATGACCGGGTCATCGTCACGAATCGCGCTTTTGAGCAGCCCTTTGGCGTCATAAGCCGTGGCCGGAGCCACCACCTTGAGACCCGGAACGCGCGTAAACCACGCCTCAGGGTTCTGTGAATGGAACAACGCGCCGTGAACGCCCGCGCCCGCGGGTGCTCGGATCACAAGTGGACAAGAGACTTGTCCGCCGTGGCGATACCGGAAAGTCGCGGCCATATTGACGATCTGGTCAAAGGCGCACGATATGAAGTCGGCAAACTGCATCTCGACCACCGGCCGAAGCCCCATCACTGCTGCCCCGACTCCAGCGCCCACGATTAGAGATTCCGCGATAGGTGTGTCGATAACGCGGTCGGGCCCGAACTCTTCGAGCAAGCCTTCGGTGACCTTGAACGCGCCGCCTAACTCAGCCACGTCCTCACCCATGACGAAGACGTTCTCGTCGCGGCGCATCTCCTCGAACAGAGCCATATTGATTGCTTTAACGTAGGTCACTTCCACGGCTAACTCTGCCTTTCAGCTAGGAAGATTTTTTAGCAGCCGCCTCCACGCCGCGCCCTACCGGGGTGGCGTAAAGGTCTTCCAACGCCTCCTCGGGACGCGGATAGGGGCTCTGCTCGGCGAACTCGACAGCACGCTGGATGATGGCCTGGACCTTCTGGTCGATTTGTTCACGCACGGCCGCGAGATCATGTCCCTTTCTCTGCAGGTAAAGCTCGTAAGTCTGTATCGGGTCGCGGCTTTCCCAGGCCACAAGCTCTTCCTTGCTGCGATAAAGTGCAGGGTCATGTTCGCTATGTCCGTGATAGCGGTAGGTTTTAAATTCGATAAGTTCCGGACCATTCCCCTCGCGAATTCTTTTAACCACTTTTTCTGTTAGTTGGAGCACCGCCAAAAGGTCGTTACCGGGGCAGACGTGTCCTTTGAAGCCATAGGCGGCAGCGCGGTCGGCCACGTTCTCGATCGCCATCTGCTTTTCGATCGGAGTCGAGTAGGCATAGCGGTTGTTTTCGCACACAAAAAGCACCGGCAACTTGCGCACGCCGGCAAAATTCATGGCCTCGTGAACGTCACCTCGCGAGGACGTGCCTTCGCCGAAAAATGCCACAGCAATACGCTTTTCACGCCGCAGCTGAAATTTAAGCGCCACACCCACGGCTACCGGCAACGACGAGCCCAGCATCGAAGTCGAACCGATGATCCCGTGCTCGAGGTCTCCCGCATGAAGGAACGAATCCTTGCCGCGCGAAAACCCCGTCTCCTTTCCCATCAATTGCGCCATCAAGCGCCCGGGGTCACAGCCGCGCAAAAGGAAGACGCCCAGGTCGCGATGGAGCGGCAGCACGACGTCGTCCGGTTGGAGCGGCGTACATACGCCGGTCACGATCGCCTCTTGGCCGGCGCCGGAGTATACTCCGCCCAGTATTTTGTTTTGCCGATGAAGGCGCGAGACCCGCTCCTCGAAGGCGCGAATTAGCTTCATCGAGAAGTAAAGCTGCAACTCGAACTCGACCTGAGCCCCAACCTCCGGGCCAGCCGCCGCTTGAGAGCCACCGACTATATCCATTTCCTTTGCTCCGCTAACGAGAAAATTGTATCCGCTGGGACCGACGCCCGCTATACTCTTGAGTTTTTTGCCGAATTCAAAAACCCTTGTTTTGAGTTACAAGTCGATGCGGCTTGCTGTTGCTCGTTTGCCTGTTTCGTTCACGTTTGCCAGTTTCGTACGACAGAATCGCTAAGTGAAAAGAGACGAAACCGAGAAAGTAAACGCTCGAGCAAGCTGCGAGGCAAGCGCCCTCGCGCTATACTGACGTCACAGCGCATATTGATATTTGCGTAGGTTTTGCGTGCAGTCGAATCCAATGATTCATGAATTTCAAAAGAAGGCCAAAAAGCTCCCCAAAGGCCACTATTACGAGGATTTCACCGTTGGTTACGTCTTCCAACACCATTGGGGCAGAACGATCAACGAAGGCGACAACAGTCTTTTCAGCACCGCCACACTAAGCTTCAACCCGTTGTATTTCAATGCCGAGTACGCCCGTGCCCACGGCCATCCGCAAGTAGTCGTCAATCCGATGTTAGTCTTTCTCGTAGTGTTCGGTCTTACGGTGGAAGACCTGAGCGAGGCTGGGGGACTGTTTCTCGGGGTGGACAAGCTTACCTTCCATCGGCCCGTCTATCCCTGTGACACGCTTTACGCGCGCAGCACGGTTATCGACAAACGGGAGTCATCCAAATATCCGACCAGCGGGATCGTAACTTGGCATACTGAGGGCTTCAACCAGCGCGACGAGCTGGTAATCGATTTTCGGCGGACAAATCTCATTCCAAAGCGAAAAAAGCCCTAGGAGAGCGTCTTGTCATGAGCTACATGACCGAGGAGCGAAAGTTAATTCAGCAGACGGCGCGCGAATTTGCGATGAAAGAAGTGCTGCCGCTGGCCAATCGGCTCGACCCAGAACAGGGCGATATCCCGATGGAGCTGCGGGAGAAAATGGCGCGCATGGGCTACTTCGGCATATTGATCCCGCAAGAGTACGGCGGGCTTGGCCTCGGGGCCTTCGAATATGTGCTGGTGACCGAAGAGCTTGCACGCGCCTGGATGAGCGTGGCCAGCATAATCGCCCGAGGCAACGGGATCTGGGGCGACCTCAGCGAGGAACAAAAGCGCAAGTATTATCCGCCGATGGCGCGCGGCGAATTATTGGGGGCTTTCTCGCTATCGGAACCCGAAGCGGGTTCTGACTTAGCGTCGATCTCATGCCGGGCGGTACGCGACGGCGACGAATGGGTGATCAACGGAAGCAAAACTTGGGTCACTTTCGCCGACGGCGCCGATTTTATCCAGCTTTTTGCACGCACCCAGCCCGCGCCTGACGAGCGGCGGCGCTACCTCGGCATTAGCCAATTCCTCATCTTCAAACCCAGGGGTTCACTTCCGCCAGGCGTAAAGGGCTCGCCGATCCGCAAAATCGGCTACTTCGGATGGAAAACCTGGGAGCTTCATTTCGAAAACTGCCGTGTTCCGGCCTCCGCTCTGGTCGGCGAAGAGGGTCGCGGCTTTTACGCGATGATGAGCGGACTTGAGCTTGCGCGGGTCCATACCGCAGCCCGCGCGATAGGCCTTGCCCGCGGCGCGTTGGAAGATGCGATCGAGTACGCCAAGCAGCGCGTTCAGTTCAAGCGCCCGATCGCCGAGTTTCAGTGGATTCGATTCAAACTGGCGGAGATGGCAACCGAAATCGAGGCCGCGCGCCAATTGACCTACTTCGTTGCCAACGAAATGGACAGTAAGCGCCGGTGCGACAAGGAGGCTTCGATGGCCAAGTGGTTTGCCTCGGAGATGGCCGAGCGCGTAACCAGCGCCGCGCTGCAAATTCACGGCGGCTATGGCTATACGAAAGAATTTGCGGTAGAGCGGTATTGGCGTGACGCACGTCTGACCAGAATTTTCGAAGGCACCTCTGAAATTCAGTTGCGCATAATCTCGAACAGGCTTCTGGGGAGCATCGAGTAGCCGTGGACGTCAAAACGCTAACTGGTACGCACAACTATTTCGAAGACTTCAACGTCGGGGACGTCTTTGAGCACGCGCGTGGCAAGACCGTCACGGAGTTTGACAACGTCATCCTTACGAATCTCGTGCTGAACACGGCGCAAATTCATTTTAACGAACATTTAACGGCTACGCTGCCGTACAAGAGCCGTCTCGTTTTCGGCGGAGTTACTGCCGCCCTCGTGATCGGACTTGCGATGCAAGATACGGGCGAAAATGCACTAGCAGAACTAGGCCTCGACGAGGTGCGCTTCAGAGCGCCGGTTTTCCACGGTGACACGCTGTACGCTTTCAGCGAAGTGCTAGACAAAAACGAAGCGCCAGCGAACGTGCCCTCGAACTTCGAGGCCGGCGAGGTTCGCTTCCGCCACTGGGGCATCAATCAAAACAACGAGATCGTCTTCGAGGCAGTTCGCCGCGTACTGATCAAGAAGCGACCTCGGTAAGCCCGCAGCCACATCAGCCGTGCCACTCCTGCCAGTGTCTACGATCTCGCGCTGGCCCTGGGTTCCCGGCACGCCAAGGTTCGTGATTTAATACCGCTTAGGCAGTTTTCGGCCGCAACCCTACTCAACCTTGACTGCCTCGTATCACTGTCGGCATTGTCGGGCGGCGCAAACGAACGTTTGCAGGCTCGGTCAAGTTAGCCTATAAACGTAACCAATGGAAGCGTCGGTTTGCAGAAATCTAACGCAACAAGAATTCGCCGAAAAATATGGCCTTGGCTGAAATCATAAAAGGGGCTCTGGACGGCAAGCGGCTTGAGGAGCGCGAGGTAGTAGCGCTTTTGGAGTGTCCGCAGGGCGAGCTCGAGGGGCTGTTGTGTGCGGCGGGGGAGCTTCGGGACCGGCACAAGGGGCGGGTGGTAA